>ERZ1034969.2-NODE-2-length-407100-cov-19.290012_pt1 | contig 407100 bp, 297 predicted proteins | sample MGYA00520624_ERZ1034969 | MGnify/ENA primary metagenome ERZ1034969 (study PRJEB33766, sample SAMN09781776) | gut metagenome | biome: gut microbiome | host: Homo sapiens | place: Madagascar | study: EMG produced TPA metagenomics assembly of the PRJNA485056 data set...
TCCGCCGCCACCGAAGCCGCCGCCGGAGAAGGAACCGCCAGAGCCACCGGACGAAGACGATGGTGCCGCCGCGGAAATCGTGGAACTAACCGAAGCGAAACCGGAACTCAGCTGCGAACCGATATCGCCAATGCCGCCCATGAACTGCGATCCGCCAAACGCACCGGTCGACATGCCTCCCATAGTGGACATACCGTTCCACGCGTGGGAGCGATACGTCCAATAGCCGAGGGAATCGTACCCATACGCGTCAAGCCATTGCGGATCGTTGACTTCGGGGTACGCCTTGGCGAATTCCCTTGCCACCTTGTCGGAAATGCCGAAGGCAGCCGCATAGACCATATACCAGTTCCACATCACCAAATCGAGCGCACCACGGTCGGAGAAATTGGAGAAATCCTCCATATACCGTTTGAGTCCCAAGCATTCTCCGGCATAGGTCTGTCCGGATTCGGTGAGGCCTTCCTTGCGTCCGGTAGCTAAACAGAACGTGCCGACGCATGCGAACGCGCCGCCGAAGCACAACGCCACCGCGATATTGCTTCCAATATTGACCAGCATTCCAATCACGCCAAAGACCATGGCGAAGATGGTGGGCGCTATCCAACGTCCGCTGACATCCCTGACCGCGTTCAATTGCAGGAATTCAATATCGCAGGCATTGGTGAAATGGTTCATCTCCTGATAGCCGTTCTCCCAGCTGGAGCAAGCCTCCTTCATCTGGTTAAAGTCGAATACCGGCGAACCCACGCGTGCGGAAATACGAATCAGCAGTTGCAGGCAGGCTTCCTCGGAGCGACTCAGACCAAGGGTTTCCCGATGGGATAGTGCCTGAGGCAGAATCACCAACGTACTAGTACTTGACGCGGCAGAGGCACGGGATGGATCGGAGGAAATCATGCGCGCCATGTCGGCCGCATTCGCCCTGCTCAGGTCGATGCCACGATACATGTCGGCAGGTCCCGGATATACGGCGAGCGCTTTCTTGACCACCAATGCCAGCACCGTCGCCGTCATGGCACGCGAGGACTGCTCACCCTTGGAATCGTCCACCACATCGATCAGATGCGCGGCGCAGGCAGGGCTGACTTGAGGTGACTCACGCCAGTATTCGATGCCACCGCGATAGGTGGCTTCACGGTTCGAAGAGACCACGCCACGAATCGCCAGTACGCAGCACAGTCCGCCCAAAATCAGACATACCAGCCAACCTGCGACCGTAAGCTGGGCTTTGTGCCGCTGGCCGTCACGCCATTGCTGCTCCTTGTTTGCTTCCGTGGATTTCAATTCGTCCAGATAGTCGCCGGAACGCACACGTTCGACGCCACTTGCCCCGGCATTGTCGAATGCGGCGACGAGGTCGACGTACTGGTTCGTGCGCAGGTCACTGACGGTGAAATGCAACGTGCCGTCCGTGTCGCGAGACGTTTGAGATGTGGCCTCAGTGTGCAGCCATGCCCACGAATCGTCGGAACCGATGCCTTTGGGGAAGCGCACGGTGCCGGTGACTTTGCCAGCCGGCACCTGGTTGTCTTCGGGGAACATCTCCCACATGAGATTCGTCACGTCACTATGCTGCGTGCCCATGTTATGAAACGTCATGGTCACGTCGAATTTGAGACTGCTCTGTTTGATGGTGGCGGGAATGTTCCAGCCGATTTCGATTTGTTTGTCATTGTCCGAACCGTTGGGGTCAAGCCCGCCGGTGGCAGAGTCGAACGGTTCCGGATAGTTGGAGCCGATTGTGGTGTCGGCGATATACCAATGTCCGGCATATTCCGATTCCCATTCACTGTCGGATACATCGCTCGGCAACTGCGGCGCGATCTGCGTGTATTCCTCACCGGTGGACACGTTGATTACGGAAATGTCGGTGATGTTCGTCAGATCCTGGTTGCGCAGTTTGAACGTCAGATACAGCTGTTTCCACGGTTTCGTGTCGCCGTCATCATTCTCGCGCTCCTTCAACTGGTAATCCAGATGTTCCGTGAAACGGATGTCGCCGTTGCTTTGCAGCTGCGCGTCAAAATCGACGGAACGGTAGCTTAGATCGGCTTCGTCGCCGGAGACGAAGAACAGCAGGAGCGCTACAACGAGCACCGCAACAAATGCGGCACCCGCCGCGAGCAGTCCTCCACGGACACGTTTCGCATCCATATACCATCACCCTTTCTTCCTGCGTATACCGTGTGCCACTCGTATATGCGTATCGCACATGTCAGCGTCCTCCGAACGAACCGCCGCCGGAACCACCGCCACCGCCGTCGAAACCGCCACCGGAGAAGGAACCGCCGGAACTACCGCCACCGAAACCCGAGCCACCGGAGGACGGTGCCGCCATGGAAATCGTGTTGCGCACGTCGGCGAAACTGGAGCTGAGCTGCGCGCCGAAATCGCCATAATTCGCACTGAACACCGACACGGCGGCAACACTTGCACCCACCGCAGCGCCAGTGGACGCGCCCATAACGCTGCTGGAATGCAACGGCATGTACATGTACGATGAAGCGGCATGCTCATCCAGCCACTGAGGATCGGCCACTTCCGGATATGCTTTGGTCAGCTGCGCCATCGCCTTGTCGGAAATGCCGAATGCGGTGGCATACACCATATATCGGTCCCACAATGTCATATCAAGCACGCCACGGTCACTGAAATCACTGAAATCAAGCAGATAGCGTTTCAGCCCAGCCACTTGGCCACCATATTTCTGACCATTGTCGGCCAATGCATGATATTTGCCATACACCAACGCGAATGCGCAGGCCAGCACGACAGGCACACAGATGCTCATCGTCACTGCGATCTCACCTCTCTCCGCGTACTGCACGCCCTTATAGAACGCGAAAACAAGGCCAAGAATGCCGACCAGATTATTCAGGAATCCCCTCGATGAATCAACGGCGCGCAGATCGTCGAATTCCGTGGAGCAGGCGGTATCGAAATCCTGTAGCAACTTGTAGCCCTTTTTGTAGTGTTTGAACGCCTTGTTCATCTGTTTGAGATCGAATACCTGCGTATCCCTCAACCGTGAAGACGCTTTGAGCAGGATGTCAAGCGCCGCATGTTCGGATGAGCTCAGCAGCAGCGAACCGATGTCATTGCGCGCCACCGGCATGATGACGATGGTGCTGGTCTTCTTCATCTTGCGTGCGGTTGCGGCGTCGGAGCCGAGCCTGCCCGCCACTGATGCCGCGTTGGTCGTGGTCAGGTCGATGCCGTCATACAGTTTCGCAGGTCCGGGATAGATGGCGATTGCCCCTTTTGACGCGAGCGACATCACAGTGGAGGACATTTGCCGATTGACTAGTTTGTCGCCGTTTTTTATTTTGCCTGAACCAAGAATCGAAGAGGACGTGCTCATGACATCATTCATCCGTGCCGCGGCGGCCGGACTCATGTGGGGCAAATCGCGGTAATATTCGACATCGCCTTTGTATTGCGACTTACGGAAGCTGGTGATACCGAGGTACAGCGATCCCATAATGAACGCCAGGCCGATCAGGGCCGAAACAGCCCAACCGGTCACTCGCTTGACCGCTTGATCATGCTGCTTATCGCGCCATTCCTCCTCTTTCTGAGTTTCGCTATCGATGAGCTCTTGCTTGTGGTTGCCGCTTATCTTGCGTTCCACACCTTGCGATTTCGAGACATCGAACATGGCCACGACGTCCAGATAATCGCCGGCACGCACGTCATCGGCCGAGAAGAGCAGCGACCCGTTCTTGCCGCGTTTCGTGGTGGACGTGTTCTTGGTATGCAGCCATGCCCAAGAATTCTTCTTGGTGATGCCGTCCGGGAACGTGACCTTGCCGGTCACCTTGCCAATCGGAATCTGGTTTGTCGTGCCGAATGGCTCCCATTGGAAAGAGACGACGTCGTCATAGGCGGTGCTTACGCCATGCATGGTCATGGACACGTCGAATTTGAGGCTGTCAGCGGACGCAGTTTCCGGAATGTTCCAGCCGATTTCCAAAGTCTTATCGGATGAGGAGTCAGCTTTCAAACCATCTGTTTCAGGATTGAACGGTTGGGGATCTTTGAGTACGCTGACATCCGCGATATACCACTGACCTGCGTATTCAGCGTTCCAATCGGTGACATCATTGGGATTCACAAATCTACCTTGGACGTACGTTTCGCTGTTGGTGGCATCCTTCACGCTGATATCACTGATATTCGTCAGATTATTGGCTTTTAGCGTGTACTGCTGGTACATCTGTTTCCAATCAAAGCCACGGTCATTCAGCTTCATATCAATATGCTGCGTGACTTTGAGGTCGCCATTCTTAAGTACCATAACATCGTAATCGAGCGTACGATAGCTCAAATCCGGTTCGACGTCGGACGTCAAATTCACATCCAGAAAAGTGACGCCCAACAGCAGCGCGGCCGCAATCACCGCAGACAGCATACCGATCAGCGCACGTCTGATATTCATAAGTTCTCTCTTGACTCTCTATGCAGGCAGTCTGCGAGAAGCCGACATACCGTATAGATGAAAAGGGAGTACCGGCGAAGTATCCACCCCGTCAGCGCTCCCCTTCTTTTGTATGGAAATGCTGTATGGAAACGCTCAGAATTGGACCTGCGGTACCTGGCGGTCCGCCTCGTTGATTTGGAAGTAGGCAGCCTGCTCGAAATGGAACAGACCTGCGATGAGGTTGGTCGGCACGACCTCAATCTTGGTGTTGTACTTCTGCACCACATCGTTATAGAACTGGCGGGCGTAGGCGATTTTCTCCTCAAGAGATTTGAGCTGCGCCTGCAGATCCAGGAAGTTCTGGTTGGCCTGCAGCTGCGGATACGCCTCAGCCACGGCCTGAAGGTTCAAAATCGCGCGGCTCAACTGGTTCTCGGCCTCGATACGCTGATTCACATCGCCAGACTGTGCAGCCTGAAGCGCGTTGGCGCGCGCCTGCGTCACTTGGGTGAATACCTGTGATTCGTGTGCAGCATAGCCCTTGACGGTTTCTACAAGATTTGGAATGAGATCGGCTCGCTGCTTAAGCTGCACGTCGATCTGCGCCCAGCCGTTCTTGACGCGGTTGCGCAATGTGACCAGACCGTTGTATGCAGAAACGGCCCACAGCACAATCAACACGATGATAACGAGTGCAATAATGGCGAATATCATGAGAAAATCCTTGCTTCTTTGCTTGCTTCTTTGTCTTATCTTCTCATGAGGACTACACAATTCGGAGTAATGTCTATTATTCCGCGCATCCGTAAAACGATTGATGCCAATGTTTGCAAAGCATGTCGAAATACACGAAAACCCACCCCTTACGGAGTGGGTTTTCATTAGATTACCTGTCGGCTCGCACTAAGCCCAACAACAGCTCTGCTGCGAAGAATCCGTGAGAAGACGTCAGTCTTCGAATGCTGAGCCGTCAAGCGAGAAGCCCAGTGGGCTTCTCGTAGGTGAAGTGAGCAGCTTCGCTGCGAAGGATCCGTGAGAAAACGTCAGTCTTCGAACGGATCAAAGTCGCGGCGCACGCGGCGACGCGGACGCTCGGAGCGCTCTTCGCGATCGGCACGGTACTCGTCGTAGTTCTCGTCGGCGGCGTAACGCGGGTTGCGGTCGTCACGACGGCTACCACGGCGACGGTCGGAACGGCGGTCATCGCGATCGTAGTCACGGTCATCGCGGTCGGAACGACGGCGACGCGGACGATCATCATAATCACGATCATCGCGATCGGAACGGGACGAACGGCGGTCGTCACGATCGTAGTCGCGATCGTCACGGTCGGAACGACGGCGACGCGGACGATCATCATAATCACGATCGTCATCGCGGTCGGAACGACGGCGACGCGGACGATCATCATAATCGCGATCATCGCGATCATCGGAACGACGGCGGTCGTCACGACGTCCACGGCCGCCACGGCGGTCATCGCGATCGCCACGGTCACGACGCGGAGCGGAGGATTCCTGATCCTCGAAGCCCGGGATGGCAAGGGAGATCTTGCCGCGATCGTCAACACCCTGCACGACCACCTCAACGGTGTCGCCTTCCTTGAGCACGTCTTCGACGGCGTCGATGCGCTCGCCGTTGGCGAGGTTGCGGATCTGGGAGATGTGCAGCAGACCGTCGGTGCCCGGGGTCAGGTTCACGAAGGCGCCGAAGGAGGTGGTCTTCACGACCTTGCCGTTGTAGGTCTCGCCGGCTTCCGGCACGTGCGGGTTGGCGATCTGGTCGATGATCTCCTTGGCCTTCTCGGCGGCCTCGCCGCCTTCGGAGGAGATGTACACGGTGCCGTCATCCTCGATGGCGATTTCGGCGCCGGTGTCTTCCTGGATCTGGTTGATCATCTTGCCCTTCGGGCCGATGACCTCGCCGATCTTGTCCACCGGAACGGTGGTGGTGATGATGCGCGGCGCGTACGGGCTCATCTCGGCCGGGCCGTCGATGCACTCGTTGATGACTTCGAGAATGGTGGTGCGGGCTTCCTTGGCCTGCTGCAGGGCGGACGCCAGGATGTCGGCCGGAATGCCGTCGAGCTTGGTGTCGAGCTGCAGGGCGGTGATGAATTCGGAGGTGCCGGCCACCTTGAAGTCCATGTCGCCGAAGGCGTCTTCGGCGCCGAGGATGTCGGTGAGCGTCTTGTAGATGTGCTGGCCGTCGACGTCGCCGGACACGAGGCCCATGGCGATGCCTGCGACCGGAGCCTTCAGCGGAACGCCAGCGGCGAGCAGGGACAGCGTGGAGGCGCAGACGGAACCCATGGAGGTGGAACCGTTGGAGCCGATTGCCTCGGAGACCTGACGGATGGCGTACGGGAACTCCTCACGGCTCGGCAGCACCGGCACGAGGGCCTTCTCGGCGAGGGCGCCATGGCCGATCTCGCGGCGCTTCGGGGAACCGACGCGGCCAGTCTCACCGGTGGAGTACGGCGGCATTTCGTAATTGTGCATGTAGCGCTTGGACTGCGGGCCGGACAGCGCGTCGATCTGCTGCTCCATCTTGAGCATGTTCAGGGTGGTGACGCCCAGGATCTGGGTTTCGCCACGCTGGAACAGTGCGGAGCCGTGCACGCGCGGCACGATGTCCACTTCAGCGGACAGGGTGCGGATGTCACGCAGGCCACGGCCGTCGATGCGGTAGTCCTGGGTCAGGATGCGGCGACGCACGATCTGGCGCTGCAGCTCCTTGAACGCGTTGCCGATTTCCTTGTCCTTCTCGGCGTCTTCCATGTCGGTGAACTCGCCGGCGAGGGTGGCCTTGACGCCTTCCTTGATCTCGTGGATGCGGTCCTGGCGCGGCAGCTTTTCGGCGATGGACAGGGCTTCGTCGAGGTCGGCGTGGGCGATCTCGTCGATGCGGTTGTACAGATCCTCGGTGTACTCCGGGAAAAGCTGGAATTCCTTGGTTTCCTTCGCGGCGATCTTCTTGAGCTCGGACTGGGCCTCGCAGATCACCTTGATGAACGGCTTGGCGGCTTCAAGACCGCCGGCGACGACTTCCTCGTCCGGCTTGGTCTGGCCTTCGTCGTAGATGAGGTGCCATGCGTTCTTGCCGGCACCGGCTTCGATCATGGCGATGGCAACGTCGCCATTCTCGACAACGCGGCCGGCGACCACGATTTCGAACACGGCGCGTTCGCGCTCGCTCCAGCGCGGGAAGGCGACCCACTGGCCGTCGATCAGGGCCAGACGCACGCCGGAGACCGGGCCTTCGAACGGCAGGCCGGAGATCATGGTGGAGGCGGAGGCGGCGTTCAGTGCGACGACGTCGTATGCGTCATCCGGGTTGACGGCGAGCACGGTTTCGACGACTTGCACTTCGTTGCGCAGGGTGTGCGGGAACAGCGGACGCAGCGGACGGTCGATGATGCGGCAGGCCAGGATGGCTTCGGAGCTCGGACGGCCTTCGCGGCGGAAGAACGAGCCCGGGATCTTGCCGGCTGCGTACATCTTCTCTTCCACGTCCACGGTCAGCGGGAAGAAGTCGTAGTTCTCCTTCGGGCTGGAACCGGCGGTGGTCGTGGACAGAATCATCGAATCATCGTCAAGATAGGCGGCGACGGCACCATCCGCCTGCTGGGCGAGACGACCGGTCTCGAAGCGCAGCGTGCGCTTGCCGAATGAACCATTATCGATTACGGCTTCAACAGCCTTGATTTCGGGACCCTCCATAGGGTTCCTCCTTTGTTTTCTTTTCTTGTGTACCTACTATCGGCAGTCCTCTTCAGCGGACTCCAACCGATTCCTACATGCGTGACGCGGCGTTACCTCCGCCGCTTCCTCATCTCTAGATTCTAGACCTCGTGCGCCCCAAACCTCGGGCCTTCAAACTGTCTGTTCCTTGAACTCGGCTGTCATGCAAAAAACGCCCGGGCGCCATGTGACGCTCGGGCGGAAGAATGTTATCGGCGCAGACCCAGACGCTCGATCAGGGAGCGGTAACGGTTGATGTCAACGCGCTTGAGGTAATCAAGCATACGACGACGGTCGCCGACCATCAGCAGCAGACCACGACGGGAGTGGTGATCGTGCTTGTGCTCCTTGAGGTGCTCGGTCAGATCAGCGATGCGCTTGGTGAGCAGAGCAACCTGGACCTCCGGGGAGCCGGTGTCACCCTCGTGGGTTGCGTAGGTCTTGATGATTTCCTGCTTTTCCTCAGCCGTAAGTGCCACGGCATCCTCCTTATATTGCTGCGCGGTGCTGCCGGCCCAATACCGACGCGCTCTCTATCCGCGGGCGAAACACGCCAAGGGAACATCTTACACGACGTCCGGACCAAAATCGCCGGCCGATATTTCCGGTCCCCCGCCGACGGCCGTTCTTCACGTCACGCCATGGACGTGAGCAGACCGCCGAACAACACCACGGCAAGCGCGACGAGTTCGATTGCGAAGAACAATAGGAACGAGGCCCAGCTGCGTGTGAGGACGTTGAGCTTCGATTCCTTCTTGATGCACACCAGCATGCCCACCCAGAGCACCGCGTAGACCGCGACGCCGAAACCGGCGGCGATGATGCCGAGATTCGCGGCGTTCGCCAGTCCGGCCGCCTCACCGTACATCACGTAGGTGGCGTTCCAGAAGTTGAAGCTCAGCAGGCACATGCCGGCGACGAATTGCTCCGCGGCAAGGCCGATCACGAAAATGGCCCCCCACAGCCATTTCTTCGCGTCCGCGACCATCAGTCCGAGTCCGGTGAGCGCCACGATGGTCACCGTCCATGAAATCAGCGCCACGCCTTTGGGATCGAGGAAATTCAGGTTCGCCACCATCCATGAGGCGTCCCGCACCGCGATGTCGCGCCCCCACCAGTACGGCGCGATCATGGCCAGCAGCACCAATGCCATGAACAGAATCCAGCGGACCGGATGCGATTTGCGGCGTTCGATGTCGGCCAAGGACAGGTCCGACGGTTCGATGGACGCCGTCGGGTGCTTGGAGACGTCGACGGTCTCGACCACGCCATCCACGACTTCCGTTGCCTTGTTGCGTTCCTTCTGACCCATGTTCCGCTCCGTATATATTGCGATATCTTGCGATTGCGCCGCCGCACGCCGCGGCCCGTTCCAGCATACCCGGGCAATCGTATGCCCGGGCATACGGATATACGAAAGGCGTGCCTTGAGGCACGCCTTCTTCTTCTCTGATGCTGTTGTGGAGCGGATGACGGGAATCGAACCCGCGTAATCAGTTTGGAAGACTGAGGCTCTACCATTGAGCTACATCCGCGTGTTGCCGCTACGTCCGAAGCCGACACGAAACGACTCGAGCTATTATACACATCCCACCAACTTTTGCAAGCGGGAATGGCATTTCAGATTTCGAGCATGACCACGGCGGAGGCGATCGGCCCGTCATGGCTTATGGAGATGGAGATATCGTACGATTGGCGCACCGGATCCAACGGCAGGCCCAACGACTGCTGCACCTTGCGTTGCACTTCGGAGGACAGTATGACGCGCGGCACGCCGTGGGAATCGTCGAGAATTTCGATGCGCACCCATGGGAAGTTGTCGAGCGTGTACGGATATGCGACTTCGGCGCCGTCTTTCGCATGCCGCGAAATGGCCGCGCACCACGCTTTCAGGAACGCCTCCTTGCCTGCCCAGCGGGCGGCGAGGTGCACCGCCTCGTCATCATGCTTGAGCTGCGACCGTTGCGCCGTCTGCCATATCTCGCGCATGGAGAACAGACTGCGCATACGCGTCCCCGGCTCATTCAGCTGCTTGGCGAACGCAGGCACGTCAACGACGTCATGCCCTAGACCCAGCATTCCTCCGCCTTCCTAGGAATTATTAATCGGGGTTACCCCGGGAATGCCCCGACCATGTCATATGGAAAAGGGCGATACATCTGTGCAGAAGTATCGCCCTTTTCTTATCGGGCCGTCATCATTTGCCCATATTTAGGACAGATTTCGACGTAGCCGTCTCACGCTTCGAAATAGCCGGTGGACGCAAGGCGCGCGTTCGGATCGAGCAGCATGGCCTTCTCCACCTCGTGCGCGTCGTAGCCGCGGCCGTCCTCGTGGAAGCGGCGGTTGTCGATCGGCTCGTAGAGCGCGGCGCGCCCCATCATGCCCTCTTCAAGGCGACGCTGGCCGGCGGCGAGACGTGCGTTGGCACGGTCGCGCCATTCGCTCAGCGCGTCCTCGCCGACGGTGTTCGCCACGGAAGCCTCGAAGGCGCCCGGGTTGACGATCGCGGCGAAACCGGACACGTGGCCGAAGCCGAGCGACGTGGCCAGACCGGCCTTGACGGAACCGACCTTCAGCGGCTCGCGCAGCCAGACCATGTGGTCGTCGCGCTTGAGCTTCGGGTCGACGCAGTCGAGGGCCGCGTTTGCCGGAACGACGCCGGACTTGAACAGCTGGGTCAGGCCGTTGACCTGGAAGATGCAGGCACCGCCCTTGGCATGGCCGGTGAGCGACTTCTGGGAGATCACGAACAGCGGGTTGCCGTCGGTGCGGCCGATGGCGTGGGCCAGCGTGTTGTGCAGTTCGGACTCGTTCGGGTCGTTGGCGTTGGTGGACGTGTCGTGCTTGGAGACCACGGCGATGTCGTCCGGCGTGACGCCGAGCTTGGCGAGGTCGTGCACGAGCTTGGAGTCCTTGCCTCCCATGCCCGCTGCGAGCGCGCCCAGTCCCGGAGCCGGGATGGAGGTGTGCGCGCCGTCGGCGTAGGAGTGGACGAATCCGACCACGCCGGCGACCGGCAGGCCGAGCTTCAGCGCGATGTCACCGCGCGTCAGCAGGATGGTGCCGCCGCCCTGCGATTCGACGAAGCCGCCGCGACGACGGTCGTTGGCACGGGAGAAGAAGCGCGCGTCGATGCCCTTGGCGTACATCTCCTCGGAGTTGGCGGTGGCGTTCATGTTGCCGAAGCCGATCACGGATTCCACGCCGATGTCGTCGATCGCACCGGTGACCACGAAGTCGGCCTTGCCGAGGGCGATCTTGTCGGCGCCTTCCTCAAGGGAGACGGCGGCGGTGGCGCAGGCGGAGACCGGCTGGATCATGTTGCCGTAGCCGCCGATGTAGGACTGCATCACGTGGGCCGCGACGACGTTTGGCAGGGCTTCCTGCAGGATGTCGGTCGGAATCTCGTGGTTGAGGAACCGGTCGAGGTACAGCTTCCTCATGGAGGCCATGCCGCCGAAGCCGGTGCCCTGCGTGGAGGCCACCATGGACGGGTGCACGGCTTCGAGGATCTCGGCCGGGGTGAAGCCCGCGGACAGGTAGGCGTCGACCGTGGTGACGATGTTCCACAGGGCGATCTTGTCCACGTCGCCGACCATGGAGGCCGGAATGCCCCACTTGACCGGGTCGAAGCCCTTCGGGAACTGGCCGCCGACGGTGCGGGTCATGGCCGCGCGGCGAGGCACGCGGATCATGGAGCCGGCGTGGCGGGTGACGTTCCACTCGCCGGATTCGACGTCGGCCGCGTAGCTGGTGTGGGCTTCGTCGAGCTTGACGTATTCCTCGGCGATCTCACGGGTCGGAACGGAGAAGGTCACATCGTGGTCGAGGAACACCTCGGCCTCCTCCTCGTCGGCACCGTCCTTGTAATCGTTGCCCATACCCTCTTCGAACGGACGCACGCCGGAGCGGGCCACGACCTCGTCGTGGTAGCGTTCGGCGATGTCCTCTTCGGGCACCAGGTTGCCGTCGGTGTCGTACCAGCCCGGCTTCGGGCTGTCATTCCAGGTCAGCAGTCCCATGTTCCAAGCCAGTTCGAGCACCGCGCCGGCGGACAGGTCGACCTTGCCGTCGGAGTGGATGCCGAGTTCGGCTTCGAAACGGGTACGGCCGGAGCCCCACGGACCCAGCTCGCCGATGGAGACGATGACGATCTCGTCTTCCGGACGGGCGGTGACGTGCTGCCAATCCTTCAAATCGACCTTCGCCTGACGCGGGGCGCGCGGGCTCGGCAGCGCCTTGATCAGCGTTGCCGCAGCGGCACAATCGCCCTGCTTGTCCTCATCGCCGGCTTCGGCGGCAGCGGCCTTGGCCGCGTCCTCCATGGCTTCGGCGCGCAGTGCCTTGATGTCGATCGGCTCGCTGCCGAGACCGCCGGTCAGGTCCACGTCGAGCGGAGCCTTGACGGCCTGTTCACGGGATTCCTTGGTGGACAGCTCAAGCAGCTTGACCGCGATTTCGGCGGTGGAGTAGGTCTTCAGGCCGTGACGTTCCACGACTTCGACCAGCGGATCGTTGCCGCCCATCAGGCCGGTGCCACGCACCCAGCCGATCTTCGGATGGGCGAAGGTGACGCGGCTGGACCACACCTTTTCGGCGCGGGCGCGGTTGACGATCGCGTCGAAGGCGCTCTTGACCTCGCCGTACGCGCCGTCGCCGCCGAAGACGCCACGGTTCGGGGAGCCCGGCAGGATCACATGCAGCTTGTGCTGCACGTCGGTGTCGGCGCCGATCTTCGCGAAGCCGGTAATCGCGCGTTCCACACCCCACAGCATGAGGCGTGCCTGCGATTCGAACAGTTCGCCGGAATCGGCCAACGTGCCGTGCACCGGCGGAGCGGCGAACGGGAAGAACAGGCTTGGCTCGTAGGCAGGCTTCAGGATCGTGGTGGTCGCGCCGGAGGTCTTCTTCTGCACGTTGCCGACCCACGCCACGAGAGCGTCCACGTCACGGTAGCTGGACAGGTTCGCCGGAACGAGCCACAGCTTGGCGTCGCCTGCCGCATGCTCGCGGTAGGTCTGCTTGGCCCAGGCCTTCACGCTCTGCCTGAAGCTGTGCGAAGTGGCCACGACGGTCGCGCCACCGGCGAGCAGGCCGTTGACCACCTGTGCGGCGATGGAGTTCGGGGCAACGCCGGTCACGACGGCGATATCGCCTGCGAAGCGGCTTGCTTCGGCGGAATCGTTCGTCTGCTCGAGCGCCTCGTCGGCCACGCGCTTGAACGCGGCGGCAAGCTCGGCGTCAGCGGTCTTGCCCGCGTACCATGCGGCTTCGTCGGCGACGGCCTTGCCCAGGCCGATGAAGCTGCCGTCCAGTGCGGAGGCGTCGTTGTTGTAGTAGGCGCGGGACAGGTCCTCGCGTGCGGATGCCCAACGGTCGTCGAACAGGATGACCTTGCGCTCGTCGAAGCGCGGCTCGACCTGCTTCGGCCAGTCGGAGCCGAGCTCGGCTTCGACGGCGGCCACCACGGCGGCGTTCTCGTCGGCAGAGTCGTCGGCCACCGGAGCGGTGACGCCCAGCTGGTTCAGCACGAACTTGGCGGTGGAGGCGAGCACGCCGTCGGCACCGGTCACCTTGGCCGCGAACGCGTCCAAGGCGGCGGAATCGACCACGGCACCGCCGGCTGCGCCACCTGCGCTCGGCATGGCGACGGCCACGCCCTTGTCGGAGGCGACCTTCTGCACGGCCGCGTCGATCAGCGCGTTGGCGGCGGCCGCGTTGGAAGCGGCTTCGGTGCTCAGCGAGGCGAGGTCGCCACCGCGGGAGCTGGCGCCTTCGCGGGTTTCCAGCACAAGGGCTGCGACCACGTGGGAGGCCCAGCCTTCGCCGAGCTGCCAGGTGTCGGTCACGCGCTTGGTGATCTGGCCGAGCTTCACGCCGGCGGCGCCGAACAGGCCGCGCACACGGTCGCGGACGATGTCGGACAGCACCGGACCGAACGCCTTGTAGTTCGGAGCGACCTTGTTGACCAGCGCGCTCAGCGCCTTGACGGTCGCTTCGGCGGCGCCGTCCACGGAAGCCACGCCCAGCTCGGAGCTGATGTCCATGAGCAGCTGGTTACGGCGAGAGGAGACGCCGTTGGTCAGGGTGTCGGTGGTGTCGGATTCGCCGATCTGGTCCGGACGCACCTTCGCCGAATATGCCAGCAGCATGGCGATCGCGTCGGAAGCGTTGAACGGAATATCCGCGACGGCGGCGCCGGACGGAGCGCCGGCAGGTGCGGCCGGTGCGGCGACAGCCGGTGCTGCGGCGACGGGTGCTGCTGCGACTGCGGCAGGCGCTGCGGCGGCAGCGGACGGAGCCGAAGCTGCTGCCGGAGCGGCTGCGGCGGAATCGTCAGCATCGTCGTCGGCAACGAGGGAATCGGAATCGGTCATGTAGACGCGGCCTTCGTCGCGGCCGACGTTGTAGACGGTCACGTCACGGCCGGCGAACTGCGGCAGGCGCAGCGTCTTGGCACCGAGGTTGGCGAGCGTCGGAGCGTTGCCGAGACCCACCTCGACGTACTCCTCCACGCCGAGGCCGCCCTGTTCGGTGGAACCGAACAGCAGCGCCTGGGTTTCGATCCAACGCACCGGGGAGGCGAACTGCCAGCTCAGCAGTTCGGTGAGCAGCAGACGGCCGAGCTTCTGGTCGTCCTCGGCGTAGGAATCCCACACCTTCGGATCGTCCAACGCGGCCTTGATGCGCTCGGACGGCACGACCTCGAGGATCTTCGCGGCGAATTCCTTGGTCATCTCGAACGGCACGGCCACCAGGTTCGGAATGTAACGGCCCACCAGACGGCCACGGTAGTCGATGTGCTTCGGCAGCAGCGCGTCAAGCTTGTCGCGGAACTCCGGCACGCCCTTGCGCAGCAGCGTGGAGTGGAACGGCACGTCGATGCCCGGCACCAGCATGAACGCCGGCTTGCCGCCGTATTCGGCGACGCGGCGGGCGGAATCGGCCTTCAGCGCCTTCAGACCGGCGATGGTGCCGGCCACGGCGTACTGCTGTCCGGCAAGGTTGTAGTTGACGATCTCCAGGAACTCGCCGGAAGCCTTCGAAACGGATTCGACGTATTCGCGCACGCCGTCGTCGCCCACACCGAACTGGTTCGGACGCAGCGCGCCCATACGGTAGTTGGAACGGCCCTTCTCGTCACGCGGAATGAGGTGGTGCATGGTGGAGCCACGGTGGAACACCAGCTCCAGCACGGTTTCCAGCGGAATCACGCCTGCGAAGGAGCTCAGCGCGTTGTACTCGCCCAGCGAGTGGCCGGCGAAGTAGGCGGGCCAGATGTCCGCGCCGGCTTCGCGCAGACGAGCGGTCTGGGCGAACGCCACGGTGGCGAGCGCCACCTGCGTGAACTGGGTCAGGTTGAGCAGGCCTTCCGGATGACGGTAGGTCACGCCGTTGGCGGTCAGTTCCTTCGGATTATCACGCACGACGGCGAGGATGGAGAAGCCGAGCTTCTCGCGGGTCACCTTGTCGGCGCGCTCCCACACCTCGCGTGCGGCCGGGGACTTGGCACGCTCGTCGAGCACCATGCCCTGCTTCTGGATGCCCTGGCCCGGGTAGACGAAGGCGGACTTCGGCGCACGCACGATGGCGGTGCCACGGGACACGATATTGCCGTCGATGCGGCTGGTCACTTCCAGCACCATGCCGGCGTGCGCCACGCGGCCGACGCGTTCAATGGAGATCTCCACCTCGTCGTCGAGCTGCACCATGCCGTACATGTTGTACGTCCAGCCTGCGATCTCGTAATGCGCGCCCTTCTCGTCGAGCGCCTGCACCGCGTACTGGGCGGTGGCGGACAGCCACATGCCGTGCACGAGCGGCGCGGCGAGACCGGAGACGGCGGCACCGCGATGGGAGGTGTGAATCGGGTTGAAATCGCCGGAAGTGCGGGCGAAAGCGGTCATCTCGTGCGGAGCGACGACCTTCACACGACGCAGCAGACGGCGCGGAGTGCTTTCGATTTCGGCTTCGATTCCACCATAGTCGGGCGCTTCCGGCGGCAGCGCGTCGGAGTACGCGCGGCCGCGGATGGCGAAACGCTCGGTTTCGTTGGCAAGCAGCGTACCGTCCTGAGCGGTGTGCGTGACGTGGATGGTCACCACACGGCCGGAGGCGGATTCGAAGTAGTCGTCGGCCCAGCTAGTGAGGCCGATCTTCTCTCCGGTGTGCTTCAGCAGCTCGTCCTCGCTCACCTCGAGTTCGATGAGGTGGTCGAGATGCACGGCGTTGAGCAGGCCTTCGATGACCGGGAAGCCGTTGACGTACACGGAGCCGAGGGCCGCGTAGATGGCGGGCCAAGCCGGTCCGACGAGCGCGTCCGGGGCGATGCGGGACGGCACGAGGTCGCTCGGCAGCGCGCCGCCGGTGGCGGCCTCATGGTCGAAGCCGAGGTTGGCGGACAGCGTGTAGCCGGTGTGCGCCTGGCCGAACGGGAAGGCGGTCTTGTCGGACACTTCCTCGATCTGCGGCATGGCGGTGAGCTTGTCGCCGGTGATGGCGGTGTTGCCGATGCCCGCGGTGTCGGCGAGCATGCGGTAGACATGCTCCGGCAGACGGTCGCGGTCCACGACCGGGAACAGGCCGGATTCGTTGCCGTCGACGTTCAGCGGAATGACGATGTCGCGTACGGCGTGCTTGGAGGCGCCGCCGTCCGGATCGTTGTCCCAGAAGGTGTCGAGATGGATGTCGAGGTCGTACTTTTCGACGCTGCCTTCAACGGCCACCTTGCGGATCTCATAGTTGGCGTCGCCGTTGGCGGTGCCGTACGCCGGGTTGGCCATGAGGTGGCCCACCCAGGAGATGTTCGGGGACTTGCGGATGAATTCCTCGGCGGAGACGGCCGCGCCCAACTGGGCGAAGGCGGTCTTGTCGGCGCTCGCCGATTCGGCGGACACGCGCTTGACCATGGCGGCTTCGAAGCGGCCGAGGATGTCGGCCACCGGCTCGTCCACGGTGGTGATGCCGGCCACGGAGATCGGGCCGGGGATGATGCGCACGGAATCGGCGGAATAGCGGGAGTCCTCGGACTGCCACAGCTGGTCCTGGCCCCACCAACGCAGCAGGTCGTTGTCGATGACCGGCACGAACGGCATCGGCTTCGGATACTCGCGTACGAGCACCGGGAACCATGCCTCGTCCATCGGGGTGACTGTCAGTTTGCCGGCCTGCGGGTAGGTTTCGGCAAGCTTGGCGATCGCGGCGTTCGGATCGGCTTCGACGTCGGCGCGGGAAGCGAACAGCGATGCGAATTCGCCGCTTTCCTGCGTGGTGACGCGGGCTTCGATGCGCTGCAGCAGGTGCAGGAAGCGATCGGCGTAGGTTTCGTCCACCCACGGGAAGGAGAGGTCGGCGAAACGCTGGGCCCACTGGAGGTAGGTCATGGTCTTCAGATCGCCGAAATACGGCTTGGCGGTGGCGTTCAGCGCCGCGATGATCTCGTCGCGACGGCTTTCCAGCTCCTCCGGGTGCTTCATGACGCGCACCAGCAGGCGGCCGCAGCGGGCGGAGGAGTTCTCCAGCTCGTAGATGTCGGCGTGCAGGTGGCTCAGACCGGAGGTGACGCCGCCCTTGGCCTGGCCGGACGGCACCCACTGCTCACCCAGCGGGGCGAACGGATCGTTGCCATCGCCCTTGGCCGGAATGCCCGGGGTGTTGACGAGCATCTGCTTGACTTCGGGGTTGGTGTGTGCCTCCTTGGCGGTCATGGCGGCGGTGCCGACGAGCACGCCGTCCACAGGCATGAGCGGACGGCCGTATTCGGTGGCCCATTCGCCGGTGATGTAGTCGGCGCCGCGTTCCGGCGTGCCGATGCCGCCGCCGACCACGAGCACGAGGTTGGACTGCTCGCGCACTTCGGCGTAGGTGCTCAGCAGCAGATCGTCAAGCGATTCCCAAGAGTGGTGGCCGCCTGCGGAGCCGCCTTCGACCTCGATGAGCACCTTGGTCGGCGCGACGGCCTTGGCGATGCGCACCACCTGGCGGATCTGGTCGACGGTGCCCGGCTTGAAGCTCACGTACGGGAAGCCGTCGGCGTTGAGGTTGTGGATGAGTTCCACGGCCTCGTCGAATTCCGGAATGCCTGCGGAGACGACGACGCCGTCGATCGGGGTGCCGCTGGCACGCTTCTTCGGCACGATGCGCTGGGAGCCGAACTGCAGGTTCCACAGGTAGCGGTCCATGAACATGGCGTTGAATTCGACGGTGCGGCCTTCCTCGAGTTCCTCCTCGAGCTTGGCCACGTGACGGTCGAACACGCTGGCGGTGACCTGGCCGCCGCCTGCGAGCTCGGCCCAGTAGCCGGCGTTGGCGGCAGCCGCCACGATCTCCGGCTCCACGGTGGTCGGGGTCATGCCGGCCAGCAGCACCGGAGCCTTGCCGGTAAGTTCGGTGAACGCGGTGCGCACCTTGTCTCCGGCGGACGTGTGGATGATGCTCGGCGCGAAACGCGTCCAGTTCTGGGTACGTTCCGGCAGGGTCTCAAGCGTGGAGAGCGCGCCGCGATCGGCCACGGTGGAGGCTTCCACCACGCCGACGCCGGTGCCCTGGGCCACGGTGGAGAACAGTTTGCCGACGGTGTTGCCCGGGCCGAAGTCCAGCACCCACAGGGCGCTCGGATCGGTGGACTTCATCAGGGCGCGCACGCGGGCGTCCCAATCCACGTGATTGAGCAGCACTTCGGCGGCGAGCTCACGGGCATGGTCGGCGTTGATGCCGCAGGCCTCGGCCCATGCGACGGCCTGGGAGACGGCATCGGCCATCAGCGGGCTGTGGAACGGCAGGGTCACGTCGAGATATTCGAGCGTCGGGTCGAACACGCGGCCGCCACGCACCTTCTCTTCGCGCAGCTTGGCCTGACGCTTGTGTTCCTTGGCGACCTCCACACCGAATGCGGCCAGGTCCTCCGGATAGCCGGACAACACGTAATGCGTGGCGGAATTGGTGACGGCCACGGCGATCGGGCCACGTGCGCCGTCGACGCGTTCGATCAGCGCGTCCACCTGGGCGCGGGTGATGTCCTTGACGGACAGCATCGGGGTCGCCTCGCCGTGGCGCGCGGCGAGACCGAGCTGGCGTGCCTGACGGGTGCCGGCGACGCCGATCAGCGTTGCGATCGCAAGAATCTCGTCGATCTTGGCTGCGGCTGCGTCGATGGAACCGGCTTCGCAGATCGCCTGCACCATATGCACGGCAAGCACGCCCTGGGAGTGGCCGAGCACCGCGACCGGCTTGGCCTGGGCCGGATTGTAGCCGAGTGCGGCGGCGTCGAGCAGCGCGCCCAGCTGGGTCAGCGCGATGCCGGGAACGCTGGCGGAAGCCGCGGCTGCGGCGCCCAGACGTGCCGGGTTCGGTTCGAAGCCGAACAGGTCGACCGGGCGTCCGGTGGTGGCGAGCAGCTCGGCGGACACCGGATACAGCAGCGCCTGCGCGGCGGCCGCATGGGTGTGCAGGGCCTCGTCGAGCGCCGGATTCGCGCTCTGGTCGGCAAGCGCCACCGGCCACGGGGTGGATTGGCCGGCGAAGGCGAGCGCGTGGGGCTCGCTGTTCAGTCGATCAAGAAAAAAGGTGTTCATAATCTTCCTTACTTGTTCCAAAATTTCTTGCGATTGTTGTGGTTGCTTACGTTGGTTGCGTCGCGTTGCGTCTGTCACAGCGGCTGGTTGCCGTGGTGTTTGCTGGTTCGGCGCACGCGTTTCTTGCTGGCGAGCAGGCGGAGCGATTCGATGATGGTCTCGCGTGTCTGTTCGGGGTCGATCATGGCGTCGATCTCACCCATTTCCAGCGAAAGGTTCGCGTTGACGGTGGTGCGTTCGTAGTCGGCGATGTACTTGGCGCGCAGCGCTTCGACGTCCTTGCCGTTGTCTTTGGCTTTCTGCAGGTCCTTGCGGTGGATGATGTTCACCGCGCCGGCCGCGCCGAGCACCGCGATCTGGCTGGATGGCCAGGCGAAGTTCATGTCCGCGCCAATGGATTTGGAACCCATCACGATGTATGCGCCGCCGAAGGCCTTGCGCAGGATGATGGTGACGAGCGGCACCTGCGCGTTGGCGTAGGCGTAGATGACCTTCGCGCCACGGCGGATGATGCCCGCATGTTCCTGTTCGGCGCCTGGCTTGTAGCCCGGGGTGTCCACCAAGGTGACGACCGGCAGGTTGAACGCGTCGCACAAGCGCACGAATCGCGCCACTTTTTCGGATGAGTCGACGTCGAGAATGCCGGCGTTGACGTTCGGCTGGTTGGCCACGATGCCGACGGGATGGCCGTCGATGCAGGCGAAGCCGACCACCGCTGAAGCGGCGAACAGTTCGTGCACCTGCACGAATTCACCGTAGTCCACGATGCAGCGGATCACGTCGAGCACGTCATACGGCTGGCGGTCGTTGTCCGGCACGAGGGTGGCGAGGCGTTTGGCCACGTCACGGTCGGCGCGGGTGGCCGCGTACGCGTAGACCGGCGGCTGCTGGTCGGAGTTGGACGGCAGATAGGCGAGCACGGTACGCGCGTAGTCGATCGCATCCGCCTCGTCCTCGCCGAGATAGTGGGCCACGCCGGACGTGGCGTTGTGCACGTAGCCGCCGCCCAGATCGTCCATGCTGATCACTTCGCCGGTGGCCGCTTTGACCACGTCGGGACCGGTGACGAACATGTTGGAATTCTCGCGGGTCATGATGATCAGGTCGGTCAGGGCCGGGCAGTAGACGGCACCGCCGGCGCAGGGGCCGAGGATCAGCGATAGCTGCGGCACGAAACCGCTGGCGTCGCAGGTTTTGCGGAACAGGTGGCCGTATTCGGTCAGCGCGGCCACACCCTCCTGGATGCGCGCGCCACCGGAGTCGATGAGCGCGATGATCGGCACCTTGAGGTCGAGCGCCTTGTCCATCAGATGGCAGATCTTGCGGCCTTCGGCCACGCCAAGCGTGCCGCCTTTGACGGAGAAGTCCTGCGCGTAGACGGCCACTTTGCGGCCGAACACCTCGCCGAAGCCGGTGATGACGGCGGAGCCTGCGCGGCCACCGTTGATGTCGCCGCCGCGGAAACGGCCGATTTCCTCGAAGGAACCGGTATCAAGCAGCAGATCGAGACGTTCGCGCGCGGTCAGCTTGCCTTTGACGTGCTGGCGACCGCGGGCGTGGTCTTCGGCTTCGGCGGCGAGCTGCGCGGCACGCAGCACGGACGTACGGATCGGCTGCGATTCGCGGGCTTCGGCAGCCGCTTCGTTACCCAGTCGCTCCTGCTGTTCCATGACGACCTTCACGGCCTCTTTGACGGCCGGGCTTGCGATGATGTCGGTCATTTCGCGCCACCTTCCGTCTTGGTTTCCGTATTACCGTCCGTTGCCGGCTTGCCGTCAGCCGCCTTGGAAGCGCCGTTGACGTCGATGGTCATCAACGTCTCGCCCGCTTCGATGCCTGCCGCCGGGCCGACGAAGATCTTGGTGACGGTGCCCTTGACCGGCGCGTACACGTAGTTCTCCATCTTCATGGATTCGAGCACGACAAGCAGGTCGCCCTTGGCCACGTCCTGGCCTTCGGCGACGTTGATGCGTGTGACGACCGCCTGCATCGGGCTGGCGATCACACCGGACTGGCCGTCGTTGCCCTGCTGCTTCTTTTCGACGTGGTGCAGGCCCTGTCCGCGCAGCGGCTGGATGGCGCGCTTGGCGTCACGCGCCTTGGCGCCGCCGGTCAGGTTGGCCACGATATCGTTCGGCACGGTCAGCGACACACGATGGTTGTTGACTTCGATGACGAAGGTTTCGCTGGATTCCTTCTGCTCGGCTTCCTTCGCACCCGAAGCGCCGGCCATGGATGCCGGCTGGCCGCCCTTGGTGGAGGATGCTTCCTTGTTCAGGTACTTGCGTTCCAGCCATTTCGTGCTCACGTCGTAGGCCACGCCATGCTCGGCGGTGAACTCGTCGTCGTTGAAGATCTGCTCGAACAGGCTTGCCGGGGTCGGCACGCCTTCCACCTTGAGCTCTTCCAACGCGCGGCGCACACGTGCCACGGCTGCCACACGGTCGGAGGCGGTGACCACGAGCTTGCCCATCATCGAATCGAACTTCGGGGAGACGGTGTCGCCTTCCACCACGCCGGAATCGACGCGGATGCCCGGGCCGGAAGGCCATGCGAGCTTGGCCAGCGTGCCGGAGCTCGGCGCGAGGTTCTTAGCCGGATCCTCGCAGGTCAGACGCAGTTCGAAGCTGTGTCCGCGCAGCGGGTGGTCGACGGTCAGCTCGCCGCCGTTGGCGATGGTGAGCTGTTCTCGCACCAAGTCAAGGCCGCAGACTTCTTCGCTGACGGTGTGTTCCACCTGCAGACGCGGATTGACTTCCAGGAAGTAGACCTTGCCCTGCTCGGTCACCATGAATTCGCAGGTGCCCAATCCCACGTAATCGACCGCGTCGAACAGGCGGCGGGAATAGGTTTCCAGCTGTTCGAGCACGCCGTCGGGAAGGAACGGCGCCGGAGCTTCCTCAACAAGCTTCTGGTTGCGGCGCTGCACGGAGCAGTCGCGGGTGGAATACACGGTGAAATTGCCGTGCGAATCGCGTCCGCACTGCGTTTCGACGTGACGTCCCTTGTCGATGAACCGTTCGACGAAATACTCGTCCAAATCGCCGCCCTGCAGCGCATCGTGGTTCATGTAGAAGCCACGCAGCTCATCGTCGTTGTGCACGAGAGTGATGCCGCGGCCGCCACCGCCGTCGGTGCGCTTGAGCATCAGCGGATAGCCGTGCGTGTGCGCGAAGTCGAGCAGCAGTCGCATGTCGGAAATCGACTGGGAAATGCCGGGAACCGGCGGCACCTTCGCGAAAGTGGCCACGCGGCGGGCCGTGATCTTGTCGCCCAGGTCGACGAGCGCCTTCGGATTCGGGCCGACCCACGTGGCGCCGGCGTCGAGGACCTTCTGCGCGAAGCTTGCGACTTCGGAAAGGAAGCCATAGCCGGGGTGCACCGCGTCGGCACCGCTGCGCTGCAGGATGTCGATGAGCAGATCCTCGTTGAGATACGTGTCCTTGTAGGTGTCGCCAGACAGCAGATACGCATCATCGGCCATCTGCACGTACTGTGCGTGACGGTCCTGTTCGGCGTAGACCGCGACCGTGGGAATCCCCATCTCACGTGCGGTGCGCACGACTCGAAGCGCGATTTCGCCGCGATTCGCCACCAGTAGTTTGTTGACATTCTTAGGCATAATGTCAAGTTTGGCGGTCGAGGCGTGATTCGACGAACTCGTTTCCCACAAAAGATTCGCAATCTTTTTGTAAGGCTCCACAAACGTTACCGAAACTTAGCAACCCTACGATGGGGAGCATTGATTGACGAAAGACTCATTTTCGTCAGTTTTTGTAGCATCCTGTAGCATCCGCAAAAAAGGGAGGATTCCACCATGCGCAACGCAATCCTGACCATCTCATCCGCGGCCAAAACGGCCACCAGCGGCAAATTCGGCGCCGTTTTGAAGTCCACGCTGTTCGCCGTGCTGCTCGCCGCCGCCTCCATGGCGGGCGCCGTGCCGATTCCGGGCACTCCGGTTCCGATCACCCTGCAGACCTTCGTGGTCATGCTGGCCGCGCTGATGCTGCCGTGGAAGCAGGCGGGCGCCGCGGTGCTCATGTATCTGGCCGCGGGCGCGGCTGGTCTGCCGGTGTTCGCCGGCGGCGCGTCCACCATGGCTTTGGTCGGCCCGAGCGCCGGCTTCCTCATCGGTTTCCTGCCGGCCGCCGTCGTCACCTCGCTGCTCAAGGGCAAGGCGCGTATCGATTCCCCGAAGCATGCTGCGTTGACCGCCGCACGGTATCTGTTCGCCTGCGTGGCCGGCTGCATCGTGCTTGACTATCTGCTCGGCTTCATCGTGCAGTCCGCCATTACGGGCGTGGCGATGCCGGTGGTGGCCATCGCTTCGATGGGCTTCATTGTGGGCGATTGCATCAAGGCGGTTGTGGCTTCGCTGGTCGCGAGCGGACTGGCAAAGCTGCAGTGACTTTTATCGGCAGCGACTTTTCTGCGGTAGTTTTCTACGACTTTTTGCTGGGAATTTTCTGCTGAGGGTTTTCCGCTGAGAATTTCCGCTGTGATTTCCGGGTTTCTTCGTGATTTCCGGGTTTTGATACAGTCTTCCGTTTTCGCTGTGATTTTCGTTTTCGCTGTGTCCGGTGGGGCCGGCGGATGCCAACGTGCGACACGCTCCGGGCCGCTCAGGCCGAGTTTTTTACGGTCTTACGTTGGTATCCGCCGGCCCCACCTCGTTTTGGGGGAATGTTGCGTTTGCGGGTGGCGCGGTTTTTGGATATTGCGATTTTGGGAAATGCCGCTTTTCTCGAATATTGCGTTTTTTGAAACGTGCGATTTTCGAAAAAAGCGCTTTACGACTTTATGAGGGATGAGGGTTAGAGAATTATTGGGGTAGGACGCCTACGTCGGCGGTGCGCACGGTGTGCAGGTTGCCGTTGTCGTCTCTGATGGTGAGGGAGGCGTCGGGGTTGAGTTCCAGCGCGGTGCCGCGCAGGGTGGTGCCGTCCACGAAATGCGCCTCGCATGGCTTGCCGAGCGTCCAGCAGACCGGACGCATCTCCTCCATCGCACGCGTGGCCTCACGCTGCGGGTCGGCTTCGAAATCGGCGAGCCTTGATCGCAAACCGTCCACCAGATGGGCCGCGATCATGTCGCGCAATGTCATGGAATCGGGCAGGCCATGCGCGACCAGCTGCAGCGACGTGGCCTTGTCGGTTGGCAGATGGTCTTCGGGGACGGCCAGGTTCAGGCCGATGCCGAAGACGATGCCGACGCGTTCCGTTGCGGCAGCCACATCAGTGGTACCAGTTGTACCGTCCGCGATGGGAGTTGCGGCAAGCGGAACCATTTCGGCGAGCACGCCGCCCAGTTTCTTGCCGTCGACGAAAATGTCGTTCGGCCATTTGAGCACGATGTCCTTGCCGAGCGGGCCGCCGCAATCGCGGATGGCCGCGATAATCGCGTTGCGCGCCTCGCAGCCGGCGATCATCTGCAGCCAGCCGTTGACGGACGTGTCCCGCACAATCGCCGTAGGCACGCTGACCACCAGGGAGACGATGAACGACTCCCCCACCGCGCTGGTCCATTGATGGTCGAGACGGCCACGGCCGGCGGTCTGCTCGTCGGCGCAGATCGCCACGATTTCACGGCCGGTCCAATCGCGTCCATTGCAGCCATCGAGGCCATCTCGGCTGGTCGAGCCGAACAGCGCGCCTTTGCGCACCAATTCGGCGGCGTACGTGTTGGTGGAGCCCACTGAGTCCAGCGCGATCACCTGGTCGGCCGCGACGCAGGTGCGTGGCATGGTCAATGCGGAATCCAATATGGTCGTCATGATTCCTTCTCCTGTCCGTCGAGCTGTCGTCCATCAAGCTGTCGTCCATCGAGATGCCGTTCGTCGGCGTCCTGCTTGTCGGACTGCTGTCTGTCGATTCGGTGCCCGCCGATACGCCGTTTGCCCGCCGTCGACGTGCCAACGTACGACGCCTCGCGTGCGGCAAGCCGCGCGGCACGCGACTCACGCCAGAACTCCAGGCACAGGAATCCGAACACGAATGCGATCGGAAGCATATGCCGTTCGAAATTGTTGGCCGGTGCGGTGATCATCACACCCATAAGCAGCAGCAACGGCAGATGCCATGACAGCGACCGCCATCGGCGCAGCACCACTTCGGCGGCGCCGATCAGCAGTGTCAGCGTGACATACAGGTTGCCGTGCGTCACCCAGCCAAGCACGGGAATCTGTCCCCATTTCTTGGCGAAGCCGGCCACCTGGTTGCGCCACTGGTGGTTGTACAGGTGAATCCATTCGTTGTCGGACTGCACATAATCGTTGTTCACGTAGTAGTCCATCGACACGTATGGCAGGTCGGTCACGTTGAAGTATCCGAAGCATTCGGCGAAGAGCGCGTCGAGCGCGATCTGAGGATTCGCCTTGACGATCTGCCACCATGCGTCGTTGAAATCCTTCATGTCGTCCTTGGTGACGGTACGCCACTTGTAGCTGACCTTCTTGGACTGGATGCCCGACGATTTCACCGGGTCGGCGTCCTGCTGGAAGTACGATTCGGCCATTTGGTCGAGATTGAAGACGGGAGCGAGTTTCTTGGCCGCGTCCTCGGGAATGCCCTGCGGATTGTATTTCGCCACGCGGGCGATCTGCTGCAACTGGATGCCACGGCTTTCGATCGGATCGCCGCCGATGACGGCACCGCTGTTCACCAGATAGACGAGGCCGCCATGGATGAGCACGGTCGGCAGCATCAATGCGACCACGTACGTCTTCCAACGTTTACGGTCGTTGATGATGGCCAGCAGCGCGGCGAACAGAATGATGTACCACGCGTATTTGGCGCTGATCAGCATGACGCAGCTCGACATGAACAGTGCCGCCAAGGAACGTTTGCGCAGTTTCATGGGTTTGCCGTTGATGGTGGGCAGCGCCTTGATATGCGTCATATGCAGCTCGTACCACACGCCGAACCACCAGACGAACGCGAACGCGAACAACGGCGATTTGGTCAGTGAGATCGTGGCGAACACCGCCAACGGGCACACCATGAAGAACAGCAGGATCACGAAGCGTGTCTTCGCGCCGGCGCGCAGTCTGGACGGACGCGCCACCACACCCGCCTCGGGATGGGTGAAATCGCGCATGTTCCAGCAGTCGTGCCGTTCGGGATGGGAGAAGTCGAACGTGCCGACGCCCAGCCTACGCCACGGCAGATTGAAGAAACGATTGGCGGTGGCGGCGCAGCAGAACGCGGCGAACAGCCATTGCAGCGCGGCCAGCGCCACGATGCCGGCGTCATTGGAATCGGTGAAATACCGGGAGACCGCGGCGAACGCACCGTAGAAAACGGTCAGCACGATGTTGTGCTGGTCGGTCAGATACGTGGGATTGGCCGGCCACATGTAGTGCGCGGTCGGGTAGATGTCCATCGGCACGAATGAGAAGAAGCCGATGTACGGCTGTTTCAGTCCGGTCCACTGGTTCAACGCCCAGCTGAATTCGCGGATCTGGGAGCGGATGTCGGCGCCGTACGCGGCGAGCAGGGTGGTCGGAATCCACAGCCAGCCGATGACGAACAGCAGCATGAGCTTCCACCAGCAGTCGGTGCAACGTGTCAGCTTGCGGCCGATCCAGACGATCACCGCATGGATGGCGCGCCCCGGTCGGCTATGCGCGGCGTCGCTCAGATGGCGCAGCATGATGCCCAATACCGTCGTCGGCGTGCCGGACACCTCCTGGCACAGCTTGACGTACCGACGCGAGAAATACGTCGGCAGCACGCGCTCGCCACGGCCGTAACGGACCAGAGACCGCAATATAGCAAACGAAACAACGAAGGCGATCGCCATGTACAGCACGTTGGCCCAGCCGAAGTCGGCGAGTCCGGTGCCAAACCAGTACAGCGGGCCGATGCCGCAGCACCACGCCACCCACAGGCATGCGAGCACGCCCAACGTCCATCTGAGGAACGTGTCGGCTTTTCCGGCTTTCTTGTTTTCGCTCATAGTCGGCATATTACCGCCACTGCGCGAATGGGGACCGGAACGGTCGGCGAACGTGCGGCAATTCGCAGATACGACGATTAGAATGGACGGTTATGAACTCCGAGCAGGCAGACATCCTCGACCTTTTGTCAGGCCATACCGACGATACGACCATCGAGCGGTTGGCTTTCGAATGCCTGTTGACGAACATGACCGACGATCGTGTGGTCTCCTTGATGAACATTCTCGGATGGCAAGGCGATTTCAACTGTTTTGCGATCGGCGGGGTGCCTTCGGCCAGTCTTGCCTCGACATCCCTCGCCATCCGCAAGGCGGTGCGCGATTTGGGTGGCGAGCATGTGGTCATCGGCACGTACGGCACTTTCCTGCTGGCTTTGGCTTGCCAGATGGGCGCGGTCACGCCGGAGGTGACCTGTACCGCGGTCATGCCGGCGTTCAGCGAGGACGAGCCACTGTATTTGAGCCCGGTCCGTTCCGGTGTGGCGGGGGCTTCGCATGCGTTGCGTGAGACGATGTTCTCGCTGCAGGCGGCTCCGGCGCTGTCCACTCCTTCCCGTCCGCTGCGTGCCGACGAGCTGTTGCCGGAGCGTGCGCTGCTGGGTGATGATTACGCGCGTGAGGAACTGTATCGGAACGTATATCAGGTGCTGCGCGGCGAGAATCCCGATGATCCCACTTATCTGACGGTGTCCACGTTCCTGAAGTATGGCAGTTCGTTGGAGAACACGGCGAAGGAGCTGAATGTGCATCCGAACACCGTGCGGTACCGTCTGAAGCGCGCCGCCGAAACGACCGGCTGGGATGCCACCGATCCGCGTGACGCGTATGTGCTGACGACCGCGCTGGCGATTGGCCGTATGCGCGACCGCTGAGCCGCTGCCCGGGTGGTGTGGCGTCTGGGTACGCCCGTTGCGCCTGTCATCCGGTCATAAAGTCATGAATCTTTCCGAACATATGAAAAGACCCGCATGCTGCGATTGCAGATACGGGTCTTTTGGTGAAGCTTAGCTTCTGTGCACTCAGGCAACGACCGCCGGATCAACCGGGACGCCCGGGTTCATCGTGGAGGTGATGGTCGCCTTGGTGACGTAGCGGCCCTTCACGGTGGACGGCTTCAGACGCTTGACTTCGTCGGCCACAGCCTTGAAGTTCTCGTCCAGAGCCTGCTCGGTGAAGGACATCTTGCCGATGAGGAAGCTCAGGTTGCCGTTCTTGTCGACACGGAAGTCAACCTTGCCGCCCTTGATGTCCTTGATGGCCTTGGTGACGTCCATGGTCACGGTGCCGGTCTTCGGGTTCGGCATGAGGCCACGCGGACCGAGCACGCGGCCGAGGCGGCCGACCTTGCCCATCATGTCCGGGGTGGCGACGACGGAATCGAAGTCAAGGAAACCGTCGGCGACCTTCTGCACGAGGTCGTCGTCACCGACGATGTCGGCGCCAGCCTCGAGAGCTTCGGTGGCCTTCGGGCCACGGGCGAAGACGAGGACCTTGGCGGTCTTACCGGTGCCGTTCGGCAGGTTCACGGAACCGCGGACCAGCTGGTCGGCCTTGCGCGGATCCACGTTCAGGCGCAGCACGGCCTCAACGGTCTGGTCGAACTTGTACTCCGGCATGCTCTTGAGGAGAGCGATGGCTTCGTTGGCGGTGTAAAGGTTGTTGCGATCGATCTTCTCAGCCGCTTCGCGATACTTCTTGGAACGCTGTACCATTAGTCCTTCTCCTCTCAGTCGGTAACCGTGATACCCATCGAACGGGCGGTGCCCGCGATGATCTTCATGCCGGCTTCGACGTCGCGTGCGGACAGATCAGCCATCTTGATTTCAGCGATCTCACGGACCTGAGCCTTGGTGACGGAGCCGACCTTGTGGGTCAGCGGGTTCTCGGTACCCTTCTGGATGCCAGCGGCCTTCTTCAGCAGAGCTGCTGCCGGCGGGGTCTTCAGGATGAAGGTGAAGGAACGATCTTCGTAAACGGTGATCTCAACAGGGATGACCTGGCCCATCTTGTCCTGCGTGGCAGCGTTGTACTGCTTGCAGAAGTCCATGATGTTCACGCCATGGGAACCCAGAGCCGGGCCCAGCGGCGGAGCCGGGTTGGCCTTGCCGGCCTGAATCTGGAGCTTGAGAAGCGCCGAGACTTTCTTCTTAGGAGCCATTGTATGGTTCTTCTTTCTGTGAAGCGGTGGTTAACGGCACCGGAGTAGGTCTCCCGCGTCCGGTTCCTTCCGCAACGTATATTGCTGTGCTGTGCTAGCAGGTGCCGCCGCCTTGTTCAGGCACACGAGACCCTCCAGACACAACTTTTCTATTATGCGATTCCGTCACGACATTGCGCGTATGGCAATATATACAAAGAAACCCCGCCGAAGCGGGGTTCAAAAGAATCACGATTTCAGGTTCCTGAATGGGTGTGACGCGTGCGGTAGCAAGGCGCCCAAGCGCAGGCGTACCAAGGTGCGTCAAGCTTGGAGCAACGCAGCTAACGCTCCGTCATGCACGTTCAGGCTAATTTTTCAACCTGGTTGAAGCCTAGCTCCACCGGCGTGTCACGACCGAAGATGGACACGAGCACAGTGAGCTTCTGCGTGGACGGATCCACTTCGGAGACAACCGCGGCCATGGTGGTGAACGGTCCATCGGTGACGGTGACCTGATCGCCAGGAGCGTAGGAGACCTCAAGCTTGCGCTTCTTGGCTGCGGCCGGCTTGTCTCCGGCGGCCTTGAGAGCTTCGGAAGCGATCATCGGAGCCATCATGGAGACGACTTCCTTGCGGGTCAGCGGTGCCGGATCCTTGGTCGGGCCGACAAAGCCGGTGACGCCTTCGGTCTCGCGGACGATACGACGGGCGTTCTCATCCGGCAGCATGCGGATCAGCACATAGCCGGGGACACGCACGCGGGTGATGACCTTCTTGCCCTTTTCGGTGTGCTTTTCGACTTCCTCCATCGGCACTTCGACCTGGAAGATCTTGTCTTCCATACCGAAGCTGGCCACGCGGGATTCGACGTTGGTCTTCACGCGCTTCTCATAGCCGGAATAGGTGTGCAGCACATACCACTTGCCTTCAAGCGTGCGCAGGCTCTTGGAGAATTCCTCGACGGCCTTGGCACCGGCATCCTGCTCAGTGTCTTCATCCTCAGTGGTTTCCGCGGTCTGCTCTTCCGGAGCGTCCTGCTCGGACTGGGCCTGCTCATCGGTCGCCTGATCGGCGGCGACGGCCTGGACGGCCTCGCCTTCGGCCGGCAGCGCCTCAACAGCGGCAGCAGCCTCGGTATCAGCCTTGGAAGCCTCGTCGAGGTTGTCGGAAAACACTTCGTCAGTCATGCACTTTCACCTTCAAGTTGTTTATCAGCCGAATATCCACAGGGTCAGCTTGCCCAGACCGTAGTCCATGCCGGTGACCAGTGCCATCAGCAGCAGCACGAAGATAAACACGGCGAGGGACCAGAAGAACAGTTCCTTGCTGGTCGGAGTGACGACCTTGCGGAGTTCGTCGATAATCTGTTTGATGAACAAGCCAATGCGCATGAAGATGTTCGGCTTAATGGCCTTCTCGCTGTTCTTCGCCTTCGCCATAATAATCCTCCGCTGGGCTTGTTGTAAGAAGCTTGGCAGGGAAGGCGGGACTCGAACCCACAACCTACGGTTTTGGAGACCGTTGCGCTACCAATTGCGCCACTTCCCTAGGTGAACTCTGCCGTCTCCACTTGCCGGCGAGGATTCTATGCAAAACCACGCAAGAAGCAGACGGCAAAACCGCCAAGTCGAAATAATAGCGGGTTTTCGCGACTTCGTCCAACCCAATTCACGACGAATCGCAAGAAACCGCTATTTTCCAACGAAAAAAAGATTCGCGCCCGGCATGTCACCGAAGCGCGAATCGCTAAAAATATCGTCTATCAACTGAACTTTCCGTCAGTTGAGCGCGGGGCCGGTCGGCTCAGTCCTCGACCCAACGCTTCATGCGACGCATGCCTTCGACCAGATCGTCGTCGGCAAGCGCGTAGGAGAAGCGCAGGTAGCCGGGAGCGCCGAACGCCTCGCCCGGGACAGCGGCGACATGGCCTTCGTCAAGCAACGCGGCAGCCAGTTCGGAAGTGTTGGCGAACGTGGTCTTGTTGGTGCCGAGCGGCTTGTTCAGCAGCGCGGTCACGTCGGCGAACGCGTAGAACGCGCCGGTCGGGGTCGGGCAGTTCACGCCTTCGATGTCGTTCAACGCGGCGACGATGGTCTGGCGGCGCTTGTCGAAGGCGGCGCGCATCTCGTAGACGGCGTCCAGGGAGCCGGAGACGGCTTCGATGGCGGCACGCTGGGAGATGTTGTTCACGTTGGAGGTCATGTGACCCTGCAGTTTGGATGCGGCCTTGGCCACGTCCACGGGGGCGATCATCCAGCCGACGCGCCAGCCCGGCATGGCGTAGGTTTTGGCCACGCCGTTGAGCACGAGCAGCTGGGAGCGCACTTCGGGCACCGCGGCGCCGATGTACGTGGTTTTGGCGCCGTCATAGTTCAAGTGTTCGTAGATTTCGTCGGAAATGACCCACACGTGGTGTTCGATGGCCCACTGCGCGATGGCCTTGACGGTTTCCGGCTTCCACACCGCGCCCGTCGGGTTGTTCGGCGTGTTCACGATGATGGCCTTCGTGTGTTCGGTGCGGGCCGCTTCGATGGCTTCGACGCTGGGCTCGAAGTTGCGGTCGGCGCCGGCGAACACGGTCACGGGCACGCCGCCGGCGAGCTTCACGGCTTCCGGATAGCTGGTCCAGTACGGGGTGGGGATGATGACCTCGTCGCCCTCGTTGAGCAGAATCTGGAACGATTCGTAGACGGCCTGCTTGCCGCCGTTGGTCACGATGACCTGGCTTGGATCGACTTCGTAGCCGGAGTCGCGCAACGTCTTGTCCGCGATGGCCTGGCGCAGTTCCGGCAGACCGGCGGTCGGCGTGTAACGGTAGTTTTTCGGGTCCTGCACGGCCGCGGCCGCGGCCGCGACGATCGGTGCGGGGGTTGGGAAGTTCGGTTCTCCCGCGCCGAACCCGATGACGTCGATTCCGGCGGCCTTCATTGCCTTCGCCTTGGAATCGACGGCCAGGGTAGCGCTCGGAGCCACGTGATTGATACGGTCGGATAGAGTCTGCCAGTCAGCCATAGTCATGCCTGTAATGCTAGACCTGCCACGCGAAAAACGACAGCCCCACGACACGCGTCTATTTCGCCGCGAACGCTTCGCTTGAAGCGAAATCGATGGCCTAACCACACCTTTTGCACTGGCTCAGACCAGTACGAGATTGTCGCGGTGCACCAGCGGATGCGCGTATTCCTCGCCGAGGAAACGCTTGAGCTGGGCCGTATTGCGTCCTAGCATCTGTGGGATCTCCTCGGAGTCGAAGCCGACCAGGCCCTTGGCCAAATGGTTGCCCTGCTCGTCGTCAACCCAGACGGCGTCGCCGGCGGCGAAATCGCCCTTCACTTCCACCACGCCGGCCGCAAGCAGGCTGGCCGCTCCCCCGCGCACCGCCTTGGCCGCGCCGGAATCGGCCACCAGCGTGCCCTGCGGGTGGGAGGCGAAGCCGATCCACAGCCTACGTGACGAACCGCGGTCGTTGATCGGCGCGAACGCGGTGCCGACCGGATCGCCCATCATCGCGGGACCTGCGTTCGACGCGCATGTCAACACCGCGGGAATGCCGGACACCGCGGCGACGCGCGCGGCCTCCATTTTGGTGACCATGCCGCCGGTGCCGACGTTCGAGCCGGTTCCGCCGACCTGAACCTTCGCCAGCGCGTCCTCGACGTTCGGCACATAGGAGATGCGCTTCGAGCCGGGCTCGCTTGGCGGCGCGGTGTACAGCGCGTCCACGTCGGTGAGCAGGACGAGCGCGTCGGCGACGACGATGTTGGCGATCAGCGCGGACAGACGGTCGTTGTCGCCGAACCGGATCTCGTTGGACGCGAGGGAATCGTTTTCGTTGATGATCGGCACCGCGTCCAAGTCGAGCAGGCGGTCGAGCGTACGGCGCACGTTGCGGTACTGCTGTGGGGCGATCGTGTCGGAAACGGTGATGAGGATCTGTCCGACACGCAGCCCGTACCGTGCGAAAGCGGCCTCGTACTGGGCCATCAGCAGGCCTTGGCCGACGGCGGCGCACGCCTGCTGGTCGGCCACGTCGGTCGGACGCTTATCGAAACCGAGCGTGCCGAAACCGGCCGCGATCGCGCCGGAGGAGACCAGCACCACGCGGCCGCCCATCAATCGCACGCGGGCGATGGCCGCCACAAGCGCGTTCAACCGTTGCGGATCCAAGTGGCCGCTCGGCTCGGTCAGCGAGCTGGAGCCCACCTTCACCACGATGGTCTGCGCTTCGGCGATGGCCCTGCGCACTTGCGCTTGCGATGGCGTGTTCATAGTCCCTCCCGGTACCGTTACCGGCTATTGAAAAAGCCCGCCGACATGCCATCGGCACATCAGCGGGCTTCGTTGGATGGTTCTATTGTTCCACATCCTCGTCGTCGGCGGTCTCGCCACGTCCAAAAAGACTGGTTTCGTCGTGACGGTCGTCGTCCACGGAAGGATCGGCCCAGTGTCCTGCCTTGCGTTCGGCCATCATGGCTTCGCGCACGGCCTGACGGGCGTCCATCATCTCGTGGTACTGGCGACGGCGTTCCGTGTTGGAACGACGCTGCGCGCGGCCGTCCGATTCCTGCAGTCGCAGATCGACGCCGCGTGCGCCCAACTGGGTGCCGTCGAGCATTTCCGCGCCGGCCGCGATGGTCGGATCCCAATCGAATTCCACGGCACGGTCGCCACGGCCGATGCGCACTTCGTCGCCCGGCTTGGCGCCCTTGTGTCGCAGCTCGTCTTCGACGCCCAGCTTGGCCAGACGGTCGGCAAGGTAGCCGACGGCCTCGTCATTATCGAAGTTGGTCTGCATGACCCAACGTTCCGGCTTGGTGCCGAGCACCTCGTACCAGACTTCGCCGTTGCCGTTCTCCTTGCGTTCCACGGTGAAGTCGAGCGCGTTGCCGCCTTCGTCGTTACGGCGACGGCGGTTGCGCGGCTCCTCGAGCGGCTTGATGACCACGCGGGCCTCTTCCTCGGCCTGCTCGCGTTTGGCGACTTCCGCGCGCATGTTGGTCACGAGGTCGGCCAGCGCCCAGTTGAGTTCCTTCAGGCCCTCGTGGGAGGCGGTGGAGATGATGTGGACCTTGAGGCCGAGCTTTTCGAATTCGGGCTTGACGAATTCGGCGAGTTCCTTGGCTTCCGGCACATCCACCTTGTTGAGGATGATGATGCGCGGACGTTCGGGGATCGGAATCGCGCCGAGCGGCAGTTCGAGCTTGCCGGCGTATTCGGCGAGCTCGTGTTCGAGCGCCTGGTAGTCGCTCATCGGGTCGCGGCCGGGTTCGAGGGTGGCGCAATCGATGACGTGGGCGATGATTTCGGTGCGTTCGATGTGGCGCAGGAATTCGAGGCCGAGGCCCTTGCCCTGGGATGCGCCCGGAATCAGGCCCGGCACGTCGGCGATGGTGTAGCGCATGTCGCCGGCCACCACTACGCCGAGGTTCGGCACGAGCGTGGTGAACGGATAATCGGCGATCTTCGGTTTGGCGGAGCTCATCGCCGCGATCAGGCTCGACTTGCCTGCGGACGGAAAGCCCACCAGCGCCACGTCGGCGATGGACTTGAGTTCGAGGATGACGTCGCGTTCCTCGCCCGGCTCGCCCAGCAGTGCGAAGCCCGGCGCACGACGGGTGCGATTGGCCAGCGCCGCATTGCCGAGACCACCGTTGCCGCCCGCGGCCACGACGAACTTGTCTCCCGCGTGACGCAGGTCGGCAAGCTGCTCGCCCGGATGCTTCGGCTTGCCCTGCGGTCCCTTGGCTTCGAACACGACCGTGCCCACCGGGACGGGCAGGATCAGGTCGGCGCCCTTCGAACCGTCCTTCGTGTCGCCCAGGCCCATGGTGCCGCTTTCCGCCTCGCGATGGGGCATGAAACGGTAGTCGAGCAGACTGTTGGCGTTCGAATCGGCCATGAAGATCACGGAACCGCCGTCGCCGCCATTGCCGCCGTTCGGACCGGCCAACGGCTTGTATTTCTCCCTACGGATGCCGGCGGAACCATTGCCGCCGTCGCCGCCCTTGACATGGACGGTCACTCGATCCACAAAATCACTCATGTATCTACCTTACATAGCAGAAAGACCGCGTCCATAACGGGCGCGGTCTTTCATCAAAAAGCGTTATTTGCGCGTGTCTCAGGCGGCAATCACGTCGACGACCTTGCGGTCACGACGCACGCCGAACTTCACACTGCCGTCCTTGAGGGCGAACAGGGTGTGGTCCTTGCCCATGCCGACGTTCTCGCCCGGGTGGAACTTGGTGCCACGCTGACGAACGATGATGTTGCCGGCCACGACGGCTTCGCCGCCGAACTTCTTCACACCGAGGTATTGCGCGTTTGAATCGCGACCGTTGCGCGAGCTGGACGCGCCCTTCTTATGTGCCATGTCTGTTCCTTTCGGTCCTTGACTCTAACCCTACGCGAATCAGGCGATAGCCGTGATCTTGACGAGAGTCAGCTGCTGGCGATGGCCCTTGCGACGAGCAACGCCGGTCTTGTTCTTGTACTTCATGATGCTGATCTTCGGGCCCTTGGCCTCATCGTTGACAACCTCAGCCTTGACACTGATGTTGGCGAGATCCTTGGCGTTGACGGTGACCTTGTCACCATCCACAACGAGAGCGACCGGGAATTCCACGGTGTCGCCCTTCTTGGCGTCGAGACGGTTGACGAGGATGACGTCACCGACCTCGACCTTTTCCTGATGGCCGCCGGCCTTCACAATAGCGTACATATCCGTTCCTTTATTAACTTGGAAAGCTTACTGCCCGGCACGTTCGAGCCTCGCGGCCAGACACCAGCAATCTAATCTACACATACCCGCGTACAACCGCAAGTCTGCTCCCGGCGTGTCAAGTTGACATACCGGGATTTTCCTTTATTCTTCTTGTTCTTCCTCGCCCAGGTCCGCATTGTTGGCGGCCACGGCTGCCGCCGCGATCTGCGCGAGTTTGGCCTTCACGTCCGGCGAGGAGCCCTTCGGCACCTGCACGTCCGTGCCATGGCCATGCTTGTTGGTCTTGACGAACGGATCGCCGCCCTTCAAGGCGTACGGATCGTCGTAATCCGCCGAAACGGTCGGTTCGTCATGGAGGATGAAGCCGCGGCCCTTGCAGGTCGGGCATTCCTCGGAGAACGCCTCCACCAGACCCTGGCCGATGCGCTTGCGCGTCATCTGCACCAGTCCCAGCGAGGTGACTTCGGCCACCTGATGCTTGGTGCGGTCGCGCGCCAGGCACTCCACCAGTCGGCGGAGCACCAAATCCCTGTTGGCCGGCATGACCATGTCGACGAAGTCGATCATCACCATGCCGCCGATGTCGCGCAGACGAAGCTGTCGCGCGATCTCTTCGGCCGCTTCGAGGTTGCAACGGGTCACCGTTTCCTCGAGGCTCTTGCCGCGGCCGATGAAACGGCCCGTGTTCACGTCGATGGTGGTCATGGCCTCGGTGCGGTCGATGACGATCGAACCGCCGGACGGCAGGTAGACCTGACGTTCCATGCCCTTACGCAACTGGGAGTCGATCTGCCACTTGTCGAACACGTCCTTGCCGTCATGTTCGGCCGGATCCCACTTCTCGAGCTTGTCTTTCAGGTCGGGGGCCATCGTGTCGAGGTATTCCTCGATACGCTCGTACACGCGGTCGCCTTCAACGATCATCTTGGAGAAGTCGTCGTTGAAGATGTCGCGAACCACGCGGATGGCCACGTCCGGCTCGCCTTGCAGCAGCTTCGGACGCTTGCCGTGCAGGAACTCGTCGCGCTTGGCGGTGATGCGTTCCCACTGGCGCACCAGGTTCTCGAGATCCTTGGTGATGGCCTCTTCGGAAGCGCCTTCGGCCGCGGTTCGGATGATCACGCCCATATCCTTCGGCGCGATCTTCGACACGATGTTCTTCAGGCGGGCGCGCTCACGCTCGCTCAGCTTGCGGCTCACGCCGGTCATGCCGCCGGACGGCACCAGCACGAGGAAACGGCCGGCCAAGGTGACCTGCGAGGTAAGCCTTGCGCCCTTGTGGCCGATCGGATCCTTGGTTACCTGCACCAGCACCGGATCGCCCGACTTGAACGCCAGTTCGATACGACGCGGCTGGCCTTCCAGACGTGCGGAATCCCAGTTCACCTCGCCGGCGTACAGCACGCCGTTGCGGGCCTGTCCGATGTCCACAAACGCGGCCTCCATGCTCGGCAGCACGTTCTGCACGCGGCCAAGATAGATGTTGCCGACGGTGGCCACTTCCTGGATGTCGGACACGTAATGCTCGACGAGCACATTGTCTTCGATCACGGAGATCTGGGTGTGGCGCTCACGTTCGCGCACCACCATCAGACGCTCGACGTGTTCGCGACGGGCCAGGAAGTCCTGCTCCATGAGCTGGTTCTGACGGCTGCGTTCACGACGGTTGTCGCGGCGGCGCTGCTTCTTGGCTTCCAGACGGGTGGATCCTTCGACGTCGGTGATCTCGTCGATGTACTGCTGCTTGCGGGAGCGACGGGACATCGTCTCGTCCGATTCCTCGGCCTTCGACCCTCCACGGCGGCGGCGACGGCGACGGGTCACCGTGCCCTCTTCCTCATCGTCATCCTCATGACGGCGACGGGATTCGCGTTCGGAGGTCTGCTGCTCGTCGGCTTCCTCATGGTTGCCGCGTCCGCGACGGCGGCGACGGGTGCGCGTCGGCTGCTCGTCGTCATCATCGTTTCCATTGCGGGACTCGTCATCGATCGGCGCATACGTGATGCCATCGAGGACCAGGTCCTCCTCGATCTGCTCCACTTCGGCAGCGGCGCGACGTTCCTGCGCGTTCAGACGACGGGAACGACGGGAGCGGCGGGAATCGCCATGCTCATCGTCTTCGGCGTCGTTGTTGCGGTCATTGCCGTCATCACGGCCGCGACCGTCATTCGAAACGTCCGTGCGGTCCGCATCGGCCGTGTCGTGGCTGCGACGGCGGCGGCGACGGGTCGGACGGTCATCGTCGCGGTCATCACGGCTGTCACGGGCATCGTCCGAACCTCTGCGGCCCGTATCGTCGGCATCGTCATCGTCGGACGAGCCACGGCCCGCGGGGGCGGCCGGCAGAATCGGCTCCTGGAACAGCAGCGACGTCATCGGACGCGGGTTGTGACGCGTCTCATGGCCTTCCGGCAGCGCGCTGACGGCGTCGAGCGCACGGTCTTCGGATGATTCGTCACGATTGCCGCGATTGCCGTAATCGTCACGATCGTCACGGTCATCACGCGGCTCGTCGCTGATACGGCGACGGCGACGCGACGGGCGATCGTCCTCGTCCTGCACGTCCACGGAGGAACGACGGCGACGGCGCGGACGCTCGTCACGCATCTCATCGTCGTCATCGTAACGGGTCACGCGACGACGACGCGGACGCGACGGCTCGTCGTCATCGGCATCATTGAAATCAGCGGAATCACGCGCAGGCTGGGCAAGCTCAAGCTTCGGCTCCTCAAACAAGGGGGCTTTGGCATGCTCCTCGACCTTCAGCTCCAAAGACGCGCCCGCGGCACCTACGCCACGCACCACGCGGCGACCCCCACGACGACGACGCGGAGCCGGATCGGCAGACACAGAACCCGCACTGCTTGCCGCATTATTGGTTGAATTATCGGATGACACAACAGCCTCGACCTGATCGAGGCCCTCATTGGTAGTAGGCACAACGCTCCTCGGCAACGCGCTGCAATCGCATCGCCTTCACTCAAGCCCCAACGGTTCTCACACCACGCTCTCACCGTGGCCGCGCATCATGGCGCCCGTAGGAAGCAACTTCCGTCAAAAGTCTTCATCATGCGACGGCGGACACCTGCGCTCGCGACTCACAGAACATTCACGCGAGGGGATCAACGCCATCGGATGCGTCGGCGGTTTTGCAGAACCACCGTCTATAAGTATGACACAAAAAACAACGGAGCGTGACAGGACGGGAAATTTATTCCCCCTGCACGCTCCGTTTTCCAATGATTCGCATTGACACGCCGTGAATGAACGTGCGCCGGCATAGTGGTTCAGCAGCGGTTCAACGGTGGACCAATAGTGGTTCTGCGGCAAGCCCGCGGCAGCGAATTACCGGCGATTCAACGGCAGCTCAGCAACGACTCAACGGCGATTCAACGCAGCCAGTCCTCCAGCAGGTCGGCCATGAGCAGCAGATCGGTCTCCGGCAACTGCTCGTCCTGCTTGTGAGCCAGCAGCGGGCTTCCCGCGCCGAGATTCACGGCCGGAATGCCCAGAATCGCAAAACGCGCCACATCCGTCCAACCCAGCTTGGCAACCGGGTCACGACCGGTACGTTCCTTGACAAGCGATACCAGCGATTGGGCAAGCGGCGAATTGAGGCCCGGACGCGCGCTGGGCGATTCGTCCTTCATCTCGATGCCGAAGCCTTCGAACACGCCACCAGTGGCCTGATGCTCGCCGTTGCCAAGTTTCGCGCCCGCATCCGCGCCGATCATCAGCGCCTTCGCCTCGGCGAGCGACTTGTCCGGCGCGAACCGGTAGTTGACGTGCACACGGCACTCGTCGGGAATCACATTGGTACCCTTGCCGCCGGAAATCAGCGTGGCGTTCAGGCCCTCCTGATAGGTCAGGCCATCCACTTCGATGGCGCGGTTCTCGTGCGCGTTCAAACGGTTCAGAATCTCGGCCGCCGCGTGGATCGCGTTCTTGCCCATCCAGGCGCGGGCCGAATGCGCGGCAACGCCGTGCGTGATCACGTCGAATCGCATCGTGCCGTTGCAGCCGCCCTCGATGCCGCAATCGGTCGGCTCGCCGATGATCGCGAAATCGCCGGTGATCCAATCCGGATGCGACTCGACCACCTTGCGCAGGCCGTTCTTCTCGGCCGCGACCTCCTCATGGTCGTAAAACACGTACGTCAGATCGTATTTCGCGTCCGTCAGCGTGGCCGCCAGATACAGCATGACCGCGTCGGAACCCTTCATATCGGTGGCGCCACGACCCCAGATCACACGCTCATGCTCATGACCGGCCGCCACGTCCTCGCGAATCAGCGGATCGCCCGGCTGAAGCCATTTCGGCGGGAAATTGTCGATCACCGGCACCGTGTCGAGATGGCCGGCAAGAATCACGCGGCGCTCGCGGCCGAAATCGGTGGACGCGACCAGAGTATCGCCGTGCCTGCGCACTGTCAGATGCGGCTGTTTTTTCAGGAACACCTCGACGGCGTCCGTCAACGGGCCTTCGTCATCGCTGACGGAATAGCAGCCCATGATCTGCCTCATCAGCTCGTTCAACTGCTCCTGTTTGCTGGCGGAAGCGGAAAATCCAATCGTAAGTTCGTTCATGCCGTCCATTATCCGGCAAAAGCCGGTGACAATCGCATTTCGGGCGTGCTTTTGAGACGGTCGGCCATGCTGTCGTGCGCTTGGTGACACACTAGGTAGCGGTCCGAGGCAACGGCCGCAGCGAAAAGGAGAGTGCAATGCCGGGTCTGTTAAGCGCGATGGAAGGTTTCTGCGTCATCGGCATCGTCATCGCCACCGGCTATGTGGCCGCGCGCATGCGCATCGGCGGGCCGACCGCGCAGATGGTGCTCAACAGGTTCAGCTTCTTCGTGTCGAGCCCGTGCCTGATGTTCGCCATCCTGTCCAAGGAGAAGATCTTCGAGATCTTCCACTCCTCCATCGTCGTGGCGTTCTTCTCGGCCGTGCTGGTGGGCGTGGTCTTTCTGATTCTCAATCGGCTGTTCTTCCATATGAAGGCCGCGGACGCCACCATCGGCGCGCTGAATTCGCTGTATTTGAATTCCAACAACATCGGCCTGCCGATCGCCACGTACATTCTGGGCAATCCGGCGCTCGTCGCGCCGATCCTGGTCATGCAGCAGGCGGTGTTCACGCCGATCGGCCTGACCGTGCTCGACGTGACCACCAAAGGCAAGGTGTCCGCGAAGGAGATCCTGAAACAGCCGTTGCACCAGCCGCTGCTCATCGGCTCGCTGCTGGGCATCGCCGTGTCCGCGATTTCCGCGAAAGTCGGCTTTTTCGTGATTCCGAGCTGCGTTTACGACCCGATCAACATGATCGGCAATTCCGCGGTGCCGATGATTCTGATGGCGTTCGGCATGTCCTTGCACGGTACGAAGCCGCTGCAGGACAAGTCGAATATTCCGGCGGTGTTCACGGTGGCCGTGCTGAAGAACATCGTGATGCCGGTGATCGCGTTCCTACTGAGCTACTTCGTGATGGGCTTCCGTGGCGCCACGCTGTACGCATGCGTGGTGCTTGCCGCATTGCCGACCGGGCAGAACGTCTACAATTACGCGGCGCGGTACAACGTGGGTCTGTCGTTCGCACGCGACGGCATTCTGTTCTCGACGTTGTCGTCGCCGATTTTCATCGCGATTATCGCGGTGCTGCTCGGCTGACCTCGCCAGTCCTCGCCGCGGTATCCACGACCGCCGCGGCGAGGCCATCAATCGTCCATACGGTAGCCGGCATGACCGAGCCCGTGCGCCGCATGATTCGCGGCACACCCTCCGAGCACCATCAGCGCATAACACAAGCCGATTCCCGCGGCCAACGTAAGCAACGAAGCCGGATTGAGCAACGACGTTGCCAGAATCGGAAACAGCAACAACACCGAGCACCCCAATGAAACGGCCATCACCGTGTTGAGCGGGGTGATCACTTCCATCATGCGTGCCTTGTCGAGCGTCGCCTCATCCGTGCCTTCCAACGCAAGCATGCGGTACTCGTCGGCCTGGTCGTAGACGTTGCCCGTCTGCATCACGCCGGAACTGACGGCGGCGAGCACCGCGGCAAAGGCGAGCGTCAGGAAACCACCCATCGCTATATCGCGCATGTACAGCATAGATGGGTCGAACAGGTCGTGGTTGCCTCCGATTCCGGTGGCGATCAATCCGCACACCGACGTCATCCCCGCGATGAACACAGCGAGCGCCACACCGGACACGTTACGCCAAGCACGCTTGGGATTGTCGAGGATACGGCGCATGGCAATCATAGTGGCCGCGTCCTTCGGGTGTTTCGCACGCGATCTGGCGCGCATCGCCACCACCCAGGTACCGACGACGTTCACCATGGCGAAACCGAGGAAGAAGACGCCGAAGATGATGGCGTAGACCACCATCTGACCCAAGTGCGCGAATGCGGAGATGCTGTTGAGCAGCAGGTAGCCTACGGCCAACACGGCAAAGAAAATCAGTGCGCGCCATGCGGACGGCATGGGTTGTCCGGTACGTTGCGTCACGCCAAGCGGGGTGATGGCCACGCGGCGTAGGGCGACCAGCGCGGAGACCAAGGCAAGCAGCGTGACTCCGACGGTCACGGCCGCCAGAGCAGGCAGTCCCACCCACAACTGTTCGAAGGTGAAATGCTGGTTTTGGAAGTCGAGCAGCATGATCGCCGGTATCAGCGCGAAGTAGCCGGCCATGCCGACCAGCGCGCCAAGCAGAGCCTGGCCACCCGCATCGAGCGCGGTGAGTTTCGTGACCTGCGCGGTGGTGGCGCCCGCAAGTCGCAGTGCGGCGAGACGTGCGTCCCTGCGGGAGGCCGCGAGACGGGCCGCCGAGCCGGCGAGCGCCACGAACGGCACGATGAGTAGCAGACTGGCGAATGCGGCGAGCAGCACATAGCCGTCGGAATAGGTGTTCATGACGGCTGTGGCCTGGTCGGCCGTCCAATGGCCGTCGCCGACCGTGGCGACGAGCTTGTCGGCGTGCGCCAGGGTTTTGGACCATGTTTCGTATGTACCGGGCGCGCACCTGTTGGAATTGATCATGCAACCGAACGTGTGGTCGGCGGAGGCCCGCCAGATGAAGCCATGCAGGCCTCCGAGCACGGTGAGGAAGACGGCGGTGGCGGATGCGAAGGCAACGATGGCCAGCGCAGAGGTGCGGCTGGATGTGCCGCGGGTGCCGGAGCGGTGGAACAATCGCCATAATCGGAACATGTTCATCGTGCGCCTCCGGCGGTAGGTTGGGATTGCTGCGGCGAGCTCAGCCTGCCGTCACGCATGGTAACGGTGGCATCGCAGAATGCGGCCACGTTCGAATCGTGCGTCACCACGACCACGGCCGCGCCGGTCTGTCGTGCGGTCCGCATGAGAATGCTCATGATTTCGTGGCCGGTGGCCTGGTCGAGCGCGCCGGTCGGTTCATCGGCGAAGATGACTGCCGGCTGCGCGGCGAGCGCACGTGCGATGGCGATGCGCTGCATCTGGCCGCCGCTCATTTCGCCGGGACGTTGTTGCGCGAGCTGGCGCAATCCCAATCGTTCCAGCCATAGCATGGCCGTGTCGGTGGCCTGCTGGTAGCTTGCGCCGCCCAGCATCATCGGCAACGCGATGTTTTCGATGGCCGGCAGTTCCGGCAGCAGTTGTCCGGATTGGAAGACGAAGCCGAAGGCGCTGCGGCGCAGTTTGGTGCGGTCAGCGTCGCTCAACCGCGCCAGATTGGCACCGCGAAACATCACATTGCCGGCTGTCGGGGTGATGATGCCGGCGAGTGCGTGCAGTAACGTCGATTTGCCGGAACCGGACGGTCCCATGACCGCGATGCTTTCGCCTGCCTGGATGCCGAAATCCACGTGATTGAGCGCCAGCATGTGTGTGGCGTTCGGTGTCGCCTGTTGGGTCGAATAATCCATGACCAGATCGGTCGCGTGAAGTATGTGTTCCATGTTTCCTACGGTACGGAAACGGATTGGTCCCGGCCATCAGACGGCGGGATGAACTTACAGGTTTCCTTCCGGCATGCATCATCCGCAAGGATTAGCGTAATCGCGGACTGCGGATGAGATGCCGTATGTCAGACGAGATGCCAGGAGAGGCGGTGCAGGTCGCTGGGCCCGAATTCAGCGATGGCGTCACGGTGTGCGGCCGAACCGTAACCCTTGTTGTGGGCCCATTCATAGGGTTCATATTGGGGTTGCGCTCCCAGTTCGACCATGAGCCGGTCTCGCGTGACTTTGGCGATGACGGCTGCGGTGGCCACGGTGGCGCAGTACCTGTCGCCCTTCACTTTGGTAGAGACTTCCGCAGGAACCGGCACGTCAGGCGCGTCGAAGGTGTTCAGCGCTTTGGTGATGTAGTCGTTCGGTCCGTCGAGGATCGCACCGACCTTCACCGGCTTGCCGTCAAGCATGCCATCGCCGTCGATGCCGAGTTTCTCTTCCGCTTGGCCGAGTGCGCGCAATGCGGCGATGCCAAGCGCATAGGAGATGCCCCAATCGTCGATTTCCGTATTGCTGGCCGAGCCGACGGCCCATGACGCGCACCAGGATTTGAGTTCTTCGAAAATGGTTTCGCGACGGTGTTCCGTCAGCATTTTGGAATCGGCCACACCGTCGGGTACGGCAAGCGGCGACGGACCGGACAGATCGCACGTGCGGATTGCGGCGGCGCCGACCATGACGGGACCGGCGAGCGAGCCGCGGCCGACCTCGTCGAAGCCGACGATCACGTCGTAGCCGGAGGCCGCGATCGCCCGTTCCATATCCAGCGTGGGCACTACGGAAACGGACATCAGTCGGCAGATCCTTCCGGCACGTCCTTGAACACGTCGTGATGCGCGTCCAGCGTGCTGATGTGGTTCAGCGGCCAATACTTGACCAGACCGACGCCGACCACGTCGGAAACCGGCACGAGGCCGTGCGAGGAATCGTCCTGATGGTAGCGGGAATCAGCGGAATTGGCGCGATTGTCGCCCATGACGAACACATGTCCCGCAGTCACTTTTTCACTGAACGCGAAGGAGCTGGGGTCCACGCCGGAGCGGATGTACGAAGTTTCGTCGATGGCCACACCGTTGACCGTGACCGGCTTGCCGGGCCCCTCGCAGGCCACGGTGTCACCGGGCAGGCCGATAAGTCGTTTGATGAGGTAGTCGCCGCCGAATCGGCCGCTGTTCTCCTGCTGCAGCCAATGGTCAGGGTCCTTGAAGACCACCACGTCGCCGCGCTGGAGCTTGAAGACTTTGGGGGTGAGTTTGCTGGTGATGACCCGGTCGCCCGGTTCGATGGTGTTCAGCATGGAGCCGGACGGAATCACGTAGAAGCCGAACAGGAACATGCGCACCAGCAGCACGATGACGATGGGTATGCCGCACCAGATCAGGGTGTCTCGTAAGCCGAAGCTTTCCTCGCTTTCGACTCTTCTTCTGGCATGCTTCATGGGATTCCTTACCGTCCGGTTTCACGCACTGGCCCCTATCATAGCGGCCCAATATAGAAAATCGGCTCCTCGACGGGTTGCCGAAGAGCCGATTTCACGCTTTATTTGCGATTCGAACTCACTTCTCGGAGTTGTCGCGGCGCTCGACGATACGAGCGGCCTTACCGCGCAGGTTGCGCAGGTAGTACAGCTTGGCGCGACGCACACGGCCCTTGCGGACCACCTTGATGGAATCGATGGCCGGGGAGTGCAGCGGGAAGCGGCGCTCGACACCGGTGCCGAAGCTGATCTTGCGGACCACGAAGGTCTCACGAACGCCGCCGCCCTGACGAGCGATCACTACGCCGGTGAAGGCCTGGATACGGGAGTTGTTGCCTTCCTTGATCTTCACGTTGACTTCAACGGTGTCACCGGGACGGAAAGCCGGGATTTCCTCGGCCGGCTTCAGGTGCTTGGCGTCAAATGCTTCAATAGCGTTAACCATTGTGTTTCCTCGAGTCGCCGCCGCATATCGGCGCACAGGTAAGGGCTTCGTACGGCGTTCTTGCGATTGCCGTCTCGGCCTGTTCTTCCGCTCCGCAGGTCTGCCTGCGAAGGGTTGCCGATCCGCCGGAAATATTGCGATTGCGCACGTCCGCAGCTACCTTCGGACGTTCCGGCTGGACCTGAAGAAAAGCGGGATTATGCGGCGTCCCGCCTTTCGGCACAGCAATAATCAAAAATACCCCATCCGCAAGACACGGATGGGGTATGCCACGTACGCGCTAGACGCCACGTTTCGGTGGAAGATCAGAACTCGCGGCATGAACGGTCGCCAGACCGTTCATCGGACAGCACCGTGCGGCGCGCGCAACCGTGAGTTCTGATGCAACGCAGCGGAATCAGAACTCACGGTTCGCGCGGTAGAACTTGATCAGGGACTGGGTGGACGGATCCTGGGCGGCCAGGGCGTCGTCATCCTTGGAGATGGCCGGGGTGATCTGCTTGGCAAGCTGCTTGCCGAGCTCGACGCCCCACTGGTCGTAGGAGTCCAGACCCCACACGGTGCCCTCGACGAAGGTGATGTGCTCGTACAGGGCGATGAGCTCGCCGAGCGCGAACGGGGTCAGAGCCACGCCGAAGATGGAGGTGGTCGGACGGTTGCCGGTGAACACGCGGGCCGGGACGATCTCTTCCGGGGTGCCCTCAGCGCGCACTTCGTCGGCGGTCTTGCCGAAGGCCAGAGCCTTGGTCTGGGCGAAGTAGTTGCCCAGGAACAGCTCGTGCACGTCCTGGTCGCCGTCCTTGGTCGGGTTCGGGGTGTTCACGAACGCGATGAAGTCGGCCGGGATGAGCTGGGTGCCCTGGTGGATCAGCTGGTAGAAGGCGTGCTGGCCGTTGGTGCCCGGCTCGCCCCAGAAGATCTCGCCGGTCTCGGAGGTGACCGGGGTGCCGTCCCAACGCACGGACTTGCCGTTGGACTCCATGGTCAGCTGCTGCAGGTAGGCCGGGAAGCGGTGCAGGTACTGGTCGTACGGCAGCACGGCGTGGGAGGCGACCTTGAAGAAGTTGCGGTACCACACGTTCAGCATGCCGAGCAGCACGACGACGTTCTTCTCGAACGGGGTGTTGGCGAAGTATTCGTCGATCTCGTGGAAGCCGTGCAGGAACTCCTCGAAGCGGGCCGGGCCGAAGACCACGGCGAGGGAGGTGCCGACGGCGGAATCGACGGAGTAACGGCCGCCGACCCAGTTCCAGAAGCCGAACGCGTTGTTCGGGTCGATGCCGAACTCGGCGACCTTCTCCAGGTTGGTGGAGACGGCGACGAAGTGCTTCTTGATGGCTTCGGCGTTCTTGGCGTCGGAACCGTCGATGGCGCCCTTGGCCTTGAGCTCTTCGAGCAGCCAGGTGCGGGCCTCACGGGCGTTGGTCAGGGTTTCCAGGGTGGTGAAGGTCTTGGAAACGATGATGAACAGGGTGGTCTCCGGATCGAGGCCCTTGGTCTTCTCGGCCAGGTCGTTCGGGTCGATGTTGGAGATGTAGCGGGCGGAGATGCCGGCGTCGGCGTACGGCTTCAGAGCCTCGTACACCATGACGGGACCCAGGTCGGAACCACCGATGCCGATGTTGACCACGGTCTCGATCTTCTTGCCGGTCACGCCGGTCCACTCGCCGGAGCGGACCTTGTCGGCGAACGCGTAGATGCGGTCGAGCACCTCACGCACGTCCTTGACGGTGTCCTGGCCGTCGACGATGTACTTGCCCTCGTCCTCGACCGGGCGGCGCAGCGCGGTGTGCAGCACGGCGCGGTCCTCGGTGTTGTTGATGTGCACGCCGGTGTACATGGCCTTGGTGCGCTCGTCGAGCTTGACGGCCTTGGCCAGGTCGGCGAACAGCTGCAGGGTCTCCGGCTTGATCAGGTTCTTGGACAGATCGAAGTGCAGGTCGCCTGCATCGAAGCTCAGCTTCTCGACGCGCTCGGCGTCATCGGCGAACCACTGCTTGAGGCTGATGCCCTCGGACTGCAGCTCGTCGTAGTGCTTCTGCAGCGCGGCCCACTCCGGGGTCTTGGTGGCGTCAACGGGAGGATTGATGGCCATGTTGATAGGTCCTTTCATCATCACTGTGAAGCGGAACGTGACGGTGGAATCTCGTTCGATTTTCCACGGCACGAGCCGTTTTCTTCACCTCACAAGATACTCACAAAAGCCGACAGAACAACACAAAAATGTTTCCCGAGTTAACACATTCGGTCGGAAGCGCGATATACCGCGGTTCCGACCACTTTTCAGCGGCGACATGCCAGATAAACGACGATTACTGAAATCGTATGCAACGTTCAGCGGAAAAGCTTCAACGCACGTGAAAACGGCTGTCGTATGCAACGATCGCATTACGATTACGTACGCAACTTACGCACGACCACGCACGCGGCTTACGCAAGTCAGGCGATGGCGGCGAGCAGGAAGTGCGCACCGGTCATCATGACCAGGCCGATGATCGCGGACACGGACAGCGAGAAGCCGGCGAGTTTCGCATTGCCGAGCACTTCGTCGGTGAACAGGGTGGAGAACACGGCGATTGGCGCGAGGCAGCACATCACCACGGCTTCGCGCACATTGGCGCCGAACGGCAGCACGAACCATGCGCAGACGGCGAACAGCAGGCCGAATGGCAGTCGCAGGCCGATGATCTTCAGCAGCTTCATCACATCGTCACGGCCGGCGGGCAGGTCCATCAGCATGCCGACCATCAGCATGGCGACGAACGAGTTGGCGTTGGCGAGCGGCTCAACGAACGTGGCCACGACGGCGGGGATCTTCACATTGGCAAGCATGAGCACGATCATGACCAGGTAGGTGTCGAACGGGATGGAGCCGAAGAAGCCTTTCGCCACGTTGCGTAGCAGCGCGTGGCGTGCCAGCCGACGGGCATCGCGATCCTTGGGTTTCGTATACGGCAGCACCGGCGCATGCCCCTGGTACTGCTCGTCCAAGGTCTTGCCGGGCTGGATGTGCAGGAGGGTCTGCGTCATGACGTTCGTGCCGGCCGCCACCATCACGCAGTTGCCGATGTCGAACATGGCCGCTGGCACGATCGCCGCGGTGCCGAGAAACGCCTGCACCACGGGGAAGCAGAAGCAGCCGATGTTGAAGCCGGAACCGTTGAGCATGGTGAACGCGCGATCCTGCACAGGCATGTGACGTGTGGTGAGGAAGATGAGCACGGGCGGGATGAACGCGACCACGAAGCCGAAGACGGAGATCCACAGCATGCTGGAATCATGCGGGTTCGTGGCGAACGAGTAGATGATGGCGCAGGGCAGAACCAGGTTGAACAGGGCGACCTGCATGATGCGGTAGTCGCGGTTTTTGAATTTGCCGGCGCGTTTGAACAGGTAGCCGGTGAGGATGATGGCCAGCAGCGCGATTGGCTGAATTACCGTGGACATGTGCGCGAGATGGGACTTGAACCCACACGTCAAAGACACAGGAACCTAAATCCTGCGCGTCTACCAATTCCGCCACTCGCGCAATCACCATCCGCGCACGGCGAAAAACCGATACGCACGAATGCACATATGCAAAACCCTAGATGCTCGAAAAACCTCCGAACATCTAGGGCAGTGGAGCCACTTGACAGAATCGAACTGTCGACCTGCTCATTACGAGTGAGCCGCTCTACCGACTGAGCTAAAGTGGCGCAATGCCCGGTAAGCATACGCTAGCCGCGCACAAGAAACAAAGCATAGCGGAAAAACCGGACGAGCACAAATCGCACGCACGCCATCCAGTGTCGTGCGCCACGGCAAGCGCCCGTCGCGGCCGTCATCCGATGTTATTTGACCAGCGCTTCGATCGATGCGACCAGCGCGCGCAGCGCCTTGCCACGATGGGAGACCGCGTTCTTCTCGGCCGGCTCCATTTCGGCGGACGTGAGCTTTTCGCCGGCGTCGACCACACGCTGCGGCTGATCGTTCGGCACAAACAGCGGATCGTAGCCGAAACCGTTGGCGCCGCGCGGGGCACGCAGCAGCACGCCCGGCATTTCGCCGACTTCGACGGTTTCGCTGGCGATCGTGTACGGCTTGTCGCCATCCGCACCGTCCGCTTTGCGCTCTCCCGGCACGACCAGCGCGGCGGCGCAGCGGAACCGTGCGGTGCGCTTGCTATCGGGGATGTCGGCCAGCTGCTTGAGCAGCAGCGCGTTGTTGGCCTTGTCGTTGCCGTGCTCGCCGGCCCAGCGTGCGGACAGGATGCCCGGCGCGTTGCCCATGACGTCCACGATCAGGCCGGAATCGTCCGCGATTGCCGGGCAGCCGGTGCGTTCGGCCACGTCGCGCGCCTTGATGAGCGCGTTCTCCTGGAAGGTCACGCCGTCCTCGACCGGATCGGGCAATCCCAGGGAGCCTGCGGAGACGAGCTCGATGTCGGCGGCGTCCGCGCCGAGACGTTCCTCGAGAATGCGGCGGATTTCCGCCAGTTTGCCTTCGTTATGCGTGGCGACGATGATCTTCATGCCTTACGGTTCCTTCCGTCGTTTTCCTACTTATATCTGTTTTGCGTTGTTCTATGCGCCGAGTCGCCGGCATCGGACCGTCAACGTCCTACATTCAGCGCATGCCGTGCCGTCGATCGGCTCAGTCGAGCGCGAGCGCGGCGCGTTGGGCGGCCTGCAGCTCCCTGTTGCCTTTTTCGGCGAGGTCGAGCAGGGTGTTGAGTTCGGCGCGGTTGAACGGACGATGCTCGGCGGTGCCCTGGATCTCGATGAAATCGCCGGAACCGGTCATGGCCACGTTCATGTCGGTCATGGCCTGGCTGTCTTCGATGTACGGCAGGTCCAGCATCGGCTTGCCGTTGATCACGCCGACGGAGACGGCGGAGACCCAGTCCTTGAGCACACGGTCGGCGGACTTGACGTGCTTGTGTTCCTCGGCCCAATGCATCGCGTCGACGAGCGCCACGTACGCGCCGGTGATCGAAGCGGTGCGGGTGCCGCCGTCGGCCTGCAGCACGTCGCAGTCGATCTGCACCTGGTTTTCGCCGAGCGCCTTCATATCGACGACGCCACGCAGGCAGCGGCCGATCAGACGGCTGATCTCGTGCGTACGGCCGCCGATCTTGCCGCGCACGGACTCGCGGTCGGTACGGTCGGCGGTGGCGCGCGGCAGCATCGCGTATTCCGCGGTGACCCAGCCCAGGCCGGAGTCCTTGCGCCAGCGCGGCACGCCGGCCGTGAACGTGGCGGTGCACATCACGCGCGTGTTGCCGCATTCGATGAGCACGGAGCCTTCCGGAACGTCCGTGAAATGGCGGGTGATGCGCACCGGACGCAATTCGTCCACCTTGCGGCCGTCCGCACGCACCACGGTCTGGTCGCCCAACATATCCTTAATCGCTACCATTGCTGTTCTGCACTTCGCTTTCCGCTGATTTCGGCTTTTGCCGCCGTCCGATTACTCGTCTTTTCAGCATTCGACCCTATCACCAGCCAAGCACGCCGCGCCTCGAGACCCCTCCTGCACGTATGATGGGATGCGACCAAAGATTGGCCACCGTGGGTCCTACACTTATGGTCAGTTTCACCAAAAGTCAAGAAAGGCTTTGGAAATGCTGGATTATTCACCCGCACTCATGACCGACATGTACGAATACACCATGCTTGACGCATGCCTGAAGGACGGCACCGCCAACCGCAAGTGCGTATTCGAGATCTTCACCCGGCATCTGCCGCTGGGCCGCCACTATGGCGTGGCTGCCGGACAGGGACGCATCCTCGACGCGCTCGAGAAGTTCCACCTCGACGACAACGACCTGAAATTCCTCGCCGACCGCAAGGTGGTCAGCCCGGAAACCATCAAATGGCTGGAGAACTTCCACTTCTCCGGCTCCATCAAGGGCTACCGCGAAGGCGAGATGTTCTTCCCGAACTCGCCGATCCTGCAGGTCGAAGGCACGTTCGGCGAATGCACGCTGCTGGAAACGCTGCTGCTGAGCATTCTGAATTACGATTCCGCCGTCGCCTCCGCCGCGTCCCGCATGGTCAGCGCGGCGAAGGACCGCCCGTGCATGGACATGGGAGGCCGCCGCACCAACGAATGGGCCGCCGTCGCAGCCGCCCGCGCCGCCGTGGTAGGCGGATTCAAGGGCACCGCCAATCTGCTGGCCGCGCAAATGTACGGCCTCAAGGCCATCGGCACCGCCGCGCATTGCTTCACCCTGGTGCACGACGACGAGCGGAGCGCCTTCGAATCGCAGATCGCCGCGCTTGGCAAGAACACTACGCTGCTGGTCGACACGTACAACATCGAAGAGGCCGTGAAGACGGCCGTCGACGTGGCAGGCCCCGAATTAGGCGGCGTGCGCATCGATTCCGGCGATCTCGCCTCCCTCGCGCAGCGCGTGCGCAACCAGCTTGACGCGCTTGGTGCCACCAATACGAAGATCACCGTCACCAACGATCTCGACGAGTACGCGCTGGCCTCTCTGCAGACCGCTCCGGTCGATTCCTATGGCGTGGGCACCATGCTCGTCACCGGCTCGGGCGCCCCGACCTGCGCGATGGTCTACAAGCTCACCGAACGCGAGAACTCCGCCGGCGAAATGCAGCCGGTCGCCAAGAAGTCGAAGGACAAGGCCACCGTTCCGGGCCGCAAGCTCGCCTTCCGCTCCTACGAATACTCGCTGGCCGACTGCGAACACGTCATCTCCGGCTCCGAAGACAAGCTCGCCGCATACCAGCCGGAAGACGGCTGGAAGGACCTGCTCGTCGACTACGTCACCAATGGCGAGAACCACAGCGAATACCAGGGCCACGACGCGATCGTCAACGCGCACAACTACCGCGCGCAGGCGCTCGCCGAACTGCCGATCGGCGCGCAGAGCCTGATGAAGGGCGATCCGGTCATCCCGACCGAAGTCACCGTGCTGTGACGTCCGTCATGGCGTGAACCGCCCTGTACAGCGCAAACGACATAACAAAAACCGACGCCCGGTGAATCACCGGGCGTCGGTTTTTGCATAACATACGACGTTGCGCCGCACCCAGCCGCCATATTCAATCGCCACGTTCAGCCACCGCAACCGGCGGCATGAATCGGCAACATGGTCGAACGGCAATCAGAACGAGCTGTTCATCATCTCGTCATAGATGCGCTTGCAATCCGGACACACCGGGTAATGCGTGGGGTCACGCTTCGGCACCCACACCTTGCCGCACAACGCCACAACCGGACGACCCGTCATCTTCGATTCGGCGATACGGTCACGCGACACATAATGCGCGAAACGGTCGGCATCGCCATTGCCACCGTCATCAAGCTTCGTTTCCTCTTCAGGACGTTCCAGAACGGCGGTACCGGTACCCGCATCCGGGTTGGACAGCGGCGAAACCGGATCGTCGGATCCGAACAAGCCATCGAAAATCGCAAATGCCATAATTAAGACTCCTCACACAAGCCGCGATCGCGGCCCCACTGCCTTCCATCATAGCCGAGCCGCATTGCGCCGCCACCCGTGCGCACGAACCGCGCCAACACGGGCATACGCCGATGTTGCGCACGTTCTCAACCAATCGCGGTACGCTTAAGGTTATGACAATTGCAGTTTGCCCCGGGTCGTACGACCCAGTGACCGCCGGCCACCTGGACGTCATCGAGCGTTGCGCGCGCTTTTTCGACGAAGTGCATGTGGTGGTGGCCGTGAACGCGGCGAAGACGCCGATGTTTTCCGAAGAAACCCGTGTTGAGATCATTCGCCAGGCGCTCGCCAAGCGCGGTTGCACCAATGTGAAGGTGGCGTCGACCACCGGCCTGATCACCGACTATTGCACGAAAATCGGTGCGACGGTCATCGTCAAAGGACTTCGGCAGAACGGCGATTACGAGGCTGAGCTGGGCATGGCATTGGTCAATCGCAAACTCGCCGGAGTGGAGACGCTGTTTCTGCCTGCGGCCCCGGACCTGGAGCACATTTCCAGCTCCATCGTCAAGGACGTGGCACGGCACGGAGGCGATGTGACGGGCATGGTGCCCGATTGCGTGATTCCGCTGCTTGGCGAGGCGCTCAAGAACGAAAAGAGAGCATGATGAGTGAAGAGACCAACGATTTCAAGCCGCTTGCTGACGCCGATGACGCCACGTCGCAGCAGCCGGTCACGGCGGCGGCCGATTATCCGGCCACCGGCGCTGTTGCCGGTACCGCAGCGACCAACAATTCCGCAACCGGTAATGCCGCCGACCGTGCTACGGATGAGCCGGCAAAGCCCGCGAAATCGTCGAAACCGTCGATTTCCATGTCGGACCTGCCCGACCTTCGTGCCACGTTCGACCCCAACGCACCACTCGACGACAGTTCGGATCGCAGCCGCGACGAATTCACCACCGTCTACGACATCATCGACAGCATCGAAGAGGAATTGGACGAGGCCAAGCCGATTCTGTTCGCGCCGAGCTCGGTGCGCGTGGACCGCGAATCGTTCACCGGCAAGCTCGACAAACTCAAGAAGATGCTGCCAGTGCAGCTGGAACGCGCCTCCGCGCTGATGCGCGAATCGGAACGCCGTCTGGAAAGCGCGCAAACGCAAGCCAACGCGATCATCGCATCCGCGCAGTCGCGTGCCGCCGACACCGTACGCGAAGCCAACGAGCAGGCGCAGTTCCTTGCCGGGCAGGAGAACGTGACGGAACTCGCCAGGCAGAAGGCGCGCGGCATTCTCGACCAGGCGCAAGCCAAGGCCGACAAACTCACGCAGAACGCCGACAAATACTGCATCACCATGATGGAATCGTTGCAACAGCAGGTCGACAAGATCGGCACCGGCGTGCAGGCGGGCCTGAACGTGCTGTACGATCGCCAACGCGAAGCCGGCGCGCATCTGGACCATCTCGATGCGGACGATTATCCGGAAAACTGAACAAGACGCGTAACACGCGTGGAACGCATAGCAAGAAAGAGCGAAAGACTGAACTATGGCACGTACTGAAGATTCCCCATGGGCCGTTTCCGTGGCGCAGGTGGCCTCGCGTCCGGGGCAAAGCAAGGAGATCGACGCCACTTTCCCCGCGCCGAGCGGCATCGGCGATGAAATCGTGGGCGTGGACGAAGGCGCGGATGTGAGCGTGGTCGGCTCGTTCGATTCGATCGTCGACGGTCTGATTCTGAACGCGCGTATCAGCGCTCCCGTGCATGCCGAATGCACGCGCTGCCTGAAGCCGATCCAGCGCGATTGGACGGTGAACGTCACCTCCTTCTTCCCGTATGAAGACAAGTCCGCCGCCGGCAAGGGCGGAAAGGCCGGCAAGAACGGCAAGGAGGAGGAAGTGGACATCATCGCCGGCGAGGACGAGGCGGAAGACACGTACCCGCTGCTCGACGGCGGCGCATGGGCCGACCTCGAGGCGCTGCTGCGCGACACGCTGGTCGAGGAACTGCCGCTGCAGCCGTTGTGCAAGCCGGATTGCAAGGGCCTGTGCTCGCAGTGCGGCATCGACCTCAACGAGAACCCCGACCATCAGCATGACATGACCGACATTCGTTTCGCCGCGCTGGAAGGGCTGAAAGCCAAGCTGGAAGGCAAGGAATAAGTCGTTCGGATGGGATGGTCCATCGTTTGTACGGAGCTCACGTTAAGATACTGAACGCTTAAGCTCAATCGTTCGAACGAAATAGAGGAAACACAATGGCACTGCCTAAGTACAAGACCTCGCGCGCGAATACCCATTCTCGCCGCGCAAACTGGAAGGCCAAGGCCGCCCAGACCGTTACCTGCCCGAACTGCGGCGCTCCGACGCTGCCGCACATGGCATGCCCGAGCTGCGGTTCCTTCCGCGGCCGCGTGTACCGCGAGGCTGTCCGCTCCATCCACACCAAGTGAGTGGTTGCCGGATAACGGTATAAAGCATCGAAACCCTGCCATCGACGGGTGGCAGGGTTTCTTTTATTATTATCAAGTGATACGGCGATTGCATTGCGATTTATTTCCGCGTGCGATCGGCGTACGACATACGTTGCTTGCGTAGCAAAACCGCCAGATCAGCTGGCGTCTTGCCATGTGCGCAACGGCCACAACCACAGACCGCGGCGGGTTACGGCCCACCGCATGAACGGTAAGGAACATCCATGGCCAAAGAGACCAATCAGGACAACGCACAGAACAACACCCAAACCGAAAACGGCAACAATACCAACGCCGGCCGCATCGGCACCTCCATCACCCCCGAAGGCGAGATGACCGCCAATGTGTTGCTCGAGGCGCTCGGCACCACAATCGAACCGGACCTGCTCGTCGAAGCGCTCACCCACCGCTCGTTCTCACACGAGCATGAGGGGGCCAAGAACTACGAACGCCTCGAATTCCTCGGTGATGCGGTGCTCGAACTGGTCTCCACGGAAACGCTGTACAAGGTGCATCCCGACATGAACGAAGGCCAGCTGGCCAAAATGCGCGCGAAAGCCGTTTCCGAGGAATCGCTGAGCAAAATCGCCCGCGAAAAGCTGCACGTCGGCCCGTACATTCTGCTCGGCCACGGCGAAGCGGAACAGGGCGGCGCGGACAAAAGCTCGATTCTGTGCGACATCGTCGAATCGCTGATCGGCGCGACGTTCATCCAGCACGGCATCGACGAGGCGCGCCGCGTGGTGCATCATCTCGTCGACGATACGCTGGCGGAGGTCGCCACCGAAGGTCCGGCGCTCGATTGGAAGACGTCGCTGACCGTCAAGGCGCATGAGATGGGTCTGCCCGACCCGCACTACCAGACGTCGGTCGCCGGACCGGAATACGCACTGGAGTTCACCGCGCGCGCGATTCTCGGCGATGGCGGCGAAGTCATCGGCGTCGGTACCGGCAGCAGCAAACGCAAGGCGCAGCTGGCGGCCGCGGAAATGGGCTGGAAGGCGCTTGACAGTCGCAAGGGCGAAATGGGCGGCAAGCAGAACGGGAAGACGCATAAGTCGCACCACAGGTCACACCGCAAGTCCAACGGTGGCACGCAGGATGCAGCGCAGGGCAAGTAACCGCGCAAACGGTAACGCAAGCGGCGGCACGGCCGGCGTCACGAAACAGCATTACAAGGCAACGTCGCAATCGCAAAAAATATGGTCCATATCACAATGGCGCGTAACGCGCCAGAATATGGGCCTTTCCGGCGAACCAAGCTGTCAGCCGTTAGCATAGACTCATTATCAGAGAGGAATGCGGCTGCAATCCGCCACAAGCGGTTGCATAGCATTCCGTTTAAGGGGTAAAACGGCGCATGAACGACGCGACCGCGGCCCCTTACGAGGAAATTTTCCACGAACGAGCATGAGAGGGAACATGGTGTTACCTACGCCTCTGCAGGCATTCAGCGGCATGCCAAAGGCATCCGCTACCACTGAAAAGCAGACCATTGTCGACGGCGAAAAGATGACCGGCGCCGAAGCGCTGGTTCGTTCGCTGGAGGATCTGAGCGTCAAGGACGTCTTCGGCGTTCCGGGCGGTGCGATTCTGCCCGTCTACGATTCCATCAAGGACGATACGAAGTTCCGCTTCGTGCTGATGCGTCACGAGCAGGCCGCCGGACATGCGGCAGAAGGCTACGCGCTGACCACCGGACAGGTGGGCGTGTGCATCGTCACTTCCGGTCCGGGCGCGACGAACATGATCACCCCGATCGCCGACGCGAACATGGATTCCATTCCTATGGTCGTCATCACCGGCCAGGTCGGCGTGAACGCCATCGGCACGGACGCCTTCCAGGAAGCCGATATCGTCGGCGCCACCTATCCGGTGGTCAAGCATTCGTACCTCGTCACCCGCGCGCAGGACATTCCGCGCGTGCTGGCCGAGGCGCATTACATCGCACGTTCCGGTCGTCCGGGACCGGTGGTGGTGGACGTCACCAAGACCGCGCAGACCGGCGAGATGTACTATTCCTGGCCGCAGCGCATGATCCTGCCGGGATACAATCCGACCACCAAGGCGCACGGTCGCGTGCTGTCCGACGCGGCGAAGCTGTTCGAGCAGTCGTACCGTCCGGTGCTGTACGTCGGCGGCGGCGCGGTGCGTTCCGACGCGGGCGAGCTGGTCGAGGAGCTGGCCGATGTGACCGGCGCTCCGATCGTCACCACCCTTCCGGCGCGCGGCATTGTGCCCGATTCCGATCCGAAGGTGCTTGGCATGCTCGGCATGCATGGCACGATCGCGGCGACCGGCGCCGTGCAGCGCTGCGACCTGCTGGTCGCGATCGGCGCACGTTTCGACGACCGCGTCACCGGCAAGCTCGACGCGTTCGCGCCGGGCGCACGCGTGATCCATATCGACATCGACCCTGCGGAAATCGGCAAGAACCGTCAGCCGGACGTGCCGATCGTCGGCGATGTGGCCACTGTGCTCAAGGACCTCATCCCGGAGATCAAGCGCGAGCAGGCCGTGCACGGCAAGCCCGACACCAGCCACTGGTGGGACGTCATCAACAAGTGGCGTGAGGAATACCCGATCACGTGGGATGAGCCGACCGACGGCAGCCTCGCCCCGCAGTGGGTCGTCAAGCAGCTGTCCGACATGGCCGATCCGGACACCATCTGGGTTTCCGGCGTGGGCCAGCATCAGATGTGGGCCACCCAGATCATCGAATTCAACAAGCCCCACTCCTGGCTGTCCTCCGGCGGCCTGGGCACGATGGGCTTCGGCCTGCCGGCGGCCATCGGCGCACGCGTCGGATCCGCCCGCGAATTCGACGACAAGAAGCCGGTGTGGCTGATCGACGGCGACGGCTCCTTCCAGATGACTTCCGAAGAGCTGGCGGCCGCGTTCCTCGACCACGCGCCGGTGAAGATCGCCCTGCTCAACAACTCCGTGTACGGCATGGTCCGCCAGTGGCAGACCCTGTTCTACGATCACCACTACTCCGCCACGAACCTGCTGGACGGCGAGAACACGCCGGACATCGTGGACGTGCCGGACTTCGTGAAGCTCGCCGAAGCGTACGGCTGCGTGGGCATGCGCGCGTTCACCAAGGACGAGGCCATCGAATGCATCAAGAAGGCCAACGAGATCAACGACCGTCCGGTGCTGATCGACTTCCGCGTGTGGAAGGACGCCATGGTGTGGCCGATGGTCGCAGCCGGCGACTCCAACGACAACGTCACCTACATGCCCGGTGTCAAGCCCTTGCAGCGCGCCGGCGAGAACGACTGAACGAGTAGCGTAAGGAAGGAAATTTCGATCATGGCAAATTATCCTGCATCCCAGCCGGGTTCCAAGCGTCATACGCTATCCGTGCTCGTCGAGAACCGTCCGGGCGTGCTGGCGCGCATCTCCGGCCTGTTCGCCCGTCGTGCGTTCAACATCGATTCGCTGTCCGTCTCCCCCACCGAGCGTCCGGACATCTCCCGCGTCACCGTCACCGCCGAAGTGGAGGAGGTGCCGCTCGAGCAGATTATCAAGCAGCTCAACAAGCTGCTGCACGTGCTGAAGATCGTGGACCTCGATCCGGAGACCACTGTGGAGCGCGAGCTGGTGCTCATCAAGGTGTCCGCCGACGAGTCCGTCCGTTCCGACGTGCTCGAGATCGTGCGTCTGTTCCGCGTGCGCGTGGTGGACGTGAATCCGGAATCGCTGACCATCGAGGCCACCGGCGCTGAAGGCAAGATCGACGCGCTGCTCGGCCTGCTGGAGCATTACGGCATCATCGAGCTGGTCCGCTCCGGCGCGGTGGCCGTGACCCGCGGTCCGAAGGCGCTGAGCGAGAAGGTGCTCGGCTCCGAGATCACCGGTCGCTGAACGGGCTGAGCGGCATTGCCTACGGCAAAGCGCCGCCCCACGATTCGTTTCGTGGGGCGGCGCTTTTTATTTCGATTCACCGCAACATCGTATGTTCCCATTGCGCCGCCTTGGGAATGCTACGAATGGAACGGGAACATATCACCAGCACAGCACTTGCCACAAGAACCGCGAGGAACACCAGCACCGCGCCATGGAATCCAAAAACCGGGAGCAAGGTGCCAGCCACAGCACTACAGAACATCGAAAGCACCTGGGCCGGAACCGTCAATGTAACAGTAATACGCCCCTGCATGCTCGTAGGCGACTTGGCGAAGATGAAACCGAGCAGCATCGCGTTGATCAACGGGAACGGCAGGCCAACAAACGAATTGGCAACCAGCATGACCCAATAGTTGTCGGTCAACGCCATCGGCAATGCGCACAGGCAGATGAACAGGTAGGCGAGGCACACGGTTGGTCCGACCGGAACCTTATCGCTGAGTTTGCCGGCCAGCAACGATCCCACAAGCATCGTCAACGATATGCCGCCACTGATGAATCCGATGAGGGTCGCATTGGTTCCGCACGACACCAGATGCAGCTGGATGGCATATTGGATGCCGTTGACGCCGAAATTGACCAATGCCGCCACGATGAGCACGATCACCAGCGTTTTCCGATGCAGCGACCATGACCAGCCTTCCAGGAAATCGTGGCAGAAACCGCCCTTCGCTGCATCGCCATCCGGTTCCCCGATGTGCCCGCCATCCGCATCATGTTCGCGGACGCCGGTGGCGGCGACGCCGGCCACGGCGTACATACAAGCCGACGCCAGGAACGGCAGCCATGGAGCGACGCTGTACAGGAAACCTCCGATGGGCCCTCCTACCATGGTGATGGTCGCGTCGCGCCCCTCGTTGAGGCTCCGCGCCTTGGGATAATAGCGGATATCGATGATCGAGCGAAGCATCGCATCCGTAGCGCTCCCAAGAAATCCGTTGATGCCGGATGCGAGCACCGCGATCAGCAGCAACACGGGGAACGACAATGCGCCGCACAGCAGCAGCACCGCGATTGCGCCCCAAGCCAGAACGCCGACGACGGCGTTCGCCACGATAAGCCGTTTGCGGTCATGCCTGTCGACGAAGGTACCTCCGAATACGCTCGCAACCTGTTGCGCGATCATCGACGACGTTCCGAGCCACCCGGCGGCGATGGTGGAGCCGGACACCGCATATCCGAGCAAACTGATCGCCAGTGCGCGCAGCGCCGCTCCGACCGCCGACGCCGTATCGGCGGTGAACCACGGGATATACCCTGCGGAATGCCAGAATGATTTCGTCGTTTCACTCATGCTTTGCTCCAATTAACCCACTTGTTCCGACTGTTCCGCCCACGCTTTCCGGTTTGCTCGTGAATTCATGCGTCAACCCCGCCGGCGTCTTATGAGACCCACCTGAAGGCCTGCAGAATCAGAGCCACGGGTTCGACGCCCAGCTCATCGTCGCCGTGCATGCCGGCCTTGATCTGCCAGCGGCGCACGACCTCATTGAGTTCCTCGATCATCGAGCTCGTCTCCTCGGCGGTCAGGTTCAGAACATGATCATCGCTGGTGCATGAATCAGCCCATTCCCGAGGCAATTCCGGCAGCCTGTCCAGAAAACGCTCGTAGGCCATCTCGTAGGAGAGCGCCGCGGAACGCCGGAACAGATCCATGGCCTTCGACTCGTCCGTACCGTTCTTTTCTTCGGGCCTCCCCAGACGAATGGCGCTTTGACAGGCCTTCCACCAGCTCTTTCTTCGATCTCCGTCAGGAGACTCCACCTTTTTCACTAGTCCCGCATGCGCAAGCTGCCCCAAGTGGTAGCTGATGGCTCCGGGAGCCTCGCCAAGCTGCTCGCTGATGCTGCCCACGGTCTGTTCGCCGTTCACCCGCAACGTTCCAAGGATCCTCATGCGAATAGGACTCGCCATGGCCCGAAGAGTATCGGCACTGGTCACGGTCACTGCGGCATCTTCGGGCAGCTGCCCCTCGTTGGAGTTCGTATCGTTCATCGTAGAAGACTCCTTTCCATCGCCTCCCATTATATACAAATTTTTTGTACAAAATATTTGCTTTTGAATGGGTTCGCAACATGTGTCTCACCGGTAACGCCGCGATCTATTGCAGCTGCGAAAAATGTCTATTCTGGAACGAGAAACAAACCACGGGGGAATTTATATGCGCACGATTGTCAATGATCCGACTTTGGGGATTGTGGATAATGATCCACTGGTCGCAAGCGCAATTCAAAGCTTGTTGGTTGAGACATGCGCACCAATACGGATTCTATGGACCGCCACCTCAGCCGAACAAGCACTTGACGCCATGAGGGACTCTTCGCAAAGACCGCAGGTCATGCTCACCGATATTGCGATGCCTGGAATGGACGGCGTGGAATTGGCACGTCATGTCAAGGAACAATATCCAGATATTGCCGTCATCGGTATCAGCGCTTTTTTGGACAGCGAAAACGAAAAAGAGCACGGAACACAATGGCCTGATGCGTTCTATGCGATTATTCCAAAAGAAATTCCCACGATTCAACTGGTCCGAATCATCGGAAAAGCCACTGGAAACGACGAGGTTGCGTCGTGGACAGGGAAGAGCATAAACTCCATGCGGCTTTCCGGCAAGGAATTACAGATCATTGCCAACTATGCGAGAGGATTCACCACTTCCACTATTGCGCGCCAACTGAATATCAGCGAAGCATCGGTAAAGACATATGCACGACGAGCTTTCGAGAAGCTCCATGCTCATAGTCGTGCCGAAGCTGTTGCGATGTGCGTAAGAAACGGTTGGATATAACGATGAGGCTGCCCCAACAAATAATGTCATTGGCAAAGGCCGTACGCAAGCCTTACTTAGCGGGATCTATTATCTGCATCTGCTTTTTCCTGCTCGAGTTGACCGCTTGGCCAAATATGTCACCTTGGTCATGGCTATATTTGACTCCGTACTGCATCGCCCTGCTGCTACTGGCCTGGTTCCCCGTACCGGCAAGCATGGCGATTCTCGTAACACACATAGCATGCGCGATAATCCCGGCAATATGCGATGGCCCTTCAACGTTATATGGCACATGGCTTGCATGCGGGATAATCGCATTTGAAATCAAACGATTTGGATTTGCCATCATGGGACCGCTGCTTTGCGCACTAGCACTTCCTGTGGGCTATTGGACAGGCGGCATCGACTACAATCCAAGCATCCCCGTGCTTGCATGCTCCTACATTGGAGCATTCTGCGTTGGTTTTGCCGTGAGATGGAAAGCGCAAACAGCACAACGAAAAATGGACTTGGCGATTGCGCAAGAACAAGTTCGACGCCAGCAGAAAAGACTCAAAGAAATTCACATACTGCACGATTCCATCGCAGGAGCTATGACATATGCGATTCTGCTGTGCCGCAAAAAAGAGCCCTCAGAGAGCAGCGACACTTTGCCACAGATTGAACAAGTCCTCATGCAGGCACTACATGAGCTTCGCACTCAAATCATCAGCCCGATGACCGATGAGCTTAAAACAGACAAAGAGGAAGACGCGGACGAGCTCTTTCAACAACATATAGAAGCTCAATGCAAAAGACTGAGAACACTGGGCTTTACCGGGACACCAATAATCCGCGGGAATCTAAACGCAATGGACAAGTCACTACTACCACCATTGCAAACGGTTTGTACCGAAATTCTCAATAACATTGCCAAACACGGGAAACCCGGGGCTTTTGCTTTTGTTCTCTCCATAGAATCAGACGAAGTTCGCATCTTCGCATCGAATCTGTATAGCGACGCAATGAATAATGTCCCAGAAAATCACTACGGGACAACCCTTATACAAGATTTTGCGCAACAACATAATGGGACAATGACCATAAATTCAGAAAATGAAGAATGGTCATTGTCCCTAGCGATTCCGCTAACTCATCAAACACATTAAACCAGCCACCAGCATTTATTCACGGTGGCTTTCCTTTACTTCATATACGGAAACAACAAGATCCGTATTGCCGATATTGATAATGGACAATGAGGTGGCGCCAAGGAAATTCTTCGCCGGAAGAGAGACTGTTTCCACTCCATTAGACGTACAGGATTCCCTAGTGGTTACAGTGTGCGGCTGTCCATCTTTGTAGAGGACAAGTGAGTAAGGAGCCTGCTCCTTCTGTTTGCACATGGAGACGACATAATACATATTGTTTTCGTCGACCTTTTTGGCAAATGGAATAGCATCATCGCCGTGCACGGATTTCGCGCCCAGCTTGTTCACCAGAACCAGTTTGTCCGAGTTATTGAGATCATCGACGGCGATACTGTCCAGAGCGTCCACAGTAAACGTTTTATACGCTTGCTCAGCAGCATCATCGGTTTTGCTGCTGCTCTGGACAGCGTCACCTTCAGAGGTTTTGTGCACGGAATTCGCGCAACCAGCGCATGAGCACAGCAACAAAGCCGACAGCAAACAACAGGCACTTCTTCGCATCACTTGATTCATGAGACACCCCCATTGGTTGTTCTTGCGGAGAACAGCTCTACTCCCGTAAGAACAAGAATATGACACTGATATCTCAAGCGCTACACCTTGCTGTCGCACGAATGGCTACACACCCGAAAACGCTGGAGGAGCTGCACCGCCGCCACAACATGCACACCCTGTCCGGCAATTGGCGTGGACGATACGAATGCCATGTCGCCAATGCCGGGGACTGGCTGGTGATCTGGTCATCGAACGATTCGGTCGCGTTCTTCGAGCGTACCGGCAGCCACGACGAATTATTCCGGTAAACCGACGCTGAGCGAATCGCCAGCGTCGGTTTTGTGCATTCCGTACCGCCAAACCGACGCCTACAAGCCTCTCACCATCAGTTTGCCCGACTGGGACTACTCGAGCTGTTCGGAGAGCTCCATCCATTCCATTTCAAGGGATTCGGACTCGTCCGTGACGGCCTGCAACTGCTCATTGAGCTTGCCCAGACCCTCGTAATCGCTTGGGTCGTGCGCGGCCATCTGCGCTTCCAAATCGGCCTTCTGCTCCTCCAGCTTGGCCAGCTTGCGTTCGATGGCGGAAACGCGCTTCGACGCGTCGTGGAACGCCTTGCCGGTGAGCTTCGGCGTGGAAGCCGACGACGAATCGCCAGTGGAAGGTGAGGAAGCTGCGCCACCTACGGAAGGCGCGGTCGTAGCGGGATCGCCGGCATCACTATTCTTCCGTCCCTTGCCAGCTTTCCCGGCATTCTCATCCGCAAACGGATCCTTGCCGTTCTTGATGGCCTCGGTCATGTCGAGATAATCCTGCACGCCGCCGGGCAGATGGCGGATCTTGCCGCCGATCAGCGCGAACTGCTGGTCGGTGACGCGTTCGAGCAGGTAGCGGTCGTGGGAGACGACGATCAGCGTGCCCGGCCAAGTGTCGAGCAGATCCTCCATCACGGCGAGCATGTCGGTGTCGAGGTCGTTGCCCGGCTCGTCCATGATGAGCACGTTCGGCTCGTCGAGCAGGATGAGCAGCAGCTGCATGCGGCGCTTCTGCCCGCCTGACAGGTCCTTGATCGGTGTCATGAGCTGTGCGGATTCGAAGCCGAGGCGTTCCATCATCTGCCCCGGCGTGGTCTCCTTGCCGTCCACGATGTAGCTCGGCTTGTAGCGGCTCAGCACTTCCTTGATCTTGTATTTGCCGAGCTTCTCCAGCTCGTCGAGGCGCTGCGAAAGCACCGCGAACTTCACGGTCTTGCCGATGTTCACATGGCCGGCGGTCGGGGTGATCGTGCCGTCGAGGATCTTCAGCAGGGTCGATTTGCCGGCACCGTTCGCGCCGACGATGCCGAAGCGGTCGCCCGGGCCGATCAGCCACGTCACGTCGTCGAGGATCTTGCGGCCGGTGACGGTGACCTTCTGCGCCGCGGATGTCACTTCCGCCGCTTCCGTTTCGTCGGAATTTTCTTGTGATGCTTGCGATTGCGCCTGCTGTTGCGCGTCCTGTTCCGCCTGCGCCGCCGCCTGCCGCGCTTCCGGCACACCGGCGTCCACCAATCGCGGATCGGTCAAATCGTCGACGGCGACTTCGACGCTGCCGTGCGCCTGCGGTTCGGCGTACATCGCCGGCACCACGTCCACGCGGGAGGCCGACGCCTCCATTTCGGCGACGTCCGGATCAATCGCGTCGATGTCCGCCTCGCCTTGCGTATGTTCGAAAATCTGCGTCACGTCGATGAGGTCGACCACCTGCTTGCCCAGGCGGGACGTGGCCATCTGCTTCAGTTCCAGCGTGTTGCGCACCGGCGGCACGTCGGCGATGAGCTCGCGTGCGGCCTTGACATGGAACTTCTGCTTGGTGGAGCGGGCGCGGGCGCCACGGGTCAGCCAGGCAAGCTCCTTGCGCGCCAGGTTGCGGCGCTTCGTCTCGCGCACGTCCGCCTGGCGATCGCGCTCCACGCGCTGCAGCATATACGCGGAATATCCGCCTTCGAACGGGTCGATCACACCGTCGTGGACCTCCCACATCGATTCGCATACCTCGTCGAGGAACCAACGGTCGTGGGTGACGAGCAGCAGCGCGCCCTGGCCGGACGGCCAACGGTTCTTCAAGTGCTCGGCAAGCCAGTGAATCGTCACCACATCCAAGTGGTTCGTAGGCTCGTCGAGCGCGAGGATATCCCAGTCCTTAAGCAGCAGGCGTGCCAAGTCGGCGCGGCGACGCTGGCCGCCGGACAACGAGCCAATCTTCGCGTCCAGACTGATGCCGCCCAGCAGAGCCTCCACAATCTCACGCGATTTGGTTTCCGCGGCCCATTCGTAGTCCTCACGCCCTTCCAGCGCAGCCTCGCGCACGGTGGCGTTGTCGTCGAGCGGATCGCGCTGGTCGAGCATGCCGAACGTCAGTCCGTTGCGCATGGTCACACGGCCGGAATCCGGTTCCTGCGTGCCTTTGAACAGGTGCAGCAGCGTGGATTTGCCGTCGCCGTTCTTGCCGACGATGCCGATGCGGTCGCCTTCGAAAACGCCCTGCGTTACATCGGTGAAAATATTCTTGGTCGCGAAAGCGAGCGAAACGTGTTCAAGTCCCAAATCATAAGTCGGCATAACTCACCAATGTAGCGCGTCGACGGAACACCGCCTCCCGCACACGTATTTGGGGCTTGCCCACCAGCTGCATGATACGAAACGTAGACAGGAGACCTTGGAATGTAGGCAACGAAAACGCCCTAGAAGATTCCGTAGGTGGTTTTCCGCTTCCGTAGGTGGTTGTCTTCGGATACCGCACGAAGAAAAGCCTTAAATTCAGCCTTTCCGAAACACTGGTCCATCACCCAACCACCTACGGAACTCAGGAACCACCTACGGAAGGCACTCAGCTGGCGATTCAGTGGGGCGTGTAGCGGGCAGAACGCTTATCAGCGCTCCAGCGTTGCGGCATAGGTGCTGCACCGGGCCGCGAATCCGGAGAAAACCTGATCGGCCATCGGCTGCAGCTGCGGATTGTATTCGGCGAAGGCGTCACGTAGCTGCGATTTCGAACCGCCGGCGGCCTTCAGATCTTTCACCATGCACGGCTCGTCCAGCCACTCGTCCAACAACGTGGGGGTGACCTCCAGGTGGAATTGCAGGCCAAGCGCCGAACCGAACCGGAACGCCTGGTTCTTCGTCTTCGCGCTTTTGGCCAACGGCTGCGCGCCTTCCGGCAGGGTCACCACGTCGTTGTGCCAGTGCAGCACGTCCAGCGTTTTGTTCCACATGGAGAAGTAGTCGTGCTTGTCGATGCGTTTAATCGGCGCGAATCCGATTTCCGGCTCGCTGCCCTTCTTGAGTTTCGCGCCCAGCGCGGTGGCAATGATCTGATGTCCGAGGCACACGCCCAGCAACGGTTTGCCGACGCTGACGGCGGCGCGTACGAGTTTGGATTCCGCTTTGAGACCGGGATACTTGTCGGTGTCGAGCGCGCCCATGGGGCCGCCCATAATCACGATGCCGGAGACGTCACTGAAATTGGGAAGATCGGGCTTTTTCTCTTTGGCGATGTTCATCACTTCATACGACATGCCCAAGTCGTCGAGACTATCCAAAATGCGCCCCGGTTTCTCCCACGGGACGTGTTGAAGAATCAGCACATGCGATTGCGTCATGCCACTATTTTTACATCATCTGCGTAAATGACGCTCGCGATTCGGCTCTGTGTCTGCACACGTTCGCAATACGATGCCGCGCATATGCCGGGAAAACCAAGCGTCATGTCCGATTCTGGCAATATTCTCATGACTATGACAAACACGCAGGAACCGCAGAATACCAACACTTCCGGCGCTCTTGCGGTGGCGAAGGCCGCCGCGGGGCTGAAGCTGTACGACACCGCATCGCACGCCGTGTCGTCCTTCACGCCGATCAAACCAGGTCAGGTCGGTATCTACGTGTGTGGCGCCACCGTGCAAAGCTCACCGCATATCGGCCACATCCGCGCCGCCGTCGCGTTCGACGTGGTGCGCCGCTGGTTCGAGCGACTGGGCTACAATGTGACGTTCGTGCGCAATGTCACCGACATCGACGACAAGATCCTCGACAAGGCCGCCGCCGCGGGCCAGCAGTGGTGGGAGCGCGCGTATATCTACGAACGCGAGTTCACCGAGGCGTACAGCAAGCTTGGCGTGGAGCCGCCGACGTACGAGCCGCGCGCCACCGGCCACATGATCGACATGATCGACCTCATCAAGAAGATCATCGACAACGGCCACGGCTATGTGGTGCGTGACGCGGACGGCAACCCGACCGGCAACGTCTACTTCGACGTGGCGAGCTGGCCGCATTACGGCGAGCTGACGCACCAGAAGCAGACCGCGGTTTCCGACGCGGCTTCCGAAGTGACCGACGCGATGGGACCGTCCGTCGACAACGCGGGGAACGACAAGTACAATCCGGTCGACCCTGCCGACATGTCCCCCGACAAGCATGATCCGCGCGATTTCGCGCTGTGGAAGGCGCCGAAGGATTCCGATCCGCTCGACGCGCGCTGGAATACCCCGTTCGGCACGGGCCGTCCGGGCTGGCATATCGAATGCTCCGCGATGAGCCACCGCTATCTGAAGGACATGTTCGACATTCACGGCGGCGGTCTTGATCTGCGATTCCCGCACCACGAGAACGAGATGGCACAGACCCGCGCCGCCGGATACGATTCGGCCGCACGCTGGATGCATTCCGCCTGGGTCACCGCCAAGGGCGAGAAGATGTCGAAGTCGCTCGGCAACGGCCTGTCCGTGCCGGCGGTGCTGGCCGAGCATTCCGCTTGGGTGGTGCGTTACGCCCTCGGTTCCGTGCAGTACCGTTCCATGCTGGAATGGTCCGACCAGACGCTTGCCGAGGCGCAGTCCGCGTACGACCGCGTGGCGAACTTCATCGAGCGCGCGGGCGCTGCCGTCGGCGAGCAGCCGTCACGAGAAGAGATTATGGCGATTTCCGCCGACGCGCTTCCCGCCGATTTCGTTGCCGCGATGAACGACGACATCAACGTTTCGGGCGCTTCCGCCGCGATTTTCACGGCGATCCGTTCCGGCAACACGTTGCTGTCGAAGCTGGCCGACCGCGCCGATTCGGACGTGGCGAAGGCCGAGGTTCGCGAGGCGCTGGTGAACGTGCGTGCGATGCTCGACACGTTGGGCTTGGATCCGCTGGCGGAGCCGTGGGTTTCCGACGGTGCCGCAGGTGGTGCGGCTGGTGCCGGAGCCGATTCCGCCGAGCATGACGCGCTCGACAAGCTGGTTTCCGAACAGCTTGCGGAACGTGCCGAAGCGCGCAAGGCCAAGGATTTCGCACGTGCCGACGCGATCCGTGACGCGCTGGGCGCGGCCGGCATCGCCATCGAGGACGGTCCGCAAGGCTCCACTTGGTCGCGGAAGTAGGCAATCGCACCCATTTCATCCGCTATCCGCGTGAAACGCTAGACTGAGGAACATTATGGCAGCATTTAGTTCTTTGACAGACCGGCTCTCGAATGCGTTCAAGCATCTGAAGAGCAAGGGCAAGCTTTCCGAGGCTGATATCGACGGTACCATCCGCGAGATCCGCCGCGCGCTGCTCGACGCCGATGTGGCGCTCGACGTGGTGCGTTCCTTCACCGGCCGCATTCGCGAGCGCGCGCTCGGCACCGAGGTTTCCGAAGCGCTCAACCCGGCGCAGCAAGTGGTGAAGATCGTCAACGAGGAGCTCACCGCGGTGCTCGGCGCGGGCGTGGACCGCCCGTTGAACTTCGCGAAGAATCCGCCGACGATCATCATGCTCGCCGGTCTTCAGGGCGCCGGCAAGACCACGTTGGCCGGCAAGTTGGGCTACTGGCTGAAGGATTCCGGCCACACCCCACTGTTGGTCGCGGCCGATTTGCAGCGTCCGAACGCGGTGACGCAGCTGCAGGTGGTCGGCGAGCGTGCCGGCGTTCCGGTGTATGCACCGGAGAAGGGCGTGCAGTCCGACGGCGGCGAAGCGGTCGTCTCCCCCGGCCAGACCACCGGCGATCCGGTGAAGGTGGCCCGTGACGCGGTCGAGCTTGCCAAGCAGAAGCTGTATGACACGGTGATCATCGATACCGCCGGTCGTCTCGGCGTTGACGAGGAGCTGATGAAGCAAGCTCGCGACATCCGCGATGCCGTGCAGCCGAACGAGATTCTGTTCGTCATCGACGCGATGATCGGCCAGGATGCCGTGCAGACGGCCAAGGCGTTCGACGAGGGCGTGGATTTCACCGGCGTGGTGCTGTCCAAGCTCGATGGCGACGCCCGTGGTGGCGCCGCGCTGTCCGTGGCATCCGTGACCGGCAAGCCGATCCTGTTCGCCTCCACCGGCGAGGGATTGAAGGATTTCGAGGTCTTCCACCCGGATCGTATGGCGTCCCGCATCCTCGACATGGGCGATATTCTCACCCTGATCGAGCAGGCGCAGAAGCAGTTCGACGAGGAGGAGGCCCGCAAGGCCGCCGTCAAGATCTCCGACGGTTCCTTCGGCCTTGACGATTTCCTCGACCAACTTCAGCAGGTGCGCAAACTCGGCCCGATGAAGAACCTGCTTGGCATGATTCCGGGCATGGCCGCGCATCGTAAGGAACTTGAGCAGTTCGACGAGAGGGAAATCGACCGCACGGAGGCCATCATCCGTTCGATGACTCCGGCCGAGCGGCGCGATCCCTCGATCATCGACGGTTCCCGCCGCGCCCGCATCGCCTACGGTTCCGGCGTGACGGTTTCGCAGGTCAACGCGCTGCTGCAGCGCTTCGACCAGGCCGCGAAGATGATGCGCCGCATGAGCAACAAGGTCGGCGCCGGCGTGCCCGGCTTCGGAGGCCCCGCGATGGGCGGCGGCAAAGGCAAGGGCAAAGGCAAGAAGAACAAGAAGAAGTCGGGCAAGTCCGGCAATCCGATGAAGCGTGAAGCCGAGGAGAAGGCATTGCGCGACAAGCTCGCCGGCAAGGCTTCCGGCGGTGCTTCGTCGGGTGGCTCCGCGTTCGCCAAGAAGCCGCAGAATCCGGCGCTTCCTGCCGGATTGCAGGATATGCTGGGCGATTCTGGCGAGCTGCCGCCGAACTTGGGTGGCGGCTTGTCCGGTCTGCTGCACTAAGCGTCTGCTGCACTAAGCCGCGATATGTGCGATTGCCGGCGATTACGACAACCGGCAATCGCAATACGGCATATATAACGAAACTGCCGACGTTGGAACGTTTTCCAGCGTCGGCAGTTTCGTTATGCCAGCTTATTTTCGGCTTATTTCAACGTCAGCGTGGCGGCCAGAGCAAGATGATCGGTACCGTTGACCGTGAAGGAGCGCACGTCGGATGCGGTCAGACCGGCGGTGAACAAGATGTGGTCGAGGATGAGACGCGGCCACGGCAGCCACGATGGGAACGTGGCGCGGCGGCCCTTCGCCTCGGTCAACGCGGCGTCCTGGAAGCCGGCGTCAAGCAGCTTGCGGAAGCTCGGATGGTCGGTACCGGAGTTGAGGTCGCCCAATACGACGGTGATATCGCCCTGCTTCTGCGATGTGGCCAGCTCACCCAAGCCGATGATGCCGGCGGACCAGTCGCGGCAGCCGCGCATCGGCGATTTCGGATGGGCGGAAACGAAAGTGATGCCGCGCATCGCATCAATCGGGAAGCACACGCCAGGCACGTCGGCGGCGGGAATCACAGCGGTGATCGGCGACGTGTCGCTTGGCTCGATGCGAATCCAAATACCGTTGAAGCCGCCGTTGTCCGTATCTTTGTTCTCCCCTAACTGGCGGTACGGCAGCAGGTCGGACAGGCCGGCCTCGTCCAAGGCCGCGACCAGATCGTCCGTCAATTCCTGCAGCGCGAGCACGGCGACGTCGTGTTCCTTGACGGCGCTGACGATTGCGGCCGCATTGGCACGACCGTACCGGCAGTTGAGCGTCATCACGCGGAAACGGCCGTGTTTCGCGGCTTCCGCGGCAGTCGACATATGTGTTCCACAGGATGTTTCACGCTTTTTTGCGATGTTGTCGGCCACCATCTGCGCCGTGTTGATGGACGTGAGATTGTTGTTCCAATACGCGATTTTGCGCAGCAGCGAAGCGATGCACGCGATCGCCGCGACGATGGCGAGGGCGGTGTCATGCCGTACGGCACCGGCAATCGCAATCGCCAATGTTGGAATCCACAACAGCGGTGTCAGCGCAATCAGATACGGCAACGGCAAGTGGCCGTCCCAACCGGCCGGCATTTCGCTCAGAGCAATCCACAACACGCATACCAGCAGTACGATCCACAACGCAACACTCATGCAAATCCCCTTGAAATGGCCATAATCAGGCGCACGAAAACCGCCAATGAACATATCCAGCATAGCGAGTTCGTCCGATTCGGGTGATTCGGACGCCCGAGACCGCCACAACACCTCACCAATGTCCGATTCTGGAGAAACGGCCATTCACGCGTAAAACGTGTGCCGAGCGTCCGAGTCAACAGAAACGGACGCCCGGGAACGCATACGGGAACGCGTCCATACCCCACGGTTATAATTGCTCAGTTATTCGCGCGCGCGAGGCCCTCTACCAATCGCGTGACGTGAGGAACACGTGGGTTTCGGATTCCGTGCCCCACACAGAACACGAAACACACACCCCTAGTTACAAGGAGAGCCATTTTGGCAACCAAGATTCGTCTGAAGCGCATGGGTAAGAAGTTCTACGCGTTCTACCGCGTGGTGATCATGGATTCCCGTACCAAGCGTGATGGCCGCGCCATCGAAGAGATCGGTACCTACAACCCGAACACCCAGCCTTCGACCATCAACATCAACTCTGAGCGCGCTCAGTACTGGCTCAGCGTTGGCGCTCAGCCGACCGAGCAGGTGCTGAACCTGCTGAAGATCACCGGTGACTGGCAGAAGTTCAAGGGTCTTGACGGTGCTGAAGGCACCCTGAAGACCGTTGAGGCTGGCCCGGATGCCGCCGCTCGCGTCGAGGCTGTCGAAGCCCAGGCCCAGAAGCTGAAGGCCGCCAAGTCCGAAGCTGACGCCAAGGCCAAGGCTGAGGCCGAAGCCGCCGCCACCGAGGAAGCTCCGGCTGAAGAGCCGGCTGCGGAAGCCGAGTGATCATGCTCGCCCAGGCTGTGGAACATCTGATCAAGAACATCGTCGATTTTCCCGATGATGTCTCGGTGAAGTCCCATGAGAATCCGCGCGGCGAACTCATTCGCGTGCGCGTGAACCCTGAGGATATCGGTCGCGTCATTGGACGCAGCGGACGCACGGCAAATGCGATTCGCACCGTGGTGCAGGCACTGTCCGACCACAAGGTGCGCGTCGACATCATGGACGTGCGCAGGTGAGATCCTAGCGTGGTGCGTGATATGCATTCCGACGACCCTCAACAGCTTGAGCTGCTGAGGGTCTGTCGTATCGGGCGTGCGCAGGGGCTCAAGGGCGAGGTCACCGTGCAGATCTTTACGGACGAACCGGAATACCGGTTCGCTCCCGGTGCTGTGTTGTATACGAAGGACGGCGAGGAAGAGTACGTGGTGGAAAGCTCCCGTACCTTCAAGAACCGTTGGATCATCAAGTTCGAAGGCATCGATGACCGTGATGCGTCCGAAGCCGCCAATGGCGTGGTGCTGTATGGCGAGGCGGACGATCCGGAGGAGATGCTTGAGGCGGATGAGTGGTATCCGAAGGACCTGATCGGTCTTGAGGCGCGCCTCGCCGACGGCAATTCGCTGGGTCTCGAGCCCGGCACGGTGGTCGGCAAGGTGGTGGACGTGATCGAGGTGGCCCAGTGGCTGCTCAAGATCCGTTTGGCCAATCCCGTGAAGGACTCCGACGGCGTGGTGGTCGAGAACAGCGCGCTCGTGCCGTTTGTGGACGAGCTCGTGCCGGACATCGACCTCGAGGGCGGATATCTGGCCCTCGACCCGCCGGGCGGACTCATTCCGGGGCTCTGATCCGCTGCTTTTTCAACAAGGCGCTGGCGATTATGCCGGCGCCTTTTTCGTACGCGCCGCGCTTGGCAGGCGTACCGGTATTGTGGAACATTATGAAGATCGATATCGTGTCCGTATTCCCGGAATATTTCGAAGTGCTCAACCTGAGCCTGCTCGGCAAGGCGCAGGAGAAGGGCCTGGTCGAAGTCACCGCGCACAACCTGCGCGACTGGACGCACGACGTGCACCATTCCGTGGATGATACTCCCGTCGGCGGCGGCGCGGGCATGGTGATGAAGCCGGAGGTGTGGAGCGAATGTCTCGACGAGCTGCTGCATCTTGAGCCGACCACGGTTACTTACGATTCCACGGTTACTTGCGATTCCACGGCAGACGCAGACGATACGGCTTCCGCGGACGCGGCCGAATCGGCGGAATCGGCGACAGAAATCGCCGCAAATGCCGATACCGTTCCGGCGACCGACCATCCGGTGCTGATTTTCCCGAATCCGTCCGCTCCCCTGTTCACCCAGCAGGACGCGACGGAGCTGAGCCACACCAACCATCTGCTGTTCGGCTGCGGCCGTTACGAAGGCTACGACGCGCGTATTCCGCAGTATTACCGTGCGCAGGGCGTCGACGTGCGTGAATATTCGATCGGCGATTATGTGCTGAACGGCGGCGAGGTGGCCGTGTCGGTCATGTTGGAGGCCATCACCCGTCTGCTGCCCGGTTTCATGGGCAATGCGGCCTCGATCGTGGAGGAATCGTATACGGGAGAGAACGCCCTGCTGGAGCACCGCCAGTATACGAAGCCGGCCGATTGGCGCGGTATCAAGGTTCCGGACGTCCTGTTGTCCGGCGACCACGCGAAGGTCGACCGTTTCCGCCGCGATGAGGCGCTGGCGAAGACCAACGAGCTGCGTCCGGATCTCATCGAGGCGTTGGATTGTTCCAAGCTTGACAAGGCCGATCGCAAAACGCTGATGGCGTTGGGCTGGGAGGTTTCCGGCGCGCACCCACGGCAGCGCTGATTACGCACGATTGTTCACGCCGACGGAGGGCATGCAGGTCCACCGTCGACGTTTTTAGTTGGAAAGCCCGGACGTCAGTCCGCGGATTCAACCGGCTCTGCCGGCTCGGCGGATTCGGCAGGTTCGATGTAATACACGGCGGTTTCGCCGTAATCACGCCGGTCGGTGATATCCCAGCCTTCGGGCGCGGTCGGCTCGTCGGAACGAGTGGAGCGTTCCAGCACGATCACCGTGCCCTCGCCAGTCAGTTCGCCGGACTCACGGCCCGCCAAATCGGCCAGCAGCTGGTTGCACGCCTCGGTTTCGAACGCGTACGGCGGGTCAATGAAGATCACGTCGAACGGCGCGACCGCCGATGCGGCCGCCGCGTACTTTTCCGCACGCGCCTTGACCACGCGGGCGCTCATGCCCGGCTCCCAGGAACGGTTGTGCTTCAACGCCGTCAACGTCTTTGCGATCAGCGCGGCGGCCGGTGCGGCCGATTCCACCGCCACCAGTTCGCGCGCGCCACGGCTCAGCGCTTCGATGCCCAACGCGCCGGTTCCGGCGAACAGGTCGAGCACACGTGCGTCATCCAGCACGCCCCACGAATCGAGGTGCGAGAATATCGCTTCCTTGGTACGGTCGGTGGTTGGCCTGGTGCCCGGTTTCGGCGTGGTCAATGCCATGCCTTTGAATCGTCCTGAAATTACGCGCATAGCTATCGAGCCTAGTTGCTGGTCAGGAACGTCTCGTTGCCGCGCGTGAAGTCGAGCACCGCGCCGGCAAGCTGCACGTACCCTTGCAACGTGGGGTCTTCGGCCACCAGTTTCGCGGCTTCCGCTCTGGCTTCCTCGATGATCTTCACGTCTTTGACCACGCGCAGCAGTTTCAGTCCGGATTTGCCGCCGGATTGCGCGTCGCCCAGCACGTCGCCCGCGCCGCGGAATTCAAGGTCGGCCTGCGCGATTTCGGCACCGTCCAACGTGCCGGCAATCACGTCAAGGCGTTTGGCAGCATCGCTGCCTTCCGGCGCACGTGAAATAAGGAACGCGCCCGATTCGGTGCCGCCACGGCCCACGCGTCCACGCAGCTGGTGCAACTGGGACAGGCCGTACCGGTCGGCGTCGAAAATCACCATGCAGCTGGCCTGCGCCACGTCCACGCCCACTTCGATGACGGTGGTGGCCACCAGAATCGGCGTCACGCCCGCTTCGAAATCGGCCATAATCTGCGATTTCGTTTCGTCATCGTCGCGGCCGGTCAGCGTGGCGATGCGGATGCCGGCGAATTGCGGCAGCGATCGCAAGCGTTCCGCGATTTCCGCGACGGAATGCAACGGCGGCCGCTGTTCGCGCTGTTCGTCATCCTCGCCCAAATCGTATGTGGCGTCGAATGCGGAACCGACTTCCGCATCGCCTGAACCGCCCGCATCGTCGGCATCCTTCGCGTCGGCGTCGATGCGCGGGCAGACCACGTAGGCACGTTCCCCCGCGTCGATACGCTTGCGAATCAGACCGAACATTTCCGCCATCAGCGGGCCGTTCGCTTCGGGCACGACGAATGTGCGGATCGGCTTGCGGCCGCCGGGCAGTTCGGTGAGCCAGGAGATGTCGAGGTCGCCGAACCAGGTCATGGCCGCGGTGCGCGGAATCGGCGTGGCCGTCATGACCAGCAGATGCGGTGCCGTGGAGCCTTTGGCGTTCAGCGATTCGCGCTGCTCCACGCCGAAACGGTGCTGTTCGTCGATGACCGCCAGCGCGAGGTTGGGCGCTTGGAAGGTTTTGGAGAACGCGGCGTGCGTGGCCACCACGATGCATGGTTTGCCGGAGGCCGCTTGCGCGAGGACGCGTCGGCGGGCGGCGAGTTTCATGCCGCCGGTGAGCAGCAGTACGGGAATGTCCGGCAGGCTGTTCGATTGGCCGTCCAGCAGTTTCTCCACCTGGCCGCCATCCGATTGTCCACCGTTTTGTGGTTCCGGCGCGTTTCCCGACGTGACTTGTCCACTTTCATCCACAACCGCATGGTGCGTTGATTTTGTCTGCGATTCCCCTGATTTCGCGGTTTCGGCAGCCTCTTCGCCGGTACCACACATCCGATCCACCATGCCGCGGATGCTGCTGTAATGTTGTTCCGCCAACACTTGCGTCGGCGCGACGAGCACCGCTTGTTTGCCGGAGCCGACGGCCTGCATCATAGCCGCCACCGCGACCACGGTTTTGCCGGAGCCGACCTCGCCCTGCAGCAGGCGTTGCATGGGGTAATCACGTGCCATATCGTCGGAAATATCGGCGATCACCTGCTGTTGCCCGTCCGTCAGCGAGAACGGCAGCGACTCGACGAAATCGTCTTTCAGCCGCGTGTCGGCGCAGGCTGTGGCCGTGGCCTTACGCGACGAATCGCGAGACTGCACCAGCGCGGTTTGGCAGATGAGCGCTTCCTCGTAGCGCAGTGTACGCAACGCCTTGTTGAAACCGTCGCGGTTTTGCGGATCGTGAATCGCCATGAACGCTTCGGCTCGGTGCATCAGCCCATGTTCCATACGAAACGCTTCCGGCATGATGTCGGGAATGGCGGCGGCAAGCGCTTCCGTCCGTGCCTGCCGGTCGGCTTGCGGCGCGTCGAATTCCCCATGTTGCGCGTCGCTGGCATCGGCGCCATGCAATGCATGGGCTGCCTGTGCCGCAGCGTATTCGTCACCGCACAGCCGGTCCATGCATTTTTCGATCGACTCGTGGATGTGTTCGCTGGAGATGCGCGAGTTCGCGTGGTAGACGGGACGTGGGCGGCATACGTGGCGCATCGCCTCCGGTACGGAAGCCGCATCGTATTTGAGATTCGGCATGGTCGGCGATTGCGGGACGACCGCCGGTTGTTCCGTGCCGAAGCCGTCATCCCATTCGGCGGCTTCCTCAGATGAGCGGCTGCGCAATTGCTCGCCGGCTGGATCGACCGTCAGTATGTCGGGATGGGTGAATTGCAGACGGTCGTTGTATACGCTTGGCTCGCCCGCGACCACCAGCAACGCGCCTTCGTGCAGTTTGCGTTGGATCCAATCGACGTACGACTTGCGATAGGAGAAGAACACGAGAGACGCCATGGAAGCGTCCATGTGCCGGCTGCGTGCGAAATCGCCGTCATCAACGTCGGCGATCAGCCGGAATCCGCGACGGGCCATCGGAAAGACGCGCACGCCACGCACGTGCGCGGCGAAGGCCATGTTCTCCCCTATTTTCGCTTCGCGCAGGGCGCGTGCCGGAACCGGGTCGGTGACGCGGAACGGATAGTAGGTCAGCGCGTCGCCCACGGACACCACGCCCAGCGATTTCAGCGCGCCGACTCTGCGGCGGTTCGTTTCGAACGAGGAAATCGGGGTTTGCCATGTGGTGCTCATAACACTCCATTGTGGCACGACCGGATGATTGTGCGGCGGGCTGAATTCCCCATTATTCGTGGCGGCGCCATTCGCCGCAACACGGCTTGTGGACGGCCAGATAAAGCAAAACCCCGGCGGCCATTCGGCTTACCGGGGTTTCAAGCTGTTATTTCGCGATTCACGCTTCAACGCGCTGGACCTTGCCAGCCTTGATGCACTTCACGCAAACGCGAACGCGAACGTTCTCGCCGTCGATGGTGGTGCGAACCGGCTGCAGGTTCGGGCGGAAGGTGCGCTTATTGCGAATATGTGAGTGCGAAACGGTGAAACCGGTCTGCGGTCCCTTGCCGCACACTGCGCAACGAGCTGCCATAATGGACTCCCTATAATTACTATTGACTTGCAAGTCTGCGCGTTCGACACCACACAACGAAGTGCATGGCAGAACACACAACTTCTCAACTATACAACCAGCCCCGGCCAATCGCAAACTTGTGGACGAAAATCGGCTTGCATTCCCCATATTCCGCCGTTTTTGCCATGTCTCGACAGCACGCGTATGCGGCCCGTACGGGCAGAACATGCTTGTTCATGCGCTGTTCATGTCGAATGGACCGTTACCACCCGCCGCGCCCGTACGATGAAGTAATGGAATAAGATGAGCCATAAGATTGACATTTAGCCGAAAAGAGTCAACATTGACCGACACAGCCGAGCCGCAGACCCAGCCGTCCCAGCAGAACGCGCAGGCCCAGCAGCCGCAGCAATCCAACCAAAAATCCAGCCAGCAATCCAAGCATATGATGACGCCACGCGAGAAGAAGTGGATCGTCTACGACGTCGGCAATTCCGCGTTCGTGCTGCTGTCCACCGCCGTCGTGCCGATCTACGCGAATTCGCTGCTCAAGGCGGCCGGCGAGACGAACATCGTGTCGACGTGGGGCTACGCGCAGACCATCGCATCGCTCGTCATCGCCGTGCTTATGCCGCTGCTCGGCTCCATCGCCGACGTGCAGGGCATGAAGATCCGCTTCTTCACCGGCTTCTTCCTGACGGGCGTGGTCATGTGCTGCGCGATGGCGATGCCGCTTGGTTGGCTCGCGTTCATCATCATGTACGTGCTGGCCACCATCGGCCTTAATGGTTCGCTTACGTTCTACGATTCCATGCTGGTGGACACGACTTCGAACGAACGGATGGACCGCATTTCCTCACACGGCTACGCATGGGGCTATATCGGTTCGACCGTACCGTTCATCGTCTGCATCGCGCTGATTTTCGGAGGCCCCGCGCTGTTCGGCTGGTCGACCACAGCCTGCACGCGCGCCTCGTTCGTCATCACCGCGCTGTGGTGGGTGGCGTTCACCATTCCGCTGCTCACCAGCTATAAGCAGGTCCATTACCGCGCCACCGCGGGGCAGGCAGGCGAGGCCATCCGCGGCACGTTCGCAGAACTTGGCTCCACGTTCCGCGCGATCCGCAGGAACAAGCCGCTGTGGATGTTCATGATCGCGTTCTTCTTCTATATCGACGCCGTGAACACCGTCATCTCCATGAGCACGTCGTATGGCACGCAGCTGGGCATCGACTCCACGCAGCTGGTCGTGGCGCTGCTCGTCACGCAGTTCGTGGCGTTCCCGAGCGCCATCATCTACGGCAAGCTGGCCGGCCGATTCGGCGCGAAAACCATGATCACCGTCGCGGTGGTGGCGTACATGTGCATCGTCTTCTTCGCCGCGTTCTTCCTGCGTTCCGCACTCGAATTCTGGATTCTCGCGATTCTCGTCGGCATGTTCCAGGGTGGCATCCAGGCGCTGTCCCGCTCGTATTACGGCAAGATCATTCCGAAGGACCATGCCAACGAATACTACGGTTTCTACGATATCTTCGGCAAGACCGCTTCGATCATCGGCACCTTCCTGGTCGCCACGACCACGTCGATCACCGGCAACGCGTCGCTCGGCGTGCTGTCGATCGCCATCCTGCTGGCCGTCGCCCTCATCTTCCTGCTCCTACAGAAGGACCCGACGCGCGACTGACCTGCAACGAAACCAACGGCATCGCAAGGTCAATTCACAACGATAAAAGCTCAGCGCATTCCGTATCATTGGGCAGCGGGATTACCGGGATATCTAGCTCACGATGATTCACCTGTAATCCCGTCCGTCCAAAATATCATTACACCGGCCTCAAGCACTTTCACTCATCGCTGAGCCAAATGAACTCCTCGGGCTTGAGCTGCGGCAAAGCCTCGGCGATGGCCTCGATATCCACCGAATCCAGCCGGCCGTAATATCCAATGAGCTTGGACTTGCGAAATCTCACTAGCTGTCGGCATCTGGCCGTCGTCTCATGTTCGAGACCAGCACCGAGCGCGGCCAGAAGCACCAGCACGCCAGCGACGGCGGCCACAAACGCGCCGGTTCGTGCCAGGCCAGCCTTCTCGGCCAGCTTGCCGGCGGATTCGATCGCGGCGGTCAGCTTGGACTTGTCGACAGTCTGCGCGGACGGCATCGCACCCGTGGACTTAAACCGCCCTATCGTGGAGCCAAGGAAACCGAGATTTGGAAACCAGCCAAAAATCGACAGTTACCGATTGGTATGTTACGATGGAAGCGTTTGCATAACGTGGTGCAACGAGGCATCACTCAGGCAATGAGGCAGAGAGGTAAACGATGTCATTGGTTGATGAATTGGTTGTGGCAATGTCCGTATGGCCGGAAGTGGAGGCCATCACATTGGGCGGTTCGCGCGCCGCCGGAAACAACGATAAGAAATCCGATCACGACGTGTATGTGTACGTCACCGCAACCGTGCCGACGGAGCGGCGGCGTCGGCTGCTCGACAAATATTGCGGTCATATGGAGATCGACAACGATTTCTGGGAGACGGAGGACGACTGCACGCTCAACGACGGCGTCGGAATCGACATCCTGTACCGCGATCTGGACCGGTTTTCGAACAACGTCGCCGATGTAGTGGAACGGTTCCACGCGAACAACGGCTACACGACGTGCATGTGGCACAACATGCTCACCAGCAGAATCCTGTTCGACCGCGACGGACGGTACGCCGCGGCCCGCCAACGCTTCGACGTGCCGTTCCCGGAAGCGCTGCGGCGCAACATCATCAGCCGCAACATGCGCCTGCTCACCGGCAATCTACCGTCGTACGACAAGCAAATCCGCACGGCCGCGAGCCGGGGTGACAAAATCGCCGTCAACCATCGCGTCGCCGCGTTCATGGAATCGTATTTCGACGTGCTGTTCGCGCTGAACCGCCGCACCCATCCCGGCGAGAAGCGCCTCGGCAGGATCGCCGAACGCGATTGCGCCATCCTGCCCGAGGATTTCCGCGCGAATCTCGACACCTTGTTCGATTCCATGTACGCCGATCAGAAGACGTTCAGCGAGACCTTGAGCAGAATTGTCGACAATTTACGGCAAACCGTCGATAACAGGCTGTAATTTTACAATCAATAGAACATTTCCTACGAAATCCATAACATGCAACACAACACCATGGCGGAAACACTTTGGCTGGCCATCGATGCGACCATCATCGCGGCGGTCGCGAACTGCGTATCCCCGTTGGTCAACGCGCATCTCGGCAGCACAAATCTGGCACTGGTCGTGATCGGCGCAATCGTCACGAGCGTGGCCGCAATCGCGATGCCGGGCATCCCGACGCACCCAAGGAAGCTGCGGGACAGCAAGCTGAAGATTTGCTACCGGGCCGTGGCCGCGCTGAAGGTGTTCTGGTGGTCGGCGGCGTTCTCGGTCGTCATGCAGACGGTGCTCGCCTTCCGCCTAATTCCGTCGGATTGGAAGCTGTGGATCTGCGGAGCGGCCTCCTGTTTTCTGGTGGAGAGCCTGCTGTTCTGGCGGGGCATGATCGCCGCATACGTCAGTTCCGTGCAGCTTGGCGTCAAAAACCGCGCCATGGGAATGATCTGCGGTTGGATTCCGGTCGTGAATCTGGTCATGCTGCTCAGGATCATCCGCATATTGGATACGGAGACCGTCGTGGAGGAGGCGAAGGAACGGCTTGACGCCAGCCGCGAGGACGAGCGGGTCTGCGCCACGAAATATCCGATCCTGCTGGTGCATGGCGTGTTTTTCCGCGATTCCGACGTGTTCGATTATTGGGGGCGCATTCCCGACGAACTGCGGCGCAACGGAGCGACCATCTACTACGGCAACCACCAATCGGCGGCTTCCGTACGCGACAGCGCGCGCGAACTGACCGAACGCATCCGGAACATCGTGGAAATGACCGGATGCGGCAAAGTCAACGTGATAGCGCATTCCAAAGGCGGACTCGACATGCGCTACGCGATCGCCCGTTGCGGAGCCGCGCCCTACGTCACCTCGTTGACCACCATCAATACGCCGCATCGCGGTTGCGGATTCGCCGATTATCTGTTGTCGAAGGCATCCCCCATCACACGGCATCGGGTGGCGGCCGCATACAACGCCGCAGCGGAGCGTCTGGGTGACCCCCATCCGGATTTCCTGGCCGCGGTGCGCGACCTCACGCAGGCCGGATGCTCGAGGCTGAACGCCGAAATGCGCGTAGAGCCCTCCCCCGTCGTCCGAACCGTTCCCGGCGTTCCGGCGGACGTTCCGGACGACGGCACGGCCGACGGCCCCGCATTGGCGGAACCGGTGAACAACGGACAGTTCGCGGGCATCATATGCCACAGTGTCGGCTCATGTCTGAGACATGCGACCGGCGGCCGGTTCCCTCTGAATTTCACGCATCCGCTGGTCAAATGGTTCGACGGGCCGAACGACGGGCTGGTCGCCAAATCGTCGTTCCCCTGGGGCGACCGCTTCACCTGGCTCGAGCCGAAAGGCGACCGGGGCATCTCGCATGCGGATATGATCGACCTGAACCGCGAGAACATCCCCGGATTCGACGTGCGCGAATTCTACGTCCAGCTCGTCGCCGAACTCAAGCGGTGGGAGCTGTGACGTTGACGCGGTCCGTGTGACGACGCCGTTTGAGGCACCGTCCTTAGGCTGTCGGATCTCCGGCGCGACGGGCGGCGGATTCAACGTATTTCAATAGATTTCGATAGATTCCAACGGATTCAGAAGAAGTTGAGGGCGCGGGCCACTTCGTCAACGATGTCGAACATGGCTTCGCGCGCACGCTCCGGATCGCCCTTGGCTATGGCGTCGGCCACGGCGTCGTGCGCGTCCAGGGCGGCCGGCTTCGGCTTCATCGGGTATTTGCCGAGTTCCACACGGCCGCGCAGCACGGTGGCGATGGTGTCGGCAAGCGCGGCGAACAGTTCGTTGCCGCTTTCGCGCAGTATCAAAGTATGGAATTCCACGTCCAGATCGTGGAATTTGGTCAGGCCGACAGCCCCCTCTTCGTTTGATTCGGCGATTTGGCGCATCTGCGCCGCGTAGACGGGGAATTTCGCCTTGACGTCGATGGAGGCGAGGCGTGCCGCCGAGGCCGCCGCAGCCGGTTCGACCGCCAATCGCAATTCGGTCAATGACGACAGCTGCCGCTCGCGCTGCGTGGAGTGGAGTCGCCATTCGATGACCTGATGGTTGAGCGCCTGCCAGTCGGAGAACGGCCGCGCCACCAATCCGACGCGTCGGCGCACCGTCACCGCACCCATGGATTCCAACGTTTTGGCGACTTCGCGCGCCACGGTACGGGAGATGCCGAAACGGTTCTGCACGTCTTCCAACGTCAAGCTTTCACCGGCCGGCCATTTGCCGTCCAGCATTTCGATGGCCAGCGTGCGGCACACTGCATCCTGCAGCAGTTCGCCGCCGTTTTCGTTTCCTGCCATCCACAATTCCTCTCGTTGTGCGTGCAAATCTTTTTTCAGGTTTTTGCGACACGCCGTATACGATTGCCGTTCGCGTGACGTCCGAATAATTACCCCCGCACGATTCGCGCGATTTGCCGCCGATTTGTACTACCTACAGCATAGCAAGTCGCATGATTATTTTTATTCGTAGTACTTTTAACTTGACTAGTACTACCTTTCATAGCTATATTGATGTCATCGCCGATGCGAAGTGGCACTGGCAATACAGCAGAGTTCAAGGAGGACAACATGAGCATTCACGTAGTGGTGATGGGTGTTGCAGGATGCGGCAAATCCACCGTGGCAGAAGCCATTCACGAACGTCTCGGATACGTGTACGCGGAGGGCGACGACTTCCATCCGCAGGCCAACATCGACAAGATGAGCGCAGGCATTCCGCTGACAGACGAGGACCGTTGGCCGTGGCTCAAGGTCATCAACACCTGGATGGTGGCTCGCGAGGCGCTGGACGAGAACACCGTGGTCTCCAGCTCCGCCCTGAAGCGCAGCTACCGTGAGGTGCTCGCCCAGAACGTTCCCACCTTCTTCGTGCATCTGACCGGCTCGCAGGAACTCATCCAGCAGCGTCTCAACGAGCGCAAGGGCCACTTCATGCCGCCGGCACTGCTGCCGAGCCAGTTCGCCATTCTTGAGCCGCTCCAGCCAGACGAGAACGGCGTGGAAGTCTCCGTCGAAGGCAGCGTCGAGGAAATGGTCGAACGTGCCGTCGCCGCAGTGAACGAGTACGCGGCGAAGGTGGCCGCGCAATCGCAGCAAGCCGAGTGAACGGCGCAAGCCGCATCACAAAGCGCAAAATAATCGCACATAACTGAAAATCGAAAGAGAAATTCAACGAGTCAAGGAGGATTCATGAATCTCATCGCAGCGGCGATCATCGGCATCGCCGTCATCGTTCTTCTCATCGCGGTATGCAAGGTGCATCCGTTCCTGTCCCTGCTCGCCGGCTCATTCGTCATGGCCGTGTGCGCGGGCGTGCCGTTCGACAAGGCGTTCGATAGCTTCACTTCCGGCGTCGGCGGCACGATTTCCAACGTGGGCCTGCTTATCGCGTTCGGCTCGATCATCGGCACCATCCTGTTCAAGTCGGGCGGTGCGGACACCATCGTCGACACCATCATGGCCAAGACACCGTTGCAGCGTCTGCCGTGGGCCATGGCACTGATCGCGTTCATCGTGGGCATCCCGATGTTCTTCGAGGTCGGCGTGGTCATCCTCATCCCGGTGGTGCTGTTCGCCGCCCGTCGTTCCAAGTCCCCTGTGGTGCTGCTCGGCATCCCGGCCCTCGCCGGCCTGTCCACGCTGCACGCCTTCGTGCCGCCGCACCCCGGTCCGCTGACCGCCATCGGCGCGCTGAACGCGAACCTCGGCATCACCCTGGCCCTCGGCCTGATCGTGGCCATCCCGACCGTTATCATCTCCGGCCCGCTGTTCGGCAGGCTTGCCGCCAAGTGGGTTCCGATCGCCGCTCCGGAGAACGAGGCTGAGGCCGAAGCTCCGAAGTCCGCGGAAAACCGCCCGTCCTTCGGCACCGCCCTGTCCGTGATCCTGCTGCCGGTCGTGCTGATGCTCGCCGCGTCCATCGTGGATCTGACCGGTCAGAACACCACCGCCTGGGGCCGTGTGATCGCGTTCCTCGGCACCCCGCTCGTGGCACTGCTCATCACCACCATCTTCGCCATGGTCGCCCTTGGCTACATGCAGAAGTTCTCCCGTGACGCCGTCAACGGCATGGTCGGACAGTCCTTCGGCTCCGTGGCCGGCATCATCCTGATCGTCGCCGCAGGCGGCGGCTTCAAGCAGACGCTGGTCGACTCCGGCATCGGCGACGTGATCGCCAACTCCATCACCGAATCCGCCATGAACCCGCTGATCGCAGGCTGGCTGGTGGCCGTGCTCATCCGCCTCGCCACCGGTTCGGCAACCGTGGCGACCGTCACCGCTTCCGGCATCATGGTGCCGCTCGCGGCCGGCATGAGCCCGACCCATCTGGCACTGCTGGTGCTGGCCATCGGCGCAGGCTCCGTGTTCTTCTCCCACCTCAACGACGCCGGCTTCTGGCTGGTCAAGGAATACTTCGGCATGAGCGTGGGCCAGACGCTGAAGACCTGGTCGCTGATGGAAACCATCCTGTCGGTGGTCGGCCTGGGCTGCGTGATGCTGCTCTCACTGGTGCTTTGACGCACTGAACGCAGCAATCGCAACCACACTCACATAACCCAAAACATAACCAAAACTTGCCGCCCGCAAAGCTTGCCGCAACCTTCTTTTCTGCGTTGCGGAAGGCGCGGGAAGCCAACGGGCGGCATCAATCCTTATTCAAAATCGCAAAAACTTTTCAACCATTTTTAGAGAAAGAAGCACATCATGCAGTTGGGAATGATCGGCCTGGGACGTATGGGCGGCAACATGGCGAAGCGCATCGCGGCGGCAGGGCATGAGGTGGTCGGCTACGACCGCTCCCCCGAGTCGGACCGCACCGTGGCAAGCCTGAAGGAACTGGTGGCCGCGCTGAAGGCCCCGCGTCTGGTGTGGGTCATGGTGCCGGCCGGTGAAGCGACCGACAGCACCATCAACGAGCTTGCCGAACTTCTTCAGCCGGGCGATATGATCATCGACGGCGGCAACTCCCGTTACACCGACGACGCACGCCACGCGGCCGAACTGGAGCCGAAGGGCATCCATTTCATGGATTGCGGCGTCTCCGGCGGCGTGTGGGGCATCGACCGCGGCTACGCGCTCATGGTCGGCGGAAACAAGGACGATTTCGAAACCGCACGTCCGATTTTCGAGGCACTTAAGCCGGAAGGCGATTCCGGACTGGTGCTGGCCGGCCCGGTGGGCGGCGGCCACTTCGCCAAGATGGTGCACAACGGCATCGAATACGGCATGATGCAGGCCTTCGGCGAAGGCTTCGCCACCATGGTGAAGTCCGATCTCGTTGAGGATCCGGCGGCCGTGATGAGCTCCTGGAGGGACGGTTCCGTGGTGCAGTCCTGGCTGCTCGACCTGCTGGCCATCGCCTTCAAGTCCGACCCGACGCTCAAGTCCATGCCGCCGGTCGCCAACGAGTCCGGCGAGGCGAAGTGGATGATCGAGGCGGCTCTCGAACTCGGCGTGCCGACCCCGGCCACCGCGGCCGCACTGTACGCACGTCAGACCTCGCGCGGCGGCGCCGACGACATTCTGCGCGTCGTGTCCACCATGCGCGCCCAGTTCGGCGGCCACGTCACCAAGATCGACGAGATCGCCACCCACTGACGGATTCACGCATTAACCGATTCAGATTCCTTCCTTCCCCATAACAGACTTCGCCCGGAGCTGGACCCCACCAGCTCCGGGCGAACCTGTATCAGCGCACACAGTCCCGTCAGACAGTCGGCTTGCCGCCCCACAATCCTGCACTATCTCGCTTATAGATGGCGGATTTTCCAAATCGCCCCACGGTATCTCGCTTATAGATGGCGGGGTCCTACAGCAAAAAGCAGGTTAGGGGGCAATATCCATACCCTCCAACCGGCTTTTCCCCGCATCATCCGCCATCCATAAGCGAGATGGCATCAGGCACGAGAGCGAATCCGCCATCTATAAGCGGAATATAGGCGAAATACGCGAGCGGCTCAGCGGCCGTACACCTCGTGCACGAATTTCTCAAGCGCCGCGATGGAACGCTCCACCTTCTCCGTGTCGATGCAGTAGGCCATGCGGAAGTAGCCGGGCACGCCGAAGCTGTCGGACGGCACGAGAATCAGGTCGTAATCCTTGGCCTTCATGCAGAACGCGTTCGCGTCTTCCTCAAGCGCCTTCGGGAAGATGTAGAACGTGCCGCCGGGGCGCACCACGTCGAATCCAAGACGGGTCAGCGCGTCATACAGCAGGTTCATGTTGGTTTCGTAGACGGACAGGTCGCTCGTCTCATCCACCACTTTGGCCACGGCCAGCTGCGCGGTGGAGGACGGGCAGTTGTGGCCGGTGCCACGGCTGATCTGGCCGCACATCGGCACGATGAGCTTGGCGTCGGTGGCGCGCGGGTTCACCGCCACATAGCCGATGCGCTCGCCCGGCAGCGACAGCGACTTGGAGTACGAGTAGCACGAAAGCGTGTTGTCGTAGAACTTGCTCGGATACGGCTGCTCGCCGCCGTCGAACATGATCTCGCGGTATGGCTCGTCGGAGATCAGGAAGATGTCGTGGCCGTATTCGGTATGCTTGGCGTTGAGCACCTCGGCCAGGCGGGTCAGCGTTTCGGCGGAATAGACCGCGCCGGACGGGTTGTTCGGGGTGTTGATGAGCACGGCCGCGGTTCCGGGGTTGAGCGCCTTCTCGAACGCGTCGAAGTTGATCTGGAAGTTCTCGGTGTCGGCCGGCACGACGGTCAGATGCGCGCCGGTGCCGTTCACGTACGGCTGGTATTCCGGGAAGTACGGGGCGAAGGTGATCACTTCGTCGCCCGGCTTGGTCACCACGCGCAGCGCATGCGCCAATGCGCCGGCCGCGCCCGTGGTCGGGAAGATGTAGTCGGCGGTGTAGTCCATGTCGAAGCGGCGGTTGAGGCTTTCGGCGATCGCCTTGCGCACCGACGGAATGCCCAGGGACGGAGAATAGCCGTGCAACGCCACCGGTTCGGCCGTTTTATACATGTCGATCACGGCGTCGGTGTAGTCCTGCGGGCACGGCACGCTCGGGTTGCCCAGCGAATAGTCGAACACGTTCTCGTAGCCGATTTCGGCGCCACGCGCGGTCGCGTATTCGCTCAGCTCGCGGATTACGGATTTTCCGCCGAGCATGGCCTTGTAGGCTTCGTTGATCATGGAACAACCTCCCTGTCGTGCTGTTGCATACGTCTGACGCACCCTGAAAGAGCGCCGCTACAGACGTTTCTACCACCGAAAAGTCACGCAGTGTGGCGTATGGCTCACTGTGCGGCGGATTGCGGGGCTTGGTCGTCGTGAGACGCCTGCCCGGGCACGAAACCACTGCTGAAGATGCGCTTCCAATAGCCCAGCATGTCGGTTTTGGACATGGACATGAACATGCCCGTGGCCAACACCGCCAAGTCCTCGTTGAACACGGTGTCCATCGGCAGCTGCTCGTGGAGTTTCGGCCAACGGCGCAATACCGCCAGCATGCCCCCGACCGTGAAGTCGAGCATGAGATCGGTTTTAAGGTCGAGGTGGTCGGCGTCAAGCCCCAGCACGGAGATCAACGTGAGCCTGCCGAAGTCCTGCAGGGATTCGACGAGTTCCGGCGAGCTGTGCGGTCCGGCGAGCAGCGCGAGCCGGTCAAGACGCTGACGCTGTTCGGGCTCGCGTAGCAGCGCGGTGACATGCTTGCGCCATTCGTTGTCGGGATTGAAATTCGCGTTGGGCGCGCTGGGAAGCGGTGTGTTTTCCACGGCGTGCAGAATGGCGGAATCGGCAAGTTCCGGCAGTCCCGTGAAATGGTAGTAGAAGGAATTGCGATTCACGTCCGCTGTGCGCACGATGTCGGTGACGGTGATTTTACGATATTCACGTTCGGATAGCAGTTCCCAGAACGCGTTTTCGAGACGTTCCTTGGCTGGCAGGATCTCCGAATCCCGGCGTGGACGTGGCATGGCTCCCCCTATTTTGTACCGTCGATTTAAAAGCGCAACGCGAATTACTATACAAGTTGTCTAGAACAAACTGCACAGCATGTCGCATTAATAGCGATTGCCACCCACCGCAACGCTTCACCGCACACCACTGCGTCACGACCTCCGCGCTACGTCTACTTGCGCCGCACTTTCGGATTGCGGGCAAGAGCGGCCTGCAACATAATCGCCAGCGCCTGGTTGAGATTGCGTCGATCCTCACCGCTCAACCCAACGTACGTGCCAAGCATTTCGGGAATGACTTTCGGCCCGGCCGCCATCATGGCGGAAATACTGCCCGCACCGGACGCTTCGAGCACGGCAAACAACGCGTCCACCGCACGCTCGCGCTGCTCCTTGGACAGGTTGGCAAGCCACTTGTTCAGCGCTTTGTTGAAAGTCACCGAACTGTTGGCCACATCCTCCACCTTGTCGAATTCGTCGCCGTGCATCCGCCAGGAGAACGCGAAATGCTGCATGATGCCCTCCACGTCGGACTTCACCACGATGCAGCGCTCCGGGGTTTCCAACACCATGCCCACCACCGACGAGTCCGGCACGATTTTGACGATGCGGCCGCTCACGCTCGAGTATTCGAAACTATTCACCACGGCCTCGGGAAATCCGGGGCCATCCAGCGAATAGATGCGTTCGATGCGGTCCTTCACCCCGTCCTCAGCGTTCATCGCCGCATAAACGGCCAGATTGCCGCCTTTGGAATGGCCGGTGAGCACGATCGGAACATCCTTCCACAACTCGGCCACCCTGGCGAGATAGTCGGCGGCGGTCACCTGCGCCGGCACCGGGTATTGGAAGGCCATGTTGAAGTCCTCTTTCCAACCCACGAGCGAATCGTCGGTACCGCGGAACGCCACAACCAGCATGCCGGACGGCAGGCGATAGGTCGCGGCGGCGAACTGCGTCTGCTCATCGCCGTCGAACTGCTCGAGAAAAGCGCCCATCTCAATGCCGGAAAAACGCGGATTCGCGGCGATGGCATGGTAGAAATCGTGCGTCACCTGCGGATCGACCAAGCCCACGTTCTCGACATTATGGTCGGGCACCGCGCTTCCATGGTGCAGCTCGTCGTCGGCGCGCGCGATCGTCACACCGTCGAATGGAGGTTTCCGCAGCATCCGCACGGAGCGTATGGGATGGCGCGGGTCGAATTGCTTCACACGGTCACGCAACGTGCCGTATCGCGATTTGATGTCGTCAAGCCGCGGCACGCATTCCGGCACGTCGTCGTACGAAAGCTGCGCGAGCACGAGCGCGTCGGCCTCACGGAAGGGAAGCTCGCCGAAATCGCGCGTCTCCGTACGCGCGTAATCGATGATGTTGCCCATTGCACACCCCTTTCGCAGCCGTCGACATTCCGCATTCCATTATGCTTCCACAATTATGCGTCCGCACCGCACCATCCTACGTCAGCGAACGGGGATGCATCCGGATCATCAGCGCCCCGATGCCCTCCATTGCCCTTCTTATGTGTCACTTGTGCGGCACTCGTGTGTCACTTGCGCGGCACTTATGTGTCACAATTCCATTTTTCACGCCTTTTCGAGGATCGTGACACATGAATCGGTCGAAATGCGGCTCGGCAACCATCCCGACCAGCCGTTGCATCCGCCCATAGCCCCGCCTCGGCACGCGCTTCAGCCCGCCTCGGCACTCAACCCGCTTCAGCCCTCGCGCACCGCCTTCGCCGCGCTGACCGGAATCGCCTTGATCACCGCCCTGATGAGTCCGCGCGTCTCCCGATCGGTATTGCGCGCCGCCTCCACAATCTTCGGCAGCGAATCCGTCCAATGCTCCACCAAATCGGCGATATTGCCGTATCCCGCCGCCGCGAAAATCCCGTAGATCTGGTCGATGGCGCGCTCGCGCTGCTCCTGGCTTACGGTATCAAGCCACCCGTCGAGGGTTCGTTTGATGAGCTGCGCGCCGGCCGTCAGCTCGTCCACCTGTTCGAAATCGCCATTTTCCGCCACTTGCCAGCTGTTTCCCATATGCTGCATGATGCCGATGGCATCCGCTTTGACGATGCGCACTGGCGCATTCGATTGCAGCAGCATGCCCACGACGGACGATTCGGGCACGGTTTTGCGGATACGCGATTCGATTGCACGGTACGCCTGACCGCGCACCGTCGATTTCGGAAGGCCCGGCCCGTCATGGGAAAAGATGCGGGAGATCCGTCTGTTGCGACCCCGCACTGGCCCACCCAATGAGGGCAGCAATCCGAGCCGCCGCGCGCGCTCGCCAGCCACTTCGATGTCATCGTGCGCGATACGCATGGTCGCATACACGGCCATATTGCCGCCTTTCGAATGCCCGCCGAGCATGACCGCGGGCGAATCGCCCGACGAAAGGAAACCTTCCGACCTGTCCAGAATCGAGTTCACATACCGATACGCGGATTCCTGGGACGGCACCGGGCAACGCACCGCCATATTGAAATCCTCCTTCCATCCGACAAGCGTGCCATCGGTGCCACGGAAGGCTACATACAGCGAATCGACGGGCCCGCAACCCACGTCGAACGTCATCGCGGCGAACTGCTGCTGTTCGCGCTCGCTCAGACGCTCCGCGTACTCGCCGACACGCAACGCGCGGAAACGCGGCGATTCGCAGACGGCACGCAGCAACGCGAGCCGATACTCGTTTATATCGGAGGAATTCGAAACGAACATGTCGTCATAGCTTTCCGCACGCAGCAGCTCTCGAATCGGCACCGTCGCCACCGACCTCGCCTCGCCGAACGCCGGAACCAAGCCGGAAAGCCGCATATATGAGAGCTCAGCCAGCACCAGCGAATCGACATCGCCGAACGGCAGCTCCGCGAATCCATGAAACTCGCGCCGCACATAATCCACGACATTGCCCATGTCGCACCCCTTTTCGCTGGCCAACGCATCCTACGGAATCCATTATGCTCCGCTGCGGCCAGCCGGCGGATCAGGAATCATCCAGTCAATCGCAAGCGTTGTGCAACGTCCCCTGTGTAGACTAGGCAGCCATGGATCCAGTTGAAATTCTCATGCACTGGCTTGCCAAAAACTACAGCAAGCTCATCCTGCTCGCCGTCGTGCTCATCGTCGCCGCGCTTATCGACAAGGCGCTCACCAAGGTGGTGCGCCGCATGCTCGACAAATCGCAGGTGCCGAACGCATCCATCTTCGTCAACATCCTGCGCGTGGTGGTGTGGGTGTTCGCCATCGGCACGCTGCTGCAACCGGTGTTCGGCATCAATCCGACCACCCTGTTCACGGCGCTTGGCATCGGCGGTCTTGCGGTTTCGCTGGGTTTGAAGGATACGATCGCCAATGTGATCGGCGGCTTCGGGCTTATGCTTGGCCGCGTCATCCAGCCGGGCGATTACGTCAAGGTGGCCGGCATCACCGGCACCGTCAAGGACATCAATTGGCGTCAGACCATCGTGCGCGAGCGCAACGGCAACGAGATGGTCATTCCGAATTCCATTCTGAACACCGCCTCGCTGGAGAAGCTTGACCCGTCGAACGAGTGCCTGGTGTCGGTGCCGTTCACCGCGAAGGCGGGCGTGGATGTGGAGCGTATGAAGGCCGACATCGTCAGCACCGTGGAACATGCGACCGTGGGGCTTGCCAACCCGCAATACAAGCCGGTGGTGAAGCTCAACGGCTTCACCCCGTACGGCATCGACGGCACGATCTACGCGTTCGCGAAAAACGACCTGCTGCTGTCCACGATGGCGGATGCGGTGGCGCAGTCGATCGCGCATGCCGATTATCTTGAGCACCGCGCGGTCGGCAGCGGCGAATAGCGGCAGCGGCGTGCGCAACGCAACGCACGCAACACAAGCTATGCAGGCAACAGAAAGGCCGACCGGGAACGTATCCCCGGCCGGCCTTCATAATCCGCGCGACTGCGGCTATAGGAACAGACTGATCGCCGTCAGCAGCACCGTGAGCACGATGAACGTGATCATGCCGACGTTGCCGTACACGGTTCTGGCGCCGGTCCCACGCGGCAGCTCCTCCGGCGCGATGTAGAATTCGGCTTTCCTGAAGCTACGGATCAGCAGCACGAATCCGGCGAGAATCACGGCACCGTACAGCAGGAAATAGACGAGCATGATCGCCAGCCCGGTGGCGTTCTGCGACGCCCACTGTTCCATCGCCGCCACATTGCCGTTTTCCGCGGCCTGAGACACCTTGTCCAGCTGGTCCAGGTCGACGCGCGTCAGAATCCACGGCGCGAGCACGCCGCCGTTGAAGTTGATGATCATGTGCATGGCCGTCGAATAGCGCAGTTTGCTGGTGCGCATGTAGATGTAGCCGAACATGACTCCCAGCAGGAACGCATAGAAGAACTGGAACAGGTTCATGTGGAACAGTCCGAACGCAAGGCCGGACAGCAGAATCGCCGTTTTCTCTCCGTATTTGCGAGTGTGGTCGATGAGCTGCTTGCGGAACATCCATTCTTCGAAAATCGGGCCAAGAATCACCAAGAACACGACATTCCAGATGTTCGTCTGCATGGCAAGATCGGCTACGCGGTTCGTGGCTTCACCGTCGGAAAGCGCCAGCGACAGCATACTGCCGACCATGCTGCCGACCCACATCATCGGCAGGCACATGAGCAGCAGCTTGAAGAACATGCCCGGTTTCATGTTGAATTTGCGGGTTTCGATGACGGTCGATTTGCCCATGAGCGCCACCGCGACCGGCATGGCGATCAGATACAGCGGCACGTCGGAAATGAGGAACGTCATCCAATTCGGCATATCGCCGCCGGCGCCTACACCGCCCGCGACCGCGCGCACCACGCCTTTGAGCAGGAAGACGCCCGCGTACCAGATGATCACCATCAGGCACAGGCTTGCGCCGATGCGCGAAAAGTCGCGTTTCGCCCGCTGAAGCCATTCGAAGAACGGATTGCGATTCGGCTGCGGAAACTGCTGCGAATACTGCAGCGGCTGCGGCGGGAATTGCGATTGCGGATATTGCGGTGCCGGTCCCTGCGGATACTGGGGGTACTGCGGCTGTTGCGGTTGTTGCGGAAACGTCATGGTCACCTTACGAACTTACGGCAAGCAAATAAAAAAGCTGATATTCAGCACTGTACTACCAGTTCTCTGAATATCAGCTTGGAATCTCAGCCCTGCGAATGGCTCGGCTCACGCGATGGGCGACCGTACGCAATAATCACGCACGGCGATCGCACGCAATGACGGTACGCAACGATCGCGCGCAGCAACCAATCGTCAGACGGCGAGCGCCGGAATCGGCCGAGGCGCGACCACGACCTGCGCTCCGATCGCAAGTCCTGCGGGCAGCTCGTTGGCCGGCAGCTGCACGGTGACGCGAATCGTGCCACCCATGCCTGCGCAGGCTACGCGCACGTCCACGCGGGCCAGCGCGCCGAGGAAATGCACCATCTCCACGCGGCCAAGTTCGCCGGCTCCGTGGACGGCATCGGCATCGTTGGTCAGTTCGATCGTCATGTTCTCGGGGCGCACCAGCACCGTGGAGGCGTCGGTGGCGGAACCGTCCAGCAGCGGGACGCGCTGGCCGAACACCACGGCCTCCTCACCGTTGGCGATTCCCGGCAGACGGTTGGTCAGGCCGATGAAGGTGGCCACGTATTCCGTGCCAGGGCGGCGGTACAGCGTCTGCGGGTCGGCGATCTGCTCGATGCGGCCGTGGTTCATCACGCCGATGCGGTCGGCCACGGCAAGGGCTTCTTCCTGGTCGTGGGTCACGAACACGGTGGTGGTGCCGGCTTCGAGTTGGATGCGGCGGATTTCGTCTCGCAGCTGCACGCGCACTTTGGCGTCCAATGCGGACAGCGGCTCGTCGAGCAGCAGCACACGCGGGTTCACGGCCAGCGCACGGGCCAGGGCCACGCGCTGCTGCTGGCCGCCGGACATCTGCTGCGTGTACTTTTTCGCCTGGTCGGCAAGTCCGACCAGTTCCAGTTTCTCCATGGCCTGGCGGCGGCGTTCCGCACGGTCCACGCCTCGGATTTCAAGGCCGAATTCCACGTTCTGCAACGCGGTCATGTGCGGGAACAGCGAGTAGGCCTGGAACACCATGGCCATGTCACGCTTGTTGACGGGCACGCCGGTCACGTCCTGGCCGCCGACGAGGATGCGTCCGTCCTGAATGTCTTCCAGTCCGGCCAGGGAGCGCAGCGCGGTGGATTTGCCGCAGCCGGAGCCGCCCAGCAGCACCACCATTTCGCCCGGATTGATTTCCAGGTTGAAATCGTCCAACGCCTTGACGGTCGAACCGGGGTAGATCTTGTCTACACCAAGCATCTGCACACCGCCGCCGCGCGCTTCGGAATCCTTGAGCACGGCCTTCGCCGCTTCGGTCACCACGTTGGGTTCGGTATCAGAGAACGCTTCCGAGGTATGGGCAACCACCGCCTTCTGTTCGGCGAGAGTCATGAGTTGTCACCTTCCTTGTTCCGACGCATCGCGCCGGAAATCAGATCGAGAGCCACCAGCAGAATCACGCCGAATAGCAGTGCCAGCAGCGACATTGCGGTGGAGATTTGCGAATTGGATTGGCCGAGCTGGTACAGCGCGACCTGTAGGTTCATACGGCCGAGCAGCGAGGCGACGGTGTATTCGCCCAGCACCACGGCTATGGAGATGAACGATGCGGACAGGATCGACTGCCACAGGTTCGGAATGAGTACGCGGAAGAATACGCGCGGCCATGAAGCGCCGAGGGACCGTGAGGCCTCGCATAACGTCTTCACGTCGATGGAATTGAGTCCCACCGCAAGCGCGCGGAAGGCAAACGGCATGACCAGCACCACGTAGGCGAAGCACAGCCAGATCGGGTTGGTGCTCAGCACGTCGGCGGACAGCCAGCGGTAGATCGGTCCCAGGCCAACCACCAGCACGATGGCCGGAATGGTCAGCGGCAGCGTGGCCACCCATTCGATGGCGCGTTCCAGTCTGCGCGAGCGGATGTGCACAATTACCATGGTGGGCACGAGCAGCACGAGCATGATCAGCACGGTCACCACGCACAGCGCGAGCGAAGCGCCGAGGCCGCTCCACAGGGTGCTCAGGTCGGCGCCGAGCGCGCTGCCGTCGCCGGTGAAGATGGCGATCCACGGGTCGAAGCTCCATTTTCCTGACAACGGGTGTCGGATGGTGAACAGGAACATGGACACCAGCGGCACGAACAGAAACAGCAGCGTCACCGTGAGAATGATGGTTTTGACGATGCGTTGCTTGCCGAGTCTGGCCGCACGCAGCTGCGGCGGCATGGTTTGCGATTCCTGCATGTTCTGCTTTTCCTGCGATTGCGCGCTTACGGTTTGCGTATTTGCGTTCACTGCCATCGTCCGGCCCTCTTTTCCACGGCGTGGCTGATCATCATGACCACCGCCACGACGACGATCATGGCGAAGGCGAGCACCTGCGCGAATCCTTGCTGATTCGGGTCCATTTCGTTGCGCATCGCGCCTTGGATCATCAGCGGCACGAGAATCGAACGCTGGGAGAACAGCGCGGCGGCCGTGGCGTATGCGGAGAACGCAGACGCGAACAGCAGCAGGAACGCGGAGATGAATCGCGGCGCCAGAATCGGACCGGCCACGCGCGTCCAGTATTGGAAGGTGTTGCCGCCGAGGCTTTCCGTGGCTTCGCGCCACTGCGGGCGGATGGAATCGACCGCGGGCAGGAAGATGATGATCATCAGCGGAATCTGGAAGTAGCAGTAGATGGTGATCAGGCCCGGCAGCGAGCTGAGCCAGTTCGGATTCACCACGTAGCCGGTCAGCTGTTTGATGAGCATGGTGCCCACGCCGTTGATGCCGATGGTGGCGATGAACGCGAACGCCAGCATCACGCCGCCGAATTGGGCGAGTACCGACGAGATGGCCGAAATCATGCGGCGCAGCAGGCCGTTCGGCTTGGAGCCGATGACGAGGGCGTAGCTGGCGAGCGCGCCCACGATGGCGCCGATGACCGCGGATGCGACCGATACGAGTATCGACGTGCCGAATGCGGCGATGGTGTTCGCTTCGAAAAGTTTGTTAAAGTTCGCCACGGTGAAGCTGCCGTCGGCGGATTGGAAGGCGCCCACGATGACGATGATCGTCGGGGCGAGCAGGAAGCACGCGGTGTAGGCGAAGAACGGGATGGACACGGCGATGGTGCCGAGTTCCCGCCTATGCGCGGCAAACGAGATGGCGGAGGAGCCCGCGCGCTTGGCGTGAGCTCCTGAGGTAAGCACTGCGGTCATGTCAGTTGCCGATGGTCTTGTCCCAGTTGTCCTGGAGCCATGTGGTGATGCGGGTGGAATCCTCGTTGGTGTAGCTCACCGGATCGCCGTCGATGGTGATGGCGTTCTTGAGGGTGGTCTGGTCGACGGTGCCGTCCTTCTTCATGGAGTCGAGCAGTACCGGGTTCGCGCCGCCCTTGAACCAGTCGTTCTGGGCGTCGGCGCTGTACAGGTATTCCTCCCACAGGCGGGCTGCGGCCGGGTGCGGGGCGTCCACGTTGATGGCCTGGTTGTAGTAGCTGACCACCTGGGCGTTCTTGAAGGTCTTGAACTTCCAGTTCACGCCCTTGGCCTTGAGGCTCTTCTGGTAGGAGGCCTGGTTGTAGGTCCAGTCCATCACCACGCCGGTCTGGCCGGAGTCGATGGTGCCGTCGGTCACGTCGACGGTGGTGAGGTTGCCGCAGTCCTTGAGTTTCTTGAAGAAGTCGAGGCCCGGCTGCAGGTTCTTGATGTCGCCGCCGGCCAGCTGGTTGATCATCAGGTAGCCGTTGAACGCGGCACCGGCTTCGGCCGGCTTGCCGTTGAGTGCCACGGTTCCGGCGAACTTCGGGTCGGTCAGGTCGTTGATGGACTTGATGTCGCCGTACTTGTCGGCGTTCCAGCCGATGGACATGATGCCGGTGTAGTCGGCGTAGTACTTGCCGTCCTTATCCTTGACGGAATCCGGGATCTTGTCCCAGGCCTGCACCTTGTACGAGGCGAAGTTGTCGGTGCTGGTGGAGGCCACGGCCAGGCCGAGGTCGTACACGTCCGGAGCGGCGTCGGTGCCCTTGTTGGTCTTGCCGGCGTCCACTTCCTCCTTGGAGGAGGCGTTCGGGTTCTGCTCGTTGATCTTGATCTTCGGATACTTCTTCTTGAAGCCGCTGATCACGTCACCGTAGTTGGACCAGTCGTGCGGAAGCGCGATCACGTTGAGCGCGCCTTCCTTTTCGGCAGCGGCCACGAGGCCGTCCATGCCGCCGAAATCGGAGATCGAAGTGGCCTTTGCGGACTTTTCGTCCACTTTTACGGTTTTACCGGTGTTGGAGGCGCTATCGGTGGAATTGGCGTTACCTGATCCGCAGGCGGCCATGGAGCATGCGAGCACGGCGGCGAGCGAGCCGACGGCGATCTTGCGCAAAGCGTTCATCGTTTTCGTTTCCCCTGTTGTTTTGTTGTTCTTGGAATCGACAACATGGAAACGTAATGGCGTTACCTAACGCAGTGTCAAAGAATAAGTAAAGCCGAAGCGATTTTTAGGAATATTCCCGTTTCGCTTCGGCAAACTTACGATGAACTGGCCTTTTTCGTGTTGCTTTCTTTGTGCTTTTCAGCTCGAAATACAGCACGGCTTCGACTCAGCTCGGCTGAGATTCAGACTTCAGCGCAGCACGCCTTCGATGAGCATGGTGATCAGGTCGGTGTAGCGCACGCCGGTGGCCTCCCATGCCTTGGGGTACATGGAGATGGACGTGAATCCCGGCATGGTGTTGATTTCGTTGACCATCACCTTGCCGTCCTTGGTCACGAAGGTGTCCACGCGGCTCAGACCGGCACCGTCCACGGCGACGAACGCCTTCTTGGCGGTTTCGCGCACGAGGTTCAGCGTCTCTTCCGGCAGGTTGGCGGGCACTTCCACGTGGCTTGCGGCGGCGTCCATGTACTTGCTGTCGAAGTCGTAGAACTGGTCGTCGCCTTCGGCGCGCTTGTCGAGCACGATTTCGCCCGGCCAGCTGGCCTGCGGCGCTTCGCCAGCCTTCGGGCACAATACCGCGCATTCGATTTCGCGCGCGTCGATGCCCTGTTCCACGAGGATGCGCCAATCGTGGTGGGACGCCTCGTACACGGCGGCCGCGAGTTCGGCCGCATCGCCCTCATGCTCCACCTTGGTCACGCCGAAGCTGGAGCCGGCGCGGGACGGCTTGACGAACAGCGGATACTGCAAGCCGGCTTCGCTAACCTGCGCCATGATCGCATCGGCGTTGGCCTTGAATTCGGAAGCCTTGTCGAAGGAACGCGCGTCGAGCGTGATGCCGGGCGCGACGGGAATGCCGGCGGCCGCGAGCAGCACCTTCGTGTAATGCTTGTCCATGCAGGCCGCGGAGGCGAGCACGCCGCACCCCACGTACGGCACGCCCATCATTTCGAACAGACCCTGGATGGTGCCGTCCTCGCCGTACGGCCCGTGCAGCACGGGGAACACCGCGTCCACATGGCCGAACGGGGTCAGCGTACCGTCATCCTCGCGGGCGAAGAAGCCGTCCTGTCCGAGAGCCACTTCAAGCACCACGTCCTTGGCGCCTGGGGTTTTCTCCACGGTCGGCAGGCCTTCGTCCAGGCTCCATCCGAGCGGATTCTCACCGTTGACGATCCACTTGCCGTCCTTGGTGATGCCCACCGGAATGGCTTCGAACTTGTCCGTGTCCAGCGCGCGCAGCGCACTCGCAGCGGAGATGCAGGAGATCGAATGCTCGTCGGCCTTGCCGCCGTACATCACCACAATGCGCTTTTTTGCCATATCTATAGCCTTTATTCCTTAACTTTTATGACTTTTCAGGATTTTTGCCAAGCATCCAGCATACAAGCCGGCTGCTACTCCTCGGTGATGCCTTCGCCGAACAGTTCGGACAGCATCTGCGCGCAGGAGATGCCGTCGTCCAGCACGTGGCTCATGGCCGTGGCGAGCGGGGTCGGCACACCGTGCTGCTTGCCCAACGCCACCACCGCGTCGGTGGTCGGCACGCCTTCGGCCACGCCGTTGCTCACCTTGGTGGCCTCTTCGACGCTCAGACCCTTGCCGAGGTTGGAGCCGAACGTGTAGTTGCGGCTCAGCGGGGAACCGCAGGTGGCGATGAGGTCGCCCACGCCGGCAAGTCCGGCGAAGGTCTTCGGATCGGCTCCGGCCGCCTCGCCCAGCGCGGTCAGTTCGGCAAGGCCACGGGTTTCGATCATGGCCGCGGTGTTCTCGCCGTAGCCTGCGCCACGGGCCATGCCCACGGCGAGCGCCACCACATTCTTCAGCGATCCGCACATTTCCAAGCCGATCACGTCGCGCGTCACGAACGCACGGAAGTAGTCGGTGGTGCAGGCGGTGGCGATGGTACGCGCGTTGTCGATGTCCGCGCAGGCGACCACGGTCGCGGCCGGCTCGCGGTCGGCAATCTGCCTGCTCAGGTTCGGTCCGGAAATGGCGGCGAAGCGTTCCGCCGGAAGGTCGAGCGTTTCCATGACGACTTCGTCCATGCGTTTGCCGGTGGTGCGTTCGATGCCTTTCATCAGGGAGGCCACGAGCGCGGTCTCGGGGATGAGTCCCTTGAATTCGGTCAGTGCCACGCGTGCGAACTGCGCGGCGATGGCCACGATGACGATGTCGGCGTTGGCCACGGCTTCGGCGCGGTCGCCGGTGGCGGTCATGTTGCTGGGCAGCGTTTCCACGCTGGGCAGGCGCACACCGTTGTGGTGATGGTCACGAATACCTTCCACGATTTCCGGTTCGATGGCCCACATGGTCACGTTGTTGCCCGCGTCGGCAAGCACTTGACCGAAGGCCGTTCCCCAAGCGCCAGCGCCCAGTACCGTCACATTCGCCATGAATTTTGCTCCTTGGATTATTTGGATTGCTTTTTGCGGCCGAGCGTATGCCACATCGGCCGCCGCTTTCAATCGACGTTGTCTTATGCTACCGCCGGCTACGCACACCGGCCGCGTGTTCCGGTCGCACGCGTATTTTGTTCGCCGCCGGAACGGGTGTGTGGGGGAAAATCAGTCTTTCACGCGGCTCATGGTGCGGTAGTTCCAGTAGCCGTCGGGTGCCTGTTCGCCGCGGATTTCGGCCATGATTTCGGTCATGCGCACGCGGATGCGGCGGGTCAGTTCGTCGGCGCGGTCCGTCGGCACTTCGTCTCCCCAGGAATCGCAGCCGTCAAGCAGGTCCGCGTAGTCGAGCGCTTCGTCGTAGCACATCACCACGTTCTTGCGCGGCCACGGCCACCAGTGGTTGATACTGGCCGCGCCCCAGGTCACGGCACAGTACAGCGGCACCTGGCAGCCGAGTCGGCGTGAGGATTCGAGGGCGATCACGCCCACGCCGTTTTTCATGCTCATCGGCCATTTTTGCGGGTCGCGCGTCACGGTGCCCTCCGGCCATACGGTCAGCGGGCGGCCGGAAGTGAGGATTTCCACGGACTTTTCCTCGATGGCTTTGGCCTTGCCCGCGCGGCGCTGCACCGGCTGCATGCCGACCAGCTGGAACCATTTGCCGATCAGCGGCCATTTGGCCATTTCCGCCTTGGCCATGTAGCGCGGGCGGCGGCCCTGATGGAACAGCGAGACCATCGGCACGAACACGTCGTACATGGTCACGTGTGTGGCGGCGGTGATGAACGGGCCGGTTTCCGGCACGTGTTCCAAGCCCCAGGCCTTCACTTTGCTGTGATTGCGCAGCACCACGTCGCAGCCGGTCAGCAGGCGATGCGTGGCTTTGGGGTTCTGCGCTTCGATTTCCGCGGTGTTGGCTTTGCGCGGACCGGTCGGGAAATCGTGGGTCGGGTCTACAAGATGATGCTTCTGCGCGAGTTTTGCGACTTGTTCGTCGCTCAGCGGCTTCACTGCGGAGCGCGGCGACGGTTTTCCTTTGGATGCCATGGCTCCCATTGTGCCACCGGCCGCCGATACGTTCGACGGCGCCGCTTTCCACGACATTTTGCTTTTACTACCTCATACCATCGTTTTCTGCATCATTTGGCCGTCAAATGATGCAGAAAAGACGGGCGATGAGGCAGAAAAGGGAATGTGCGGAAGATGTGGAAGGTATGGAAAGCAGGTTTGCGATTGCGGCAGCGGCAATCGCGGATAAAACAAAACCGGCACCCGCGGAAGGCGAGTGTCGGTGAAAGGTGGTATGCGTTCAGCGCGACTGGTCAATCGCAATAAATCAGCCGCAGCCGATTCATCGAACCAATCGCAGCGAATCAGTCGAAGTCGGCTCCGAGCGCCTCCAACTTGCCGCGGAAGTCGGCGTAGCCACGGTCGATCAGGGAAATGCCCTGCACGTTGGACGGGCCCTTGGCTGCGAGCGCCGCAATCAGGTGGCTGAAGCCACCGCGCAGGTCCGGAACGTCGATGTCACGGCCGGTCAGCGGGGTCGGTCCGAAGATGACCGCGGAATGCTTGTAGTTGCGCTGCTGGAAGCGGCACGGCAGGGAGCCGAGGCATTCGCGGTACAGTTGAATGGTGGCGCCCATCTGCACCAGCGGCTTGGTGAAGCCGAAACGGTTCTCATACACCGTCTCATGCACGATGGAAAGGCCGTTGGCCTGGGTCAGCGCCACGACGAGCGGCTGCTGCCAGTCGGTCATGAAGCCCGGGTGCACGTCGGTCTCGATGGCTACCGGCTTCAGGTCTCCGCCCGGATGCCAGAAACGGATACCCTTGTCGGTGATGTCGAATTCGCCGCCGATTTTGCGGAACACGTTCAGGAAAGTCATCATTTCCGGCTGGGTGGCACCTTTGACGAAGATGTCGCCATGTGTGGCGAGCGCGGCGGACGCCCAGGAGGCGGCCTCGATGCGGTCGGTCAACGACGTGTGCGTGTAGCCCTTGAGCTCCTTGACGCCTTCGATGCGGAACGTGCGGTCCACGTCCACGGAGATGATGGCACCCATCTTCTGCAGCACGCTCACCAAATCCATGATCTCAGGTTCGATGGCGGCGCCGGAAAGCTCGGTCTTGCCTTCGGCGAGCACGGCGGCGAGCAGCGTCTGCTCGGTGGCGCCCACGGACGGGTACGGCAGGTGGATCTTCGCGCCATGCAGACCGTTCGGAGCGGTGATGTGAATGCCGTCCTTGTGTTCCTTGTCCACGTTCGCGCCGAGCTTGCGCAGGGTTTCCAGATGGAAGTCAATCGGACGACCGCCGATGTTGCAGCCGCCGAGCGCCGGAATGAACGCCTCGCCCAGACGGTGCAGCAGCGGGCCGGAGAACAGAATCGGAATGCGGGACGAGCCGGACAGCGTGTCCACGTCGGCCACGTCGGCGAGTTGCACGTTGGTGGCGTCGATCGTCACCACGCCGTTCGCGCCGTCCACGGTCACGTCCACGCCGTGCAGGCGCAGCAGGTCGGACACCACGTGCACGTCGCGGATTTCCGGAACGTTCTTCAGCACGGATGTGCCCGGGGCCAGCAATGCGGCGACCATGGCCTTGCTTACGAAGTTCTTCGCGCCGCGCACCTTGATGGTGCCGTTCAGCGGCTTGCCGCCTTCGACGTGCAGAATGTCGTTCTTATTGTCAGACACGCTCAACCTCTTTCGATTCCCTTTTGGATCAAGCTCAAAAAACACTGCTGCTTAGTTTGCCATAAGGCATGTAGCATGTTCGCGAAAAACGGAATTCAGCGCAGTGTCTCCTTAATTTCGCGCGCGAGATTCGCATCCCACATGGCTCCGGTGGCGCTCATCACGGCGTTCGCGCCAGCCTCACGGTACGCCTTGTAGTCGTCAGGACGGATCACGCCGCCCACGCCCACGATGGCGAAGTCGAAGCCGAGTTTTTCACGGATGGCGGCGAGCCTGCCGACCATGTCGAGACCGGCGCCACGAATGGCGTTGCCGCACACGCCGGAACGGTCACGTCCGACTCCCGGCAGCGCCTGGTTGCCGTTCGCGTCCACCAGGCGCGCGGAAATCGTGTTGATGGTGGAGAAGCCTTGCACGGTGCCATGTCCGACGGTTTCCCTGACCATGGTTTCCAGGTCGGTGTCGTTGGGAATGTAGGCGAGTTTCACGATGAGCGGGCGATCGCCGATTTCGTTTTTCACGGCTTCCGTGATCTCTCCCACCAGATGCGGGTCGTGGCACAGCAGGCGATTGTGACCTTCGTTGGGGCAGCTGGTGTTCATTTCCATCAGTCCGGCTCCGGTTTCCGTAACCAGATGCGCGGTGGTGACATGGTCGGCGATGTACGCCTTGCGGTCCATGCCGTCCACGCGGGAGCCTTGGAAGCTGGGCACGAGCAGCTGCCCGTCGCCGGCGGCGGCGATCGCCTTCTTCATGTCCGGCTGCCATTCATCGGGGTCACGCGACGGCACGCCGAAACTGTTGGAGATCGAAATCGGAAGCTCATATCGGGTGTCGGCAAGCACGCCTTCATCCAGTTCGGCGCTGCCGGGAACCAGAGACCCGTCTGCGTTCTTCGGATGCACGGCGAGCACGTTCGGGAAGGCGTTGCAACCCCACGCGCGGGAGCGGACCGTCTTGTACACCGCCAAATCGAAACCCATGCGGAAGGCGGCGGTGGTGAACCGCTCGTTCAGCAGCGGACCAGCGGGAATGCCAAACGGCAGGTTCACGCGGAAGCCGAGGAATTCCTCGGCCTGGTCGGACGACTGCGACTGGGTGGTCTGTGCAGACTGCGCGGAGGCGCCGGCAGCGGAATCGCCCTTCATCACTTCGGCGAACGCACCGAACGGCCCCTGCAGATAGTTGTCTTCATACGTGCGATTGACGTCGTAAAACGGCGCGAAACCCTGGCTCATACTGCTCCCCGAAATTGTTCTCGTGTCATGTTTTGGATATGCGATGCGAACACACGAAATGTCATGTCCACTGTAACGCGACACACGTCCCGCCTGCACGCCCCGTCTCACCTTGGAAACCTCCTTGGCTAGGACTTCCCCAGACGAGTTTGGGCTCTCGATCCAGGTCAAGTCCAGAGAACCGGAACGCCGTCATGAGCCGGTATGCTCGGCAAGACGGTACTTGCGTCCGCGTCCGACGCCTATTGGTTCAATAACACCGTCTTTCACCAGTGAGGCCAATATCTCCCGGGTACGGGTGAGGCCAAGCCCCAGCACCACAGCCAGATACGAGGTGGGTTGCGGTCCGCCGACCGTCAACGCATAGGTGATTTTCTCCAACTGGCTTTGCGGCCTGATCGCATTGCCGAAATCGGCAGGTAGGGCCACGTTCTTGCCGAATGTGCCGACCATGTCGTTCAAACGGTCAGCCCCGCGAGCGCCAATCCTATGGACCGTACCAGTGCCATGCTCCGAATTCCGCATTGTCGGCGACTCCGCACCAACAGGGCCCCCGCCATCTGCAGAGACTCCGGGAACAGCAGAAGCTCCGGCGATCATGGAATCTCCGGCGATCTTGCGCGGATACAACGTAAGCTGCACACGCCCCGGATCGTCGAACACTTCCAATTCCGGCGCGGCGGTTCCTGCGAACAGGCAGCCTTCACGCATCACGTCAAAACCACTGCCCGCCTTTTCTCCGATGCCAATCAGATTGAACATTTTCATCAACGTGGGATTCCGCGTATCCGAAATGCCGCCTTGCATCACCTCTTCGGAGGAAAGACGCAGGCTGCCGGGATTCGACAATACGATTCTGTCGTAATACTGGATGATCACCGTGCCCCGGCGAATGAAGTAATCGGCATGAACGAGCGTGTTGGTGACAGCCTCACGAACGGCCTTATCCATCGGATTGTCATCAATCCTATGCAAATCGGCATCAAGCTGGAACGGATGGGCAACAGCCGACCGCAGACGATTGACCACCTTGCCCCAAAAATCGTACAAGTTGCCCGACCAAGTGCCATCATCCGACGTGAATCGGTCGTTCCACCGCTCCTGGTCGTCCATGACCTCGCGATAGTCCAGGAAATAGTAGGGGAATTCGGACGTGATTCGCCACGCCTCACCGAACATCAGCAATCCGGCTCGTGTGGGACGCACCTGAGAACCATCAAGCCGCAACGCTTCGATGCGAAGCAGGAAATCCTCATCAGACAATCCGACCCATGGATGACCGGGCCGTCTGTTCTTGAACTGCCGACGATATGATGCGACGCTATCCGCGTTGAGCGCGTCAGCACCCATGCCTTCAACAATCGTTCTGTCCAAGGGAAGCAGGTCGCTGTCCCGAAGCATGGCACGAACCGTTTCCTCATCGCACAGATAATCGCCATCGCCATTACGCCGGTATGAGCCCGTCATCGGATTCTGGCCCACGTACACGGGAATACAGTCCCTCGCCGCACGAGGAATGTCGATGGAAATAACATCTCCCTGCGAGGTATGGCGAATCACCACGTCGTTGTCGCTCAGCACAACGGCACTGACCTTCGATGGATCATGCACCATGTTCCAAAAATCCTGCGCCATGTTCCGCGCATCATCTACTCCGGTGATATACAAAGAATGATCTTCATGCTCGGACACGCCCAGCAGAATCAGCCCACCTTCGGTATTGGCGAAGGAGCTGTACGTCTCCCATAAACTGTGGGGCAGGCCGCCCTTGGCACGTTTCGCTTCCAAACGGTTGCCTTCACGCATCCGAGGAACCTCCCGGGACCACCAGGCATCATCGTGCTCGCTACCGTCCATTGGCCATCACCGCCTTACCTACCACGCGTTTTACGCTCGTTTTGCCGCCGCTTTGCCGTCGTATTATGATTTTACCACCGCTTTGCGCGCGCTTTGCCACCGCTTTGTGGAATTTGCTGTTGGCGGAAAGGTGATGGAAGGTAAACAAAAAGCCCGGCTTGGGTGCCGGGCCTGGGAAAAGTTAGATGTGGTTGCGGTCAGCCAATGATGAAATGGGCTACCGTCGCGATCGGTCAACGGCCCTGTCCTGCAATTATGGACTGCGCTGCGCGCAGGCTCATTGCTGCCCTCGTTTCGGACTCGGGCAAGGCCCTGTCGGCAGTGCACTGCACTGCCGACCAGCCATCGCGTCAGATGATGCCGCGATCGGCCAACGGCCCTTGCCAATCAGGGTATTCACCCTCTCGGGCAGATTCGATCGGCTGTTCCGGCTCGCGCTTGACCGGCAGGGTCTTCGGCTTGAACGGGAACTTTTCGGCGCGCATCTTCTCGTATGCGATGATGTCGTCTTCGTGCTGCAGCGTCAGGTCGATGTCGTCGTAGCCGTTCATCAGACGCCAGCGGGTGTAGTCGTTCACTTCGAACGGCAACGTCACATCGCCGCAGGTGACGGTACGGTCTTCCAGGCTGACGGTCATTTCGCGGCCCGGCTCCTCGCCCAGCAGCTTCCACAGCAGCTCAATGGATTCCTGCGGCATAATTGCGGCCAGCACGCCGTTCTTGGCGGTGTTGCCGTAGAAAATGTCGGCGAAACGGGAGGAAATCACCACGCGGAAACCGTAATCGTGCAGCGCCCACACGGCGTGCTCACGGGAGGAACCAATGCCGAAATCCGGGCCGGCCACAAGGATCTTGCCCTGCTTGTATTCCGGCTTGTTCAGCACGAATTCCGGGTCGCGGCGCCACGCGTAGAACAGGGCGTCGTCGAAGCCGCTTTTCTTCACGCGCTTCAGGAACACGGCCGGAATGATCTGGTCGGTATCAACGTTGGAACGGCGAAGCGGCACGGCCACGCCGGTAAGGGTAGTCAGTTTTTCCATGTCAACAAATCCTTCGATTGCCTATCGATATTCGATTTCGATATTTCGATTACTTACGATTGCGTTCGCAGCTTCCGCTCGCAGCAGGTTCACAGGTCGGCCGGCGAGCAGATGGTGCCGCGGATGGCGGTCGCGGCGGCAACGGCCGGCGACGCCAGATGCGTGCGCGAACCCTTGCCCTGACGGCCTTCGAAGTTGCGGTTCGAGGTGGAGATGGAACGTTCGCGGGCCACCATCTTGTCCGGGTTCATGCCCAGGCACATGGAGCAGCCGGCGTTACGCCATTCGGCGCCGAAGTCCTTGAAAATCTTGTCGAGGCCTTCCTTTTCCGCCTGCAGGCGCACGCGGGAGGATGCCGGCACCACGAGCACGCGGTGGATGTTGTCGGCCTTGTGGTGGCCCTTCATGATGGAGGCGGCCACGCGCAGGTCCTCAAGACGGCCGTTGGTGCAGGAGCCGATGAACACGGTGTCCACGGCGATGTCCTTGATGCGCATGCCCGGCTTCAGTCCCATGTAGGCGATGGCACGCTCGGCGGCGGAACGCTCGGTCTCGTCGTTGAAGGAGGCCGGATCCGGCACCACGCCGGAGATCTTCACGCCCTGGCCTGGGTTGGTGCCCCACGTGACGTACGGCTCGAGGTCTTCGGCGTTGATGGTCACTTCCTTGTCGAACACGGCATCGTCATCGGTCTTCAGCGTCTTCCAATATTCGACGGCCTTGTCCCACATCTCACCTTCCGGCGCGTGCGGACGGCCCTTCAGGTATTCGAAAGTCACCTCGTCCGGGGCGATCATGCCTGCGCGGGCGCCGGCTTCGATGGACATGTTGCAGATGGTCATGCGGGCGTCCATCGACAGCTTCTTGATGGCTTCGCCACGGTATTCGATAACGTGGCCCTGGCCGCCGCCGGTGCCGATCTTCGCGATGATGGCCAGAATAATATCCTTGGCGGTGACGCCCTTCGGCAGGTCGCCTTCGATGTTCACGGCCATGGTCTTGAACGGCTTCAGGCTCAGGGTCTGCGTGGCCATGACGTGCTCCACTTCGGAGGTGCCGATGCCGATGGCCATAGCACCGAACGCGCCGTGGGTGGAGGTGTGCGAGTCGCCGCACACGATGGTCATGCCCGGCTGGGTCAGACCCAGCACCGGAGCGAACGCGTGGACCACGCCCTGGTCAGCGTCGCCGAGCGGGCACAGACGCACGCCGAAATCCTTGCAGTTCTTTTCCAGCGTGCTCAGCTGCAGCGCCGAAGTCTCGTCCGGATTCGGACGGTCGATGTCGACGGTCGGCGTGTTGTGGTCTTCCGTGGCAATCAGCTGGTCGACGTGACGCGGCTTGCGTCCCGCCAGACGCAGACCTTCGAACGCCTGCGGGCTGGTCACTTCGTGCATGAGCATCAGGTCGATGTACAGCAGGTCGGGGGCCCCATCGCTACCCTTGCGTACCAAATGATCGGCCCAGACCTTCTCGGCCAATGTAGTTCCCATTGTGGGACCTCCTCAGATTTTTCCTCACTAATTCCCTCGCGGCTATTGCCTTGCCGCATTCTTCGTGCTATAAGCCTATGGGCTTGAAACGGGTTCGAGGTCCTTCATGCCGGTATATGAGATATGAACGAGGGACGAGCGCGGCAAACGCGGAAAAGTTACTTCCCGTCTTCTTACGGCATATGCGCAATCGTTGAAATTTCAGCATTTTCCCAGCTTCGCCAGCCGGTGGAAGCAAGGTAAATAATCTGCTTTACCCCAGTCGCGAACCACATACATTTTGCATTTCAATATGTGAGATGGCATAATTCAGCGTATGACTTCTTCTTCGAATACGAGCAACGCCATGCCCAAAACGCAGGCCATGAACGCCACGAACGAGGCAAACGGCAATTACGCAGCCACCCCGCAAAGCAACGAAATTCATTCCGGGGTCGGCGTGCTCGACAAGACAGTCAAGATTCTCGACGCTCTTGAATCCGGTCCGGCCACGCTCGGACAGCTGGTTTCCGCGACCGGTCTGGCTCGTCCGACCGCGCATCGTCTTGCGATCGCGCTGGAACGTCACCGTTTCGTTTTGCGCGACCAGCACGGTCGTTTCGTGCTCGGATCGCGATTCGCGGAACTTGCGGCCGCAGCCGGCGAGGACCGTCTGTTGACCGCCGCCGCGCCGATTCTGCAGACCCTGCTCGACCGCACCGGCGAATCCGCGCAGATCTACCGCCGTCAGGGCGATCAGCGCGTCTGCATCGCAGCTGTGGAACGTGCGTCCGGTTTGCGCGATTCCATTCCGGTTGGTGCGATGCTGTCCATGGAAGCCGGTTCCGCGGCCCAGATTCTGCTGGCTTGGGAGGATTCCGAGCGTCTGCATCAGGGCCTGCGCCACGCCAAGTTCACCGCGGCCAAGCTCACCGCCGTCCGCAAGCGCGGTTGGGCCGAGTCGGTCAACGAACGCGATGAGGGCGTGTGCTCGATTTCCGCGCCGATCCGCAACGCGTCCGGCCAGGTGATCGCCGCCATCTCGATTTCCGGCCCGAACGGCCGTATGGGCGCCAATCCCGGCCGCCGTTACGCGCCGCTGGTCATGGCCGCCGGCAAGTATCTGACCGACGCGCTGATCAAGGCGTCTTCCGGCCGCTGACAGGTCCGCGACCAGTCGTATACGTTAACGTAAAAAGCTGACGATGGAAAGTTCTCATCGTCAGCTTTTTTGTATTCATTTCAAAGTTGGATGCCGGAAACCAGAACAGTCACCGGCGGAACAGCGAGACCAGCTTGTTCCACGTCTTGCTCCACCACGTCGGCCTGTGGAGCAGGTCCATGCCTTCCGAATCAGGCTTCGATTCGCTGGTCATGCCGTAGGCGTAGGCCTTGCCCGCGCTGGGTTTGCCCACCAGCTCGTCGTATTCCAACAGCTGCGTGCGCGGCTCGTACGGGTGGCGGATGTCGAATTCGAACAGTCGAGCGGCACGCTTGGCCGGCACCGGGCCGTATGAGCCAAAACCGCTGGTCGGCGAGGCGACCATCATCATCTGCCGGTCACCGTCGGTTCCGACCGGCACGGAACCGACGAAGGCGTTGCGGTGGTCGTGCCCGGCGGAAATCGCAAAATATCCCGCCTTGTCAAGGATTGCGAATTCGCCGCTGTCGGCATCCGGGCAGCTGACGCCCTCCCCCAGATAGCTTCCGGGCTGCGTTTTGTCTTCGTTGAGCACGAAATGCCGCCCCGCGAAGTTGCGGTATCCTTCAATCGCGCGCGCAGCGGTGGCCGCGACCGGCTTGAGCAGGCGATAATACTGTTCGATCGGGAAATGCTGGAACACCATGCATGGCAGCGTGGACGGCGTCTTGCGCGGTTCGTGCGGCAATTCCTGCGCGTCTTGCCGATCTTGCTGCGATTGGGGCGATTGCTGGTATTGCGATTGCGCCGCCATCAGCCCCGGCGCATTCGCCAGGAAGCGCAGCGCGGCTTCCGACGGGCTTCCGTAGCCGCCGGAACGCGCGTAATCGCCCGAATCCAGCAAGACCAAGCCCAACACGTCATACGTGCGATCGACGTCCGTCACCGACAACGCGAATGTGCCGGGCGCGCACGCGATCACGGGCTGTTCCGGCAATCCGAAGTCCTGTTCCATATCGCCGACATCATGTTTCACACCATGTTTCACGGCGATGCCCGTCGTGCCGTCGGCAGCGCGTTCCGGATTGATACACCCTGGGAATTCGCGGCAGATGCTTTCGATTTCGTCATTGTCGAGCCCGCACTGGAAGTCATGGTTGCCGAACGTCACAGCCCACGGCACGCCGCGGTCGGCAAGCGGGTGGACCAGTTGTTCGATGGTGGCTCGCACCAATTCGCGGGTGTGTTCCAATGCGGCCGCATAGCGTTCCCCGGACGCTTCGGACGATGCGGATGCCGGACGCGCGTCCCAGCGACGCTTGCGGGAGGTCAGCGCGTATGCGGAATCATATCCGGCGATCTGGTTGCCGTTGAAAATAACAAGATCGGGGCGTGTGGCGTCAAGCGAGGCCTCGATGAGGCTGATGGTGTCTTTGCTGACTTTCGGCCCGTCTTGGATGTCGGCGAATTGCAATACGCGGAATTTGCCGGACTGGTGGAATTGCAGGCGGCCGAGCCGTGCGGATACGGAAAGCGGTCGACGGTCCCCCTCTTCCGCTGGTTGGATGCGCGGGCGCGTGGCTTTGGCGGCATGCTGCAATTCGGTCATACTTCTAGGGTAATGCAACATTGGGCGATTACATGTGCGATTCACGCAGGGCGTCAGCAGATTGCGCTGCCACATCGCATCCGGCAAAATCCATCAACCCACCGCCCAAAGCGACGTGAACAGACAGGTGCGAAAAACAAAAAACCCTCGCATCTGCGAGGGCTCATTGGCTGGGATGCCTGGACTCGAACCAAGAATGGCTGAACCAGAATCAGCTGTGTTGCCAATTACACCACATCCCAATTTGGTAGGCGTGGCAACTTCGAAAAGTTGTCCGTCGTACCCCCGACCGGATTTGAACCGGTGTTGGCGCCGTGAGAGGGCGTAGTCCTAGACCGCTAGACGACGGGGGCTTGAGTTATCGCTGTGATTCTCAGCTAGGCTGTGAACCGCAACGAGTGATAAATATACGCGAAACAGCACAGTCGCGCAACTTACGGCGTGTCGCGCTATTTTCCGCCATTCCGCACCAGCCTTCCGCATAAACGAAAACCCGCCGAATCACTCCGGCGGGTTTCCATCATTCAGCTAACAGTCAGCAGCTCAACGGCTCACAGGTGCTCGCGCAGGCCCTTGAGTCGAGCCATGGCAACGTCCTTGCCGACGATTTCCATGGATTCGAACAGCGGCGGGGACACGCGGCGGCCGCTCATGGCCACGCGCACCGGGCCGAAAGCCAGACGCGGCTTGTAGCCGCCGTCTTCGACCAGCGCCTTGTTCAGCGTCTCGTGCAGGAAGTCGGTCTTCCAATCACCCTCAGCAACGGCGTCCAGCGCCGCGATCGCAGCGTCGAGCACGGCCGGAGCGGAATCCTTCAGCTGCTTCTTGGCGTCGGCGTCCGGCTCGATGTAGCCTTCGGTGGACAGCAGGGAGCCGACCATGCCGGCCACTTCGCCCAGCAGGCGCACGCGCGGCTGGACCAGCGGAGCGGCGGCGGTGAGCACCTCACGCTCGCGGTCGGTCAGCGCATCCCAGGAATCGGCGGAGATCACGCCGTCGCGGTGCAGGTAAGGCACGGAACGGTTCAGGAAGTCCTGCGGTTCGAGCATGCGGATGTGCTCGGCGTTGATGGAGATGGCCTTGTCGATGTCGAAGCGGGCCGGGTTGGCCTTGACGTCACGCACGTCGAACTTCTCGATCATCTCGTCCATGGAGAACACGTCGCGGTCGGGGGCGATGGACCAGCCCAGCAGCGCCAGGTAGTTCAGCAGGCCCTCACGGATGAAGCCGTTGTCACGGTGCAGGAACAGGTTGGATTCCGGATCGCGCTTGGACAGCTTCTTATTGCCCTGGCCCATGACGTACGGCATGTGGCCGAACAGCGGCATTTCCTTGGCCACGCCCAGCTCGATCAGGTAACGGTACAGCACGATCTGACGCGGGGTGGAGCTCAGCAGATCCTCGCCGCGCAGCACCACGTTGATGCGCATCATGGCGTCGTCGACCGGGTTGGTCAGCGTGTACAGCGGGTCGCCGTTCGGACGCACGATCACGTAATCCGGCACGGAACCGGCCTTGAATTCGATGCGACCGCGGATAAGGTCGTCGAAAGCGACGTCCTCGTCGGGCATGCGGATACGCAGGGCCGGCTTGCGGCCTTCCGCGCGGAACGCGGCCTTCTGCTCTTCGGTGAGGTTGCGATCGTAGCCGTCATAGCCGAAAGCCTTCGGACGGCCGGCGGCCACGTTGCGGGCCTCGATCTCCTCAGGAGTGGAGAAGGATTCGTAGGCGTAGCCGGCTTCGAGCAGCTTGGCTGCGACGTCCTTATAGATGTCGCCACGCTCGGACTGGCGGTACGGGCCGTCCGGGCCACCCACGTTGATGCCTTCATCCCAGTCGATGCCCAGCCAATTCAGGGCCTCGATGATCTGGTTGTAGCTTTCCTCGGAGTCGCGCTGGGCGTCCGTATCCTCGATACGGAACACGAACGTGCCCTTGGTGTGGCGGGCCTCAGCCCAGTTGAACAGTGCGGTGCGGACCATGCCGACGTGCGGGATGCCGGTCGGGGACGGGCAGAAACGCACACGAACGTTTTCAGGAAGTTCCGGTTTGGTATTTTCAACTTCAGTCATAGGCTCCATTGTGCCGCGCAAACCGGACGTGCCACAACCCAATCGCCGTTTTTCTTCCGCAGCGTTCCATACTGCAATATTTTTCCCTATCTTCACATCGGCAAAGGAGTAATGTATGAAGCGACTTTCTTTATTCTTTAGTCACCGTTTTGTGAAAGGGCACTCTAATGACGGACCCCGACCAATACAATCCGCAGGTGCCGCAGCCGGCAGCGCAGTACGGCCAGACTCCTGCCCCCGACTACGGCCAGACGGCACCGCAGTACGGCACGCCGGATTACGGGCAGGCGCAGGCGCCCCAGTACGCCGCCCCGAACTACAACCAGGCACCTCAGTATGGCCAGGCTCCGCAGTACGGCCAAGCACCGCAACCGCAATACAACCAGGCTCCGCAGTACGCTCAGGCCCCTCAATATGGACAGGCCCCTCAGTACGGCCAGGATCCAGCCGCGAATTACGGGCAGCCGGCACCGCAACCGCAGTCGGGCAATAGCTTCTTCGCATTGACCGCGCCGCTTGACATGCCCGCATATGGCTGCAACCTGGGCGAGGCGATCGTCCGTTTCTTCAAGAAGTACGCGGTGTTCAAGGGCCGCGCCTCGCGTAGCGAGTTCTGGTGGTGGTTCCTCACCTATACCGTCGTCACTTTCGTGTTGAGACTCGTGTTCCGCACGTTGAGGAACCTCACCGATTCCGGCGTGATCGCCACCGTCGGAGACTCGTTCTCCTCCATTTGGGGACTCGTCGTGCTTGTGCCGACCATCGCGCTTGGCGTACGTCGTCTGCATGACATCAACATGCGTGGCACCGTGCTGGCCATCATCTACGCGGTACAGGCGGCCGCCGGAATCTTCTTCGCCATCGGTCTGATCCTCATCATCGGCAGCAGTCTTTCGTTCAGGTCGTTGGAGGCGGGCAACAGCGTCAGCATCGGCGGCGTTGTCCTGCTGATCCTCGGCGTGCTGGCCTTCATTGCCAGCGGTGTGTTCTACTTTGTGCTGATGGCCCGCGATTCCAATCCGGAAGGCGCGCGTTTCGACGCTCCTACGGCTTCCAACGCATGGGCTCCCGCCACGGGCGAGGCTCCGGCAGACCCGTATGCGGCGCAGGCCACCTCGTACGGCAACGTCCCGCTGCCGACCAATCCGGCGGCTGCGGCACCGGCCGCGCCGTACACGGCACCAGCGACTCCGGCCGATTCGCACACAGCTCCGGCACCGCAGTATGACGCCGCGCAGCAGCACGCCGCGCCGCAATACGCCGCACCTCAGCAGAATCCGCTGGCGGAGGCTCCGTCCGTACCGTCTATGCCTCCGATGCCGGCTGTTCCGACCATGCCTCCGACACCGTCCATTCCGCCGATGCCGGAAGTGCCGGCCCAGTTCCAGCATCCGCACGAGCAGCCGAATACCGACGCTCCGGCGGATTCGGACGCTCCGGCAGTACCGAATGATCCGGCGAACGGCACCGATCAGCAGCTCTGATTTCGCTCTGATCCCCGCCTTATCGCCACACAAAACGTGGCACACCATAACGAATAACGAATAATCCCGGTATCCTGTGCAATCGCAGGATACCGGGATTATTCGTTTCAGATCATTCGTTACGGGTAGTGACGTCGTTGCGGATGTAACGCGTGGGATAGGCGACGGCCACGCGCAATTCGAGCGCAAGCACAAGCGCACGCAACGCAAGTACATGCAAAGCCTTCACAGTCAGACGTCACACGACCGCCCGCAACACTTATTCCTCGGTCGGCTCCGAACCAGCCTCTTCCGACGAGTCCGAATCCTCAGACAAATTCGAGTCTGCAGACGAATCCAAATCCGCGTCGGAAGCCGCGTTATCGCCATCGCTCGTCAAATTGTATTTCTTTGCGAGCGCTTCCCTGCTTTTGCGCTCATCCTCGTCTTTGGCATCCTGTTCGGCCTGCTTCGGGTCCCACTCCAGGAACCTCATATGCCGCAGCCATTCCTGCCCCGCGAAGAAAGCGAGGTACTTGACGGTGGTGGAGAACGTCAGCGGGTTGAACGAGCTGTCGAACACCGACTGGGACCGTCCGAACTGGCGGGCGGTGTCACGCAGACCAAACAGGTTGATGAGCTGTTCGGCGTTGATGAAAGTGGGCGGAATCGACAACTGGTTGCGCATGGCGTTGACGAACAGCAGCACCGGCAGCACGCGGATGGCCTGCTCCTGCGAATCGTCGGTGCCATAGCACATGAGGTTTATCAGCGCGTCGAGAACCGTCATCGAGGCGAGGTAGCGTCTTGCGAATTCGTTGCGGTCCACCGTGGCCGACTGGCAGATGCCGACGTTTTCCGCCACGTCATCGTCGACTTCGAATCCGGAGGCGCTGCGCATAGTGCGTGAGAGGTTCTCCATGAGGTCTTGGATTTCCTTTTCGATTCGGGTCTCCACGTCGATGCCGAGTATTCTGGCGGTTTCCATGAACAGTTCGATGCCGTCGACCCCGTGGTAGGAGGCCATCACGTCATAGGCGCGGTTGGCATCCATCAGCGTGCGGATGATTTCCGGATCGACGCCGGGAAGCACATCCATGCCTTCGTATACGGCTTCCGCAACCGACTGGTCGACTTCTTCGGAGCGTTTCAGCAGCACCTGCGTCATCATGCCGGAGAACATCACCTGCAGGTTCTCCGCATATTTGACGTCGTTTTCCAGTTCCTGGTTCGTTTGCAACGGCCACATCTTGACCAGATCGACACCGTAGTCAACTGCCATGGAGACCACGTGCGAGCCGTACATCGAGTCGACGACCTTCTGGTCGTATACAAAAGACATACTTTCTCCTTGTATATCGTGCGGCAGGCCCGAACCGCAGTCATCCCCGACCGCGATTGAGCCACCGCATGTTTTGGTTCACATTATTCGACGTCCGCCGCCGGATCGGCGTAGGTAATGGACATTATTTTCCCGGTATTGCAATCGTAAGTGATGGAGGTGATAGAAGCGAGCGCGGTGTGGCGCAACAGCATGTTGTGTTCGGGGTGCCCCGTTTCCAGCATGTGCCGGTAGCTCCAAATCGGCGATTCGTGGCTGACCACCACGATCTGTTTGCCGGGATATTCCGCCACTTTCTCCAGAGCGAAGTCCTGCATGCGATGCGCGATCGACTGGTAGCTTTCGCCCCAGCTCGGCTTCCACAGGTTGCGTACCAGCTTCCAGTTGCCGTTCTTCCACAGCGCGCCTTCGCCGAAGCCGATACGCTTGCCGCGAAATTCGTTGCGCGCTTCGATGAGGCGTTCGTCCGTCTGCAGCTCCAGCGGTTCCTCGCCGCGCAGTCCACGTACCGAATTCAGCGATTCGAGGATCTCCCCCGCCGTTTCGCGCGTGCGTTCCAGCGGCGACGAGTAGACGGCGGATACGGTGTTCAGCTGCGGGCTGACCGCGATGTAATGCGCGGTGGCCTGCGCCATGCGCACGCCCACGTCGGACAGGTGAAAACCGGGCAGCCGCTCGTACAGCAAGTGCCCGGGGTTCTCCACTTTGCCGTGGCGCACGAAATGGATGGTTGTCGCCGGCATATTGGCCGCCTTTCTTGCGTTTCGGACCTGCCGGCCACGTGCTGGCTCAGCACGTTTCGCCGGTCGCCGGCCCTGTGAAAAAATTCGTCGATTCGAATATTGGTTCCTGCCCTAATGTACCGCGTGTCACGACGGTACCTGCGCATAAAGTTGCCTTGGTCAACAAAGACACACAAACAACACGCACCATCCCACCTTTCTCCCCGTGTGCGGCATGTCAAACATGTCAATCGATTGACGTGTTCGGACGGCTGGGGCAGCGAGCTGGTATCGGAAGCGGTTAACCAATAATTCAGGGGAACCACCACCATCAGTCCGCACGCGACGCAAAGCTGCGGACGTCACGAGCGAAACCGTGAGCGGAAAGGAGCGGCAAGCATGACCAACAATGTCCTCGTCGGCGTCAAAGACATCGGCCAACGTCTTTTCGGAGGGTATGCGGAGCTGCTTCGCATACCACATACCGCACGATTCTCAATCGGATCGGTAATCGCCTGCATGCCGTTCCCAATGGTCGGCATGACGATCACGATTTCCGTGCAGCACTACTACGGCAATTATTCGCTTGCCGGCGCACTGACGGCCGTGCAGGCGATCGCGCTGGCCGTGGCGAGCCCAGTGCTCGGCAAGCTGGTCGACAAGTTTGGTCAGCGTCAGGTTTCGATTCCGACGATCATTGTATGGATAATCGCCGCGATTTCGCTGGTATCCTGCATTACCGCCCGCGTACCGTCATGGATCCTGTTCTGCATCGTGCCGTTCATGGCGGCGATTCCGCCGTGGGGCGCGATGAGCCGTCAACGTTGGACCACATTGCTCAAAGGGGATGCGGAAAAAACGAACCGCGCGCTGTCCCTATCAGGCGTATTCGACGAATGCATGTGGGTTATCGGCAATCCGCTGGCGTCCACATTGGCCGTGATCTCCGGACTGCTGGCGTTCTCGTTCACCGGCATGTGCGTGGTGATTGGCGCGCTGATGTTCCTGACGGAGCTTACGACCGAGCCGAAGTCGCAGACCCAGCTGGCCCGCGAGGCGGGCATGACCCGCAAGGAGTACCGCGAGCGCGAGGCCGCCCGGTCCAAGGCGCTGCAGGCCGAGGCCGCGGTGGAGTACGCGCGCAACAAGGCGCGTGCGGAAGGCAAGACGGCGGCCGAGGTGCAGGCTGCGATGGAGAAGGCCGAGGCGGAGGTGAAGGCCGGACGCAAGGAGTCGATCTGGGGTCCGGGCCTGATCGCGGTGTGCGTGACGTGGTTCGGCCTGGGCGCGTTCCAGTCGGCCGCAGGCATTTCGATCGTCGCGTTCGCCACAGAGGCGCATATGAAGCAGTTCACCGGTTTCGTATTCGCCTGCTTCTCGTTCAGCTCTCTGATCGGCGCGCTCGTGTATGGTGCGAAAAATTGGACGATTCCACTGTGGAAGCGTTTCTACTTCTGTCTTGCGGTGGTGAATCTTGGAATCGGTTCGTTCATGTTCGCCAAGCATTTATGGGTGATCATGATCATCTACCTGTGCATCGGCGTCTGCCAGGCTCCGACGTGGGTGAACGGCAACCAGCTGATGCTGCACCTGGTTCCGCCCACACGTTTCACGGAGGGTATGGCTTGGATGGGCGCAATGAATTCGATCGGCGGTTCGGTCGGTTCCGCGATCGCCGGACAGTTCATCGACCGCATGGGCTCGCGGGGCGGTTTCATTGTGGTGACGGCGTTGGCGTTGACGTCGCTGGCGATCGCGATGCTTGGTTTCAAGCAGATCAAAGAATCCACCGAACAGCCGACGCTTACCAACGTGAGTGTGTGAACCGTATAACCGAGCCGGCAATCCCAGGAAACGTACGCCAACCGCAGAAAGGCGCGTCCGAATCGCAATAAAAATCCGATTCGGACGCGCCTTTTCGTATGCCGTATACGAAACGCCGCCAGCTACTTCGGCCAGCCCTTCGGCGTATGTTCCAGCGACCACACGCCCAGCTTGTGCGAGAAGCTGTTCTCCCACTTGGCCTCCAGCTCTTCGGGAGTCAGGCGGTTCTCCTGCTTCTTCAAGCGGTTCATCGCATTGGTGTGCGTATCGTCCAACAACCACTTGCGCGTCACAAAGTTCCACACCATCACCACGGCGGTGGCGATAAGCTTGCCCACGTTGGTACGGATCAGATATTCGGCGCTTTGAGAAACGTACGCGTCATGGTTCATACCGTATGTGGAAATCCAGATGATGGCGTCGTTCATGAACAGGCCGATCACCGCGCCGACCACGAAGATGACGATCTCCATCCAGCGAGCCATGTCCTCACGATGCTTGAACACCATCTTCATGCTGGCGACATAGTTGAAGATCAACGAGATGATAAACGAGATGGTGGCGGCGAGCACGTTGTGCATGTGGAAGGCGCCGACGAGAATGTTTAGAATACCCCAGTCGATGATGAAGGCGATCACACCCACAATGCCGAATTTCATAAGCTGTTCAATCAGTTTTCTCACACGGGATATTTAACACTCGCGCGCAGACCGGGTCCGGCAACCCCGAAATTGCACACGAAACCGCCTACACTGGAAGATGACGCATACCTGTCACCAATGTATGAAGGAGCAATCATGCCAGTCATTCACACGCACGTTTCCGTGCCCACCACTCCTGAGCAGCGCGAGGCGCTGAAGACGGCCTACGGCAAGGCGATTTCCGCCGTTCCCGGCAAGTCCGAAGGCTGGCTGATGTGCCCGTTCGAAGACAATATGCCGATTTATTTCGGCGGTGACGATTCCAGGCCGGCCGCATACGTGGAAGTGAATGTGTTCGGCCGTTCCGTGCCGGGTTCCGCCTGGGAGAAGCTGACGGAGCAGATCATGGCCGCGCTGGGCAAGGAGCTGGGCATTCCGGCCGACCGCACTTACATCCGCTACACCGCCACGACTGACTGGGGCTGGAACGGTGGAAACTTCTGACGAAGTTCCACCGTTCCTTCGAGGTTTGCCCATATTGCAAACCTCTCACCTCACCTACGGGAAGCACGTCTAGGAAGCTCGCCTGACTACGGCAGGGAAATCGCAATATCAGCACCCCCGACCGCTCACAAAAGCGAGAAACGGGCCTTTTCTACGGGACGTGAGCGAAAAGGGGTATGAAAACCGGCAAAATCGTCAGTAATCATACCCCCTTTTTGCTCATAAGAGAGAAAAATCGCCCCATTCCGCAACTCGTGAGCAAAAGGGTGCGCACATGCAAGCACGCCCGCACCCACAAACGGACAACGTAAAGGTATCACCCACGAAAAAATCGCCGGCCCGAACGGGACCAGCGGCTTTGTATTTACGCCGAATCAACGATTAGCGAGCGCCCTCGACGGTACGGGACGTACCGCCACGCGGCGCAATCGCAAGAAAATCAGACGATCTTCGGCATCGGGGTGGTCAGCGACGTGGTGAGGTTCACGTGCACCAGGCCCGCGCCGGAATGCACTTCGACCTTCTTCAGCGTGACGGTGCGCTCGGCTTCCGGAGCGCGGTCGTTGTCGGTCATGGTGGCCGGAGACTTCACCGCGACCAGAGCAAGCGAGCCGAAATCGATGCCCGCGCTGGCGCACAGACCCTCGGCGGCCTGCAACGACTCGGCGAAACCGTCCTTCAGAATCACACGGTCGGCCGGAACGCCATACGCATGCTCGGCCACCCAACGCACGTTCTCCACCAGAGCCATGCCCTTGTGGCTGTGCGGTTCGGCCGGCATAGAACCGTTCGTCACGGCATCGACGAACGCATCGAGCTGCGGGGCGAGCGCGTCGCCACCGTCGCGGTACAGGTTGCCGATGATCGGGTCGCGGAATTCCAGTTCCTTGGCGGTGTCCTTGAGCGCCGGAATCTGATCATCCTCGCCATCCCACAGGTTGATAAGCGGGAAGGTAGGAATATCAAGACCTTCGAGGCGCTGGACGTGGAACGGGTAGCGCCATGCCAGATCCGGATCGTCGCGCCACGTGGAAGCGCGGGTCACGACGATGGCTGCGGACGGCCACTGCGCGTCGTATTCGCGGCAGGCTATGTCAAGCCACTTCTGCGCGCCTGCGTCGGTACCATAACCGGCTTCGACGATGACCACGTCATGCAATGCGCAGGCCATTTCCACGGAAACCAGCGTCGGAATGCCGATGGACACGTTGGCGAACGGGCCGCCGTGCACGTACACCGGAGAGCCGTTCACGGTCTCCGTCTTGGCTGGCTTCACGGCGTCGCCGAGGATGCCGGTGATACGCCACAGGTCAACGAATTCGCCGAAGGTCACGGCCTTGCCATCCTTCGTGCCGGCGACCATCTTGGCAACGCGCTCGGAGATCTCATCCATGGAACGCGACAGCACAACGATCTGCATGAGCTCGCAGGTCGGGGTGAGCACCACACGCTCAGCCACGTCGCCCTTTCCACGGTCCACTGCGATCTGGCGCAGGGAACGGGACGGCACTTCGGAGACGCGCGGTACGAGGATGGTGTCCAGCTTGCCGTCGTCAACCGCCTTCTCCGCAAAGGAGACCAACAGGTTCTGGGCGGCCTCGATGGCTCCCATTTCACCGCACAGACCCCAGTCGATCAGCTCCGGGTGGGTCAGGGAGGCCTTGCCGCCGCCCGACGCGCCACCCTTGGAACCGGCTGCGGTGATGCCCATGCTCGGCTGGCGCAGCACGGCTGCCGCGTCGATGCCACGTTCGCGCAACGCATCGATCAACGCAATCGTGGTGGTGGTCTTGCCTTCGCCGCGGGACGCCTTCAACGGGGTGTCGGCGGTGACGAGGACGACCTTGCCATGCTTGCGCGGCGCATCCGGATTGTTCTTCAGATAATCGAGATAGCCGAACGCATCAATCTTCTGCACCAGACCGTATTGGCTGGTGAAATCCTCAATGCTGGTCACTGGGTTCCTTTCTTGGGAAAGCATTCCGCTGTATGGCGCACAACGTACGCGACAGACATCGCCTATGCAACGCGCGCCGGCACGAGCGGAAAAGCAAAGACGATCGCCATTCTAATAAGCACGCGCCACCAAAGAAAACCGGCTCCCGCACAGCGGACGCGCGCCGACCGTCATACGGAACTGTTTGCGGCGAACGCTGTGCGGAAGCCGGTTGCTACGCGGGTTTTCGTAGAATTTCTTGCGATTGCGCAATCGCAGAAAATATCAGAAGTCGGACATGTGGAAGCCGTTCTTCATGTTCATGCTGGTGGTGTAGAGCACGGAGTCGAGCAGCTTGTCGGTTTCCTCCTTGAGCTGCGCGGCCATGGTCTCGTTGGCGGTGGCGAGCACTTCGCGGGCTTCGTTGTTGCGCACGGCTTCGATGATTTCGTCCGGTTCCATCGGCTGCACGTCGCCGATCTCGTCTTCGGCGTCGAATTCGTCGACCACGCCTTCCACCAGTCGGTCGATCTGCTCGTCGGTGGCGGCTACCATGCGGTGGCCCATGCCGCCGGTCTTCTCCTGGTAGCGCTCCACCGCGTTGGCGGTGTCGGCGAAGCTGGCGTCGCACAGGGCCGCGATGATGCGGTTCTCCCAGTAGAAGTTTTCGGAGGTGACGCGCGTGGTGGTGTCTTCGAGGTACTTCGGCGTGGAATCGACGTTCGGGAAGAACGGCACGAGCGTGTTGAACGGATTGGAACCGTAGGCGATCCACTGCACGGCGCGGTTGACCTGCGGGCGGTACGGGCGGATCTGCATGACGGACAGCTGGCTCTGACGGTTGATGCCGATCGGACGGAACATGTGGCGCGAATGCTGGTCGCCGAGCTTGCCGTACGGATCGTACGGGGTGCCTTGGTAGTGGGAGCTCAGCACGTACTTCACGTCTTCGATGGTGATCTTGCGATCAGGCTGGCGAGCCCATGGAATGTCGTCCGAAGTCGGCTGGTGGTCGGCGTCCTGACCGTCCCACTGCTCGTCGTACGGGTTGAGGAAGCGCTGCATGTACCAGGCGCGCGGGGTGTTGTAGACGTGGTCGGAATCGGAGTGGGAGCCGAACGCGTCGCGCGGGTTGAACGGGGTGACGTTCTCCACGGCCAGGTCCAGATGGTTGCGTTCGATGAATTCGCCGAGGTCCGCGGAGCACATGTGCTCTTCCTGGTTTCCGAGCGCGTCGTCGAGGTCGAATTCGTCGATGCCGAGCTGGTTCGGCATGGTCACGTATGCCTCGTCCGGCACACGCTTGGCGATCCAGTGGTGGCCTCCGACGGTTTCGAGCCACCAGATCTCGTCCACGTCGGAGAAGGCGACGCCGTTCATCTCGTAGGTGCCGTACTGTTCGAGCAGCGCGCCGAGACGTGCCACGCCTTCACGGGCGGTCTTGACGTACGGCAGTACGAGGGTGAGGAAGTCCTCTTCGCCAATGCCGCCGGGCACTTCCGGCTCGTAGCCGTCCTCGCCTTCCTTGCCCTTGGCCGGAGTGAGCTCCACGAACGGGTCGGCGCCGAGCACGCGCTCGTTGGTGGTGAGGGTTTCGGTGGCGCTCATGGCCACGTTCGCCTCGTTGACGCCGGCTTCGCCCCAAATGCCTTCCTTCAGATCCGCGTTCGGCACGGCCGTGTACTGCAGCGGCTCGCCCGGCAGGTCGACTTCCACGTGGGACAGCACGCTCTTGTAGTGGCGCGGCTGCTCGTCCGGCTTGACGACGATGAAGCGCTTCGGGCAGAATTCGCCGTTCGCGCTGTCCTCATTGCGGGCGATGATGGTCGATCCGTCATAGCTTGCGTCCTTGCCGACCAGAATCGTGGTGCATGCCATATATGTACGTTCCTTTCGATTGTTTGCTTACGTCTTGTTTACTTGCGTCTGTTTCTTGTGTTTTCCAAGAATACTTGCGATTTGCCGGCTTGTTTTCCGGCCTATCGTCACGCCTTGCCGGTCAGGAAGATAGCGCCTTGGTCGGCGATCGTGCCGCAATTGCGCAGCGCGCGTTCCATTTCGTTGAGCCAAAAGCCTTGGTTGAGGCCGTTCAGCGGCGCAGTGGTGCCCCACACGTGCAAGTAGTAGTCGTGGTCCTGGTCGGGCGGATACGGACCGTTGTAACGCATGGTGACGGCGGGATCGTCGCTACGTCCTTTCAACAACGGCGATGCGGCGGACGTGCGTCCCTGCACCGTCTCGGGAATCATCGCGGAAACCGTGCGGGAGAAGTCGGCGGGAATCGCCAGCGCGTGGGAATCGTTGAAATCGTACATCAGCGCGTCCACGGGCAGATTGGCGAGCGACCAATGGTTCCACTGGAAGCCGCACACCGGAATGGAATCGGGATCGACGAATTCCCAATGCAGGAACTGCACGGACGGGTCGAGCTCGTCGATATAGAAGGGGAAGGAAACGATCGGAGTGCCGTCGATGCAGTTCTCAGGCGGCGCAGCCTTGGCGAACGCGTCGGGAATGACGGTGAAATCTGCGGAAATCTTCATGCTTCCAGTATCGCGCATGCGCGTGACGCGACGCGGCCGTATGACGCGTCTACGCCGGTGGCTCAATCGATGCAATCGCAGCAATCGACGCAACCCGCAACCGAAACGACCCCGTCCGCGCGGCGATCGCACGGAACGGGGTCATTCCGGGAAACAGGGCCTATCAGAACCGAATCGCTCTCATAGGCACATTTGCAGTGGCGGAACCCTGCGGCCGCGATGACGCAGCCGCAAAGTCCGGAATAGCCGAGCGAAAGAAAGAAGGGGGAAAAATCACTCGGCCGGCTTGTAGAAGTCGCCGTTGAGGGCTGCGGCCGCCTTGGCCTTGGCCTCTTCGAAGGTGACTTCGGCGAGGGAGGCGCGCACATCGTCCAGCGCCACCGGGGTCATGGACAGCGAGTTGACGCCGAGACCGGCCAGCACGACCGCCAGATCCGGATCGGCCGCGGCCTCGCCGCACACGCCCACCGGCATGCCCTTGGCGTTGCCCGCGTCGCAGATCATCTTGATGGCGCGCAGCACCGCCGGATGCCATGCGGTCTGGTAGTTGGCCACGGAGCCGAGGGTACGGTCGGCGGCAAGGGTGTACTGGGTCAGGTCGTTGGTGCCGATGGACACGAAGTCGGCCACGTCGGCCACCTTGTCGGCCATCAGAGCGATCGACGGCACTTCGGCCATAGCGCCCACGAACTTCAGGCCGAAGCTCTTGCCGAGCTTGACGAAGTAGTCGGCCTCATGCTGGTCGGCGACCATCGGGGCCATGACCCACAGGTTCGCGTCGGTTGCGGCGTCGGCGGCGGCGAGCGCCTTGAGCTGGCCTTCGAGCACGTCCATGTGGGCGCGCAGGGTGCGCAGGCCACGCAGGCCGAGGGCCGGGTTCGGCTCGTCTTCCGGAGTCAGGAACGGCAGCGGCTTGTCGGCGCCGGCGTCGAGCATGCGGATCACGACCTTCTTGCCCGGGAACTGGCTGAGCAGCTCGGTGTAGGCCTTGGTCTGCTCTTCGACGCTCGGCGGCTCGGAGTTGCCGATGAACAGGAATTCGGTACGGAACAGGCCAACGCCTTCGGCGCCGTATTCCAGCGCCTTCGCGGCGTCGGACGGCTTGCCGACGTTGGCGAGCAGCGGAATCAGATGGCCGTCCTTGGTGGCGCCCGGCTTGCCACGCAGTTCCTTGGCTGCGGCGGCACGGGACTTGGCGGCTTCGGCGGCGGCGATCTCGTCTTCGCTCGGGTTCACCACGATCTCACCCTTGGCTGCGTTGACGATGACGTTGGTGCCGTTCTCAAGTTCGGCGGCTTCGGCGGCGGAGACGACCGCAACGATGCCACGGGCGCGCGCCAGAATGGCGGTGTGGGAGGTCGGACCGCCCTGGGAGGTGACGATGGCCAGGGTCTTGCTCATGTCGAGCGCGGCGGTGTCGGCCGGGGACAGGTCTTCGGCGACGAGCACGAACGGGGTTTCGCTGACCGGCAGGCCTGGGGCGGGAGCGCCCATGAGGTCGGCGATCACACGCTGGCCGACGTCATGCAGGTCGGCTGCGCGCTCAGCCTGGTAGCCGCCGATGGCGCGGAACATGTCTTCGACCGCGCCGAAGCCTTCCAGCACGGCGCGCTCGGCGGTCTTGCCCTGGTTGATGAGGTCCTTGATGGACTGTGCAAGGGACGGATCGGAGGCGAACATGGCGATGGCCTGCAGAATCGGGGCGGCCTGCTTGGCGCCTTCGTCGCCGTTGGCGGCCTCTTCGGCGCGACGGTTCAGGTCGGCGTTGACGAGGGCGAGCGACTTTTCGACGCGGGCGATTTCGGTTTCCGCGGAGATGCTTTCGGCGCGCGGAGCGTCCGACGGTTCCGGCAGCGGAGCGGCCATGCGAATGACCGGGCCGACTGCGACGCCACGACCGATACCAACACCCTTAATGTTCATGAGAACTCCTTTTCCTGTTTCCTTGGGAAAAAATATGGATACGCAAACGATTGCAGGATTATGCCTGCCTTGCGTAGGTGAGTTACTGCAATGATCCCCACCGTCTTTGCCGGTAAATCATTTTCAGCCTGCGATTAGTATACACGAAATTCCCGCAAAACAAAACCGGTAAACGTTTTCTGTGTTTCGTAAAAACTGTGCTATGATAATCGCAAGAAATGCAGATGCCGGCAAAAGCCGCATAATGCAATCGATATGCAAAAATCGATATACATCGACGTGTAAATATCGAGACGACCCAACGTAAGCAAACCAACCACCAACCACAACAAAGGAGACCATTATGGCAACCCGCAATCTCGTCATCAACGATCCGGTCGGCATTCACGCCCGTCCGGCCGCCATGTTCGCGCAGGCCGTCACCGCTTCCGGCCAGACCGTGACCATCGCCAAGGAAGGCGGCAACGCCGTTCCGGCCGGCTCCATCCTGTCCATCATGGGTCTGGGCATCAAGCAGGGCGACACCGTGGTCATCAACGTCGAAGGCGACAACGCCGAGGCCGTGGCCGACAACCTGGCCAACATCCTCGTCAACGCCGAGTGACGCACCGCGCATAACGCGCTGACGCACTGACGTACGAACGTTTCGACCGCCCGCCATATTCGACGGGCGGTCGTTCTATTCTTAATAGGCTCTTCGCGGCTCGAACCGGTTCATCAGACCAGACCTTTGACCGAGAAGCACACAGGGGTTCAGGGCACCCTTTAGGGCATTTTGAAAAACACTTAGGGAGCCGGCAAACGCAAGCCGGACACGACGGAAAGGACAGCGCATGGCAGGCAGAACCGACAGCGGCAGCTCAATCACCAACGTCGCGGCGACGGCCGGCGTGTCCATCGCCACCGTCTCACGCGTGCTGTCCGGCAAACGCGGCAAGGACGACGATATCGCCCGCCGCGTGCGCGAAGCCGCCAAACAGCTCGGCTATTCCGTCAACTACGCGGCGAGCGCGCTGCGCAGCGACGTGACGAAAACCATCGGCCTGGTCATTCCGAGCGCCACGGAACCGTTCGCCGCGCAACTGCTCGACGAAATCGAGCCGACCATCGACACCGAATCGCAGCAACTGCTGCTGGGCATCGGAGCCACGCAGGAAGCGCAGGCGGAACGCATCGAATCGCTGGCCAACCGCCATGTGGACGGGCTGATCGTGGTGCCCGCAGCCGGCGCTGACCTTGCCGGAACGCTGAACCAGTACGCGAACACGCTGCCGATCGTGCAGATCTGCGGACGGCAGACCGCGCCGCGCGTGTCCGTGGTAGGCATCGACGAAAACGCCGCGATGGAGGCGATCGTCAAACATCTGGCCGAGCAGGGCATCGCGTCCGCCGCATACATGGCCGGCAACGAGCTGTCTTTCGAATCGGCGGAACTGTTCGCCACATTCCACACGCATATGCGCACTTACGGGCTTGCCACCAGCGAAAACTGGAACCAGTTCGGCGAACGTACCGTGCAGCGCGGTTTCGATTGCGCCATGCGGCTGTTCAACGGGCCGCTCGTACAGCCGGAAGCCGTGGTCTGCGCCGACGATGCGATCGCGTTCGGCGTGATGGTGGCGTTCGACGCGTTGGGAATCCGCGTGCCGGAGGACGTGCTGGTGGTCGGCTACCATGATTCCGCCATCGCGCGTACCACCATGCCCCGTCTGACGTCGGTGCGTGCGCCGTTTGAGCGTATTGTGTCGGAATGCTTGCGATTGCTGGCTTCCGGTCCTGCCGGAGGCGCGGCTGAGACGGCTGCTGCGCCAGGCGGCAGCGTGCGCGCGCCCCGTGTCATGCTTGCCCCGCAGCTTATTGTGCGGGATTCCTCGGTGTTCCGCCGGTGAATCGCGAATCGAATCGCCGGTAATTACTGGAAATTACGAAAATCACGGAATCAGCGCGCAGAACAGCGCTTCGAACACCAAAACCGGATTGCCGTTGCCATTGAGCCTGCGGCGCGCGGTGGCGATGTCCTCCAGCCGGCGCACGGCCCCCGTACGGTCGAGCCGTACCGACAATTCCGTGATGGCGGAACGGTTTTCGAGGTTGATGAGCCCCACCGCGTCCTCGGCGTTGTTCTGCAGCACCGCCACGTCACGGTAGATACTGGCGACCGAATTGAGCGCACGGTCGAGCACGTCACGCGTGAGTCTGGTGGCGCGTCGTTTGAGCTCGTCTTTTTTGGCGATCGCATTGTATGCGCCACGCAGTTTCGGGGGTATGCGGTCTTTGGGTCCGAGCCCGTTGATGCGGCGGAAATCGGCTTCCGCTTCGGACGCTTTGACGTTGACTTCCGCTTCGGCCTGCGCCTTCGCGTTGTCGATGAGGTTGCCAGCCAATAGCACGGCGTCCGACGCGCGATGCAAGCCGAGTACGCCGACGATGAGCTCGTCGCGGTCCGTCATGACGCGTTCGTCCTTGGCATACAGGCTCGCGATGCCGATGTGCCCCTCCGACAATCGTGCCGCACGCGCCGCGATATTCGGCTCGAAACCTTGCGATTCCAAGAATTTCGCCACCGCCTGGTTGGACGGTACGGCCAGGTTGACGATGCGCGTGCGCGAGCGGATGGTCGGCAGCACGTCTTGGGCGCTGGGCGCGCACAGCAGCCAGATGGTGTGCGGGCTCGGCTCTTCGATTTCCTTCAACAGCACGTTGGTGGTGCGTTCCATCATGCGGTCGACGTCTTCGATGATGATGATGCGCCACGGCGCGGTGCCGGGCATCTGCTCGGATGTGGTGATGATGTCACGCACCTCGTCGATGCCGATGGTCACCTTGTTGGTGGCCAGCACGCTCACGTCGGGGTGGGTGCCGGCAAGCACCTGCTCGGTGGTTTTGGTCGGCTCATCGTTCAGGCCATGATCGGGGCTTTCGAGCGCGGCGGCGAACGCGCGGGCAACGTTGGAACGGCCCGATCCGGGAGGGCCGCAGATCAGCCACGACTGCGCGATGGCCTTCGGGTCGCCGCTGGCGATGGCCTTCAGCTGTTCGACCACCTGCGCTTGGCCTACTATGGAGTTCCACACGCTCATGCGATACCCCCGTCAGCGGTGCTCACGGTGTCGAAATCGGCTTTGATACGCGCCCACACGTCTTCGATGGACTGGCTTGCGTCAATGACGTGGAACCGTTCCGGCTCACGTTCAGCCAAGTCGAGGAACGCGACGCGCGTGCGGCACTGGAAGTCGTTGCCGGCCGCCTCCATGCGGTCTTCGGCATGCTGCAGCCGCGCATGCGATTGCGCCGGATCCATATCCAGCAGATACGTGCGTTCCGGCAGCAGACCGTTCGTGGCCCACATGCTCAGGTTTCGGATTTCCGCGGCCGTCAGCTCGCGGCCGCCCGCCTGGTACGCCAAAGAGGAATCGAGATACCGGTCGGTGATGACCACCGCGCCGCGTTGCAGAGCGGGCAGAATCACTTCCGCGACGTGCTGCGCGCGGTCGGCGGCGAACAACAGCGCCTCCGTACGCGGGGCGATGTCGGCACAATCGTTCTCATCCCCCGTATCCACGCCGTGCAACAGCATTTTGCGAATCGCCACGCCCAATGCGGTGCCGCCCGGCTCGCGCGTGACCACGCATTCGCGGCCCTGAGATTCAACATATGCGCGCAACCGTTCGACCTGCGTGGTCTTGCCCACGCCGTCAACGCCTTCAAACGAGATAAAAGTGCCCTGCATGCCTTTCACTGTACCGTGCGCCCCTGCCGTGCCCGGCCATTCGGCCCACGGCTTGGTGTCGCACGATGCCGATTGTCTTGCGGAACATCAGATCGTGCGACGTTTCGCGCGCCGCATAACGTCAGCGTGCGGGAACGACTTCAGGACGCGCGTAGCCTTCGTTGGCGGTCAGCCAGTCGACGTCAGCCTTCACGGTGGACGCGGTGGAGCCGATCTCCTTCGCTATACGCGTATTCGCCCAACCCTTGTCGGCCAGTTCACGCACCTTGGCACGGCGGTCGGCACGCGCCTGTTCGGTCGCGCTCACCTTCTTCGCGGATTTCGCTCCTTTGGCAGCGCCCTTCTTGGCTCCCTTCGCAGCCGTCTTGCGGCCACGACGCTTCGACGGGCCCTGCGCGCGCTTCTCCGCCAGCAGGCGGAACGCCTCGGCCGGTTCGATCGATTCGGGCGCATACTGCTTCGGCAGTGTACGATTCGTCTCGCCGTCGGTGATGTACGCGCCGTAGAAGCCGTCCTTGATGGTCACGTGCTTCTGGGTTTCCGGATCGGTGCCCAAGTCGCGCAACGGCGGCTTGGCCGCGCCACGTCCACGACCGCGTCCATACTTCGGCTGCGCGAACAGTTCCTTGGCCTTCTCCAAGTCGACGGTGAAGATCTCGTCTTCGGAAGCCAGCGAACGCGTGTCGGACTTGCCGTCGGCACCGGTCTTGGTCAGGTACGGGCCGTAACGGCCATTGTTGGCCATGACCGTAACCGTTTGCATTTCGCCGGTTTCGGCGTTCGCCTCATCGTAGGAGCCGACTTCGCGCGGCAGGCTCAGCAGTTTCAGCGCGTCTTCCAACGTCAGCGATTCGGGACTCATCGTCTTGAACAGCGACGCCATCTTCGGACGGTCGGAAGCCGCCTTCTTACCGCCGGAACGCTTCGTCTTGCCCGCCTTGCCTGCGGCGGACTCGGCAGCGGTATCGCCGGCATCTTCCGCGCTCGGCATGACCAACGCCACGTACGGGCCGAACCGGCCATTGCGTACCTCGACGGTGCCGCCGGACACCGGGTCCTTGCCCAGTTCACGCGGCCCACCGGAATGGTTTTCAATCAGATCGTGGCCGACCTCGACGGTCAGCTCATCCGGAGCGAGCGTATCCGGCAGCGAGGCGCGCTTCGGATTGCCTTCCGCATCCAGATGCTTCATGTCCTCAAGATACGGGCCATAACGGCCGACGCGCACGTGCAGGCCATCGCCGATATCGATGGTGTTGATCTCACGCGCATCAATCTCGCCAAGCTGCGCCACCTGCTGCTGCAGGCCCTCATGCGCCTCGTCGGCGGACTGGGCCGCGCCATCGCCGGAACCGAAGTAGAAGCGGGTCAGCCACGCCTTGCCGGTCTCATGGCCACCAGCAATCTGGTCGAGGCCGGTTTCCATATCGGCGGTGAACTCGTAATCCACATACTTCGGGAACTTCGTTTCAAGCAGTTTGGTGACGGAGAACGCCAGCCAGGACGGAATCAGCGCACGGCCACGCTCGTACACGTACCCGCGGTCGATGATCGTGGAGATGATGCTCGCATACGTGGACGGACGGCCGATTTCCTTCTGTTCCAACGTTTTGACGAGCGACGCTTCGGTGTAGCGCGCCGGCGGCTGGGTCTCGTGGCCGTCCGCGGCAACGTCCACGGCGGCAAGCTCGTCGCCCGGCTGCATCGGCGGCAGGGAAACGTTGTCATCGGTTTTCTTCGAAGCCTTCGCAGACTTTTCGGCCTTATCGCCAATCTTCACGCCCGCCGCTTCGGCGCTCTTCTTCGCGTCGGCAACGCTACGGCGGCCCTCGCCGGTGGCCTTCATGAAGCCGGGGAATTCGATGACGGTGCCGGACGCCTGGAACATGGCCTCGCCGTCGGATTCGGTCGGCGAGGACAGGCGCACGGTGGCGGTGGAACCGGTCGCATCGGCCATCTGGCAGGCCAGCGTGCGCTGCCAGATCAGGGTGTACAGCTTGAGCTGGTCGGCCGGCACTTTGGTGGCGATTTCAGCCGGATCGCGGAAATGCGCGCCCGCCGGTCGGATACATTCATGGGCTTCCTGCGCGCCCGCCGTCTTCGTGGCGTACTGCTTGGGCGCATCGGACAAGTACTTTTCGCCGAAGTGCCGCGACACCGCTTCACGGGCGGCCGCGATCGCCTCCTGCGACAGCGTCACCGAATCGGTACGCATATACGTGATGAAACCGTTTTCGTACAGGCCCTGCGCGGCACGCATGGTCTGGCGCGAGCTCATGCCAAGGCGATTGCCGGCCGTCTGCTGCAGCGTGGACGTGGTGAACGGCGGCACCGGACGGCGACGGTACGGCTTGGTCTCCATCGACGAGACGGTGAACGTCGCATATTCCAGCGATCGCGCGATCGCATTCGCGTGCGTTTCGTCCAGCTGCACGACGTTGTCTTTGACGCCGGCGGCGGTCAGCTGGCCATCATCGCCGAAATCCTTGGAACCGGCCAAACGACGGCCACCAAGCGACACCATGCGAGAATCGAACGCAACATTGTTGCCGTCGGCGTCGGGCGCTTCCAGCGTGGCGGTGACATCCCAATAGGGGGCACGCACGAACGCCATGCGCTCACGCTCACGTTCCACGATCAGACGGGTGGCCACGGACTGCACGCGGCCCGCGGACAGGCCCGGACCGACCTTGCGCCACAGCACCGGGGACAGCTCATAGCCGTACAGACGGTCCAGAATACGACGGGTTTCCTGGGCGTCCACCATGGCGGCGTCCACATCACGCGTGTTGTTCAGCGACGCCTTGATCGCTTCCGGCGTGATCTCGTGGAACACCATGCGCTTGACGGGCACCTTCGGCTTCAGCGTCTGCACAAGATGCCATGCGATCGCCTCACCTTCGCGATCCTCATCAGTGGCGAGGTAGAGGGTGTCTGCCTTCTTCAGCGCGCTTTTCAGGTCGGCAACGGTTTTCTTCTTGTTGCCGTCCACGATGTAATACGGCTTGAATCCGTCTTCGATATCCACGCCGAACTTGCCGTACTTGGCTTTCTCGGCCGCCGGCACCTGGCTGGGCTGAGCAAGGTCGCGGATATGGCCGACCGATGCCATGACCGTGTATCCGGAGCCCAAGTATCCGCCAATCTTCTTCGCCTTGGTAGGAGACTCCACAATAACGAGCTTGCTGCCGGTAGCCATAGCCACTCCTTATTACTAGTGTTTGCAACGCAATAATACTCACTGAATACGGAGAAATGGCAAACCGCCCGTGTGGCGTATGGACGGCAGCATGCCCGGAACCGGCTGTTTTCAGCGCTTCGGCGGTGCGGGCGGCGCTCCCACCAAACCCAGTTTCGTCAACGGCGAGGCGGTCAGCTGACGCATGGCGAGCGTTATGCCAAGCACCAGCGCGGAAACGGCGGCCGTCAGCAGCGCCGTGGAAACGTACGCGCCGGCATTCGTCCATTCGGCGCTCATGGCGAGTCCCGGCTGAATCTGCCAGATGATATACGCGCCGTACAGGATGCCCAATACGCCAATCGTCAGCATCACACTGCCGACGATCTGCACGCTTGCCGACGAGACGCGCGTGCCCGGCCCATCCATGCCGCTGGCGAACGTGGTGGCAAGCGCCAGCAACGCCAGTCCGCCGACGATCAGCAGCGCCATAATCACGTCGGTCGGACGATGCCATTGCGCCGCGATCACCGACAATCCGACCAGCACCGTATACGCCCAACCAATCACCGCCACCAGCGCACGCAGCACGCGCGGTACGGCGCACAGCAGCATCACGCTTGCCGCAGCGGCAAGGATGACATGTCCGGAAGGCGCGGAATTATTAGGATTCGATTCCAAATTAATAAGATACGGGCGTGGCAGCAGCGGCTTCAACAGTTCGGCCGCGGCGAAACACAGGCCTCCGAATACAGCGAGCTGCGCGATCGACAGCCACCGTTTGCGCACGATCAGCACGGCAAACGCGATTGCCCCCATGATGACGCTGACGGTGATGACCACTGCGGAAATGGCGAAGACGTGCACGACCGGCGCCAGCCAACCCGGCAACGCGGCATCGAATTTCGACCAGACGATATCCTCATAGCTTTGGCCGTCCATGGTACGCACGCCAAGCCACCAGACGCCGGCGGAAGCGGCAAGCATCAGCAGACCGAACACCACGCACAGCACGATGCTGGACACGCGCGGATGGCGGGTCAGCGGATCCGCCTGAGCCAAGCCTTTGTTGACATCCTGCGGAGAAAGCACCGCCTCGACTTCGCGCATATCAGGGAACGACAACGATTCCAACGGTTCCGCAGGCGTTGCTGCCGTGGGCTGCTGAAGCATGTTCACAGGCTGCTGTGGATCTCGGACAAGTGGCTTGAATTCGTTGGTCATAGTCACCGAGAATACGGCATCGCCCCTACTGTGGGGAACGAATCGGAGAAGATATAGAAAAACCTCCACGCACCCGGAAGAGGCCACTTACCCTTGCTGCATTCCTGCCCTGGGGGAGTTGGGTGACATACCGCCACGCGGAGGCTCTTGCCATATTACACCATGCCCGGACCTCGCCGCACCGACTAGACGCACGGGTACACTTGAGAAGGAATCGCACGCCACCCCTGTGCGTTTGCGTGGCTGCGATAAGCATCGATAACGTTTGGAAGGTTGTTTTCTTATGACTGATGCGGTGGAGTATCCCGATCTGGTGGTCGTGGGCGCGGGCCTGTTCGGCCTGACCGTGGCCCAGCAGGCCGTCGAGCATCTGGGCGTGGGGGTCGAGATCATCGACGTGCGCGACCATATCGGAGGCAACGCGTACAGCTACATGGACGAGGAGACCGGCGCGGAGATCCACAAGTACGGCGCGCACCTGTTCCACACGTCCAACAAGAGGGTCTGGGACTACGTGAACCGTTTCACAAGCTTCACGGACTACGTGCACCGCGTGTACGCCACGCACGACGGCGAGGTGTATCCCCTGCCGATCAACCTGGGCACGATCAACCAGTTCTTCCACGCGCACTACACGCCGGCCGAGGCGAAGGCCCTGGTCGACGAGCAGGCCGGCGAATTGGCGGGCACGGACCCGAAGAACCTCAACGACAAGGGCATTTCGCTGATCGGCCGCCCGCTGTACGAGGCGTTCATCAAGAACTACACGGGCAAGCAGTGGCAGACCGATCCGAAGGACCTGCCCGCTGGCATCATCAACCGCCTGCCGGTGCGCTTCAACTACGACAACCGGTACTTCAGGGACACGTGGGAGGGCCTGCCCACGGACGGCTACACCGCCTGGATGGAGCGCATGATCGACGACCCGCGCATCCACGTGACCCTCAGGACCGACTTCTTCGACGAGTCCCAGCCGTACAACAGGAAGGCCTTGGCGGCTGCGGGCGTTCCGGTGGTGTACACGGGTCCGGTGGACCGCTACTTCGACTACTCGCTGGGCGAGCTGAAGTGGAGGACCGTGGACTTCAGGGAGGTGCGTTACGACGAGGGCGACCATTTCGGCTGCCCGGTGATGAACTTCTCCGACGCGGACGTGCCGTACACGCGCGCGATCGAGTTCAAGAACTTCAACCCGGAGCGCAGGGCTTCGCAGAACCCGGACAAAACGGTGGTGTGGGAGGAGTACAGCCGTTTCGCGGAGCGTGGCGACGAGCCGTACTATCCGATCAACACGGAGGCCGACAAGGAGCTGTACGCGAAATACGAGGAGCTCGCGAAGGCCGAGCCGAGGACCGTGTTCGGCGGTCGTTTGGGCACGTACAAGTATTACGACATGCACAACGTGATCGACACCGCGTTGACCGCGTACGAGGAACAGGTCGAACCACTCCTCAAAAAGTGACCAGCCTTCTTCGAATCGCGGTATCGCAATAAGACCGCGATACCGCAATAAATCGCAATAAATCGCAATAGGAAATCCCCAACCCGCCGAACAGCGGATTGGGGATTTCCTTATGCCGTTTGCAATGCCGAATCGGGCTCAGGCGCGCCAAACATCCTTGCCGGCAGCCTTTGCAGCCGCCACGTCGGCGTCAAGCTGCGCCTCATCGCCTTCCACGTTGCCCTTGATGAACTCCTCCACCAGGCGGCGGGCCTCACCATCCTCATGCTGGACGGCCGGCGACTTCATGAAGTAGGAGCTCGGCGCCAGCACCGGACCGGCCAGATGACGATCGAGCGCGATCTTCGCGGCACGCACGGCATCGATCACAATACCGGCGGAATTCGGGGAATCCCACACCTCAAGCTTGTATTCGAGGTTCAGCGGCACATCGCCGAACGTGGTGCCCTCAAGACGCACGAAGGCGAACTTGCGGTCGTCAAGCCAAGCCACGTAATCGGACGGGCCGATATGCACGTTATGCGGATCCATCTCGTGCGGCACCACGGAAGTGACGGCACGGGTCTTGGAGATCTTCTTGGATTCCAAGCGGGAACGCTGCAGCATGTTCATGAAGTCCATGTTGCCGCCGACGTTGAGCTGGTACGTACGGTCCAGACGCACGCCGCGATCCTCGAACAGGCGGGCCAGCACGCGGTGCGTGATGGTGGCGCCGACCTGCGACTTGATATCGTCGCCGACAATCGGCACACCGGCGTCACGGAACTTCTGCGCCCACTCCGGATCGGAGGCGATGAACACCGGCAGGCAGTTCACAAACGCGCAGCCAGCGTCCATAGCGGCCTGAGCGTAAGCCTTGTCCGCCTTCTCGGAACCGACCGGCAGATAGGAGACCAGCACGTCGACCTTCTTGTCACGCAGCACCTGCGCCACATCCACCGGCTCGGCGTCCGACTCCGTAATCATCTGACGGTAGTACTCGCCCAAACCGTCGTTGGTCGGGCCACGCAGCACCTCGACGCCCAGATTCGGCACGTCCGCGAATTTGATGGTGTTGTTCTGAGAAGCGCCAATCGCCTCGGACAGGTCCTTGCCCACCTTCAGCGCATCGACATCGAACGCGGTGACGAATTCGATGTCACGCACGCGGTAGCCACCGAAATTGTTGTGCATCAGGCCGGGAATCTTATCCTCGTCCTTGGTGTCCTTGTAATACTCAACGCCCTGCACCAGCGACGAGGCGCAATTGCCCACGCCGGCGATAGCCACTCGAATGCTCATCTGAAAACGACTCCTCTGTTATGCGTTTCGCAGGTATACCAATCCCCAAGCATACCCACAAACCGCATTGTAAACTGAAAAATCACTGAAAAACGGCCATATTACGGCAGTCGTCAACAGATTGTCGATTTGTAAAAAAGCTGCGCAAAAACATGTTTTTCCAGTCGGACAGCACCATCTACACCCTTGTTTTTCAGGTCGTTCGGCTACGGTGGAAACCATGGTTTCACGAACACGAAGTGTCAGCTCACGCTCAAAAAGCGCCCGCAGCGGCAGCGCAACGTCCACGACGCCACGGGTGGGCACCACCTACGGGGTCCATGGAGAAGTGCTGAGCAAGCCGCCCCAGGGGCCGAAGCACACTTCGCATCGCGCACCCAAAAAGACCAGAAAACACAAGCATCTCGTGCTCAAATGGGTGCTCGGCATCTTCGCGGCGCTCATCGCGGCAGGTATCGGCCTGTTCGCCTACATGTACATCACCACGGAAATCCCGCAGCCGGAAAAGTTCGCGCTGGCCGAAAAGACGACCGTGTATTACAACGACGGCACCACGCCGATCGGCAGCTATGCGGAGCAGAATCGCGAAATCATCAGCTGCGCAGACCTGCCCGACTACGTCGGCAACGCGATTGTGGCTTCGGAAGACCGCTCCTTCTATACCAATAAGGGCATCGATCCGATCGGCATCGCACGCGCGTTCTACAACAACCTGACCACCGGTAGCAGGCAGGGCGGTTCCACCATCACCCAGCAGTATGCGGAACGCTATTATCTGGGCGAAACCACCTCGTACGTGGGCAAACTGCGTGAGGCGTTCCTGGCGGTCAAAATCGCCCAAGCACAGGACAAGAGCCAGGTGTTGTGCAACTACATGAACACCATCTATCTCGGCCGTGGCGCATACGGCATCCAGGCAGCGGCCAAAGCGTACTTCGGCAAGGACGCGAAGGATCTGACGCTCTCCGAAGCGGCCATGCTTGCCGGCATCATTCCCGCGCCGAGCGTATGGACCCCCGACGTGAATCCCAAGCAAGCTGAAAAACGTTACAAGCGCGTACTGAACATCATGGACGAAGACGGCTACATCACGCCGGACGAGAAGAAAGCCGCGAAATTCCCGCAAACCATCGAAATCCAACAGAACAACCAGATGTCCGGACCGAACGGATACCTGCTGACGATGGTGCAGAACGAACTCGTCAACACCAAGGCGTTCAGCAAGCAGGACCTGGAAACCGGCGGCTACAAAATCGTCACCACCATTGACAAATCGAAGCAGGACCTGATGTTCTCCACCATCAGTCCCTCCCAAAACGGCATGCAAGGCATCGTGCCCGACGGCATGCAGTTCGGCGCGCTGTCGGTGAACCCCAAGGACGGTTCCATCATCTCGCTGTACGCAGGAGACGACTACCTGACCAAGCAGCTCAACAACGTCACCCAGGCAACGTACGAAGTCGGCTCCACCATGAAGCCGTTCGCATTGCTGGCCGCCGTCAACGAAGGCGTCAGCCTCAACACGTACTTCAACGGCAACTCGTACCGGACGTTCCCGGGCATCACCGAAACGGTGAGCAACTACGGCGGCGAGAATCTGGGATACGTGAACCTGTACACGGCGACGGAACAATCCTCGAACACCGTGTACATGGATCTGCAAACCAAGCTCGGCGCGCAGAAAATCGCCGAAACCGCACGGCAGGCCGGCGTTGACGATTCGTCTTTGGATGGTTCCAACCCGTTCACCGTGCTCGGCAACAACGGCCTGACCCTCAAGGACATGACGCAGGGATACGCCACACTGGCCAACCAAGGCAACAAGCCGACGCTGCATATCGTTGCCCAAGTGCAGACGGCGAACGGCACCGACCTGTACAACGCGCCGACCTCGGCGGAGCAGACGTTCGAAGCGAACAACGCGAATCTCGTGACGAAGGCGCTTACCGGCGTGGTCCAGCGAGGCACCGCCACCGAGGCGCGTGCCACTGGGCACACCATTGCCGGCAAGTCAGGCACCGCAAACGATTCCAACGCAGCGAGCTTCATCGGCTACACGCCGTCCATGCTGACTTCTGTGGCGATGTGGTATCCGGACGCCAACGGCAATCCGCAACAGATCCCTTCGTTCGGCCGATGGACCGGCGGCAGCGACTACCCCGTGCATCTGTTCACCGAATACATGAAGCAGGCCCTTGCCGACACTCCGAACGAAACGTTCCCCGACGCCACCGATAACGGCAAGGTCGGCGGACCGGACGGTACGTGGGGCACCGGCGCGCAGAAGAGCTCGACCAGAAGGCAACAGACCACCGTGACTCCGCGCACCGAGGAGAACACCCAACAGACCACGCCGAATCAGACCGAGGAAACGCAGAATACCGGTCAGGGCGGTGGCGACGGCGGTAATAGTGGCGGTATCCCCGCTAACGGCGACGGTAACGACACCAACGGTGGCAATGGCGGAGGAACCAGTGGCGATAATTCCGGTAATAACGGCACCAATGGCGATACATCGCAGCAATAGCAGTCGCTGACTGCGATTGCCGTCGCGGTCAGCGAACACGCAAAGGGGGCTTCCCGGTTATTCCGGGAAGCCCCCTTGGTTTTGCCGCGTGCACACGCGGGCGCACGGTCGTCAGCGTCGTTCGTCAGAATGCATGCACATGCTGGGCAAGACGGTCGTATTCGGCGCGCGTCAGCGAGGCGACGCCACCGTGCTTCGTATGCGCGGTGAGGAAGTAATCGTCCGCCTGCAACGGCATCCAGCCCTGATCGAGATCGCGGCTGACCATCGGACGGTATCCGATCGATGGAATCACGTCCACGAACAAGTACCATTCGTCGTCCGGTCCACCGTTGTTGTGGTGGTTGGCGAACACCGCAGGACCTTCCACGCCGCCGGGGTTGCCGTCCGGCACGTAGCCTGCGCCAATCCGGTCCTGCACCTTGGTCCAGACCGTCCCCGGCTCCCACCAGCGCTTCGCGTCGGTGCGGTCCATCCAGATGCCGGTGCCATGCGCGTTGTCCTTGGTGATGCGGTACGTGCGCACACCACCATCAGGCAACGGACGTTGGATCATCGTGGTGTCGATGGCGTCGCCGTGGTTGTCGATGAACACGCCGCCATATTCGAATGTGTCCTGCGTGAAATCGGTGGTGGCGCCCCACAGCACGGTGCAGTAGACGTTCTTGTCGTCGTGCGTCCTATCCTCGTCGTCGAACACGGTGCTGGACCAGTACATGACGAATGCGCCGCGACCGCCATGATGGCCTTGCGGATAGTAGTCCGGCACCCAGAGGCATTCGCATGCCCAAGCCATACCAAGCTCCAGATGGGAGCCGTCCGGCTTGCGGGACACGTCGAGCATGCGCGGCTCACTCCAATGGAGCAGATCGTCGGATTCCCAGATGATGAGATTCGTGCTGGCGTGGTGGCTCCACTCGTACCAGCCGCCGCCGTCGCCTCCGAACACGCGCAGGTCGGTGGCGATGATATACCACGTGCCGGTGTCGGGATTGCGGATGATATGCGGATCGCGCACCCCTGTGGTGCCAAGATGCGAAGCCAGCACAGGCTTTCCATCGTTGAGCGGCATCCAACGGTGCGGATTGTCGCCATCGGATATATCCATGTAAATCTTCTCGGCATAGCCGTCCGGATCCTCGATGAAGTGGACGAGCAGATAGCCGTAGTCGTCGTTCGTGTCGGTCATGGTCCCACCTTGTGGTTGTGAATGAATGAATTGGATAAGTGAATTGCGTGTTCGATAACGTACCGCGTCAACATGCGCGGATACGAAAAAAGCCGCCGCCACGAGAGCGACAGCTTTCTTCGGGAAGGAGGATTAGCCCTGATGCGTGCGGGCCCATGTGCGGATCGCATCCTGCTGCGCCGCGATGGCCTTGTTGCGGGCCAGATAGATGACCAGGGTGATGGAATACAGTGCAAGGCCGATGAGGTCCATCGTGCCCAGGGAGAAGACCACCACGATTGCCAGCCAGATGATCACCCACCGGCTGGTGGTGCCGGGAGCGAGACACCGCATGGACATGATGAAGCTGACGATGCCGATAATCAGCACCAGCAGCGCGTAGATGCCCACCACCGTCGAGGCGTTGTCCACCGCGGAATAGTCCGTTTTCAGCAAACCGTTATGTTCCAGCAGATCGTAGGCTTGGCCTTTGAACCAGCTGGTGAACATGAACAGTGTGATGGACGCCATGATCACGTTGTAGGCGGCGGCGATGGTCATCAGCACTCGTTCCGCCTTGCGAGCCAATGGTGCCGGCGGCTGCATGGTGTTGCCTTGCGGATTCATATCGGTCCTTTCCGTGGTGTGGCCTCATCCGATGTGCGATGCGCAGCTCGGGAAAGATAAAATCACAGGCCCGTCCGTTTGGGGACGGACCTGTGCATTATCTCACTCGGCCGGTATCAGCCCTTGAGGCCGGAGGTGATGTTCAGGGACTGCAGGAAGTACTTCTGCGCGAACAGGAACAGCAGCAGGGTCGGGATGATGGCCATGCAGGTGGCCGCCATCAGGGAGCCCATCTGGTTGTACTGGCCCATCTGGTTGCTCAGCAGCTGCAGACCAGCGGTGACCGGCATCTTGTTGATGTCGTTGAACACCAAGGTCGGCCACAGGAAGTCGTTCCAAGCGCCGGTGAAGCTGAACAGGAAGATGACGATCAGAATCGGGCGGATGGCCGGCAGCATGATGCGGGTGAAGATCTGGAAATCAGTGGCGCCGTCGATTTCGGCCGCCTCGTCCAGTTCCTTCGGGATGCCCTTCATGAAGTTGCGCACCAGGAAGATGTTCGCCACGTTGCCCAGGCCAGGGATGATGCAGGCCCAGTAGGTGTTGACCCAGCCGAGGGAGGCGATGATGCGGTACTGCGGGATCATGTTGACCACGGCAGGGAACATCGAGATGAGCAGCAGGACGAAGAACAGCGTATCGCGGTACTTGAAGTTCAGACGGGAATAGCCGAAGCCTGCGAGCGCGACGATGCACACGGACAGCACTGCGAACACGGTCGAGATAATCAGCGAGTTGCCCAGCCAGTTCAGGACCGGGTAGCTGGCGGATGCCTCGATCAGTGTCATGTAGTTGTCAAGCACCCACTTCGCGGGCAGGAAGTTGAACGCGTTGGAGGTGAATTCGGCCACCGACTTGAACGAAGTCGTCACGGTGTAGATCACCGGAAGCAGCCAGACGACTGCCAGCACGACGAGCACCACATAGACGGCGATCAGCGACGGGGAGACCTTTTTGGTTTTGTTTTCAGGAATTGCCGCGCTTGCGACATTGACTGTGGTTGCAGCGGACATCTTCAGTCCTCCTTATTCATGAAGATCAGCTGGATCGCGGCGATGGCCATCAGGATGATGCCCAGCAGCAATGCCATTGCGGAAGCCATGCCGGCGGCCGCAGGGCCGGCGGGGAACGCGAGGTTCCTGATATCCATCAGCAGCACCTGCGTCTGGTAGTTCGGTCCGCCGTTGGTCAGCATGACCGGCTGGCCCCACACGTTGAACGCACCGGTGGTGGTCATGATGGTGGTGTAGAACAACGGCAGCTTGATTTCCGGCAGGGTGATGGAGAAGAAGATCCTGACCGGACCGGCACCGTCGACCTTCGCGGCTTCGTAGAGGCTCTCGTCCACACCGGACAGCGCGGAACGGTAGATGACGAGGTTGCCGCCGATACCGGCCCACAGCACGAGTACGAAGATGGTGATCCATGCGTATGGGTTCTTGCCGAGCCAGTTGATGTCGGTGTGGAAGGTGGTGTTCAGCAGACCGAACTGGGAGTTGAAGACCATACGCCAGACCAGTGCACCGGCGGCGATGGAGATCAGACCTGGGATGTAGAAGATCGCCTGGAACAGACCGGCGCCCTTGAGTCCCTTCTTGCTGAGCGCCACGGCGAGCAGCAGCGGCACGATGATGGTCAGCGGCACGCTGACCAGCACGAAGAGCAGAGTGTGGCCGAGGTCACGCCAGAAGATCGAGTAGAAATAGGTGCTGGGGTCGAAGATCTTCGCGAAGTTCTGCAGGCCGACGAACTTCGGCGCACCGACCATGTTCCAACGGGTGAACGCCAGTCCAATGCCGAAAACGATCGGGATGATGCCGAAGACGGCGAAGATGATGAAGTGCGGAGCGATGTACGGCAGCGCGTGCCAGATGGAGTTCTTGCGCTTCATGGATGATTTTGCGGATCCGATCGTAGATGTCTTGCTCATCACGATTCCTCCTGAATCTCGATTTGGCCCTGGGCCATGAGGTCGAGGGTCTTCAGACCTTCTTCAAGACCAACATTGCCGTAGACGATGTCGTTGTATGTGCCCCAACCAGCGGTCGCATAGCCTCCGTAGAGGTAGTTGGAGGTCTTGATGTAGTCGCGTTCCTTCTTGCTGTTGGTGAAGGACGCCTGGATCAGCTTCTGGTACTTCGGGTTGTTCAGATCGCGGTATGCCGGCGAGATGGAACCGACCTCAGACCAATCCATCCAGTGCTCGTACACGTACTTGACGAAGTCAGCCGCCGCCGCGGATTTCGCCGCGGAACGATGCGGGTCCTTGAGCTGCATCCAGTTGCACTGGTAGAAGAAGTTCACCGGATTGTCGGCGCTGTACTGCAGGGTGTTAGCTTCCGCGATCTTGTCGGCTCCCAGGGTGTTGGACATATTGCCCTGCGCCCACGTGCCAAGCTGCGCGAACACGGCCTTGCCGGAACCGAACGCCTGCTCGCCGTCGACGTCCATCGGGGCGATCACACCGGCGTCGTACGCTTCCTTGAGCTTCTCCATGGGCTTGCGCCACACGTCCTTGGTCAGGTCGTCCATATCGTTCTCAAGCGTGCCGCCCGCGCCGTACAGCAGGGACATGAAGGCCCACGGAAGATTGCCGTAAGTCAAAGCGTAGGTGTCCTTGGGCAGCTTGCCCTTGAGGTCCTTGATCTCGTCGATGGTGACGAACCCGTCGTCGAGGATGTACTGCAGGTTGTACTTCTTGACCAGGTCCTTGTTGTAGTAGATGGCCATCTGGTACAGATACAGCGGAATGCCGTAGGCCTTGCCATTGACGGTGACGCCCTTCCAAGTGGCGGGCAGGAAGCTGCTTTCCTTGAGGTCCGGGGCGACCTTCTGCCAATCGTCCATGGTGTCGAGCAGACCTTGGGACTGCAGAACGGCGGTCTGGAACTGGTCGCCGATGATGATGTCGGGGATGTTCTTGCCGGTCTGCATCACGGAGTAGATCTTCGTGGTCAGATCGCCGCCGTTCATCGGCTGGAAAACGACCTTGTAATCGCTCTGGGCGTTGTATTCCTTGACGATGCGCTGCATTGCAGGACCGTCATCGCCCACCAGATTGTTCCAGAAGTAAATGGTCTTGCTTTCACCCGAAGAGGCACCGCAGCCTCCGGCGGCAAGCACAAGTCCAAGTGACGCACACACGGCTACGGCAGCCTTGGCAAAGCGCCGTAACCCGGTAAGATGCCTGGATGTAGACATTGTTTCCTTCCTTTTCCTCAACGGACCATCGCTGGACCGCTCCTCGTTGCAATCCGAATGGGAAGAATCCTTTTCGATTGAGCCTCCCTGCTCATTTGCAACGTTGTAATTTTGATTATACAGCTATTTTCATCGTTGTACAAACGGTAACACGCCGACGACAACAGCCAGCTTCATGGATGGGGTTATAGACGGGGTGACCCTCCAGCCACGCCCCTCAGTGGCCTACGGCCGGAGTTCCCGCAAGCGGGCCACCATCAGCGGGCAACACGTCCGTAGTGGTCGGAGTCCATAGATTATCAGGTTCCGGCACACCGAAATCCGGACCGTCGGCGGTCCACTTGACCACACCGACGCGCGCGTGGCGATTCGGGTCGAACAGCGGATCGCCCTTGATTTCCGTGTAATTACGGCAGTGGTAGATCATCAGGTCCTCGGTGCCGTCCTCGGACTTGGTGAACGAATTGTGGCCCGGACCATACTGACCGTTCTCGGCGCAGGTCTTAAACACCGGCACCGGGCTCTTGGTCCAGGAGGCCTTGTCCAGCAGATCGCTGCCGCGCTCGGCGGTCAACAGCCCCACGGCGTACGGAACTCCGGTGCCGGAGGCGGAATACGTGATGTAGATCTTGTTCTCATGGAACAGGAAGGCCGGTCCTTCGTTAACCAGGAAGTCGATGCATTCCCAGTCGTACTCCGGCTTGGTCAGCATGACGGGCTCACTGCCCAGCGTCCACGGATTGGCCATCTTGGCGATATACAGATTGGAGTTGCCTTCGATAGCGGGATCCTTCTGCGCCCATACCAAGTACTGCACGCCATCGATCACTTCGGTGGTGGCGTCAAGTGCGAAGGAGTCGATCGGAGTGATGATCTGGCCCTTCTCCACCCAGTTGTCGGAGGTCGGGTCGTCGTCGGTGTTCTCCAGCACGAACATGCGGTGCGTCGGCAGGCCGGATGCTTCGAAATCCGTTGCGGCGCCTGCGAAGTAGATATACCATGCGCCATTGATGCGGTGTAGTTCGGGGGCCCAGATGTAGATGCTTGCCGGGCCGGATTCGTGCTTGCGCCACACCACCGTCTCCGGAGCTTTCTGCAAATCGTTGATGCTCGATGCGTGCCGGATGGCGATGCAGTTGTATTCCGGATCGGAGGCGGTGAAATAATACTCGCCGTCAACCTTGAGCACCCAGGGGTCTGCGCGCTGAAGCACGATCGGATTGTTGTAAACAACCATGTTTAGTCCTTCTCAATCCGTTGTTCCAGTATTTACAACGTTGAATATATCATTCTTACATCGTTGTAACAACTTGGGCGCGTCATTGTCGGAAGATGCTTGTATGCGGTGCTGCCGCTGGGCATGGGCGTCCATCGTTTGCGCCATTCATGCCAATGTCGGTGCCGCCGTTGGTCATGGGTGCTCGACACACTCAAGGCCGTTCGGCCAAGCTTACGGCCGAGCGCCCATGCCCGGCGGCGGCACCTTGGGGGAAGAGCCGACTCAATGGGTACGCACGCTGGGAGAAACTTGCCGGAAGGCAAGCGAAAGCTCAGAGGACGAGGGAATCGATGGGGAGTTTGGTGGATTGGCGCACGACCAGCGACGATGCGACCTTGCGGAAGACCTTCTCCCCCGGTTTGTCGGCATTCGGGTCACGGCCGTCGATACGCTCCTTGAGCACCTTAACCGACAGACGAGCTACCGCCTCAAGTCCCGGCGCGATCGACGTCAGCGCCGGCGACAGGTACTGTGAATCGTCGGAATTGTCGAAACCAACCACGGAGATGTCGTCGGGAATGTGCAAGCCGTGCATCTGAATCGCGTGCATCACGCCGGAAGCCAGCATGTCGTTCAACGCGACGACGCCATCGACTTCGACGCCGGAATCCAGCAACGCGTTCATGGCCCTCACGCCGTCACTACGATGCCACATGCCCGATTCGACGACCAGCCGATCGTCGAATTCGACGCCGGCCTCCTCCAACGCCTCAAGATACCCTTGATAGCGCAGCGCGGCGGAACCGACTTTCTCCCCTGGATGCGCGCCGACCACGGCCACGCGGCGGCAACCGGTCGTCAGCAGATACTGCGTGGCCCGCTTCGCGCCTTCCACGTTCTCGGTGGCGATGTGATCCACCTGGTCGGTGAAGATGCGTTCGCCAACCAACACAAGCGGATAATCGACCTTCAGCTGCTCGACGTCATCCTGCCCAAGCTCCAATGGGCTGTAGATCAGGCCGTCGATCATCGTCTGCTGGGACCCGTGCAGCGCTTCCAACTCGCCATCGCGCGAATACTGCGTCGGCTCCACGATCACGCGCAGACCGACTTTCTTCGCCTCTTCGATGACCAGCGATGACAGCTGCGCGAAATACGGCATCTGCAGATCGGGAATGGCCAAGCCGATGATGCCGGTCTGCCCTCGGCGCAGGTTGCGTGCCGACACGTTCACCGTGTATCCCAGTTCCGCGATGGCTTTGTTGACCTTGTCGCGCGTGGCCTGCGAGACGAATTCGTAGTCGTTGACCACGTTGGAGACGGTTTTGATCGACACTCCGGCCACCTTGGCCACCTCACGCATGGTCACGACATGCTCGCCGTCCCCCCCCGTTCGCTTCGGCATATATACCCCTTTTGTCATCCAGCGGACTCAGTCGGCATCGAAGAAACCAACCTCCATTGTTACACCAGCATAGTCGGGGTCGAGTTCCTCCGCCGTTTGCATATCCAGAATGGGCATGCCCTCCTTGGACCAGTGCACGCGGCGCACCTGGGCGTCGCGGCCACCATAGCGGCCGTGCTCGTATTCGGCGTTGTGGAACACGTAGATGAGGTTGCCGTCCTCGTCATGCGACCACATGCCGTGACCGGTGCCAAGCTGCCACCGCCCGTTGTATACGCCGGACTTCTGCAGCGGGTAATCGAGCTTCGTCCATACGCTGGCGTCGGTCAGATCGGCCCCCTGTCCAGCCGGGGCGGTGACCAAGCCGGTCGTGTAGTCGATGCCGACCAGCGAGCCCGAGTAGATCAGGAAAATCGTTCCGTCATGCATGATGGCGTTCGGCCCTTCGGCGATCATGTTGTCCCATGCGAATTCCGGCACGACAATCTGCTTTGGCTTGCTGGTGAGCTTCGCCGGACGATCCGGGTCGAAGCTGGCGATCCAGATGCTGCCGACCTGCTGCCATGCGTAGTACCAGCGGCCTGAATCGCACAACACGGTCATGTCAAGCGAAATGCGCTGGATCGGATTGAGCGTCTCGCCATCCGGGTCGAGGATGGGCTCGGGCACCGTCCAGTTCTCCGGCTCGCGTGGATCGAAATCAGTGCCGTCGGAATGCTGCTTGAGCTGCATGATGTGGCAGCTGCCGGTCCACATGTCCGGTTTGCCGGCACGATCGTTGGGGGTGCCGTCGGGATTGACGCGCGGCCCATCGAAGCAGGGCATGAACAGGACCGACAGCTTGCCGCCGATCACATGCAGTTCCGGTGCCCAGAAGCAGCCGGTCATCGGACGATCTTCGCTATTGAGATCGCCGCATGCGAGCAGATCGATCTCCTTGGCCCGTCCACCCGCGGCGTCGGAAAGCGCTTCGATGGAGTCGGCGATGCGCAGCGGCATATGGGTTCTGCCGTCGTTCGGGTCCACGCAATTGCCGTCGGTGTCATCGGTGGCGATGAACATGAACATCGGCTTGCCGTTGAAATCCCACGCGAACACCGACGGGTCGGCGCGCTCCACCGCGAACGGCACCGGATAGACGCTCTGGCGGATCACACCTTCGACGGTACGGGTCTGGCCGGCCTTGAGCGTTCCCTCGGAGGCCTCCTGGGCGATGGCCTCAAGCTGGGCCATGTTCCAATCCACTGCGCGCGTGGCCTGCGAACCGTCACTGTATGACAGTTCCGCACGGGTTGCGGCCAAGGCCAGAACCGCATTCCGGGCATCCTCACCATGCAGGCCCGCATCGATTCGCTGGGCGGGCACGGACGTTCCGGTATTGCGGATGCGGCCGAAGCGCTCCATCAGGCGCTCGGCCTCCGGCTCACTGATGGCGATGCTGTTGCCGACGACGGCGTTCGGAATGCCGCAATCCCCGGTCTGACGCAACGGCTGCGACGACGCCGATTCCACGACATCAAGCGGCCTGCCCGAACCGGCGGCGGCTACGATATCGGCCGTCCGCGCGGTGCGTGCCTTGCCATCGTCACCGGTCCAGGAGACGACGTAGCACGCGTCCGCGGCGTCGAAAGAGACGGACGGGCGATTGACCCCGCCGGCGGTGCGCAACAGCACCAGCCCCCGCTGGTCGAACGCCGTCAGATCATCGCTGACGGCAAGCAGGAACGCCGATTGTTCGGAACCGTCCGGTTCACCGCCGCGGGCGGTACGGGTCGCGGCGATGGCGAATCGTCCGTCCGCAAGACGGAACAGGAACGGATTCTTCAGCGATTTCAGCGTGATATCCATACCGGGCATGACCACGCCATGGGCGACGGCGTCGGTGGCGGGGCGAGGCGCGTCGAACGGGTCGGCGGCGAAGCGCGCCGCGGCCGTGCACGCACGGCGGGACTCCGCGGTCGCAGCGGCGATCGGCACACCGGCCGCGAAGAAGATGCCATAGTTTTCGTTAAGCGGCTGCCACTCGGCGTCATCGCCGGAACGTAGCGCCAAATGCATGCTGTAGGCGATGTCCTCGTTGTTCGCCTCTTCGCGTCCGGTGGCTTCGCGTGTATAGCACAGCAGGGAATAATTGGCCGACATGGAAGATCCTTCAGTAAGCAGATACAGGTTTTACAACGATGTACTATACCGTGTTTTACATCGTTGTACAACTTGGTGTGGCGTCATTGCGACACCCTTCATCCGCGGAAAGGAAGCGTCACGGAACGCGCTCGTCGCACTTGTGAGCGGGCGCATCGCATGGCACACGACAACGACGAGGGGCTTCCCGGTTACCCAGGAAGCCCCTCGAATCATATCCGGCGCGTTTGCTCAACGCGTCCGTGCAATCAGTGCAATCAGCGCTCGGAACGGTTGATGGCCGAGATGATGGCCTTCAGCGAGCTGGTGACGATAGAGGTATCGATGCCGACGCCCCACACGATGCTCGTGTTGTCTTCCTCGCCGATCTGGCATTCCACATAGGAAGCGGCCATGGCGTCGGTACCGACGGACATGGTGTGCTCCACGTAATCCATGACGGACGCTTCGACGCCGAAGTTGCTCACGGCGTTAAGGAATGCGGCAATCGGACCATTGCCCATGCCGGAAACCTCACGCTCCACCGGCTCGTCGACACCCACGTTCACACCACGGTCAAGAATACGGGCCTTGAGCACGGTATCAGAGCCATCCTCACCGGAGGAGACGGACACCTTCAGCAGTTTCAGACGGCCCCACTGCTTCAGGGTCTCGTCCTTGCTGTCGCCGACCACGGCACCGGCCGCGGTGGCGCCGGATTCCTCGACCGGCAGGTACTCGTCCTTGAACAGACGCCAAATGTCCTCGTCCTTGACTTCCTTCTTGGTCTCATCGGCGTAGTTCTGCACGACCTTCTCGAACTCGACCTGCAGACGCTTCGGCAGATCAAGGTTGTGGTTGGTCTTGAGCAGGTAGGCCATGCCGCCCTTGCCAGACTGGGAGTTCACGCGGATGATGGCCTCGTAGGAACGGCCGATGTCCTTCGGGTCGATCGGCAGGTACGGCACGAGCCACACGAAGCTGTCCAGATCGGCGCCAGCGCGGTCGGCGGCCACCTGACGGGCCTCGAGACCCTTCTTGATGGCGTCCTGGTGGGAGCCGGAGAACGCGGTGAACACGAAGTTGCCGGCGTACGGGTGGCGCTCGGAGATCTTGATCTGGTTGCAGTATTCGACGGTCTTGCGGATTTCCGGAACGTTGGAGTAGTCGATCTGCGGATCGATGCCCTGGGTCAGGAAGTTCAGACCAAGGGTGACCAGATCGACGTTGCCGGTACGCTCGCCGTTGCCCAGCAGGCAGCCTTCCACGCGGTCGGCGCCGGCCAGCACGGCCAGCTCGGTGGCGGCCACGCCCATGCCCTCATCGTTGTGCGGATGCAGGGAGAGCACCACGGCGTCACGCGGCACGAGGTGGTTGGACACATACTCGACCTCGTCGGCGAAGACGTTCGGCGTGGTCATTTCCACGGTTGCCGGCAGGTTGATGATCATCGGATGTTCCGGCGTCGGCTTGATGACGTCGATCACCGCGTTGCACACCTCGACGGCGTACTCCGGCTCGGTGCCGGTGAAGGATTCCGGAGAATACTCGTAGTACAGGTCGATGCCCTTGGCTTCGCCCTCGAGCTCCTTGCACAGGGTGGCCGCGTCGGTGGCGAGCTTCTTGATGCCGGCCTTGTCCTTGCGGAACACGACCTCGCGCTGCAGCACGGACACGGAATTGTAGAAGTGCACGACGGCGCGCTTGGCGCCCTTCAGGCACTCGTAGGTCTTGCGGATCAGGTGCTCACGGGCCTGGGTGAGCACGACGATGGTGACGTCATCCGGAATGAGCTCGCGCTCGATCAGCATGCGGATGAAGTCGTAATCGGTTTCGGAAGCCGACGGGAAGCCGACCTCGATCTCCTTGAAGCCCATCGACACGAGCAGGTTCCAGAAACGCAGCTTGCGCTCGGAATCCATCGGGTTGACGAGAGCCTGGTTGCCGTCGCGCAGATCGACGGAGCACCAACGCGGCGCACGCTGCAGTCGCTTGCCCGGCCACGTACGCTCCGGGAAATCAAACGGCACCTGCTTATCGTATGCGACGTACTTGTTGTACGGCATCTTGCTGGGCTTTTGCGGAGCTCCAATGTAACGCGCCGGAGGCAGCAGCGGGTCGTTGTTCCCTCCGTTGGACGCCGCGGCGACTGCCGCGAGATCAAACACTGACGATTGATCCTGACCCATCACTCCTCCTTATCTGTAAAGTCGGATCGGCCTTCTGCCAATCCACATTGTTACGTGCATGTTACCTACCTGCACTGCCGCCCATACTAGCGGCAACCAATCCCATATTTTGCCGGTATTCCGCGATATGACGGCATGGTTTGCGATTTTCGCGCCCTTATTTCACCCCATATCCAGATTTGCCGCAGTACAGTGGGCATCATGAGCTTGCGATTCAACAGCGACGGTACGTTCCGGGTGCTGCAAATGGCTGATATTCAGGATGGTCCGGATGTGCGCGAAGACACGATTCGGCTGATCGAAGCCGCCATCAAGAAGGCACATCCCGACCTCATCGTGCTCACCGGCGATCAGATCCGCGGCTACGATCCGGCATATATCGATACGTTTCTACGTCGCCGTGGCGAACAGCCCGGTACGCACGTGCGCGCGGTCACCGAGATCGAAGCGAAAATCCGCGGCATCAAACGTCATCCAATCGCCAAAACACTGACCAAATCGCAACCCTCCGACGAACGGTGGATGATCGACGGCATCGGCACCGATTCGCCGAAACTGGTGAAAAGCGCAGGTCGCAACGGTTCTGCCAGCAAGCTGGAATCGTGGGCGGAAGCCATCAATCGCGTCACCGCGGCGTCGCTGCTCGCCGAGACACGGCAGAAAGTGCGCGACACATTCGCCGCGTTTTTGAGGCCGGCGTTGGAATCGCATATCCCCTTCGCAGCGACGTACGGCAACCATGATTTCCAATGCGGCATCCTCGCCGACGAACAGGACGATCTTTACCGCGAGTTTGCCGGCTGTATGAATCCCGTCGCCGGCTCGTCGCCATTGGCGCTCGAACCGGGCACGTTCGCGTTGCCGATCGAAGCGTCCGACGGTTCGGGGCGCATCACAATGAGCGTGATGATGGTCAATTCGGGCGATTACGCCGACACGGCAGACGCGGATGACGGCAACGGACGGCAGTCGGTCACCGAATACGCGAAATACGCGGCGAATTCGCGCGGCTGGGATTTGGCCGACTCCGACGGCTACGGCACCCCCTCGCCGGAAGCCGTCGAATGGCTGAAGCGCGTGCAACGCGAGCTGGGCAGGCGCAATGGCGACGGGCAGGCGGTGCCGGCGATCGCCTTCCAGCACATTCCGCCGCAGGAATTCTACGATTGCCTGCGCGAAGTGCCCGTCTACACGCCGAACGCCGTGGAGGGCGCGCGCGAATTCGCAGGACATTGCTATGTGCTCGACCGCGATGTGTGCCGACCCGGTTCGCGGCTGGGCGAGGCGATTGGCTGCGCCGACGTGAACGTGGGCGAAGTGGACGCGTTGCGTGAGGCGGGCGGCTATTTCGCACTGTTCTGCGGGCATGACCACAAGAATTCGTTCGTCGGGCATGTGCACGACATCGATTTGGGGTACGCGCCGACCTGTGGTTTCGAATGCTACGGCCCGAAATCGCGGTTCCGCGGCATCCGGTTGTTTGAATTCCGCGAAGACAATCCGATGGCGTACGTGACGCGCATGCTGACGTGGGGCGATCTGGTTGGCCGTTATTCCAGCAACGAATTACGCGTGTTCTTCGAGGACCATTGCGTGACGGACCTCATCGGCGTGCGCAACGAACTGCGCCGGCCGCAGGTCAGCGCCACGCTGCTGGGTGCGGGCGCGGTGACGTGCGGCGCGATCGGATACGCGGTTCGGGGGCTGTTGCGCAAATCGCAGTAATGCGATGCTCGTGGCAATCGCAATGATCGACAGCGACTCGACGGCAGCACCGCCGACAACGCGACCTTATCGAATATCACTCAAGATATTTCGATTGGAAGAAGGCGTCTTGCTGTGATTCGCTACCGAGATTCGTGTCCTCGGCATTCACGATAATCGGCGTTTCCAGCTTTGCGGGCATGCTGTCATACCACGCATGGCTCCAGCCGACGATCGCTTCGCTGAGCTGCGAACTGTCATATCCCGCCGGATATACCGTGAATGTACCGCAAGGGGCAATGCCGTAGGGGTCGGCAACCGTATATTTACTACCGTTTTTGATATACGTGTCTCCTATATTGCCATCGATTTTCAGCGCCGATTTGTCGCATTGCATCGTATAGCTGCCGTCCGCGTTCTTCTTGGCATCCTTGAAACGGCCTTTGAAATTCGAAATGGTGACCGATCCGTTCGGATAGTCATCTCCCGTAATGCCCATGTCGGAATCATGATATGTTCCGCTGAACGTGCCATCGGACGCCACCGTCATAGTGGTGCCCCAACCGCCGGAACCGGAAGCGAAACCGTACTTTCCGGCGATGGACTTCATCAAAGACCGAGTGGCGGCATCCGATTGGGAATCAGATTTCTTGGTGTCTGCGTTCTTGCTTGCATTTTTGCCGTTAGATTTCTGACTCTTGGCGGACACGCCCTTGATGTTGGCGTCTTCGAGGGAATCCCAGTCGGGCTGGACGTCCTCCACCAGATAGTAGGCGGTTTCGCCGCTGGGGGCGGGCTTCATTTTGACGGTGTCATCCTTGGAGCCGTTGTAGCCGTTGTAAGGCATGAATGGATCGAACCAGTCCCTTGTATAGGTTGATTCCTTCTCGCCGTTCTTGTACTGGTTCACGTCACGATACATCAAGAACGGACGGTCCGTATCGACAGGTTTTTGCTTTTGGGCAGCCGCGAGCGCAGACGCGTCAAAATAGCCAGTTTTCTCTACTGATTCCACATCAGAGCCGACTGGGAACACCGCGAACAAATCCATCATATGGAATTTACCGCTGCCGTCCGGCTCATAATCGGACGCATCCGAAGAGTCGGAATCAATGTCATGGACCTTTCCGGCAACACAACTCCGCATATCGCCTTCCCCACCCAAGGCGGAATCGCCACACCAATACGTTTCGAACTCTTTGTGTGGGAACAATTCAAATGCTCCAGAGTTTCCAGTCAACAGATAGTCGGCTTTCTTGCTGCTGCAATACGGCTGTTGCACCGCATCGCAGGAAATCAAAGACTCACCGGTCATGCTGTACTTCGTGTTCGCAGCACCATCTTTCACTTTCAGGAAAACGATGTCTCCGCTGGAATAACTGTCATCCTGTCCTAGCGTGATGCAGTCGCCGGCCTTATTGCACCACTGGCCAGAAGCAACGTCACTCGTGCCCATCAGCAAACCATCTCCACCGGTTCCGCTGTGGTCAATGAACGTCTGCTTGGCACCCTTGGCATCCACGCCCTGATACAGGGTGATGGTCTGGCCTTCGTTCAGCTGGCTGCCCGGCCCAGGTTCGGAGCCGGAGACCTTGCCGATGTACTGTTTCGATGAGAGACGTTTCTCCACTTTCACGTCGTAGCCTTTGGATTCAAGGCTTGATTTCACATCGGAAATTTCCTGGCCGACGATGTCCGACGGCAGGCCGTCGTCGCTTTTCGTGGCCACGCCGATGTAGATGCCTTTCTTATCATCCTTCACGCCTTGGCCTTGCGCGGGGTACGTGCTGATCACGCTTCCCTCGGTGGTTTTGCTGGTGTCCGACACGATCACCTGCTTGTAATGCACCGGCACGCCCATCTGCGAGAACGTTGTCACCACGCTTTCAGCTTTCTTGCCGACCGTACCTTCCGGCACGCCAGGGCCGGCCGATTCGCGCACCGTCACCACACTGCCCGCCCTTACGCGGCCACCGGACTGAATTCCCTGATAGCCAAGGAACTTGCCGCTTTTCACGCCGGAGAATTCCTTGACGCGCTTGACTTTGAGACCCTTGCCTTCAAGCTGCCTGACCACGACCTTCGCATCCGGAGTCTTCGACGAGTCCTTGGGAGACGCCACCGCCACGTCCGGCAACGACTTGCCACCCCACAACTCCATGTTGTATGTCACGATGCCGGCCACCACAGCGGCGACCAGCAGCACCGCGGCCACCGCAATGCCGATGATGAGCTTGCGATTCGGGGAAGCGTCACGCACAGTTCCGTCGCTTTTTGGCTCAGGAGTTTCCGGCGCCGACGGAACGGATTGCGATGCAGCCGAAGTCGCGGGCTGCGCTACGGGCAGCGTGCCGCCGCCCGGCAACGGGACCGGCGGAATCGCGTCTGCCGGCTGCGAAGCGAGCTGTTCTGCAGGGCGTTCCTCGTGCTGTGCCGCAGACTGTTCCTCGGGTTGCTCCGCAGACTGCGGTGCGAGCTGCGATGCAGGGGGTTCTGCCACCGTGGAATCGACGGAAAAATCATCCGAAATCCGTGCTTGTCCGGCATCAGGCTGCACCGGAACGGAGACCAACGGATTGCCGCAGTTCGTGCAGAACTTCGACTCCGGAGCGTTCTTCGAACCGCATTGCGTACAGAACATGGCTTCTCCCCTGCTTCAGTTTCTTCTCTGAAATCGATTATAGGGAGCCGGCGCGGTAAGCCGAAAGACTACCGGAACAGGCTCACACCTCGACGGGCCATGCAGTAGGCGTTACCCAGCCACGTATGACGGGAATTCGGCCACACCGCGCCCAATCGCGGAGCATTCTGGCTCATCCAGATACTCGGTACGCGGCCGTCAGCGGAACGCGAGCCCAGCAGGTTGAAACCGTTCTTCTCCAGCAACCATTCCGGATGCTGTGTGGCGATCGCAAGCCCCTCTTCCAAAGTCAACGGCAATCGCTCGTCGGAATCGATCAGCTTGCGTGCCACGTCCGGCTCGCGGTTGATATAGCAGGTGCCGGTGTGCGGTTCGATCACCAGATAGAACGGGCCTTCCGGCGGTTCGAAACCGTCCTGCGGCAGGAAGCTGGCGATATCGCGCGGCGGCATGGTGGTGAAGCCGGCCATGCGGTTGATGGAGGTTCGGGCGATCAGCGATTCAGGAGACACCAGCTCGCGCGTAGGTACCAGAAGGATCTGCGTGCCCAATCCAGCTTCATCGCCGCAATCCTCCAACGCACGGATAAGCGGGCGCGCAAGCGAGCGGAACGCGGCTGCCGACATATCGGCCACATCCGGGTAGCCCAACGCCACGATACGATCCAGCTGCTTCTGCGCTTCTTCTGATGCCTTCGACATGTCTACCAGTGTACGCGAGCGCGCCACAGAACCGCTGGAAAGCCTTGCCATGCCTTTCTAGGGGGTATACAATGAGATGCGCATCAATGGAGATCGGAGATTGGCATGTTTCGGCGTACAGCACAATGGATCGCATATTTCATCATCGTCATCGCACTGGTGTGCGGGCTTGAGGTCATTGGGAATCTTCCTGTTCAGTCGCAATCATCCTTGCCTTTGGGCACGCACCTTTGGCTTGTGCTATGGTGTGCGCTCGGTTTGATGATTCCAATATTCGTGTGGTTTTCCAGAACCTATCCGCCGGCGTTCATCGTTTGCACGACGGCCATCTGCACCTTGGATTGGCTCACACTCGGCTTGAAGTATTCACATATCTCCCTGGGAGGTCTGTTCTCAGGCTCGACTGTGGATATCGTCAGCAATATACTCAACGCCATCTCGCTCATCGTATTGTTGTTCGCATGGTCGCGCAATGACGACAAGTAGCGGACAGTAGGCACTGGGCGAAACCAGCCGCGCTAGACGCGACGCCGCGCGCCGGACCAGCATGCGGATAGCGGGAACGGCTTGACGGCGGGTTTTCGTAAGATTGAACAACGCGTGTGGCCGCCCACGACGTCGTTTGGGGCCGGCTGGTCGACCTCAAGCGTGCATCAATCGAAAAACCGTTCCATCATGTAAGCGAGAGGTTGTTATGTCCGAAAAGATTAAGGTCGGCATTCTCGGAGCTACGGGCATGGTCGGACAGCGCTTCGTCACGCTGCTCGAGAACCATCCGTGGTTCGAATTGGTCACCCTTGCCGCGTCCGCGCACAGCGCCGGCAAGACTTACGAGGAAGCCATCGGCGGTCGCTGGAAGATGGAAACCCCGATGCCGGAGTTCGTCAAGCACATGGTCGTCAAGAACGTGGCCGACGTCGAAGACGTGGTCAAGGACGTCGACTTCGTGTTCTCCGCGGTGAACATGCCGAAGGACGAGATCCGCGCCATCGAAGAGGAATACGCGAAGACCGAAACCCCGGTCGTGTCCAACAACAGCGCCCACCGCTGGACTCCGGATGTGCCGATGGTGGTGCCGGAGATCAATCCGGAGCACTATGAGGTCATCGAGCATCAGAAGAAGCGCCTGGGCACCACGCACGGCTTCATTGCCGTCAAGCCGAACTGCTCCATCCAGGCCTATACTCCGGCTTTGGCCGCATGGAAGGAATTCGAGCCGCACGAGGTCATCGTGAGCACGTACCAGGCCATTTCCGGCGCGGGCAAGACGTTCAAGGATTGGCCGGAAATGGTGGGCAACATCATTCCGTTCATCTCCGGCGAGGAAGCGAAGTCCGAGAAGGAGCCGCTGAAGGTCTTCGGCCATGTGGACGAGGCCAAGGGCGAGATCGTGCCGTTCGACGGTCCGCTGCGCATCACCTCGCAGTGCATCCGCGTGCCCGTGCTCAACGGCCACACCGCCACCGTGTTCATCAACTTCGGTAAGAACCCGACCAAGGACGAGCTGATCGACCGTCTGGTCAACTACACCAGCAAGGCCGCCGAGCTTGGCCTGCCGCATGCGCCGAAGCATTTCATCCAGTACCTGACCGAGGACGATCGCCCGCAGGTGCTCAAGGATGTGGACTATGAGGGTGGCATGGGCGTTTCCATCGGCCGTCTGCGTGAGGATTCCATTTTCGATTGGAAGTTCGTGGGATTGGCGCATAATACCCTGCGTGGCGCCGCCGGCGGCGCGCTGGAAAGCGCAGAAATGCTTAAGGCGTTGGGTTACATCACCAAGAAGTGATGCGACGTTTATGCGGCTTGGGTAGCTAAACCGTAAGCCGCATAGACGAGCCATAGCCAGGCAAAAGGCCGACTCTTCGGAGCCGGCCTTTTGCTTGTTCGGGGACTGCTTGGCACGGTATGCAACGTACGGCGTGAATCGTAAAAAGCAAACGAAAAGGGCATGGTCGCAAAACCATGCCCTTTAAAAATACTGGGAAACTGAAGCCAGCACTATCAGCGGCCGGTGCCGCCGTACACCACGGCTTCCACCTGGTCGGCGTCCAGACCGTAGGCGGTGTGCAGCGCCTTGACGGCGTCGTTGAGCTGCTCAAGCGGCACAAGCGCGGCGATGCGGATTTCGGACGTGGAGATCATCAGCACGTTCACGCCCTTGTCGCTCAGCGCGTTGAAGAACTTCGCGGCCAGACCGGAATGGGTCTTCATGCCCACGCCGACCACGGCCACCTTGCCGACGTTCGGGTCGACGTCGAAGGACTGGAAGCCCAGCTCGCCCTGCTTCTCCTGCAGCACTTCCTGGACCTTGGCCGCAGCGGTGCCCGGCACGGTGAAGGAGATGTCGGCGGTGCCGGTGGAGGCGGAGGCCTGCACAATCATGTCCACGTTCACGCCGGCCTCGGCCAGCATGGTGAACACCTTCGCCGCCATGCCCGGCTCGTTCGGCACGCGGCGCACGGTGGCCAGCGACTCGGTGCTGTCGTGCGCGACGCCGGAGATGATCGGCACTTCCGGCCCCAGGTCGGGGAACAGGTCGCCCATGGACTGGTTGTTGTTTTCGCTCATGTTCTTACCTTTGTTTGTAAAGTCTTATTTTCGTTTTCGCGTTGTCTTGCAAGTATTTGCGATTGCCTGCGATTACGCTGCCCGGCTGCCGTTCAGATGTTCGGCAGGGTGCGCGGATCGACGCCTTCCGGCACGATCAGCGTGCCGCGACGGTGGGAGAAGGAGCTGCGCACGTGCAACGGCATGCCGAATCGTTGCGCGTATTCCACGCAACGCAATGCCAGCACCTTGGAACCGCAGGACGACATTTCCAGCATCGATTCGTAGTCGATGACGGGAATGCGACGGGCGGTCGGCACGATACGCGGATCGGCGGTGAACACGCCATCGACGTCGGTGTAGATTTCGCAGATGTCGGCGTCCAGCGCCACGGCAAGCGCCACAGCGGAAGTATCGGAGCCACCGCGACCAAGCGTGGTGGCGTCGCCGCCTTCGTTCACGCCTTGGAAACCGGCGACGATGGCGACGGACCCCTTATCCAACGCACGACGCACGCGATCGGGCTTCACAGCCTTGATATGCGCGGTGCCGAACTGCGCGTCGGTCATGAAACCGGCCTGGGAACCGGTGAACGAATATGCGTGTGAGCCGGCCGCATGAATCGCCATGGCGAGCAAACTCATCGAAATACGCTCGCCTGCGGTCATCAGCATGTCCATCTCACGCGCAGGCGGGTTGGAATCGATGCTGAGCGCCTGATCGATCAGGTCGTCGGTGGTGTCTCCCATGGCGGAGACCACGACGGCCACGTCATTGCCGGCGTTCTTCGTTTCGATGATGCGTCGGGCCACGCGCTTGATCGATTCTGGATCGGCTACGGAAGAGCCGCCAAACTTCTGCACGATGAGAGCCACAACTTATCCAATCTTCTTCAACGTTTCGCTTGCCTGATTCGGCAAGCGAAGCCTATTATAGGAAACATCCATTTTGTCAAGTCCAACCGCGCCCAACATGCGGAACACGTTGCTGGACAGCGGTTGAGTATGAGCTGGGCGCGGGACCGACGGCTCGCGGAGGCCATGCCAGCGGAGCTCATGCGGCACGACGGCCGGCGAGCGCACGTCCGAGGGTGATTTCGTCGGCGTATTCGAGGTCGCCGCCCACGGGTAGGCCGCTGGCGAGCCTTGTCACCTTGATGTCGGTCTGGCTCAACAGCTGCGAAAGGAAGCTGGCGGTGGCCTCGCCCTCCACGTTCGGGTTGAGCGCGAGGATCACTTCCTTGACTTCGCTGTCTTTGAGCCGTTCGATGAGTTTGGCGATGTTGAGGTCGCTTGGCTGCACGTTGGCCATCGGGTTGATGACGCCGCCGAGCACGTGGTACATGCCTCGGTATTCGCGCGTGCGTTCGATGCTCATCACGTCTTTTGGCTCTTCGACCACGCAGATCACGCTGTGGTCGCGGCGTGGGTCGGCGCATACCGGGCATGGGCTGGTTTCGCACACGTTGCCGCAGATATCGCAGAACCGTACTTTTTCCTTGACTTCCGTGATGGCGTCGATCAGTGCCTGCGATTCCTCGTCGGGCGCGTTGAGCAGGTAGAAGGCGATGCGTTGCGCGCCTTTCGGCCCGATGCCGGGCAGGTTGGCGAACGCGTCGATGAGTCGTTGGATGGCGCCGTCATAGGCCAAAGCCATGGTTCATACCTTTCGTTGACTGGTTGCCGCAGCCACGTTCCGGACAACTGACGTCTGATGGCCAGCGCCCGGTACTCGCCGTACGATAAGCGACATGCGACGTGCGGTGGCCGGTGTCAGTCGTCAAGTGTTTTCTTCACCTGCATGTTGCGCGGATTGTGCGGATCGTCCGAGCTGAATTCCTCGACTTTCTTCACTTCGAACACCCTGTTCAGGTCGTTCATGTCCAAAGCGTTCGATGCGCCGATCGATTCGTCGCTCATGGAGTATTCGTCGTCTTCCGGGGCGACTTCAGGCTCCGGCGGTCCCGCCTGCACCGGCATGGGGGCTCCCCATGGGTCATCCGCGAATCCTGCCGGCGATGACGCCGGCTGCTGGGCCTGTTGCGATTGCATTTCGCGGGCGCTTTGCCGTGCGCTATGTCGTTCGCTGTGCTGTTCCGGCTGGTTTTGCCGCGGCTGCTCCGGCCCATTCGGTTGGCCTTGCTCCTGGCCGTCCGTCTGCGGCGTGGGCAGTGGCGTGGCCCACGGATCGACGTCATCGCTCACATCCGGCACGTCCACATGTTTTACGTGGTGTTCCGGCGGCTGTACGTCGTTGGCGTTGCCTTCGGCGATGGGCGTCTGCGGAATTGGGGTGTTCCACGGATCGTCGTCTTCCGGCTCCTTGGCAACCTCCTTGCCGAGGTTCGCGGTCAGCAGGGTGGCGGCCTTCAGCTGTTCCTGCACCAGCTGCGCGTTGATCTTGCTCTGCTCTTCCGGGCTGAGCTTGCTCCACGGCACCGCGGTGGAACCGTCGGCAAGCTTCTTGGCCGGCGCGAGAGTGACATCGGGGCCGAACACCTTATGCACTTCGCCGCGCACGATCTGCACCACATTAGTGGTGCCGTCGACCGCTTCCTTGGCCACGGCCTTGGCGAACGCGTATTTGCTCAACGACTTGTCGAATTTAATCCACAGTCGGCCTTTGGCCCCGTCCAGCAGCACGCGGGGCACTTTCTCGCGGTCCACGTAGCGACGGACATCCTCAGGCAGGCCGGCAACGATCGCGTCCCACTTCTGGTCGGGAGTGCGATCGTCCGTTGCCGCAGGCTGGGACGCGGACTGAGCCACGGACTGGGTGGGAGCGGAAGCTTCGGCATTGGATAGTTTGGATGGCGCAGACTGCGTTTCAACCGGCTTGGACTCGGCTGAAGCGGCCGGCTCGCTGCCTTCCGACAGAGGTCCACCCATCGCCTGCTGGACTTCCGCCAATACGGAGGCCGCTCCGGAAACGACGGCATCGGCCGGATTCGTGGGAGCCGCGGACGGTTCCACGGCATGCCTTCCACGTGCCGATTGCGCGGCGTACCTACGGGAACCGGACGGACGTTGCGATTCAGACGCTGCGGCACCGCCCGCATGCCCAGCTTCCGGCATGCCGGACGATGGTGCGGCGGCTTGCGCGACCACGCCCGTCTCACGACCGGCAAGCAGGCGGGCGGCGAGCAGTTCCAGGCGCATGCGCGGCGAAATCGCACCGGTCATGTTGGCCAGCGTGGCGTTGATCGTATCCGCCATCTGCGTAAGCGCGGCCAATCCCAGCGAAGCCGCCTGGCGATGCAGATCGTCCATGTTCTCGGTCGCGGTGTCGTCAGACAGCACGCTTTCCGCACGCTCACCGCCCAAGGTGAGCACCAACAGGTCGCGCACGCGCGCCAGCAGGTCCTCAACGAAACGTCGGGGGTCGAATCCGCCGACCACGACCTTTTGAATGACGCCATACAGCGCCTCGCCGTTCTTGTCGGCGACGGCGTCGATTGCCTCGCCGATAAGCGCGTCCGGCGTGAAACCAAGCAGCGCGACCGCGGAATCGTAAGGAATCTTGCCGTCGACGGCACCGACCATCAGCTGGTCGAGCACGGACAGCGTGTCACGTACGGATCCGCCGCCGGCACGCATGGCCAAGCGCAGCACACCCGCTTCGGCCTCGATATGCTCGTCGGCGCAGATCTGCTCAAGATACGGGCCCATGACCTCCTGTGGCACCAGACGGAACGGATAGTGGTGGGTGCGGGAGCGAATGGTGCCGATCACCTTGTCCGGTTCGGTGGTGGCGAAGATGAACATGACATGCTCCGGCGGCTCCTCCACGATTTTCAGGAGCGCGTTGAAGCCCTGCGGCGTGACCATGTGGGCCTCGTCGAGGATGAAGATTTTATAGCGATCGCGGGCCGGGGCGAATCCGGCACGTTCACGCAGTTCACGGGCATCGTCCACACCGTTATGGGAGGCGGCGTCGATTTCCACCACGTCGATGGAGCCGGGGCCGCCGGTGGCAAGGTCACGGCAGCTGGCGCATTCACCGCACGGATGCGAGGTCGGACCTTTGGCGCAGTTGACGCAACGGGCCAGAATACGCGCGGAACTCGTTTTACCGCAGCCGCGCGGTCCGGAGAACAGATAGGCGTGCGTGAGCTTGTTCTCGTCAAGCGCACGCATCAGCGGAACCGTGACCTGATCCTGTCCGATCACGCCATCGAACGTGTCGGGACGATACCTTCTATACAGTGCCAGTGCCATCGCAAATTCCTTCCGCCGTAGTGTTCTAGAGTATCGATGAATTACGACACGTTCGCCAATCGGGAAGCGCCGAAGCCGACCATCTCCGCAAGTCCATCGCGTGTCTGTCTGATCTACAACCGGCGCAGCCGGTACTCTGGAAATCAGACATGAACCGTGTGATCGGCGTACCGTCGGTCACGAACGCTGACTGTTGCGCGCCTAAAACCCGTGCGTCACCACCATGCCGCACAAGGCGTTGCCACGCGATTGGGAGGAGAGAGCCATGACCGGGAAACCGGAAGCGTCCACCAGCACCATTGGAGACGCGCGTCGCTTGCAGATCGTGCAGGCGGCACGTGAGATCTGCTTGGAAAAAGGGTTTTCGAAGATCACGATCAGCGATATCGCCGAACGGGTCGGCATGACCAGATCGCTTTTCTACCACTATTTCCAAGACAAAGACCAGGTTGCGGATGCCGTGCTCGACGATGTCATCAGCGAAGTCATCGCCCGCCTGGAAGAGTGGAACGAGCATCGCGAGGCCGGCAACATCTCGAAGGCGCTTGACGATGTGGTGCGGCTGACCCGTTCGCTCATCGCCGATGAAGGCCCGTTCAGCCAACGTCTCATCGAGGATGGCAACGCTGCACTGTATCTGAGGTTCATCGACCGGGCCGCGGACCGCATTTCCGAATACCTGTGCGGTTCCACGGTACGTGAATTCGAGGAAAAGCACGGCATGCCGATCCGCAACGAGCATGAGACCTTCTACACGCTGATCGTCGGCTTGATCTCGCTGATCAGACTGCATCCTGACATTGACGATGACATTGTCAGGCAGGTGGCGGCACAGACGCTGCATTTGGACGAATATCTGTGACGGTGCTCCCACACGCGTTATTTCCGCCGGCAAGCAACATATAACGGCCGTTCAACGTCCGGAGGGGCATCGAGCGGCACCGGCTGGCTGACGGAAAACGACGTCAGGCGAGGAATCTACCGGTAAGAGGGTCGCGACCGTCACGTTTGATGGTTTCCAACACCCGTTCCTCGCTGTCGGCCGCCTGCGCTTCCGCCACGGCCGGCGGCACCAGCACACGCAACGCACGGTCCTTGGCTAAGACCTTCACCGGCAAATGGCCCACGTATTCGCCATCGGCCATCAACACCGGAGGCTCATCCCCTTCGGTGGCGCGGGTGATTTCAATGTCGCGCACCCGCTTCCATCCGAAAGCATGGCTGCCCAGCAGTCGGCCGTGGTAGGCGCGTGCCACCGCGTCCACGCACTCCCGGAAATTCGGCACATGGTCAAGCCACACCAGATCAAGCAGTCCGTCCGCGAACCGTGAATACGGGGACACCTCGATGCCGCCGCCGATATGGCGGGAATTGGCCACGGTGAGCAGTGGCGAGATGATATCCCGCTCCTCCACCGAACCGTCGGCCAGCGTGGCCTTGATGTGGTATCCGTAGCTTTTCATGTGTGTCAGCTCCACGATGACCGCGGCGAAATACCGCAGCGAGCCATTCGGCAGATGCGAATGATTGGCGCGGTCGTTGATGCTTGCGTCCAAACCGCACGACAGCATGCCCGCATAATAGCGGTCGATCGGCGAGCGCGACTGTGAAACATCGGTTCCGTCGGTCGAATCGATGGCATGACCGTCAGGCAACGAAGTCACCAAGCCCATGTCCACGTCGATATGCGTGCCGCGCACAATCGCACCGACAATGCCTTCAACGGCGGTTTCGACGCGATTGACCGGCAAATCCAGTCCGCGTGCGAAATCATTGCCGGAGCCGATGGCCACGATGCCGAGTGGCTTGCCGGAGCATCCGACTGCGTTGGCGCCTAACGCGACCATGCCGTCGCCTCCGACCGCGACCAGATAATCGTATTCGTCGCCGCGGCGGCGGGCGTTGGCCAGGGAATCGTCGAAGCTTGTGCCGGTCACATCGATTACGTCGAAGCCATGCTTGCGTCCGGCTCCGCGCAGCAGATCAATAACATGACCGCCCACTTGGGCGCCCTTGCCTTTGTTCGATGTCGGATTGCAGACCACGGCAACGGTCGTATTCGCATGTGACGTCTTGCTCATACTTGTACGATAACCATGTTTCACGTCAAGCGCCAGATTGCCCATTACCTTCAGCTGAACATTCCGTGTCGTCATGCAACGACTGTCCGGCAATCTCCTAATCACAGGCAATAGGCCCCGCACGTGACTGCCGGACGGCCCACGGTGCGAACGGTACCTGCGTGGCCGCCCGCACGGCGACCACCGCATCCTCGCCTTCAATGGCACAGGATTCGAGCCGGGTTCCATTGCCCGACGTTGTACGCGATGCGGCCGCGCACGGGTCGGCGGCACCGTCACGCAGCGACTGCGCGGCGGCCACCGACGCCAGGTCGGCCGTATTCTGCGCGCGATGCACGCACAGCAGCAGATTGCCTGCCATGGCGACCGCACCGAGCATGGCCGCGACGATTGCGATCAGCGCGACTCCCGATATGGTTCCGGAACCTTCGTCCGCGCCTTTCAACACATGCGACACACGTCGCACACACTGTTTCACGCCATGTTTCACGGAAGTCGCTTCTTTCTTATCGCGCATTGGAAGCCTTTCAAAAACCGTTACGGACAGCACGCTGTCATGAACATCGCAATCAGAAATACCGAGTTGCCTTGCCCACGACGCTGGCGGGCAACACGCCGGTCGGATCCGCCGCAACCGGGCAACGCACCACAACGGTGACGCTGTTCGCATTGGCGGCGAACGACACCATGGAACCGCCACCGGCAATGGTTTGCGCCGCGGCGCGGGCTTTCGCTTCGCCGCCGGCGTCAATCGCCATGGCCCTCGCACCGGCGGCCGCAGCGTCCTGACAGTTCATGGACACTATGGAGGCACGCCCCAAACACAGCACCAGAATCGCCACCGCGGCCACGCAGGGAAGCACCACCGCGAATTCGGCGGTGACGGTTCCGCAATCGGCGTCACGGGCATGGCGTCTCCACCATCGCGCAAGCATGGTTACCCCACGCTCAACGCTTTCTTGATGAGGCCGGTCAGCAGCGTTTTCACGACATCCGATTTCACGATGGCGATCAGAACCGCGGCGAATGCCGTGGCCGCCACCAGCACCACCGCGTATTCGGCGGTGACCGCGCCCTTCTCCGGCTCGGCGGTCAGCAGGCGCATGCGCGTGTCCAATAGGCAGACCGCCTTATTGGCACGTTCCTTGGCCGCACATAACTTCTGGCCGACGCGACCCATCAGACCCGGCGAACCATCGACATTGATTGACATTGCGTCGTTCATGACGCTCCTTTCATTCGGCTAATCCCGGCCGATTGACCGGGTACGCTCAGTGTCAGGTATTGGCATCGGCGATGGCATGGTTTTCGTGGGTTGTGGTCGAAGAACGTGGGTTATCCACACCCTCGGCGTGTCATCCACACTTATCCACAAGCGATTAGGGCATGACGGAACGGACCGCGCATCATCCGTCATTCCGACCGCGGTCCGATTCGAGCAAATTTGAGCCAATTCGCACCAACCCGCACTACCCCATGGCGAATCGGCCGCTACAGAAACGACATCACCGCCGGAATCACGCCAATGGCGACAAAGGCCGGCAGCATGCACAGGCCGGTCGGTAGCAACAACCGAATCGACAGTTTCGCCGCCGACTGTTCAATCCGCAACCGTTCATCCCAATCCAGCTGCTCGATTGCGGTTTCCAACCGATTCACCGGCGAGGAGCCGCTCGACCATGATGAGGAGAACGCGTCACGGACCACGGCGCAATCATCATCGTCAGGCCATGCCTCATTCCATGGCATGCCACTATTCAGCCGTTCTCCAGCCGAGCGCAATCCACCGCCGAACTCGCCTTCCACAATGTTTCCGACCGTAATCAGCGCGCGTGGAATGGACGCTCCTTGACGTATCGCCACGCTCAACATTTCCAATATCAAGGGCAATGGCAGATTGCATGACCGCACGTCGGAATCGGGCGGATTTCTGGCTGGCGACCATTCATACAGCCATGTCGCGCCAGCGGCGCCCACCGCTGCCAGCATCGGCCATGCCAAGCTCATCGCACATGCTCCTGCCGCATCAGCCTGCGAATCCAATACCAGCCGACGGCATAACAGCAGCCGGCGAAGCCGAGGCACATCCATCCTTTCACGTCTTCCACAAGGAATCGCAAGGGATGGGCTCCCATGCATTCCCCCAGCATCACCGTCAGCAACGGCAATGCCATCAGCAGCTTCACCGTGGCCTGCGGCATGGCAAAAGCGTTGGCACGCAAGTCGTCGAGCAGCCGTCGCCGCTTCAACGACGCCGCGACGGCCTCCAGGCATCGGCTCATCTCGCAGCCCAACCGCAGACTCAACGTGCAGGCCGCATGAAGTTCCGCACCAAGCTGATCCACATGCTTGTGTTGTTCCTGAAGCGAGCAGCGGCTTCGTACGGCCATGTCAATACGGAAACGGGTCAGTTCAGGCACTGCGAAAGGAGCGCCCTGTAATTCCTCGAACGCTTGGACCAAGGTGGCTCCGCTGCGTACGGACGCCCGCAGCGCGGCCACGCATGCGGCAGCGCCGATGGTCGGCATCCGTGGCGATGCATCCCGGTTTTCCCCATCGTTCCGGACTGTTCTGCCATGCCCGTCGGATTCATCATCACAAGTTCCATCTCCATCGGCCCCGCCGCTATCGTCAGCCGAACGAAGCCCGAAGCGAACCAGCACACGCTGTAATCGCCGCAATCCCGCCCATTCCGCGTTCCGATTCAGCCACAGCCAGACGGCCATCGACGCCAGCCATGCGGCGCAATATTCCCAACCACACGCATCACGCATCATGCGCTCCATCGGCTCATGAACCCATCCCAACGTTGGCCGGCACGGACCGTACGGCCATCCCAGGCGGCCAGCAGACGCCCATGCAATCGCCCTTCCACCGCTTCCAATCTGCCGACCTGCGCAATGCGCCGTCTGCCGGCGACACGTTCCACATGAAGCACCACGTCGAACGCATCCTCGGCGAGCGCTGCCGTGGCGCGTGGCTCCAATCCGGCCAGCAAACCCAATGAGACCAATCGCGCCGGAACCGCCTCCACTTGATTGGCGTGCAATGTGGTCATGCCGCCTCGATGCCCGGAATTCAAGGCTCTGAGCAGATCCACGACTTCACCGCCACGGCATTCGCCGACCACCACGCGGTCCGGTCTCATGCGCAGCGTCGCGCAGATCAGTTCGGAAAGGCCTATGCCGCCGGCACCTTCCGTGTTGGTTTCGCGTGTGACCAGAGACACGTGGTTGGCATGTTGGATCATGCCCAATTCGCGCACTTCCTCGACGGTGACGATGCGCTCGTTCGGCGGGCATCGCATCAGCATGGCTTTGAGCATCGTGGTTTTGCCGGCACCGGTGCCGCCTGTCACCAGCACGCTTGCCTTGCGGGACACCAGTCCGGCCAGCAGGGGCAGCCATTCGGCTGGAAACATGCCGTTGCGCGCCAACGATTCCAGATTGGGCGAGACCGCATCGGGCAATCGTATGCTGATGGCCGCGCCTTGCGGCACCAGTGGTGCGATGACGGCGTGCACGCGCAGACCGTCCACGGTGGAGGCGTCGGCGATCGGGCAGGCGTCGTCAAGCCGTCGGCCAAGTTGCGAGCATAATCGCACTGCGAATTCACGAATCGACTGCGCTGACGGAAAGCATCTGCGCAGCAGACATACTTCCTGCATGCCTTGGCCGCAATCCGCCCAAACCGTGCCGTCGCAGGTCACCGCGATGTCCGTGACGCCCGGCTGCGAGGCGATGGCGCTAAGGGGTCCGAGTTCCATGCTTCACCCGCTTGCCTTCCAACGATTCCTGCAGTTCATCCGTGAGCGCGGCCAAGGCTTTGACGGTTTGGCGGTTCGGTCTGCGCAGGCCCAGGCCGTCCAACAGTTCACCGCATAGCTTGGCGTCCGGTTTGACAACCGCCGCGAGGGAATGGCCAAGATAGTTTTCCGTCTCTTCCAGCGTGGTCACGCCACGTCCACGCGCCACGCCGCGTGGTTCAACGCCGACGATATGGCCATGTTTCTGCCGTTCCGCCGTTCCACGCGATTTCATGGACACTTTGGCTCGGGCCAGTCCGAGCACCGTCATTTCAACCACGGTGATGTGTGTGGCCTGGGCCAGTTCCGGAACGTCATCGAGTCCACGCCATTGCCCGGCGTCCACGATCACCGCGTCCTTCACCTGCGCGAGCGCGCGGATGCATGCTTGGATCTCCCAGGATTGCGGGTTTTCGCTTCGCCAGGGATTGCAGGCCAGCAGCGGCACGCCATCCCACACGGGCAGTTCTCGCAGCAGCGCTTTGCCGTCCACTTTGCCGAGCGGGGCGCTGATGTCTCCGAAGCGTGAACCGTCTTCATCTTCCACACCGAGCAGCACGTCAAGACCGCCACCGTTGAGATCTGCGTCTACCAGCACGCTTTTGCATCCACGTTCCGTTAGTTCGCGGGCCAGCAGCGCCGCCAACGTGCTGGCACCGACTCCGGCGACGGCGGATCCGACCACCACGACGTTGTGTGGAGCAGGTTCCGGTTGCGCTTCAACGGGTTTCATCCGTGTGGATGACGATTCCAACGGCGAACCCATGAAACCGCCCGCCACGGCAGGCCCGACCCATCGTGCCGACGTTCGCGCGTCCATGGCGTTCTGTGGCGTATAGAACCGTTGCGGCGGGGCTGTTTCCCGCCGAACGGTTTGCTGGGATCGAGCCGGCTGCCGCACTCTGGCCGCTGGCTGCGATCGGATTTTCGGCGAACACGTCACGCGTGCGTCACGGCCTCCGTATGACGGCAATGGGACCGGAGGGACCTGTAATGAAGAAATTGCATCGCTCATACCGCCGATTGAAAAACGAAACCGCACATGGGTTCAAGCCGAAACGGCACCTGTGGTCGGAGAATGTGGGTTATCCACACCCTCGGCGTGTCATCCACACTTATCCACCGCAACGCGATTCGGCACATCGCAAGACATTACGCAACGCAGCACGGCGCAGCGCAACAAAAAAGGAAGACCCGCCGAAGCGGGCCTTCCTGCAAGAATCTTCGGAGCAGAATCGCTGCACAACAACATCGTCGTAACGGTAAGTCTATCCAATGCCCGTTCAACGTAACAACCTATCTCGGTCATACACACCTTGTGGGGCTCTGCTCTTCAGTTGTTCTTGTACTTCGTAATTATGCTCGCCATTGCGGCAAGTGCAAACCGAAACGGGACGATGTTCCGTATTTATCGCAACTGTTGCTTTCCGATCGCAAGAATCGCAAAAATGCTCCATGCTGTGCGAATCGCAACGCTTGCCTGTTCATTCACGTTCATTTGCCCCGAAAAAACGGCGTGTCGGAAGCATATTTCACCAACTCGGCGAACGAATGTTAACTCCTGCTTAATTTTCCTGAGTTTTGCAAGACATTCCAAGCACTTGAGGATAAAGTAGATAACTATGGCACAGATTTTTGACGCACCCTCAAAGGCGATCCTGCGCAGCCAGATAGCTGAGCATATCGCTGAGACCGATAAGAACGATAAGCGCGAGCTTCAGGCAGGCGAGGAACCGCTGCCGAACGACCGTTTCTTCGACCGTGAGCTGAGCTGGTTGAAGTTCAACAAGCGCGTCCTCGAGCTTGCACAGGATGAGGACCTGCCGGTCATCGAACGCGCGAGCTTCGCCGCGATCTTCGCGAACAACCTCGACGAGTTCTTCATGGTCCGCGTGGCCGGCCTGAAGCGCCGCATCGACACCGGCATCGCCGTGACGGCCGCTTCCGGACTGAGCCCGAGGCAGCAGCTGCGCGCTATCAGCGAGCAGGCCCACCGCCTGCAGGACGAGCACGCGCACTACATCATCGATCACATCCTCCCCGACCTGGCGAAGGAACAGATCGTGCTGCTGAGCTGGGACAAGCTCACCGCGGCCGAGCAGGAGCGCCTGTCGCGCTACTACCGCCAGCAGGTGTTCCCGGTTCTGACTCCGCTTGCCGTGGATCCGGCCCACCCGTTCCCGTACATTTCCGGCGGTTCCCTCAACCTCGCCGTGCTGGTGGAGAATCCGGCATCCGGCAAGTCGCACTTCGCCCGCGTGAAGGTTCCTGACAACCTGAACCGTCTCGTGCCGGTCGACGACCTGACCGAAGACGAGAACACCAACGTGCGCTATGGCTTCATCACCATGGAGAACCTGATCATCGCCCACCTGGAATCCCTGTTCCCGGGCATGATCATCAAGGAGGCCCGCTCCTTCCGCGTCACCCGTAACGAGGACATCGACGTGGAAGAGGACGATGCCGAAAACCTGCTCAACGCCATGGAGAAGGAACTGCTGCGCCGTCGTTTCGGACCGCCGATCCGTTTGGAGATCTCCGACGAGACCAGCCCGTTCCTGTCTCAGCTGCTCGCCGACCAGCTGCGCGTGAGCGCCGACGAGGTCTACCGTCTGCCGGCACCGCTTGACGCGACCGTGCTGTTCGAGCTCGGCGGCATCGACCGTCCGGATCTCAAGTACCGTCCGTTCATTCCGACCACCAATCGTCAGATCGCCGAAGTCGAATCGTCCCGTGCGCAGGACATTTTCGCCGCCATCCGCGAGCGCGACATCCTGCTGCATCACCCGTACGATTCCTTCTCGACGTCCGTGCAGGCGTTCCTGGCGCAGGCCGCGGCCGATCCGAAGGTGCTGGCCATCAAGCAGACGCTGTACCGTACGTCCAGCAATTCGCCGATCATCGACGCGCTGATCGACGCCGCGCATGCCGGCAAGCAGGTGCTGGCGCTGGTCGAGATCAAGGCGCGTTTCGACGAGGACGCCAACATCGCGTGGGCCCGCAAGCTGGAACGCGCGGGCGTGCACGTGGTGTACGGCATCGTCGGCCTGAAGACCCACTGCAAGCTGAGCCTTGTGGTGCGTCAGGAAGCCGACGGCCTGCGTCGTTACTGCCACGTGGGCACCGGTAATTACAATCCGAAGACCGCACGTATCTACACCGACCTGGGCTTGCTGACCTGCGATCCGGTGGTCGGTCAGGATATGACCCGCCTGTTCAACCAGCTGTCCGGCTACGCGCCGAAGTCGAGCTTCCACCGTCTGCTGGTGGCGCCGCGCACCGTGCGTTCCGGACTGATTCAGCGCATCCGCCGCGAGGAGGACGCCGCACGCGCCGGCAAGGAAGCGTGGATCAAGATCAAGGTCAATTCCATCGTCGACGAGAAGACCATCGACGCACTGTACCGTGCAAGCCAGGCCGGCGTGAAGATCGACATCGTGGAACGTGGCATCTGCGCGCTCAAGCCGGGCGTTCCGGGACTTTCCGAGAACATCCGCGTACGTTCGATCCTGGGCCGTTTCCTTGAGCACAGCCGTATTTACGCGTTCGCCAACTCCGATGGCCCGCAGATCGGCGAAGGCCCTGCGGCCGGTCCGGAAGTGTGGATTGGTTCCGCTGATCTGATGCACCGCAACCTCGACCGTCGAGTCGAAGCGCTGGTCCGCATCGTGGCTCCGGAGCAGATCGACGAGCTCATCAAGTACGTCGATCTGCAGATGGCCGATTCCACCGCGTCTTGGCATATGCAGGCCGATGGCACCTATGTGCGCCATTGCAAGGATGAGGAAGGCCGACCGCTGGTCGACAGCCAGGAATACCTCATCAAGAAACACACGCGTCGACCGGTAAGGCACTGATCGATCGAGGCGAATGGCCGGTTCCGCACCTTGCGGGCCCGGCCATTTTCTGTATGTTCGGACGTCACGCGCCGCCGCCAGCCCGGCCCAGCTTAGAATAGGACAATATGAGCGAAAAGATGAGACGCATCGTGGAAGCCGCCGGCGGCATCGTATGGCGATGGAAGGCGGGCAGCGATATCGCGAACGATCCTGCGATCGCCAGTAGCAAATCCGCGCAGGAACAGCTCGACAGCATTGAAGTATGTATCGTGCACCGTCCGAAGTATGACGATTGGAGCTGGCCGAAAGGCAAGCTCGAGCAGAACGAGACGCATCGGCATGCGGCGGTGCGTGAAATCGGCGAAGAAACGGGGTCGCCGGTCAAACTCGGACCGTATCTGTGCGAAGTCGAATACCCGTTGTCCGAAGAGGGCAAGAAGACCCGGCATTCGCACGATTGCACGGCCGACACCAAGCACACGTTGTATTGGATGGCGCAGCCGATTTCCGCCGACGACGCCGAACATCTGCTGGACGCGTTCGGCCCGGTGCACCGCGCGGACGTGGGCGAGATCAACGATATCGTCTGGGTTTCCGTGCGTGAGGCGCGCAAAATACTGTCTCATTCGACCGATAAGGACACGTTGGCAGTGTTCGTGGACCGCGTGCAGGAGGGTGCCGCGACCGCGCAGAATCTGCTGATCGTACGCCATGCGAAGGCTGAATCGCGCAAGTCGTGGAAGGGCACCGACGCGAACCGTCCGATCACGCCGAAAGGCGCGGCGATGGCGTTCGCCCTCAACCGCGAGCTCGCCTGTTTCAACCCGACGCGACTGGCCACCTCGCCGTGGCTGCGCTGCCAGGAGACGTTGCAGGTGCTGAGCTGGCAGACCGAACGGCCGATGGAACACATCAACGCGTTGACGGAGGACGCGTTCGCCGAGCATCTGGCGGTCTCATGGCTGGCGTTCCGCGAGCAGATCACGCAGACGCTCAACAGCCGCGAAACCACGGCCATCTGCATGCACCGGCCGGTCATCGGCGGCATGTACGACCATTTGCGCGGCCTGTGCGCGCGTAAGCAGCTTGCCAAGCAGCTCATCGCAAAATCGCCATACATGCCTACCGGCACCGCCATGTCGCTGTTCATCATCGACACACCGCAAGGCCCCAGCATCATCGACATTCAGAAGGTCTCCCCCATTGTCTACTAACATGCACTACGGTTCCGGTTCAGTCGTTCCCAGCCGTTCCGCCGGTTTCACGAACACCGGTTCGCCGCGTCCGGCACGCCCCGGCCAGCTCGACCAGATGATGGCCGACAATATCGCCGGCGGCGCCGATCCGGCGGAAATCAACGAAATGTGCCATGCGTCGGCCGCGGCGCTGCTTGACCGTGTGCACCACACGCAGGACGCCGAACTGGTGGAACGTGTGCTGACGCTGGTGGACCGCGAAGGCGTGGACGTGATCGCCGAACTGTGGAGCCATGCCGACCCCGACTCGCTGCCGGGCATTCTGTGGCGACTGTATCTGCTGCGTACGTGGATGCGGAAGAACCGCGAATCGATCGCGCGACTGTGGCGCGTCGGCGAGCCCGTCGCCACCACCGCTTCCGCGATTGCCGGCGTGGACCAGGCACCGACGGAAGACGACATCGCACGTACCGCCGATTCGATTTTGGCCGGCGCGTTTACAGGCGATTTCGCCGTGGCACTTGAGCGGGCCGCCGCCTTCACCGACGTGGTTGCGTTGGGATTGCGTATCGAAGCGCGCAAACTGGCTTCGCTGGGCGGTTCCAGCGAGGCCGGATCATCTGATGTTTCCGACGGTTCCGCTGCGTCTGCTGCGGCCGGCAGCCACCCGTCGGCCGTTGAGAAGCGGGCGCGCGCGAAGGCTGCGAAACTGATGCACACAGCCGGCAACCTGTTCGCCACGGCCAAGGATTTCCGCCACGGGGCGAATCTGTGGCGGCGCGGACGATTGGAATAGGCCGTTCCACTGTCGTTTTCCACTACTGCTTTCCACCGCCGCTTTCCGTAATTTTCCCCCGTTTCATACCCCACGCGACACGGCGCTGCGAAGCGTCGAGCGCGACTGTACAATAGGAATTCGCGCCGGGCCATGCATAGCCCCGGGCTCCATTTTTTGCCGCTGCGAGCGGCCTTTGCGCCGACAGGCGCTTTCGTGGTTCGGCGCTTTTCTCCTCTTTTGATGTTTTCCTGATTTTTCTCTGGCTTTCTTGCGATTTTCGATTGCCATCCGATCGGCGCTCATCTGGGTTTCATCTGCCCGACCTACCGGCGCGTTGCCGAACAGCCGATACATGGACTACGCTTAGAAACCATGGATATTCATGTTTTGAACCACCCGCTGGTGGACCACAAGCTCACCGTTCTTCGTGACAAGAACACTCCGTCCTCCACGTTCCGCGAGCTCGTTTCCGAACTCGTGATGCTCGAGGCCTACGAAGCCACCCGCGACATCGAAGTCGTGGACAAGCCCATCGAAACCCCGGTGGCTCCGATGATCGGCAAGCACATCGCCGCCCCGGCTCCGATTATCGTGCCGGTGCTGCGCGCGGGTCTGGGCATGCTGGACGGCATGACCAAGATGATTCCGTCCGCTGAAGTCGGCTTCCTCGGCATGAAGCGCGACGAGGAGAACCCGACCCAGCAGATCACGTACGCGAACCGTCTGCCGGAGGATCTCACCGGCCGTCAGTGCTTCCTGATCGACCCGATGCTCGCCACCGGCGGCACGCTCGTTGCGGCCACCCACTATCTGGCCGAGCGCGGTGCGAAGGACATCACCGCAGTGTGCATTCTGGGCGCTCCGGAAGGTCTGAAGTTCGTTGAGGAAAACCTCGACCCGTCCATCAAGTTCAAGCTGGTGCTGTGCGCCGTCGATGAGAAGCTCAACGACAAGTGCTACATCGTGCCGGGCTTGGGTGACGCCGGCGACCGTCTGTACGGCGTGATCGACTGAGCTGCCAATCGGAATAAATCAATCGAATAAAAATTCGGCCTGCCACCGCACCAATCATGCGATGGCAGGCCGAAACCATATAAAACCGGCTGTCGCCTGTCGACCATAGTCCGTCGACTAGCGCCCGGCTGCTGTCGCTCGCCGGGCAACTATCAGTCGGCTACTGCTCGTCGGGCACGAACGCTTCGAAGATGTGGCGGTCGAACTGGTCGCAGCACTGCGCGTATTCGTCGCGGCTGCGCACGGTCCACGACACCGGCACCGCACCCATGAATCGGGCCAGCTTCACCTGCGGGCTGTTGCCGCCCTTCCAATCGTAGGCAACGAAATCAGGACGGGAAATCCAGTCGAACACCAGCGCGCCGGCCGCGTATTCCTTGCCGAGCGCCACCGGATCGGTGGGCTTGTCCTCGCCGTACGGCCACCAAGACAGCTGGCCGCGGCACACTTCCGGACGGTTCTCCTTGTACCAGTTCACGGCCGCCGGATTGAACGATTCGATCACATACTTGCCGGAGTATGCCTGCAGCAACGCGTCGCCCTTCTCCATAAGCTCCACGTCGCGCGGATCCCACTTCGAATTATCGTCGAACTTATATTCCACAATCAGCGGCACGCGGCCGGCGACCACTTTGAGCACGTCGGCGAATAGCGGCACATGCTGGTAGTAGCCTTCCGGCGCGTTGTCCGGCGTGGTGACCAGCGGCGGATTCTCCAATGCCAACGGCAGCGGCGCGGCCTTGCATGCGCCCGGAGCGTCGGTCGGGAACAGCGGAATACGAGTCAGCTCGTCATACGTGAGATCGGCGATACGGCGCGGATCTCCGGCAACACGCATCAGGTCGCCGTCATGCACCACCACGACCTCGCCATCGCGCGTCATCTGCAGGTCCAGTTCGATACCGTACCCGGCTTCACAGGCGGCTGCGAACGCGGCAAGCGAGTTTTCAGGGGCAATCACGCCGGGTGCATCAGGGCTGCCGTACCCGGCTTTCATGGCCATGCGGCGGGCGAGCGCCACGTATTCGCCGCTTTCGTTGGCGTATTGCGCGGTCAGGCCGGAACCGGCGTCATGCAGACCGCGGTGCGCGTACCACACGTCCGGAACGGCCGGCACATAATGACGGCGCTTGTCGGAGAAGGAACGCGGGGCGATCGCCCACACCGCGGCTCCCGCCGCCACCGCACCGCCGAGCAGCGCTTTGTTGACGAATGATTTGGACATGGGCTTTCCTCCCTTACGCGGCCGCTCGCGCATTCTCTCGCGTTGGTTCACACCGTTCGCGGCCATCGAATCTGTCTCTTCTGAGATTAGCCCATAAATCACAAAAACGGCGACCACCTACGCAATCCGCGATCGTATGTCGCCGTCTCAAGCCACCAACAGCCGAGCCATATCTCGACTATATATGGCAGATTTCGAGTTGTGTCACGAGGCATCTCGCTTATGTATGGCAGACTGGAGTCAGAAAACATGCGTTTTCATACCCCCTATATGGCTTTTTAGCGAAGTCCTCTGCCATATATAGGCGAGATGCTTCCTGACAGACCCGCAAATCTGCCATACATAGGCGAGTTATGAGCAAAATGGGGTCCGATGACGTCCGAGTTCACACAAACGTAGGGGTCGACCCCAAAGGTCGGCGGCTGAATACGTGTGCTTGATCGTAGGCTTGGCCACTGAGCCGTGAAGAGGAAAGCCCAATGGGCTTTCCTCAGGCGAAGTGAGCGACTTGCCGCGAAGACCGCGTAGCGGTACCTTGAGTGCGTCGAGCACACATATTCAGTCCAGAGGCCGAGGCTGAGAACTTACCACTTTTATGTTTTGGATTCAGTTACGCAGCTTGCCCCGCTTGGCTACGAAGATGCAGCACCCCGCCGTGGCCAGCACCGTCATGGCAATGACGATTGCCGTAGTAGCGACGCCTGTAGAGCTTAGCTTCTTCTTACGTTGAGACTGAGATTGCTGCGATGATTGCGGTTTCGCGGAAGGCTTGGCATTATTACCGTCCTGCTTGCTGTTGTTATTGTTATCCGGAGTCGGCTTTGGAGTTGGCGTTGGTTCCGGCTCGGGCTCAGGCGTCGGATCGGGGGTCGGGTCCGGAGTCGGTTCAGGTGCATGAACCTGCCATTCGGCGGCAGCCGGCGATGCACTGCCGGATTGAATCACCATGCGCAGCTTAGTGGTCTTCACCGCGTCAGTCCAGGTTGCCTCGCTCCATCCGCCGTTATCGGTACCGTAAGCGCCGGGAGCATTGGTGACCAATGTATATGTGGCATCGGGAATATCCACAAACGCATTCGTTCCAGCATCCCAATACTGCAGTTTCCACGACGCCGGCATTCCCAAGCCCCCTCCATCGGAGGTGAATTGCACACGGCTGGAATCGATGGTGACTTCGCGATCCCATTCGTAGTCGAGCTTCATTTCACCGGTATTCGGCCACGTACCCCAAATGCAGGCGTTATCAACCGTGCAATCGCCCGGAATGGTTTTGCCGTCGTTAAGCGCGGCAACACCAGCTGTCCAAGAAGACGCTTTTTTGTCCACGTCAGTAGCAACGGCATCTTGCTCGATATAGCCGGCCAACGGCACCGACGTATCGGATGGAATATCTTTGACGCCCGCAGCCGACATATTGCCAGCAATGTCCGAAGCCCGATAGCTCACCGTTTCGCGCTTCGACGAAGAAGCAGTAATCGCCGCGCCTTCTTCATATTGCTGCCATTCGCCGTTTCCAACTCGGTATTCCACCGTTTTCACACCGGATCCAGCACCATCTGAGGCGGTCAATGTCATAGTGCGGGAAGCCGCATCTACCGAGGCGGTTACCGTAGGAGCCGTAGCATCCACACGCGCTTCCGCAGCAGCGATTTCGCTCACATTGCCGGCCGCATCAGTGGCACGCGCACGCACACTCACTATACCCTCGCCAGTCACAGCCTTTACCGCAGTGTTCACATTCGTTCCGACGGTCACCCATGCGCCATCCCCGACCGCAAGTTCGAGTTTTGCGATCGGCGCAGCCGCATTGTCGGAAGCCGTAATAAGAGCGATCGGTGAAGTGACCAGCCAACCATCATTGCCAGCCGTGCCAGCCAATGCCACACGCACGGCAGGAGCAATGGTATCAGCCGGTTTTACGTAATCGTCGGAAACATGTACGGTCACGGTTACGTTGCCGGCTGTCAGATCATCAGCCTGCTGCTTGGTTTCAATGCCAGCAACCACACCTTGCACGGTGAACTCACCCGCCTGCGCACACGAAGAAGCAGACACCGTGCGCCACAAAACCGGAGTTTCCACTGTTTCCGAGCCGTACGCGACTTTCACCGTGTTCGACAATTCCGGCGCATCTCCGGTCTTGGCGTAGACGTCGGCTGGCTGTTCAGCCACAACTGCTCCCTGTTGCGCGTATACTTCCCATTCAGGAACGCCAACGGAAGCATAGCCCCCGTCAACGGCTTGCGCGGTCATGTCAAGTTTGAGAGCAGTGGTGGTCACTGCGTCGAATGTCACTTCATTAGGCGCGTTCTTGCCTGTATCCACGCCGTATTCGCTGGAATTGGGCACGTCCTTCCAGGAACCGTCTGCGTCAAGATATTGCAGTTTCCATGAGGCAGGGGCACGCAATGCGTTCGCATCGGTATCGAACCAGACTTTCGATCCATTCACACGTACAGCGCCACTCCACTGGTAGATCAGCGAATCGGAGGATTGTGTTTGTGGCATCTTTCGATAGTTCGTCCAATGGTTCGGCGGTACTACAGCAGTTTCCAGCACTCGCCCGTCGTTCACGGAACCCTTGTAGGAGGGTGTTTCGGTGTAGGTCGCGTCCACTGACGCATAGGGGGCCACGTTGCGTGAGGGTTGCAACCGTTCGGCTTTGGTCGGATGTGAAACGGCGTTCATGCGCCCGCCATTCCACGTCACTTCATCGATGCAGACTGCACGGCGGAAGTCAGTACCACCAGTCTTGTCTCCAGTGTGGTAGGTGACCCACCATTTGCCGCCGAATCGTTGAATCGACGGATGCATGGTGGTGGACGATCCCGATTCGACGATTACGCCTTGGTACGTCCACGGCCCAAGAGGGCTTGCCGACGTGGAGTATTGCACGCACGCCTGATAGTTGGATTCCACGCAGGTCGCCACTCCCGACCCGGGTTTGCCACCGTCGTACACGTTGTAGTAGGTGTCTCCTTCACGGAACACCCATGCCGCCTCAAAGAAGCCTTTGGGCCCGCTGGCATAAGCGCCGCCGTTGTTGCCCAAGGTCAGCGATGCGTTCACTTGGTTCGCATAGTCGCTGCCAAGCACGTCTTTGCTGGCATCGTAGTCGGGTATGTTGGCGAGCGCGTCGGCGTCACGCATATTGTAGATTTTCGGCGCTCCGTCCGCCGTTCCGTCCATGGTTTCCACGGCAACATATGAGGTGCGGCCAGTGTTGGCGTCCCGCTGCATTTTTACGGCGAGTTCGCTGTTGAAGGTGCCGAAGTGCAGATATCCGGTACCGTCATTGTCCACGAAGAATGCGGGATCGATGGTTTCGATTTGCGTCTGCGTGGTAGTCAGCAACGGCGCTCCGATGGCGTCGACCCATGGTCCGAGGGGGCTTTTTGATTTGGCCACGCCGATGGAGAACGGGTCGGCTCCCGCGGCTGCGTTCTTGTCTTTGACTGGCACGTAGTAGTAAAACCAGTCGTCGGCCGTGTCTGCGGTGCCAGCATCGTCGACTACTACTTGTCCTGCGTAGGCTCCGTCGCCGGTTGCCCAGTCGAACAGGTCGGCTTTGGCGATGGTCTTGTAGTGCGTCCATTTGCCGGATTCCGGATTGTCGGTTACGTAGACGCCCCAGTCTTTCATATTGAAGGACCCGTAGGTTGGTTCGGCCTCGTCGTGTCCTGTGAATACGAAGAGTTTGCCATCGTATTCAAGGGTGGATGCGTCTGCGGAATAGTAGTTTTGCGACAGGTCGTTGGGGGTATTGGTTCCTTCGTTCTGCCCGATGGGGTTGCGAAGGGTTGCCGGCAACGCACTGTTGTCGATTTGTGTGACGGTGACGTCGGGATTGCCGACCGGCAGATCGTTGTAGGCGTGTCCGGCGACGCTGGGCGCGGTACTTGCGTCGGCCGCGTTGGCTGTCTGCATGGTTGCGATTGCTCCCGTGCATAAGGTGGCTGCGGCTGCGATGCCTGCCACCAGCGTCTTCATCGACGCATGTGAGATGTGCGAAAAGCTCATGAATATTCCTGTTTTCACGATTGGATATTGAAAAGTCCTCTTACGGATTGCTTAGGTTACGTTGGTATTCCTCGTGCGATCCGTAAGAGGACTTGAGCAATTGCTAGTGCTAGTCGCGGTTGCGGCGCGTCAGCATGATGGCGGCTCCCGTCAGCAGGACGATCATTCCTACGACGGCGATGCCGATGACATTGCTGCCGGTGCTGCTGATTGCGGCACTGACTTCAGACTTGGAAACCGGCTTGTTTCCGGGCTTGGCATTCGGCTTGGGGTCGGTCTTGTCGTCGTCCGGCTTCGGTGCTGGCTTGAGTTCAAGTCCGGCGATGGCCTCGGTCAGCTGCTTGACTGCGGCATCCGCATCAGCTTGGGTGGCGTTCTCATCGTTCAGCACCTTGGAGGCGGCATCCACTGCTTCAGCCAACTTCTTGGCGCTGGCTTCGGTGTAGAGGTCACCGCTGACGCCCTGTGCCTGGTCAAGAACCGTCTTCAACTCAGTGGTATCGGCTTTCTTCACCAGTGTCTGCTGGGCTTCTTCAAGCTGCTTGATGGCCGCATCCACCTGATCCTGGGTGGCGCTCTCGTCCGCATACACCTTTTGAGCGTTACCCATGGCTTCGGAGAATGCCTTCCAGCTGTTCGGCGTGAAATTAGCTTGTTGCACGGAACCGGCTGCGTTGATGGTGGATTCGAGCCTGCTCTTGTCCACGCTTGGTTCCGGATCAGGGGTTGGATCCGGGTCAGGAGTCGGTTCTGGATCAGGAGTGCTTTCCGCAGCATGCACGCCCCACTCGGCAACCGCCAGACCGAAGGTGACGCCCTCGGCGGTCGGCGGATCAAGCACCAAGCGCAACGACGTTGTCTTCACCGGAGTGAACGTGGCCACGCTCCAGCCTTGAGCATCGTCAGAGGCACGTGAGGCCGGGGAATTACGCACGGTGGAGTATTGCGCATTCTCCACATCCTTCCATATACCATCAGAAGCCAAGTACTGAATCTTCCAGCTGTCCGGAACATCCAAACCACCCTTGGCATCATTACGCTCCGCGAAGTTGGCCCAGAACTGCACACGGCTGGAATCGACGGTGGCTTCCTTGCTCCAGGTGTACTGCGCGTACATGCCAGCGGAAGCTTGACCCCAGCTGCCCCACACGCGGCCATTCACATCGGCGTCATCATCAGACGGCCACGTATCGTCAACCAGCACACCATCGTTGAGCTTGCCGGAAGCCGGAGACCAGCTCGCCTCGGCACTCACCGTGGTGTCAATGGCCCTGCCTTCAATCCAACCAGTCAACGGAGTATCGGGCTCCGGCTTGGGATCCGGCGTCGGCTCAGGATCAGGATCGGCACCACCATTCGGATCGGCGACCACATGCACTGTAATCTTGGCCTGCGAGCTTGAACCCTCAGCCGTGCCGGACACCTCATAATCGCCGATGGTGTCCAACTTGACGCCGGCAACACTTGCCTCATCCCACATAACCGTGCGATCGTCAAGCATGCCGTTGGGGAATCGCACCGGAACCACAGACGGCAAAGCCACCGACTTGGAATTCTGGTACACCGTCTGTTCGATCGGCTGAGCCGCACCAGCAGTCTGAGACTGCGCGTCGGAACGCACGCCAATAGTGACCTTGGTTCCAGCGAGCGCGCCAATAACCGTTCCGGAAACCGCAAACTCGCTATCGGAAGCAAGCTGATCGTCAGTGATGGCATCCCACGCAACACTCAAGTCACGACGGGAACCGTCCGTATAGCTGGCACTCACCGTCTTCGGCAGATTCACATCGGCAGCCTTGCTGCCAGTCTGCACCATACGATTCACGCCATCCACGCTCACCGGATCAAGCGCATACGCCTCAAATTCGGTAGCACCAACAATGGCACCCTTCGGGAACAGCACACGCAACTTGTTCGTCTCCACCGTTTCGGCAAAACGAACCTCATTGCCTTCACCCTGCATCGTGGTATAAGACTGGCCGGCGGCAAGCTTCACATCCTGCCAATCGCCATTCTCATCCGCATACTGCAACTTCCACGACTTGACCATCGGCACACCGCCACCGTCAGTCCAGAAGAACAGCTTCGCCTTCTTCAACGGAACAGTGCCATCCCAGGCAAGCTGCAGCCACGGCTCGGTACCGGTATTGTCACCCCAATTATTCCAAGTCTCATTCGGAGTATTGGTATACAACACCTGACCGTCGATAACCTTCTTGGCATTGTCCTTCGCCTGATATGGATTGGTGAAGCTGGCGCTCGCAGTGGACTGTGAAGCCACATTCACCGTGCCGTCGGAAGGAATGCCGTGAACGGTGACTTCCTTGAAACCGGTCTTCTCACCGTCGAATGCGGTGAGTTTGAGCACATAGTCACCCTCACGGTTGAACGTGACCGTAGTGTTGGCAGCGGTTGCGTCGACGAACTTCGCTTCGCCGTTTTCAGGGCCAGACACCTGCTCCCATGTGGTGGTGAGCGTGTCAGACGGCAGGCCGTCGTCCTTCACCGTGCCCACCAGCTGCGCACCGGACGAGGTGCTGCTGGCAATGTAGGCGTCAACGCTTGGCGCCTGGTTCGTAGTTTCGCCTTCCGGCACAATGTCGGTTTCGTAGGCCTGAATCTCCTTCAAGCCAATGGCCTGACCTGCTTGCGGAGTGAAGGTGGCACGAATGGCTTTGGCCACGACCTTGGAGAACTGCACGCGGTTGTAGTTGGCTCCCGCGTAAGTAGGCGTACGCACCTGGTTCGGCAGGACATGCCATGCGCCGGCCTCATCCTGATATTCAAGCGTGTACACCGACGGCTCACTGTAGCCGGAAATCGTCTGGCTGGACGAGGTCTGGTAGAAGTACAAACGCACGTCGTCGATGTTCTGCACGCCATTCTTGAACGTTACGGTCAGCGAATCCTTGGCGTTCTTGGATCCCTTGGTGCCCCAGAAGGATTCCATCACGTTTTTGCCGTCCACTGCATTGGTTGCCGGGTATCCCTTGGTTTCGTAAGTGGCTTCCACATCGGCGCCCTTGGCCACGTTGGTCTGGCTCTTGGACGCTTCGTCCACGTTCTGTCCGGACTGCGCGAAAATCTGCGTAACCCTGCTGTTCGATGCATAGGTCACTTCGTTGGCGTTCGGCATGGTGGCGGTGGTCGCGCCGGTGATCACCGCTCCGGAATCATCGGCAACCTCAACGGTTCCACTGGCCGGATCGTAGATGAGGTGGGCGAGCTTATCGGAGGTGAACACGGCGTTGCCGTCCACATACAGGGTATATCCCTTCGGAGCGTTGTAGGTGCCGTCGTTGTTCCATACGATCGACAGATCCTGCCCGTGGTAGCTCAGGTTGTTGACGGTGAAGTGGTTCCAACCGGGAATCTCGATCGGATTGAGTTCGATCTTGTTGTCTTCACGCGGAACCATACCTGCCACGTCTTCCACAATCGTCCAGTTGGTGGTGCCAAGCTGGGTGTGGTGAATCCAGGAACGGTAGGTGATTTTTCCACCGTTCTTGCTGGCGTCGGCGTTCTTCTCCGGAATCGTGCTTCCTGCGGAATTATTATCCATATTCCAGAATTCGTTCTGGTCCGGATACTGGTTGTCGCCTCCTTGATAATGCGAGAACGCAACCCAATACAGCAGTTTCTTGAACGATTCGTTCGTGATATATCCGTTGTCTGCAGCATTATAATCACGGATTCCCGCAGAATAGATTTGCAGCAGCGGAGTTGCATTGATAATGGAGAAATTGTTTGATCCTGGGAAATTCAGCGCCTTCTTGTCTGCCTGATTCGCAGTGAAGAACGGGAAAATCGGGAATTCGTCGGCATCTTCGAACAAGCGCAACGCACTATCGTAATCATCATTGCCGGTCGGCATCAGACCTTCGGAATACGGATAGTAGTTGTTGAGTTCCTTGTATTTCGCGAATTGACCGTCGTTCAGCCACTTGTGCAGCAGCAGTTTGCTGTCGGAATCCCACAGGTTGTCGAGCACATCCTGCTTGATGGCGTCGGCGATCTGCTGCATTTCAGCGGCTTTTTCGGTGTCTCCGGCAGCCTTGTATGCTTGCGCGGCGGCATTGGCGTTGGCCCACATGTTGGCGGAACCGTCGGCACGGTCCATACGCTGGCCGGAACGACCGGGTTCGGAGAACGACACCGCGTCGGCATCGTTGCCGGTCATGGACCACCACGACCAGTCGATCAGATTGTTGCCGTTGCTATTCTGGTTGTCGTTGCTGTCTGGCTCGCTTTGCGAATTGAGCAGACCTTTGACATCTTCGGAACCGTAGTCACCCAACGCTTCAGCCAATGATGACGGGCCGCCGTGCACCTTGTAGGAGTCCCAACCGGCCTTGGTGATGTACTGCGTGTAGCTGTGGTTCCAATTGGCTGGATCGCCCGGATTGTCGTGGTAGTAGTAATACCCGGACTGGCCTTTCTTAGCTGTCTGCCCGGCCGACACCCAAGTGCCGTACGAGTATTCGGCGTTACGGAACCACTTGGTGTCGTTGATGAACATGCCGGATGTCAGCACGATCTGGTTGTTGTATCCGAGCACGCCTTCGATGGAGGTCGGATACTGGAACGTATTGCCCGGCATATTGGCGTCCAACATGTTGAAACGGCTCAGCCACCAGCGGTAGAACACAGTTTTGTCGATATTGTGTTCCTGGGTTTCCACGTAAGGAATGTTATCGACCCACCACTGGTTGTAGGTGGTCACGGAATCCTTGTAGGAAGCGGCCGGATCGGTGAGATCGCCGTTGAATCGGGCTTCGTATTCCGCGGTGGAGTCCGGCAACTCGTTGGCGATCAGGCCAAGCTGCAGCTTGGTGGTTTGTGGCACGTTCGCTTCCAAGGTGAGGGTGGAAGCGAGTTTGCCGTTCTTTACGGTGAAACCGTTGCCGGAGAACCGTGGATAGATGGTGGTCAGATCATTCTTCACATTGAAGCGACCGGTCAGTTCAGTGTCGCCGTCATTGCCGTCTTGTGCGAATGGCGAGGCTGCCGTCAGCGTTACGTCACCGCCGGTGGTGCTGGTGATGGTGAAATTCGCGACCATCACATTGGTGTGGGTGATGTACTTGACTTCGGTGACGGTAATGGTCTTGTCGCCGTTGGTAAATTCCGTGGTGAAGTAGCTTGGCGTCTGCTTGCGCTTGTCGGTGTTCTCGCGCAGGGTCTGCTTGGAACCGCCAATGCTTACCTCAACGGTAAAGCCGTCGTTGCCGGTCTGATCCCAGTATGCGACATCTCCCACGAAACCAAGTGCTTCCGGCGTATGCGTGTACATGAATGCGGCACGGCCACGTGAGAACAGGTATTCGTTGTTGTCTGCGCCCGCATAGCTGTAGTCGCCAGCATCGTTGCTGCCGGTACCGTTTGGTGCGGTGCCTGTGCGCGTCAGCATCTTGTCGATCCAGAAGTCGTGTGCGGTGTCGGTTCCGGCACCGTTGGCAACATCCGCATCGAACACCTGCTTGAGGTAGCTTGTCGAGGGATCGAAAGCGACGCCGGTGCCCGGAATCGGGTCGGCGGTCCCCTTGAAACTCGGATACCCCATGGCAGAGTTCGGATTGGTCAGCGCGTCATTGGCGTATGCGGTCGTCACACCGCCAGACAACAGTGTGGCCACTGCCGTCAGCACGCCCAATGACGTGACAATCCCTTTCTTCCTTGTTGATGGTGTCATCAATTCCTCCTACATGGACCATCGTTGGCCCTTGGTTGCCAAGGCTCGTTCCCTGGCATCCAACTTTCTTTCTGTAGGAATGAGAGTCGTGCGATGGACATGAGATTGGAGCGTCCACCGACATTTCAAGAATACATGACGCGAATACGGTTTCGCAAATTTTCTTTCAGTTTTCTCCAATGCTTTTCTAAGTGAACTGCCATACGATGGCTTTTATGCGAAAAGGAAAGTTTTCGCATTTTCCCGTTTTATACTAGGGGCTATGATAAAACCGGCCACCCCATAAGGGGCAGCCGGTCTCTCATTCCAGTCAGCGCGGCGCATTCGGCTCCAATCGATCACGCCGCGCTCACCCGCTTCCCGGCACCATGGCACTCATAGCGCCGGGTAGCAAGTCTTTCTTTTGTTTAGCTGCGCAACCACACGTTCATTTGGCCGAGTTCGCGGTTGGCCCATGCGTAGTAGGGCACCAGCTTGAGCGACGTCCGCTCATCTGAGGCGTCACGCTGAGCGGACATGTACAACGGGGCGTCCACGGCATCCGCAGCCTCACGAACGGCAGGCAACGTCACCGCGTCAACACCTCCAAGCAAATCACTCTCGAAAGTAACCGTGGCATCCGCAGCATCCACGCCATCAGCAAGACGGTACGTCCACAGATCGCCGGCATTATCGGCTTGCTCCGCGCAATAGACGAGCGGACCGCGCATCACCGCAACACGACCTGCATCGCAACGCACATGAGAGTTGGCACGCACCAATCGCACTGCCATATCAAGATCCAGCACCACATGCAATGCAGTTCCCGGAGCAACTGCGAAATATACGAAACCGTTTTCCGGAGCCGTCTTCACAGCAACACCATCGCATGTCAGCGCATAGGAATCAGCCGACCATGTGGGAATACGCACGCCGAAACGTACCGAATCAGCCGCCTCAGCGGGCAATTCCACCATGTACTCAATATGACCGTTCCACGGAAAATCGGAACGCTGCTCCACATGCAACCCGGAATCAAAACTTGCCTGATTCGCAATGAACTGGTGAGCGAGCACCGTGCGACCGCCGTCACGTTCGGTATACACATAACGGTCCACCGACGCGATCAATCGCGCGACATTAGCTGGGCAGCATGCGCAGCCAAACCAATCGACACGATGCGAAAGCACATGATGCCGATCCGGATTGTCCAAACCGTCCGGCGAAGTCTCCAACGCATTCACATAGTAATACTGCTTGCCATCAAGGCTGATGCCCGCGATGGCACCATTGAACAGCTCACGCTCAAGCACGTCGGCATATTCACCATTCGGTTCCAACAGAAGCATTTGGCGGGCAAACATGCTCATCGCCACAGAAGCGCACGTTTCGCCATACATGGTGTCGTTCGGCAGATCGTAATCGTACGTGAACGACTCCCCCACATGTGTGGAACCGATCGCACCCGTCACATACATGCGTTTCGACACGATGTTGTTCCAAAAACGATGCGCCGCATCCAGCAAGCCCTGATCGCCGGTAATACGCGCCACATGTGCGATTCCAGTGCACAAATAGGCCACGCGCACAGCATGGCCGTCAGCGGTCTGCTGCTCGCGCACCGGCTGCGCGGCTTGGAAGTACGTGGGCTTGTAGAATCCCAGATCCCGGAAAATGTAGTCGTTGTCGACAGCGGCGATCTGCTTGGCGTAGAACTGCGGATCCTGACCACGCACGTCGATGAGATACCGCGCCAGATTCAGATAGCGCTCCTCACCGGTCGCATCATACAGTTTCGCCAACGCCAATTCGATTTCCGGATGCCCATCAGCACCGTGGATCTTGCCGTCCTCCGGGCCGAAATTGGCATCGATGCAATTCGCCATACGGCACGCCACGTCAAGCGCCTGCTGGTTACCGGTCACCTCATGATAGGCGACAGCAGCCTCAATATAGTGGCCCATGACATACATTTCATGGCTTTGCTGAATCAGTGTGAAACGCTCACGATGCGCCCATTCACCGGTTTTGATTTGGTACGGAGTGTCCAAATATCCGTCCGATTGTTGCGCACGTGCAATGAGGTCGACGGTTTTATCGCACAGTTCCCGCAATTGCGGATCAGGATGATACGACAGTGCGTAAGCCGCTTCCTCCAACCACTTATATATGTCGGAATCCTGGAAGACCATGCCATGAAATTCACCGGCCTCATCACCGGCTGCGATACGCAGATTCTCCACGGCATGACTTTTATTATCGGCAAGCTGATTGCCGGCCGGATCATCCGGAACTTCAGTGGCAATCTCATCATTCATCACACCCCACTGATAGGGAATGACGGATTCAACGATCTGGTCGCGACGCTGCTTCCAGAAAGGAGAAGTAATAGTTACATTCATGATATTTCCTTAAGATTAAGGACTTCGCCAGCCCTTGACGGCTCTTGGCTACTCCGTCTTCGGTTCTGCTCAGGCTGGAGCCTGGAGACAGTCCAGTGGACTGTCTCCCAAGGGCTGACATCGCCAGATGTCAGCCCTTGACAGCTCCAGCCATAAACCCTTTGACGTAGTACTTCTGGAGGGCTAGGAAGAGGATGGCTGCGGGGATCATCAGAATCACGACGCCAGCTTCGGTGGCACCGTAATCAATGACGCCCATAGTCTGCTGACGCATGTTCACCAAAGCGAGCGGCAGCGTGGCGTTCGACGAACTCGACAGGTACAGCGGAATCATGAAATTGTTCCATGCCTCAAGGAAAGCAAGCAGACCGACAGTGACCATCGACGGCTTGACGACCGGCACCAGAATCTTAATCAGCGACTGCAGGGAGTTGCAGCCATCGACCATGGCGGCCTCTTCCATATCCTTCGGAATCGCATCGAAAGCATTACGCATGATGAACGTGCTCATCGGCAGCTGGAACAAGGTAATAACCAAACCGACACCCAGCAAGGAATCGTTCAGACCAATATCCTTGTACCACACCATCAGCGGAATCAGCAGAGACGCATACGGCACCATCAAAATGGACAACGTCACCATGAATCCGAGATTGCGGCCCGGATAGTCGAAACGGGAGAACGAATAGCCTGCGAGCGTGCACACCACCACGGAGAACACCACGGCGACCAACGTCACCACCACCGAGTTGAACAGGTACTTCGGCAGGCCTTCCTGGTAGCCGAACAACGTCAGATAGTTGTTCACACCCCAGCCCTTGGATTGTGCGGAACCAGGCTGCGGACTGAACGAGCAGACCACCACCCAGATCAGCGGCGAAATGAAGACCAGAGCCAGCAGACCTTCGAGAATATAGACGATTACGCGCTTCCACAATGGAGTAGTCATGTGAGTTCCCTCCCCTTGCTCACTTGGTGTTGTCGCGCATACCGCGCATCTGGATGGAATTGATCACCACGAGGGCCGCAAGCACGATCAGCGACAGTGCGGCCGCCATGCCCAGATCCTTCTTGGAATCGAATGCGAAGTTGTAGATGAGCTGCACCACGGTCATGGTGGAATTGTTCGGACCGCCCTTGGTCAGAATGAAGAACTGGTCGAACGCGAGGATGGAACCGGTGACGCAGTAGATCAGGCACATCACGATGGTCGGCTTCATCAGCGGCAGGGTGATGGAACGGAAAATGCGCCACGTGCCAGCACCGTCCATGCGCGCGGCCTCATACAGGTCGCCAGGAATGGCCTGCAGGCCGATCATCATGAGCAGCATGTAGTAGCCGGAGAAACGCCAGACGATCACAATAATGGTAGCCCACAGCGCGCTCTGGCCGGTGGCGAGCACGGAGCCGCCCTCATCCATTAATCCGAAGAAGCTCAGGATCTTGGTGACGGGGCCCACCTGCGGGGAGTACAGCGCGTAGAACAGCAGCGAAGCGGAGGCGAGACCGGTTGCGGACGGCAGCAGGAAGCACGTGCGCAGCATATTGTTCCACTTGGTGCTTTCCTGCACGATCAGCGCCAGACCAAGGCCAAGCACCAGCAGGAAAATCGTGACGATCACGGTGTATTCAAGTGTGAACAACACCGACTGTCCGAGCAGTTTATTTTCGAAAACCTTGACGAAATTCTCAGGGAAATTCCAACCACGGTTACCGCCCATCAACGACCAGCGGGAACCGGCCATGATGACGAGCAGCACGATTGGCACGAAGAACAGCATGATGATCATCAGCCAATCAGGCAGCGCATACAGCAGGCCACGACGGGTTGCCTCCGCCTTGGCCTTGGAACGATGCGTCTGCACTGGCGCAGCGTTCTTGGAAACAGTAGTCATATTCCCTCCTTGGAACACTTTTGGCGACTCTCTCTTGAATCGTTCGGGGTTTTCGACATAAATGGCCAAGCGATTGGATATGCGTTTGGAAGTGCGATTCCGTCTCGTGCGGCCGTTGAAATCCGCCATGAAGACCGACATTGTTTTTGAATTATTGTCGATCTTCATGGCAGACCACAACTGTGGTCTGTCGATTTTTGTTTTCGATATTCAGTTATTCGATATTCTGTTGTTCTTAAGTTATGTAAATCGGGGAAAGGAGAAAAAGGAGGAGAAGTTCGTTTTCAGTGGCTCACCTCACTGACCCAGCACGTCGGTGATGGCCTGGTTGTCGGCCTTGAGATCGCCATCGCCCCAGACTGCGTTCTGGATGAGCAGCTGCCACGGGGAACCGGCTGCGTTGAAGGCCTCATTGAAAGCTGCGGACTTCGGGGTCTGGCCATTGCCGTCGATGATTACGGAGTTGATGGTCTGGACGCGAGGATCGGCATCGTCGTAGGCGGTCTTCAGGGTCTGGATGTTGGATGCGGTGTCGCCGTTGGCTGCGAAGACTTCCTTCTGGGCGTCATCGCTCATGAGCCATGCGAGGAAGTTCCAAGCCTGAGCGACGTGCTTGCAGTCCTTGGAGATGCCCATGGCATCGCCGCCGAGGAACGTGGAGGTCTTGCCTTCCTTGGTGCCCGGGATCGGGGTGACACCGACTTCGAAGCCACCGTCCTTCTCAGCTTCGAACAGTGCGGTGGAGGAGGTGTTCGGATACGGCATCACACCGATGTTGCCGTTGGCGAACGGAGCGGTCCAGGTGGCACCTGTTTCTTCCTTGGAACCTGCGCCCAAGCCGTTGGTGGTGTTGGCGAGTTCCTTGTAGGCGTCGAGCACGGCCTTCATGGAATCGTTGTTGAGGGTGGCTTCGGTGCCATCTGCGTTCATCACGGATTCGCCGTCAGCCCACACGGACGGGAACAGGTCGAACACGAGAGCGCCACCGGACTGGCCGGCCAAGTAGGAGCCTGCCACGCCGTCCTTGTTGAGGGCCGCGACCGCCTTGGCCTGCTCAACGAACTCGTCGATGCTGCTCGGGCCCTTCTCCGGGTCAAGACCTGCTTCCTTGTACAGATTCTTGTTCCATACCATCACGGAAACGTCGGTGATGAACGGCAGCGTGTATTCCTTGCCATCCACGGTACCGGCTTCAATGTGGCCCTGCTGCAGGTCGGACTTGTTGTCGAGTCCGTCAATCTGCTTGGTGATGTCGGTGAAGATGCCTTCAGAAGCCCAGTACGGAATACGCACCACGTCACCGGCGAGAATGTCCGGAAGGGAATCGGTCTGGGAAGCACCACCAACCTTGCCTTCCATATCGTCGTTCGGAATGATTTCCAGCTTGATCTGGTTCTTGTGGGAGGCGTTGTAGGCCTTCACCGCGTTCTTGGCCTGACGCTCCAGCGGAGAACGGGTCCACAGAGTGATCTCAGTGCCGTCATCAGTGCCGACTGCCGGAATATCGGCCGGAGCCGCGGATCCACCACTGCTGGAACCACCGCCGCATGCAGCCATCGGAATAAGCAACGCGGTTGCCGCGATGCCGGCAATAACGCGAGTGACCTTGTTAAAAGACACCATGTCTACTTCTTTCTCTATGTATCGCTCAGCTTTGAGCCATCCGGCGGGCCTTCCGCCGTCTGCCTTCACGATTTCCGGTTGTTCTCCTTCGATTGAACCGTAGTGCGAAAGCCTTTTCTCAGTATATGGTTTTCTCCAGATTTTGCAAAATCGCTTTCGCACATCAAAATGCAAAGGTATTCATGTCGATAAAACCGTTATAAATAAACGATTCTTAGCAGTTTAAGAATCGTTTATGACAGCAAAAATGACGTGAGATGCAGAAAATGCGAAAGAAAAATGTGTTCATTTTCGCAAATGCGAAAGTTTCGCAATTTGCAAGTGAAAATGTCAGCAATCGGCTATATAAAGCCGTTTTGTCCACTTTTTGACACGATGCGAAAACTTTCGCAGTTTTGTCGTATAATATTACGCAATACAAGGGCGGCGAAGCGCATCGACGCGCAGCCAACGTTTTCGCCACACCGTAAAAAAGGGGAACATCATGGCAACTGCAGATACTCACTCAACAGCAAGGCTTGAAGATGTAGCAGCGCTGGCCAACGTGTCTTTGGCAACAGCTTCAAAGGCGCTGCATGGCAAACCGCGCGTCAGTGAAGACACCCGCGAGCGCGTGATGGAGGCAGCGCGGCAACTCAACTATTCCCCGAACAAGCTGGCGCAATCGTTGGCAAGCGGCAGAAGCGGAACCATCGGTTTGGTCACTTCCGATCTGCAAGGCCGTTTCTCCACGCCTATTCTTATTGGCGCCGAAAACGAGCTGCGCGCACAATCGACATCAGTACTACTTGCCAATGCTCGCGGTGACGATGCACTGGAGCGCAGCCATGTAGAGAAACTGCTGTCGCTGAAAGTGGACGGCCTGCTGATTGTGCAGCGCGAGACGAATCCGCGCCCGTCGCTGGGGCGTGATTGGGGCGTGCCGCTGGTGTATGTGTATGGTCCTTCCACCGATATCAACGATTGCTCGGTGACGTGTGACAATGTGGATGCCGGGCGCATGGCCGTGAATCATCTGATTTCGTGCGGACGCAACCGTATCGCCATTATTGGCGGCGATGAAACGTATACGGCCTCCACCGACCGCACCAAGGGCGCGTTGGAAGCGTTGGCCGAGGTTGGTTTGGAACCGGCTGGCCCGATTCGCTATGGCCGTTGGGACGAGAATTGGGGGCGTGCCGCCACCAGACTGCTGCTCGACCAAGGCGTGAAGTTCGACGCCGTGGCATGCCAGAGCGATCAGCTGGCACGAGGATGCATTGACGCGTTGAAGTCGCAGCATCTACGCATTCCTGAGGATGTGGCGGTGATCGGCCACGATAATTGGGACGTGCTCACCAAGAGCTCCCGCCCGCCGCTGACCAGCATCGACAATGAAACGGAACTCATCGGCCGCAAAGCTGCCCGCTACCTGATGGACGCCATCAACGGCCAGCCCCACCACGGCACGGAATACCTTCCCTGCCGCCTCATCCAACGCGAATCCACCTTACCGTTAGACTAATCCCCTCCCTCCCAGTCAGTTCGGAGAGAGCTCCATAAACGTACGGTTCGATTCCCCAAAGGACGGTGGACCGGACATGCATGCTCGACCGTAGACTTGGCCGAACGGCCTTGAGTGTGTCAAGTATGCATGTCCGGTCAGCCGTCCGACGCTAAAACCACAAAAACTACCGTTTTTTGTTGGAACGTCCTTTGAAGTAGATGTCGAACACAATCCAGACGGACAGGATGAACGCGATCACGTAGCCAAGGAAACCGACAATCGGAATGCCGAAAATCACCGGCTTGATGCCCGCGTAATACACAATCGACGAGCCGATGAACAGGCCGACCACGATAAGCGCCATCGTAAGCCTGTTCACCATGTTGGCGAGCAGGTGGATCGGCTCCTGCGAACCGACCATCTCCATATTGACGCGCAGCTGGCCGCGCGTGAGCATGCGGGACGCCACTTTCAGCTCGTTGGCGGCGGCAAGCAGACTGTGCAGCGCCTGATGGCTTTCGAGAGCCAGCGATTTCGTCTCGTCCTTGGCGAAATCCTTCTTCGACGTGCTCGACGCGATGTGGTCGGAGATGATCTGGATCATGTTCACGTCGGGAATGAATTCGTCAAGCAATCCCTCCAACGTGACCAGCGCGCGGCCGACCGTGGTGACGGTGCTCGGCACTTCGATGCCGTGGCGTTGCGCCATCTGCGTCAGGGCCGTCAGCATGGCGGCGATGTCCAGTTCGGCCAGGTCCACTGTGCCGAATTCCTTGACGATCACGTCCAGATCGGCCAGCAATGCCGGATAATCCTCCGGATCGGCCTCAGCTCCGGCGAAACGCAGCAGACCGTCGGCAAGCTTGGGGGAATCCTGCTCGGCCACGGCGAAGATCATGTCCTTCAGCACGGAACGGGTTTTGGTGTTGAGCCGGCCAGTCATGCCCAGGTCGAGCAGCACGATCTGCCCACCGCGCACCATGATGTTGCCGGGGTGCGGGTCCGCGTGGAAGAAGCCTTCGTCGAGTACCTGCGTGGCGTAGTTGTCCACGAGTTTGGTGCCGATTTCCTTCAGGTCGTAGCCGGCTGCAAGCAGCTCGTCCGGATGGGAGACGGAGATGCCTTCCACGTAGTCCATGACCACCACGTGTTCGGTGCATAGTTCCGGGTACGGCTTCGGGCAGTCCATGTATTTGTAGCGTTCGCAGAATCGTTTGAATTCCGCCAGATTGCGCGTTTCGATGAGGAAGTCGGTTTCCGATTCGAAGGTGTCCCACAGTTCCTCGACCACGCCGGACAGGTCCACCACCTGCGCGCTGCGCATGGTTTTGGTGGCGATTCCCGCGATGGTGCGCATGATGGACACGTCCTGCGCCATGGTTTCGCGCACGCCCGGACGTTGCACTTTGATGGCCACGTCCTCGCCGATGAGCAGTTTCGCACGATGCACCTGCGCAAGGCTGGCCGAGCCGAGCGGGGTGGGGTCGATATGGTCAAAGATCTCGTCCACGGGCCGGCCGTATTCGTCCTCAAGCACCTGCAGCACCGTGCTGTATGGCATGGGGTCGGCGTCGGCGCGCAGTTTGGACAGTTCGTCGCAGAACGATTGCGGCAGGATTTCGGAACGCATGGACAGGATCTGTCCGACCTTGACGAACGTGGGGCCGAGCGCTTCGAGCATGAGACGCATTTTGACGGGCGTGAGTCCGTGAACCACGTCGAATTTGTTGGCGATCTGCGCGATTTGCGCAAGACGCCGGAGTTTGCCGCGGCGGGTCAGATGGTAGCGCGCGGAGAACGTGTCTTTGCGCGCTCCGAAGATGCCGATGGTTTCGGACGATTGTGCGTTGGCACCGGCCGCTTTGCCGGTATCGTCCGTTTCGCCGGCATCGTCCGCGGATTCGTGGGCAAGCTCATCCGTCAGTCCGTTTGCTTGGGAGGCGGCGTCCAGCGAAGGGTCGGCCGTGGGGTTGATGACCGCGTTGACCCTGTCGGACAGCGTGACGGGCTCCACGCTTTCGGGGCGTGCCGCGTCCGGCTTGTCGGATGGGTGTTTCAAAGACATGTCACTGCTCGCAAACGGTTGGGAAATCGGCTGGACAGCCCGCGATGCCAGACGAATGTTTCGCCGGCGTCGCGCGGGCATAGCAAATCGCCGTCCGGGCGCTCACATGCGCGGCAGACGGCGATACGAAAGACTGGAGCTACTCGGCCTTGTCTTCAGTTTCGGCCGGGGCTGCTTCCTTGGCTTCAGGGGCTTCCTTAGCCTCTTCGACCTTGTGCTTGAGTTCGGCGTTGAGGGCCTTGCCCTGCTCGACGGTCAGCTCGCCCTTCTTGACGAGGTCGTCAACGATTTCCTGGCTCTTCTCAACAGTGGTCGCCAAGACACCGACGCCGGCGAGAAAGACCTTGCGCAGGCCGTCACCAAAATTAAAATCAGCCATGATGTCCTCCTTTAGGTGATGGTGGTACCACTCTATCGCATTTTCTTCACATCTGCGCCGAGCGAAACCGGTCAATCGCATAAAAAGTGGCGGATATCCGGCGTTCAGCGCAGGCGGTGCGATTGCCGGCGAACCGGCATGGCAGCCGTCAGCGCGGACGGGACATGGCCACGCGACGAGCACGGTCGGCGATTTCGTCGATGCGATGCAGGGCGGCCCGTTGCGCGTCCGTCTGTCCGGCGGCGGTTGGGTCGAACGTGCCGTAACGGCGTTCGACGGCGGTGCGGATCAGGAAATCGGCGATCGCGGGATTCTTCGGCAGCAGCGAGCCGTGCATGTACGTGCCGATCACGTTGTGGACGCGCGCGCCTTCCGTATGGTCCTCGCCGTTGTTGCCGGTGCCGTCCTGTTCGACGGTGCCGAGCGGCTGCACGCCGTCACGCAGGAACGTCTGTCCGGAATGGTTTTCGTAGCCGATGATCTTGCCGAAATCGGCGGAGGTTTCCGTAAGATTGCCGATCATGCGTGTTTCCTGGCCGACCGTGTACGCGCCGATCACGCCGATGCCGTCGAGTCGGGAGCCGTCGACCGTTTCGAAATACTCGCCGAACAGCTGGTACAGGCCGCAGATCATCAGCATCGGCACGCCGTCCGCCGCGAGCGAACGCAGCAGGTCGGCGCGTTGGAAGAAGTCGTCGATGATCTTCTTCTGGCCGGTGTCCTGGCCGCCGCCACCCAGAATCATGTCCACGTGCTCGGGCCAGTCGCAGCCCTGGTTGTAGGCGTGTACGCGCGGCTCGTAGCCGTACAGCGCGAGCCGGCGCTGGATGGTGAGCACGTTGCCGGAATCGCCGTAGATGTTCATATCCTTCGGATACAGCGACACGATGTCGATGACCTGGCTCATATCGTCTCCTCGTCTTCCTTCCGCTGTTTTGCTTTGCGATTGCGCGGTTTCGTTTCGCGCGGCGCTCACTTGCCCACGCCGGCGTCGGCCACGTCGGCGATTTTGGCGAGCGCGGCACGCGTTTTCAGCATGGCCGTGTACGTGCAGTAGATGTGTTTGGGGGTGCCAGAATTCGCGTTCACGAAGTTCACGACCGATTCCTCCAGGTCGGTGCTGACCGATTCGACCGGCACCTGATCGTATTCGAGGCGCAGGGCCATGTCCCACGCGCGTACGCCGGACACGGCTTTGACGCCGGTGCCGCGCAGCGAGGTGAAGTCCACGTCCCACAGCCAGCTCATGTCGCGGCCGTCGGCGTATTCGTCGTTGATGCAGATCATGGTGTCGCAGCCTTCGGGCTTGAACGAGGCCAGCGACAGGCGGAAGCCCATGGGGTTTTTGACGAGCAGCAGTTCCACGGGGGTGCCGTTCACGGTGATGACCTCGCCTCGGCCGAATGCCGGTGTGACCTCGCCGGCGGTGTCGATCATGGCCTGCGTGGTGGCGTGCGCGAAGGCGATCATACGGGGTGAGACGCCTGCCGCGCGCAGAATCTCGTCCGCAGCGGCCTGGTCGATGGCGTCATGCGAGCCGTTGCCGTCCGTTTCGGTACCGGCATCGGCACCGTCCGCGTCGACACTGTCGGCGAGCGCGTCTTCGAACGGCAGGAACATCGCCTGCGCGTCCGCTGCGACGGCGCGCACCACGGCGAGCGCGGCGGCCGCGTTGTACAGGTTGTATACGCCTTCCAGTTTCACGGCCGTCTCATACGTTTCGCCGTCGATCGCGAAGGTGGCGCGGTGGTCGCCCACGGCGCGCAACGTCACGTCGGCGGGCAGCGCGTCGGGACCGTCCTGCGGTTGCGATGTGGCCGGCGCGGCGGCCGCAACGGCATCGACAGTATCGCCGGTATTGCCCGAATCGCCAATATTTCCGCCATGTTCCGCACTGTCGTGCGCTTCCGCGTCAACAGTGGTGCTCATGTCGTCATCCGACGGGAAGAAGCCGCGCAACGATTCGTCAAGGCCGAAGTAGCGTACTTCCACGCCGTCTTCCGTATGCGCCACGTCAGCAAGACGGGCGATGCGCGGGTCCTCACGGTTGAGCACGACGGTACCGGTGGTGGCTTCCGCAGCTTTGGACAGCAGTCGCGCGGTGTTGTCGATCTCGCCGAAACGGTCAAGCTGGTCGCGCATCACGTTGAGCAGCAGGCAGTAGTCGGGCGGCACCTGCTTGACGAAATGCACGGCGTACGCCTCGTCGAGTTCCAGCACCGCGATGTCGGCGTCGAGTTTGCCGGAAAGCGAGACTTCCGCAAGCAGCGACGAAACCACGCCACGGGTGAAGTTCGAGCCGGTCGGGTTGGTGAACACCTTCAATCCGAGCGATTGCAGCATGCTGGCCACCATGCGTGTGGTGGTGGTTTTGCCGTTCGTGCCGGAGACGAGCACCACGCCGAGCGGCAGTTGCGCCAATGTGCGCGACAGGAATTGCGGGTCGATGCGTTCCACGATTTTGCCGGGGAACGCGCTGCCACCGCCGTGCGCCAAACGGGAGGCCGCGCGCACGGCCTTGCCGATCAACGGGGTTGCGAAGGAATTCCAAGCCATATCACACCGCCTCCTGCTGGGACTGGTAATCCTGGGGCATGTCCTTGAACTTCGAATACGCGCCAAGGAACGCAAGATTGAACGTGTCAGTCGGACCGTTACGATGCTTCGCCATGATGATGTCGGCCTCGCCCGGGCGGTCCTCCTTGTCGTAGGCGTCCGGACGGTGCACGAGGAACACCACGTCGGCGTCCTGTTCGATAGAGCCGGATTCACGCAGGTCGGACAGCTGCGGCTTCTTGTCCTGACGCATTTCGGGGCCACGGTTCAGCTGGCTCAGTGCCACCACCGGCACTTCCAGCTCCTTGGCGAGCAGCTTCAGCGCACGGGAGAAGTCGGACACTTCCTGCTGGCGGCTTTCCACGGCCTTGCCGGAGGTCATGAGCTGCAGGTAGTCGATGACGACGAGTTTCAAATCGTTCGTCTGCTTCAGTCGGCGGCATTTCGCGCGGATTTCCATCAGGCTCATGTTCGGGCTGTCGTCGATGAACAGGGGCGCGTTCTGCAGCTTGCCTTGCAACTCGTTCAGGATGGCCCAACGTTCCGGCGTGATGTCGTCCGCGCGGCGCATGGCGGCGAGCGGAATGTTGGATTCAGCGGAGATGATACGTTGCGCCAACTCGTTTTTGCTCATTTCCAAGCTGAAGATGATGGTCGTCAATCCGTGATGCAGTGCCGCGGAACGGGCGAAATCCACACCGAGTGTGGACTTGCCCATGGCCGGTCGGCCTGCCACGACGATCATCTGGCCGGGCTGCAGGCCCTGCGTCACGTCGTCGATGTCGCGGAAGCCCGTCGGCACGCCTCGGGACACTTCGCCGCTTTGCAGACGGTCGAGCTGGTCAAGCGTATCGGCGATGACGGTGCCGATCGGCGCGTAGTCCTGCCGCACTTTGCCGGTGGACATCTCATATACTTCGGCCTGCGCCAGGTTGACGACGTCTTCGGCCTGCGAGCCTTCTGCGGTGTAGCCGAGCTGTGCGATTTTGGTGCCGGCCGCGATCACATTACGCAGGATGGCGCGCTGATGCACGATGTCGGCGTAATACGTGGCGTTTGCAGCGGTCGGAACCGATGCGACCAGGCTGTGCAGATAGTCGGAGCCACCCACTTTTTCCAGATTGCCTTCGGCGAGCAGCTCGTTGGCCACCAGCACGGCGTCGACCGGCTGGGAGGCCGAGAACAGTTTGATGACCGCTTCGTACACGGTTTGGTTGCGTGGCTGGTAGAAGTCGGACACGTCGATCATCTGCGATACTTCGCCGATGGCGTCCTTGCTCATCAGCATGCCGCCCAACACCGCCATTTCGGCGGCGTCGTCATGCGGCGGCACGCGGTCGAACAGGGCGTCGCGCACGGCTTGGCCGGATCGGCCGTTCATGCCGTTCGCACCGTTTCCAGCGTTCGAAAATCCGCGGTTCTGCGCCGAACCGTTGTTCCAAGAGTCGTTCTCCGCCATGTCCCTCCAACCGCAGCAGTCAATCGAATGTGTTCAATACCGAGGAAAACCATAATACGTGCGTGCCGTCACGACCGGTGTTGCATTGAGATTATGGATGAATCTCCGCATCCACCGAACGACACGCGCGAATGGCTTTGGTGTGGATAAGAAAGTCGAAAAAAGCCGAGTTATCCACATATTGGGGATAACCATGTGGAAAACGTTTCGACTTATCCACAGAGTGGGGATAACTGAGTGGACAACTTGGGGACATCCTAAAGCATGTACCCCGATTCCCTTATTTCGATTTGCCGAAGTGAACGGAAGGTGATATGCACCCCGCTTTTCCGTAAACGACGAGAAATACGGGGGCATATCGGCTTGGCGCATGCGAGAAACCGGCGCTCACATGTGGTATCGGGTGGCGTTGTACATGGTGCGCACCAACGTTTCACGCCATTTGCTCCACCCGTACTGTTTGGAGATGGTCTCGCCGGACGTGGCCCCCAACGAGGAGCCGTCGGCGCGGGTCAGGTCGAACAGCATGTCGAGCAGCACGGGATTATGGTCGAGCCGACCGGCCAGATCATCGCCGACGTTGGGATCATTGGGATTGCGACCTGTGGCGAACTCCGACAATGTCAGATGCTCGCGTACCAGCAGCGTGACCCAGCGGACGATGTCGCGGTCGAATCCCATGCGTTCCACGACCACGGTCGCATGCCGAGCGCCTTCCGCCGCATGGTTGGCCACCCCCGGTCGTTTGCCGATGTCATGCAGGATGCCGGCGAGCAGCAGCGCCTCGTAATGCCGGTCGTCGTACCGCCCACCGCTGGGTGTTTCACGGCCGAGCCGCGTGACGACCTCCACCATGTGCCGGTCGATCGTATAGCGATGCGCGGCGGACGCGCTTGGCCGGTTGCGCACGCCCAACCATTCGGGGATGAGCTTGCCGGGCACGTCGATGAAATCAATGTCTTCCCACACGTTGAGCAGCGCGGGGCCGGAAGCGAGCAGTCGTATGAACAGTTCACGCGATTCTTCCGTCCAGTTGCGGTCGCCGATAGGGCATTTTTTGAGATTCCGCAACGTTCCCGGGGCGATCGGCAGGCCGAATTCCGCGGCCGCGACGGCCACGCGCAGCACGAGGTTCGGGTCGGCGGCCGGTTCCGCGCCCGGAGCGAGCACGATTTCCTCTTCATGCTTGGCCACGCCGGGGGCGATCACATCGAAGGTCGGTGCCTGACGTTTGCCGCCGCCGCGCGGCTGGAACACTTGGAAGAAGGCGAATCGCGGCTTGTCGTGCGTCAGCGAATGCTCGGCGCGCGACGCGGTGGAATCAAGGGAGAACGCGATCTGACGGCCGACGCGTGCCAGCAACGTTTGCAGATCGTCGATCGACTTCGCCTCACGTTCGCCATCGGGCAGCGTCGGATCGGCCAGGCCGAGCATCGCCGCGACTTTGGCTTGGTAGGGCGATAGCAGCATGTTCGTATCTTTGCCGGCGACCAGATGGATACAGTCGCGCACGTCCAGCAACCGTTCGACGGCGTCGTCATACGTGCCGTGCGGACGGTCGGCAAGCCAGGATGCGGCGAGCGCGGACACCAATACGGAGTCGCGCAAACCACCGCGTGCCTCTTTGATGTCCGGCTGGTTGATGTAGGCCATGCGGCCGAATTCGTCGAGGCGCGATTTGGCGGAGCCGAGCAGTTCCGGCAGACGTTTGCGCGCGGCCTTGCGCCATCGTTCCAATATGGATACGGCTGTGCTTTCGATAAGTCCAGTGTCCCCCGCGATCGGCACCACGTCCAACCATCCCATGGCTGCGGGCAGGTCGCGGTCGGTGACGGCCTCGCATTGCGCGACGGTACGTACCGACTGGTCGAGGTCGAGGCCGGAATCCCAAATCGGATACCACAGTTTGTTGGCGAGCTCGTTGAGCTGCTGGTCGGTCAGCGCGTGCGGCTCGTAGATGACCACCAGATCAAGGTCGGAGCTGGGGCCTACCTGGCCACGTGCCAGCGAACCGACCGCGCCGAGGCCGATGCCGGTTGCCGGCACGTCGAAGGAAACCGCCTCGCAGGCTTCGTTCCACAACTGTGTGAGATTGCCCATGGCCAATTCCGTGCGGGCTTTGCGTTTCGCCGCGCCATTGCGGTAGACGCCGTCGGCGTCGGGCTGGCTCATGGCCATGAACCGTTGTTTGAGACCATCGACTGCTGAAGTCATAACGCACGTTCCTTATGAAACCTATGACGACTTATGACAATCCCCGCACGGCGCGAGGCACGTACGGGGATGTGTCGTAATTGATAACCCGAACTTCAAGCCCGGGGGTCTTTATTTCATCTTGTCCGAATCGGCCCGATCACAAGGCCGGACGGATCAGATGGCGGCGGAACCGGTTTCGCCGGTGCGCACGCGGGTCACCGAGTCAAGCGGAGCCACCCAGACCTTACCGTCGCCGATGGTGCCGGAGCCGGCGGACTTGACGATCACGCCAACCAGGGTTTCGGCATCGGCGTCGTCGGACAGCACCTCGATGCGGATCTTCGGAATGAGATCCACGGTGTATTCGGCGCCACGGTAGACCTCGGTGTGGCCGCGCTGACGGCCATAACCGTTTGCCTCGGACACGGTCAGGCCGTGCACGCCCGCAGCTGCGAGGGCTTCCTTGACATCGTCGAGTTTATGGGGCTGGATGATAGCGGTAATGAGCTTCATCTCACTTCACCTCCTTGAGGACGGAGCTGGCGGTACCAGCAAAATCGTAAGCACGTTCGCCCTGGTCGGCAAGATCGATGCCGCCGACTTCCTGGGCTTCGGTGACGCGCCAGCCGATCGTCTTCTCCAGAGCGAAGGCGATGATGCCGGTGATGACGGCGGACCAGACGATGGCCACGAGAGCGACGATGAGCTGGACGACCAGCTGCCTCCAGTCGCCGCCTGCGAACAGGCCGGTGCCTTCGCCGAAGAAGCCGATGAGCACGGTGCCGGTGAAGCCGCCAACGCCGTGGACGCCGACGACGTCGAGGGAATCGTCATAGCCGAGCTTGAACTTCAGACCGCAGGCCAGGCAGGTGAGCACACCGGCGATGGCGCCGAGGACGATGGCCCACAGCGGGGAGACCACATCGGCGGCCGGGGTGATGGCGACGAGGCCCGCGACGATGCCGGAAGCGGCACCCATTGCGGTGTAGTGGCCGGTGCGGATCTTCTCGGTGAAGCCCCAGGAGAGCATTGCCGCAGCGGTTGCAGCGGACGTGGAAACCCACGCGTAGCCGGCGGTGCCGTTGGCTGCGAAGGCGGAACCGGCATTGAAGCCGAACCAACCGAACCACAGCAGGAAGGCGCCGAGCATGACGAACGGAACATTGTGCGGGCGGAACGGCTGCGTGCCGAAGCCCTTACGCTTGCCGATGATCAGCACGATGACCAGAGCGGCGACTGCGGCGTTGATGTGGACGACCGTACCACCTGCGAAATCGTGGGCGGCTGCGCCGATCGCCTGGGAAATGGCGCCGTCAGCGGACAGCAGACCACCGTTCCACACCATGTGGGCGAGCGGAGCGTAATCGAACGTGATCCACAGCGCCACGAAAATCATCCACGTGGAGTACTTCACACGTTCGGCGATGGCGCCGCAGATCAACGCGACGGTGATCATGGCGAACGCGGACTGGAAGGCCACGTCCACGCTGACCGGGTAGTTGTTGCCGTTCAGTGCGGCCGATGTGAAGACGCCCTTATCGGAAACCATGGTGTCCTTCAGCAGGAAGCCGGTTGCCGGGTCGCCGAAGATGCCGCCGACCGAGGTGCCGGCGTAGGCGATCGACCAACCCCACAGCACCCACATGATCATCGTGACGGACAGTGCGGCCGCCTCCATGATCATCATATTCAGCACGGCCTTGGCGCGGACCATGCCACCATAGAAGAACGCCACACCAGGCGTCATGAGGAACACAAGGGACGCGGAAGTCAATATCCACGCGGCATTTCCAGAATCAAGCTGGCCCATGTCACCCTCCTCTTTCTTTCTCTATATTTGGTTCAACATTTCCGTCCCCATCGTGTGGGGCTGACAGAACGATATGGAACGCCGGCCGCGTTTTGAAAACGTTACGACGTGTTACGCCAACGTAACGCCATCCGCGCGAAACGTCAACCTACGCCGAAAAATGGCGGAATTCCAACGAAACCGGCGGTACGGAAATACGGAAGGCATAATCGTCCGGCAATCGCAATATGAAATTGCGACGGTGGACGGAAGCGGCGGGCAATGCTGCGGACGGAGTAAGTTGGGTAGCTGAAACTTACGGAACACGCGTGGCACGCGACGGGAGAACGCCGCGTACGGCGAGCGCGTGGCATGTACACCGAACGCGCGGTGCGGCGAACGTATGGCGCGCGTAACGAGAGAGCGGCGAGGACCATGGCAACGTTCATCATTTCACTGTGCGCCATTTTGATGCTGACCACGGTTTCCGGGCTGATCTGCCGCAAAGCGCAGCTGCCGGAAGTGATCGGGCAGATCCTCGTCGGCATTCTCGTGGGCCCTTCGCTGCTGGGCGTGATGCACATGAGCGATTCGCTGTCATTGTTCAGCGACCTCGGCATCATCATCCTCATGTTTTTGGGCGGTGTCGGCTGCGACCTGCAGTTGCTGAAGAAATATTCGAAGGCGGCGGTCATCATCGCGTGCATGGGCGTGGTGTTCCCCGTGGCGGTGATGGGTGGAGTGAGCCTGCTGTTTGGCTTCAAGCCGATTCCGGCTGCGTTCATCGGCGTGGTGTTCTCCGCCACGTCCGTGTCGATTTCCGTGGCGGTGCTGAAGGAAGCCGGACTGCTTGATTCGAAGGAAGGCGTGTCGATTCTCGGCGCGGCCGTGGCTGACGATGTGATCGGCGTGATCCTGCTGTCCGTGATGTGCACGCTCGTCAACACCGGCAGCGTGGACGTGGCAGGGCTGGGTTTGATTCTGCTCAAGCAGGTGCTGTTCTTTGTGGCGGCCGCCGTGGTGGTGGTTTGGGTGGCACCGGCGCTGATGACGCTGGCTGGCGTGCTGAAGGCGCCGTCCGGCATCGCGGTGATGGCCGTGATCATCTGCCTGGCGATGGCGTGGGCGTCGAATCTGGCCGGGTTGAGCTACGCGGTGGGCGCGTTTTTCGCCGGCATCGCGGTAAGCAACAGCGATTACGCGGAGGACGCGGACCGGTATATCGAGCCGGTTGGAGACACGTTGTTCGTGCCGGTGTTCTTCGTGGGCATCGGCCTGCAGACCACAGGCGTGGATGATACGAAGATGATTGTGTTCATTGCGATCATGACGGTTCTCGGCGTGATCACGAAGGTCGTCGGCTGCGGTTTGGGTGGCCGCATGGCCGGTTTTGGCGGCGCTTCGGCGCTGATGATCGGCGCGGGCATGGTACCGCGTGGCGAGATGGCGTTGATTACCGCGCAAATCGGCTTCAACGAGCATGTGCTCGGCAGCGAATACTATTCGACGATCATCTTCATCATTTCGCTGGTGACGCTGGTCGCGCCGCTGCTGCTGAAGCTGACGATCCGGAAGGTGCCGGGAGTGGGGGCTGCGGCTGCCGGTACGGCTGGCGCTGAGCAGTAATCGCAATACGAAAACCTCCCGCCACGTACGGAACGTGACGGGAGGTTTTCGCTACGGAAATCGCAAATCCGGAAAATATGGGAACGTCAGGCGAGGATGCCGTCGACGAAGCCTTCCGGATCGAACGGGGCGAGGTCGTCCGGGCCTTCGCCGAGGCCGACGAGCTTGACGGGCACGCCAAGCTCCTTCTGCACGGAGATGACGATGCCGCCCTTGGCGGAGCCGTCGAGCTTGGACAGGACCACGCCGGTGATGCCGATCGCTTCGGCGAACACCTTGGCCTGCGTCATGCCGTTCTGGCCGGTGGTGGCGTCGAGCACGAGCAGCACTTCGTCCACAGGCAGGTTCTTTTCGGTGACGCGGCGGATCTTGCCGAGCTCGTCCATGAGGTTGGACTTGTTCTGCAGGCGGCCGGCGGTGTCGATGATGAGCACGTCGGCGTTCTCTTCCTTGGCTTTGGCGCTGGCTTCGAACGCGACGGACGCCGGGTCGGCGCCGTCCTTGTCGGAACGCACGACCGGCACGCCCACCTTGGCGCCCCAGGTCTCCAGCTGGTCGGCCGCGGCGGCGCGGAACGTATCGGCGGCGCCCAGCATGACCTGCTTGCCTTCGGAGACGAGCAGTCGGGACAGCTTGCCCGCGGTGGTGGTCTTGCCAGTGCCGTTCACACCGACCATGATGATGACGCTCGGCTTGTTCGCGCCCTCCTTGTCGGCGTTGAGACGGCGGTCGACGTCGGTGCCGACGAGCTTCAGCAGCTTGTCCTTCAGCGCCGCACGCACTTCGGCAGGGTCGGATTGGCCGGCGATGCGGGCGTCGTTGCGCAGTTCCTCAACGAGCTGTTCGCTGGCTTCCGCGCCCACGTCGGCAAGCAGGAGGGTGTCTTCGACGTCCTCCCAGTCGGCTTCGGAGAGCTGATCCTTGGCGAGGATGTTGAACAGGGCCTTGCCGAACGGATTGCCCGACTTGGACAGGCGCGCCTTGAGGCGCTGCATGCGGGTGCCGGCGGATTCGGGGGTTTCATGAACCGGTTCGGGCTTGGCTTCGGTGGCTGGTGTAGGAGCCGCCGTTTCGGAAGAGGAAGCTTGAGCTGAGGACTTCTGCTGACTTTCAGCCGGAGCTTTTTCAGCTGCATCAACATTGGAATCAACGGACGGCTTCACCGTGGAAGAATCAGCCGCAGCCGACTTTGCTTCCGCAGCAAGACGGGCGTCAGCCTTGGCTTTCGCATCCTCCGTGGACTTATCGACGGCGTTCTTGCGGGTCTTACCGAGCCACCAACCGCCAATCACCAGAATTGCCGCGATAACGACAACGACGACAATCGCAATAATCACATTCGTATCCATGACTCCAGCCTAAAAAGCGCAACGGACACACCGGCTCCGCCCCGCGGACGCACCACGAATGTCCGATTCGTCAGAAGAATAAGGTGCTCTACCATGCAAGACATCGATAATGCGATTTTTGACTTCGAAATAAACTCCGCAAACGTTCGACGTTTTCGAAGAAACGCATCATCATGTTATTTTCCACACCTCTCACGTAAAACCGTGTCTTCAATCATCTCTCGATGCGACAATTGGAAACACGGTTCTCGAATCAAAATGACATCCCAGCAGCATGAAACCTAACTAATTATTGCTAGTCCAGGCATTGTCTCCTGTTACGTTGACCTGCATCCAAGCAGTCCATCCAGCGGGAAATCCCCTAAAAGCCACATCAAGATCCGCACTTAGCCGAACTTGGGAATTCGATATCCGGTCGAATCGGAAATTACTGAGCGCACCTCCAATGATGTGATGATGATATGGCCCGTAATGTGTTATTTTCGGATTTGAGTGGTTAACATTCTGATAGTTGAAATTGAATCCCATGGAAATAACCGCAAGATTAACCGTCCCATCGCAATTCTTCCAATATCGAGTTGAACCAGATTGACGATACTGGCATCCAGTAATGCCTCGCGTTTGCGGAGCATCGGCAAGAGCCTCAAAATTGGGAACCGTTGAGACTGCAATTGAACCATCTTCGTATGTTTTAACAGTTTCAACCGAATAAAGCGTCTTTCTCTGAGTAGCAGCTATTGGCCGCTTCCCCGGAGTAAAAGAATCCCATGCATATCCGTGCTCATAACGCGAAACAAGATATTGTGCCTTCCCTTCATCAACTCCATAACTTGTTAAAATATCGGAAATTTCCATTTTGTCTTCCGCAGACAAAGTGATGGAATTGGAAGAAGGGTTTGACTCAATAGGCTCAGCACTGGCTGGCGCTATAGCGGTAAGTGACATTGCAACTGCTGCGACGACACCTAGAAGTGAATACTTATAACTATGCATTTTTACCTCATTGTAGCTATGCGTATAGGTGATATATCTGGTAACGTTTTTATAAATCATGAAGAGTGATTTTTTTGTCTTCGGCTGCCTGCTTTGAAGGACCGCCTCCTTTCTTTAGGGAATTTGCGTAGCGAATCAGGCTCCTCGCGATGAGGAAGACCAGAACGAATACGGCGATTACGCCTAGGATCTCAATCAACAATGCGATCCATGTCCAGCTCATGATTCATCCCTTCTCTTTCTGTACTCGTCTATGAGTATTCGAGCCGTGTCGACGTCGTATCTATCGTCGATGGCGAGACTCTTCACCAAGAGGATGAATGGATCCTCCGTCTCGTTGTCGTTCAACCGTATTTTTTCGATAAGCCTGTCAAGCCGGAGCCTCATGGTCGGGTAGGAGACTTGATACAGCTGGGACATTTGCTTCAGAGATCCTGACGATAGCACGAAGTTCTTGATGAAGGCCAAATCCTCCTCCGCAAGGTTGGCCAACCATTCTGGTAGACTGTCCACATCACCCCCTTCAATAAAATTTATTATTTATTAAATATATTAAAGCTGCAATGAAGCATTGTCAATATGACACACGTGTCCGATTCACCAGAATCGGACGATACGTGGGGGTCGGACGGTCAAGGAGCTATCCACGGGACGTGAAAAACTGGACAGCATGGCCAATACATCCAGAATGACGTCGTACCAGCGGCGCGAGCAGCTTATCGAAATCGGTCGATCGCTGTTCGCGGCCAAGGGATTCGAAGCAGTGAGCGTGGAAGAGATCGCCTCGACCGCAAAAGTGTCGAAACCCATCGTCTACGAACATTTCGGAGGAAAGGAAGGCCTGTACGCCGTGGTGGTGGACCGCGAAATGCGCGCGCTCACCGACGTTCTCATCAACGCGCTGTCCGACCCGCAGGCGCATCCGCGCCAAATCGTGGAACGCACCGCGCTTGCGCTGCTCACCTACGTGGAGGAAAACGCCGAAGGCTTCCGCGTGCTCACGCGCGATTCGCCGAAAACCGACCCGTCCAACTCGTTCAATTCGCTGCTTGGAGACATTGCCGTACGCGTCGAGGACATTCTCACCGACGCGTTCAAACGCCAGCATCTGCCGGCCAAAAGCGTGCCGTATTACGCGCAGATGCTCATCGGCATGACCGTGTACACCTGCCAATATTGGGCCGACCAGCGCAAGCTCAGCAAGGAGCAGCTCGCCGCGCACATCGTGAACCTGGCATGGTATGGGCTGAGCCGCATGGAAGCCAAGCCGGAACTGCGCTACGAAAGCGAAAAGGCCGCCCGCGAGGCGGAAAAGCAGGCCGCGCGGGAAGCGAAGGCGATCGCCAAGCAGGAGAAGCAGGGCAAGAAGGCCGCGAAATCGCAGGAGAAGGCGGTTGCTGCGGGAGATGACGCGACGGACGGGACGACCGTGACGGACGGATCGCAAGCAGTAGGCAAATCGCAAGCGGCAGACGAATCAAACGAATCAGACGAGACGAACGAATCGCAAAAACCGCAAAGCCCGCACGAATCGCAAAAACAATCAACAATTGACGAAAACTGACATACCGTCACCCGAAATGACCCTAGGGGAAATTTCAGGTGCAGATTGCGTATTTCAGGGTGCCGTTTGTGTGCAAAACCGCGCCCCGGAACCGCACATGGTGCTACGTTAGTTTCGTTATGCTTTTGGCCGGAGCGGTCGGCCAGCCGCACGGCCCGACACGAGCCCGATCCGAGGAAGAATATGCAGGAGAAGAAGACGCTCACCTTCGTGGTGCCCGCGTACAACATGACGGAATACCTGGAACGGTGCGTCGAATCGTTGATCGCGTCGAAGCGCAACGACGACATCGAAGTGCTGATCGTGGATGACGGCTCGTCCGACGGCACGCTGGAGATGGCGAAGACGTTCGAGGCGCGCAATCCGGGAATCGTGCGCGCGATCCATCAGGAGAACAAGGGCCACGGCGGCGCGGTCAACACCGGCATCGCGGCGGCGAGCGGCATGTACGTGAAGGTCGTGGACGCGGACGATTGGGTCGGCCCGGAATCGCTCGAACAGGTCATGGCCGTGCTGCGCGGCGAGGTCGGCAAGGACGAGCCGCTCGACATGCTCGTCACCAACTATGTGTATGACAAGGTGGGCAAGCGCAACAAGCACGTCGTGAACTTCCGTCACGCCATGGAGCCCGGCAAGCGGCTCACTTGGGACGATCTGGGACATTTCGGCCTGACCGAATACATTCTCATGCACGCGCTTATCTACCGCACGGCCGTGGTACGCGAATCGAAGATGCAGCTGCCGGAGCACACGTTCTACGTGGACTTCATCTACGCGTACCAGCCGTTCCCGTGGGTCAAAACGCTGCAGTATCTGGACACGCCGTTCTACCACTATTTCATCGGTCGCGACGGCCAAAGCGTGCAGACGGACGTGATGATCCGACGCGTGGACCAGCTGCGGCTCGTCAACCAGTGCATGGTGCGCGCCACCCCCGAACGAGGTACGGTGCCAGACGGCCTGTACCGCTATATGATTCATTTTCTTGCGATTCAGAGTTCCGTCGCGAGCGTTTTCATGATTTTGTCGCGCGATCCGGAGAATTACGAGAAGAAGAAGGCCATGTGGGCGGATATCGAGGCGTATTCGCCGACGATTTACAAGGACGTGCGTAAGAAGGCGATGTCGCGCGCGCTGAACCTACATGGTTCGCTCGGCCGGTTTGTGATTCGAAAGGGATATTTCGTGGCGGAACATGTGGTCGGGTTCAACTGATTTCGCGCGGGTTTCGCGGGTTTCGCAGGTTTCGCGCGATAGAGGGTTTACGCGATATTGCGTGAGTATTGCGATTATTGCGATCGGCTAGGCGCTCCTGTGTCCGTTTCTGGTGATTCGGACACAGGAGCGCTTCATTTTGATGCCTGTGTGTCCGATTCGGGAGAAACGGACACGGAAAGCACCAGCGGGCTTAGTTCCAGCGATCCGACATGGCGAAACTGTTGTGCATGAGATTGCTGGACGTGTACAGCACGTCGCCGAGCAGCTTCGTATTGCGCGATCGCAGGTATTCCGCCATTTCGTCGTTAGCCGCCGCAAGACGGGCCGGAACAGATGTAGGACTAGCAAGCCCATCGGAACCGGAATCAACCGCAGCACCAGACATAGAACCAGAACCGCCAACCGCAGAACCGGCACCAGAACCAGCGCCACCAGCCCCAGTCGCCGACCCACCAATCGCAAGCGCATCATCCGTATGTTCCACCAAACGATGGCCGAAGGAACGGACGTCTTCCGAGAACCCTTCAATCGCATTGCTGGTCTCGTAGAAGTGCGCGTCGGCGAGCGTTGCAATCAGGCGGTTCGTCCAATACAGGCAGTCCGTGGAGACTTCCGGCGTGGTGTCACGCAGGTAGGCGGGGGTGTCGTCGACGTTCGCATAGAACGGGGCGGACGTGGTGAACGCGCCGGAACCGTACGAAATCCACATGATCGAACGGCTTTCGACGGGCGCGTACGGGCGAATCTGCATGGCCACCATGTGTCCGGTGCGGTTGATGCCGATCGGACGATAGCGGTGGCGGCTTTCCTCAGTTCCCTGCGTACCGTACGGGTCATACGGGGTGCCTTCGAAGTGCGAACCGAGCAGGAAGTCGACATCCTCGACGGTCACGGCATTCTCCGGTTCGAGACACCATGGAATATCGTCCGATTCAGGGGTAAGGTTTTCCGCGTCGGCCGGATCGAGATAGCGGTACATGTACCAGGCGCGTGGCGTGTTGTAGATGTGGTCCTTCGCGGTGGCGGTGCCGAATACGATGCGCGGGTTGCAGTGGCCGCCGTTCATGCCGCCCTGCGTACCCGCCGCGCGCCCAAGATGGTGCGTTTCGATGAATTCCTGCAGATCGGCGCTACACATGAATTCACGTGCGTCGCTGAAGGCGTCATCAAAATCGAAATAGTCGATGCCAAGCTGGTTGGGAATAATCGCGCATTTGTCGTCCGGAACACGGCGGGCGATCCAATGGTGTCCACCGATGGTTTCGACGTACCAGATTTCGTCCACATCAGAAATGATGATGCCGTTCGATTCGTACGTCCCGTATGTTTCGAGCAGTTCGGCCAGACGTTTCACACCTTCGCGCGCGGTGTTGACGTACGGCAGCACGAGGGTGATGATGTCCTCTTCGCCAATGCCGCCAGGGATTTCCGGCTTTCCTGCGATTTCGTCGGCTGGCTGCAGTGCGACCAGCGGGTCGGCGCCGAGTACGCGCTCGTTGACGGCGATGGTTTCGGTGGCGCTCATGGCCACGTTGCGTTCGTTGACGCCAGCTTCCGCAAGGATTCCACGATTTGGAAGCACGTTCGGTACGATGCTGTACCGGCATGGATTGTCGGGAAGGTCGATTTCAACGTGGCTCAGCACACTGCGGTAGTGCCGCGGCTGCTCCTGCGGTGCGACGACTACGAATTTCTTGGGATCGTAACGTCCCGAACCAGAGTCGTCATCTCGGGCGATGATGGTCGAACCGTCGTAACTTGCTTTTTTGCCTACAAGAATTGTGGTACATGACATGGTTTCGATTGTAGGCACACCAACACTCCGAAGGCCATTTCGACGCCCGTCCGACGCCCGTGGTGGCGATTGGTCCGAATATGCTGTATACTGTGTTGCTGTTGCCCCTCTAGCTCAACGGTTAGAGCAGCGTCCTTTTAAGTCGTGGGTTGTGGGTTCGAATCCCACGGGGGGCACAGGTTCGAAGTCCTGGAAGCCGATGGTTCTCAGGACTTTTTCATTTGTTTCGGGATGAGGTCTCAGCACTTCAATACGGAACGCACCATATCGCGCACCACCTTTCGCTCACGAATCGCAATTTCGGTTGATTATTTCGCGACGTGCGCCGAAAAGTATGGAAAATAAGGCGATTTATACCCCCTACAGCACTATGCGGCACCACCTTTCGCTCACAATCGTAAGAAAACGAGCAAAATCGCAATATGTGTTCCGAAATGAACAGCGAACAGCCCGCGGGCGATTCGCGGACGGACCATACGCATGCAACCGGCGTGGCGCAATCGACGATAATGATAGACTCGAATATATCGAACATTTGTTCGCATAGATTCGGTATTACGGGAAATTCCCCACTATATACAGTGGGCGAACGCACGAAACGCCACTACGGGTAGTGTATACTGATGAACGGCCTGCTCAGCCGGGCAAAATCAAAAAACGTGGCCGACAAGATCTTCCGCACCAAAGGAAGCCGATTGCATAGGGAGGAAAAGTAATGACCGTGACCGTCTTCACCAATCCGAACAATCCTCAATGCGAGGCCACCGAACAAGAGCTTTCCAAACTGGGAGTGCGGTACGTGGCGGTCGATTTGACGCAGAATCCGTCCACATTCGAACAGATCAAGGACGCCGGCTTCAAGCAAATTCCGGTCGTCATCTCACCGAATTCCTCATGGAGCGGACATCGCCCCGACCTCATCCGCCAGCTGGCGCAAAGCATCGCGGCGTAGGCGCGGCAACAGCAGTCAAGCATCCAGACAGCCGGAAGGCACGAATCCCAAACGGCAATAATCCGGAAGAATCAAATCCCCCGCGGCAAAACCCGCAACAAAACCCCACTGCAATCGTCCGAAATCGTTCAAAATCAGCCACCCAAAGCAAAGCGGCCAGCCGGAACATCGCCCGACCAGCCGCTTAGCAAAACCCGCAAAACGCAAAAACCAGCCTACATACGACCGGCAGTGGACGGGTCGATCTTCATGGTCTGGAATCGGTGGGCCATGAAATCGTCATTGAAATACGTGGCGAAGAACTGCGAAACGGGCGAATTCTGCGCAACCCCAGCCATGCGGGAATACCAAGCGTCAAGCGCCATCAGCGTCATCACGCCATCGACGAAAATGAGTATGAAACAGACCAGCGTCAACGAATAGCGAATCTTCCACGGAATACGCTGGATCAATCGCAACAATCGCGGCAGAATCAACTTGACCCAAACCAAGCCGAGGATGCCCCAGAAGAACATGTATTTGCCGGACGTACGCCCGTCAATCGAAAGCCATTGCCCCGTGTAATCCCATGCGCGAATACCGAACGCGGCCTGCATGAACCAGCTGGTGAAATATTCGAACGCGCCACCGATCACCGCGCTTGAGCAGAAAATCAGCAACCAATTCGACTGCCACAAATGGTTGAGCAACACGGTGACGATCACCACGCCGAAACCATAGATGGGCGAGAACGGCCCCCATAGGAAGCCCGCACGGTCCTGGTATTCGCCGAACAGGATGAAATGGTAGATGGTTTCGATCACCAAACCGAACACACAACCAATGGTGAACAGCCAGAACAGATTGAAGAAATCCAGCGAAATATAGCCCCTGCCAGTCAAATCACGGCCAGCCATACCCTGGGAAGCGGCGTCTTCGTATGCGCTACGGGCATCCATACGTCGCAACGCGAACTGGAGACGACGTTCCTCACGCAGCGACGGATCGGCAGTGACATGCAGGGCTATGAGCACGATAAGCTGGATAGCCGGGCCGATCAAATTCACACCAAGTCCCTGCAATGCCAGCGACAGCAAGCCTTCGGCAAGGGTGAGCGGAATCATCAGATATGTCCATTGCGCGATATGCCGACGCTTGTTCATAATGAGCATCACGCCGAACACCGCCAGACACGCGGTGGCGACCAGCAGCACGGCCGCGTGAACCACCGACAGAATCGCGGTGAGGCTGAGCGCATCGAACGCCACTTTGCCGGAAAACACCGCGCGAATCGAGTACAGGCACGCCAACACAATGAACGGCAGCGTCACCACGCCTTCAATAAGCATGACGATGCCGTAAATGCGAACGATTAACGGCAGACGACGGTCAGCGGGATTGCCGACTTCGCCGGTGCCCTGCTTTCCGCCTTCTTCGATAGCCGCGATTTCGGTTTCGGCGGCAATCGCCTTGATTTCTCCATCCGTCTTGCCCGCGGCGGAATCCTCGGATCGTGATTCAGATTGTGCGGTTTCGCTCATATGCCGCTCCTTCCTTCAGCCCACGCTACCAAACGTAGGCAATATCCGCCGCAAGAAAAGCGGTTCAGGTGCGATTATTGGCGGACGCGAGCAAAAGAGGGGGACGTCAGCTGGCTGCAATCGCCATTCGCACACCACCTTTCGCTCACGTCCGCAAGAAATGGCGATGTATAGCGCATCGTGAGCGAATGGGGGGTATAAATACGGACGGAAAATAGCGATTTATTACCACCTTTCGCTCACGGACATACAGAAATGGCGATTTGTCACGGACGTGAGCGGAAGGGGCTACGTCAGCCGGCGATGGTTTTGCCGAGGCTTTGCCGCAGTACTCGACCCGATTTCCGTCATCCATGAAACGCGATGGCGATTGTCCAAGAGCACGGTATACGATACGTACCGCGTAGCGCTACGAAATACGTATCGCTATGAGAGGAATGATTCGCCAAACCGGAGAGACAATGCACAACGTACTGCAGATCCTGCGCCGTGACTTCAAACGATTGGTCACCGTACCCGCCGCGTGGGTGATTATGATCGGCCTGATTCTCATTCCCCCGCTATACGCATGGTTCAACATCTACGGGTTCTGGAATCCCTATGGCAACACGGACAGCATCAAAGTGGCCGTGGCCAACATGGACAAAGGCACAGACAACGCGCTGCTCGGCAAAGTTAATCTCGGCGATCAAATCGAAGGCACGCTGAAGAGCAACGACCAGCTCGGCTGGGAGTTCATGGGCAAAGCCAACGCGATGGAAGCGGTGGAGTCGGGCGACTGCTACGCCGCAATCGTCATCCCTTCCGACTTCAGCGAAGATCTGGCCAACGTCGTCACCAACAGCAAGCATCGCCCCACGCTCGAATATTACGTGAACGAGAAGGCGAGTCCGATTTCGCCGAAAATCACCGACCAAGGCGCGACCGTGGTCGACCGCACCGTCAACAACACCTTCGTCTCCACCGTCAGCGACGTGCTCGTCAAAGCCGTCAACTCAGCCAACGGCACCATCAGCGGCAACACCAACACCATCGCCAACGAAACCATCGGCGAACTCGACAACACCAAGCGGAACGTAGGCACGATCCGCTCCGCAATCGCGGATCTCGACACCCAGTTAGCCAATGTGCCACAGCAGACAAAAGCAGCACGCAATGCCCTGAACGACGTGCAGCTGGCCGCGGCGAGCGCAGGCAGAGGACTAGCAGGCGCATCCACCGCCATCGGCACAGCGCAAACCCAGCTCAACACGCTTTCGTCCAACGCCAACAGCGCGCTGGAAACCGGATCCGGACTTGTTTCCCAAGCGACGGCGCAATCCACAGCCAGCATCAACCAGATCTCGTCGGCGATATCCGCGGCAAGTGGATCGGCACAGCAGGCGGTGACCGGCATGCAAAACATCACCGACAGCAATGCGAAACTGCTCGAGAAGCTCAAATCCGCCAGCGACAACGCGCAATACCAGCAAATCATCAGCAAACTGGAGAATACCAACAACACGGCAGCCGGAACACTCGCCGACCTCAAAACCCTGAGCGAGAACACACAGGCCACAGCCGGCAGCGTATCCAAACTGTCCACCGATTTCAACATAGGCACGCAGAACTCGCTCAAAAGCGCAGGCACGGCGCGCAACGCCATCAATTCAGGCGCACTGCCGCGACTGAATTCCGCGCTGGGCTCGCTGGCTGGGACGGCCGGAACACTTGCCGGCACCGTGACCAGCCAGGACAGCGTGGTCAGGCAAACCAACATCGTGCTCGACCAACTCGACCAAGTGGCGTCAGACACCCGCATCGGCCTTGAGCAAACCGACCAGCAGCTGGCGAAGATGGAGACGAAGCTCACCACCGTCAGCACCGACCTGAAGGCGCTGGGCACTACGGATCTGCTCGCATCGTTGACCGGCAGCAGTTCGCTTGACGCGGATAAGATCGCCTCGTTCATGGAGTCCCCGACCGTAATCGACACGAAGAACGTGTATCCCGTCAACTCCTACGGCTCCGGCATGGCTCCGCTGATGACCAATCTGGCACTGTGGGTGGGCGCGTTCGCCTTTGTGGTGATCTACAAAGTGGAGGTGGACGACGAGGGGCTTGAGGGTCTCGATCCGACCGCAACCGAAAAGTATCTGGCCCGATACCTGTTGCTCGGCACGATGGGCGTCATTCAAGGCGCGATCTGCACCGTTGGCGATCTGATACTCGGCGTGCAGACGGCTTGCGCGCCACTGTTCATACTGACCGGCATGATCACATCGCTGGTATATCTGAGCATCACGTACGCGCTGTCCACCACGTTCATGCACATCGGCAAGGGCCTGTGCGTGGCGTTGGTGATCGTGCAGATTCCAGGCGCTTCCGGCCTGTATCCGATCGAGATGATGCCGAAGTTCTTCCGCATGGTCTATCCGTTCGTGCCATTCAGCTATTCGATAGACGCATTCCGCGAGACCATCGCCGGCTTCTACGACGGCCATTGGATCAAGGCGATCGGCACGCTGCTGCTGTTTGCCGCCATGGCGTTCGTCATCGGTCTGGTGGTCCGTCCTCTGTTGGTCAACCTCAACCGACTCTTCGCCCGCGAAATCAAGGAAAGCGACATGATTATCGGCGAGGAAGTGGAGCTTCCGGAACGCGGATACAACATGTCCCAAGCCATTCAGGCGCTGGCCGACAAAGGCGGCTACCGCGAGGTGATCGAGGAACGCGCAAGTCGGTTCGCGGAACTGTACCCGAAACTCAAGCGCGGAGCTCTGGTGATCGGATTCGTAGTTCCGGTAACTCTGGCGGCGGTGTTCTCGTTCACCAACGGAGAGAAAGTGGTGGTACTGGCCACGTGGGTCGTCTGGATTCTGCTCATCATGGGCTTCCTCATGGTCATCGAATACATGCGCGATAATCTGAACCGTCAAGTGGAGCTCGGCCATTTGAGCGATGAATCGATCCAATCCATGCTGGTGGAGCGCCAAGCGGCACGCATCCGTCGCAAAAAGCGGGCGCAACAGGAACGGCGGAACAGACTGCTGCGCAAAACGCGGAGACGCACCAGCGGCAAACGCACGACATCCGATAATCGCAATACCAGCGTCATCAAAGAAACGACGGAAAACGTGACGGGCGTCAACCACAATGAAGATGACGGAATCGCCATACTGGTGCAGAAAATGCAGAAAATGCAGACGACCGGTCCAAGCGCCGCCGCGAACGATGCCGCCACGGACACCACCGAGACTACCGAGACAACCGAGACAACCGAGACAACCGAGACAACCGAAAACACCGAAAACAACGAGGAAAGGAGCAACGCATGAAAACCATCTGGAAACTGTTCGTCGGCGACATCCGGCGAATCACCAGCAACGTCGTCTCCATCATCATCGTCATCGGACTCGTTGTGATCCCCGGCATCTTCACATGGTTCAACGTGGCCGCCAGCTGGGACCCGTTCGCCAATACCGGCAATCTGAAATTCGCCGTAGCCAATGAGGACGACGGATACCGGTCCGACCTCATTCCAATGAAGATCAACATCGGCGACCAAGTGGTTAACACGCTGCGTTCCAACGATCAGCTCGACTGGACCTTCACCACCAAAAAAGAAGCCATCAACGGCACCAAATCCGGCGAATATTACGCAGCTGTGGTGATTCCGAAGAACTTCAGCACCCGTATGATGACGTTCTTCGCATCCGATGGCGACCACGCCGAAATCGCCTACTACAACAATGAAAAGAAGAACGCCTTGGCTCCGAAGATCACAGGCCAAGGCGCCGATACGGTCAGCGCGCAGGTCAACGAGACGTTCTCCGAAACACTGACCAGCACCGCGCTGAGTGTGGCATCGCAGCTCGCCAACCAACTCGACAAGCCAGCCGCGCAGGAACAACTCACGCAGTTCAACGGCAATATCAGCGACTTCGCGGAAACGCTCACCGACGCTTCCGGAACGCTCCGCACGTTCAGCACGCTGACCCAAAGCGCACGGCATCTGCTTGAGTCCTCCGACGGTCTGATCGCCAATGTCAGCGGCAATGCGAAAAGCGTAGGAACAACACTCAAGCAAGCCGGCAGCGGCGTGGAGGATCTGACGGGCGCGTTGAAGACCGGCACCACCGCGCTGGGCACGGCTCTGACTGATTCCGCCAACAGCTTCACAGCCATGGAAGCAGATGTGGACAGCCTATTCGGCAATGCGGGCACGCAGGCCGGCAACACCGCCAACGCATTACGCAACCAGGCCACGAACATCAGCAAGCAGGCGCAAAGCTACCAGCAGATCTATGATTCGCTCGACGCGCTCAGCGCAAACGAAAAGCTGCCGGAAGCGGTGAGGAACGCCATCGACCATCTCAAAACCAACGTCGGCACCACCATCACACAGCTCAACGACCTAGCATCGGCGCTGAATGGCAGCGCCGACAACATCGACGCCAAAGTAAGCGATACCACGGCCGAACGTGCGGAGATCAAGAAACTGGCGCAGCAGGCGGCAACGTCCGTCAGTGGCATCAAAACCGACTATGAGAGCCAACTGAAACCGCAACTTGACGATATCGCCACGTCCATTACCAGCACCACCACCGCGCTCAATGCCACAGCGGCCGATCTGAAAGGCGCGCTGGGCAATCTGAACGGCACCACCAAGACCGCGGATAAGAATCTGACCGCCATCAGCAGCGTGTTGGATTCCACCGCCGATAGTCTGGCCGGCGCGGGCAAAAAACTGGGCGCATTCACAGGAACATTGACCGATGCGCTGAACAGCGGCGATATGAGCGCCGTCAAAGATGTGCTCAGCGATAATACCGACTCGTTGGCCGCCGCGCTTGCAGCCCCTGTAAAAGTGAAACGCAACGCGGTGTTCCCAGTCAAGAACTTCGGTTCGCAGATGGCACCGTTCTACACGATCCTGCCGCTGTGGGTCGGTTCGCTGCTCATGGCAGTGACGCTCAAGACCACCGTCTCGCGTAAGGTGCGCAAGGAACTCGGCGACCCGAAACCGCATCAGCTGTTTCTCGGACATTACGGTGTGTTCGGCGTGATCGGACTATTGCAGAGCACGTTCTCCTTGGGAGGCAGTCTGCTGTTCCTCCATGTCCAGGCGGTGCATCCGCTGCTGTTCATGCTGTCCGGCTGGGTGAGCAGCCTAGTGTTCTCGTTCTTCATCTACACGCTCGTGGCCAGCTTCGGCAACGTCGGCAAAGCCATCGGCGTGCTGTTTCTCGTCATGCAGATCTCCGGAGCGAACGGCGCATATCCGCTGGCCGTGCTGCCGAAAATCATCAGCGGCATCAGCCCGTTCCTGCCTGCGACGCATTCAATCACAGCAATGCGCGCGGCGATCGGCGGAATCTACAGTAACGATTACTGGTTTGCGATTGGCGCGCTACTGCTGTTCATTCCGCCGCTGCTGCTGATAGGCCTGCTACTGCGCATTCCACTGGTCAAGTTCAACCATTGGTACGTAAGCAAGCTGGAAAGCACGAAAGTGATCGCGGCATGATGGGCGGAACCACGCAAGAGGGCACGCGGAAGACGGTGCAAAAAACCACGCAGGAAGACGTCGGCACAGTACGTGGCCGACGTGAGCGATTACGGGAGCAAACCGACCGCAAAATCATGAAAGCCACATTGGGGATAGTGATTTCCGATGGTATCGGAGCGGTGACCATCGAAGAGGTCGCACGACGTTCGGGGGTAGCAAAGACCACAATCTACCGACGCTACCGAAACGCCGACGATTTATTGCAACGCATCCAACCGGAAGTTGCCGGACTACCGAATTTCAACGATTTGAAGCCGTCGCGGAACGGACTGGCCACCATGCTGCGACGCATCCAGGACTGCTTCGACAGCGAACTCGGATTGAAAGCCGTGGGCGTGGTGCTGTCTTCCGACAACGCCACGCTGAAGGCGATCGCAGCACAAGTTCTAGCGCCGGCCGAAGAACGGTTCGTGGGGTTCATGGAACGTGGCATCGCCGACGGAGTGTTTCAAAACCGTTTGGACTACACGTTCCTGTTCAGCACGGTGCTGGGTTCCATGCTGGCTTGCAAAGCGTTGGCGGGGCAGGAAGCCGGAGGGGAACGGCAATCCGGCAAGGAACGCAAGTCTGATTCCTGGGCCGAGAACATGGCCACATTGCTCTGGCCGAACGTATGCGCCGAATCCGCACGGTAACCACAGGAAAACCGTCCGCACCGACGCAAGACGGGCATGTCGTGTCGGTTTCAGAAGGAATGGGCTATTGGATTGACGCTTCTTGACGCGCTACTTCCAACGCCTTGTTGAAGGCTTCGGAGGTCCAGCTGGCGCCGGCGAGCTTGTCGACTTTGAGATCCTTCAACGGCTTGCCGACCACCGCGTCCGGTACGGCTTTGGCGAAGTCGTTCTGATGCTTTTTGGAGATGGACGTGAACGGATGGCCGACGATTTCCACGGCCGTCACGTTCTGGTCCTTAACGGTCAGATGCACGTCGATGGTATCCTCGCCGACCGGCCCGTACTGGCCATTGATCGAATAGTCGCCATCCGCGTAGTTGCCGGTGTCCTGCTTGCGGGACGTCGTGGAATTCGCGTCATCGGCATGGTTTTTGGTGGTGGCGTCGCCGCCGGCCGTATTGTCAGCCGCCTTGCCGTCGGTTTTCGACTTATTTTCCTGCGATTGCACGCTTTCGCCGGAATTGCCGGCGTATTCGTCGTCCATCGGCGTGGCTTTCGGCTCACCGCATGCCGACAGCAGCGCGATGCTCGCCGCGGATAGTGCGATGACTTTGACTGCGTTCGATTGTGCGGTGCTCATGCCTGCTCCCCTTTCGTGACGTCGAGCTCTACGTCCGTATCGTCGGCAACGCCAGCCGCAACGGCAACGTTGGCCGCGTCCGTATCGCCGGTTTTCGCGGCTTTCGTAGGGTCGGCGAACGAAATCGCAATACCCCCGTTCTGCGCGCCTTCCGCGGCGGAACCGGTGAATGCGGGCTTGCCGCCGGCCGCTTCGTACGCGCGTTTCGCATCCTCGTCGTTCCACTGTTCGCCGACGAGCACGCCGTGGTTGAGCATGATCTCGCGCTGCGCGCAGGAGGCGACGAGCGCGTCATGCGTCACGACGATGATCGTCGTGCCCTGCTCGTGCAGTTGGCGAAACAGGTCGAGCACGATCTTCTCGTTCTTTTCGTCCAGGTTGCCGGTCGGCTCGTCGGCGAGGATGAGCTTCGGGCAGTTGATGAGCGCGCGGGCGATGCACACGCGCTGCTGCTCACCGCCGGACAGCTGGCCGGGCAGGTGATGCGCACGCTCCTTCAATCCCACTCGTTCCAGCGCTTCCATCGCCTGCTTCTCGTCGACCACGGAATGGTAGTATTGCGCCACCATCACGTTCTCCACCGCCGTCAGATGAGGCACGAGGTAAAACTTCTGGAACACCAGTCCGATCATGTTTTTGCGCACGTCGGCGAGCTGGCGGGCGTTCAAATCCTCCAATCGCCGGCCTTCAAGCATGACGGAACCCTTCGACGGCGTATCCATGCAGCCGATCATGTTCATCAGCGTGGTCTTGCCGGAGCCGGACGAGCCGACAATCGCCAGCCATTGCCCTTGCGGAACGGTCAGACTCAGGTCGTCGACGGCGTGCAGATCACCATAAATCTTGGAAATATGGTCGAGTTCCAGCAGCATATGTTCGTTGTCCATGATTATTCCTCCCTCAAAACGATGGCGGGGTCGATACGGGTGGCGCGGCGGACCGGCGGAATGGAGGCGATGACGGCGATCGCCACGCTCAGCAGCAGCGAGCCGGCGCCGAGCAGCCAGTTGAAGCCGATCTCGCGACCGAAGACGGTGGCGCACAGCACACGCGCCAGCACATAGCCGATGGCAGTGCCGAGCAGACCGCCGATCAAGCCGTAGATGCCGGATTCCACGTAGAATTCGACGCCGATGGCGCGTGAGTCGGCGCCGAGGGCCTTGCGCAGGCCGATTTCGTTGCGTCGCTGGCTCACGATGGAGCTGATGGTGGTGCCCACGCCGACGAGCGTCAGCACGAGCACGACGAGCGAGACAATCCAGAACAGGGTCTGCAGCATGGCGATGATGCGGGTGTCGGACGAGGTGATTCTGGTGACGGTCTGCGCTTTGACGGCGCTGTTCGGGTTTTTGTCGGCACTGCGATTGATGTTGTTGACGATGTCGTTGAGCTCGTCGCCCATGGCGTTCACGGAGTATTCGACCACGTCGGCGCCGCGCTTGGAACCGGCGAGTTTGGCCACGTCCGCGGTGGTGGCGTAGATGATGGAATCCTCGTTGCCGCCGGTGTCGACGATGCCGGAGATGCGGAATTCGGTGCCGTTGTTATCCATGATGTCGGACGAGACGCGGCCGTTTTCCGTGGCTTGCGTGGTCTGTTCGCCTTGCGTAGTTTGTGTACTCTGCGTGCCCTGCGCGGACGATTCTGCCGTTTCAGTTGATTCGTCCGAATCGGATTTTGAGGACACGGAAGAAGACGCTGAAGAAGACGCGTCGGCGGCGCGGTAGCCGATGGTGACACGGCTGCCGACTTTCACGCCGAGCGCGTCGGCGACGTCGCGGCCGACCATCACGTTGTCTGCGCCGGGCCAGTCGCCCGTTACGTTCCAATGGCGATTGAGCGCGCGGACGGCTTTCACGTCCACGCCGGCGATGGTGTACGGCGCGGAATTGATGCGCACGCTCTCATACCGGTATGCGGCTGATTTCACGCTGTGTCCGGCGCCGATGAGCGCCGTCACGTTGCGTACGGTTGCAGTATCGATGCCTTGCGATTTGCCCGTTACGGACGCGGGCGTGACGATCAGGTTCGCGCCGTACGCGCGCATTTCCTCGTTCATCTGCTGCGGCACCGCGACGCACACGGATGCAAGGCAGAACAGCGTGGCCGCGCCGACGAGCGACGCGATCACGGCCATCATCGCACGGGAGCGACGGCGGAACACCGCGCCCCACAGCATGGTGAAGAACATCTTGCGATTCGTCATCGCACACCCCCTACGAAAGCCAAGCACAACTCACCTACCATGCAGCACCTCCGCCGGACGCAAACCCAGAATCGCCCGAATCGACGAAAGCGAGGCCACGAGCACAGTGACCGCCAGCAACACGAAAACCAACACGAACACCATCGGACGCATGGTGATGCCCGAGCCGAACACCACGTGCCCCACGATCTGTGCAACGCCCGAGCCAAGCAGCGCGCCGGCAATCGCACCAACCAGCGAAATCACCGCCGTTTCGGCGAGCATAAGGCGCGAAACCGCGCCGTCCGTGGCGCCGATCGCCTTCAACAGCGCCAATTCCGAACCGCGTTCGCCAATCGACGCGGCCATCAGGTTCGCCACGGCGATCGCGGCGGCAACCAGCGACAGCACGGTCATCAGCACCATCACCGCCTGCGTCTTGTTCAGCACATCGCCCTGCAGCGCGGCCACCTGGCGCACCTGCTTGGCCACCGCGCCCGGCAGCACCTCTTCGATCTGGTACGCGATCGACGACGGATACGCGGTGCAATACCACGTCTCCCACTCGTCCTGCGTGAGCGCGTTCGGATTCTTCGACGCCTTGCGCGCGAGGTCGTTGTCGGGCGTGGTGAGCGCCTTGACTTCAATCTTGTCGATGGAATTCGGCAGATTCGCAAGCGTTTGCGCGGCGATGGACGGCATATAAATGGCGCTGTTGTCGGAATCGCCCGAATCGAAGATGCCGACGATTTTCGCTTTCACGCGATTGCGCTCGGTGCCGGATTTGCCGGTTTCGTCGGACTTGCCGGCACCCCCGTACGCACCCTCGTCCACACCGACGGCGATCGTCTTGTCGAGCGTAACGCTGTCACCGACGTTCACACCCAGTTTCGCGGCGAGCGCGCTGCCGACCATCGCCTGCTCGCTGTCGTCTTTCGGCCAGGTTCCGTTGATCTTCCACCATGAGCGCATGCCGTTCATGCCGGCCACAGTGGATTCGCCGGAGTCCATGTGCAGGGTTTTCGCGAACCACGTGCCCACGATCGGCACGTTGGTCGCCTTGCATTTCGCCGCGGAAGCAGACTCACCTGACGCACCAGCCGTTCCAGCAGAGCCAGCCGAACCAGCCCCCGAACCGACACACCCCGCATCCGCGTGGATGTTCAATTCCGGCGCGAAATTGGTGATGTTGAACGCCCAGAAGATGGTCTTGATCTTCTGCGCGTCCGACTCCTTCAGAAACGCGGTCGGGTCGGCGCTGTCCGCCGCAGCCGAGCCGTCGGAAGCGGAACCCCCGTCCGAACCGGACGAACTACCCGAAGCCGAGCCGGCAGAATCGCCGGTATTGTACAAATCGCTCACCACAGCGTCGGACTTCGGCTGCACGACGATGTTCGAACCATACGTGCTCAGCTCCGCGTTGAGCTTGTCGCCCACGTCGAACACCACGCCGAGCATGGCCACGCTGACGGTGGCGGACAGGCACACGGTGACGGCGATGAGCAGACGGCGTTTGAACTGCCTACTGAACGAGCGGAAAATCATTTTCAGAAAGAACATGACACCCCCTTACCTTTTTCGGCGCTCACTGGAAATGGCTCGACAGCGCGTCGAGCGTGGACGTTTGGATGACGATTTTGCCCGGCTTGACCTGGTAGTCGAACGGTATCGGGTTGCAGCCGCCTTTGAAGCCGATGGTGGCGAGGTTGATGGCCACATCGCACTTCTTGCAGATGATTTTGCCGTTCTTTTCGTAGTAGCCGGCGTCGCCGCAGTTGTCGCACGCGTCGAGGCCGACGCCGTACGCGCCGCCGTTCTTCTTGATGATGATGAATCGCATGGAGGTGCCGTCCTTCGCGCGGTATTCGAAGCGGTGCAGGTGGCCGTCGGAAATCTGGCTGAATTTGATGGTGGCCACGCCGTCGGCGAGCGAGTAGTCTTCCGGCGGCGAGAGCGTGACGACTTTCTGCGTTTGCGCGACGCCGTACGTCAGGGCCACGGTGACGCAGATCATGGCGACCAGGCTGAACGCGCCGGCCGCTTTCGCACGGCGGCGGAACGCGATATGCGTGCGTGCGACCGCCTCGTTGGCGCCGGTCGGCTTGACTTTGAAGCCCATGACGATGCTGGCGATTGCCGGAATGGCGAAGACGAGCGCCATTGCGATGGTCAGGCTGCGCTGATGGTTGATGCCCCACACGAGCGCGAGGAAGGCGGCGGTCGGGAAGCTGACGATGCGTTTGGATTGGAGGATCTGCGCAAGGTCGGTGAAATGCTGTGCGAACAACAGCGCGACCAACAGCAGCACCGCCGTCGTGAACGACCAGCGGACGGCGGTGGAACGCATCGTACGGAAGATAAGCGCGGCGATGATTGCGACGGCCGCGCCCAAAGCGAAGCCGAGCGCGCGCAACAGCATGTCGGAAGTGAAGATGGGATCGCCCGGCTCGACGAAGATCGTCAGTCGCAGAATCACGTCGGGCAGCGCGCGGAAGGTGGTGGCCGCGATCGCAAGCGCCGCAACGAGATTCGCGATGTCGAGCAGCGCGCGGTGGTTGTGCCAGTCGGCGGTGATGCGGCGAGCGAACAGGACGATGACGAACACGGCCACGTCGAGGATCACGCAGCACCACAGGGTCGGATAGTTGACGAACGTGCGTTGCGTGATGACGGCGGTGGCGCGCAGCGCGGCGAATACGACTGCGCCGGCGAATCCAACAACGAAACCGGCCAGCCGCCAGTACGCGCTCAGAGGCTTGTCACGCCCCTCACCGACGGTGAGCATGACGCTCAACGCCATGACGAGCAGCGCCGGTGCCAACACCCCCTGCGACACCGTCACAAACTGCAGCAGCATCCCAAAATCCTTTCATCCAAAAACCCAACTCAAAGAGCCCAACGATTCCCATTCCGCCCCATCCCAAAGAGTCCCACCCCTCTCATCCCTCCCCTAAAATGCGAGGATTTCCCGGACCCCCTCCACAATCGCAGAGGTGAATCCATCCCCCTAAACGCGAGAGAGCGGTTTCGGTATGCATTGCCCGACCGTAAGCTTGGCCGAACGGCCTTGAGTGTGTCGGGTAATGCATACCGAAACCGCGAACGGGCTACGCTAGGAGATCACCACTCCTGCGGCGTATAGTTCCAGTCCGGGAAGGTGACCTCGATCGGCTCCGTCCAGAAGCGTCCCTTCACACCCGTCTCCGGATCGACGTGCAGCATCCAGCCCTTCTTCTCCGGGGATTCGATCTTCAGCACGAGCTTGTACGCGCCGGCCTTGTCGAGTTTGACGTTGGCGCCGTAGTGCGGGCCGTCGGAGGCGTTCATCTGCATGAAGGTTCCGGAGGCGACGGACGCGTTGGAGGTCTTGTCGATGATGTCGTAGTTGACGGTGAGGTCCGGCACGAAGTCGCCCTTGCCGTAGCCGAGTTCGGTGCCCTTCTTGTTGGCGTGGATGTCGGCTTCGAGGTGGAAGCTCGCGTCGGCGGCCTTGAGGCCCATGCCGGACGGTTCCATGTCGATGGGCTGGAAGTATACGGCGTTGACGGTCAGCGGGCCGACTTCCTGGTCGGAGTGCTTCTCATCGACCTGGATCTCTTCGAAACCGGCGGAATCGCTGGAATCGTCCTTGCTGGAGTCGTCGGCCTTCGAAGCCGACGCGGAGGCGCTGGACTTGTCCGAAGCGGCGGAATCGTTGGAATTGCCGCATGCGGACAGGGAGAAGGCCATGGAGCCGGCCAGCAGGATGCCGAGCAGAGCGGCGATCTTCTTGTTCTTCATTTCTCTTTCCTTTGTTGTTGGATGTGGAAAAAATATCGGTAAATCTCGGAAAATTTGCGTATTACTTGCGATTGTCAGGCGTGCGCAACTTGCGTTTGCGTGCGAAGCCGACGGCGAACAGCGCCACCACAACGATGGCCGCGATGGCTTGCGCCGCAAGGCATTCGACGTACGGATACAGGCCGATCCAGTCGTTCGTCGGCACGCTCGACAGGTAGTGGCCGTCGATGAGGTCGCCTTCGATGAGCGCGTGGATGCCGCCGCCGGCGAAGATGACGACCAGCACGGCCATCAGGATCGACGTAACGAGGAAGAACGGGCCGATCGGAATCTTCACGGAGGTGAAGCGCAGCACGAGGAAGATGACGAGCAGCACCACACCCGCGGCGATGCCGCCGATCCACATGCCTTGCGCGTCGCGGCTCATCGAGTAGATCGATTCGTAGAAGATGACGGTTTCAGCGCCTTCGCGGAACACGGCGAGGAAGCTCAGCATGGCGAGCGAAACGACCATGCCCAGCCCCACGCCTTCGCCGGCGGCCACCTTGCTTTGCGCATCGGCCACGGCGGACTCGGTTTTGGTGCGGATGTAACGGTTCCACGCTTCCACGGAGCTTTTGTTGAGCATCCAGTTACTGGTCCACAGCAGCATGAGCATGGCGATGAGCGCGCACACACCTTCGGAGATTTCCTGGATCGGGCCGGAGCCGCCGAACAGGAACGTGAAGAGCACGGCGATCAGGCCGGAGCCGGCGAGGCCGGCGAGCACGCCCAGGTAGATCCACTTAGTGAAGCGCTGGTTGCCGGATTTGACGAGGTAGGCCACCACTGCGGCCACCACCAGCAGCGCTTCGAGGCCCTCACGGATCAGGATGAGGAACGCCTGTCCGGCGGAGCTGGTGATGGCTTTGGTGAAGGCGTTGACGTTGCCCGCCGCGCCACCGTCAAGGGTGGCGGCGTCTTCGACGAGCCAGCTTTTCAGGTCGTCGACGAGCTTCTTGATCTCCTTGTCGGAGCCGCCATCGCGCATGGTTTTGCGGGTCATTTTGAACTGGTATTCGACCTGAGAGACGCGGTCGCCGGAAATGGCGTTCATCACGTTCTTTTCGAAGCCAAGCTTCTCGTAGTACTGGTAGTACGCGTTGTTGACGAGGCTGGAGCCTTCCGTTCCTTTGCCGGAAACGGCGGCTTTGTACGCCTTGTCGAGAATGACGTTCATTTCGCTGGCGACGTCGCCCCACGTGCGGTCGCCCTTGCCTTTGGAGGAGTTCTTTTTGGCCGCGTCGAGCTTCTTGCGTTCGGCTGCGGTCTGTTCGGCGCGCTGCTTCGCGTACGTCTTGGGATCGGCGAGGTTCGCGTTGCCATCGAGCGTCTGCGCGGTGGCGTTGAGGTCGGCGTTCAGTGCATCGATTTTGCCGGCGATTGCGCTCCCCTGGCCTTGCTGGTAGGCGAGGCCTTCCAAGTCGGTGAACTGCGTGAGCAGCGCCTGCTGCTTGTCGGCGGAGATGGTGTCGTTGACGGCCTTCGAGAAGTTGGATGCGTCGTAGCCGATCCAATGCGCGGTCTGGAAGTCGGTGCCGGCCTGGCCGTAATCGCCGTCGTTGTAGTCCTTTTCGGCGGTGGCGAGCTGCTTGGCGATGTTCTGCGCAGCGGCGGTCCAGGAATCGAAATTCGTCTGGCTGTCGTCGGCGGCGGACGCCTGCTGCGGCATCGCGGTGCTGGCGAACAGCGCGGCGAGCGTGATCATCAGCGCGGCTACGAGCGCGGCGAGACGACCGGAAGCCGAGACGCGCGAATCGCACGAATCGTAGGAACCGGCTGCGTGGCGCTGCGCGACGCGAGATGACATGGGTCGAACCTTCCTTCCGCAAATCTTTTCGGCGCGCTTTCCCCGACGTACCCGACGTACGAAGCGCGCATCGGAAGCCAAGATAGAACGAAACTTTTTTGAATAACAGTCTTGATTTTTAATTGGTCTTGTTGTATCGCGCATGAAAAAACGCTGGAATTCCGCCGTTTTTATTTTTCCCGTTTTCCGCGTGTCGTCTCACATTGTGGCGAGCAGCGTCGTTACGCAACACCCCCGTCCGCCCGAAAACGTGAAGCGAACTCCATGCCAAAGCGTCGGTTTGTATAATCGCGACTTGTATAATCACGATTAGTATAATCGTAACTATACAAAGCTACGGGGGTATCAAAATAAGGCGATGCCTCATGCCACACCCACGAAAAAACATCTCGCTTATGAGTGGCGGATTTGGCAGGGTGACAGTTGGTATCTCACTTATAGATGGCGGCCCCTTTGCGAGATACAAGGGTTAGAGGGTCGAAAAGATGCCCCCTAGGTTCGTTTCTCCGCCGAGACCCGCCATCTATAAGCGAGATAGCACCGGGCGAGCCCCGGAATCCGCCATCTATAAGCGAGATACACGTCTCAATTGGCTCAACCGTTTCAATCACCCAACAGCCAATCAATGGCATTGACAATGCGGATACCATCCTCGGTGACGCCCGCGCCTCGACCGCACGCAAAATCCCGCGCGCCCGCCAGCCCCAGGCACGAACTACGCCAAGCCGGGCACGCGCTAGCATCGTGGGTATGGATTCCATCGCACCGCTCGCGCATCGCATGCCGTACACCGCCGCGTTCCCCAAGGCGCTCGGCACGGGGTTGTTGATTTCGACGCCTCACCCGATCACTGCGGAATTGCGCGGCGAGATGGAACGATTCATCGATGAATACGAGCATGTGCTTTCGCGATTCCGCACCGATTCGCTGGTTGCGCGCATTGGCAGCGCCGAGCACGGCGGGCATTTCGATTTTCCCGATTGGGCCGGCCCGCTATTCGATTTGTACGACGCGCTGCACGCCGCCACGCGCGGTGCGATCGACCCGTGCGTGGGCGAGGACCTGATTCGTCTCGGTTACGATCCCGCGCTGAGTTTCACCGTTGAAGCCGACGCCGGCGAGCGCCTGGGCGCGCTGCACGGACGGGCCGTATGGGGTCGTGATGTGGTTCGTTCGAGTGGTACGACATTGGTTACACGCAGTCCGGTTCATGTGGATTTCGGCGCGTGCGGCAAGGGTTATCTGGTGGATTCGCTGGGAGGATTGCTCACCGATTCAGAACTTTCGCGCACATCGCATGTCAAGTCAGCCGAAACGACCAACCCGACATGCCAATCTTCCACCTCAGACAGCAAACGCGAAAGCGCTGCCCCGGAATTTGTGATCGATGCGGGCGGCGATCTGCTGGCGCGCACGAACAAGCCGATCCGTGTGGCGCTTGAGGATCCGGATGATCCGTCCTGCGCGGTCGGCGTCGCACTGATCGGCGATGGCGCGTTCTGTGCGAGCGCGCCCAGCCGTCGCCATTGGGAGGTGGCGGTGAACGAACAGACGCATCTGGCGATTCACCACCTGCTCAACGCCATCGACGGCCTGCCCGTGCAACAAACGGAAGCCGCCTGGGTTGCAGTGCAATCCGCGTCATTTGGCGACTATCCGACTGCGGTGGCGGACGGGTTGGCTACGGCGCTGTTCGTTGCGGACCCGAATGAACTGCGCAGCGTTTTTGTTTTCGATTGCGCCACGTTGGACGCCGACCGTCACGCCACCATCAGCGCCGGTTTCCCCGGCCGTTTCTTCTGATTGCCGACCGGTCACTGATTGCCAGGTTGGCCGGTTGGCGGCCCGCCAATCGCAGACCGCAAACCAGCCAATCGCAAGCAAAACTCACGGAATGAGGTTGCCGGCGGCCACGTACAGGTCCCACCAATCCTGCTTGTCGAGATCGATGTCCGCGCCGTCGAGCATTTCGCCCAGCCGGGTGGGGTTCATCGAGCCGAGCACGATCTGGATCTTCGCCGGATGCCTGAGCACCCATGCGGTGGCGATGGCGTTGGCGCTCACGCCGTACTTGGCGGCCTTTTCGTCCAGTGCCTTGTTCAGCTCCGGGAAGTGCTCGTTGCCTACGAACGGGCCGTATTCCGTGCCGGACTGGAACGGGCTCCACGCCTGGATGGTCATGTGGCGCAGTCGCGAGTAGGACAGCAGGCCGTCCGAATGGTTGGCCACGACCATGCCTTCGGCGCCGGAGTTGGTCATCAGCTCGTCGCTGACCATCTGCGCGTGCATCAGACCGAACTGCAGCTGGTTGGCTTCAAGCCTCATGGCCGGGTCGTCGCCGAGCCAGGATTGCAGCAGTTCCGCCTGCCACGGGTTCACGTTGCTCACGCCGAAGTGGCGCACTTTGCCCGCCTTGTGCAGGGTGGTGAACGCTTCGACGATTTCTTCGGCCTCCATCAGGGTGTCGGGCCTGTGCAGGAGCGCGAAGTCCACGTAGTCAGTGCCGAGCGCTTCCAGTTCCTCGTCGAGTCGCGTGATGAGGTGCTTCGCGGAGAAGTCGTAGCGGGTGGCGTGCACGTTGTTCGGGTCGCTGAAGTCGATGTTGATACCGAACTTCGTCTGTAGGAAGATGTCCTCGCGCTTGAGCCCGGCGTCCTTCCACGCGCGGCCGAGCACACGCGAGCTGGCATGGTCGTGGTTGACGTTGAATCCGTAGATGTCCGCCGTGTCGAAGAAGTTGACTCCATGCTCGGCGGCCGTACGCACGACTTCTGCCGCAGCGTCCGCATCCAGCGCGTCCATGCGCATCACGCCGAGCGCCGCCTGCGATGCGACCACTGCCGATTTGCCGATTTCGATGCTTTTCATGACTGCCCACTTTCTTTGTGATTTTCAAATACGTCAATCGATTGACGTCAGTCACGTCAATGGTAAATCCGCCGTCCCGTCAGCGCAACACAATAAAAATGCCGAAGCCAAAACGCAAAAATCCGGAGGGGTGGTCCCTCCGGATTTTTTAGCGAGTCAGCACACCAACCTCACTCGGCCAGCGTGAACTGGCTGTTGTAGATGTCGGCGTAGAAGCCGCCCTTGGCGAGCAGTTCCTCGTGCGTGCCGCGTTCCACGATGTCGCCGCCGTTCATCACCAGGATCATGTCGGCGTCGCGGATGGTGGACAGGCGGTGCGCGATCACGAAGCTCGTGCGGCCCACGGTCAGCGCGTCCATCGCCTTCTGAATCAGCTCTTCCGTACGGGTGTCGACGGATGAGGTGGCCTCGTCGAGGATCAGGATCGGCGCGTCCTCCACCATCGCTCGCGCGATCGTCAGCAGCTGACGCTGGCCCTGGGAAAGCGACGCCTTGTCGTCGAGCACGGTGTCGTAGCCGTTCGGCAGCGACATGATGTAGTGGTGCAGGCCGACGGCCTTGCATGCGGCCACGATCTGCTCGTCGGTGACGTCCTTCTTCGAATACGCGATGTTTTCACGCACTGTTCCACGGAACACCCACGTGTCCTGCAGCACCATGGAGAACTGGTCGTGCACGTTCCAACGCGGTACGGATTTGGTGTCGATGCCGTCGATCGAAATCGTGCCACCGGAAATCTCGTAGAAGCGCATCAGCAGGTTGACCATGGTGGTCTTGCCGGCGCCGGTCGGGCCGACGATAGCCACCTTCTGGCCGGCCTTCACGGACGCGGAGAAGTCGTTGATGATGGTCTTGTCCGCGTCGTAGCCGAAGCGCACGTGGCTGAATTCCACGTCGCCGCGCACCGGCTGCGGCTTGCCGTCCGCACCGACGCCGAGCAGCGCCTGCTTGCCGGTTTCGTCGGACAGTTCCGGCTCCTCAAGGAAGCCGAAGACGCGTTCGGATGCGGCCGCGCAGCGCTGCAGGTTCTGGAACGCCTGCGCGAACTGGGACAGCGGCTGCGTGAACAGGCGGATGTACATCATGAACGCCACGATCACGCCGAATTCGATCTTGCCGTCCATGGCGAGCGCCGCGCCGACCACGCACACCACCACGTATCCGAAGTTGCCGACGAAGTTCATGATCGGCATCATCAGGCCGGACAGGAACTGGCTTTTCCAGCCGGACACGTACAGGTCGTTGTTGTACTTCTCGAACTGCTCGATGGAGCGTTCCTCGCCGCAGTATGCCTTGACCACGGTGTGGCCGGTGTACATTTCCTCGACGTGGCCGTTGACGTCGCCGAGCGCGATCTGCTGCTGGGCGAAGTATTTCTGCGAGACCTTCATGATCAGGCCCATCACGATCAGGCCGAGCAGTGCGGAACCGATGGCGCACAGCGTCATGATCACGTTGTTGTAGAACATCATGATCAGTGCGCCGAAGAACAGCGTGACGGACGTGATCAGCGAGCCGAGCGACTGGCCGAGCGTCTGGCCGATCGCGTCGACATCGTTGGTGATACGGCTCAGCACGTCGCCGTAGCTGGTTTTGTCGAAGTACTTGAGCGGCAGCCTGTTGATCTTCACGCTGATCGCCTCGCGCAGCTGCTGCGCGGTGCGCTGTGTCACGCTCGCCATCAGCCAGCTTTGCACGTAGCACAGCACCGCATAGCCCACGTACAGTGCGACCAGCAGCCAGGCGATACGGTTCACCGCGTCGAAATCGATCGAGCGCATCACCGGCTTGCCGTGCACGATGGCCGGCAGGCCCTTGGTGATCTCGTTGGTCATGTCTTTGAGCTTGTCCGGGCCGATGATCTGGCAGACGGTACCCGCCGCGCCCAGAATCAGCGAGATGACAATCACCGGAATGTACCGGCGGCAGAAGCGCATCAGCTTCTTCATCGCACCGCCGAAATCCTGCGGTTTTTCAACGGGTCCGCGCCTGCGGCCATGCCCCATGCCTGCCATGTCAGCGGCCTCCCTTCAGTTCGTTTTCGCTCAGCTGCGACTGCGCGATCTGGCGGTACACTTCGCAGTTGTCCATAAGTTCCTTGTGCGTGCCCTGGCCGACCACCTTGCCGTCGTCCAGCACGATGATGCGATCGGCGTTCATGATCGTGCCGATGCGCTGGGCGACGATCAGCTTGGTGGAGTCCTTCGCTTCCCGTTCGAGCGCGTCGCGCACGGCACGGTCGGTTTTGAAGTCGAGCGCGGAGAAGGAGTCGTCGAAGATCAGGATTTCCGGGTGGCGGTAGACGGCGCGCGCGATGGACAGGCGCTGCTTCTGGCCGCCGGACACGTTGGAGCCGCCTTGCGCGATGGAGGATTCGTAGGCGTTATCCTTCTTGGCGATGAACTCGGTGGCCTGGGCCACCTCGCATGCCTGGCGCACGTTGGCCATATCGGCATCCGCCCCGCCCGACTTATCGCCGTAGCTCACGTTGGAGGCTATCGTGCCCTTGAACAGGAACGATTGCTGCGGCACGTAGCCGATCTTGTCGCGCAACGCCTTGAGCGTGTAGTCGCGCACATCCACGCCGTCGACCAGCACCTCGCCCTGCGTGGCGTCGTAGAATCGCGGCACGAGGTTGATCAGCGAGGATTTGCCGGAACCGGTGGAACCGATGAATGCCACGGTCTGGCCCTTCTTGGCGCTGAAGCTGATGCCTTCGAGCATGGCCTCGCGCGAATCCGGGTAAGTGAAGCTCACATTGCGGAATTCGATTTCGCCGCTTCTGCCCGGCTTGCCTTCGGTGTGCGTGCCGTCGGTGACGAGCGGTTCGGTATCGATCACTTCGAGCACACGCTGTGCGGACACGTCGGCACGCGGCCAGAGCACGAACACCATGCTTAGCAGCAGGAAGCTCATGATGACCTGGATGGAGTAGCTGGAGAACACCACCATGTTGGAGAAGGTGGTGAGCTTGTCGGTCAGGTCGGCGGCGTCGATCAGGTAGGCGCCGATCCAGTAGACGGCCAGCATCAGGCCGTTCATGACGGTGTTCATCAACGGCATCATGATGGCCATGGCGCGGTTGGTGAACAGCTGGGTTTCGGTGAGTTCCTTGTTGGCTTCGGTGAACTTGGCTTCCTGGTAGCCCTCGGCGTTGTAGGCGCGGACCACGCGCAGGCCGGTGAGGTTCTCGCGCGCCACCAGGTTGATGTTGTCGGTCAGGCGCTGCATGGCCTTGAACTTCGGCATGACGAAGTGCATGATCACGGCGATGACCGCCAGCAGTACGACCACGGCGACGCCGGTGGCGAACGTCCATTCGAAGCCCTTGCCGGCGATCTTGCACACGGCCCACACGGCCATGATCGGCGCCTTGACGATCATCATTAGACCCATGGTGATGAACATCTGGATCTGCGTGATGTCGTTGGTGGAGCGGGTGATCAGCGATGCGGTGGAGAATCGGCTCATTTCGGCCGGGCCGAAGCTTTCCACCTTCTTGAATTCGAGCGAGCGCAGGCGCTGGCTGAACGAGGCACCCACGCGTGCGGCGATGTAGCCGGTGACGACGGCGCACGCCGCGGAGCCGAGCGAGACGAGCAGCATCTTGCCGCCCGCCACCCAGATGTCGTGCATCTTGCTGCCGGGGGTTTCCACCAGCGTGGTGATGTCGGCCATGTAGTCCGGCAGGGTCAGGTCAAGCCAGATCTGACCGACGATGCTGACCAGCGCGACGAGCATCTGACCGATCTCCGCTTTGGAGAGGTATCGTACGATGCGAAGCATGCTTGGTTCCTTCTCTTGTTTTGTGTTTTGCTTGTTTTCTTACGATTAGTTTTTGCGATTTTTCGCGGTTTTTGCGATTACTGGATTGCGATTACTTACACTGTGAATTATTTACAGCGTAAGATACTACGCGTCTTCCTGTGCGTTTCCTGAGAACGCGGCTTTGACCTCGTCCGCCGTGGGGCGCGGTTTGCCGGGCATGCACAGCGACATGTACGTGGTGAATTCCTCGGTGAGCTCAACGAATTCGCGCGCGCGGCGCTCCCCCATCTGCGAGAAGATCCAGCAGATCGCCTCGCGCATGCTTTCGCGCTGCCGTTCGGCGCGTTCCCTGCCGGCTTCGGTGAGGTTCACGTGCACCACACGGCGATCGTCGGGGTCGGATTCGCGTGTGATCTGGCCTTTTTTCTCCAACGCGGACAGCAGTGTGGACACGCGTCCGGTGGTGGTTTTCATTGAAGAGGCGAGCTGCGATGGCGTCAGCGGGCCTTTCCTATAGAGTTCCTGCACGGCGAAGGGTTCGCCCTTCGCGCCTTTCACCATCTCCTGCTGCATGCGCGAGCGTTTGTCCCATGTGTTGGTCGCCAATTCGTGGAACAGTTCCTCTTCAAAGCCCACGCGGCACCTCCTTCCGTCGCAATCGCCGTCATAATATCTTACAGTGTAAACATTTTACAGTGTAAGTTATTCCCAGGGCGATTTTGCAGCGAGCAAGCTACAGAAGGCACGAAAAAGGCCGCGTCCCGAATCGCGATTATTGTGCGGAATCGGGCGCGGCCAATCGTACGTATTGCGCGGAATTCAGCCGCGACGGGCGTCGACGGAGGCGTTCAGCATCGCCAGCTCATCCTGCGTGAGCGTCAGTTCGGTGGCGGCGAAGGAATCGTTGATTTCCTGCGGATTGCGGGCGCTGGGGATGATGAACAACCGCTCGTAGCGGCTCAGTTCCCAGGCGAGCACCACGCGCTGGTAGGAGCAGCCGTGGTTGCCGGCGACCGTGCGGAACGGGTCGTACGCGCGCTGGTCGAACGCGTCGAGGAAGCCGCCGAGGGGGCTCCAGCACACGAACGCGAGTCCAAGTTCCGCGCAGTGCTCCATCGTATGCTCAGGGTCGGGGTGCGAGGGCGAGAACTGGTTCTGCACGGCGATCAGCTTGTCGCCGAGAATCTCGCGGGCGATGTCGATCTGCGCGTTGTCCACGCGGGAAATGCCCGCGTACCGGATCACGCCCTCGTCAAGCAGCTGCTTCAGCGCGCCGACCTGGTCCTCATAAGCCACTTCCGGGTCCGGTCCGTGCGAGTACAGCAAGTCCAGCGCCTCCACGCCGAGGTGCGCGGCCGACTCCTTTGCGTCGCAGATCATCGTTTCCGGACGCGAATCCGCCATCCACCCGTACTGGCTGCCCACAGCCTGCAAATGCTGGCGTTCCGGCTCGTTTTCGGCAACGTTCGGCGCCTCCATGGTGCGGCGATAGCCGGTTTTGGTTGCAATCAGCACTTCGTCGCGCGGACCATCCCAGCTGGCGAGCGCGTCGCGCACCATTTTTTCGCCGTAGCCCAGGTCTTCGGCGGTGCCGGTGCCGGGTTGGCTTGGCAGGTAATACGACCAGGCGGTGTCCAGATATCGCACGCCCGCGTCCAAGCCGGCGTGAATCGTGCGGATCGCCGTATCGCGGTCCGGGCGGCCCTCAATCGCCAACGCCATCGTGCCCATGCCGAGCCGTGGAATCGCAAATCCCGCCAATTCGCCCATGTTTCGTGCGGTCGTCATAACCGTCTCCCTTCCGTCGCCACATCCGTCGCTACAAAATCCGCCACCTATTCTCGCACAAAACAGCATGGGAGCGGGTTGTCGGGCGGGTGCGGGAAGATGAGGGCACAACCGAACGGGAGCCGGAAGGCTGAGAGGGAGCTCGACGAGCTTCGACCGAGGACTTGATGCGGGTAATGCCGCCGTAAGGAGACGGGTTGTTCGCGCCGCGAGGCGCATCTCATTTCCGTTCGCGATAACCGAATATCGCGTGATTAGGGTCACGGAGGGGCGCACCACCTCATAGGGTACGGTTCCTTCGGCGACCCTTTTTTCGTACCAACCGTGAATGTCCGATTCACCGGAAGCAGACGCTCGGAAGCCCACAAAGCAGTTCTGAACGTCCGTTTCGGCGGGAACGGCACTCGTGGGGCCTGACATACAGAAGGGAACCGAAATGATCATCAACGGCAAGGAAGAGGACGTCGCCACGCCGATCACCGTGGCCGAACTGGTGGAGCAGCGCGGTCTGCGCGCCGACCGCGTGGCCGTGGAGCTCAACGGCGAGATCGTGCCGCGCGCCCAGCGTGCGCAGACGCAGCTCAAGGGCACCGACACGTTGGAAATCGTCACGTTCGTGCAGGGCGGCTGAGCACAGCAGCGAAACAAACCATACGAACGGAAACGAGAATACGAGAACAACCATGACTTTTGAACCATCCGCATCGCAGGCGCAGATCGACGCCCGCCAGCACGCTTTCGACAACCAGCCCGACCCAGCCACCTTGGTCAGCCGCGAGGAAATCCGCGCAGCCCTGCTCGACCGTCACACGGCCGCCACGCAGGACAAGCTCGACGCGGCGCACGTGGCCATTTGCGGCTGCGGCGGCCTTGGCTCCACCATCGCGGTGGCGCTGACCCGCATCGGCGTCGGCCACCTGCACTTGATCGACTTCGACCGCGTGGATATGACGAACCTGAATCGCCAGCAGTATTTCCTGAAGGACCTCGGCCAGTACAAGACGGAGGCGCTACGCAGCAATCTGCGCCAAATCAACCCGTTCACGGACATCACCATCGACACCGTCAAGGTGACCGACGAGAACGTGCCGACGCTGTTCGAAAACGAGGACATCATCTGCGAGGCGTTCGACGTGCCGGAAAACAAGACGATGCTCGTCAACGCGGTGCTGGAGAATCTGCCGGGCAAGAAGCTCGTCAGCGCGTCCGGCATGGCCGGCTTCCGCAGCTCCAACCTGGTGAGCACGCGTCGCGTTTCGAAGAACTTCTACTTCTGTGGCGATGGCGAGACGGCTCCGGTACCGGGTGCCGGCCTGATGGCGCCGCGCGTGGGCGTGGTCGCCTGCCACGAAGCGAACATGATCACGCGACTGATCCTCGGCGAGGAAGACGCCTGACGCACTGCTACGTTACTCCACTGCCGTAATCGAAATTTTTATTGCGATTACAAACGCACGTTGCACACAACACAACAGCGACGCAACGGCAACACAACAGCAGCACAGCAATCGCAACAACAGCAACACCAAACACCCCAACGAAAGGAACCGACGATGAGCACCGAAAACACCATCACCACCGCAGCCGCCGACGTCGCGGCCGCGCCGAACGCCACGCTCGACGAGCTGGTCGGCACCACCACGAACACGGCGATCCTGCCGGAGCCGGACGCGCACGCGTACGACGAGATCGCCACCGGCGACGCCGATCCGTTGATCCTCGGCGGACACAAGTTCACGAGCCGTTTCATTCTCGGTTCCGGCCGTTACGATCTGAACCTCATCAAGGCGACCATTGAAAATGCGGGCACGCAGATCGTCACCATGGCGTTGCGCCGCTGCCGTACCACCGAAAACAACCTGCTCGACTACATTCCGAAGGGCATCACCATGCTGCCGAACACGTCCGGCGCACGCAATGCCGAGGAAGCGGTGCGCATCGCACGTCTCGCGCGCGAAGTGTGCCAGACGGACTTCGTGAAGGTGGAGATCGAGCACGAGGCGAAGTACCTGCTGCCTGACAACGAGGAGACCATCAAGGCCACGGAAAAGCTGGCGAAGGAAGGTTTCGTGGTCATGCCGTACATGTTCCCGGACCCGATCGCGGCGAAACGTCTTGAGGACGCGGGCGCGGCATGCGTGATGCCGCTCGGCGCGATGATCGGCTCGAACAAGGGCCTGCGCGCACGCGATTTCATTGAGGTGATCATCAAGAATTCCAACGTTCCGGTGATCATCGACGCGGGCATCGGCCGGCCGAGCCAGGCTGCGGAGGCTATGGAGATGGGTGCGGACGCGGTGATGGCTTACACGGCGATCGCTTCCGCCGGCAACATTCCGCTGATGGCGCGCGCTTTCAAGAACGCGATTGAGGCCGGCCGTGAAGCCTATCTGTCCGGCTTGGGCAAGGTGACGGAAGACCACGCCGTCCCGTCCAGCCCGACGAACGAGGCCGACTACATCGGCTGATTCGCGCCGATTTCGTACGATTCGTGCACTAACGTTTCGCACTGTTTTATTGCGATTACACGACGAGGGTCGGTGGAAACGCACATTTTCGCAAGGTTTCCACCGGCCCTCTTTCGTCGGATGCGCGACACGTAGCGCAACACGCGCATGCCACGCATACCGCAGCGACAGGCAATACGTCTACTTCCCTAGAGCCGCCTTCAGGTCGCGGTTCTGGAATCGCTCGTGCAGCAGGCAGTAGCCGCCGAACACGACGAGCCACAGCAGGCCGGCGATGGCGGAACCGCGCGTATCTGCGGACAGGAACAGCGTGACGTACACGAACACGTAGAACGCAATCGCAATCCAGTCGCACACCTGCCATGCCGGCATGACGAAGCCGTCCGGCAGGAAGTCGGCGCTTTGACGGTAGCGGCGGTGCGCAAGCATCGTCAGCACGTAGATGAAGATCACGACGGCGCTGGCTGCGGAGGCGAACAGCACGAACGCGCTGGAGATGCCCGGGATCGCGTTGATCAGCGGGGAGAACAGAATCATGCAGCCGGACACGATAATCGCCTTCGCCGGCACCTTGTGATCCGACACCTCACCGAGGCGCTGCATAGCGGGCGATTCGGAGTCCTGCGCAAGCTGGTATAGGTGGCGGCCCGCCGAGTAGATCAGCGAATTGAGTGCCGACGCGGCTGCGGTGATCACCACGAAGAACACGAGCGCGGCAGCCCAGTCGAGCCCAGCGTATTTGAACACCATGATAAACGGCGAACCGAATGAGCCGTCCGCGTTCTGATGGAAGTTGCGCCACGGCACGATGGCCATGATGGCCACGAGCGCGCCCACGTAGAAGATGAGGATGCGCATGATCAGCTCGTTGACGGCCTTCGGTAACACCTTGCGTGGGTTCTGCGTTTCGGATACGGTCACGCCTACGAATTCGATGAGCTGGTAGGCGAAGAACACCATCTGGAAGCTCATGAAGAAGTTCATCCAGCCGTTCGGCGCAAGCTGGAAGCCGTCGGTAATGTTCGTAAGGCTCACAGTGGCACCGGAAACCGTGCCGTCCACGCCTTCGATATGCGTGGCCGGGTAGCTGAAACCGAGGAACAGCATCACCACGGCGGTGACAATCAGACCCACAATCAGCGTGATTTTGATCATGGAGAACCAGAATTCCGCCTCGCCGAACACTTTCACGGCAATGAGATTGATGCCGGTGAGCGCCACAAGGAAGCACAGTTCGATAAGCCATTTCCATGATTTGAGGTCTATGCCGAACGTACCGAAGAACGTGACGAAATACGTGCTGACGGCTGTGATTTCGGTCATGCCGGTCAGGATGAGCACGATCCAGTACGTCCAGCCGGCGAATTTGCCCCACGCGCGGCCGAGGTAGCGGGTGATGAAGTTGATGAAGGTGTGCTGGCTTGGGTCGCTGTACATCATTTCGCCGATGGCGCGCATGAGCAGGAACATGATGAGGCCCACGCCGATGTACACGAGGATGATGCTCGGTCCGGTCAGCGCGATCGACTTGCCGGAGCCGAGGAACAGGCCGGTGCCGATGGTGCCGCCGATGGCGATGAATTGGACGTGGCGGTTTTTCAGGCCGCGTTCCATGTCGTTGCCTTTGTCGAGGCTTTCGACGGATTTGATTTGTGCGGTTTCCGTCGCGTCGGACGTGCTTGTACCAGTTTTTCCGGTTTTCGTATTCCCAAAAGTCATAATGTTCACACCCTACCGCGTCAACCGCACAATCTCTGCCGTTGTTCGTACCGCGAAATGCGCTATATGTGGCAGATTCGCATCTTTTCCAAAAAACGCTTTGCGACGGGTGGAGTCAGCTTGCCAAGGTTTTCAGCTTGCCACGGAGCGATTCGTTTTCGCGTTCCAGCTCGTCGATGCGCCGAGCCTGTTGTTTGATGATGACAAGCGCCGTCTCGCTGTCAAGGCCGCTGCTCGCGCTGAGAGGTGCAGGCGGCACGGCGATGGCAGCCGCATCGGATGGGACGGGCACGTCAGCGGATATACACCCCCCCCCCGACACGTTCGCCCCGTCCAGCGAATTCGGAGCATTTTCAATATTTGCCTTATCGGGATTGGCGATTCCTGCGATGTCGTCGAGTTTCTCCTTGCGCGTCACCGCATGAACATACAGGTTGACGAGCTCCGTAATGATTTCGCCGTTACTCATGTTACTGCTACCGTTCACGGATTTGAGGACGGCAGCCTTCCAACGCGCCACACTTCGTTCTATACGTTTATACCCAATCAGTTCCGGCGGCAATCCCGCCTCGCGGAAGATTTTGGTCGGCGATTCCCCCGCAAGATACCGTATGACACACACCTGTTTGAAAGCGTTGGAGTACGTGATGCGGTCTTTCGACACGTTAGCCACCGCCGGCAGATCCCGCAACATTTGGAGCTCTTCCATGCTGAATGATCCTCCACCGCGCATCGTTTTACCCCCTTTGCTATACCCCGTAATGAAGCAAGTGTATATCCGACTTCTCACAAGCAGCTTTTCAAATATTGCTGACCGTATATCACTTCAACCGGTCGGTCACACATCAATGCGGGCGATTATGGAATATCCACAACCGCCCGCATTGACTTTTATTGCGCGTGAGTCAATTCACAACTCACTCACACCGAACGCATGCGCTCAGTACGTGCGGCGACGGCTCTTGACCGCCACAGCCACGCCAGCGCCACCCACCAGCAGCGCCACGACGGTGAACAACACGGTTCCCGCGGCACCGGTCAGCGGCAGCTGAGTGACAGACTTGACGTTCAGCACGGTAGCGGTGGCATTCGCAGTGGTGTTATTGACCGGTTGGACCTGACGAAGGGCATCCGGCTCGAAGGTGATGAGACCTTCATCTGTGATTTCCACATTGAAAGTGACCCTGAAGTTCTGGGCGTAATCGGTCGGAGCCTGAGTCTCCACAACCGTGTAGGTTCCTGCCGCAAGACCCGCGACCTTCACCAAACCATCATTCTCAGTAGTGAACGTCTTGGCATCATTCTGATCGGAAACAAACGACCACGCACCGTCCTCAGCCTGCTTAAGGAACTTGCCCTCCGCATTCTTGACAACGAACTTGGCGCCGGCTAGAGGCTTGGCCTCATTCCCTTCCTTGCCAATCTTCGTGAACTGGAAACCGTAGGTCTTAAGGACAGTCTTGCCTTCACCGCTGGTACCATCCTTGGTGGTGATTGTGGCCTTGTTGTCCACACTGCCACTCAAGCCATCCAACGCATCCTTGGTGACGGTGCCCTGGTACGACACGACGATCGTCCTACCGGCCAGCGTTGTGGCATCGGCAAAATAGATGGTCGTGGTGGTGCCGGATTGAGCATTGCCTTCCTGCGTTATCGTGTACAGATCGGGATTCACAGTAGTATGATCTCCGAACTGGACCTTGAAGTCACTCGTTTCCGCAATCCGCAAACCTTTGGACGCGGTATCGGTAATGGTAAAGGGGTACGCATCCCAGCCAGCCGCAGCATGAGGAACGTCCGCGGCCACAGTGAAGTCCACGGTGTCGCCCACCTTTACGCTCTTACCGTTCACATCCACGTCATTCATCCGGGCGAACTTGAGCGGCTCGTCGGTCGGATTCGCGTTCTTCGCGTTGAACTGGCCTTCAGTCGTGATGTTGCCCTGACCGGTCGTCGTATCGGCCGCAATCCTCAGATTGGACAGTCCATTGACGGTGGTGGCCACCACAGCCGGAGTCCCCGACGTCACAGTCGTTTCGCCAGCCTTGGTGAACGTATCCTTCACCAGATACCAGCCTTCTCCGTCCACATTGACCGCCTGGCTCGTATTTGCCTGCTCCGTAGTTACGGTCAGGCCAGTACCATCAGGTCCTGCCGGCGGAGTAATTCCAGCCAAGGTCTTGGCGAAGACACGGAGCTGATCCGCAGTGAACGTCGCCACATAGGCGGCTGGATTATCCTTGTACTCTGTCGGGATGCCGTTGTGGCTTCCATCAGCCACATCAGCAGCGGTGGTCACAGCTCCCTTCCATGCGTCAACCGTTTTCACTTCGACCGAGCCATCGCCAGGATTCTCAAACATGGCAAACTTGTATGGCGTGTACGTATGGCCTTCCTGTGCGTGGTTAACTTGCAGCAATGGAGCATCATCAGCCTGTGCGGCGGCGACGCCGATGGCCATGCCGCTCAGCAACGTTGCCGCAGCGGCCAGCCCTGCAAAAAGCTTCCTCATCTTCATGAGAATCTCCTCTTCCTAATTGTTGGTTACTGTGTTCTGCAATCGCGGGAGGCGGGAACCCAACATGCCCCCGCGATCCGCAAATCCTGTGTTGTTCAGCCGAGCCGCTTCTTGCGTCTCCACTGGTCGGCCGCAGCGACGGCGAGCAATGCCAGCACGCCAACTCCGCCGGCCGCAATCTGCCACCATCGTTCCGCACCCATGCGGCCCGTCAATGGCAGTGACGATGCCGAAATGTATTGGTTGGTGAACAGCATTGGCCGGGTCTTGTCCCAATTCGAACCAGCGGCACCATAATCGGTTTTCAGCTGGGTCACGGATTCAACAACGGCCTTCCATTCACCGGACGTTCCGTCTTTCATCACGCCCACGACCACCCGGTATTCCGCCTGCGAGTAATACATTGCGGAAGCATTACCAGCGTTCTCCGTCACAAGATATGTGTACTTGGCTTCACCTGCGTCATACGTGATGTCGCCGAAGTAAGCAACGTGATCGTCAGACGAATCGCGTTTCACCGTCACCGTGCACGCCGACTGGTTCTTGCAGGAAGCTGGCATCGGCGCGTCTGGATTGGAATCGTCTGCCTTCAACTTGAAAGTGAACTCGTCGGAATCCTTCCAATCGCGCCCCTTCAGCTCCTTCTGCACGCCAATCGCATGCGTCAGCATGGTCTGCTTCAACGTGTTGGTGATGATCACCGTGGCTTCCTGCGATGCCGTGGATTCCGGCACCGTCACCGCATTGCCGTCAGCAAGATTTCCATCGCCGACCTTGTGCTGGTAGGAAGCCTTCCACAAGTGGCTGTCCGGTTCGACTTCCGTCACCGTGTACGTCTTTTGGGCGCCTGCCGGAATAATCACGTCAGTGGACCATTTGCCGCTATCGTCAAGCTTCAGCGTGACCGTCTTATAGGTGCCGTTGCCCTGTTTGATATCCACCGTGATGCTTTCCGGCTTCTGGCCGTTACCGCTCCACTGCTTGTCGATGTGCAACGTCGAGGAGACTACCTGCACCACCGGGTGCGGATACGAGTTCTCACTGCACTTATGATCCACGCCATCGGCCGAGTACGCCAGGCACGCGGAATCGTTCGCATGGAAACCCGGCTGGTTCGAGGACGTGGCGTTTCCCGGCAGATCGGTGTTCGCGTCACCCTTCACGCCGTCATATCCATCCTTATCGGCGTTCAGGTTGGCGGCATACTCGTCATACGCTTTCTGCGTGGGTTTCACGTTGTATTCCAGCGTGTATGTCACGTTGTTGACCAGAGGCTTCAGGAATGCGACCGTGAATTTCTTCGTGCTCGCGTCATACGTCAAGGTGTAATCGACATTCTTAGTCAAGGAGACCACCTTGCCGGAAGCATCCTTGGCAACGACCTTGTAGTTGTTATCCGCAAGATCGACATAGTCGGAGAGCGTATCCTCCATGACCACATTGGTGTATGCGGACGTGGTGGTCTCACTTTTTTCAATCTCATCGAAGATGGCGTTCAGTTCCGACGCGTTCTTGGCGGCCTTGTAATACCCGGCGTCTTCATCTCCGTCACCACGATTTTTGTAGCTCGTTGCCTTCGGAAAATTGCTGGACACCGCGTGCATGAACTGGTTCTCGTTGCTACCAAGTGAAGACGGATCAGCGCCATCGAAGATGCCGATGGAATACACTGTGGCACCGCCATCTTTCAACTTCTTAGCAGCGGTAACGGCATTGTTTGCCACTTCTCTTTCAAACCCATTAGACGATGTAGGCGAACCATCCGCGAAGAAGATGACGACCTTCTTCGCATCGGTTCGAGCACTAGCACTGCCCATCATCTTGACCGCAAGATTGAATCCATTGTCGGCTTGGGTGGCGCCAGCGGCTTTGAGTTTGCTGACTTTGTTCTTCAGACCGTTCATATTCGCAGTCAGATCGCTAACGATTTGGGAGTAGTTGTAGGTGTACCCACCACTTCGGTACGTGTCATCCCCGATTTTGTCCGTTTTATTGCCGGCGAACTTCACCAGTCCAACGTGAACCAGTTCGGAACCGGCCTCCGTATTAGTATTCGCAGCTTCATCAAGAAATGCTTTAACCGCTTCTTTCAGTGCGTCTAACCGCCTGGTCCGATCCGTCCCACTCATCGGATCGGCCATCGAACCGGACACATCCAGCACCAGCGTGAAGTCGATCGGCTGGGTGGTGGTGACCGTGGTGCTGTTGACGGCGCCCTTCACATCCACGTTCACGGTGTAACTGCCATCATCGTTCTTCTTGATGCGCTTATGCTTCTCCGGAGCGCCCAACTGAGAACCAGTCTCGTTCTGCGCAACCGACTGCGCCCGATTTGCTCGCGCAATCGGTTGAGCGGACAACGTAACTGGCTGCTCATCAGGTTGTTCAGATTGTTGTTCAACCTCCTGCTCAACCCACTGCTCAGTCTCTTCTTTCGTTTCTTGTTCCGTTTCTTGTTCGACTTGCTGGTAAGCCTCTTGATCTGACGGCTGCTCTTGCTCTGACGGCTGCTCTTCTCCCACCATCAAATTTTGTTCCACCGGCTGTGAATCCTCTTGCCCAGATTCTTGCAATACCGGCTGCTCGATTTGTTGTTCCAAGGCTCCCGTGGCATCTTCCGCCGCCGCTGACGAAGCAGTGACGCACCCCACGCCGGCGAGCATTGCGACCGTCGCGACGGCCGCAATGACACGACGCGTGAACAGACCTGTGCCCCTCGCCCTGTTTCGCTCAAAGACGTGTCTCATACGCCTACCCCCTTGTACCGTTAAGCGATCGGGGAAATACCTTCCTCCTTCGACCGGTATATTTGATGCGTCTTCGCTTCACATACCGTCCGACAATCGCTTCGTTGCCTAAACCTTAAGGAGAAAAACAGAGGGATACATACCCTCCCAACGAGGTAATCAAGGGGATATACTTTCCTTGAAATCGCACATATCATCGCGATTCTAGAGTATTCTCGCCCCCGTAAATCGCGATGCAAAAACTATAAGCAAACGTTGTCATGTCTCTTTCAGAATTTTCCCCGACAAAAAAGCATCTGTCAAGTGCAACATTAACGCCATCAACCCCTAGTTGCGCTTTGGCCACCAAGCGGCATGCCTACGGACATGCCACGGACAGCGGAGCAGCCAAACCAACAACAAACCGACCAGCAACGTGGCAGCTGACACCACGCCCGCAATCACACGCACATCTTTTGCCGCATCATCCTCCGCGGGAATCTCTTCGGGAATGGCGGAACGCAGCGCAGAAACCAACAGACGGTGCGTATTCACGCCATACGGGGTGCATGTCATCAACGTCACACGGTCCTCGCCGGGCACGATCTTCAACTTCGACGTGTCATCCGGGTTGATTTCGGTGATGCGATCCACCTTGTAGCCAAGCGTATGGCCCATCACATCGATATAGAAGTAATCACCAACCCGCATCTCATCCAAACGCGTAAACATTGAGGCTTCAACCAAACCCCGATGTCCGGTAATCACCGCATGCGTATCCTTGCCACCCACCGGCAGACTACTGCCATACAAATGCCCCGCACCGGACGCAAGCGTCTGCTCCGACGTGCCATGGTAAACCGGCAGGTTCACGGAAATCTTCGGGATGCGGATGGCCCCCATCACGCCATCGCCGGAGTCAAGCAGGCTTTGATATTCCTTGTCTTTGGCGCTGGCGGAGTCGCCGGAGTTGTCTGAGCCGTCGGCGCTGGCGTTGTTGGCTGCATTCTGCGGATCGTCATACAGCTCAGCGAGCGGATCCTTCGCCTCGCCAATCACCGGCTGCCCCGACTTGGCAAGTCGCTTGTTGTACTCCCTGGCCGCGGCAAACGCCTCATCGGCCTGCGGGTATGGCCAGCCCGCCACACGCTTTTCGGAACGCGCCGACGTGCTCGCCAGCTCGCGTGCCGAACGGTATTGCAACACTCTCGGAAACATGCCGATGCCGAGCGCGGTAAGAATCAGCACCGCCGCAAGCACGCGCATGGCAATGGACTTGTTGCGATCCGCGCGACGCTCGCGCATCGCTTCGGACGCGTCGGTCGCCTCCGCGAAAGTCGGGAGGGTGTAGGTGCGGGTGTTGCGCGTGGTGTCGTGCGAACCGCGCGAGCCGTCGTTGCCATCGTGCGAATCGCCATAAAAATCGTCGACGCGTAAGTCCTTAATTTGCTGCGGACCGTCGCTTCTCGACCCGCCGCGCGCGCTCCCATGCGGAAAAACTGCCATCAGTCTTGCCCCCTTGAACTGCCAGCCATAGGGAACATTATATTGCACTCCGCCCGCGTGCCTCCTTTCCTAACGATTTCGATAGCATCGGTCGGACCTAGGCGGTCTTTCCGGCCACAGCTCTGAGAGAACCACGTTTTATGCAAATCGTGGGTTAGGTTTTATGTAAATCATGGGTTAGACCCATCAAAACCCTTTGCAGGAAGCCAAAATTAGCATTTTCGCCAAGAGCATCTCTAACCGAGTCTGCCCATGGTCAAACTGATGGGCCTATCTGGCTTATAGATGGCGGGTGTTGGACGGGAATAGACAGTTCGGGGGCATGTTTTGTACCCCTGAACTGGCAAATAAGGCGCACCATCCGCCATCTATAAGCTAGATAGCATAAGTCAGGCCTCAGCGGAGGCAGGATTGGGCCCGACTTCCTTGTCCAGCTTGTTGCGCAACCTCACCACATCGCGCTCGAGCTCGTCGATACGACGAGCCTGCTGCCTGATAATAATGCCGGCCGTATCACCGTCGAACAGTCCGAGAGACAACGGATGAACGTCATTCGACGCAGCCGTTGCGGCAGGCTTCGGCTCAGTGGCCGTATTGGCGATGTCTTCAAGACTCCGCCTCGTCGCCAACGCACGCTTATACCGCGCCGCAAGCTGCGCTATGATCTCACCATCGGTCATGGTGTCGCTGCCGCTCACCGACTTGATGGCCGCATCCTTCCACCGCGCCACACTGCGCTCGATACGCTTGTAACCAACCAATTCCGGCGGCAGACCCGCTTCGCGGAAGATCTTGGTTGGCGATTCCCCCGCAAGATATCGGATGGTGCACACCTGCCTGAATGTGTCGGAATAAGTGATACGATCACGAGTCACATTGGAAACAGCCGGCAATCCACGCAACAGCTGAATTTCCTCGTCACTGAATGCTCCCCCACTGCGCATCGCAATACCTCCCATTGATGCTTCGTTGCTTTCTTTTGCGGATGTGCCTGCGATTCTATGGCCCTCCTTCCGTGCAATACCCCCACTTCACTCCCCTGACTAACAGCCCCCATAACGGTTCACGTTTCCAGATTCCGTTTGTTGCAACACATCCCACCTAAACGCCTTATACCCTCGAAAAACGCAATGTCCACCCACGTCGGGTGGCACGTCCAAAGCAACGTAATATGGCGCAATCCAAGCAATCCCACATGAAATACAGAGCAATACAAAAAGGCCGACCCATAATGGGTCGACCTTAAATCACTCCGAATTGGTGTTCTTATCGAATACCGTCAGAGATGGGCGATCAGGCCTCGGCGTTCTGACGAGACTTGATGGCGACGGTCACGCCAGCGCCAGCCACGAGCAGAGCCACAACGGTGAACAGCATGGTTCCCGCAGCGCCGGTGAGCGGCAGCTGGGTGATGGACTTGATGTTCTTCACGGTCTTTTCAGACGTGTTGACCAAGCCAAAAGCATCCTCATCGAAAGTGGCATTGCCATTCTCGTCAATGGTGACAGTGAACGACGGCAAGAAAGTGTTCATATAACCCTGCGGTGCCTGAGTCTCCGTAACCGTGTAAGTACCTGCCTTCAAGCCAGAGAAGGTGACGTTACCGTTGTCGTCAGAAATCTGAGTCGTGCCGTATTCCTGACCATTCATGGTCGGAAGCACACCAGTCTGGCCGTCAGCTACAGACAGCTTAAAGGTTGCGCCTGCAAGGGCTTTACCATCGTTATCCTGCTTCTCAAAGTTGAAAGAGAACAGCTTAGTAGTTACGGTGTCATAACTACCGTCATTCTTAACCAGCTTGTTGCTCACGCCGTTGCCCGTGGCTTCGGAGTTCACCACAGCCTTGTAAGTAACAACAATGGTTTTACCGGCAAGTTCAGCGAGCTTTGTAGGAATCACCGTAACAGTGAACTCATTAGTACCGTTACCCTTATAATCGGACAAGCTGCTGAAATCAGTAGTGAAGTAATCCGCGAAAACAACAGAATTCCCATCAACGGTTGCGCTGAAAGAATCAGCCTTGACAGTCAGGCCAACGCTTGGAATATCGTGGAAAACAAACGTTTCCGGCTTCGGGTTAGCCACATGACCCGTCAGGGTATAGGTCAGGGTCTCACCGACAGAAACACTCGTCGCGGAGACAGTCTTGCTAGGCTCTTCGACGGCAGAATTCTTGAAATTCACCGTAGTGTCCTTCGTCGGATTAGTGAGCACACCATCCTTGACTTCTCCAGAAGAGACAATCATTGGAACAGCCTTGGTGACGCCAGCAGTCGCATCGGTGTTATCCACGACGAGATAGATACCAGCTGGCAGCGTAACCGTAGCCGAAGTGCCATTCACAGTGAATTCCGGAGCTGGGGTGACAGCAGCCAGACTCTGCTGCTGGGCCAATGCTTCAGCAAACTTACGAGTATTTCCTTCAGCCCACGGACGAGTAGGCGACTGATCAAGTTGCCCATCAGCCAAGGCCGCAGCAAGATTATCGACATTATCCTTATTGTAGGATGCGCCCAAGGTCCTGCCCAATGCCGCGTTCACCGCGTTCTTGTTGGCTTCGTTGGTCTGGACACCATATCCAGCAGAAGTACCGGTGCCATACTGAACATAATCGCCAATCTTGTAGAAGCTCAGCTGACGATTAGTCAACTGCTCAGCTTCGTCAGCGGTGAACGTGAACGTTGCTTCGCCCGTTACCGAAGTACCAACAGCGTCATCGGCCTGTGCGCTGGTTGCGCCCAGGGCCATGCCACCCAGCAGCGTCGCCGCGGCGGCGATGCCGGCGAAAAGTTTCCTCATCTTCATGAGAATCCTCTCTTCCTTATTGTTTGATTACTTGTTTTTGCAATCGCGGGAGGCGGGAACCCAACTTGCTCCCGCGATCCGCAAATTTTGATTTGCCGGCCGGAATGCCCTCAAGTTGGTAGGCATTCCGGCCTCACACAGCAACTCAGACGAGTCGCTTCTTGTTATTCCAAATTTCGGCAGCGCCGATAAGCAGCACCGCGAGTCCGCCGATCACGCCACCGACCAGTAGCCACTGGCGTCCCGTCGCACCACCCGTCAACGGCAGCGCCGACACCGCGACATATCGGTTGGTGAAGGTGACAGGTTCAGTAGCAGCACTTTGCGATTCGGGAACTGCTGCACCGTTGTCATCCAGCACCTTGGTCACGGACTTCACGGAAGCCTTCCACTCTCCGTTGGAGTCCTTCGCGACAGTCACGACAACCTCATACTTCGCCTGCGAATAATGCAATGAAGCGATAGAGCCCTTGACCTCCGTCACGTAATACGTGTAAGAGGCATCGCCAGCGTTGTAAGTGATGTTGCCGAAGGACGCGGTATGGCTGCCCGAATCGGAGTTCACCTTCACCGTGCAAGGTTGATCGGCTTCGCACTTATCCGGCAACGGCGCATTGCCCTTCGCCGCCAGAGTGAAATCGAACGTGTCGGAGGTCTTCCACTCGCGTCCGGCCAGGTCCTTCTTCACCGAAATCGCGTTCTCCAGGGCAACCGTCTTCAACGTGTTAGTGATGGTCGCGTTCAACGTGCCCGCATCGGCATTGGAAGACCACACCATCTGCTTGGTCAAGTCGACATTGTTTCCCGTATAGGAGACGTCATATCGGTCATCACCAGAGATTTCCGCCACGGAATACGTGTATCCAGGAACCAGGTTGTCGACGGTCGTCTGCCAACCATTGCCCTTATTCAGCGTGATTACGCCACCGACGTCCTCCAGCTGAGCATTGGAATCGCCGCTCTTCTTACGCTGCAACTGCACCGTAACGGAACCGTCATCATGCTTGCTCGCACCATCCGACCATTGCTTGACGATCTTGATCTTGCCGAGCTTCACCTGCACCACAGGATGCGGATACTCGACTTCAGTCGGTGCGCATGACGTAGTTCCATTAACCTCGGTAAGCACGCAATAGTTCAATCGCGCGTCCACATTGGAATAGAATCCCGGCTGGCCCGCAGATGCGGTGCCAGTATTCGGCTCTCCCACATTCGGGTATTGCTGGTTGCCGGCATAAGTGGCATAGGCGGCATCGCTTGGCTTGACCTTGAAGGATACGTCGATGCTGTCGGCTTTCTCAGTAACGATACCGTCTGTGCCGTTAAACGTCACCGTCACCGTGCGATTGCCAGATTGATCGACACCGTACGTGGCCGTATATCCGCCCGTCAGCGCCTTATTGCCGTTTTTCACCGTCACATACTGTGTGATATCGGCACCGTCGGCCACGCCAGCGAAATCGACCGGGTCGACCCACTGGGACAAGGTGTCAGTGATGGAGGAGACCTTGATCTTCGCGGATGAGGTGATGCTGGAATAGATCTGGCCGAATGCTTGCGTCAGATTCTCAGCATTCGTGCCATCGAATTCCTTACCGTTCACTGCCTTGGCTTCACGGGCGAAATCGGACATTCTATTGGCGTCAGTCGAAGCCTTCACCACATAAAGCGAAACATTACTCTCCCGCCTGTTGGCCTCGGCCAGAGCGGCAGCATAGTTGTAACCGTAGTAATTATCACTACCCTCGGTACCTGCACCATGCACACCCTGAGGTGTAGTACGCCAATCATCATCAGGATTGCACCTTTTTTTGCTGCACCCAATCGGATAATTGGATATACGGAACGTCGGATTGCCATCGGACAAGAAAATGATGTGCTTCTTCACGCCCGTGCGTCCTTGCAGACTATTCGCCTTCTTAAGCGCGGCCTCCCAGTTGGTTCCACCACTAGGACTGCTGGATACAGCTTTTCCAATCTGGTCGGCAGATGTGGTGAAGCTCTGCTTAGTCGAGGCCGTGTCGCTGAATGTCACAACCGCCATTTGGACTTGTTGAGATTCCGATAATTTGGAATTCGCCTCGGTCAGTAATTTCTCAGCAAGCTTATTTGCCGCGTTCTTCGCGTTAGTATCACGATTGTCGTTTTTATCCTGCATACTGCCGGACTTATCCATAACCAGCACAATGTCGGCTGGCGTGACGGTAGTGGTTTCGGAAGAAGCGCTATCACCCGAAGCATTCAAATGCAACTCGTACTGGTCGCCATCACCATCGACCTTTTCGATGGTCTTATTGTTTTGTGGCTTCACATTGGAATTGATAACAGTCACATGGCTGGTATCGCTCACCTTGAAAGAATGGGTTTCCGCATAGGAACCACCATTCCCATCGTTGTGCTGCGACAACGCCTCACCATTCGCGGAAACAGTGTATTTGCCGGAATTCAGCTCACGCACCGAATAGGTTGTGTCATCAGAGAAATCATTGGATTGCACACGAGCAAATTGGCCTTTGGCCAAAGTGATCACACCGTTCGAACCGGTGTTCAAACCAGAGCTGACAACCTGATTGGTGGACGCATCGTAAACGCTGTATTTGCCTTCATATGGCGTTTGCGAGCCATTGGCGAACAGCTGGAATTGGAACTGTTGATCGGCTGGAATAGTGCCCAATGTCTGCTTTTCAATGTCAATGGCCTTGGACGGCTTCACCGGCAAATTGAAGCTGATCTTGCAGTTGGATCCGCCGTCGCCGCGTTCCAGATAGAAGAAGCTCAAATGATGGGTTTTATATGCAGCGGAATCCCAGTTCTTGCCCGCATTACTGAATGCCTGGTTAATTGTCGTCGCGCGATCCGAACCATAACTTTGATTTCGATCATACGTGATATTCCCAGTAGCAAAATCAATCGTTCCGCGTATCGCCTGATGGATACCGCCCAAGTCAAGCACCAGCACACCATCGATGAACACCCACACATCGTCGTCACCGGTGAAATCAAACACCATGTTCTGATTGTTGACTTTGCCATCTTTAGGCATATAGAAATCGGCCCCAAGGTTCATGCCGAACGAATACCTATCGGCGTCGCTGTCATTGCCAAACGGCGTGAATAACGGGTTACGATCCCCGCTCTGGGTCTGCTTGGTCAATTCGAATCGATTGCTATTGCCGTTATATTTCGCATATTTCGACGCCGCATCGAAACTGTAATTCCCTTGACCATCCGAAGTCAGCAAACCACCGTCCGGCATGTAATTAGTCACAGCCTTATCAGACGCACCGCCGAAGAGATAATCCAGCGATCCGTTGCCATCCGCCATGGTCGGATAATCGTTAGTCAGCAGAGGCTTCACAATGCCCGCGTACGCACCTCTGCCATCTTGAACATAGCGGTTATAACCGGTTTCGTTTCCTCCGCTCATAAAATGCAACGCATGATTATTGTTGATGGAGTTGCGATCGTAATCATGCAGACCAATGCTGATACCATTCTGCTGCTCAACAGTGGCATTGACGTCATCGGCCAGCGCGGCAGAAGTGGTGGCGTAGCCCATGCCACCAAGCATGGCGACCGCGGCTACCGCAGCTACGATTCGCTTGGCAAAGTTCCCCTTTGGCTTTGCCTCAGATTCATGTACATGCCTCATATGCATTGTCCCCTTAATACCGCGCTTCAACGCGGTTTCCGTCTCTAACACCGTCCGCGCATCGCGCACCGGCACATGCCATGTCCAGTACGGATACACTTCCAGCGCTCCAACCTCGAACATAGGAGAAAAGACGTCGGGAGATGCACACCCTAAGTGCGGGAAAGTCGAGGTACCATACCACCGTCAACCGTTGCAATCGCAACGTTTCACAATATGGGTGATACCCGAATAAAAAAGCCGGCAGGGGGCATCGGCAAACAGCGGTCGTTAGCCACGCTTCGGCCACCAAGCCGCATGCCTACGGATATGCCACGGTCGCCCGCGCAACCATGCCAGCAGCAGACCGAGCAGCAACGTGACCACCGCGGCCGTGGTCGCAATCGTTCGCGCATCCTTCGCCGCATCATGCTCCGCCGGCACCACGTCGGGAATCGGCGAGCGCACCGCAGAAACCAACAGTCGATGCGTATTAACGCCGTACGGCGTGCACGTCATCAACGTCACCCGGTCTTCGCCGGGAACGATTTTCAGCTTCGACGTATCGTTCGGCTCGATTACGGAAATGCGGTCCACCTGGTAGCCGAGCGTGCGGCCCATCACTTCGATGTAGAAGTAGTCGCCGACGCGCATTTCATCCAATCGGGTGAACATCATCGCGTCCACAAGTCCGCGATGCCCGGTGATCACGGCATGAGTGTCCTTGCCGCCCACCGGCAGACTACTGCCATACAAATGCCCCGCACCGGACGCAAGTGCCGACTGCGACGTGCCATGGTAGATCGGCAGTTTCACAGAAATTTTCGGAATGCGGATAGTGCCCATCACACCGCTGCCGGAATCCAGCAGGCTTTGATATTCCGCATCTTTGGCGCTGGCGCTGTCTGATTCGTTGGAACCGGATTCGCTGGACCGCGAACTGCCCTGCACCTGGGAGAACGGGTCTTTCGCTTCGCCGAGAATCGGCTGCCCTGATGCGGCAAGCCGTTCGTTGTATTCCTTGGCCGCTGCGATTGCGTCGTCCGCTTGCGGATACGGCCAGCCCGCAACCGCACGTGCGGATTGGTCCGACGTGTTCGACAGTTCGTGTGCCGACCGGTATTGCAGCATCGTCGGGAATCCGCCGATACAGATTGCGATGACGATCAGCAGTGCCGCGGAGACACGCATGGCGACGGTTTTCCTACGACGGCCACGCCGTCTGCGCATGTCGTCGGAAACGTCGATTATCTCGTTGAAAGACGGTTCTGCGCCTTCCGTACGTTCCATGTTTTTCATACGTTTCGCACGCATCACTGGATGAACTTCCGCAGCACGCGTTCCAGCTCGTCGATACGCAACGCCTGCTTGGCTATCAGCATGTCGCATTTGTTGATGGTCAGCTGCGCCTGTGCAAGTTTCGACAGCATATCCTGCGATGCGCGCGATTCCTGCAACTTGTCCGAGCCTTGCGATTGCACGCCGTTGCTTCCCGACGCACCAACGTTTCTCGTCGCGACGTCGCTTCCCGACGTCCCTGCCGCGCCAGCGCCATAAAGATCCACCACGGACTGATCCACATCGTCTCCGCGCAGTTCGATGGCTTCCAGCTCGTCATCACAATCCTGCATGTAATGGTTCGTATGTTCGTTCCTGCGCTTGTTCCGCTCCTCCTGCTGCTTCCAGCGCGCGATGCACCGTTCCACGCGCTTGTAGCCGATCAGCTTGGGGTCGAGACCCGCCTCCCGAAAGATGGCCGACGGCGATTCGCCCGCGTTGTACCGGCACATGACCTCGACCTTAAAGCGATCGGTATACCGGATATGGGATGGGCTCACGCTTTTGACCGCTGACAGGCTGGCCAGATACGCACGCTCCTTTGCTGTGAATTTGCCATCAATCATTTTTTTACACCCCCTAAATCGCCTAAACAGCTCGATTCAGCATCATATCGGGCTCTTTCCATTAACACCCTCGTTAAAACCCTCGAACGAAAAACCCATCCCCTTCAACGAAAAGAGGGGACCAACCTTCAAACAAAACAGTTCCGCCATTTTCCACGGATAATAAAAGCTCATAGACCCCCCCCCCATAAAATTAACAAAAACTTAACCTCACCCCCAGCGCGTCATGGGGGTCACCGCGTATCCGAGCACCGTCATGCAGACTCACTAGGCTGGAAACATGACGCAAGAGCTCGTTTCATTGACTATCATCATGGCGGTGGCGGCCGTCAGCCCGATCGTGGCGCAGCTGATCCCAGGCAAGTTCATTCCGCAAACCGTGCTGCTGCTCGCCGCCGGAACCGCGCTCGGCCCGTACGGACTGGGCGTGATCGAAGTAAACGACGCCGTGAAACTCTTGAACGAGCTCGGCATGGCGTTCCTGTTCCTGCTCGCCGGCTACGAAATCGACCCCAAACGACTCGCCGGACATCAAGGCAAAGTCGGACTGCTTACATGGGGAATCACGCTAGGCCTCGCCTGGCTGGTTGTGACATTCCTTCCGTTCTTCACCAAGCAAGGCATCAACGGCGTGGCCACGGTAATCGCACTCACCACCACCGCGCTCGGCACGCTCATGCCGATTCTCAAGGAACGCAACCTCGAAGGCACCCCCATCGGCGACGCCATCATCTCGTACGGAACGTGGGGCGAACTCGGCCCAATCCTTGCCATGGCCATCCTGCTATCCACCCGAACCGGCTGGCAAACCATGCTCGTGCTCGGCGCGTTCCTTGCCATCTGCCTACTGTGCGCGATGCTACCTACGAAAGCACTGAGAACCGGCCATCGCCTGTACCGTTTCCTTACGGAAAATGCGAACACGTCATCGCAAACGCTCATGCGACTGACCACATTCCTGCTCATCTTCCTTGTCACCATTTCCGCACTGTTCGAACTTGACGCGGTGCTCGGCGCGTTCGCCGCGGGCTTCATCCTGCGTTACATCATCCCCGACGGCAGCAAGTCGCTGGAAATGAAGCTGGAGGGTGTCGGCTACGGCTTCCTCATTCCTGTATTTTTTGTGGTGTCAGGCGCCGCGATCAACGTGCGCGCCGTGGCAGGCCGGCCCGCACTGCTCGTCGCGTTCATCGTCATGCTCATGCTGATTCGCGCGGTGCCCGTATATGTTGCGTTGTCGCTCGACAAACGCAAGAATCCGCTGTCATCGCATCATCGCGTCACCGTAGCCCTGTATTGCACGACCGCGCTGCCAATCATCGTCGCCGTCACGTCGCTGGCGGTGAAGGTCGGCACCATGCAAAGCGACACCGCGTCGACACTGGTCGCAGCCGGCGCGATTACGGTGTTCCTGATGCCGCTGCTCGGCTCGATCACGTATCAGGTGGCCGACATACACCCCGTCACCGCGGTTCGGGAGATCGCGCACACGCCATCCGATTGGCGGACGATCGTACGCGAACATGCGCAGGTACGTGCGCTGCTGCACCATCAGGACCGGCTCAAGCGTATGGCGGAGACGTTGGAATCGCTGGAAAAGCAGGAGGGGCTGAACGGTTTGGACAGCCGTCGCGCCGAACTTGTGGAACGTGCGCGCCTCGAAATCGACCGCCAACTCAAGGAACTCGGCCTGGACCCGCAGCTCACCACCCAACTCCCCCACAACTACCGCTACCCGAAGAACTGAGAGGGCTTCGGAGGGGCGCTACTCCACGGACTTGAGGGAGCTGATGGGGTCGATGCGGTCGAGGACGGGGTTGACGAACAGCTGCACGAGCAGCGCGAAGGCCATGGTCGCCACGGCCGCGATCACGTAGCTCAGCGGCTTGACCTCCACCTCGAAATACAACGAGGGCATGTTGAGCGCCATCGTCAGCATGCCGCCGACGAGTCGGCCAAGCGGCAGGCCCAGTATCACGCCCATGACGGTGAGGATCATCATCTCACGGTTCACGTAATGGTGCACTTCGCGGTCGAAGAAGCCAAGCACCTTGAGCGTGGCCATCTCGCGCACGCGTTCTGACACGTTCGTATTGGCGAGCGTGAACAGCACCACAAGCGCCAGACCGCCGGCGAGCGCCACGATCAGCGCCACTACCGCGCCCATGAGGTCGAATTTGAAGCTGTCGGCCATGTGCGCGCAGCTTACGGCCTTCATCACCGAACTGTCCTCTTCGAGCGATTCCGCATAGTCGGTTTGCGAAGTGTCGGAGCCGGAAAGCTTGGCGAGCATGGCGTTCCACGTCAGAGCCTCGGAATCCTCGGAATCCTCGGAACTCTTGGAATTCTTGGTGTTCTTCGCGTCTTTCGAGTCGAAAAGCTTGGCGTAGTAGGTTTCGCTTACGTACACATCCGAGCCGATGAGGTTGCGATTCACCGCGCTCACCTTCGCCGTCGCCTGCACGCCGTCGCCGTTGGTCAGTCGCACTTTGGAACCGGCCTTGACGCCCAGCGCGCTTGCCGCCGACTGCGCGACGATCACGCCATCGTCATCGAGTTTCAGCGAACCGGTTTTGCCGACGCCGGACGTGCCCAGTATGCCGGACGAGACCGGCTGCAACGTGACCATTTCGCCCAAATCGGACAGATGCTTTTCCGGCACCGCGACCAGCTGGATGCTTTCGCTGCCGCTGCTGCCGGCCTTGCCGCTGTCACCGTCGCCACTGCCCGCAACCGTCAAATCGCCCGACTCTATGCGCACGTCAAGCGACGACGTGACGCGCCCGTCTGACGCGACTTTCGTGCGCATCGCCGACGCGTCCGAATCGTCGGAAACCACCATCAGGTCGTACTGGTAGATGTCGCGGTATTGCTTGATGCCGAGGTCTGCGACGGTGTCGTTGATGGCCAGGCCGCAGACGATCAGCGCGGTGCAGCCGGCCACACCGCCGACCGTCATGATGAGGCGCGATTTGAAGCGGAAGATGTTGCGCGCGGTCACTTTGCCGAGGAAGCCGATGCGATTCCAGACCGGCCGAATCCGTTCCAACAGAATGCGCGAGCCGGCGCGCGGCGCTTTCGGACGCATCAGCGCGGCGGGCGTCTGCCTCATTTCCTGCACACACGCGTAGATGGTGGCGGCGAGCACGCCGACCACGAACAGCGCGATGCCGAGCGAGCCGTACAGCCAGTCGTATTCCAGTCGCAGGCCGGGCATCACATACATGCCTTGCAATACGACCAGCAGGAACGCAGGAATGCCAAGGAAGCCGGCGATCAGGCCGAGGCCGCCGCCGATGAGGCAGGCGAGCAACGCGAACAGCAGGTAGCGCGACGCGACCGCCAGCCGCCCGTAGCCGAGCCCCACGTACGTGCCGATGAGCGAGCGGTCCTCTTCGACCATGCGCGCCATGGCGGTCAGGCTCATCATCACGGCCACCAGCAGGAACACAATCGGGAACGCGTTGCCGAGCGACTGGATGGAGTCGAGGTCGGATTTGAGCGCGCTGAACCCGCCGAGCGACTGCCGGTCCTGCACATACCAGCGCACTTGCGGAATGCTGGTTTTCAGCTCGTTTTCCTTGGTTTTCAGCGCATGTTCGGTACTTGCCTTCTGCTCGTTCAATTGCGATTGCGCCTGGTCGAGCTGCTGCTTGGCTTGCGTCAGTTCGGGACTAGCGGCGATGATGGTTTCACGCATTGTTTCACGCGTGGTTTCGTCAAGTTGGGGGGTAGTTGCACCTGCGGCCGCCGCCGCACCTGCGTTCGCGCCGTTTGTCGCAGCTTCCGCAGCCGCCGCGCCCGCCTGCATGCTGACGATCTGGTCGACCTGCTGGTTGAATTGCTGCCGATTCGCGTCGATTTGCGACTGCGCGTCCGCGAACTTCTTGTCGGCTTCCGCACGCGCGTCGGCGATCTTCTTGTTGCCCGCGTCGAGCAGTTCCTGCCGATGGGCCTTCTGGCGGTCGGTTTTCACGGTGCCGTCGATGCGGTCGGTCACCTGCTTGACGGTGTTTTCGTACGATTCGTCGAACGTGCTTTCGGCGGCCGCGCCCTTGACGAGCAGCGTGGCGGACGTGTAGAGGGTGCCGGTCACGCCATCGGACGGCGCGAAGAACGTGTAGTCGGTGGTGGCGGTGGAACGGAACGAGGTCATGGCGGAGTAGCCGTCCGGGTTGCTCAGGTTCTGCGGATCGAGCACCACGCCCACGATGGTGAGCTTGGTCGGGAAGCTCGGCGCCTCGTCCGTACCGCTCGCTTCGTTCGTGCCGTCCGCACCGTTCGTATCGTTCGTATCGGAAGTATCGGAGGAAGCCGATTCGGGGGTTACGGTGAGGCGGCTGCCGATACGCTTGCCCGAATCGCGAATAAATTTCCTGGTTACCGCGATTTCGCCGGCTTTCTTCGGCATGCGCCCTTCCTGCAAGTATGGCTGGTCAATGCCGTTCGTGCCGATTTCCTGCATGGTCGCCGACTTGCGGCCGTCCAAATCGAACGTCACTTCCTGCGAACGTTCCGCCTGCACTTTCGCAACACCGTTCACCTTGCGCAACGCGGCGATATCGCCGTTCGACAGGCCCGCGGTGGACAGCACCTGGACGTCGTGCAGGCCCTGCGCGTCGAAAAAGCGGTCGGTGCTGCGGAACGCGTCACGGCAGCCCGCGTAAATGCCGGTGAGCACGGCCACACCGAGCAACGTGATCATGGCGATGGAAATGAATCTTTTCCACGAATGCGCCCACATTCGCAGCATGTCCTTGACGAATGCCATGTCGACCTCCGTTCGTAGCCCCTCATTCCATTGAACACCATGAAGCTTGGAAAGACGCGCCAAACCGCACATCCGCAACACGTGTCCAAATCGCGCGTTCGAATCGCACAGCAATCGCGCGAATCGAACTTCTAAACCAAACAACCCGTTAAGCAAACCAGACATTCCGGAACGAACAAACCAACACTTTGCCCGCCGCTTCCCGCTACAATCGGGAACGTTCCCTCACAAAGGGCGAATCGCAAAAAAGCAAGCAAAACAAGCACATGCAAGCGTGCAACAGCACGCAACGCAAGCAGCAAGCGCAACGCGCAATCGCAAGGAAACAGAGAAGAGGAAATCTCCATGAGCGACGTCACCGCCGCAAAGAAGCCGCGTGGAACCGACGATGTACCGGTTCCGCCGACGCTCCGTAAATCGTTGAAAAACCGCCATATCCAGCTCATCGCGCTGGGTGGCGCCATCGGCACCGGCCTGTTCTACGGCTCCAGCGAATCCATTCAGCTGGCCGGCCCGTCCATTCTGCTCGCCTACCTCGTCGGCGGTCTCGCGATCTTCATGATCGTGCGCGCTCTGAGCGAAATGGCGGTCGAGGATCCGAAGGCTGGCGCGTTCAGCTACTACGCGACGCGCTACTGGTCACGGCGAGCGGGCTTCATTTCCGGCTGGAACTACTGGTTCAACTACGTGCTGGTGGCCATGGTGGAGCTTGCCGTGGTCGGCTCGTTCGTGAACTACTGGTTCCCGGACATTCCGAAGTGGGTGTCGGCGGCGGTGTTCCTCGTGGCCATCGCGGCGCTGAATCTCATGGGCGTGAACAAGTTCGGCGAATTCGAATTCTGGTTCGCCATCATCAAGATCGTGGCCGTGCTGGCCATGATTCTCGGCGGCCTGTATGTCGTGATCGCCAACGTGCCGACCGCGTCGGGCATTCGCGCAAGCTTCGCCAACTGGTTCACCGTGGACGGCGGATTCCTGCCGCACGGCCTGATGACCCGCAACGCCGACGGCACGTGGACCGGCCTGCTGATGGCGCTCGTCGTGGTGATGTTCAGCTTCGGCGGCACCGAACTCATCGGCATCACCGCCGGCGAAACCGAGAATCCGCGCACCACCATTCCGAAGGCCACGAACGGCATCATCTGGCGTATTCTCGTCTTCTACATCTGCGCGCTCGGCGTGATCATGGCGGTGATTCCGTGGAGCAAGATCGACGGCGATTCCAGCCCGTTCGTGCAGATCTTCGATTCCGTCGGCGTGCACGCGGCCGCCGGCATCCTCAATTTCGTGTGCCTGACCGCTGTGATGAGCGTCTACAATTCCGGCCTGTACGCCAACTCCCGCATGCTGTATTCGCTGGCAAAGCAGGGCAACGCGCCGGCTTACCTGGGTAAGCTCAGCAAGAAAGGCGTGCCGGTCGGAGGTGTTATCACTTCCGCGATAATTATTGCGATTGCCGTTGTCGTCGTGTTCGTATGGCCGGAATTCGCGTTCAATTACCTGATGTCGATCGCCACGATCGCGGCTGCGATCAACTGGATCATGATCATGGTTACGGAGATCAAGTTCCGTCGCATGGTTGCGACTGGCGATGGCCCGGCCGAGCTTAAGGGGCTGAAGGGCAAGGAAGCGCTCGACAAGATCGCGTTCAAGCTGCCGTTCGCCAACGTGACGCCGTACGTGGTGATCGCGTTCATGCTGCTGGTCGTGGTGCTCATGTGCTTCTCCGCAAGCTACCGCATCGCCGTGATCGCCGGCGTCATCTGGCTGGCGGTGCTGTTCGCCGCCGCCCAGCTTGCGCTTGGCAAGTCCGGCAGCGAGCGTGGCGAGGACGCGGCGGTGATTGTCGACGCGGCTGCTGCAACCGCTGAGTAATCGCAAGAAACACAAAACGGCCTCCTCTTCCGGCTTTTGTTACCCGAATCGGCTGGTTACGGTAACAAAAGCCGGATGGGAATGCCGTTTTTGCGATTAGACGGGGCGATTAGACCGGCGCGACCAGACCGACGGCCTCAGTCAGCGGTGCCGCCGGGGGTGACGGGCTCGGCGGACTCGACGGGGGCGGTATGGTCGGTCAGGTCCAGACGGAACGGCTGCGCGGGCAGGCCGTCGTCGTTGAACAGCGGAGCCGGACCCCAACTGCGCCAGGCGTAACGCATCGCCACCGGCTCGGGCACATCCGGAGTCGCCAGCGTGATCGTGCCGATACTGCGGCTGTTAATCGGAATGCCGAATTCCGTGGCGTTGTAATCGACCACGTTCACTCTGGAATTGACGAGATCATCGATGTCGCAATCCACGAAAATCGCGGCGGTCGCCGGGTGGAACATACCGTCGGAACCGGCCAGTTCGAAGCCGGAACGTTCCGGCACGCGCACCAAAGTCGGCAGCTGGCCATCGAAATCATCGTCGCCGCCGCCGGGCGTGGTGCCTTCGAAATGCAGGCCGTGCGCATAGCGGAAGAACAGGCGTACGCGGCCGTTCGGGTCGCATCGGAAGCCCAGCACCGTCGGGCCGTGCACCGGAACGCGATCCATGCCGTAGATTTGCCGCAGCGCGCAATTGGCAAGACGTTCGCCGGGCGTGCGCTTGTCCAGCGGGTGGATGTTGTCGTATTCGCCGCAGTCGATCGTGCAGATGGCGTACACGTTGTCTATGGACTGCGCGGCGTCCCATTGCGCCTCACGCAGCACCGGCCAGCGCATCGGATCGTTGCCGTCCGCAGCCGTCTTGCCGTCGATCCATTGCGGCAACTGCACGATGAGGAACGGTAGATTCTCGCTCCACAGCGCACGCCATTCGCCGATCATCATGCCGAGCAGCTCGCGGTAGAAACCGCAGTATTGCTCGTCTTCCTCGCCCTGATACCACAGAAAACCGGCCAGCGAGTAGGGCATGATACGTTCCAGCATGGCGTGGAAGGGGCCACACGGACGCCATTGCGATGTAGGGGTGAGCGGCGGCGGCCACGGGCAGGTGCCGCACTGTTCGCTCAACTCGCTGCTCGTTGCGTTCGGATTGGTCTGACGCACCGTTTCCACAGCCGCGTTCCATACGTCCATCTGCGACTGCCATTCGCTGGTTTCCAGTTCGAACTGCTGTTGCGTCTTGCCTGCGATCGCACGCTGGTAGCGCGTCAGATAGTCGCGGCCGGCATCGCTGGAATTGAGTGCGTCCTCGCTCATCCAGCAGCTGATCGACGTGCCGCCGATATAGCAGTCGACAATGCCGACCGGCAGATCGGGGTCGAGTTCGGAGCGCAGCTTGCGTGCGAAATAGTAGGCGACGGCGCTCATCACACCACTGTTTTCCGGCGACGATTCCTGCCAGCTCGACGTATTTTCCGCATTGCGATTGATTACACCGGTTTTGGGCACATTGTAGAAACGCAGCAGCGGATCGGCGCAATCCTCAAGTGCTTCGTCGGCATGCTCGCTGTTACGCAACTCAAGTTCCATATTGCTTTGGCCGCCGGCGAGCCACACTTCGCCGATAAGCACGTCGTCGAATTCGATGGCATCATTGCCCGCGACGATACGAAGCGTGTACGGACCGCCTTCCGGTTGCGCGGGCAGCATCACGCGCCACTGCGAAAAGCCGTTGACCACGTTCTGCAAAGAATAAGCATGTTCCTGCGCGATCAGGGAGCCGTCAAAGTCGTGTATTTCCGCCACAACCTCCATACCGGCGCAATCGGCAGCCAATGCGCCGAACACCGCAATGGGCTTGTTGCGTTGCAATACCATGTGCGAGGCGAAAATCGCGGCGACATGCAGCACGCCCGAGACATTACGCTCCTCCACCTGCTCCATCTGCGCCGTCATTTCGGAACCAGGCGCAATCCCCGTCGCAGTGACCATTGCTTCAGCTTCCTCATCAAACAATCCTACGTGCCTATCCTAAGCCACTTTCCTACCAAAATGCGTGAAGCGTCACCTAAATAAGCACATGCTTGCCCACACAAACGTCATTTTCAGCGATCGAAACGTCGCTTCGGTAAGGGCTTAATCGCAATTCCCAACGGAAACAACATTCCAACGGCCCGAAACGTCGCTTCCGTAGGGGTTTCGCAGGAAAGGTATCACGATTGCGCCGCGACGAATTTTTTACGGTTTCGCGGCTCACTTTGTGGACTGGATACGTACCAAAACGGCCGCTCCGGTAGGATGGACCCCAGTTTGCAGGACAAAATCCATGCACGAAACCACGAATTTCATCTGCGAATGGTAGAAACCCGAACGCTTTTCAAGCGTTCACCCCACTACACAAAAGGAGTGCCAAGTACAATGGCTGCACAAATCTGGTATGAGAACGATGGAGATCTCTCGGTCCTCGAAGGCAAGAAGGTTGCCATCATCGGTTACGGTTCCCAGGGCCATGCCCATGCGCTGAACCTGCGCGATTCCGGCGTCGACGTCGTCGTCGGCCTGCGCCCGACCTCCAAGTCTGTCGAGCACGCCAAGGAGCAGGGTCTGGAAGTCAAGTCCGTTCCGGAAGCCGCCGCTGAAGCCGACATCATCATGATTCTGGCTCCGGATCAGTATCAGCGCACCATCTGGGCCAACGATATTGAGCCGAACATCAAGCCGGGAGCTGCTGTCGCCTTCGCTCATGGCTTCAACATCCACTACGGCTACATCAAGCCGACCGAGGACCACCCGGTCTTCATGGTCGCCCCGAAGGGCCCGGGCCACATCGTGCGTCGTGAGTACGCCAACGGCCGTGGCGTCCCGGTCGTCGTGGCTGTCGAACAGGATCCGCGCGGCGACGCTTGGGACATCACCCTGGCTTACGCCAAGGCTCTGGGCGCCCTGCGCGCAGGTGCCATCAAGACCACTTTCACCGAAGAGACCGAGACCGATCTGTTCGGCGAGCAGAACGTGCTCATGGGCGGCGTGAACAAGCTCGTTGAAATGGGCTTCGAGGTCCTCACTGACGCTGGCTACCAGCCGGAGATCGCCTACTTCGAGGTCTGCCACGAGTTGAAGATGCTCGTCGACCTCATGAACGAAGGCGGTCTGAACAAGGCCCGCTGGTCCTGCTCCGACACCGCCCAGTACGGCGACTACACCAACACCGTCATCAACGAAGACTGCCGCAAGCGCATGCAGTACCATCTGAGCCGCATCCAGGACGGCTCCTTCGCCAAGGAGTTCATCGACGATCAGGACGCTGGCGCTCCGAAGTTCAAGCAGCTGCAGGAAGAATATGGCAACGTGCGCATCGAGACCGTCGGTCCGAAGCTGCGCGCCATGTTCTCCTGGAACAACGGCAAGGATGACGACGCTGACATGGCCACTTTCACCGGCAAGATCGCCCGTGGCTGAGTAACGTCTCGCATTCATTGCGATTAATCGCATTAACTGCGATTGAAGTCCGCCGCCCAAGTTTGGGTGGCGGACTTTCGTTATGCCGGAACGTACGCAACCGTCGCACGCACGACAATATGCAAAAAGCGCCGTCCGCACGAAGCGGGCGACGCTTTCTAATTCGCTAAATAGCTTATGCAGCTAGCAAAGCAATCTCACTGAACCTGGGTACGAGCGATCTTGCCGTTGAAGGACTCGGCCATATCGGCATCGGCGTCCACCTGGTTGTTCCAGGAGAACATGGCGCGCAGCTTCGGGCCAACGGTCTCCAGGTGCGGGTGGCTGTACTCTTCCTGCAGCTTCTTGAACTTCGGAGCGCCAGCGGCCTGGTCATCCATGAACTCCTTGGCGAAGGAGCCGTCCTGGATGCGCTTGAGCTGGTACTGCATGCGCTTCTTGGTCTCCTCGGTGATGACCGTGGAGGTGTAATCACCGTACTGGGCGGTGTCGGAGCAGGACCAACGGGCCTTGTTCAGGCCACCCTCGTTGGCCAGGTCGACCAGCATCTTCAGCTCGTGGAACACCTCGAAGTAGGCGATCTCCGGCTGGTAGCCAGCCTCGGTCAGCACATCGAAGCCCATATCGCACAGGTGGTTGATGCCACCCATCAGCACGTCCTGCTCGCCGAACAGATCGGTCTCGGTCTCCTCGGTGAAGGTGGTCTTGATGGCGCCTGCGCGCAGGGCGCCCAGAGCCTTGGCGTAAGCCAGGCACAGCGGCCAGGTCTTGCCATCCGGATCCTGCTCGACGGCCACGACGACCGGGACGCCACGGCCAGCGGCGTACTCACGACGCACGATGTGGCCCGGGCCCTTCGGGGCGACCATGAAGACCGGGTGGTCCTCGGTCGGCTTGATGTAGCCGTAGTGGATGTTGAAGCCATGAGCGAAGGCCAGAGCAGCGCCCGGCTTCAGGTTCGGCTCGACGTCCTTCTTGTACACGGCGGCCTGGTACTGGTCAGGCAGCAGGATCATCACCACGTCGGCTTCGGCAACGGCGTCAGCGACGGACTTGACCTCGAGGCCCTGCTCCTTGGCATACTCCACGGACTTGGAGGTCGGACGCAGGCCGACGACGACGTCGACGCCGGAATCGCGCAGGTTCAGCGCATGGGCGTGGCCCTGGGAACCGTAACCGAGGATGGCCACCTTCTTGCCATCGAACACGGACAGATCGGCGTCCTTTTCGTACCAGATAGTTGCTGCCATAATTGGCGCTCCTTTATTGTTTTTTGCGATTCGGAACTTGCTTTTTCCGAACAAACTCGCTATTTTCTATTCTTTTTTCGGTTGTTATCACGGCGAGTGATTCCTGGGATGTTGCTCCCCCCGGATTGTGTCCGAGGAACCACTCCGCCTCTCCTGCGGAACTGTTCTAGTACCGCTTTCTTTATGATGTCTGTTGGCGTTCACATAGTGGCTATATTCACGTCAAACGTTTTTTCTAAGGCTCCGAGCCACCCCAAGCGAAGCAGCCCGGCAAGCCGGTCGGCGTCACTTGGTGAAGTCGACGTTCTTCGTTTCCTTGCAGCTCAACACCGCGATGAGGCAGCACAAGGCCATCACACCGAGGTACAGGCCCACGGAATGCACGCCCCAATGATGGGACAGCCAAGTGGCGATGGTCGGCACGAAGGCCGCGCCGACGATGGCAGCCAGGTTGTAGCCGATGCCGGAGCCGGAGTAACGCACGTTCGCGTCGAACAGCTCAGGCAGGAAGGCGCCGATCGGACCGAACGCGGTACCCATCAGCGCGAAGCCGATGCACAGGAACAGCAGGTTGGCCGCGAAGTTGCGCTGGCCGACGACCGACGGGTCGAGCAGGAACGGGAAGAGCAGCGCGAATGCCACGAGGCAGCAAGACGAGATGACAATCACGCGCTTGCGACCGAACTTGTCGGCGTTCACACAGGAGATGATGATGAATGCGGCGAACACGCACACAGCAATCATCAGCATAAGCAGGTATTCACGGTTGGAAAAGCCAAGATTGCCACCGCCCTGTTCGACGGTCTTGGTGCCCCAAGCGAGGGACCAGGTTGCCAGCGTGTAGAACAGCGTGTAGGTGACGGCCACCAGGAACGTGGCCTGGATGACTTCCTTCCAGCTCTTCTTGAACACTTCGGTAAGCGGAGACTTGACAACCTTCTTCTGCTCCTGGGCCATACGGAAGATTGGGGTCTCTTCCATCTGCACTCGCACGACGAGACCGACGATTACGAGAATCGAGGACAACAGGAACGGCACACGCCAACCCCAAGCGAGCATCGCGTCATTGTCGTTGAAGGTTTCCAGCAGGAAGTAAGTGCCGTTCGACAGGAAGAAGCCGATTGGGGCGCCCAGTTCCGGGAAGGAGCCGTACAGCGCGCGCTTGTCTTCCGGAGCGTTCTCGGTAGCCACCAGAGCAGCACCAGACCATTCGCCGCCCAGGCCGATGCCCTGCACGAAACGGCACAGGCACAGCACGGCGACGGCCGCGACACCCCATTGGTTGTAGGTCGGCAGGCAGCCGATCAGGAAGGTGGCAATGCCCATGGTGAGCAGGGAGACCACCAGCGTGGTCTTGCGGCCCATACGGTCGCCGAAGTGGCCGAACACCAACGAGCCCAGCGGACGGGCGATGAACGCGATGGCGAAGGTCAGCAGGCTGGCCAGCAGCGCGACGGTCGGATTGGTGGTGTCTCCGAAGAACACCTTCGGGAAATAATTCGCAGCGGCGGTGCCGTATGCGTAAAAGTCGTAGAACTCGATGGCGGTGCCGACCATGGATGCTGCGATCACGGTTTTGACCGAATCGCGGACCATCGCCTGCGCTTTGCCAGCGGCCGCTTCGACTGTACTCATTGATGTACTCCCTGTACGTCCTGTTACCGGTTCCCAACTTCCGCCGATAACGATGTTGTTTGTAGTTTTTCTGTTTTCTGTTGTGCGCTATGCCGGCCGGCTTCAAAAGGTTTTCGCTGCGTCTGCCTTGTGGGCTGCAACAAAAATGGCCCCGCATTATGCAGGGCCATCAACGTGTATTCCATGCGCGCCTCAAACCCTGCCTTCGTTGGCGAGGGATTGAAGCCGCAATGCTCGAATCAGTCCGCCAACGAAAGCGGAATAATAATTCGTGCGGACAGCAGTACGTGTGCGACCATTCCGTTCATCGTGGCGAACCTCCTTTCGCAAAGTCATTTCCCCGGGCGGGATTTCCGCTCGAACTAAGCCGTAAACATAGGCGCGTCCATCTCCCCTATCCACTAAAGGTTCACTATGTGGACGCGCCGTTTCGCTTTATTTTCCAATCATTGGCGATCTAGCACCGTCATAGTCGCCGTCATTGTTGCGATTTCAACCGCAATGTCAGCAGACCCGCCAACAGCATCGAAACAGTGGCGACAGCGAAGATCAGCACGGTGGCACCGGTCGCCACAATCACCGCGGCGCAGGCAGCGACGCCCAGTATCGTGCCGAACGTATTGGCCAGACTATAAGCGGCAAGCGATCGGCCCACGGAACGCACATCCGGCAGCATCGCAAGATCCAAGCTTTGGCTGGCGCCATCGAACACCACGTATGCGAAGCCGGCAAGCAGGGCGTACAGCGCAACCGCCAGGAAACCGTCGTCCATCAGCAACGGCAGCAGCGCAGCGACCATGAACAACACGGCGGACGCGACGGCCGGAATACGCAGATCGCCAAACAGGCTGACGATGCGGCCAAGCAGCAACGCCGCAATCAAAGCACCGACAAACGTGCAGATGGCCATGACCACAACCACCGATCCGGCACCGGCAATGCCGAACAAACCGGCCTCATCGGTATTGCCGACGATATTCGGCGCCAGATACCACTGATATACGGCGATTCCGGCTGTGGCCGCAACGGCGAACATGCGGGCCGCGAATGCCACAGAAAACTTCGGCGCGTTCTGCGGCGGACGGTATTGCGAGAAGAAATCGCCTTTCTCAACATCCCTACGCGGTAGGTAGCTGCTGGCCCCTTCGAACGGCAGTACCAACAGCGTAACGACGGCCGCGACGACAAGCCAACCCGCGAATACCAGCATCGCGAAACCCGTAGTGCCATCCCAACCTTCGCCACCGGCATGCGGCGTCAGCGCAACAGCCACGGCGACGCCGACCAGCTGGCCAAGCGCCAGCCCCTTGCCGTGCCACGAATCGGCGCGGTCGCGGAACTTGTCAGGCACACGTTCGCCGAACGCGGCGGCGAACGGTATGGCCGCCATCGCATACGCGGCCTGCGTGGCCAGCCAGAAGAACACAGCCCACGGGAGAAAATCGCATGCGGAAAGAATCGCCATGCAGATAGCCGCCAATACGCTGCCGCTGACGATCCATGGCGTACGGCGCCCGAACCGGCAGTAGGAATGGTCGGAACCGACGGCGATGCATGCGTTCAGCAGGAACGTCATGATGGCACCTGCGATGACGAGCATCGCCAAATCCGTGACGCGGTTGATTCCCGACAAACGGCTGACGGTTTGCGGAATGAGCACCGTGTTGAACGCCGCCATCGGAGCGGACAGCAGCATTGAGCCAAGCGCAAAACCCGCAACGAGCCGGTTGGCCTGCATTGCGGTCGGCTTGGTGCCATCCGGAGCGGTCATCGGGTCGCGCAGGTCGAGGAAGGACGATTCGAGGTTCGGCACAGCCACGTCAAGATGCGCGGCCGCGGTTAGGGGCGCTCCACCTTCCGATGCGATGCGCGCGGCCTGGGTTTCCGGACGCTCGTTGGACGCTTCCGGAATACGCGGATGCTGCTGCACCGACAGCCGGCGCATGGCCGCCTTCGCTTCGGGAGTCAGGGTCTTCTCATAATCGGGGCGATCGTCGATGCCCGGGCGGATGAACACCTGGCCGGGCAGCGGCTGCGGTTTGAATTCGTTATTCTGATTGTCTTCGGTCATATCTGCTGTTTTCTTGGCTTATCGCGTTTTCTGCTTGTCGCGTTTCATGTGCTTCGATACTCCACGCATGCGCCCGCCCGCTACGAGCGACACATACGAAAATCGCCCGGACGCATTGCTTCAGCGCATTCGGGCGATTCTTCAACGCAACTTACGATACCAACACGTGCGGCCACTGCCGTCCGCCCGACGGACCGGGTGCGACGGACCGGGTGCGCGACCGCAAGGTGGAACGCAATCGCAAGGCCGTACGTAATCGCAAGAAAATACGTAATCGCAAGAAATTTTCCGTCAGGCGACGACAGGCGGATTGGCGATCAGATCATCCGAACGGTGGTCTCCCGCGGAATCCTCCCATTCCAACATGGCGACCGGCGTAGTATTGTCCACACCGAGACCGCGCTTCGGCTCGAACGTCAGCGTGGCCTGGCTGGTTTCGCCGCGCCAGGTGAAGCTGATGGACGTGTCGTCATCGGTGGTGTACGAGAACGTGCCGTCGAACGCGTCGAGCTCGTTGCGGAACTTCGCGAGCGCGTTCAGCGCCTTGACCACCGGACGCTTGAGGTTCTCGTCGATTTCCGCGGTGGAATAGTAGTGGCGGTTGATGTCACGGCCGTTGTTGGTTTCGTGCAGCAGCTTCATGTCGTTACGCCCGGCGAGCGCGCCGACGTAGTAGACCTGCGGCACGCCCGGCAGGAAGAACTGCACCGCGCGGGCGGCGATGTAGTGCTGGTCGTTGCACCCGAGCGCCGAATAGTAGGTGCTGTTGACCTGGTAGAGGTCGAGGTTGGATGCGGCGGCGCCGGTGGCGGCCTGGGACTCGCCGTGGGTGTTGGCGTGGATGGTGTTGACGAGGTTGTCCACGTCCTCATCCGGCACCAGGCCCTTGAGCGAGCGGTCGAGCTGGTCGGAGCCGATGTCGATCACGCCGATGCCGTCGTGCGTATCGAGCACGGTGACGGCGTTGTTCGGGCGTATGTCGGTCCAGTGGGCGACGGGCTCGACGTGGCCGGTGCTCAGCGCGTGCAGCAGCAGCGGAGGCAGGGCGAAGTCGTAGACGCGGTCCACCTTGGATGCGATTTCGACCTGCTTCTTGTAGTAGGAGTGCACTTCGATGAGGATTTCCAGACCGCGCTTGACGCCTTCTTCACGCAGACGGGAGATCAGCTTGAAGGTCTTCGGGGTCATGAAGCAGCTGGTGCCGGCCTCCTTGGCGCCGTAGCCGACGGCGTCGAGACGGATGTAGCTGACGTGGGAGGCGGCCATCTGGTCGAAGATCGACATCAGGTATTCCCAACCCTTGTCGGAATCGGTGTCGATGTCCACCTGCTGCGGGGTGAAGCTGACCCAGACGAGACGGGTCTTGCCGGCGAACTTGTAGTGGGTGAACGGCAGGCCTGGGCGCGGACGGTAGATGCCGGCCAGATCCTCTTCGGTGGCGCCGTTCGGGAAGACGGAACTCATGGTGAGGAACATCGGGTAGTACTCGGATTCCTCGCCCTTTTCGAGCACGTCCTGGAACTGCTTGGATTCCCAGCTCATGTGGTTGACGATGGCGTCGACCATGATGTCGTGGGTCTTGGAAAGCTCGGCGACGTCGTCCCAGCTGCCGAGACGCTCGTCGACCTTGGTGTGGTCGATCGGATCGAAGCCTGCGTCCGCGCCGTCGAACGGGGTGAAGAACGGCAGGATGTGAACGCCGTCGTACACGCCGTCGAAGCGGGTGCGCAGGATGTCGGTCATCGACTTGAGTGTGCCGTCGCCAAGGCGGTCGGCGTAAGTGATGAGCTGCACCTTGTTTTTCATGGAGCCTCCTTCGGTTCCAAAAAGTCGTTGCGAGATTCTTTGCGGGAGTCCTTACGGCCATTCCCACGGTTGTGTCGAACCGGTTCGATATTACCGCAAAATGGGGCTCGACACCAAAACCGCAACCGGTGTTCGGGCGTGTCGAACCGGCTTTCGGCCAAATCGCGGCACATGCCTCGACACCCGATTCGGAAGCGACGGACATGCAGGGGCAGTCGCGAGCGCAGGACCTTCAGCCTTGGGCACAGGATTCCAGCTGCGGGCGCAGGACTTCAGCTGCGGGCGCAGTCCGTAAGCTGGCCGACCTGCTTAAAGTAGCGGTCGGGTTCGAGGCCGTCGACGGTCGCCACGTTCGTCATATGCACGCCGTCGAGGCCGCCGTATTCGACGATCACGTCCAGCACGCGCTCCTGCCACGTCGGTTCAAGATACGGGTCGACGGCGTTGCTGCCCAACGCGCGCATCGCACAGACAAGCGCGTGCGCGCCCCAATTCGACGTGCCGGCCACCACCAGCTGGTCGGTCGGCACCGTGCAGGCGATGTTCTCGCCGTGGTCGACCACCCCTTCGATGGCGTAGTCCTCCACACGACCCATGCCGATCTCGTTGCCGCCGTCGCCCACGCCGATCGTGTGCAGGCCGAGCAGCGTGAGCTGGCTCAGCGGCGCGGTCCATTCGGTGATGTCGATGCCGCGCATGTTGTGCGGGCTGCCGTCGCGCGCCGGGCCGACGCGTTCTATGTAGACGAGCGTGTCGATATGTTCGGTTTTGGCAAGGTCGATGACGCCGTTGAGCCAGGCGTCGAAACCGCCCTTGGGATTGGCGTTCGGCGCGATCAGCACGTGGTCGTCCGGCAGGAAACCCAATGCGGACGGGCGAATCACCGGCGCGCAGCATTCGTCGCTGACCAGCCATGCGTCGCCGCCAATCGCACGCAATGCCATGCATACTTCCAGCGCACCCAACGGGCCGTCCGTTTCCGCAGCGGGTTGCGCGGCCTTCGGAATGTAGAAGCCGGTGACCACCAGCGCGCGGGCGGGCCGACCTTCCTTGCTGCCCGACAAGTGGCGTGCGGCGCGGAACAAATCGCCGCGCGAATACGTCATCAACGTTTCGGAACCGCGTCCGACGTCGGCTCCCGCCATGCGTGCGATACGCGCGATTTTCGGATAATACCGCCAATCCAGCATACTCATGTTGCGTTCCTTCCGTGGTCTGGGTTTTGTTTTTGCGATTGCGATGCGTTGCGTGTAAGGAGCGTGCGGTTCACCCGACGGCCGGCAGCCGCGTTAACTGATGGCGCCAAGAGATTCGCCGTATTGCGCGGTGTCGCCGACCTGCGCCGATTGATGCAGTACACCGGCAGCGGGGGCAGTGATTTCGGTTTCCATCTTCATCGCCTCGAGTACGACGATCGGCTCGTTTTCCTCAACGTGCGCGCCTTCATCGGCGAGCCAGCGGACGACCGTGCCGGTGATGGTCGATTCGATAGGGGTGTCTTGGGTGCTTGCGTTACCCGGGTTTGCGGCGGTCTGCGTGCCCGATCCTGCTGAAACGGACTTTTGGGAGGCGTTCAGCAGGGCCTGGATAATCGATTCGCCAGAATCGGGCATGAGGGCAGGGTCCCCCGTTGCGCCGACTCCAGCCAATCCGGCCAGCCCCGCGCCCAGCGCGGCGACGGAGGCGAGCGAAGCGGGCAGGCCCAATCGCACACGTTTGCCATCGACCTCGACCCAGCTTTCCACCGGTTCGGGCGCGGCGGCCCGGCGACCCGGTTTGCCGTCGGCCAACGTGAGCACGTCCACGGAAGGCAGGAATTCCTCTTCGATCCAGCGCGTGTAGACGCCGAAAGCGCCATCCGCCGCCACGAAAGCGGGCTGTTCGAGCACGACCTGGTCGAATTTGCGGACCGTTGGCACGCCGGCAATCGCCAGCTCATCCAATGCGTGGCGGGCGCGCGTCAGGCAGGCCGAACGCGACGGCGCGGTGACGACCAGTTTGGCGATCATCGAGTCAAACTGACCTGGAATCGCGCCGCCCTGCGCAACGCCGGAATCGAAACGGATGCCCGGTCCGGTCGGCACGTTCAGCCGCTCGACGATACCGGGGAACGGTACGAAACCAAGGGACGGGTCCTCAGCGTTGATACGGAATTCAATCGCGTGCCCATGCGGCACGGGAGTGCCATGCTCCAAGCCGGGAATGTCGGCCAGACGCGCGCCTTCCGCAATCGCCAGCTGAGCGGCCACCAGATCGACGCCCGTCACCTCCTCCGTGACGGGGTGCTCGACCTGAATGCGCGTGTTGACCTCCATGAACGACATCGTTCCATCCGGATCAACCAGAAACTCAACGGTTCCGGCACTTTCGTAATGCGCGCGAGCACAGATGGCGACGGCCGCATCCTCCAACGCACGGGTGGTTTCAAGAGGCAGGAACGGCGCGGGAGCCTCCTCAATGAGTTTTTGGTTGCGCCGCTGCAGCGAGCAATCGCGCGTACCGACAGCCATGACGTCTCCCGTACCGTCGCCGAGTACCTGCACTTCGACGTGGCGCGGACGGGCGAGGAAACGTTCGATGAAACAATCGCCATTGCCGAATGCCAGCTCGGCCTCGTGTGTGGCGGACACGAACGCCTCGCGCACGTCCTCCAGCTTGCGCACCACTTTGAGACCACGTCCGCCGCCACCGTAAACGGCTTTGATGGCCAGCGGCAGGCCGTGCTCCTTGGCAAACGCGATGACTTCAGCTGGGTCATGCACCGGTTCCGTCGTGCCGGGAGCCATGGGGGCTCCCACTTCGGCGGCGATGCGCCGGGCTTCCACCTTCGAACCGAGTGCGCGGATGGTGGTGGGTTTCGGACCGATCCACACCATGCCGGCGTCGATGACCGCCTGTGCAAAATCGGCATTTTCAGCGAGGAAGCCATAGCCGGGATGAATGGCGTCGGCATGCGCCTTACGCGCGGTCTCGACGATGGCCGCGATGTTCAGATATGTGCTTCTCGCGTCGGATCCGCCCAATGCGTAGGCTTCGTCGGCAGCGCGCACGAACAGCGCGTCCGCGTCGGGGTCGGCATAGGCGGCGATGGCGATGCGGCCGGTGTCATGGCAGGCGTGGATGACGCGCATGGCGATTTCGCCACGGTTGGCGATGAGGATGCGCCGTAGTTTCGGGGTTGCGGGCGATGGCGACGACAATGATGGCGACGGGGATGGGAGCGCCGTTGCGGATGGTGCAGTCGATGCGGATGGCATTATCGAACCTCCTTGGTGGGGTACGCAGGTTGCGGAGTAGACGTGGCATGGGCGGAAACGACGTGGAAGCGGACGCATGCGCCTGGTGGCAACTGCCCGGCCACGTCCAACGATTCCGGTTCAAGCACGGCGATTACCGGATATCCGCCGGTTACAGGCTGGTCGCGCAGAAAAATGACCGGTTGTCCGCTGGTCGGCACTTCGATTGCGCCGGATGGCGTGGCCTCGCTGGCCAGTTCGCGCGTGTCGGTGCGTTCCACGGGTGCCGCTCCCGAAAGTCGCAGGCCAACACGGTTCGACTGCGCGGTCACTGTCCACGTTTGCGTCAGGAATGCGGACAGGCCGGCTGCGGTGAACCAGTCGTCGCGCGGCCCCAATCGCACGTATAAATCCGTAGGTCTGCCGGGTTTCGGCAGGTCGGTCGGCCATGGCTGCGGCAGGCCGACGCCGGCATCGCACGCCGTGGACGCGGTACGTATGGCGAGCCGCTGTTTGGCTGCGATCGGGCGCGGGCCGATGCCGCTCATCGTGTCCGTTGCAGCCGAACCGAGGGTTGTCGCGACGCCGAAACCGCCGCGTACGGCCACATAATCGCGCAGGCCGCTGGTCGGCGGGGCGATTGACAGCACGTCCCCGTCACGCAGCAGAACCGGTTGTTGCATGGCGATTGTGGTGCGGTCGGCGACATCGTTCGATGCGTTCAAAACGGTCCGGCCACTGCATCCACCGGGGGGATTTGGGGTGAACGTGCCGTTTGAGCCGCCTTGACTATCTTGCGATTGCCGGCTTCCGGTAATCGTCACATCCGCCGAAGCGCCCGTCACCGCCACGACCACACTGCCGATGGCACGCATGCGCACGCCACCACCGGTGATTTCCAACACGGGGGTATTAGCGGGGTTGCCGACCAGTGCGTTGGCCAAGTGGGAAGACGTGCGATCGGCGGCGCCGGAACCGGTCACGCCCATGTTCGCGGCGACACGGCCATCATCCTGGAAGGTGGTGAGCAGGCCCGAGCGGAGGACTTCGAGAGCCGGAGTCGAGGCCGAGACGGACATGGAATCTGGCGCCTGCGAAACTTGAACGGAATCGGACACAGAGGCAGAAACAGAAGCCGAACCGCCGGAAACGGCGTCACGCACGGGCGTAAAACGCACGGTGTCGCCGGGCTGCAACAGCGCGGGCGGGTCGGCCCGCTCGTCCCACATCGGCGTTTCCGTGTGGCCCAGCAACTGCCAGCCGCCCGAGCTGACGCGCGGATACACGCCGGAAAACGTGCCGGCAAGCCCCACCGCGCCCGCGGGCACGCTCAGCCGTGGCACTTTGCGGCGTGGCACATCGAATATCGGGTCGCCGCCGGTCAGGTATGCGAAACCGGGCGCGAAGCCGACGAACGCCACGGACCAGGCGGTATCGCAATGCCGGCGCACAACCTCGTCAACGGAGATGCCCAGCAGGTCGGCTACGTCCGCCATATCCTCGCCATCGTAAATCACCGGAATTTCAACGATTCGGGAATGCCGTTCCATGTCGGCGGCAACGTTCAGCGCGCGAATCGCGGCGGTCAGTTCGGCGCGCGACGAAAGCAGCGGGTCGAAGGCGACGTAGACGGTGCGCGCAGCGGGAATGAGTTGTTTCACGCCGGCGAAAACGGAGGTCGCGCTCGGCTGTGCGGCCCGCTCGGGCGATTCCGCAGTTTGTTCCACGGCATGTTTCACGGCGCTCTGCAACGCGGCGAACACCCGCAGGGTCTCGTCCAAATCGGCGAGCTCCACGAGTATGCCGTCCGCACCGCAGGTCAGGAATCGCATGTCGCCACCGCCTTAATCCCGCGCGGCCGATGCGGCTGCGTCGCCTGCGAACGCGCGTATCGCAACGCCTTCCGACTCCAAGCGGGCGCGGACGGCACGCGCCATCGCCACAGCCGAGGGCGAATCGCCATGCACACAGACGGAATCGGCGTTGAGCGGCACCACGGTGCCGTCGATTGCCACCACCTCATGCTCGCACACCATGCGCAGCACGCGCGCCGCCACTTCGGCCGGATCGGCGATCACTGCATCCGGCAAACGGCGCGACACCAGCGTGCCGTCCGCGTTGTACGCGCGGTCGGCGAACGCCTCGTGGAACACACGAAGCCCGGCCTGCGCGGCCAGGCGGCCGACCACGGCGCCCGGCTGCGTCAGTATCGCCAGCGATTCGTCCACGCTGCGGATAGCTTCGACCACGGCGGCGGCCTGCGCTTCGTCGCGGACGATCCGGTTGTACAGCGCGCCATGAGGTTTCACGTACCGCACCTGCGCGCCGACCGACCGCGCCATGCCTTCCAACGCGGCGATCTGGTACATCACGTCCGCCTTGAGTTCGTCGGGGGACTCGTCCACATAGCGGCGCCCGAATCCGGCCAGGTCGCGGTACGCCACATGCGCCCCGACCATTACCCCCCGCGACGCCGCGTATGACAACGTTCTCAGCATGACGGACGGGTCGCCCGCATGGAAGCCGCACGCCACGTTCGCGCTGGAAACCACGTCGAGCAGCGCCTCGTCGTCGCCGAGCGTCCAACGACCGAAGCTTTCGCCCATATCGCTGTTCATATCGATTCGCATAGCCGTCTGCTTTCCGTCTGTTTCCTGCACAGCCATCGTTTCCATTCCTTCCGTCGCCTTTCCGTCGTTCTACCGTCGCAGCGTTCTTCAGCCGCGACGTCCCTTCTGCCGCAGTCGCCGCAGCACGCATCTCATGCCGCGCCCCGCAACCTGCCGCTCGGCCTCACACCATGTATTCCAAATCGCGTTTGCTGGTGATGAACATGTGCCCCGGCGCGTGCGTGATCGCGAATTCCGGCTTGGACGCCATCACCGCGGCCTGCGGGGTCACGCCGCACGCCCAGAACACCGGCACATCGCCCGGCTCCAACACGGGAGCATCGCCATAGTCGGGATGCATGATGTCGTCGATGCCGATCGCGGACGGCTCGCCCACACATACGGGGGCACCGTGCACGGACGGGTAATAGCCGGAAATCCGGCATGCGTCGGCCACCTGCGTAGATGGAATGCCACGCATCGACACGACCATCGTCGAATGGAACGCGCCGGCCGGACGGCACTCGATCGACGTGTCGTACATCGGCACGTTGCGGCCTGCCGTGATGTGCCGCACCGGCACGCCCGCCTCCATCAGCGGAAACTCGAACGTGAAACTGCAGCCGATCACGAACGTGACCAAATCGGATCGCCAATACTCGCGAATATCGGGCACTTCGGCCACCAGTTCGCCACGCTTCCACACGCGGTACAACGGCACGTCGGTACGGATGTCGGCGCCCGGCGCGGTGACGGGTGCGGTGACGCCCGGCTCCATCACTTCCAGCAGCGGGCAGGGTTTGGGATTGCGCTGCGCGAACAGCAGAAAATCGAATGCCTGCTCCTTGGGCAGAATCATCAGATTCGCCTGCGCGTAGCCTTGCGCGATGCCGCAGGTCGGGCGGACCAGGCCGTCACGGAACGCGGCGCGCGCCTGTTCGGGCGTGCTCGCCGCGCCAAGTTCGGTTGTTCCCATATCGGACATCCCATCCACCATTGCGCTCACCTTTCCCGTCGGCCGCCGTCCGGCCTTTTCCGAACGAACTGCCGACGAACTCCGAAATCCGATTCCGCAGAAACGGACGTTCAGAGTCGCTTTCCCTCACCTTGGTCGCCGAACGTTACGGGAGCCGCGCGGTTCATGACGCGTATGTTTCCGCATTGCAAATTGGCGGTGCCAAGTGGAAACAAACCATGGTTAGGTTGGACGCCGAAGACGCACGCGAACGCTGACGCAACACAACAGCGCAACAGCAATAAAGCGGCAATCAAAAGACGCGGAGCGCGGAAGAGAGGTTCCCATGAGTTCGATCGTTCTGGCAGTCGGTAACGGCAAGACGCTATTCGGAGGCGCAGGCGTGGCGCCCGACGCGGATCTGGTTCGTTTCGTCGATCCGGAAAGTCCCATCATCAACGCGTTCGATTTGTGCGCACTGCGCGGCGACGGCATTTTCGAAGCAACCACGGTATGGAAGGGTTTCCCGGTTTCGTTGGAGAACCATCTGAAGCGTCTCGCCAATTCCGCCCGCCTGGTGGACATGCCCGAGCCGAACATTCCCGCGCTCACCCGTGCGGTCCAGCTGGTCATCGACCAGTATGACGATCCGGAACCCGGTCCGATGCTGCGCATCATCGTCTCCCGTGGTCTCGATCCGGACACCGGCGTGGGCAAGGCGGCCGACCGCACGCCGACCGTCTACATCTTCCTTGACGCGAAGGGCACGCTGCATTCGCTGGAGCCGATCACCATGGCTTCGATGACGCGCGGCTACCCGTCGGACATCACCGCACGCGCCCCGTGGCTGCTCAACGGCGCGAAGACGCTGAGCTACGCGTTCAACTGCGCCGTGCACCGCGAATGCGCCCGCCGTGGCGTCGGCGACGCGATTCTGTTCACGGAGGACGGCTACACGATGGAATGCCCGAATTCGTCGATCGTGGCACGCTATGGCGATACGTTCGTCACGCCTGATCCGCGTATCGGCATCCTGAACGGCACGTCGCAGCGCGAAATGTTCGCCTGGGCGCTTGAAGAAGGCAGGAAGGCGGAGTACAGGAAGCTGCCGATCGCCGAACTACGCGAAGCGGACAGCCTGTACATGACGCACGGAGGGTGGTCCATTCCGATCAGCGAGATCGATGGACGCGCGCTTGCCGTGGATGCGGCGGAGATCCAGGCGATCAACGATGCGATCCATTCGGGCCGCACGCACGAGGACGCGTTGAAGATCGGTCCGACCGGCGATTACGAATAAGGCGAAACGACCCGCTTAGCAGGTAAAACGGCCCGTCCAATGATGGGCGATGCGGACCGCCTAGCGGGTGGTATCGCCCAGTTTGAGCGTCACGGGAATCAGCACGTCCGGCTCGTACGGCTTGCGTCCCGTGGCGCTTGTCGCATCTGCCTTGGCATCCCCTTCCTTGGCGATCGCACGAACGATATTGCCGACCGCGACCTGCGCGATTTTGTCGAAATTCTGCGCCACCGCGGTCATTTTCATACCGGCCAGGTCAGTCAGATACGTGCCGTCGTAGGCGATGATCTGCAGGTCGCGCGGAATCGAAATATGCCTCCGCATCGCTTCGCGCACGCAAAGCGCGGCACCGATATCGGAGCTGATCACTGCGTCGATACCGTCCGTCGGCATACGGTTGAGCACATCGTTCACCGCGTTCTTATACCCTTGGAAATCCTCCACATTGCCGGCTTCGACATACTCGTACCGCACGCCGGCCGCCTTCAGCTCCTGCTCCAACGTAAGGTAGTAGCGGATGGTGGGGAACGTCGTCTTGTGCAGGTCGAAATCGTCCGGGCTGTCTCCGTTGCGCGCCGCCAAATCGAAGAACTGGTCGCGCGGGCCGCCGATCATCACCACGTGGTGCGCGCCAGTATTAATCAGCATGTGGGCGATCAGCCGACCGCCCTGCTCGTGGTCGGAGCCGATTGATGCGATGCCGTCGCCGAGCACACGGTCGAAGGCAACGATTGGCCGATGGATGGACGTCCAGTAATCGTTCGGATGGGTGGTGTGCGAGCAGACGATGACGCCGTCCATCATGCGGCGGCGCAGCATGTCCACGTATTCGGCCTCGCCATTTTCCGTATCGGCGGTGGAGCACAGCATGGTGCGCAGGCCGTACACGGCGAGCTCATGCTGCAGATGCGCGGCGAGGGTGGCGAAAAACGGATGACGGATGGTCGGCACAATCACACCAACCAGGTTCGTGCGGTTCTTGTACAGGTTGCGAGCCAGCTCATTCGGCACGTAGTTGAGCTTCTTCATGGCGGTGTTGACCCGCTCACGCATGTCGTCGGACACGTATCCGGTCCTGTTGACCACCAGCGAAACCGTGCTCAGCGAGACTCCGGCCTCTTTCGCCACGTCGCGCATGCCGACCATGCCAACACCTCTCTCCCCGTCAACGTCAGGACGTAACAAATCGCGATATTAAGTGTTATTTTACATATGTTTGGAGTGATGTTCCGCAATCGTTTGCACAATATGGGCCGTCAGTCGACAGCACCTATCCCACCCCTCTTCGCCTCCGCCTGAAATACCCCGTAAACCCCCGTTCTGGACATGACAAACGCGCGTTTCGCATATGAAAGAGACGGCGTGGCGCTTGCGATTGCCATCGCTTGCGTCGCACCGTCTCTTTCATTGTGCGGCCAGACAGCACGGCCAGACAGCACGGCCAGACGTTGCGCATCATGCCGTCGGCACGGAGCCTTCCTGAGAGTGGTCGAAAACCGGCTTATTGTCGACGTCGTACTTGTAGACGCCGATGGAAGCCGAGCTCGGATCATGCGCGTCGTTGAACGCGCCGATGGAGGTCTGGCCCTTGTACTGAATCTCCTTGCCGTCCTTCAGCAGGGCGAGGCAAGCCTTGTAGGAATCGCATTCCTTGCCCTTGGTGGAGCCGGAGACGGCCATAAGGTTCTTCTGCACGGTCGTACCGTCCGTGGCGCCGCCCTTCTGCGCGGCGAGCGCGGCCAGCACGATCGCATCATACGTTTCGGCGGTGTACGTGAAATCGGTGATCTTGGCGTTGAAGGACTTGACGTTCTTCTGGAATTCCTCGGTCGGGTGGGCACCTGGAATGGTGCCGGTGGAGCCCTTGAGCAGGCCCGCGTCGAAGTCGGCGGAATGGTCGACGGTGTTGCCGTCGGTCATGTACAGCTTATGGGTGTCGAGGCCTTGGGCGGCGAGCTCCTTGACGAGCGGCACGGTCTGGTCGAAGGCGATGACGAGCGTCGCGTCGGGGTTGGTGGCCTTGATGGCCGTGACCATCGATGAGAAGTTCGTTTCGGTCGGATCGAACGTGTCCTTTTCGCCGTAGACGACGTTCACGCCCGCGTCTTCGACGATTTTGACGACCACGTCACGCAGGGACGTGCCGTATTCGTCGTTAAAGACCGCGATGGCGAGGTTCTTCACGCCGTCCTGTGCGATGATCTGGCCCAGGACCGCACCCTGCACCGTGTCCGGCGGAATGGTGCGGAAGAAGTAGTCGCTAAGGCCGGAGAAGGCCGTGGACGTGGCGCCCGAAGAAATCATCGGCACTTTGGCGGACGTGACCTGCTTGTAGGTGTTCTTGACCACGGAGCTGGACGGCGGACCGACCACGACGGACGGGTTCTTGGCAAGCACCGACTGCGCGGAAGACGTGTTCTGGTCGGCATGGTCCGCGTCGGACGTGTCGGCGGACGTGATTTCGATGTCTTTGCCGAGCACGCCGCCGGCCGCGTTGATGTCTTTCTGCGCGAGCTTCATGGTGGCGATGTTGGCGGGGCCGAGGTACGCCATGGAACCGGTCAGCGGGAACAGGCCGGCCGCCATGAACGTATCGGATTTCGCGCTGCCGGACGAGCCGGACGCAGCCGAATCGGCCGTGCCGGACGAGCCGCAGCCGGCGAGCAGCATCGTCATCGCCGCTGCGGCTGCGGTAATCGCAATAGTTGTTTTTCTAAAATCCTTCTTGGCAGTGAAAGCACGCATCGTAAGCTCCTCTCTTGTTGTGCGCGGCTACTGGCGGACGACGTCACTCGGTCGGCACGTCACCGGACTGGGTATGGTCGAAAACTGGCTTGTTGTCTTTGTTGAAGACATAGACGCCGATGTTGGCGGAGCTTGGATCGTTGTTCTTGTTGAACGCGCCGATACCGGTCTGACCCTGATACTGAATCTCCTTGCCGTCCTTCAGCAGAGCGACGCAGGCCTTGTAGGAATCGCACTTCTCGCCCTTGGTGGAGCCGGAGACGGCCGCCATGTTGGCTTGGATGGTCTTGCCATCGGCACTGCCGCCCTTCTGTGCGGCGAGCGCGGCGAGGATGATGCCGTCATAGGTTTCAGCACCGTAGGTGGTGGTGTTTTTCAGGTCGACGCCGGTGGATTCGAGGCGCTTGACGAAGTCGTCGGACGGATTGACACCCGGGATGGTGCCCTTCGAGCCTTCCAGCAGGCCCGCGTCGAGTTCGCTGGAATAGTCGGAGGTGTTGCCGTCCACGAAGTACAGCTTCTTGGTGTTGACTCCGGCGGAGGCGAGCGCCTTCAGCAGCGGTTTGGTCTGGTCGAAGGCGATGACGAGCGTCGCGTCGGGGTTGGATGCCTTGATGGCGGTGGCGATGGATGAGAAGTTCGTTTCGGTCGGGTCGAACGTGTCCTTTTCGCCATAGATGATGTCGACGCCGGCCTCGGATGCGGTTTTGACGATTGTGTCGCGCAGGCCGGTACCGTATTCGTCGTTGAAGACCGCGATGGCGAGCTTCTGCACGCCGTCCTGGGCAATCAGGTTGCCCATGACCGCGCCCTGCACGGTATCGGGGGCGACGGTGCGGAAGAAGTAGTCGCTAAGGCCGGAGAAGCCGGCCGAGGTGGCGCCCATCGACAGCATCGGAATGTTTTGCGAGGTGATGGACTTGTAGGTGTTCTTGACCACGGAGCTGGAGGCCGGGCCGATGATGAACGACGGGTTCTTGCTGAGGACGGATTGGGCGGCGGAGGTGTTCTGGTCGGCGTGGTCCGCGTCGGAGGTGTCGGCGTCGACGGTGGTGATTTTGTTGCCGAGCACGCCACCAGCGTCGTTGATGTCTTTGACGGCAAGTTTTTCGGCGGCCAGTTCCGGCGGGGCCAGATAGGCCAAGGAGCCGGTTTCCGGCCATAGGCCACCAAGCACGAACTTACTGGTTTTGGTGCCGGAGGTGCTTGCCGAACTGCTGGATGAACTGGACGAGTTGGATGAACCGCAGCCGGCGAGCGCCATGACTGCGGCGGCCACCATGGCGGTGGCTGTGATGGACAGTTTCCTCATGCCCTTCATGTTGATCTTCTTCATTTGAATCACCGTTTCCTCTCTTGGCTCCGCTGATTGCCGAACCCTTGGTGACGATTATCGAGATGTGTTGCTCGACCATCTTGAATCGCACTATAAGTGCCGAGGAAACCGAATGTGTATGCGTGAAGTTAACCGAAGGTGAAGCCCGAAAACTGTTGGAAACACAAGGTTTTGAGCTTGTTTTTCAGGCATGCCGAAGCCGCTGCCGGGCAGTGTCCCAACAGCGGTAATCGGAATTGAGAACTTTGAATCATAGGGGGAAATCGCGGAACGCGTGCGGAGACCGCCGTCCGAGCCCGAAGGCGTACGAACGTACGTCGAGCGGCGAGGAAAGGCGGTATACGCTCCGTTCCGCGATTTCCTGGGTCTTATCTTCCTTCCTCTTGAACCTCTTCTTCTAGGTTGCCCAGGTAGAGGGAGACGACTTTCGGATCGTTCATCAGGTCGCGGCCCTTGCCGGAGTAGGCGTTGCGGCCTTGGTCGAGGACGTAGCCGCGGTCGCAGATCTGCAGGCAGCGGCGGGCGTTCTGTTCGACGATGACCACGGATACGCCGGCTTTGTTGACCTGGCGCACGCGGATGAAGGTTTCGTCCTGAAGCATTGGGGACAGGCCTGCGGAGGGCTCGTCGAGTAGGAGGACGGATGGTTTCATCATGAGAGCGCGGGCCATGGCCACCATCTGACGTTCGCCGCCGGAGAGTTGACCTGCGAGCTGGTTTTTGCGCTGGCCGAGTTTGGGGAAGATGGAGCACACGTAGTCGAAGCGTTCGTTGAACAGTTTCGGTGCTTGGAACGCGCCCATGTGCAGGTTTTCCGCGATGGTCAGGCTGGGGAAGACGTTTTCGGTCTGCGGCACGAAGCCGACGCCACGGGAGACGAGTTTGTCGGCGCGCAGGTTGGTGATGTCCTCTCCTTTCAGCAGCAGCTTGCCGGAGTGGATGTGCACCAGGCCGAACAATGATTTGAGCAGGGTGGATTTGCCTGCGCCGTTCGGGCCGATGATGCCGACGATCTCGCCTTCATGCAGGGTCAGGGATGCGCCGTTCAGGATGTTCACGCCGGGAATGTATCCGGCCACCAAATCGACCGCGTCGAGCAACGGTTCGCCTTCGGGCTCGCCCATGTGGATCTGCGCGCGGGTCAGCGGCTCGTCGGCCACGCTTGCGATGTCGCTCATTTCAGGCCTCCTTCAGGTCTTCCAGCACGGAATCGTCGCCCAGGTCCACGTTCGCGTGGGCGCCCAGATATGCGTCGATCACGGCCGGATCGTTCATCACGCTCTTCGGTTGGCCTTCGGCCACGATCTTGCCTTCCGCCATCACGGTGACCCAGTCGGCGATGTGTCTCACCATGTTGATGTCGTGTTCGACGAACAGCACTGTGGTGCCTTCCTCGCGCAACGCCATGATGTGGTCGAGCAGCGACTGTTTCAGCGCGGGGTTCACGCCGGCCATCGGCTCGTCCAGCATGACCAGTTTCGGGTCGGACATCAGCGCTCGTGCCATTTCCAGCAGTTTGCGTTGGCCGCCGGAAAGCGCGCCGGCGTAATCGTCCTTCTTTTTGATCAGCAGGAAGCGTTCCAGCAGCGCCTCGGCTTTTTCGATGTTCGCCTGCTCCTGCTTCCTCCACATGCCGGGGAACAGCGCGCGGAACATGCCTTCGCCCGGCTGCACGGGGGCACCGAGGAGCATGTTGTCGAGCACGGTCAGACGGCTCATCACCTTGGTCAGCTGGAAGGTGCGGACCATGCCCATGCGCGCCACTTTTTCGGGCTGCACGTGGGCCATGTCCTTGCCGTCGAACTGCCAGGTGCCGGTGTTCGGCGTATCGAAGCCGGTCATCAGGTTGAAGAACGTGGTTTTGCCGGCGCCGTTCGGTCCGATCAGCGCGGTGATGCCGTGCCGTTCAATTTCGAAGTGGCTCACGTCCACGGCGGTCATGCCGCCGAATTTGCGGGTCACGTTGTCAGCCACGAGGATCGGGTCGGGCTTGTGCACGCCCGGCTTGTTTTCGACGAATTTCAGATCGTCGGTGACTTTGTCGCGATAGGCGGTGGAGATGAGGGTCTCGCCTTCCGGAGCTTTGGTGGCCCATTTGGTGAGGTCCTGAAATGGTACGCCGGGCTGCACACCGGATACGGGTTGCACGCCGGTTGCGGGTTCCGTGGCCGGCTGCACGCCAGTGGTCGGAGAATTCGTTGTATCAGGCATGGAAAGCCAACTCCTTTCGGTCGCCCAACAGGCCTTGTGGTCTGAAGATCACCAGGCACATCAGCGCGACGCCGACGATCACCCAGCCGAGGGCTTCGATCTGGTTGGAAGAGATGAGGGTTTCGGGAACGGTGTTGCGCATGACCTCCTTGACGAAGGTGAGCAGCACCCACAGCACGCAGGAGCCAAGCACCGGGCCGAGAATCGTGGCCGCGCCGCCCAGCAGCAGAATCGTCCACACGTAGAAGGTGACGGTGCGGCCGAGCGAATCGGGCTGTACGGAACGCGGCAGGACGAAGATGATGCCGGCGATCGCGCCGAACAGGCCGCCCAGAATCAGCGATTCCATCTTGTATCGCGTCACCGGCTTGCCGAGCGAACGGATCGCGTTCTCGTCCTCGCGGATGCCTTTGAGCATGCGGCCCCACGGCGAGTGGAACCAGCGCCAGCACAGCAGCGCCGCGATCACCACCAAAACCCATGCCACGATGCGCAGCCACCAGGAGTTGGCGATGTTGTTGCTGTACGTCCACAGCAGGAACGTGGTCGAACCGTCCGGCAGCGGCGAAAGCGATTCGAATTTCTCGGTGAAGTCCTGCGGCGAGATGCCTGCGGAACCGCCGGTGAAGTTCGTCATGGCCGTCGATCTGCCGATGATGCGGATGATTTCCGCGGCGGCCAATGTGACCATGGCCAGATAGTCGGGTCCGAGCTTCAGCGTCGGAATGCCCAGCAGCAGCGCGTAGATGACCGCGAGCGCGAGCGCCGCGCATACGGAGGCGAACAGGTTGCAGCCCATCGACTGCGTGATGGCGAATCCGTACGCGCCGAGGAGCATGAAACCGGCCTGGCCCATGTTCATAAGGCCCGTCATGCCGAAGTGAATGTTCAAACCGATTGCGGCGAGTACGTACGCCGCTGTGGTCGGGGCGATCAGTTCGCCCGCCGCGTTGGAGATGATTGTCATGATGTCCATGGATCAGCCCACCCTTTGCTGCTTGCCGAAGATGCCCTGCGGGCGCACCAGCAGAACGATGATGAGGATTGCCAGCGCGCTGGCGTAACGCATATCGTTGGGGATGACGAGCGAGCTCATGTCCGCCACGATGCCGATGACCAGCGAGCCGATCAACGCGCCGTTGGCGGTGCCGAGGCCGCCGAGCGTCACCGCGGCGAACATCAGCAGGATCAGGGTCGCGCCGGTGTTCCAGGAGATGCCGTTCAGGTAGACGCCGAGCAGCACGCCGGACAGGGCTGCCATCGCGCACGAGAGGATCCAGACCACGCGGACCACCTGATCCACGTTGATGCCGGATGCCGCGGCGAGCGCCGCGTTGTCGGACACGGCTCGTGTGGCGCGGCCGAGTCGCGTCTTGTAGAGGAACAGGGTGACGCCGACGATCACGCAGATGGCGATCAGCGCGGAGACCAGCGTCGGCATGTCGGTGGTAATCGGTCCGAGCTGGAAGCTGTCCGGCACCGATTTGACGATGCCTTTGATGTCGCCACCGAAGAAGAACTGGAACGTGTACTGCAACGCCATGGACAGGCCGATGGTGACGATCATCTGCTGCATGGTGCCGACGTGGCGTCTGCGTAGCGGCCCCCAGACGATTTCGTTTTGGATGAAGCCGGTCAGCGCGCCGATGACGATGGCGAAGATGGCGGAGGCGATGAGCGGCATGTGCAGCATCTGCGTGCCGACGTATGCCATGAGGCCGCCGAGCGTCACCTGTTCGCCGTGTGAGAACGACTGCAGGCCGGTGGTGCCGTAGACGAGGTTCATGCCGACGGACATGAGGCCCAGCATCAGGCCGAAGATAATGCCGGAATACAGTTGCTGCCAGATGCGTTTGCCGACATTGGAGCCGTCTTTTTTGACTGGCGATTGCGTGGCCGCCGTCGATCCGGATGTGCCGGTCGCGCCTTTCGCGCCGTTTGCCGAGCCGGACGATCCAGATGTGCCGGACGTGCCGCTGCCGGCGGAATCGCCAGCTTGGTCGAATCGGACAACGCCGCGCTGCTTGTCAAAACTGGCTTTCTTAATCGTCACCGTTGCGCTGCTTGCCTTCAGACCGTGCTCTTTCGCAACGGACGCGTCGATGGTGACGATGTAATCGCCGTCATCGGCAACGGAGAAGGCCCATTTGCCGTCCGCCGCGGTTTTGGTTTCCGCGGTTGCCTTGCCGGACAGCGTGATGGTGACGTCGGCGATCGGCTTCTTGTCGGCGTCCTGCAGGATGCCGTTGACGCAGCCGTTGCTGGCGGTCGGATTGCATTCATCGACGGCCTGCGCGCCGGAATCGGCTGCGGACGCGATGGCGGGAGGGAGTACGAAAAGCATCGAGAGAACGGCGACAATCGAACAGAGTATGACGATTCCCGGTCGACGATGCCGTGTGAGATACGTTACGGCTGTCATAGGTTTTTCCTCTCTTGTTGTTTTCACAACGTAGGAGAGGAAACAGCTCGCGCGGTTGCGCTCAGATTTCCTGAACGTTACCCGATGACCGCCCGTGTAACGTGAAAATTACGCGAGGCTGAGCCGGTGACAGCTATGCGTGGCCGCCCAGCATGGCGATGCCGAATCCGAGCGCCACGCAGGCGAGCGGCACCGCGACCGTGGCAACGCCATAGCCCAGGGCCATGGCGAAACGGCGTTTGCGAATCAGCGACAGCACCTCGTTGATCGCCGACGAGAATGTTGAGAATCCGCCGAGGAACCCCACAACGAACGTCATTACCGTGCCCATATCAACCGACTGCGCATAGTACGACATCATGGCGATGCCGGCGCACAGGGAGGCGACGCCGTTGATGACGAGCGTGGCCAGGGGGAAGCTGTGGTTGCCGTCACGGTTCCAGCTGCGTTGGATCGACACGTCAAGCACATAACGGGCCATGGCGCCGATGCCGCCGAACAGGCAGATCATCCAGGTCATCAGCGCACCTCCCCTGTGGTCGGGTCGGCGACGAGCGGGATTTCCGCGGTGACCGGCTTGGGTTCGAAGCTGGGCAGAGGTGCGACGGGTTGCGATGACTGCGGCTGCGATTCGATTTTCGGCACCTGCCCGGTCTGCGCGACCTGCTGGGCGACCTGGGCCGCCTGCTGTGCCGCCTGCGCGGCCTCCAACGCGGCCTGCGCGGCCGAATGCGCCGCATCCGCCACCTTCACGTGGCGCACGCCCTGCGCGTCCGGCACGTTGTTCTGCACATTTTGCGCGGCCGGCACGTCCGATTCGCCCGAATCGGCCATGGGGACCGTCTGCGTAACACTCTGCGTAGCCGATACTGCAGTGTCGGTCATCTGGACGTTCTGCACAGTGTCGTACGCGTCCGATTCACCCGAATCGGACATTGAGGATACGGAAGCCGTGGAAGCATCGGCGATCGCGTTACGGACCCGCTTGCGTGTGCCGCGCGCCAGCAACGCCTGCATCAGCGCCACGCCAACCGCGGCCGCGATCAGACCGCCGGCGAAACTTCCCGCAAGATAGCCGAGCGCGCTGCCGAAACGTTGCTCGCGCATGCCTTCCATGGTTTCCAACATCACGCCGGACATCGTCGACAGTCCGCCAAGCAAACCAAGCCCGACGCCACGGCTGACGACCTGCCGTACCCTGCGGCGCAGCCACGACGCGGTCGCCATGTATTCGGTCAGCATCGCAAACAGGAAGCAGGCGAGCATATTCGACACGAACGTGCCCACCACGAACGGCGAACCGTTCACCGACGGCAGCAGCAGGTCCGTGGCGCGACGGAAACCGACGCCGACGAAACCGCCGACGAACACCACGAGATACATCAGACCATCGGCAAGAGGGTTGAATCGCGCCTGCATGCGTTTCATCGGCGCGAGCGGAATCTGCGGCGGATGCTTGGATGCGGCGGCACCGGACGGGCGCACATCCGCGCGCGCCACTTCGGCAACGTCGATCGACTGTGTGGCGGGATTCGGCTCATCACCCGCGTTTGGCGAGTCTGCCGCCCGTTGTTCTTGCGATTCCATCACGTTCCCCTTGTACTTGGCTTTCCGCGGACAGCGTCGTTCCGCCCCGGCCATACGGCAACGAGCTGGCCGCAGGTGCCGTCTTCCTAACCTTGTACGAGTCTACACGTGCGTTGCAACCAAACATCGAACATGTCCGATTCGGTGGATAACTGTGGATAACTTCGGGTGGCCCTAGACGTCTACGAATGGTTATGGAAGACGGTACGGCCGCGTCAGACGGATACGTCGCACAACCGCCGCATCGCATGCCGTGCGTCGCTTTCGTCCTCGCCGCTGAACAACACGACCAGATAGTCGCCGGCGCGCAGCCGCGTATCGCCATGCGGCATGATCTGCCGTTCTCCGCGACGCAGGCCGATCACCAGACAGCCGTACGGCCAGCGCACGTCCCGCATCAGCTTGCCGTCCGCGGTCGCGCCCATTTCCACAGGCAGTTCCATGATGCCGTTGTCGATGCGATTGGCGATTGCCGTCGTGCCGCCTTGCGCGCGCATGTACCGTTCCAGCAGCTCGCCGTAGATCGGTTTCGTACGCAGCAGGTCGGAGACGAGCAGTGCGATGAACGCGACGGCGGCGACCGGCAGCATGTGCGTCAACGTGCCGGACATTTCCACGGCCAGCAGAATCGACGTGATCGGTGTTTTCACGGACGCGGCCAGCGTGCCCGTCATCACGCATACCGCGAAAATCGCCACGGAATCGGACGGCAGGTTGCCGAACTGGCGCAACGTCTCGCCGCAGATACCGCCGGCGAGCGAACCCACCGCGAGAATCGGCATGAAAATGCCGCCGGGAGCGCCCGAACCGAAGCTGGTGGAGGTGAACAGCACTTTCACCACGAACAGCACGCACAGCATGCCCAAGCCGACGCGCGCATGCTCGGCCATGGCGATCAGGTTCGAGCCGCCGCCGAGCACGTCAGGCAGCCAAATGCCGATTGGCAGCGCGAGTGCGATCGCGATCAAAGGGCGGCTCCATGCGGGAAGCTTGCCGTACAGCGTTTGGAAGCCGAGCAGCAAACGGTTCATCAGCGAACCAACCAAACCGGCCACCAATCCCAGCGGAATCAGCCACCCGTATTCGCCGAGCGGCAGTTGGCCGATGGTGCCGAAGTCAAGCACCGGACGCAGGCCGAAACAGTATTTCGATACGAAATCGGCGGTCAGGGACGCGGCGGTGGCGCCCATCAGAATCGCGGGCGAAAAACTGCGATGCACCCCTTCCAAAGCGAACATCATGCCGGACAGCGGTGCGCTGAACGCGGCGGACAGGCCGGCCGCGGCACCGGCGGTGACCAGATAATGCTCCTGCATGTCCTCACGTTTCTTGCCGCGCAGCCGGTGCGATAGGAACTGCGCGCCCGATGCGCCGATTTGGATGGACGGTCCTTCGCGGCCGAGCGAGAGGCCGAAGAGCGATCCGAGCAGGCCTCCGATGAAGCGAACCGGCAGAATCGTCTGCCATCGCATTTTCAGGCCGCAGATCACCACGCCGTTGGTTTGCGGAATGCCGCTGCCGCCGGCCATCGGCTCTTTTTTGACCATCCATGCGATGGCGAGCGCGGCTGCGATTGCGGCGACCGCCCACGGTGCGACCAGCCACGGGGTTTCGCGGATGCGCGCGTAGATCCAGCGCGCGGTGTCGGTGCCGTATTCGATGCCGAGACGGTAGAGGACGACGAGGAAGCCGGAAATCAGGCCGACGAGAATGCCGGCAGCGGCCATCTTCCATTTCAGGTGGTCGAATCGCGGGACCAGTTTGCTGAACCTGTCAAACCTGTCGAACCTGTCGTTAGGCGGCATTGCAGTCATCGCACTCCCCTTTTCCGTTCCTCCGCCGCGCACCCCGTCGGTGTGTATGCGGTGTGCGTCATACGCGAACGCCATCGCACGCACCATACGCAAAGTGCCGGCAGGCACAGGCCCACCGGCACTTGTCATTGACGTTCGTTACCGACGCTCATATCGACGAATCAGCCGAATCAGCTTCAGTCGATCAGCGAGTTGATCTGGATGATGTGGTCGCGCTGCGGGCCGGTGCCGATCACGGAAATGCGGCAGCCGGACAGTTCCTCAAGACGCTTGACGTAATCCTGGCAGGTCTTCGGCAGATCGTTGAAGTCGTGGACCTGGGAAATGTCCTCGTCCCAGCCCGGCATGGACTCGTAAATCGGCTTCGCGGCGGCGAATTCGGCCTGGTCGGTCGGCATATCGTCGCGACGCTCGCCGTTGACGTCGTACGCCACGCACAGCGGGATTTCCTTGAGGCCGGTGAGCACGTCGAGCTTGGTGAGCACGATGTCGGTCAGGCCGTTGACCTGGGCCGCGTAACGGTTGACGACCGCGTCGAACCAACCGCAGCGACGCGGACGGCCGGTGGTCACGCCGTACTCGTGGCCTTGGGCGCGCAGCCAATCGCCTTCCTCGCCGAACAGTTCGGTCGGGAACGGGCCTTCGCCCACGCGGGTCACATACGCCTTGGAGACGCCGATCACGCGGGTGATCTTGGTCGGGCCAACGCCGGTGCCGGTGCAGGCGCCGCCGGCGGTCGGGTTGGAGGAAGTCACGAACGGGTAGGTGCCGTGGTCCACGTCGAGCATGGTGGCCTGGCCGCCTTCGAACAGCACGGTCTTACCCTCGTCGAGCGCCTTGTTGAGCACCAGGGAGGTGTTGGCCACGTACGGCTTCAGGCGTTCGCCGAGCTTGAGCAGCTCGTCGGTGGTCTCGTCCACGTCGATCGGGCGACGGTTGTACAGCTTGACGAGCATCTGGTTCTTCTGATGCAGGCTGGCCTCGACCTTGTCATGCAGGTGCTCCGCGTTGAACAGGTCGTGCACGCGGATGCCCACGCGGTTGATCTTGTCGGCGTATGCCGGGCCGATGCCACGGCCGGTGGTGCCGATCTTGTGCTTGCCGAGGAAGCGTTCGGTCACCTTGTCGAGCACGCGGTGATACGGGGCGATGATGTGCGCGCTTTCGCTCACCAGCAGTCGGGAGCAGTCCACGCCACGGCTTTCAAGGCCGTCGATCTCCTGGAACAGCACTTCCGGATCGACGACGACGCCGTTGCCGATGACAGGGGTGGTGTTGGGGCTGATGATGCCGGACGGCAGCAGATGCAGCGCATACGATTCGTCGCCGACCACCACAGTATGGCCAGCGTTATTGCCGCCGTTGAAGCGGGCCACGTAGTCGACCTTCGTGCCGATCAGATCGGTCGCCTTACCTTTGCCTTCGTCGCCCCACTGAGCGCCAATCAACACGATTCCCGGCATAACGCACCTCCACGATGTTGCCTTGTTTCCGCCGAAAATAGCGTACCGTGAGCCCTCTACTGCGTGGCGGTTTCTCGTCACGCAACAGCGGCATAATGGAAGCATGACTATCGCAACACCTGAACGTTATGCCGAGATGCTGGATGCCGCCCGCCGCGGCGGATACGCGTATCCCGCGATCAATGTGACGAGCACGCAGACGCTGAACGCGGCGTTGCAGGGCTTCGCCGAAGCTGAATCCGACGGCATCATCCAGGTGTCCGTGGGCGGTTCCGCCTATTTCTCCGGCCAAAGCGTGAACGACCGTGTGGTCGGATCGCTCGCCTTCGCCGCGTTCGCGCACGAAGTGGCAGCACGTTATCCGAACATCACCGTGGCCTTGCACACCGACCACTGCGCCAAGCAGTATTTGGACGAGTGGGTGCGGCCGCTGCTCGCGCACGAGGCGGAGCAGGTCAAGCGCGGCGAGGAGCCGACGTTCCAATCGCACATGTGGGACGGTTCGACGGTGCCGCTTGAGGAAAATCTCGACATCGCCTCGGAACTGCTCGAGAAGTCCGTGAAGGCGCACACCGTGCTGGAAATCGAAATCGGCGCGGTCGGCGGCGAAGAGGACGGCCATTCCGCGGAAATCAACGAAAAACTGTATTCCACCCCGGCCGACGGCGTGCGCGTGGCGGAACGGCTCGGCTTGGGCGAGCACGGCCGATACATGGCCGCGTTCACGTTCGGCAACGTGCATGGCGCGTACAAGCCGGGCATCGTCAAGCTGCGTCCGCGACTGCTGCACGACATCCAGACGGAAGTGTGGAATGCGGCGCATGACGGGCGATTGGGCAGCGCCGAATCGGCGCATGTCGCCTCCTGCGCCCTGCCGGATATGCCGGAAGGCAAGCCGTTCCCGCTGGTGTTCCACGGCGGTTCCGGATCGACGGCCGCGGAAATCGCGGAAGCGGTCAGCTACGGCGTGGTCAAGATGAACATCGATACCGATACGCAGTACGCGTTCTCCCGTGCGATCGCCGGACACATGTTCCGCAATTACGATTCGGTTTTGAAGATCGACGGCGAGGTCGGCAACAAGAAGCTGTACGATCCGCGTTCCTGGGGCCGCGAAGCCGAAACGGCGATGGCCGCGCGCGTGGTCGAGGCGTGCCAGCAGCTCGGCTCCGCCGGTCGCGCGCTGAAGTAAGTTTTCTCTTATGTTCGTGTTCGCCCGGCGCCTACGGGTGCCGGGCGAAGCTGTAATCGCCGGGCTACGACCGCCGGGCGAACCAGAGGTTGATAAGCGAGCCGGCCACCACCAGTGCGACGCCAATCCAGAACGGCATGCCCAGCGCGACGCCCAGCAGCAGCGTGCTGGAAGCCGTGGAGAACAGCGGGGTCGCGTACGAGCCGATCGCCAACGTTTCCATATTGCCGTGCAGCATGCCGTACCCCCAGCATGCGTAGCCGCCGGAAATCGAAATAGCGCACGCAAGCAGCGCGGCATAACCGCCGATGCCGGGAGCCGTGGCGGGCAGGCCGTCGCCCGAAGCGAAGTGGATGGTCCACAGCACGACGGCGACGCAGCAGAAGAAAATCGTCGTACCGTCGTAGCCTTCGGACAGCGACGGCGTGAAAGTCGCGTAAATCGCCCAAATAAAGGCGCCGGCGAGCGCAAGCGCGAACGGTAGGGGGTTGCTGGCGATGTTGCTTACCGCCTCCTGCACGCTAAGGCTTTCGCCGCCGACCGCCATCGCCACGCCGATAGTGGCTACGATCGCGCCCGGAATCGCTTTGACGACGGCACCGTGTTTGCGCGATACGGCGGCCGTCATCAGCACCAGCAACGTCGGCCACAGGTAATTGACGAGGCTGACTTCCACGGATTGCGCGTTTGTGGTGGCCAAGCCGATCGACAGCGAAATCGACGCTTCGTACGCGATGAACATGACGCCGCCTGCGATGAGATACTTGCGTGGCGCTTGGCTGATCGGCTTCGGCCGGCGCACGATGAACAGCAGCACGCCGCCGACGGTGTAGATGAGCGCCGACCCGAGCGTGGCGCCGAACGATTCGGAGACGAGTCGCACAAGGCCCGCCATGAAGCCCCACAGCACGATTGCGGCAAGGCCGACAATGGTTGCGGCGTGCGATGTGGCGTGGCCGAGCAGCGGATTGTGAGAGGCGCGCTGGCTGCTGGCGGTTCGGGAATCGTGGGTGTCACTGGCGTTACGGATGTCTCGTGAGTCTCGGGCATTGCGAGACGCTGAATCAGCGGATTCGGCGGGAAGCTTCTGGTCTGTATTCACAACCCCAGCCTACCCGCCACCCATCACGCACCATCCGCCGGCCGTGCGGCATCGAAGCGGCAAGCACATGGCGTGAACCTGACATCAGCCTGGGATCAAATCGGTGGCGTACGTTTTCTACGATTGTGTCCACCGTGTGTCCACGAGAGTATCTTAACTAAGTTAAAAACCCTTGGAATCGTTGGAATTCCAAGGGTTTTGAGTGGAGCGGATGACGGGAGTCGAACCCGCCTTTAAAGCTTGGGAAGCTTTCGTTCTACCGATGAACTACATCCGCAAGGTGTGCCTTTTGGGCACGAGCCATTAGTCTAGCACGCCATTCCCACTATATGTGGCAGATTGTCCGGTTCCGCAAAATCGATTTGCGCTATATGTGGCAGTTCTCCGCGGGCAAGAGCTGTTAGAGGATACGAAATCGAAGGTATGGGGGCATCTTCGCGAAGGAAAGTGCCACATATAGCGGAAATCACTTTCTCGGCAGTCCCTTATCTGCCACATATAGCGATTTTGGGAGTCGTCAGCACAGCAAGTATGCGTCCGCAGCAACATCATTACCGGAAAAGGCGGAAAGTCGGGGCAGGAACCACCGGCGCGGGAGGCTGTGCGGGCGTCAGCGCGACCCTCTTCTGCGCATGGGACGTTGCGAATAGTCGCGCGAATATCCACCGGTCGAACCCGCCGGACCCGAACCGTACGAATCGTAAGCGGAACCATACTGCGAGCCGAATTGCGGCCCGTCGTAACCGCCCTGTCGAATGTCGCTCGCGGCAACGCCGGTCGTTGCGTATCCGCCGGCCAGGTAGCCCGACTGCACGCCCTGCTGCCGCATCTCCTGACCCATCTGCATGAGCCGCGCAATGCGGTCCTGAATCGGCGGATGCGTGGAAAACAGGCGCGAGAAGCCCTCCGCGGAGAACGGACTGGCGATCATCATCGCAGCCACCGACTGCGTGCCGGCGGTCTTCTCCATCGGCATCGCGGCCGCGCCGCCGGAAATCTTGCTCAACGCGGAAGCGAGCGCTTCCGGATCCTCCGTCAACTTGGAACCGTCTTCGTCGGCGTCGTATTCGCGTGTGCGGGAGATTGCCATCTGTATCAGCGACGCTGCGATCGGCGCCAGAATCGTGCTCAGCAGCACACCCAGCAATCCCAAGCCGCCGGACGCCGAATCGTCGCGGTCGTCACGCGAACGGCCGCCGCCGAAATACATGAGCGAGTAGCCGAGGTACGAGATGACGGTGGCCATGGCGGAGGCGATTGCGGACGTCAGAATGTCGTGGTTGTAGACGTGCATGAGTTCGTGTCCGAGCACGCCGCGAATCTCACGTTCGTTAAGCGTCTGTAGGATGCCTTGCGTGCAGCAGACCGCCGCGTGTCGTTCGTTGCGCCCCGTCGCGAACGCGTTGGGGCTCATGGTGGGGGCGATGTAGATGCGCGGCATCGGCTTGCCTGCCTTCGCCGATAGCTCGCGGACGATCTTGTATAGTACGGGGGCTTCCTGCTCGCTCACCTGTCGAGCGTGCATGCTGGCGATCGCCAGTTTGTCGGAAAACCAGTAGGAGACGAACGTGGAGCCCAGGCCGATGAGAATGTAGTAGCCGAGCGTGCTTTGACTGGCGCCGGTCGCCCACCAGATGAGCATGATGACGCCCCACATCAACGCGAACAAAAGCGTTGTTTTCAAGCCATTGCAATGGCCGTGCACCTGCAATTTGCCGTTCATGGCCACCAGCCTAGGAATTCAGGCTGGGATTTTGCTGTATACAAGCTGAAGGGTGGATTTGCAACATCTAGAAACATGCCACGCAACGACGCTACAGCATCGGCCATAGACCTATCTGCGGCACGGCGAGAGTCACCCCAACTTGAAACGTATTACCCCCGCATATCCCCCGAATGCACTGCGTCGAGCGTGCCGATCAGGCTGGTCAGCAAATCGTTGCGACCGCACGCGTTCGTCAGCACCGCCAGCACGTACGTGCCCGACTGCGACATCACCAGTCCGGCATCGTTCAGCGCGTACAAATCGCCTTCGCCGTTGATCCATCCGGCCTTCGTGTACACGGTGTCCGCATCGCCAAGGGCCGCGTGGATGCAGAAGTTCAGCGAATTCGCCATGTCTCCGGACAGCCATTGCAGCGATTCGGGCGTGATGTTCTGCACCCCCGCCGTTTGCCCGGCGAACAGGAAACCGTATCCGGCGGTCCACAGTTTGGCCATGTCGCGCGCGGAGGTGAACAGGTACCCGCCGCGATCACCCATTCTGGAAGCCGCGCCCGCCTGTTCGGCCCACGTGTTGAAGCAGTCGAGGCCATACGTTTTGTACAGCCAGTCGTAAGACGCGTTGTCGGAATTGCGCAGGACGGCGTCGACCTTTTGGTGGACGGTGGCGGACTGCGCGTCAGCGGATTGGGCCACGCTGTTCAGGTCGACGGTGCCCGTTGAGAACAGCGATATCAGGTATGGCGCCTCCGCCGACGAGGCCGAATAGATCTGTGCATCGGCGTTGTATGCGATCGTGCGGCCGGTCGTGATGTCGGCGAGCACGAATGATGCGGTATATCCGTCGGCTTCGAAAGTGGCGATTTGAGACTGCACGGCGGCCTGCGAATCGGCGCTTAGCGTGAAGCCCTGCGTTGTGATCGTGGCGCTGCCCTCGACTGCGGAAATGCCGTCCAGCGCAACCTGCGTCGGCGACGAGACGGCTTGTGTCTGCGATTGCGGCGCGCTGTTTTGCTTAAGCGCGCCCGACGTGGAGGACGTTTCCGAAGACGTTCCCGAGGACGCCGCTGCGTGGGCTTCCTCTTCGAGATGCACATCGACAAGACCCACGCCCATGGCGAAGCCGATCAGGTAGGCGATCAGCAGGCCCACGACGGACACGGAACAGCAGTACAGTGCCTTGCGCTTGACGTGTTTTCCAAAGTTCATGCCGACTTCACAACCTTAGATTTCAATGCCCGCATCCGTTTGCGATGATATTGCGCACCGCGTTTCACTGGGGTCAGCCTAGCGCATGGACCCGGACTTCGGGGGTAATAGGTCAAAACGACCGCGTATGTCCGATTCTGGAGAAACGGGCGGTTGTGCGATCGAAAACGCACGCTACGCGACCAGTCCGCCGAAAATCGACCACTAAAGCGGCAAAAACTAACGCCCTGCACGTCCGATTCAGAGGAATCGGACGTGCAGGGCGTTACTAGATTGCGTTAAAAGGCTTGGAGTTAGGGTGTCAGGAAGTCAGCACTCCCACCCTAATTCCAGCCGGCCCGATTCAGGCATGCGCCAGCGCGCGCATCTGCTCCGGGTCGATGACCTTCTTGTGCTCGCGGCCTTCCTTCGCGCCTTCGGCACGTTCGAACGCGTCGACCTTCTTCCAGCCGGCGAAGTCGATCGGCTTGACACCGCGGGAAGCCAGCAGACGGTCGATGGATTCCGGATCGCGGTCAGCGGCCACGCGACCGCCTTCGGCGGCCTTGGACAGGTCCTCCAGCATGTTGGTGACGATGAGCAGCGCGTCGGACTTGGTGGAGCCGATCAGGCCGACCGGACCACGCTTGGCCCAACCGGTGGCGTACAGACGCTCACGCACCTGCGCGCCCTCGCCGGAGGCCTCCGTGGTGATGCGGCCGTCGCCGTTCGCGTTGGCCAGGTGCGCGCGACGCTCGTCGTACGCGATGCCCGGCGCGGTGGCCGGCTTGTAGCCGATTGCGTGATACACGGCCTGCACCGGGTACTCTTCGAATTCGCCGGTGCGAGTCATCTTGCCGTCCGCGGAAGTCGTCGTCTTCTCCACGCGAATCGCCTTGACCTTGCCGTCCTCGCCCAGCACTTCGACCGGAGCGGAATTGAAGTGGATGTAGTACTTGCGATCCGCCGGATTGCCTTCGAAATCGGTGTCGCCGTCGTCTTCCATGTCCTCGGCCATCTCGCGGATGGTGAACAGCTCCTCGACCATCTGACGGGTCAGCTTGTCCTTGCCGGCCTCCTCGATAGTGTCGTCGTCCAGATCAAAGTCGTCTTCGTTGATGATAAGCTGCACGCCCGGCAGCTTCTCCATTTCGCGCAGCTCCTGCACGGAGAACTTGGCCTGAGCCACGCCACGGCGGATGAACAGATGCAGGGTCTTGGCCTTGTTGGCCTTGATGCCCTCGTACACGTTGTCCGGAATGTCGGTGCGTTCCTTCAGGTCGTCGGCGTTGCGCATCAGCTCGCGCGCCACGTCCATGGCCACGTTGCCGCCGCCGATCACAGCGACTTCCTCGGCATCGAGCGGCCATTCGCGGGCGCCGGTCGGGTAACCGTCGTACCATTCCACGAACTTGGCGGCACCGTACACACCGTCCAAGTCGGCGCCCGGCAGGCCGAGCGGCTTGTCTTCGACGGCACCAGTGGCGAACAGCACCGCGTCGTAGCGTTCGAGCAGCTCGTCGAGCGTCACGTCCTTGCCGAATTCCACGTCGCAGTACAGGTGGATGTCCGGGTTGTCGAGCGTCTTCTCGAGAGCGGATGCGATGAATTTGATGGAAGGGTGGTCGGGGGCCACGCCGTAGCGCACCAGGCCGAACGGCACCGGCAGCTTTTCGAACAGGTCGATGCGGGCCTTGGTGCCCAGTCCCAGCTCTTCGCCGAGCTTGCCCAGCTGGCGCAGGAAAATATCGGAAGAGTAGACGCCTGCGGGGCCGGCGCCGATTACAGCAATACGAAGTTCGTTGGTTTCGCTCATATGTTCCAGCCTAATATATTCCCTGCATTTCCAACAGGGGGCATTACGATTCCGCCGTATTGCGGCTCTTCCATATTGCGGTCACGCGTGCGGCAGCGTGCGGTACACGTCCGACCGCACGTACACGGCGATGTCGGAAGACGTGACCCATGTTTTCCACGGCACGTGCTGGCTGGCGACGACGATTTGCCGGTAATCGCCCCTCTTCAATCCGAGCCGATGGAAGAAATATTGCGGAAAATCGGTGTCGCCGATAAGGAATTCCGGTGCGCCTTTGGCGGCACAGCTTGCGATTTCGCGGTTCATCTGCGCCCGCGACGGCACCTGGTTCGGCACGAACGTGCGGCCCTCGTACGTGCAGTCCAGCAGATTGCGCGCGAAGTACGGATTTGCCGCGATCGCCGGCCAGCTGTAGCGGTGCGTGTCTTCCATGCGATTCGTGTGCGTGCCGTCGGGCCAGGTCGTGTCGGGAAGATACCGCCAGAACGACACCCAACGGTCGTGTTCGAGGTTGTTGTTGCGCACGAACGTGGCCAGCGCGCGACCGGCTGAATAGTCGTAGCGAATGTCGCATGCGATCGCGGCGGCGGTCCACACCAGACTTGGCAGCAGCGCCACGACGATTGCGATACGGGCGATGTGCGCGACGCGGACGGCGTGCGTGGCACAGGCGGCGCGCAGCGAACGCGAAAGAGGCGTCGGCAGTGGAATATCGGCGATTCCGAGGGCCTTGTCTTGCACGTTGATCCACAGTTGCACGACGAACAGCGCGAAGATGATGCCGATGTGGTGCATGCTGAGGTATTTCGTCGCGCACAGGCTCAGCAGAACATACGTGACCAACAGCAGATCGAGGTTCTTGCGGCGCAACGCGACCCGTGCCAGCACGCTCCAAATCGCCAGTGACAGCGCCACGCACAACGCAATCGCAAGAACGCCCATGTGCAGACCATGCAGGGAAACATCGCCCGCAAAAGCGGTGAACATGCTTTCGGCGGGCAGCACCGTCCAGAACAGCGCGAATTGCGCGATCGGCGGATTACCGCCGGGATCCTGCACCGCGCCGAACGTGTCGGAGCGCGGCAGGACGCACGCCGTCAATACAAGACCGACGGCCAGCAATACCATCCAAGCCGCGAACCGGGCGGGATTGCCGAAAAGCCCGTCACGTACGGCAGGACGGCCTGTTGCGCCCCGAATCGCACGCACCATCCAAACCAATGCGAACGCGCATGCCAGGGCAATGCCGTAACTGCTGGTGCAGCACAGCAGCACGAACGCGGCCGTCAATCGCCATGGGTGTTCATCGCGCGATTTCCAGCAGGCCGCGATGACGAACAACGCGCAGCACATCAACGCGTAGGGCCGCGAGGTGACGCCGTATTGGTAGCACAGAAAGTAGGTGAACGGCAGCAGCGCAACGGCCAGCCGGGGCAGTGGCGCGCGGAAAACTAACAATCCGCACATTAATGCCGAACAGACCAGCTCAACCCCTTTCAACCCCCATTCATATGGCACGCCCAGCTTCGCCGGAATCGACAGCAACAGCCACCACAGCGGCGGATGGCCTTCGTAATGCGGGCGGACGAGCAGCAGGTCTCGATAAGGGCAATCCCTTGCAATAAGCCACGATTGCGCCTCGTCGAACCACGGCTCGTGGAACGCCATCGTGATGACGACCACCGCAAGATACACGGCGAACACCACCACACGGTAATGCCGTCGCAGGCAGTCAGCAACCGTATTCATAGATAACCCCATCCTCCGCGCCCCACGCGTTGAATATCCCCCATCAGTAAGCCATAAGCATAATAACGCACTGCGACCACGGTACGGCACTGTGATGCGCCTCTCAAACATCCCACGGGGAACCTTCGGCAAACCTATGATGAACCTTCGGAAACCCGCCTGTCTCACCGCCCCATCGCAGTCACGCTCTCGGCGTCCGATGCTTTCAGAATCGGACGCACGCGGCACGTACAATCGCAACTGGTTTTCGAAAAAACCGCGGCGACGACAGACAAAACCGCAATCGCGGCAACGGCGCACGGCGAGTACGATGACATCCGGCTTCCGCGCACAAGGACAAGCATGCAGAGACACGCACATAGAGATACGCGCCGGCAGATAACACGCAGCAGAAAGGCAACCATGCGCATTCACATCACGTATACCGGCGGCACCATCGGTATGGTCGAGTCACCGAACGGTCTGGTTCCGGGCGCCGATATGCGCGGCTGGCTGCGCCGGCTGATTGAGGACGCGCATCTGGACCCGAGCTTGTTCTCGTTCACCGAGCTGGACCCGCTGATCGATTCGTCGAACGCGACGCCCGACAATTGGCAGACGATGGCGGACGACCTGCGCGCGCACCGCGATGACGCCGACGCATTTGTGGTGTTGCACGGCACCGATACGATGAGCTATTCGAGCGCCGCGCTGTCTTACGCGCTGACCGGTTTCGGCAAGCCTGTGATTTTCACGGGGTCGCAGCATCCGCTCGGCAAAATCGAATCGGACGCCACCGCGAACGTCACGGGTGCGCTGAACGCCGCGATGAGCAGACGTTTTCATGGCGTCGGCCTGTTCTTCGGCCATCATCTGTTCGCCGGCAACCGTGTGAGCAAATCGTCAAGCTGGGCGTTCGAAGGGTTTTCGGCGCCGTCCACCGGCCCGCTGGCACGTACCGGCACGCCATGGCATTGGTATGCGGGCGATTCGGCCGGCTCCGGTTGCGGTTGGGCGTCACCGCTGCCCTACTCCCGTCACGATGTGGCCGTGATCGACATGGCTCCCGGCATTTCCGCCGCGCGATTGGCCGCGATGCTCGACCCTCGTCCGGAAGCGGTGCTGTTGCGCGCGTACGGCGTTGGCAATGTGCCGAGCGACGAGCCAGGACTGACCGACGTGATCGCCGACGTGCTGCATGACGGCGTGCCTGTCGTCATCGCATCGCAATGCCAGCAGGCGGAAGTGCTGCTCGGCCATTACGAGACGGGCGACGCGATTGCCCGCGCCGGCGCGATCGGATCGGGCGACATGACGCTGGAAGCCACGTACGCGAAGATCATGTTCCTGCTGTCGCAGGGCGTGGACGCGGCCGATTTCGGCACGTGGATGCGCCGGAACATCGCTGGCGAAATCTCGCCCAGCTCGATGTAGCACGGCGCAACGCGGTTCAGCCTCCGCACGGCTCGTCGCCGCAACCGGCGCTACTCGCGGTCGAGCAGGGCGGTGAGCGCCCACAGGATGCTGACCACGTCGATCGCTTCCTGCATGAACGCGCCGACGACCACCGGAATGAGGTTGAACGCGGCCGCGACCATGCCGATAATCGCCAATCCAAGGCCGACCAGCACCGCCTGCAGCATCACTTTCTTCGTGCGGCGGGCGATGGCGATGGCGCGCGGCACGGAGGCGATGTCGTCGTTCATAATGACCACCTGCGCCGATTCGGACGCGGCGGTGGACGTGCCGTCGGTCATGGCCATACCGATGTCCGCAACCGCCAGTACGGGGGCGTCGTTCACGCCGTCGCCGACCATCATCGTCACCTGTCGGGTCATGGATTCGCCGACCACGCGCTGTACGACCTTGTCCCACGCCGGCTGGTTTTGGTGCGCGTCTTCCGTGGCGTTCTTGACGGCCGCGACCTTGCCTTCGGGGAAGAGTTCGGATTGCACGTCGTCGATGCCGACCTCGCCCGCGATGATGCGTGCGGAAGCCTCCTTGTCGCCGGTGAGCATGGACAGTTTCTTCACGCCGAGCCGGTGCAGTTTTTCAAGGGACGATTTCGCGTTTTCGCGAGGCACGTCACGCAGCACAATACGTGCGGCGAGCTTGCCGTCGATCGCCACGTATGCGGCCATTTCGTCCGGCTCGAGAGGTGCGAACAGCGAATTCACCTCCGGCTTCTTGGAATCGCCGGCAGCGGTACCGGTCGCCGAATCGCCAACCGCGCTATCGGCCACAGCACCAGCCGCAGTACCGGCCGCCGCGCCTGCGCCCAGCACATGCGTGAATCCGGCCTCGTCGGCCGTCACGTACGCAAAACGGCCTACACGCACGGCATGCCCGTTCACCTCGCCGGACACACCCTTGCCCGACTGTTCCTCGATGTTCTTCACCACCGGATAATCGCGTCCATGCCCCGGCAAATCGCGCTCGGCGCACAGTCGCTGGCCATTCTCATACCGCGCGTACAGCTCACGCATGGCCTTCTGCCCGGCCGCAGCGATGCCTTTCGACAGAATGTGCACCGAGTAGCCTTCCACCACGCCGGCCATCATCAGAATGTGGTTCTCGTCGTACGGCGAGCTGTTTTCGAACGGCTTCTCGACGCGCACGACCTGCGGCTGCTTGACGGTAAGCGTGCCGGTTTTGTCGAAGAAGATATGCGATACGCGGCCCAGGTTTTCCAGCACGTCCTGCGCTTTGATAAGAATGCCCGCCTTGGCAAGGCGACCGGTGCCGGCCACGTACGCGACGGGAGCGGCGATCAGCAGCGGGCAGGGCGTGGCCAAAACCAGCACCTGCGCGAATCGCAATGGCGTGCCTGCGACGGCCCACGCGATGCCGGCGATCGCCAGCGAAAGAATGGTGAACGGCACCGCCAGCACATCGGCGGTTTTGACGACGGTCGGGCGCGATTCCTGCGCCGAAGACACCAGTTCGAGGATCTTCTGATACTGCGAATCCTGCGCCAATTGCGTGGCACGCATCGTCAGCGCGGTCGATCCGTTGACCGCACCCGACAGCACGCGCGCGCCCGCATACACTTCGCGCGGCACCGGCTCGCCGTTGATATTGCTCAGATCCAACGTGGCGACGCCCGACAGCAGTTCGCCGTCGACCGGCACCGTTTCGCCCGGCAGCACGAGGATCACGTCGCCAAGCTTGACCTGGTCGACCGGAACGGTTTCGAAATGCTCGCCGGCCGCGTCGTAAGGCTTGGTTTGGGTGGTGGACTTATTCGTTTCCGCAGCGTTAGGCACATCCACACTGGCGACCTTGCGAAAGCCGTCCGCCGTCATGTCGCCCTCAGCATCACCGGCAGTACCGTCGGCCCCGGCAGCCGCCGCACGTACACCCACGCCCGGCAACGTCACCACGTGCGCGGTCCGCGGCGCCGCGTCCACCAACGCGGTCAGGTTGCTTTCCGCCTTCGACTGTGCGAATTCCTCAATCGCCTCGCCGGAGGAAATCATCAGCACCACGGCCCACGCGGCCCAGTATTCCTGCACCGCCACCGTCGACGCAATCGCAATGACGGCCAGCAAATCCACGCCGACGTGACCGTGCCGCAAATCGTCGATCATGCCGATCACCGTCACCACAATCGTGTATACGACCAGCGCAATCACAATCCACTGTCCGACGCCCGGATTGAACGGACCGAAGGCCAGCGAGACGCCCGCCGTCTCCCATGGCCTCCACGCGCCCAGCAACGCCAACGGAATCGCGGCGAGAATGGTAATCGGAAGCAGCGGGACTTCTTTACATAAAGCAATGATTCTACGCATGAGAATCTCCTTACGCTCGGTTCGGACGCCTTGTTAACCCACCGGCGCCCCGCCTGCGCGGACCATCGATACACGGCGTAAAAAGATATTTCCAGCATAACAGAGCAATGCGATTGCCGCGTGCCGTTTGCGTGTGCTTCCGTTCGTCGCGCGCGTTCCGCACATACGAAAAGGGCTGTGCGATTGCTCGCACAGCCCTTGTTTTCCGCCGTTTTTCGGCTTGTTCAGCGTTTTCCGCGATTACGCGGATTGCGGTTGCGACTTCGCCGTCAGCCTATCGGGTGGCAGCCACCCGTATCGCTGTCGGCATGAACGCCGCACACCGTACGTTGCCGTACGATGCCGCGCATCCGGCTTTACCACAGACCGAACGGATCGAACAGGCCACCGCCGTCGCCGTTGTTGCCGTTACCGCCATTCTGGCCGTTCTGGCTGCCGCCATTCTGGCCGTTGCCGTTATCGTCGTTGCCGTTGTTCTGCTGACGCTGTTCCTGTTTGTTGGAGGAGTTCGTCTTGGTCTCTTCCTGGTCGAGCGTCACTTCGAGATCCATGGTGTTGCCGCCGCGCACAACGGTCAGCTTCACCTTGTCTCCCATGGCGGAGGCGCGCACGTAACCGAGCAGCGAGTAGTTGTTGTTCACTGCCTTTCCGTTGAACGCCACGATGGAGTCGCCGGCCTTCACGCCGGCCTTGGACGCCGGGCCACCGTCGGTCACGGCCTGCACCTGGGCGCAGCCGCGGGTCACACCGTCCGCTTCCACCGAGGAGCTCTTGATGGTGATGCCAAGCACCACATGCTTCACGGAACCGTTGTCGATGATCTCGTTGGTCACGCGCTTGACGAGGTTCGACGGAATGGCGAAGCCGATGCCGATGGAACCTGCCGTGCCGGACGAGCTTGCGGTGGAGGCGATGGACGAGTTGATGCCGATCACCTGGCCGGCCGCATTAAAGGTCGGGCCGCCAGAGTTGCCCGGGTTGACGGCCGCGTCGATCTGTACGGCGTTGGTGACGATGGCGTTGTTGTCGTCATCGGTCACGGTCACCGGGCGGTTGAGCGCGGACACGATGCCGGTGGTGGCGGTGTCGTCGTAGCCGAGCGGATTGCCGATCGCCATGACGGCCTCGCCGACGGCGAGATTGTCGGAATCGGCGAATTCCGCGACTTTCAGATCGCTCGGCGGATTGCCGAGCTTGATCACGGCCAAATCGGTGGTGGTGTCGGTGCCGACCACCTTCGCGGAATAGACGGCGCCGCTGGCGAGCGTCACCTGAATCTGCTGCGCGCCGGAAATCACGTGGTTATTGGTGGCGATATAGCCCTTGTCGCTGATCACCACGCCGGAGCCCTTGGCTTCGCCGTCGCTGGTCGCCACGTCGATGGCCACCACGGAATCGGACACTTCCTTGGCCACCGCGGTCCAATCGACCGCCGTACCGGACTTCGCCTTGGCGGAACCGGAACCGGACGTGTTGGACTTGACGTCGGACAGCGAGCTGGAGGTCGGCACATGCACCCAACCGTTGGTGATCGCGGTGAAGCCGACGCCGAGGCACAGCGCGCCGGACACCAGTGCGGCCACAATGGCGGTGACCACATGGCTGGTCATGCCGGACTTTTGCTTGGTGCCGACCGGCGTCTGGTTCGGCTGGTTCGGGAAGCCCTGCCCCGGAGCGCCGAACGGATTGCGGTTGCCCGGTCCCGCAGGGGGCATGTTCGCGCCGTACTGCGGCTGCTGCTGATTGTTCTGCTGCGCGCCGTTCTGCGCGGACGAGCCGCCAAACGGATTGCCGAACGGATTGCCATTGTTCCGCTGATTGCCGGTCGTATACGGGTTGCCGAAAGCGCCGAAGAACGACGGACGGTTGTCCTGCGGCTGGCCCTGCTGCTGCGCGCCGTACTGCGGTTGCTGGGCGGTCTGGCCGCTGGCATCGCCAGCCGGCGGCGTCGGCACCGGACCGTACGCGCCGTATTCGGGCGCCGGACGGTACTGTTCGGTCGGCGCATCCTGCGTCGCGTTGTTGATCACCGTGCGTTCACCGGCAGCGGAAGCATAATCCGGCGTATCGTCAGCGGTATTGCCTGCCGTGCCATCCGCCGCGTCCACGGTAGGAAGGGCGGTGGTGGGCTGCTCGCCCGCGTTCGGCACTGCAATCGGTTCGGTAACGGAAGTCTGTGCTTCGTCGGCGACGTTCTCGCTCGGCGTCTGCGGCGCGGTCTGCTGCGTGCCATCCTGCGGCTGGGCGATGTTCTGATCGCTATTATCTTCAGCCATTGTTGCTCCTTATTCGTCTCGCGGCATTCAACATGGTCAGCAATCGTGCCGCTCGAACTGCTATCTAAGAGTAAAGATACCTGCTCTGGAAGTTTCCTGAATGTTTGTTGAAAGTAGCAATCGAATCGCTTGGCAGTTTGCTCCATACGATGCCACCGTCGACCGCCGATGACGCCACCGCGGCAATCGGCGCTATCGCATACAGTTGAGAGCATGACAAGCTTGAACGAACCACAGACCGGCGCGGTGGCGCACGAGACCTCAGCGGCCAACGCGGCAGCCGGCGCAACGCACGACGCAGCAGGCAACACGACCAGCGCGGCATCGACCAAAAACCTTATTGAGCATCCCCGCGGCGCGGAACCCGGCAAGCCCGGCCGCCGCGACGCTTTTTATTTTGAGCAGAAAAACCGTCTGACCGACGCGGCCGACGGCAAGGGCCGCGGCGGCGCGCGATACGGACGCACCGGCATCATCCACACCCCCCACGGCGACATCCACACCCCGGCGTTCGTGCCGGTGGCCACGCAGGCCGCGATGAAGGCCGTGCTGCCCGAAACCATGAAGGATCTTGGTGCGCAATGCCTGCTGTCCAATGCGTTCCACCTGTATGAACGACCCGGAGAACAGGTGCTCGACGAAGCCGGCGGGCTTGCCAGATTCATGAACTGGAACGGTCCGACGTTCACCGATTCCGGCGGCTTCCAGGTGCTGTCGCTCGGCGCGGGCTTCAAGAAGACGCTCGCCATGGACGTCACCGGCATGAAGTCGGACGACGTGATCGCGGAAGGCAAGGAGCGTCTCGCGTTCGTGGACGAGGACGGTGTGACGTTCAAGTCGCCGCTCAACGGCTCGCTGCACCGTTTCTCCGCCGAAATCTCGATGGGCATCCAGCACAAGATCGGCGCCGACATCATGTTCGCTTTCGACGAGCTGACCACGCTGATGAACACCCGCGGCTACCAGGAACGTTCCGTGGAACGCACCTACCGTTGGGCGCAACGTTGCGTTGCCGAGCATAAGAGGCTTACCGAGGAGCGTCTCGGCAAGCCGTACCAGGCGCTGTATGGCGTGGTGCAGGGCGCGAATTATGAGGATCTGCGCAGACATGCCGCCGAGCAGATCGCTTCGCTTGATTTCGACGGCGTCGGCATCGGCGGCGCGATCGAAAAACGCATCATCGGCGACACCTGCGCCTGGATCTGCGACGCGATGCCGGAAAGCCGACCACGCCACGTGCTCGGCATCGCCGCGGTCGACGACATCTTCGCCTGCGTGGAGAACGGCGGCGATACGTTCGACTGTGTGGCCCCGGCCCGCTGCGGCCGCAACGGCGCGATTTTCACGCGCCACGGCCGTTACAACATCAAGCGCGCGCAGTTCAAGCACGATTTCAGTCCGCTTGAAGAGGGTTGCGATTGCTACACCTGCACGCACTACACGCGCGCCTACGTGGACCATGCGTTGCGCGCCCGCGAATTCAACGGTTTCACGTTGGCCACGATTCACAACGAGCACTTCTTCGTGAAGCTGCTCGACGATATCCGAGCATCGATCGACGGCGGCTATTTCAACGAATTCCGCGACGAGACACTCGCCAAGTTCTACGAGAACGGTTCGAAGGGCTGAGTGTGAACCAACGCGACGCCGCCGCTGATTCATCAGACGTTCCTTCCAGCTCGTACCCATAAACCATGCATAGACCATGCCAGCCCCACGTGCGGACCGCGCGTCCCGTGCACCTCACGCATACCCCACGGATGTCCGATTCGGGAGAATCGGACACGTAAAGCGCATTCCGCGCTGATGATCTCCGATAAATGGAAGGTGCTGATCCTGCGTGATCTGTTGGACGGCACCAAACGATTCAGCGAATTGCGCCGTTCGGTCGGCAGTGTGTCGCAGAAAGTGCTGACGGCAAACCTGCGTCAGATGGAACGCGACGGTCTGGTACACCGAGAGGTGTTCCCGGAAGTGCCGCCGCGCGTGGAGTATTCGCTGACGGAGACCGGACAGACGCTGCAGCCGGTCATCGAGGCGATGAAAAACTGGGGTACCCAGTACAAGGCCGCACACGCCGCCTAGCCCGGCTTGGGGCGTATCCCTTTCGTCAATCGCGACACGCCGATTTGTGCCACAGATAGTAAAGGTGTAAATTAGTCGATTGTCTGCGAGCGTGGCGGAATGGTAGACGCGCTGTCTTCAGGTGGCAGTGAGTGTATGCTCGTGGGGGTTCAACTCCCCCCGCTCGCACGGGAATAGAAAACCCCGGAACGTTGAAATACCAAGGTTTCGGGGTTTTCTCGTATGCGACGCATCCGAAAATATGCCAAAAAATGTACCAAAAATCTGACGTTCAGCAGCGAATCCCGAAACTTCTGAAACTCCAAGACTGCCAAATCCATCGAAAATTGCCAAGGTGGCAGCATCGTTCCCATCGCGTTCCCATCGCGCCATCATCGCATTTCACTGTGAGCATAATTCTGGAATGGGAGGCACGCGGAAGAGTTGGGTGAAGTGAAAGGTCAAGGTCAGGAGCCCGGGAGGGTTCCGGATGCGGCAACGAACCCGGTCGCCGGTGTCGCTGGATGGTGACGCCGCAGCGATAATCGCACGGCCGGCTGCCAAGCCGCATTACTCCGCGCACAGAACGCGCATTTGCTTAAGGAGTACCGATTATGGCAATGTTTCCGGCTTTGATGAATGACACGATGTTCTCCGATCTGTTCGACGATCCGTTCTTCGAGGGTTGGCGCAACATGGACCGCGCAGCCGCATGCGATCCGAACATGTCCGCAGGCATGATGAGCACCGATGTGCGTGAGACCGACAAGGGCTACATGGTCGACATCGACATGCCTGGCTTCAAGAAGGACGACATTTCGCTGGACCTGCAGAACGGCTATCTGACCGTTTCCGCGCATCGCAACAGCTCGCACGAGGACAAGGACGACAACGGCCGCTGGCTGCGTCGCGAACGCTACGCCGGCTCTTGCTCTCGTAGCTTCTACGTTGGCGAGGACGTGAAGGATTCCGACATTCACGCCAGCTACAAGGACGGCACCCTGTGCCTGGAAATGCCGAAGCCCGAAGCGCAGCAGCAGGTTGAGACCAAGCATCAGATTGCGATTGAAGGCTGATTTCCAGCTGCCGTACGTCATATTCGCACGTCGTAAGTCACGGTAATCGCTAAGCAAAGCGAAGCCGGACGCCCGTAAGTGGGTGTCCGGCTTTTTTGTTTGTCCGCACGCCGCCGCCCGAAAAGCAACGCCCGTCACGGCACTTAACGCACCAAAAACACCATGATGAGAATCATCACGAATCCAACCAAATCGGTCGGTTCGAACACCGCGTCCGTCCATGCCACCGCGGAAATCGTGGCCATCACCGGTTCGCTGGTGCCGAGCATGGTGGCACGCATCGAACCGACGCGCACCACGCCGGCCATATACAGCCAGAACGCGCCGAATGTGCCGCCGATCACGGTGAACGCCATCAGCCCCACACCCAGCCAATCCAACTGCGGCGCCGTAGCCCACGGCCGCACGAACGGCAGCAGCACAAGCCCGGAAATCAGAAATGCGATGCCGTTGACGGTGAAGTTGCCCCAACGTTCGATGAGCTTGACCGGAAGAAACACCATGGCCGCCGTGGACGCCGCGTTGATAGCGCCCCAAATCAGGCCGACCAACGGCAGTTTCAGCGTGGTGAAATCGCCGCCGGTCGCAATCAGCACGGTTCCCGCGAAGGCGAGCGCCACGCCGATGCCTTCCCGTACGCCGGGCAGTCGCCGCCCGCGCAGGCATACGACCCCCAAGACGAACAGCAGGTTCAGGCTTTGCAGCACGGTCGCGGTGCCGGAGTTGGTCCAGTTGATCGATTCGAGGTAGGCGACCTGCACCAGCAGCACGCATATGATGGCGGTGGCCAGCAGCCGCGGATATGATTTGCGATCGCGTAGCGCGCCGGTAAGCAGTTTCGGCGTCATGATGGCCGAGCAGGTGAGGAAAAGCACGCCGGCTGCCAGTTCGCGCACGCATGCGATCCACAGCGGCGAGGCATGATACGCGCCCATGAGGATTTTGGAGACGGTGGCGTTGACGCCCCACAGCACGCCGCCGCACAGGGTCATCGCAATGCCGATAATCAGGTCTTTCGGCGTGCGTTCGAACGTTTTTTCCGCCACTGCGGCTCCTTCCCCTTCACTGTTCGCTCATCGCACACCGTACACGCCGCATGTGTCTTGCAGTGGCAGCCGCTCACAGACTGTCCGCGGGCGCGCTGAGGAAGTCGAGAATCTTGTTCACATACGGTCCGACCACCGTGTTCGGCATGGAGAAGATCTCGTGCAACGACTTGCCGTACCGTATTTTTTCGATTGATCCGCCGCCTTCGCGCACGCGTTCCACGAAATCGTCCTGCGGACCGTTCAGAACCCAGACGTCACGGCCCGCTTGGAACAGCAGCGTCGGAGTTTCGATCGCACCGCACATGTCCGGTTTGAGTACGGCTCGAGACAATGCCATCGCCTGATGCGCCCATTCGAACGTGGCCGCGTTGGTCTGGCATGCCACGTCGTCGACGCGCTGCTTGTGGAACCAGCGAACGCGCGCCTCGGACGCGCCCTTATGCTCGTCGAGATCGAGTTCGGGGGAAAAATCGGTGTGACCGAATACGCGCGCTTTGCCGAATCCCAAGCCGCACAACGCACCTGTAGCGATGCGTGCGATCCATGTCGGCATGCCGACGACGGGGGCAATCATGGGTGCGGACAGCACGGCCTTGTCGAACAGGCTCGGATAGTGTTCCATCACGGCCGCGCCGATGCCGCCGCCCATCGAATGGCAGTACAGGTTCAGCGGTTCGCCGCACGCGTATTCGCGGCCCACAGTGTCGGCGAAGACTGCGAAATCGGCCACGTACCGACGCCAATCGTCGATCCACACCAGGCTGGGATTGCTCACGTCGTGTGCGGAATGGCCGTGCCCGCGGTGTTCGAGGATGCATACGGAATAGCCGGACAGCAGGAAGTACCATGCCATCTCGCTGTATTTGCGGGCGAATTCGGTGAATCCGTGCGAGATGACCACCACGCCGCGGAAGATGCCCGAAGCGCCGTCCTCACGCAGCACGTCGAATTTGTGCGCGTCGTAACAGCAATAGTGCAACCGGCCGGGTTCGTCCAGTTTGGGCAGCGCGTCGCCGTTCCAGTCAACGGTGGCTGGATCCATCCAGCCTTCCGTCATGCAGGCGTGCAGCGCGGGTAGTACCGTGCCGTCCATCTCGGCGTCGTAATGAGCCTCGTCGATAAGCGTGAAAGTCATATTCCCATCATAAGGATTCCCATATGACGGACACCCTCGTGGATACCGCGTCGGATGTCACGGCAAGCGTCGAGGTCGATCCAACAATCGTTGCCGTTAACCCGGCCATGGCCGCGTGTATCGCGTCAATGGCGTGCGGGAACGGTAGGAACGGATAGCGGATTGGGAAGAATTCCAGCAACATCCGCATCGGGATTGCAGACCGGGTATCTGGCTATCCGACCCACGTGCACGGCACCTCCTCAGTTACCGGAATCGCGGAACATTCGCGCGCAGAACAGCTTGGAACCATATCCCCGTACAATGGCAGCATGAGAATCGCATCACTGCTTATGACACTTACCATGCTGATCGCCGGAGCTCCGGCAACGACCGCGTACGCCGCCGATGACACGACGCCATCCGACGTGTACGTCATCGACTGCCCTCCACTGTTGCAGTGGCTGTGCGGGAAGTAATGAGCGCTCAGTACACGTCTGGCCTGGTGCCCAAAATCCATCGCATCGCGCTGGTCGACAATGATCCGCGCGCGTTGGAATCATTGAGCTATCTCATCGAAGCCAAGGTACCCACCGCCTACGTGGTGTGGACGGCCACATCCGGCAATGAAGCAATCGAACGGTGCCAGGAGACTGGCAACAATCTCAGTTTGCTTATTCTCGACATGTCCATGGAAGGATTGCAGGGGCCAGCCACATGCCGTCGTATCCGTCTGGTGGACAGGCATCTGCCAATCCTCGGCGTCACCAGCTTCTCCATCAGAAGCTACCGCGACAAGCTGATGGAGGCCGGAGCGCAAGGGCTCATCAGCAAAGAGGACTCAGACCAGCTGGCCCAAGCCATCGAACGACTCTGCGGCGGCAGTGTGATGGAAGGCTTCGAATCCCCCGCCTTGGCCAATCTGCGCATCAGCCGTGAGGACGAGACCTCACCGCAGCTCACTGTGCGCGAGGAGCAAATCATCTCCCTGTGCGCGGACGGTCTGTTGGATAGGGAGATTGCCGAGCAACTGGACATTTCTGAAAGCACTGTCCGCAAGCATATGCAAAGCATCCTCAAAAAGCTCAACTGCAAGACGGCCCGTCAAGCGGTGGCATTGTGGGTGAGGTCCCATGCTGTCTGAACTCGGCGCGAGATTCCGTTCCTGGCGCATACGCATGCGCACTGACCACCCGAATCTGTGGCATCCGATTCGCACGGGTCTTATGATCATCACCACATGCTGGATATTGGCGTGCATGGCGTACACTCCACCGCGCACCCCACTCATGCTGGCTTGGGACATCGTGGCGATAGTGCTGCTACTGCTTTCCACGTTGTTCCCGAAGTCCGCGTCGGCATTGTTCCTGATGATTGCCGAATTCGGCTCATACTGCATACCCGGAACCAACGCCAACTCGTTGCCGGGCATCCTGTACGCGCTGGGTCTGCTGTCGTTCGAAACCAGCAATCTCGTCGCGTTGCTGCTGTTCGCGTTCTTCACGCTGGATGAGCTGTTCAATGCTCTTGTGCGCAATCAGACCAACACCAACCCCGTGTCCATCATCGCCATGCTGGGCATGGTGGCCCTGTTCGGCTGCGCATTGCGTTGGAATGAAACAACCACGAACAGCCGTATGGAGGCCGAGCAGACCAAGGCAAGACTGCGGGAGATGGAAAGCCGCAACCGCATTGCCGAAGCCATCCATGACGCCGTGACCGGAGACCTGTCCGCGGCGGTGTTCGTGGCGCAACGGCACGCCGGCGCGGATATCAACACAAACGAATCGGACGCCAAGGATTGGAACCAAATCAATGACTATGTCCGTTCCGCTTTGACCAATGTGCACCGCGTCATCGATGAATTGGATATGGATGTCACATCGCTCGACGAGGACGATGATGGCAGAGCCCTCGCCGACCTGCTCGACACCACCATGAATAACGGCGATCGGCGTCTGCGCACGCTTGGATTCGACATCACCTCCGTCAACCATGTGGCAGGCGGCAAACCAAGCGCTTCACCAACCATGGCCAAACTCGCCAACGATCTGCTCCGGGAGATTTACGCCAACATCGCACGGCATGCCCAACCTGGCAGCAAAGTCGACCTGTCGGTGATGCTCAAGCCGAACGCCATTGAAATCACGCAAATCAATCTCACGCAAACCAAGCAGAACGGCGGCTCGCTCTCGGGAGGCCATGGCCTCGCATACTTCGGCAAGCAGCTTGAATCATATGGCGGCACGCTCACCACAACGCTTCATGATGGCGATTGGACGCTATTCGCCTATCTGCCGATGCCGATGCCCGACACCGCTCCCGCAGTCACCGAACGGTTCCAAGCGTGATGACATCCCGTATAGGGGGACTACACAAATGTGGTACCCCCTGACTTGCAAGGGTGTCTGGCACCGTTTTATCTTCCCTACTGAGAAGGGCATGCGTTTCCTTGTGGTCCCGCGGATACTTGGCAATCCACGGTCTCGCAGGGAAACGCGTTTTTATTTTGTAAAGGCTGGCGACCGCAATCGACGCGGCCGCCTGCACCGCATGCTCGCTCAACGCAACGCGTCGGCAAGGAAATCGCGTTGCAGCAGCAATAGATTGCGCGCCACCGTCGCATCGTTGGTCATGTGCGTGATGCCGTTGAGCGGCAGGAACGTGTGCTTGCGTCCCGCGGCCATCAACGCCTGGCTCAAGCGCAGACTGTTGGCGATCGTCACGTTGTCGTCGGCGAAACCATGGATGAGCATGAGCGGACGGTTGAGCTTCGGCGCGTCCGCGATGATGCTGTTGCGCTCGTATGTGGTCGGATCGAGTCCCAGATACCGCTCAGTGTAATGCGTGTCGTACAGCGTCCAGTCGGTCGGCGGAGCGCCCGCGCAGGCCGCGGCGAACGTGTCGGGCGCGTCCAGCACGGCGAGCGCGGATAGGAGGCCGCCGTACGACCAGCCGATCATCGCCACCTTGTCCAGGTCGGGTTTCGGCATGGAGACACCGGTTTCGGCGGCGAGCGAGGCGATCGCGTCCGGCAGCGCATGCACGGCGTCGACTTGGTCCTCAAGCGTCACGGCTTTCATGTTTTCGTAGATCGCGCGATCCCACTTCGGTCCGCGGCCGGTGGTGCCGCGACCGTCGGCGGTGACCACGATGTAGCCTTGGTCGGCCCACCACTGCGCGTCCCAGTAGAACGATTGGCTTTCCACGACCTGCTGGAATCCAGGACCGCCGTACGGCTTCATGAGCACCGGCAAGGTGTCGTCATGGGCGTGGCCGCTGGCTTCGGACGGCAGGATGATCGCCGTGTACAGCTTGCGCTCGCCGATGCGGGCGAATCGCACGTTCGGCGTGAAGCCGGGGGTTTCGGCATGGTTTTCGATCGGCGCGACCACCATCGACATCACTTCCGCGCCGTCGGCATTTCCGTCGGCATCAGCGGCATCAGCGGCAGCGCCGTCGGCACGCACGTTCATGCAATGCTGCATCTGTGACCGCGCGTCGTCCATGCCGCGCCCGGTCACCACGCAACCGTCGCCGGAACGGGACATCGTCCATTGGCCGGGCGTGTAGGTGAGCGGCTCCCAGTCGCCGTCGTAACGGATCGAGACCACGTCGAAGCTGCGGGCGTCATGCTCGTCCGCGTTGGACTGCCACAGGAACGGCAGATCGGCGGCCGGCAGCAGTTCCGGCGTGCGCTGCACCACGCACAGCACGTCGTCGTCGGTCACGTCGAGCACTTCGCGCACCTGCAGGCCCTTGGGTGTGAATGGCGTGCCGTCCACGGTCAGACGGTTCGTGTCGGCGTCCATGTCGTTCATCGCGCACACGAGACGGCCGTCAGGCGTGTATGCGGGGGTGCCGGCGATCAGGTCGAGCCAGCAGTCGTTGCTATGTTCCTCAAGCACGCGCGTGGTGCCGGGTTCTTCGCCGGGCGCGTATTCGGGAATGGCGATGGAGAAGGTCTCCACTTCGCTGCCGTCCTCGTCGGTGAAGCCGTTTTCCGGCGCGCTCATGGTCACGATAGGCTCGCCCACGTGGACGGCGAGCACCTGGTCGTGCTGCTGAAGCCGGTCCTGCACAAGCAGCAGCGGCTCGTGGCCTTCGGTCCAGCTGACGGCGGCCAGGTATTCGTACGATTCGCGGTCCCATTCCACGTTGTGTGCGATGCCGCCGTAGTAGCAGCCGTCCGTATCGTAGCCGAGTTCCAGCAGCGTCAGATGCACGTCGGCGTTGGCCGTCATTGCCTGCGGATAGCGGCGTCCCTGCGCGGGTTTCGTCGGATCGGCCGGGTCGGCGATGTACCAGGTCTGCTCGTGGGATGCGTCGAAGGTTTCGAAGAGCACATACTTGGAATCGGGCGACCACCAGAAGCCGTCGTAACGGTCCATTTCCTCACCTGCGGCGAATTCGGCGAGACCGATTTTCCATTCGCCTGCTTGCGATTCGACCGCGTCGCTTTGCGCGTCATCTTTCGTGCCGTCCTGCGTATCGGCAACGTCGTCAGCGTCGTCTTGCGGAACGGACGCGACGATGGACACCGCATCGCCCGCGTCTTCGCCTGCGTCCGTCGTGTCCGACACGTCCGCAAGATCGACGTCCACCAAATACGTGCCGGTCGTATACATGATGTGTCGTCCGTCGGGGCTGATGCGCGGGTTCAGCACCGGCTTGAATTCCGGTTCGTCGATGGCGATGCCGCGCGTCACGCCGGCCGCGATATCCGTCAGGAACAGCTGGCCGTTGATGGTGAACGTCACGCGGTTGCCGGCCGCATCGACCGAATAGCCGACGATGCCGGAACCACCTTCACGCGCACGTTCGCGGCGCGCCTTTTCCTCAGCCGGCACATCCTCGGCGTCGGCGTCAGCCAGCAGCGTACGCGGATCGGCAAGCAGAATCTCGTCGGTATCGCCATCGCTGCCGATCACGCTCATCCACAGGGAGGTGACGGTGTCCTCCGGACCGTCCGAACGCAGGAACAGCGCACGCGAACCGTCGCCGATCGCGCGGGCGGAACGTGGCGCGCCGCAGGTGAATCGCAAGGTACGGGCCTTCAGCCCAGGAAACTCATCAATCGCATCATTCATACCTTCCAATCTACCGACCATCACGCACCACTCGCCGCCAATACCCCGGACGCAACCCCCTTCACATGAAATTTTTGCAAGCAAGTAGCCTTCGAATTGGCGCTCGGCAGGCTACAGCGTAGGATAGTCAAGGACAGAAAGGGACAAGTATGAGTGTTCTCGACCGATTTGAGAAGAGCGTGGAAGGCGCCGTCAACGGGGTTTTCGCGAAGTTCGGGTCTAAAGACCTGAAGCCCGTCGACCTTTCCAGCGCTCTGGAACGCGAGATCGACAAAGAAGCCATGCCCGTCACGCGCGATCGCACCGTAGCCCCGAACGAGTACCGTTTCAAGCTCAGCACTCCGGATTTCAACAACATCGTCGAGTGGGGCGCCGAAACGCTCGCCAATGAACTTGCCGACAACCTCACCCAGTATGCGAAGAGCCAGAACTACGCGTTCGTCGGCCCGGTCGTGGTGATCTTCGAAGAGGATCTTGAACTTTCCAAGGGCGATTACCGGCTTTCCAGCGAATCCGTGCAGGGCAACACCGTGCCGGTCACGACCGACGCGCAGACCGAGGATTGCCCGATGCTGGAGATCGGCGAGCACCAGTATCTGCTCACCGAGGAAAAGACCATCATCGGCCGCGGTTCCGATTGCGACATCGTCATCGACGACCCCGGCATCTCCCGTCGTCACATGGAGATCGACGTCACCGACAATGGCAACACCGTCATCGCCCGCGACCTGAACTCCACCAACGGCATGTACGTCGAAGGCCATCATGTTGAGGCGGCAACGCTGCTCGACGGCAACACGATCACCATCGGCCGAACCCGCATCCTGTACTGGGCCTCCTCGCAGGAGCAGGAGTAATCAGCCCCAACCCGGAGAGCCGCCTTTTATGCTCACTGAATTAACGTTTGCGATCCTCAAGTACGGGTTTCTCGTACTGCTTTGGATCTTCGTGGCCTGTACGGTACGTTCGCTGTACAGGGATATCGAAACGCTCAGCCCGCGCAAGTCGCGGGCTCATCGTCGTAAGGAGCGTGCCGCGCGCAAGGCCGTCGAATCGCCTGCGCCCGTAGCCGCCGCAGCCCCTTCGGCAAGCGCCGCAACCAATGCCAAACCAACCCTGCTGGTCATTATCGATGGCCCCCTTGCCGGCAGTTCCGTCCCTCTGGCCGGCAACACCATCACACTTGGCCGTTCCGCTTCGAACACCGTGGTGCTGGATGATGAATTCGTTTCCTCCCACCATGCGCGCGTCTACACCGATCCCGCCACCGGCCGTTGGGCCATCGAGGATCTGGGATCCACCAACGGCACCGTCGTCAATCATCAGCGTCTGAACGCGCCGATGATTCTTGGCGCGCGCGTGCCTGTGCGCATCGGTGCGACCACCTTCGAATTGAGGTGACGTTTTTGCCGACTTCCACCGCTTCGCAACAATTGTTCATGTATTCCACCGTCGTCTCCGACGTGGGCACCGTGCGTTCCAACAACCAGGATTCCGCGTTCGCCGGCGAGCATCTCATCGCCATCTGCGACGGCATGGGCGGGCATGCCGGCGGCGACACCGCCTCCACCATCGCCATCCGGTCGCTGGCGCACATCGAACAGGACAATGTTGACGGCGATGTGCAGGTCGTCTCCCATATGATGGCGACTTCCGTCATGGCCGCGCACGACGCGATCGTCGGCAAAGCCAAACGTGAGCGTCGTCTTGCCGGCATGGGCACCACCGTCACGTCCGTGGCGCTGGTCGCCGGCTGCTGGGTATTGGCGCATATCGGCGATTCCCGCGCGTATCTGCTGCACGACGGCCATCTGGTCCGCATGACCAGCGACCACAGCTACGTGCAGCATCTCATCGACACCGGCCGTATCAGCGAGGCCGAGGCGCGCAACCATCCGCAACGCAATGTGGTGATGCGCGTGCTGGGCGATTTCGACATCGATTCGCGCCCTGACATCGCCATCCGCAAGGCGCATCCGGGCGACCGTTGGCTGCTGTGCTCCGACGGCCTGTGCGGCGTGCTGGAGGATTCCACACTTGAAGAAGTGCTGTCCACCTGCGCCGATCAGGAGGAGTGCGCGCAGCGGCTCGTATCGATGGCGTTGCGTGCGGGCAGCACCGACAACGTCACCGCGGTGATCGCCGACGCGACGCTCGCGCTCGACGCGGACGCGTTCGACCTGCCGCATCAGACGCCGCTGGTCGGCGGCGCGGCCAGCGCGAGCCTCGAACCGATCGCGGACATCGTCAACGAACCGGTCGCTTCCGCCCCGCCTCTGCGCGAAGGCAAACAGTCGCCGGCGGCGCGTGCCGCGGCCCTGCGCAGCGGCAAGGATCCCAACGAGGAGCCGAAACAGCCGGAACAGCGCGTCGCTCAGCCGTCGTCGGTCCGCGAAGACAATGGCGACCGTGTCAATACCGATACCGGGGAAATTCCGATTGTGCAGAAGCGCAACGGGCGTATTTCCGCCGATCCGAACGATCCGGAAGTCGCCAAGGCGATTCGCAACGAACATATCGAGGAACGTAAGACGAAACGGTCGCGCAAATTCCGCAACCGCATCATCACCATACTCATCATCATTCTGGTGCTGCTTGGCGTTGCCGGCGTGGGCGTGGGCACCTACCGTTGGAGCCAAACCAAGTACTACATCGGCGACAACAACGGCAAAGTGGCGATTTTCCAAGGCGTGCCGACGAGCATCTTCGGCGCCAAACTGTCGCATGCCGTCACCGACACCAATATGAAGACCAGCGATCTGCCGCCAAGCTGGCGCGAACAGCTTGACCAGGGCATCTCCTTCGACACGTATGGCGAGGCGAAAAGCCATACCCGTCTGATCAAAAAGCAGCTGAACGACGCGAAGCGCAAGCAAGAGGCGAAGCAGCAGGAGAAGGCCGCAGCCGAGCAGAAGGCGAAGGACGAAGCGGCGAAAAAGGCCGCCGATCAGGCCGCGCAGACCAACAAGTCGGGCGGTGACAAGTCATGATCGCAACACGCTTGAGACAGCTTGGCATGCTGCTGTTCAGCATGCTGCTGTGCGCGGTGGCGTTCTTCCAGATGTTTGAACGCACCACGAACGGTTTTCCGCAGAATTATGTGTGGATGCTCGCGTTTGTGGGCGCGCTGTTCCTGACCGCCTGGGGTCTGCTGCTGCGATTCCAGCCGCACGCCGACCAATCGGTCATGTGCTGCGTGCTGGTATTGACGGGCATCGGCGTCACGATGATCGCGCGCCTCGACCAAGACACCAAAACCACAGTGGCGTTCCGACAGTTGCTTTGGTTGGCGATCGCACTGGTGTTTGCCAACCTGCTGGTGGTGTTCATGAGGGATTACCGCGTATTGCGGCGATTCTCGTACGTCAGCATGGTGATCGGCATCGTGCTGTTGCTGTCGCCAATGCTGCCGGTGGTCGGTTCCGAACAGTACGGCGCACGCATCTGGGTGAAGATTCCCGGCTTGGGATCGTTCCAGCCGAGCGAATTCGCCAAACTGTTCCTGGCGTTCTTCTTCGCTTCGTATCTGTTCGACCATCGCGACCAGCTTGCCGTCGGCGGAAAGAAGATTCTCGGCATCCAACTGCCACGCATCAAGGATATGGGACCGATCATCGTGGTGTGGATCGTCTCCATGGGCGTTCTGGTCCTGCAGCATGATCTGGGCACGTCACTGATGTTCTTCGCCATGTTCGTGTCCATGCTGTACGTAGCCACCGGGCGTAAAAGCTGGATCGTCATCGGATTCATCGCCTTCGCCGCCGGCGCGGTGGCGGCGGCAAGCATCTTCAGCCACGTCGGCTCGCGTGTGGACGCCTGGCTCCACCCGTTCTCCGCGGCTCAATACAACAAGGAATACGGCGGCTCATACCAGCTCGTCACCGGCATTTTCGGCTTGGCTTCCGGCGGTCTGATGGGCACCGGCCTCGGTCAGGGCCACCCGTCGATCACCCCGATCGCAAATTCCGACTATATTTACGCGGCATTGGGCGAGGAGCTGGGATTGACCGGCCTGATGGCCATTCTCATGCTGTATCTGCTGATCATCGCAGCCGGCATGATCACCGCGATGAAAATCAAGGACGGCTTCGGCAAGCTGCTTGCGTCCGGCTTGGTGTTCACCATGGCCTTCCAGGTGTTCACCGTGGTCGGCGGTATCACGCTGGTCATTCCGCTGACCGGTCTGACGCTTCCCTACATGGCGGCCGGCGGTTCGTCGCTGATCGCAAACTACATGCTGGCCGCGCTGCTGATCGTCATCTCCAATTCCGCGAACAGGCCGGAATCCGAGATCGACAGCGACACATTCCAGCAGGAAGCCGTCAGGGTGTTGCGCGAACGCGAGCGGAACCGTCGTACCGAAATCGCCGGCAATACGCGTTCGGGTGCGGCGAAGGCTTCGGCCATCCCGGCCGTGCGGGCAAGCCATGCGGGCGCAGCCGGGCAAGCAGGTCATGCCGTGCCCGCCAATCGAACCAGCCAAGCCGGCCAGACCGATCAATCCAATCCGACGATTCCGATAACCGGAGTCCTGCCGACGATCGACCAGCAAGGAGCATCGCATGAATAAGTCGCTCCGCCAGCTGTTCACCATCGTGGTGGCCTTGTTCGTCATTCTGGGCATGTCCACCACCATCATCATGGCCATCCGAGCCAACCAGCTCACCAACGACGCACGTAACGTCCGCGCGCTGTACCACGAATACGGCGCACCGCGCGGGTCCATTCTCGCCGCGGACGGATCGGTCATCGCAAAATCCGATCCTTCCAACGATTCGTTCTCGTACCAGCGTTCCTATTCCGCCGGCGAACTGTATGCGCCAGTCACCGGATTCTTCTCCATCAGCCAGCGTGGCTGGAGCGGCGTCGAAGCGTCCCGCAGCTCGCTGCTGTCGGGCCAGTCGGAGCAGCTGCTCTGGCAGCGGTTCAAGTCGCTGTTCACCGGGCAGGAGAACAAGGGCGCCAATATCGAAACGTCCATCGATCCGAAGATTCAGCAGGCCGCATACAACAGCCTCGGCAGCACGGATGGCGCCGCAGTGGCCATCGAGCCGAAAACCGGCCGTATCCTCGCCATGGTCAGTACGCCCAGCTACGACCCGAACCAGCTGGCCAGCCATGACATGAGCCAGGCGAACAGCAACTACGGCGTGCTGTCCCAGGACGCCACCAATCCGATGCTCAACCGAGCCACTTCGCAGCTGTATCCTCCGGGGTCCACGTTCAAAACGGTGGTGGCCGCCGCGGCTTTGGAAACCGGCCAATACCAGCCGGATACGCAGATTCCGGCAGGAGCAAGCTACACGCTTCCCGGCACCGTCACGCAACTGACCAACGCCGTACCGCAGGCCGACGGCGCTGACGGCAAGATCTCCATGGAGGACGCGCTGGCATATTCGTCGAACACCGCGTTCGCCCAGTTGGGCGTGTCGTTGGGCGACAACGCCGTCTCGTCCATGGCCAAGAAACTTGGTTTTGACAGCCCGGTCACCGTGGACGGTTCCGATTACACCGGAACCCCGTGGGTGTCGGTCACGTCGAAGTTCCCCACCGATATCAACGACGACAAGCTCGCATTGGCGTCTATCGGCCAGGGAGACACCGTGGTGACACCGTTGCAGAATGCTATGGTGGCCGCCGCCATAGCCAATGATGGCAAGCTTATGCAGCCCACGCTGGTCGACCGCGTGCGTTCCGCCGACTTGTCGGTCATTTCGCAGACCAAGCCCACGGTCATGTCCCATGCGTTCAGTGCGGATACGGCCAACAAGCTCACCCAGATGATGGAGGCCGTGGTCACCAAGGAGAACACGAATCTGGCCATCAACGGCGTGCAGGTGGCCGTCAAGACGGGTACCGCGCAGATTGGAAACGGCAATACGTCCATCGACGGCTGGGTGATCGGATTCGCACCGGCGGACGATCCGAAGATCGCGGTGGCGGTCGTGGTGCATAACGTGGACCTGTACGGCTCGTTCGCGGCAGGACCGATTATGAAAGCAATGATGCAGGAGGCGCTGGCAGAATGAAACTGGTTGAAGGACAGCTCATCCACCGACGCTACAGGTTGGATTCCCGCCTGGCCCAAGGTGGTATGGGTGAAGTGTGGAAAGGCTATGACATCCAACTTGGACGTCCGGTGGCCATCAAGGCGCTACGTGGCGATTTGGGCGTCACCCAGGAGGCCAAACTGCTTCGTCTGCGCGCGGAAGCCCATAATTCCGCCAATCTTGCGCATCCGAACATCGCTGCGCTGTTCGAATATTACGAGCATGACGGCATCGGATTCCTCATCATGGAATACGTGCCGAGCAAGTCGCTTGCAGACCTGTACCACGAGCAGAACGGCCCGATGGACCCGATCAAGCTGCTGCCGATCCTCATTCAGACCGCACGCGGCCTGTTCGTCGCGCATTCCCATGGCGTGATCCACCGTGACGTGAAGCCGGCGAACATCATGGTGTCCGATTCCGGCGAGGTGAAGATCACCGACTTCGGCGTCTCCTACTCCACCAACCAGGAGCAGATCACGCAGGACGGCATGGTCGTGGGCACCGCGCAGTACATTTCCCCGGAGCAGGCGCAGGGCAAGCATGCCACGCCGCAATCCGATATCTATTCGCTTGGCGTCGTCGCCTATGAGGGCCTGTGCGGACACCGTCCGTTTACGGGCGCCACACCGGTCGACATCGCCGCAGCACATGTCAATAATCCGGTTCCGCCGCTGCCCGACACCGTCGATGTGCAGTTGCGTGAATTCGTCATGTCGATGTTGGCCAAGGACCCGCTGGACCGTCCGAAGGACGCACTGGTGGTGTCACGCACCCTGTCCCGCATCGAACGCCGTCTGCTCGACCAGCAGACGCAGCTGGCCGACACGATGGTCGTCTCTTCGGGAGGAAGGCTTCCCCGACGTGTGGTCAGCAAACCCCATATCTCCGTGAGCAATGATTGGAAGGAACAGGGATGAACATCAACATGCCTACCTCTCTGGCCGGGGGCCGTTATCAGCTCGGCCAACTCGTCGGCCGTGGCGGCATGGCCGAAGTGCATGTGGCGACCGACACGCGTCTGGGGCGTACCGTCGCCGTCAAGATCATGCGCGCCGATTTCGCCACTGACAGCATCTTCCTTGAGCGTTTCCGCCGTGAAGCCCATTCCGTCGCGCAGATGAACAACCCGAACATCGTAAACATCTACGATTCGGGCGAGGAAACCGTCACCACGGAAACCGGCGAGATCGAGCATCTGCCGTATCTGGTGATGGAGTACGTCAAGGGCCAGACCCTGCGTGACATCCTCAAGGTAAATGGCGCGCTGAGCCAGCGCGACGCCGAGCAGGTGATGATGGGCGTGCTCAACGCGCTCGAATACTCGCACCGCATGGGCATCATCCACCGCGACATCAAGCCCGGCAACATCATGATTTCCGAGCAGGGCGTGGTCAAGGTCATGGACTTCGGCATCGCCCGCGCGATCGACGATTCCGCGGCCACGATGACGCAGTCGCAGGGCGTCGTCGGCACCGCGCAATACCTGTCTCCGGAGCAGGCGCGCGGCGAAAGCGTCGACATGCGTTCCGACCTGTATTCCGCCGGCTGCGTGCTGTACGAAATGCTCACCGGCCGGCCGCCGTTCACCGGCGATTCGGCGGTGGCGATCGCCTACCAGCATGTGTCGGAAGTCGCCACTCCCCCAAGCACGATCGTGCCGGGCCTGCCGAAGATGTGGGATTCGATCTGCGCGAAGGCGATGGCCAAGGATCGGCAGAACCGTTACGCCACCGCTTCCGAGTTCAAGAACGATCTGCTGACGTTCATGAACGGCGGTGTGCCGATGGCTGCCGCGTTCAACCCGTTGACCGACCTGACCAACATGAAGGCCCGCAAGCAGGCCGAAATGGATGCCGCCACCGTGCCCATGGCGCCGGCGACGGATGCGCCGACGCAGGCGTTCAATCCGGTCACCGGCCAGTTCGAGGCCGTGCCGAATCCGAATGGCGGAGTCGAAACGAAGACCCGTGCGGAACAGCGTGCCAAGGCCGCGCAGGAGCGTAAGAAGAAGCAGATCATCATCGCTTCCGTGGTCGGCAGCATCGTTGTTTTGCTGGCCGTCATCGGTATTTTCTTCGCGTTGAACGGGCATAAGAACACTGCGGATCTGGTGTCCGTGCCGGACTTCACCGACACGTCGAACATTTCCCAGGCGCGTGTGGAAGAACAGCTTAAGGCCCTTGGTCTGAAGCTTGACGCCCGTGACGATTCCACGTCCAGCCAACCGAAGGGCACCATCACCAAGCAGAACCCGAAGGGCGGCAAGAAGGTGGCGAAGGGCTCCACCGTCTCCGTATGGTTCTCCACCGGCCCGCAGGCGGTCAGCGTGCCTGACGTGTCCGGTAAGACGCAGGAGGAAGCGAAGGGCATTCTTGAGGCGGCAGGCTTCAAGATCGGCAATGTCATGACCGTGGACAGTGCCTCCATCGAGAAAGACAAGGTGGTGAACACCAATCCGGCCGCGCATTCGAAGCAGACCAAGGGCACCATCATCACGCTGTATATCTCGTCCGGTATGACCAAGATTCCGGACAATCTGGTGGGCCAGGCCAAGGATTCGGTCATCGCGCAGCTCAAGCAGGCTGGTCTGACGCAGATCACCATCGAAAGCGAGTATTCCGATTCGGTGCAGTCCGGTGCAGTCACCCGCATCGATCCGGGTTCCGGCAGCACCGTCGAGGCGGGAACGGCCGTGACCATCTGGGTGTCCACCGGCAAGCAGCAGGTGAGCGTGCCGTTTGTTGCCAACTCCACACTTGCCGAAGCAAAGAGCATTTTGGAGGCTGCCGGATTCCAAGTAAGTGTCAACGGGCCACAGGATGATGACGCGACCGTCGTGTCGATGTCGCCGAATGGCGGCAGCCAGGCCGACAGCGGATCGACCATCACGCTGACCACCAAGAAATCGTCCAGCGACACGAACAACACCGACACGAACAACAACGGCAACACCAACAACCAGCAAGGCAACTAATAATTCAGGGGAGGAAGCGGCTCGACGCCGCCCCCCCCTCTTTCCCTCAAAAAACCAAAAGCAGCCAAAGGCAGCACAAAAAGCCAAAGGAGCTTTGCTTCCCGCAGGTCCTGTTCACGACCGTAAGCTTGGCCGAACGGCCTTGAGTGTGTCGTGAACAGGACCTGCGGGAAGCAAAGCGGCGCCGCAAGCAAGCAACGCTGCGAGCCAAACAGCAGCCATCACCCATCACTCATTCATCGCAAAAAATCGCAATTCAGCAAGCTCAAAAAAAGAAAACTACTCGCTCACCTTAGGCTGCAATCCAGCCGACTTCTCTACCGCCGACTCCTGCCCGCACACCTTAAGCCAGTTCGCCAACAGCCGATACCCGTCCTGCGTCATCACGGACTCCGGATGGAACTGCACCGCGTACATCGGCTTGCTGCGATGCTTGATGCCCTGCACGATGTGGTCGCCCTGCGTCCACGCGGTCACCACCAGATCGTCCGGCACGGACTCCGGTTCCACTGCCAGGGAATGGTAGCGCGTGGCGGTCATCGGATTGGCCACGCCGTCGAAGATCTCATCGTCGATATGCTCAACCTGGCTGGTTTTGCCATGCATGATGGTCGGCGCGTGGCTCACGGTGGCACCGAACACTTCGGCGAGCGCCTGCATGCCTAGGCATACGCCGAACATCGGCTTGTCGAGCTTCGCGCACAGGCGGATCATGTCCTCGCTGGCGCCGGATTCGGCCGGAGCGCCGGGGCCAGGAGAAATCAGCACGCCGTCGTATTCGTCGATCACGCCCGGCTGGGACGGGTCGATCGCGTCGTTGCGCACCACGGTCACCGTGGCGCCGAGCGTCTTGAGATAGCCGACGATCGTATAGACGAACGAATCGTAATTATCTACCACCAGAATGCGTGCGGAATCGGTCATCATGCTCCAATCAACGTTTGAACAGCAGTGTACGTGCGTTCCGTGCCGCAGCAACGTCCGCGTCTCACGCAGCGGCAGCCTTTAGATGGCCGTGTAGTTCGACATCTCCTGCAGCATCGGAATAGTCGATGCGGCCCACGGGAACAGCCATTCGAAGCACGATGCGGCCGCCGCGAAAACCAGCAGCAGCACCAGCAGCAGACGGATCGGCAGCACGCCCGGCTGCAGTCGCACCAGGCTGCCGTACAGGCTGAAATCGGCCTTCTTTCGTCTTCCTGCGCGCACGTCGGCGAGATACGGCCACTGCCAGGCGACGGCGGCGGAAATGAATATGATCACGTATGCGGCGAGCGCGCCGAAGATCCATGGTTTCAGCGTATCGATCGACGACAGGAACGACGACTGTTCGTTGTTGACGAATTTGACTGTGCCGTTGGCGTTTTGGGAGGCCAGTTCCTGTGGGATGCCGTCGGCGACCTTCGCCCAGTAGGAGAATTCGGCGTAGCTGATCCAGCGGTGCGTCGGCGTGGAGTATTTCGGTTCGCAGGTGGTCATGGTCAGCATGCGTTTGGTCGGTGCTGCGCCGGGGTTTTCGGGGTTGGCCGCCACCACTTCGGTCTGTGTCGGCAGCACGATTTTGTAGCTGGTGTAGTGGTACACGTACCAGTAATCCTGCGTGCGGACGATGATCGGGTCGCCTTCCTGCAGTTTGTCGACGTCGCCGAGCGGCTGCCCGTAGCCGTTGCGGTGGCCGGCGAAGGCGAAGTTGCCGACCTGGCCGGGCATCTGCGAATCCGTGTAGTGGCCGAGGCCGTGCTTGTTGAGCTGTGTCAGGTCCGTGCCTTCCACCAGGTTGCGCTGCCATTGGCTGCCGAATCGCGGTATGTAGATTTGGGCGATGAGTTCGCCTTCCGTGGCGCTTTGCGGCTGTACAGGCGGGTCACCCTGCTGTGCCTTCGCCACGGTGACGTTGCCGGACTTTCCTGGATCGGACCAGGATACGGATTGGCGGGTTTCGATCTGGTTATGCTCCGACTGCACGCCCGTCCACCACATCTGCCATGCGATGTACAGCGCGCAGATGGCGGCGGCGGTCAGCATGAGTTCGGCGAGGATGCCGAGTATCGTCCACAGCGCGCTTTTGGTGCGTCCGCCACGGCTTGCCACATGTTTCATCGATTGTTATTTCCCCTCTTGCGAGTCGCCGTTCTTGTCGTTTTCGAGCGCTTTCGCATACTGCAACGGCTGCTGCAACGCGTCGGTCGCGTCGAAATGCAGTTTCGTTTTCTCGTCGACCTGCCATCCCAGGCCGAACGCGCTCACGTACTGCTTGTAGATGGACACTTCCTCGGAATCGTCGAGCGCTTTTCTCATGCCCTCCACTGGTCCGATCGCCGAGATTTTGAACGGCGGCGAATACTTCTTGCCTTGCAGCAGCAGCACGTTGCCGGAGCAGCGTACGGCGGAGTTGAACAATACGCGCTGGTCCATGATCTGCATGGATTCGGCGCCTCCCGCCCACAGCGCGTTGACCACGGCTTCGATGTCCTGCTGGTGCACCACGTAATCGTTGATGTTGGCGCTGGATCCGTTGGCGTCGACCATGTTCTCCCATAGCGGCGAATCGTCGAGCGTCACCACCAGTCCCGGGCCTTCCACGGCGGGGAGCATGGTGCCGTTGCCGGCGCTTTCGCTGTCTTGCGATCCGTCGGCGTTCTGGCTGTCGAGTGTTTTGCTCAGATCGTTGACTCTGGTGCTCAGCGCATCGATTTCGGACCGTAGCGAGTTCACTTTTTTCACGCGCTGTTCCACGAGTTCGGCGGTATCGTTGCTCACCACCACGGAACGGTTGACGCGCAGGTTGGTGGACAGCAGGAATCCGGAGAACAGCAGCACGAGGAACGCCGCGACGCCGGCCGCCTTCGACCGTTTCGCGCTGTGCTTTCCGGTATGCTTCGCCATACGCGCCTTTCCAAACCTGCCTGAATCCGCCGGGTTTCACTGAACAATTGTCCTGATTTTGAACAGTTTTACGCCGTGAGTTCGCTGCTTTCGAGTCTACCCACTATTATGACTTTTAGCCTATTAAAGGAGACTATGCTGATGGCTGACGAAGAGCTGCACGAAACCACCGCGGATGACCAGAAGGATCTGCAGTCCGCCGACGACACCGCTGCCGTCGAGGAAATCACCGAAGATGTCGTCGACAAGACTTCCGTTGACGAGGACCAGTCCGACGATGACGATCTCGATATTCCTATGGACCGTGTCGAAGCGGTGCTGAACGCCACCGTTGATAAGGATTCGCTGTCACCGCAGATGCAACGCATGATGAACCGTCAGGCGGAGAACACCCGCCGTGTGGAGGAAAGCATCAAGGGCACCAAGTCCAACCCGCGCTGGTTCGTGCCGCTGTTCTGCGCGCTGATGATCATCGGTCTGGTGTGGGCCGTGGTCTACTACCTGACCACCGATTATCCGATTCCGCACATCGGCGCTTGGAACCTGGCCATCGCGTTCGCAATCATCATGGTCGGTTTCATTATGACCATGTGGTGGCGCTGAGTCGGTTTTCTCCGTTTCACCTATCCCATCGAAGCTTATGTAAGAGACGCCGGGTCCATTGCGATCCGGCGTCTCTTTTATCCGCTTCAACCACTTTACTTACCGCGTCTGCATCGCCCCGCTTCAGCTTTAGGAAAAGCGGTTTCCTGTCGAGTGGAAAGCCGCCGCTTACCCGCCGATTATCTGCTGATTTTTGCCGTCCGAATCAGCACGTGGTCGCCGCCTTGCATGGTGGTGCCGAACAGGTAGGCGTCGCCGCCGTCGGCGAGCTTGAGTTTCTTGCGCAATTGCGGCGCGGTGAGTGGGAAATTACGCACGGCGATGTTGGCACGGTCCAAGCCGGACAGCAATCGCTTCAACTCCTTCTTACCCATACCGCCGATCGTTTCAATCGCAAAACCGCGCCCCGGAAAACCATCGACCGGCTCGTCCGATACGAACAGGTGGCTGCTCGGGCCGATTTGCACCGCCCCGAATCGCGCTTCCACCACGTCGAAGCAGCCGGCCTTCATGATCGACGCGTTCGGCTCGTACAGGTAGCGCAGCTCGTGCGGCAGCGGCGCGTCCCCGATGCGCAGGCCGCGCGTATAGGCGGCCGCATCGTAGTCGAGCCGCTGATCGTCGTTCACGCAGTACACGTGCGGCGCACGCGTGTCTGCCGCTGCGGCATCGGACGTTGCCCCGGCAGCCTTGCCGTCCAGCACCAGCAGCAGTTCCTTGCATTCGTTGCCGGTGGAGACGATGTGCACTTCGGCCACAGTGCCCGCGAAATCGTCGACCGCCTTGCGCCAGTCGAGCATCGGCGACAGTTTGATCATCACATATCGTGCCTTAGCCAGCAGCAGATCGCGCAGCGCCAGCACGTCGGGCGTGCAGTCCTCGATCGCGTAGGTGCGGGCGCCGTGCTCGTCGCGGCGGGCCGGGTCGATGTAGATCAGCTGCGCCGGCTCCATCGCACGTAGGTATTCGACGCCGTCGCCGCACACCACCTGTGCTTGCGTGAGGCCCAGCGCCGCCATATTGTGCGCGGCCAGTTCGCATAGATGCGATTGGCGTTCCACGTACGTGGCGTGACCGAATCCGCGGGCGAGATATGAGAAATCGACGCCGAATCCGCCTGTCAGGTCCGTCATGGTCGCGTCGTTGGCCGTCTGTCCCGCCGATTGCGGCAGAGATCGCAACAGACGCCGGGCGATTTCGGCCTTGTATTGCGCTGTGAACTGCGATGAGCACTGTTCCATGGAAATATGCGCGGGATAGACGATATCCGCGCAGGCGGCCCATTGCGGCAGTTTGTTGCGGGCGATTTGCCAGCCCGCGATCTGGTCGAGCGCGGCCGGCAGGTCGAGGTCCGCCGTCCGTTTGGTTTTGAGCGCCAGGTCACGCACGTCTTCATTGCGATGCGTCTCGGCGAAGGCGCGCGTCACGTCGTTGAGCAGTGGTCCGTCACTCATGGTTCCTCTCCCCTTCTTCGCAAGTATCTGCCATGTCGCACGCATATCGTCGCACGCGTATCCTGCGTCCGTGGCGCATCGGTATTGCGTCCTTGTCGATTGCCTTCGTCATCTTATCTTTCCTGTGGATAACAAGTGGACAAATGTGGATGAATGTGGATAACGCCCATATTTTGTGCCTGAGTCAACGTCGCACCACGAAATATCGGCGGCGATTTTCCTCATTTTTGTGGAGTGTGGATATCGGTTATCCACAATTTTCACATAGGAAATTCCTTATGTTCCGCCATTTTGTGAATATCCTTGTGGATAATCCACCACGTTATCCCCGACTTACCCACAGGTTTGACCTCACTTATCCACAAAGTTATCCACGGATGTGGAAAACTACATGTGCGTAGTTCCCGCATTACTGGTACAGAAGTGACATATGCATCAGCGGATTGCCGGCGTTGCATCCCACGATGATCGCCACGACCACCACGAACACCATGATGCCGTACACCGTGGTGCGCCACGTCAGGCTTTTGCCGCGGAACGCATGCAGGCCGGTGACCAGCAGCCACGCAAGCACGCCGCCGACGATGAATCCGCCGACATGCGCCTGCCATGCAATGCCCGGCGTGATCACCGGCATCAGGAAGTTGATCAGCATCCAAATCAGCATCGAACGAATATCGATGCCTATTCTCCTGTACACCACCAGAATCGCGGCGAACAGGCCGAACAGCGCGCCGGACGCGCCATATGCGGCGGTCATCCATCCCGACGGCGAGCACACGGCCCACACCATCAGTCCGGCGCCGCCGCCCAATCCGGACAGCAGGTACAGCGCAAGATACGGCCAATGCCCCATCATGCGTTCCAGCACGGGCCCCACGCACCACAAAGTAAGCATGTTGAACAGGATGTGCCACAGCGAGGTCGGCTGGTGCAGGAACATCGAGGTGATGAAGGTCCACGGGTGCCGGACGGCCGTGGCGGGCAGCAGCATGCCGGCGTTCACGAACGCGTTGCCGCCTTCGGGCCAGACGAGGAAGAGAACCGCTTCGATGGCCCACACCACGATGCAGATCGCCATGATGGCGGTGGTGATGACCGGGTCGCCGTTGCGCCACCGGTATCGCAGCGATCGGGCGGAGAACAGATCCTTGAACGATGGGGAATCGGGAAACAGACTGAATCGTTGGTATGCCATAGCTCAACACTACCGGCACATGCGGTATTTTCCGGCGCGTAAATCCACCCAATCGACACATTCCACGAATTAAGATAGGGAACAGAGCTGGCTTGAACGAGCAGGTCAGCCAGTGTTTGGAAACCTTGAAAGGAGCCGTCATGGAGAACAAGTCTTCTAACGGTTGGAAGTTCTTCGCACTGCTCTTCGGAGCTTTGCTTGCTGGCGTCGTCGGTCTGTACATCTACAAGCAGCAGAATCCCGACTATGACCCGTGGGAGGAACCGTGGGAGAACAGCTCCTCGCCGGTCGACCTGGGCCTGACCAAGGACGCCGAGCCGGAAGCCGACGCCACTGCCGCCGCTCCTGCCGCTGAGCCGGAAGCCGCCTGATTTCGCCTTTCCCGGCACACCTATGCCGCGTTGGGTTTGTTGCTTCGCCCTGTATCTTGCGATACAGGGTTTTTCTTTTGCTTTTTGCGATTGCGATTGGCTTGCGGCCTTCCGTCGTACTGTCGCTGTATTGCCACGTTCGTCCGGCACATACGTTCGGGCACTACCGGCATACGCAATCGGACATGCGAAAAACATACGAAAAGGCCCTTGGGCAATCCCAAGGGCCTTCGTCGTCATCACTTATCCGCCCATTGCGAAACGGACGGAGCGGAAGCGATCATGCGTGCGTCGGCGATGCCGGCGACGTTTCATGACCGCTTCATAATCACTTGAGCGGACCGGTGTGCCAGATGCGCTCGAGGTAATCCTCGATGGAGCGGTCGGAGCTGAAGTAGCCGGAGTTGGCCACGTTGAGCACGGCCATGCGGCTCCACTTCATCGGATCGCGGTAGGTTTCCTCGATCTGGGCCTGGATGTCCATGTACGCGCGGAAGTCGGCGAGCGTCATGAAGTAATCCTTGTTCAGCCAATCGTTGACGAGGTCCTTGTAGGTGTCCTTGTCGCCGTCGGAGAAGGTGCCGTCGGCAACCATATCGATGGCGGCCTTGAGCTGCGGGTCCTTCTCGTAGTACTCGCGGGACATGCCCTTGGTGTCGTAGCCCTTGGCGTACAGCTCGGAGACTTCCGGCTCGGTCATGCCGAACAGGAAGAAGTTCTCGGCGCCCACGCGCTCACGGATCTCGACGTTGGCGCCATCGAGGGTGCCGACGGTCAGAGCGCCGTTGAGGGCGAACTTCATGTTGCCGGTGCCGGAGGCTTCCTTGCCGGCCTGGGAGATCTGCTCGTCGAGGTCGGTGGCCGGGATGAGGTTCATGGCCAGCTCGATGTTGTAGTTCCACGGGAAGTAGACGTTCAGCTTGCCCTTGACGTCCGGGTCGTTGTTGATGACGCGGGCGACGTTGTTGATCAGCTGGATGGTCTGCTTGGCCAGGTAGTAGCCCGGAGCGGCCTTGGCGCCGAACACGATGGTGCGCGGCATGATGTCGTCGGCGGAGACCTTGCCGGACTTGATGTCGGCGTAGTCGGCGATGACGGACAGGATCTTCAGGGCCTGGCGCTTGTACTCGTGCAGACGCTTGACCATGGTGTTGATCATGGTGTTCGGGTCGATGTCGAAGCCGTACTTGCGCTTGGCGAAGTTGGAGAAGTCGACCTTGTTGGCCTGCTTGACGGCGGCGAACTTCTTGACGAACTCGTCATCGTCGGCCAGCGGGATGAGGCCCTTGAGCAGCTCGAGGTCGGACAGCCACTTGTCGGTGCCGAGGCCCTCGGTGATGACGTCGGACAGACGCGGGTTGGCCAGCTTGATGAAGCGGCGAGGGGTCACGCCGTTGGTCACGTTGGTGAACTTGTCCGGGTAGACGTCGGAGAAGTTCTTCAGAGTGACGTCCTTGAGCAGCTGGGAGTGCAGCTCGGCAACGCCGTTGACGTGGGAGCCGCCGTAGGAGGCCAGGAAGGCCATGCGCACGGAGTCGCCGGTGTAGATGGCCATGTCCTTGATGGTGGCCTCGTCAACGCCCTTGGCCTTGAGCTCGGCCTCGAACTGGTCGTTGATCTTCTCGATGATCTCGAGGTGACGCGGCAGCAGCTCGCCGATGAGCTTGGACGGCCACACTTCCAGGGCTTCCGGAAGCAGGGTGTGGCAGGTGTAGTTGAAGGTCTTGTTGGTGATCTTCCAAGCGGTGTCCCAATCGTAGCCGTACTCGTCCATGAGGACGCGCATGAGCTCCGGGATGCCGATGACCGGGTGGGTGTCGTTGAGCTGGAAGGTGATCTTGTCCGCGAAGGTGGTCAGATCCGGCTTGTCCTGGCCCGGGTAGAAGACGCGGATGGCGTCGTGGATGGAGGCGGACACGAAGAAGTACTGCTGCTCGAGGCGCAGAGCCTTGCCCTGCGGGGTGGAGTCTTCCGGATACAGGATCTTGGAGATGTTCTCAGCCTCGACCTGCGGCTTGACGGCGTCCAGATACTCGGACTTGTTGAAGGTGAGCAGATCGAACTCGTCGTAGCTCTTGGCGGTCCACAGACGCAGGGTGTTCACACGGCCGGAGGCGTAGCCCGGAACCATGTAGTCGACCGGGACGGCGCGCACGGACCAAGCCGGCTTCCAGACCTTCTTGCCGTTCTCCTCGACGACTTCGCCGCCGAAGGAGACCTTCTGGTCGCGGTTGTAGTCGATGTGGCCCCACGGCTCCTCGTTGGCCAGCCAGTAATCCGGGGTTTCGATCTGCTTGCCGTTCTCGTCGAATTCCTGCTTGAAGATGCCGTACTTGTACTGGATGCCGTAGCCGAACGCCGGCACGCCGAGGGAGGCAAGGGAGTCGATGAAGCAGGCGGCCAGACGGCCCAGACCACCATTGCCGAGGCCCGGCTCGTATTCGGCGTCGATGATTTCCTGGGCGGAGAATCCGAGGTCCTTGACGGCCTTGTTGAACTGGTCGGTCAGGCCGGCGTTGAGCAGCGCGTTCTCGAGCTGCTTGCCCATGAGGAACTCAGCGGACAGGTAGCCCACGGCCTTGGTGTTGCCGTTGACCATGTCGGCCTGGGTCTTCATCCAGGAATCCACGAGATGGCGACGCACTGCGGCGGACGCGGCGACGTACACATCAGCCGGCTTGGCCTGCTCGACGGTGACGCCCTGGGTGTACTTCAGCTGCTCACGAATCTCGTCAGCGAACTGTTCCGCGGTGACCGCGGACTTCGGTGCGGTAATTTCAGTCATTGATTGACTCCCTTTGACGGATACTCTCCAGGAACATTATGCCTTACTTCAGCGTCCTTGCATTTGCGGCCGCATGAACACTAAGTAACATCATGCATACGTTCTCATGTACAGCATACTACGTAATCATAAAAAGACGAAATTCCCAGCAATCGTAAGCCGGCATTCGTTTGCAAAAAACATTGCAAAAACTGCAAACGCAACGTATGGCGCCCATTAAGCGAGGGCACCACAATCGCAGGAAAATCGCCCCTCAAACCCCTATTTAGTTACGACTACATCGTTTGCAAAGTTCCATCATAGTCGTTTGCGGGCTGCACAATACCGGTATGGCTGTCATACGAGAACAAGACTTGAGCAAAGGACGCGCCGCCTTCGAACAGTGGCAGGACGCGGCGCACAACATTTTCAGCGAGCAGCTGCCGGCCGATGACGACGCCGCTTTCGATTTCCGGCTCAACTTCTCGCCGCGTCTGCCGCGCCAGCTGTGGGCGATGGCGGTGCGCTACTCGCTATACCTGCTGGAAAAGAAGGCGCCGGGCGAAGGCGTGGAGGTGCGCGTGGCACCGTGGGGCGCCATCAAGATCCTCGACGGGCCGGCGTCCGATCCGCACAATCTCACGCCGCCGGACGTCATCGAACTGGACCCCGACGTGTGGATGAGGCTCGCCACCGGCATCACCAGCTGGGACGAGGAAAAGGACGCCGGGCGCATCACCGCCGTCGGCGAACGCGACGATCTGAGCGGGTTGCTGCCGCTGGCATAGGAATAGGTCGCGGCGCGGCGCGACCGGCGATGGTTTGCGGGACGAGCACGACAATCGCCCGACAATCGCAATCAAAATAATAAAAAATGGCCCGCGGTCGAAACCACGGGCCATTCGTTGAAAAAATCTGTGCAGTCAGTCCTGCTTCTTCGGCTTCAGCGCGCTGGGCACCGGCATCGGGATGGGCTTGTGAGGCTTCGACGCGGCCTTTGCCGCCGGAAACTCGCCACTCGTGGCCTTCGCCGCGGCTTCCGCGGCCCACTTGGCGTATTCGTCAAGGTCATCGGCGGAATCGGAAGACGTTTGGCCGTCCCCAACGGTCTCATCTTCGGCGTCCACATCGTGAGAATACTTGGCTTCGATATCGGCAAACGGGTCGAAGGAACCAGAACCGGGCTCCTGCGCACCGAGCTCCTTGGCAAGCTCATCGTAATCGGTGTCGGTGGTCAGGTACTTGAGCTTTCGGGCTATTTTCTGCTGTTTGGCTTTCTGACGTCCGCGGCCCATCTGACCCCCTGAAATTACTGTGCTATCAATTCATCAAACAAGAGAGTACCACTTATTGCGCATTATTTCGTTGTCGGCTCAGACTTTTACGATAAAATCGTTGATTTTCTTAAGAAAAGGACACGTATGACGGACGAAACCCAGGAGCAGCAGATCACTGCTGTCGGCAATGAAATGAGCGCCAGCTTCCTCGCCGCAAAGAAGCGTTCGAACGCGACGCTGGCCAAGCTGGAGGAGCATCCGGAGAAGTTCACCATGCTCACCGGCGACCGTCCGACCGGCCGTCTGCACCTCGGCCACTACTTCGGCTCCATCCGCGAGCGCGTGGCCATGCAGAACCGTGGTGTGAACTCGAACATCATCATCGCCGACTACCAGGTGATCACCGACCGCGACACCACCGAGCACATCGAGGACAATGTGCTCAACCTGGTGCTCGACTACATGGCCGCCGGCATCGACCCGAACAAGACCATGATCTTTACCCATTCCGCCGTTCCGGCCGAGAACCAGCTCATGCTGCCGTTCCTATCCCTGGTCACGGAGGCCGAGCTGCACCGCAACCCGACCGTGAAGTCCGAAATGGAGGCTTCCGGCCATGCGCTGACCGGCCTGCTGCTCACCTACCCGGTGCATCAGGCTTGCGACATCCTGTTCTGCAAGGCCAACGTGGTGCCGATCGGCAAGGACAACCTGCCGCACGTCGAAATCACCCGCACCATCGCACGCCGCTTCAACGAGCGCTACGCGAAGAAGAACCCGGTGTTCCCGGAGCCGAGCGCCATCCTGTCCGAAGCGCCGGAGATTCCGGGTCTTGACGGCCGCAAGATGAGCAAGTCCTACGGCAACTCCATCATGCTGGGCGCCACCGCGGAGGAGACCGCCAAGCTCATCAAGAAGAGCCCGACCGATTCCGAGCGCCGCATCACCTTCGACCCGATTGCCCGCCCGCAGGTCTCCGCGCTACTGACCACCGCCGGTCTGGTGACCGGCCGCGATCCGAAGGACATCGCCGAGGAAATCGGCGACTCCGGTGCAGGCGCGCTGAAGAAGTACGTGATCGAATCCGTGAACGAGTTCCTGGCCCCGCACCGCGAGCGCCGCGCCGAATTGGCCAAGGATATGGATTCCATCCGCGACATCCTGCATGACGGCAACAAGCGCGCGAACGAAATCGCCAATGAGACGCTGCAGCAGGTGCGCGACGCCATGGGCATGCGCTACTAAGTTTGCAATCGGCATCCTGACGCGTTAGCGGATTGGCCGTGTTCCTCCGGGAGCACGGCCAATCCGCTTATTCATGGCAGATTCAGAGGCTACCGTTCTGCTAGGTGGCTTATTTGTGGCATGGAAAACGGGAAACCCCGTGTATGTCCGTCGGAATTCCAATGGACATACACGGGGTTTCCTGAATCAGGTGCCACAAACAAGCCACTTGACATTTCCCTGTTGTCGGAATCTGCCATAAACAAGCGACACGGCACCAAAGGCCGACCTTCGGCGTTGCAGGAGGTGCAACACCCACCGCGGGGCGATTCAGATCTGCGAGCGCTTCTCCCCTGCGGCGATTTCTGCGGCCACAAGGTCGTCGTCCACGTGGCGGTCGTCCGGATCGTCGAGATAGTGGTCGAATTCGTGCAGCACTTCCGCGCTTGGCGCGGGCGTAAGCAGCGAGACCACCACGATGAACAGCAGCGAGACGATGAACGCCGGCAGCAGCTCGTAGATGGCGAAGATGCCACCGAGCGGCTTGACGAGGTTGTGCCAGATGAGCACGGTGGCCGTGCCGGACAGCATGCCCGCGATCGCGCCGTACTTGTTGGTGCGCCTCCAGTACAGCGAGGTGAGCATCAGCGGTCCGAAGGATGCGCCGAGGCCGGCCCACGCGTACGAGACCACTTGGAAGATCGAGGAGTTCTGGTCGAACGCCACCACGATGCCGAAGATGAACATGACGAGCAGCGTGATGCGCGCCACCATCATCACCTGGCGGTCGGTGGCCTTGCGGTGCAGCAGTCCGCGGAAGATGTTCTCGCCGACGGCCGAGGCGCCGATGATCATGTACGAGGACGAGGAGCTCATGGACGCGGCGAAGATGCCGGACACGACGATGCCGCACATGAAGCTCGGCAGCAGCGCCTGCGACACCACGATGAAGATGTTCTCCGCGGCCGCCTGCGTGGCGAACTGCGTCGGCATCATGGCACGGCCGACCAGGCCGATGCACACGCCGCACGCCAGCGAGATCACGCACCACGTGGTTGCGATGATGCGGGATTTCTTGATTTCCTCGGAACTGCGGATGGACAGGAACCGCACGAGCACCTGCGGCATGCCGAAGTAGCCCAGGCCCCACGCGAGCATGGAGATGATGGTGATGATGCCGTAGTCGGCGGGCGCGCCGAACATGGCCTGTCCGGCCTTGACGATCTGCTCGCCGGCGTCGTTGAGGATCGGCGTGGCCACATGCGTGCCGTCGAGGAATCCCGGAATGCCCTTGAGGAAGGCGACGGTGTTGTCGATGCCGCCGGCGGACGCCACGGAGCCGATGAACACCACGGCCAGCGCGAAGAACATGAGCAGGCCCTGGATGAAGTCGGTCACGACCACGGACAGATAGCCGCCGATGATGGTGTACGCGAACACGATGGCGGCGCCGATCACCATGGTCAGGTGGTAGTCCCAGCCGAACAGCGTGGAGAAGAGTTTGCCGACGGTCACGAAGCAGCTGCCGACGTACACGCAGAAGAATACGAGGATGATGAGCGCAGCGATGGTGGATACGATATTGCGATCGTCATGGAAGCGCTTGGAGAAGAAGTCGGGAATGGTGATCGCGTCGCCGGCCACCACGGAGTAGCGGCGCAGACGGCGTGCGACGAGTTTCCAGTTGAGGTAAGTACCAAGCGCCAGACCGATGGCCGTCCACATTGGGTCGGCCGCGCCGGTGAAGTAGGCGACGCCCGGCAGGCCCATAAGCAGCCAGCCGCTCATGTCGGAGGCTTCCGCGCTCAATGCCGTCAGCCACGGTCCGACGCCACGCCCACCCGCGAAATACTGTTTGGTGGAGGAATTGGACCTCTTGGAGTAGACGAAGCCGATGGTCAGCATGGCCGCGAAGTACAAGACCATGGCCAGCAGCACCCAGAAATCTTTGGTTACCAAGTGTTTTTACCCTTCTGCAGGTTATTAAATGTCGTAGCGCCAGGATTTATCGGTCACTACTCGTGCCATCGCCAGGCCGATCGGCAGGCAGATGATCACCATGAACGCACGGAACGCCCAATCGAGCGCGTTCAGCGTATCGAACTGGCCGAGGTGGAACATGGCCTGGTACATATACAAACCGGGCACCATGATCACAATAGACGGAACCGTCAGGCAGATGCGCGGATATCCCAAATGCGGAGCAAGCAGGCCGTGACGCACCGCCGAACGCCATGCGGAGGCGAGCAGGCCGGCAAGGAACGCGCCGATGAACGCGCCGGCTTCCGCGGGCACGCCCAAGTCGACGATTTCCAATCGCAAAGTATCGGTGATGGCGCCGATGGTGGCGGCGACGAGGCACATGCGCTGCGGGGAATTGAACATCACGGAGAAGCCCCACACACCGATGAACGCGAACAGCATGCGCAGCAGGCAGTTGATGACGGGGTTCAGTCCGAGCGGCTCGAATCCCTGCGGATTCAGGTGCACGATCGAAGCGACCATCCAGCCTGCCAACGTGGCCATCAGAATGATGCACAGCACGTAGGTGAGTCGTTGCACGCCTGATGGGAAGTCGATTTTCGCCATGTCAAGTCCGCCGGTTATCAGCGGGAATCCGGGGATGACGAACAGCATCGCGCCGATATACGCGGTGTCGTGCTGCAAGGCGATCGGATCGAACAGGCCAATCAGTCGCAGCATGCCGGTGCATGCCAGCGCGGCGACGGCCACGCAGACGAACGTCACGAAGAATTGGTTGAGATGGTGGGCGAACAGGCGGCGACGCAGCCAGTGGCCGAGGCCGGCGCCGACGAACGCGCCGATCATGTCGTACGGGCCGCCGCCGAGCAGGAACACGAAGGATGCGCAGGCGCAGGCGGACGCGAGTCCCGCGAAGGCCGGCGAATACAGCGGTTTGCGACGTTCGATCATGTCGAGTCGCTCGTGCGCCTGCCGTACGGTGACGCCTTGCGATTCGCCCGCGGCTTTCCCGATATGGTCGAAATGCTCGGCATATTCCTTCGGCGGTTTGCAGTTGCGGTTCTTACGCGGCTTTTCCGCGACCGAATCGCCATTGCTACGTCCGGCCGCGGCCGCCGCCTCGATATCGCGCATGTGCAGCGGACGTGCGGTGGAATCGCCTTCCTGCGCGCGTTCCGTGACCATTTCCAGCGCGTCGAGCACGGGATCGTCGGAACCTTCCTGGTTCTGCTCGGCCTTCTGCCGTTCCTTAAGCTGCTTGGACAGTTCCGCCGACACCTGCGAAGCGTCGCGCTTGTCAAGATGCTGCATCAGCCCTTCGGAAACGTCGGATTGGCTGTGGTACATCGAGCCTTTGCCGAGGTTGACGTTGAACCAGTCGGCGAAATGTTCGAGCAGCCAGATGCGCTCGGTGTTGACGCCAGTTGTGGGTAGGTCGACGACTTCGGTGATGCGGTCCTTGCCGTCCGTGCAGGATGCCTCGATGTCGGTGAGGTTCACGTCGGCGCGCACGTGCACGCCTAACGGATAGGCGATGCGGTGCATCATTTCGCGGACGCGGAAGCTTCCCGTTCCGGCGCCAAGGTCGAGCATGCCGACACGGACGATCACGCTGGCTTTCGCCGCGATGCCGGCTTCGGTTACCGGCTTGTCCCAATCGCGTTCGATGTCTTCCATATCGAGCGGGATGGAGTGGGTGTGGAATTTGCTGACCGCCTTCGCGCTGCTGTCAACGCGTTCGGCGTTCTCATCATGTTCATGTAGTGCGCTCACACTATTCAGGTCTAACGTGTGGACTGGTCGGGAAATTTTACGACGCCCCATCGGTTTCATGTTCCGGACAGTCGATGTCCACAATGCGAACTTTTCCGACTTTTTCGTAACCAAACTGTCGATTTGCCGCGCTTACAATGGGCACGCATTACCCACCAAGCTTAGGGCTGTGGGCTCGCAACAGACGGCCAAAACAATCGCGGAGGTGCCGCGAAGGACCGACAGACCGAGCAACCCGATGGTTTGGAGAAGGAGGTCTGATGACAACAGAAAACGAACAGATCACGCCTGCCGACGCAGCTATCGTCTCGTCCGGCACCGGCACCAAGGGTCCCGAGGAGCGTGATCTTCCCGCTTCCCTTAAAGATGAAATGGATCTGTGCTTGCAGATTCTTCGCGAGGTGCTCGGCGAATTCGATGAAAAGCTGTTGGCCAAGTTCGACGAAGTGCGCGAACACGCGCTGAACGCCAGCGCCGAACGCTTCTCCGGCATTCTGACGGATACGAATCCTGATCAGGATGACCTGCAGAAGGTCGTCGACATCATCGACCAGACGGATGTGCATGAGGCACAGCTGCTGGCCCGTGCCTTCACCACCTACTTCCATCTGGCCAATCTGTGCGAGGAGAACTACCGTGTCTCCGTACTGCACAGCCGTGAGGCCGCCGTGGATGACGCCCAGGCCGTCGACCCGGTGAACGAAATGACCTGCGCCTACCACCAGCTCATCAATGAGATGGGGCCGGCCAAGGCCAAGGAACTGCTCGACCAGCTCGAGTTCCACCCGGTGTTCACCGCGCATCCGACCGAAGCCCGCCGTAAGGCTGTGGAAGGCAAGATCCGCCGCATCTCCCAGCTGCTCGAGGCGCATAAGCTGCTCGGCGGCTCGGACAAGAAGGAAAACTCCCGTCGACTCTTCAACGAGATCGACGCGCTGTTCCGCACCTCCCCGATCGCGCTGAAGAAGCCGACTCCTGTCGAGGAAGCCGACACCATTCTTGACATTTTCGACAACACGCTGTTCTACACCATTCCGCAGGTCTACCGTCGTTTCGACGACTGGGTCCTCGGAGACAAGGCCGGCCTCGTGCCGCCGGTGTGCCCGGCGTTCTTCCATCCGGGAAGCTGGATCGGTTCCGACCGTGACGGCAACCCGAACGTCACCGCCAAGGTGAGCCGTCAGGTGGCCCGCAAGTTCAGCGACCATGTGCTGGGCGCGCTGGAGATCGAAACCCGCCGCGTCGGCAAGAACCTGACGATGGAGGCCGAGACCACCCCGCCGAGCGCCGAGCTCAAGTCCCTGTGGAACCACCAGAAGGAAATGAGCGAGCGTCTGACCGACAAGGCCGCGCTGATCTCCACCAAGGAGCTGCACCGCGCCGTCATGCTGGTCATGGCAGACCGTCTGAAGGCCACCATCGACCGCGACGCCGACCTCATGTACCACTCCTGCGAGGACTACATCGCCGATCTGAAGACCGTGCAGCGTTCCCTCGCCGAAGCCAACGCCAAGCGTTCCGCCTACGGTCCGCTGCAGGACCTTATCTGGCAGGCCGAGACCTTCGGCTTCCACATGGTGGAGATGGAGTTCCGGCAGCATTCCGTCGTGCATTCCCGCGCTCTGGAGGACATCCGCGAGCATGGCCTGCACGGTGAGCGTGGCGAGCTGCAGCCGATGACCCACGAGGTGCTCGACACCTTCCGCGCGCTCGGTTCCATCCAGAAGCGCAATGGCATCAAGGCCGCCCGCCGTTACATCATCTCCTTCACCAAGAGCGCCCAGAACATCAAGGACGTGTACGAACTGAACCGTCTGGCGTTCTCCCACCCCGAGGATGTTCCGACCATCGACGTGATTCCGCTGTTCGAGCAGCTTGAGGATCTGCAGAACTCGGTGGACGTGCTCGAGGAAATGATCAAGATCCCGGAGGTCCAGGCTCGTCTGAAGGCCACCGGCGGCAAGATGGAAGTCATGCTCGGCTACTCCGACTCCTCGAAGGACGCCGGCCCGACCTCCGCCACCCTTGCCCTGCACTCCGCGCAGGAGCGCATCGCCAAGTGGGCCGAATCGCACGACATCGACCTGACCCTGTTCCATGGCCGCGGCGGCGCCGTCGGTCGTGGCGGCGGCCCGGCCAACCGCGCCGTGCTCGCGCAGCCGGTCGGCTCCGTGAAGTGCCGTTTCAAGCTCACCGAGCAGGGCGAGGTCATCTTCGCACGCTATGGCAACCCGGTGCTGGCAATCCGCCACGTGGAGTCCGTCGCAGCCGCAACGCTGCTGCAGTCCGCTCCGAGCGTGGAGAAGCGCAACACGGATATGACCAAGAAGTACGCCGACATGGCCAGCAAGCTCGACGAGGCCGCGCACAACCGCTTCCTCGACCTGCTGAACACCGACGGCTTCGCACCGTGGTTCTCCACCGTCACGCCGCTGACCGAAATCGGCCTGCTGCCGATCGGCTCCCGTCCGGCGAAGCGTGGTCTGGGCGCCAAGTCCCTCGACGATCTGCGCACCATTCCGTGGATCTTCTCCTGGGCCCAGGCCCGCATCAACCTGGCCGCATGGTACGGCCTCGGCACCGCGTGCGAGCAGTTCGGCGACCTGAACACCTTGCGTCAGGCGTACGAGGAGTGGCCGCTGTTCTCCACGTTCATCGACAACATCGAAATGTCGCTGGCCAAGACCGACGAGCGCATCGCCAAGATGTACCTCGCCCTCGGCGACCGTGAGGACCTCAACAAGAAGGTCCTCGACGAGATGGAGCTCACCCGCAAGTGGGTGCTCAAGATCGTCGGCGACGAATGGCCGCTGCAGCACCGCCACGTGCTCGGCCAGGCCATCCGCATCCGCTCGCCGTACGTGGACGCACTGTCCGTCACCCAGGTGCTCGCCCTCGGCTCGCTGCGCAAGCGCGTGGACAAGGAAGAGCTCACGCACGGCCAGAAGGAGAACTACACCTATCTGATCCTGTGCACCGTTTCGGGCGTCGCCGCAGGCCTGCAGAACACGGGCTGATCTTCGGATGACCGATTGACAAAAGCGAGCGGGGAGGTTCCGTGCCGATCGACGGCGCGGGCCTCCCCGTTCGCGTCGCACGGCCCTAGACTGGCCGGCGACGGCGCGCATAGAACGGGCGCGCTGGCCGAGTGACAGACTCGGATGATCGGAGGGGACATGGACAAGCCATCGAATGAGCGCGGGAGCACCGGGCCGACGGACGGCATCAAGGCGGAGGGCGATGCCGGAAACGAACGCCACATTTGCAAAGCGAATCCGGCTATGATCGATGACATTGGGAAAAAACATGGCCTGGAAGATACGTCAGAAAATTTTTCCGGCAAGAAATATGCTTTGGCACCGAAAGCAGCTACCAAATTCCTTAAGGCGAGTAGATGCTATGTGGCTTTGGGCAAAGCCAGACGCGTGCTATGGTGGCTGGGATTACTGCTGCTTTCACCAGCACTTATTTTGTGGGCGGAATGGGGCGCCAATGGCGATGATGATACTATAATCTGCAGAGTCTTAACGTTCTCTTCCTCTTCGTGCATGAATTTAACTACGGCAACTGAGTATGTACGTAGACTTACCTTAGTATTGATTATGGGGGTAGTCTGCTGGATTGCGGCGCTTGTCATCTTTGGCGTGCGTTCATATATGCGATCTGTATATCCGGAACTTCGTGATCATTCCTCTTCCGCCTCGCATGTCCTTGTGGGAATCATATCGTTTCTCGTGCTGGTCATGGTCTTTCCCGTTCTTGTGATAACGCTACTTTCCGCTCTAATGACTCTATGACGTTTTACCAGAGGCGCATTGCGTGGAATGGCTGAATCATTCCACGCAGTGCGATCACAATCATGATTGATTAACGGTTCGGATTTTCAAGAGATTCAGCATAGGATAATGCCAATATACCAGCCTCCGCTTGACTCGGGAGTCGGTCTGCATGTGACGCAATGAGCAGTGCTTTTTTACTTCCGGATACGTTATCGAATATTCCAAGATCGATTCCATCAACGAGTTTTCGAAATGCGATGACCAGGTTGTCCGCACTTCCCTTGAACCGGGACTGATAGAACCGTTTAATTCGATTCGTCTCGCTTTGCGCGAACATGTCCCGCATAGCGGTGGACAAAGACCTTTCGGAGGAATCGCTCTGCATGGACCGCGCCAGCAACCATGCATCGCAGTCCGCGAGAACATCGCTGTAACCGAATCCCATACGGGCGTCTTGCTCGCCGAGATGAGTGTGCAGCCATGACGCCAGGTCCTCTTCCGGGGCATTCGCCAGGTAGCTTCCCCAGATCTGCAACAAATCCAGGGCCCATCCGCCCAGATCACCGAGACCATAGTCCATTGGATCGTTCGTAACGCCCCATGTCAAGTATCCCAAGGATGTGGCGGCCATATGGGCGATGTCCCGATTGGGCAGCGTGCCTTTGATGACAGGCTGTGCATCACATGCGACACCGCATGCCTGACGCGACAAGGCCAATTCACTGGGAGTAACCGACTCAGGTGTGTACGCATGCCATAGTGCCTGCGTGCCGGAACTTCCTTCCGACCAGTACTCAGGTTTGCGAAGCCACTGCAGGATGAGTTGACCGATGCTGTCCTCATAAACCGCCACCTGGGTACCCAGAGCGGCAGGGGCTTTGTGACACTCCTGCTCGGGTGTCGCCGCCGGCCTGCAGAACACGGGCTGATCCGCGGCTGTCCGACCGCTTGACGAGCGGGGAGGTTCCGTGCCGATTGACGGCGCGGGCCTCCCCGTTCGCGTCGCACGGCCCTAGACTGGCCGGCGACGGCGCGCACGGAACGGGCGCGCGGGCCGAGCGACAGACTCGGATGATCGGAGGGGGACATATGGACGCGGAAAGGGACGCGGAAAGGGACACGGACGGAACGATGGACGCGCACGAGGGGGACCACACGCCCGCGGACGGTGCCGGGACGGAGGACGAGGGCGGCAAGCCGGACACTAGGCCGGGCGACAGACTCGCGACCATCCGACGCACGCTGTGGTGGATAGGACTGGCGCTACAGCTCCCATTCGCTTTGACTCTGATCCATTTTGATACCCCTTACCTGATATTGGAGCGTATCCTATGCGCTATTCCGCCAAGACTGGCAAGCGACCCGTCATCAATCGTCGGCATTCCCGCACTTGAAACGGAATGGTGTCGAGAATTCCTGGCACTAGTCCTGGGCGCAGTTTGCTGGGTTACAGCTGGAGTAATGAGATTAGTTGCGGACAGCCCATCAAACCATGGAAAAGAAACCCTTCCTGTACGCATCTTCGCCGGAATCATCACCATCATCGTATTGATGGCCACCGGTATTACAGGACTCTTCCTCGGCATAGCGGCCTTTTAGAAGTTTCCCCGTATCTGGCAGAGGAATTCCAAATCGAAAGCACAACAGCGAATGTGTGGGCAGACGACACATCTGCCCACACATAATGCATTATGCGAGCTACCGTCTTGGCTGATCAATGAATGCAGCGAACGCCCGAGCACTCACTTCAGCTTCCTGCTTATCAGGAAGCTTGTCTGTACCGGCAGCCTTTTTTAGGATGCTTTCGCTCATTCCAATATTTGTCAAACCAAGTGCATCAAGACCGTCCGCCATTGTTGAATATGCACTCACCACATTATCTGCGCTTGATGCAAAACGTTCGTCGTAGAATCGAACGATACGATGGGTCTCACTCTGCTTAAACGTTTCACGCATAGCAGCAGAAAGAACCGTCGAACCGGATCGTTTCCTCATACTAGAAGCAATTAGCCATGCATCTGCATCCGCAAGAACGTCATCGTACCCGAATCCTTCGTCCTTCCCAAGGTGCTTATAGAGCCATGCTGCCAAGTCGGTATGCTTGCCATCACGGCGATAGGCACCCCAGATCTGCAACAAGTCGAGAGGCCAGCCACCTAAATCGCCTAGACCATATTTGGCTGGATTGTTTTCGATACCCCATGTCAGGTATCCGAGAGCAGTTGCAGCCATGTGTGCAACATCTCGAGTCGATGGCAGTTTCTCTTTAATTGAAGGCTGTGCTTCGCATACATTGGCACATACCACACGCGCCGCGTCCAAGTCGGGCGGAGTCGAAACTTCAGGAGTATATGCGTGCCACATTGCTTGTGTCCCGCTACCGCCTTCCGACCAGTATTCAGGTTTGCGGAGCCATTCCAGGATGAATTGACCGATGCTGTCCTCGTAAACCGCTACCTGGGTACCCAGAGCGGCAAGGGCTTTGCGACACTCCTGCTCCGTGACGGCGACCCATCTTAGCAGCGGATCCGTTTCTGGCGAGACGGGATCGGGATCAGGCGCAGGCACTGGCACGGCAGGCAACAGTGAAGCGCATGCTGATACCTTCCCGGAATAGGCAACACGGTCCAAATCCCAGCCCTGGCCCTTGTAATCGTCAATCTCGGTGAACTGGTCATAGCCCCAGCCGTCCGGAATAGGGAAGCCGAGATTTCCCGAGAATCCCGTCGACATGTCGGACACAAACGCGTTACTCGCGCATCCCGCACCGATGACGCGGGAACAAATATTGCGGGACGCGTAAATCCCTACTCCGTATCCACCATCAAGAGACGAACAAACCGCACGGAAGTATGGCAGGATATTGCTGGTCACCTGGTCGTCGGTCGCATCGAAGTCCACGGCGAAATAGATGTGGGTAGGCGGGATCCCGAGACGCTGCGCCGCCTCGCAGGCGGCCCTGGCATGCGCCGCGCCGTTCGCCGGGGTGAAATGCCCCAGCTTCGTGGAATACTCCTGGAAGATCGGGAAGAACCGCATGCCGCCCTTAGTGATGCGCTCGAGCTCACCCGGACGGATGGCCTTAAAGTAATCCTTGGGCGCCAACGACGACTGGCCGGGCTCGGTCAGGTAACGTCCCACGATTTCATACCCGTTTGCCTTCAACGTCGCCAACCTGGCATCGGTAATTTCGAACCTAGTGTCGCAGGCCACACACGGGCGATCAGGATCACCTTTGGATGTCAACAGGCTCATCCACGTGGTCGAATCAATAGAGCCCGTCACAGCAATGGCATAACGTTCTTGGAACGTCTTTACGATATTGGCGAACGTGCTCGTCCATACGAAGGTCGGCCCGCCCCCGATCCCATTACACGCCAAAGCCGTACTTGCGAGCCAGACCCACGACTCATTGGAGGATGCGTTATTGGACGTTATCGTTTTCAATCGAGCTTTGGTTCCGTTGCCGAAATTCCCCGTTGCCTCACTGGGCGAAAAACCTTCAAGCGACTGAAGCACCTGGATAAGAGCCGTGTTCATCTCCCTGCCGTACAGTCCATCAGTCGGAATGATGCCCGTGTATGGACGATATGCTTTGTTGATGAACTGCTGTGCCCTACGAACGGAGTCGATACCGCCATAAGAGGCCAGCAGCACGAACTGCTTCATCGAGAGCAACGCCCCCATGATCTCAACGTCTACGCTGGAATCTCCCTCTATGCCCATATCAGCCTTAAGCTTCCTGATCGCGGAACCTGTTCCGTCATAGAAATGCTGTGAGATATTACTACCCGTAGAATAGCCCTTACACCAAAGCGCCCCCTGAATGATGGAATACACGTTGGAAGTGCTCTTGTCCGTAGCGGCCTGCTGCCGCACCCCATTCGGATACCGCTGCTTGAATAACCGCTGGGTGGAAGGACCGAAGTTGTCGGCGGTGGACTGGATGCCCAATTCAATCTGCAATGCGCGAGTAAGCGCATAGATTGTCGGCCAACCAGTTCTGCCGTCCGGATTGACTTTCTTGAATCGGGGATCATTCCCGTATGTCTTGTTCAGCCACTGCTGCGTCTGCAGCACCATCTGATCAGTCATGATGTCCTCCTTCGGGACCTGTTGCTGAAGGCAGACCCAATATCTGCCCTCACCTGCACTGCCGTTTCGCCACGAGGTGTTAACCTCGGGCGTTTCATCTGGCATGGCGTCTGCGATGAACTCTGCGATTTTCGGTGTCTAACTCCAACCGAAACATAGTGTTTCCCTTACAACGACTTCCATCACACTGTGTATTGTCGCAGCGATCAGTGCGCATGTTTTCCGTCATGACACCTACAGCTTTGGCCATAGCCAAAATGTCTCCACATGCATCGAAGTCATATGACGGGCTTCCTTTCACTCTGATAACACTGAAATGAACCATTAATGCTCCTTTCTTTCACAAACTGATGATGTTGTCGTGTTCTTCGTTTCTTTGCTCTCGTCGCGAATAGCGGCACGAATTTTGCGCACAGCCGTTGAAAGCTGTTTGGACACCGCAGCTCGGGACACGCCCAGCTCTCGTGCCATATCTGATTGAGATGCCCCCTTTACCAGTACACCCCTGACGATATTGCGCTGACCTGCTGGCAGTTTTTCGATCTCCGCAAAGATAGCTTGCAAACAGTTAGCTCTTTCTCTCGCATCCTCCGCGCATAAGAGAATATCCTCAGAAGAAGCAGAACACCCCTGGGGTTCCCGCCCTGCACCAACCAAATCCTCATAGGAGCAAATAACTCCGCTGACACGGTCCGATCGATAATAAGCGTGAGCGGAACGTTCCTCCGCATTCCACAATTCCTGAAGTATCGTTTGAGGGGTACGTAGTGCAATATCACGTGGCGAACAACCCATACGGATTGCGCGCAAACATCTATCGCGTTCAACCATCGTCCGTAATTCCACTTCCGAACAGTTGTATATATCAGTTACGGACACATTACCGGCGCGCATTGCCTCATGTTTCAATGAAATTCTCATTCCAGTCTCGATCCCACCCAGTTATTGGGTCTTCGAGACCTGCTTGCATAGGCCACCACATGAGCATCCAACCTGCTGGATAAGCATGACGCGTCAGTTCAGGAGAAAACCGACGCGTCACCATGAATAAGCAGGCAGATCTCATGCATGTGATTAGTTAAAAGCCCCAGTCAGCTTCACTGCGGCACAACGGATGAACAGCCCAATGCCCTACTTCTATAACCGGTTATCGCATGACATCGAGTTGAAGAAGAAATTACGATGTGTCTGGTCTCAAATCCTTTCAATAGACGAAAGTTGCGCTTCTCTGATCCAGCTGTAAGCGGCGTATACTGGCGATATTCCAGTGTTTTACCGGCTTATTCGTCTGAATCTGGCTTCCATCGTAGGAACAGTGACCTCATGGGAAGGCGACGGATGAAGACAAATGGAGACGAGAAGGAGACTCACTTGGCCGAAACTACTGCTACCTATGCTCTGGGAGTCTTCTGTCAGCTCGTAAACCCTTATATATCTGGCGTAGACCACCACAAAAAGGGATTTATGAAGGATTTCTTCGACGCTGTATTAGAGGGCGACATTTTAAGTAATCCACCTTCCCGGCATCATCGAACCCGCAGACCCGGGAAAACCACGATTACCGCTGGGGTCTGGGCTGGAATCAACGAAACTGACCTGACTCGCTTCTATAACGGGAGCAAGAAAATCCCTTCATGGAAAGCCACCGAGTTCTATCAGCATCTGGACGTCTCAGAGGTAGAACGTCTTTGTAGCGATATTAGTGTTGACGCCCTCGCTGATTTCCAAAAGGAACTGATCAAGGCGAATATTAAAGTTTCAGATATCAGCGAACTTCCTTCCGCCACAGGGAAATGGCTTCTATCAGTCCTCAAAGCCAATGCCGATGGACGTGATATTCTCGTCGATGGCATAGGTTTTCAGCCGGAATTCGATATGTTCGAAAACTTGCCTTTGGCATCCGGCCACATCAGCAACGGCAAATTGCACCTTGGGCGGTCTTCAGTCCCTTGGAAGACTTATCCGATTCCACCGGATAAACCAGATGATCATCTTGAGAAGACATACCTCACGCAGATGCAAGCTGCCTATGCCGATCACTTGCACAAGCCAATCAACTGTTCCGACGATCTTCCTCAGACATGCCGTCCCGAATATGCCAAGCAGCGGGAATATTTTTACGATGCGGAAGGAATGCGCAGGAATCTACGGGATGTCATAGAAAATGGAGAGCAGGAATTTGACGCGCTGAAGGTGGATCTTTATGACGGAATATGCGATATATGCGCATCTGATTATGCCGATGGACTGCTGCGTATGCGAGCAACGCTATCTCAAGCAGCCGGCTTCCCATTGTCTGGCTCGGCTATAGCCCAATTCCCATCAATGATTAAGGCAGCAGAAAAGAAGGGGCTGTGTCACATGCTGGTCAATGATCATAAGCTGGAGTGGGTACAGGGGAATGCATAATTCGCTATTTAATACGACACAGGAAACAGCAACGCGATTGACATTATGCCTCCCATTGCTCTCTAGGCCTTCCACAATCGACGAGATCGCAGCCATCGACCTTACCGCCACCTATATGAAGGCATTCGGATTCGGGCAGCATAATCTTCATGGTGATGGCCCACACGCTTTAGCCGAATATGACGCCCGTCGCAAACGAGTGCAAGCAGGGTTGGCGCAACTTGTAATCATTGGAGCAGCAACCGTAGATTCCACTTGCCTGTTCTACCGCGCCACTCCGGAATGTTTTCAATATTCAGAAGCATTGCATGGCGATTATGCTACCTCCTATCGCCGGGCTGTTCAGCTGTTGGCGGAGGAAGATTATGAAGACATCATGAACCGAATAACGAAAGAGAACAACCAATTATGAGAAGCACGTGGATACGTCAGATTTCGGCAATCAGAAAAGATGGAGTGGAATCCGCCATTAATCTCACATGCGGGTTGAACTGTGTTATCGGCGCTTCGAATACCAGGAAAACCCGGATTGCAAAAACCGTAGAATTCGTCTGTGGAGGAAAAGAGACCCCCTTTACCGACAAAACTGCCTACGAAGTCGCACAGGTCACGTTCATAACCAATGACGGTGAAGTTTCGCTTAGTCGTTCGACTCGCACTCAGAACACTATTCACGTGGAATCCAGCAACCCCGCAGTTGCTTCCGGCTCTTATTCTGTTTCATCACGTTCCGGCAAATCAATCAATACGGTTCTTCTTGCCTTGTTAGGCATTGAGCCAACCCGTAGGATAGCGACGAACGAAACTTACCATACAGTTGCTTTTACATGGAATGCCGTCAGACATCTTATGCTTGTTCCCGAAGACCAAGTAGGACGTCCGCAGCCTTCCATTCTCTTTCCCAAAAGCACCACGTTAACAACTCTCACACAAAGTTTGTCCTCGCTGCTTGTCTTGGTCCAAGACGACAAAATCGACAGCTCTATGCAGACAGAAAGCGCCAGCGAACATCGTACCCGCAGAAAAGCCGTGGAACAGTTCATCCACCAGCAATTGGACGACATAGAACCCCGCATCAAACGCCTTGAAGAAATGCGCCATATCGCAACGAATGAGGGAAAAACCGTTCACACTTATTTGGAAGCCCTACGAAAAAAAGCATTGCATGTGGAGCAGCAAAGGCAAACTCTTCTCGACCAAGATGCCCGTACCATCTCACATATCTCGCAGCTTAATCAACAATATGAGCATCTTGAGGTACTTATTCGCCAGCGCAAGGTACTTATCAGTCAATATGAATCAGACGCTGCACGCCTTGATCTGCAACTACAAGCGATGAAACATGCCCGTACGCATGCCTATCCCACCACATGCCAGTTTTGCCATAGTTCCATTCACATGTCTGCGCCAACTGAACAGGACATTTTAGTCGTCTCAACAGAAATCGAACATATCCACGGCATCCAAGCGGATGTTGAAACCGATCTGGCCATCCTCGCAGACAGAGCCGATAAGGTACAACGGGAATTGCAGCTGAAGCAACAGCAGCATCGGCAAAACATGCATACGCTCGAATCTGACATTCAACCAATAGCGCAGCATATGCAACAGGATATTGAACAAATTGCCCATGCAGAGCAGTTACACGCGGAATATGCGGAACTCCTGGCGTTGCATGCCCGTTTCAACAAGGCACTTGATAACGCTGATCAGGCAACGTCGAACAATGAAAAATACAAGCCGCGCGAATGCTTCCAAGGCGATTTCTGGTATTCCATGAATAACACCATACGCAACATTCTGCGACAATGTCATTTCCCTGGTGCCGATATTGCGGATTTCAGCAAAACTTCTTTCGATGTCGAAATAGCAGGATATTCCAAAGCTGATGAACAAGGCAAAGGGTACTGCGCGTTTCTTAACAGCGTTGTTATGCTCGCATTCCATGATTATCTCAATAAACAGTCAAAGCACGCTCCAGGCTGGTTGCTTATTGATACGCCTCTGCATGGGTTCGATGAGGGGACACGGTCTACGGAAGACTCTTCCATGAAAGCTGGCTTGTTTTCCTACCTAGCGAAACAAGCGGTTTCACAGCAGATCATCATTATCGAAAACACGAATCACATGGCCGGTATTCCTCTTGATGAAAACGTCAATATCGTCGAATTTTCAAAAGACAAGCACAATGGACGATACGGATACCTGGACGGGGTTTACGATGTGTCTGACGAAAGTTAACAGCGATCCCAAACAAGTCACCTTATCGAGGAGCGAACCCGTGCAGCCGGCCTCCCCATGATTTTCCAAAGCCATTCGACCGGACTAATTTGAGCGTATCGCCCGCATGTACCTCGCCCTCGACGACCGCGAGGACCTGCCGGAGAAGGTGCTCACCGAGATGAAGCTCACCCGCAAGTGGGTGCTCGCCATCGTCGGAGACAAGTGGCCGCTGCAGCACCGCCACGTGCTCGGCCGCGCCGTGCGCATCCGCTCCCCGTACGTGGACGTGCTCTCGCTCACCCAGGTGCTCGCCCTCAAGTCGCTGCGCAAGAAGGTGGACAAGGAGGAGCTCAGCCACGGCAAGAGGGAGGGCTACACCTACCTCATCCTGTGCACCGTCTCGGGCGTCGCGGCAGGCCTGCAGAACACGGGCTGATCGTTCGGCTGACTGCCTGAATGAACGAGCGGGGAGGCTCCGTGCCGATCAGCGGCGCGAGCCTCCCCGCTCGCGTTGTCCGGCCTTAGACTGGCCCGCGGCGGAGCACGCGAGGGGGTGCGGGACCGAACGACAGACTCGGATGATCGGAGGGGACATATGGACGCGGAAAGGGACACGGACGGGACGACGGACGCGTACGAGGGGGACCACACGCCCGCGGACGGCGCTGGGACGGATGGCGAAGACGGCAAGCCGGACACTGGACCGGGCAACAGACTCGCGATCATCCGACGTAACCCGGCGCCTGTCCGCGTTTACCCACGCCGCGACACCGACAGCCATCGTGGGCTTATACAACTGGTTCGGTCAGACTTATATTCTCGGCAGATTGAGCCTAGTCCACATTTCTCTATTTCTTTCTCGTCCTGCTTATAACCCCAATGACAACCCTTTTGGTTACGGCTTTCCTTCATGACAAACTGTCTTGGAAGAAGATTGTTCGCATCATAGCGCTGTCTTACTGTTTGACCATATTGGGTGTATTTCTGAACGAGTTGTGTTGTTGACGGAAGACGCCGCACTCGAAGGTTTTTGTTCAGCGCCTAACATGCAGCACTAGCATACTTATCCTCAATCCACTCATGATTCAGTAACAACTGCATGACTCCTGAAACACAGACACATAGCGAAGCCCTCGTTTGTAACTTCCACGAGAGAGAACCTTTGCTATTTTCACTAGAAAATCACACCCTAAAGTGCACCCCTACTCATTTTCCATTAGAATACTCTTAATATCTTAATCATTGTCGATTGAGATTAAATTTTCACATGGAGGAAATTATGAAATCCAGAAGAGTTTTTTATTCTCCACAATTATCTCAGTTTGCCTATGCACAGTTATGACCACTCCAGCCTTTGCTGTAAATTGGTGGCAGGTTGGATGGATTGTCGCCAATAACGTCATCGACCGGGTAGTCAATCTCGATGGGCAAAGTTCAAATGATCAATATTCCACCTATATGGTTTCACCTTCCATTGTTTTCAACAATGGCACCAATGGGGGCGAATTCTATATGCGCCCTCAAGTCTCCAGCCGTGTGACCAGTTTCGAAATGCACGCGCATAGAGCTAACCCCGTCGATTTTGGAGCCAATATAGTTCTAGCCTTGTCCACAACCTCAGGCAAAAGGGTTATCAATAAAACAGTAGGGACAAACCAGAAGGAGAACAGTGCAGTACATATATCTCACAGCACTTGCCCTGCTAGGATTATGTATGCTTATTTTTCCAAGGCAACTCTGGAAAATAAGCAATTTCCTCTGGACTCAAAAAGGAGATCCGAGCAATCTATACACATCCTTAATGAGAATAAGCGGTGCCGCCTTTCTTGTTTTAGCTCTTATTCTTTTCATCTTCTGCAGACTGCAGTAACACCTACCTGATCCTGTGCACCGTGTCGGGTGTCGCAGCAGGCCTGCAGAACACCGGCTGATCTTCGGCTGACCGACCGCTCGATGAACGGGGAGGCCTACGCCGTTGACAGCGCGGGCCTCCCCGCTCGCGTTATCGGGCGTTTTGTCCTATTCTTATGGAATCAAACATAAGATTGAAATAACTTAGAAGGGGAACTACAGCATTACACTGAACCTTTTCTTATACTGTTTCCAATCTGGCCGGGTTCGTCAAGGAGGCCGTCAATGGGGAAAATATGGTGTCGCAGAGCAGCGTCATATATTCTTCGCATAATATTGCCAACTTCATTGCTATCACAATTAATAAACAGCGTTTTATATGGGAGATCTTCCATAGATGGAACCATGGGAATCTGGATTAACTGCGTCTCCATAATCATAGTTTGCGTGATTTCTGCCTGTTCTACGCGCAACGGACAAGCTTGGTCGCATCATTTTCTAGGACTGCAGGTAGTCGATCAATATTCCAACCTGCCCATATCGGGAGTAAGGATGGGTTTACGCGAGATAGCTCACTGCGTTGATTTCGTGCCATGTTTCATTGGGTTTCTTTGGCCTTTATGGGACACCAAAGGACAAACCTTCGCTGACAAAATCATGAGAACAACGATAATCAGTATAAAATAAATACAATTAAAGTGACGCAAAGCCCGGATTCAACTTGTAAGCGCAACGCCTTCTTAAATTAGAAACTGAACACTTCCAAACCTAGACAAGGCGTTGCACGTCTATTTAGAATCCGGGGCAGTCGCTCGGTTGGATGAGTCCGGCACGATACCGTCAGAGCCAAGGAATGGCTGCGTGATTATCCCCAAGAAAACGTCCTCAGCCCCTGCCTTAGATGGCGATTCAATCGAAACAACTTCAGAAACACTGTTTATGATGAACCATAGCCTGTGATGAAATGACAAAGAGGTGGAATCAATGACGGACGAAACATTTGTGAACCAGAACGACGTGGAAGGCACCGCAAGCGGCGTGTGGAGCCGTATGCTGGCCGGTAACCGTAGATTCGCGGAAGGCAAGCTGGAGCATCCGAACCGCAGTGTGGAAGCGCGCGAGGCGGTTATCGACACGCATGAGCCGGATGCGGCGGTATTGAGCTGCTCCGACGCGCGTGTCAGCCCCGATATCATCTTCGACGCGGGCATCGGCGATCTGTTCACCGTGCGCACGGCAGGGCAGGTCATAGACGATGCTGTGATCGCCTCTTTGGAATACGCGGTGGACGTGCTCGGCGTGCGCCTTTTGGTGGTACTCGGCCATCAGAATTGCGGCGCGATCAAGCAGGCGAGCAAGGAATACGAGGCGTTGTTGCACGAGTTGACCGCCGACGCGGAGGATTCGCTGATGGCCGCTGACAGCGTTGCCGACCTTGACGAACGTATTCTGAACGCGGAATCGCTGATGCTGCGCACGGTCGGTTTTTCGATTTGGCAGGCGCACGAATCGGAACTGGAATCGGCGGAGGATTTCGAGCGCGTGCACATCGCACGCACCATCGAACAGCTGGTGGAACGTTCCGAAGTGATCCAGCACGCGCTGGCCGAGGATCGGCTGATGATCACGGGCGCACGCTACCAGCTCGATTCCGGCAAGGTGGAAGTGCTGAGCTTCTGACGATTTTCCGGAAAAAGACGGCTTCCGGATCCGTTGCGTCGCGCTGTTTTGACATGCCGTTGCTTTAGATTGGAATCATGTCGCTTGGTTTGAACATCCTTCTGATTTTCATTTTCCTGCTGCTCGGTTCCGTGTTCGCCGGCACCGAACTGGCGCTGGTCAGCCTGCGCGGATCGCAGATCGACCAGATGGAACAGGAGGATGCGCGCGGCAAGCGTGTGGCGCAGATCGCACGCGACCCGAACACGTTCCTGTCCACCGTGCAGATCGGCGTGACGCTGTGCGGCTTCCTGTCCGCGTCGTTCGGCGAATCCTCAATCGCCCCGTATATCGTGCCGGTCATCGAAGACTGGGGTGTGCCGCATAACGTCGCCGCTCCCCTGACCACCATCGCGTTGACGCTGATCATCTCGTATTGCTCAATCGTCATTTCCGAACTGGTGCCGAAGCGTATCGCCATGCAACGCAACGAGCAGATCGCGCGTGCCGTGGTGCCGGCCATCCATGTGTTCGCCAAAGTGTGCAAGCCGATCATCTGGCTGATCGGCAAGAACACGAACGGCATCGTGCGGCTGCTCGGCTTCGATCCGAACGAAACCGACAGCGAGGTGTCCGACGACGAGCTGCGCGTGCTCGTCAACACCAACACCAACCTCAGCAAGGACGAGCGCACCATCCTCGACGACGTGTTCGACGCGTCCGAGACCATCGTGGCGGAGGTCATGCGTCCGCGTGCCGACGTCGCGTTCCTGGACGGCTCCATGCCGATTGCGGAAGCCGCCGCGTACGTGCGTGAAATGCCGTATTCGCGTTACCCCGTCACCGGCAAGGATTTCGATGATGTGCTCGGCTTCGTGCATGTGCGCGACCTGCTTGACATCCGCGATCCGAAGGCGAGAACCGTTGCCGACGTGACGCGTGAGGGCATTTCCCTGCCGGGCACGTCGAAGCTGCTGCCAAGCCTTGAGCTGCTGCGCAAACGAGGCATTCACCTGGCCGTGGTAATCGACGAATACGGCGGCACCGACGGCATCGTCACGTTGGAAGACATGACCGAGGAATTGGTCGGCGACATCCGCGACGAATACGATCTGCCCGAAGAGAAGGGCGGCGAACGTACGGAACGCACCGCGTTCGTCAACGGCGTGGCCACCATCGAAGGTGGCATGACGATCGAGGATTTCGCGGATTTGACCGGCATCGAGCTGGAAGACGGCCCGTACGAGACGGTTGCCGGCTATTTCCTGGCGCACACCGGCAAAATGGGCGAGGTCGGCGACGTGCTGTCATCCGATGACGGTTATGACATGGTCGTCACCGAAGTGGACGGCCGTCGTATCGAAACGCTGGAAGTGCGCCGGCACAACGCCGATGAGGACGGTTCCGCGGCTGGCGATTCCGCGGCGGACGCCAAGTAACCCAAGCGGCCTCTTACAGCACCACCTGCCGGTTGATGTCGCGGCGCAACTGCCTCCATTGCGGCAGATAGGCGCTCATACGCCTTTGAAAGCCCTCTCCGTGGCCGTTCTCCCACAGGTGGGTCATCTCATGCACCAGCACGTATTCGAGGAATCTAGGGGCCATTAAACCAAGCTGCAGGTTAAGTCGGATACGTCCGGTCTTCGGCGTGCACGATCCCCAACGCGAACTCATCAGACGCAACGTGATATGCGTCGGAGTACGGCCAACGATCGGGCCCCATTTGGCAAGCAACACAGGCAACTGCGATTCGATGTTGCGTTGCGCCCGCGCCTTGGCCTCGTCCGTCCATACGAAAGCGGGCGGGTTGGCAGAAGCGCCAGTATCGCCAATATTGCCGTTTTGCGCACGCTGCGCGTTGAGTTGCGCGTCTCTGGCCTGCCGCATGCTGCGTTGCGCCCGTTCGACCCACGGCTTGCGTTCCGTTACAAACCGTTCGATAGCGCTTTGCGACATTCGTTGCGGCGCGGAGATGACGATATGCGCGTTCGGCGGTTTGATGCGCAGGTACATGTTTTTGATGGGTTTGCGCACGATGGCCACCCGCATGCCGGCGATGCTCGCCGTCGTTTCGGAAATCACGCTATTGCGGTTGCGATGCCCCACTCCCCTGCCGTTGCGGCCGTTACCGCCGTTGCGCTGCCCGTATGTCATGCCTGCATTATGCCACGACACGCCGATGACACGGCACACTTGACTTTCCCTGTGATTCAAGTATTATTTCAATTCGTTGTGTTCAAGACACAGCAAGTTGGGCCCGTAGCTCAGGTGGTTAGAGCGCATCCCTGATAAGGATGAGGTCGGAGGTTCAAGTCCTCCCGGGCCCACGTAGATGGTAAGGAAGCGGCACAGCCGCTTTTTTCACCTATGGGGCTATAGCGCAGCTGGTAGCGCATCTGCTTTGCAAGCAGAGGGTCGCCGGTTCGAACCCGGCTAGCTCCACGGGGCTATGGCGCAGCTGGTAGCGCATCTCCATGGCATGGAGAGGGTCAGGGGTTCGAATCCCCTTAGCTCCACAGAATTGAAGGCTTCCGAGTAATCGGAAGCCTTTTTCATATTCAGCCTCTTGCCGACCATCCAACGGACGCGATCGCCCGCAAACCAAATAAAACGGCCGCCTGCATACCCGCAAGCGGCCGGAAGAATCATCAAATCAGTAGGGGAGTGGCACCCACGAATCGCAACTAGTTGCGGGCAGCGTTCTGCTTGGCCAGCTCGTCACGAATCTGCTGCAGCAGCTGGACGGTCTGCTCTTCGGCAGACGGCTCTTCGGCGGCCTTTTCCTCGGCTTCCTTCTGCTCGGCAAGCTTGGTCTTGGCAAGCAGCGCTTCGGTCATGTCGCGGAACTTGTTAATCGGCACCAGAATGCAGAAATAAACGGCGGCCGCGATAATCAGGAAATTCAGAATCGCGCCCAGCACAGCGCCGAACGAGACGGTCGCGCCGTTGAACGTGATCGCCAGCAGGCCGTCCATATTCGGCTTGCCGAAAATCATGGCGATGAACGGATTGATCACGCTGTTCACGATCGAATTGACCACGGTGGTGACGGCACCGCCCATAACAACACCGACAGCCATGTCGATCATGTTGCCGCGTGCAATGAACTTCTTGAATCCTTCAAGCATGGTTTTTCTCCTGTGGGAAATGAGGGAGTTGATGTTGCGGGCGACGCTCTCTCCTCGCCTTCCACACACTATCCTATAGCGTTCCAAACGCCTCCAGCCAAATCTTGAGCAATATCTTGTGCGTCTCACAATCAAGCACATAGAATGAAACCGCCGTATTGATAACCCAACTATCCCGAAGGGGAAAAATATGCTCACTGATGAGTACGTCAAGCGCGTGTACGCGCAGGTCGAGAAGCGCGATGGCGACCAGCCGGAGTTCCTGCAGGCCGTTCGCGAGGTCTTCGAAAGCCTCGAGCCGGTTGTTGAGAAGCACCCGGAATATGAGAAGGCGGGCGTGCTCGAGCGCCTCGTCGAGCCGGAGCGCGTGGTGAAGTTCCGTGTCGCTTGGACCGATGACGAGGGCAAGGTCCAGGTGAACCGCGGCTATCGCATCCAGTTCAACTCCGCGATCGGACCGTACAAGGGCGGCCTGCGCTTCCACCCGACCGTGAACGAGGGCGTCATCAAGTTCCTCGGTTTCGAGCAGATCCTCAAGAACTCCCTGACCACGCTGCCGATGGGCGGCGGCAAGGGCGGCTCCGACTTCGACCCGAAGGGCAAGTCCGACGCCGAGGTCATGCGCTTCTGCCAAGCCTTCATGACCGAGCTGTGCCGTCACATCGGACAGTTCACCGACGTTCCCGCAGGCGACATCAACGTCGGCGCCCGTGAGATCGGCTACCTGTTCGGCCAGTACAAGCGCATCCGCGACGAGTATTCCGGCGTGCTGACCGGCAAGGGTCTTGAATTCGGCGGCTCCCTGGCCCGCACCGAAGCTACCGGCTACGGCCTGTGCTACTACACCCAGGAGGCTCTGCGCGTCCTGAAGAACGATTCCTTCGAAGGCAAGACCGTGGTCATCTCCGGCTCCGGCAACGTGGCCATCTTCGCCACCGAGAAGGCCCAGGCCCTCGGCGCGAAGGTCGTCACCGCCTCCGATTCCAACGGTTACGTCTACGATCCGGACGGCATCAAGCTCGATATCGTCAAGGACATCAAGCTGGGCCACCGTGGCCGCATCAAGGAATACGCCGAGCGTGTTCCGGGTGCCGAATACCACGAGGGCTGCAAGGGCGTGTGGACCGTGCCGTGCGATATCGCGCTGCCGTGCGCCACCCAGAACGAAATCGATGAGGAGTCCGCCAAGGCCCTCGTCGCCAACGGCTGCAAGGTCGTGTGCGAAGGCGCCAACATGCCGTCCACCCCGGAGGCAATCGCCGTCTATCAGGACAACGGCCTGCTGTATGGCCCGGCTAAGGCCGCCAACGCGGGTGGTGTGGCGGTTTCCGGCCTTGAGATGAGCCAGAACTCCTACCGCCTTTCCTGGACGTTCGAAGAGGTGGACAACAAGCTCAAGTCCATCATGGAGAACATCGTCGCCAACTCCCTGGCCGCCGCCAAGGAGTACGGCCATGAGGGTGATCTGATGCTCGGTGCCAACGCAGCCGGCTTCGTGAAGGTCGCCAACGCCATGGTCGCCCAGGGCGTGCTCTGATCGTCTTTCACAATCCGTTTCAACGGTCCGTGCGATTCGTTCGCACGGACCGTTTTCATATGCGTTTACGGCATAACGCGCAACGCAGTATGACGATTGCATAAAAGCGACCGCATAATCGCGATTACATAAGAAAAGACGGCGCCTCCCGAAGTAGGGAAGCGCCGTCTTCTTATGTTGCACGAACGGCTTACGTTGCGCAAGCGCCGTACGAACGCCGTATGACGAATCGATCAGTCGTCGCCGAGCGTCACGTGGATGCCGCCGACCAGCGTGCTCACCACGTTGTACAGCAGCGTGAGAATCACCACCAGCACGGTGAATAGCACCACTTCGATGATGGAGAAGATGGTGACCGCGCTCAGCACGGTGCTCAGCGAAAGCACGTTGGCAAGGTCGAATCCGCCGGCGTCAAGACCGGTGGAGGACACGATCTGCGTCACCTGATCGAACACGCCGACCACGTTCAGCAGCAGCCACAGCAGCGTCACCGCGACGATCTGGATGATGCCTCCCGCGATGGAAAGCATGAACGCCACCTTGGCCGCGGACCATGCGTCGATGCGGGTCAGGGACAGGCTCATGCGGCGGGCGCGAGGCGCGCCACGACGCGCTTTTTCACGAACCTTCACACCGCCGGACGCGGCGGCCATGTTCTCATGCGCCTGAGACTGTTCCGTACCGCTCAACGGCTGGCTGGATGCGGAACGGGCCACGCGTGGGGCCTGCGCCCCTGCCTGCGCCTGATGGCTTTCATTGTTCTCGCTCATCGTTGCTCCTTGCAGAATCTTGCCTACTTCTAGCCGAGGCTACCAGTTTTCGCAGACGATTCCCCGCCTGTGTCTCAGGCCTCTACATTCTCGCCATCGCCGGCATCGGAAGTGGCTTCCGTACCGGTTTCAGCGGAGTTTTCAGTAGTGGTTTCGGCTTGCGATTGCGCGGCTGCGTCGTTCTGGACTGCTCCGTTTTCCGCGGCGGCCTGCTCGGCGTCATCCTCGTCGGTCTCCTCGTTACGTGCTATGGAGATGATTTCGTCGTTCTTGTCAGGCTTGGCGAGCGTCACACCCTGGGTGGTACGTCCGGTGCGCTTGACTTCGGCGACGTTGGAGCGGATGACCTTGCCGGACTTCATGATGGCCATGATCTGGTCGGATTCCTCCACGATCACGGCACCCACCAGGGAGCCACGGCCTTCGGCGAGCTGCACGGCCTTGACGCCGTAGCCGTTACGGCCCTGCAGACGGTATTCGCTGATGGCGGTGCGCTTGGCGAAGCCCTCGTTGGTGACCACGAGCAGATCCCTGTCGGAATCGCCCTGCACCACGTCCATGGCCAAAAGCTCGTCGCCGTCGCGGAACTTCATGCCCTGCACACCGGCGGTCTGGCGGCCCATCGGGCGCAGCTGCTCGTCGTTGGCTTCGAATTTCAGGCTCATGCCCTGCTTGGAGACAAGGATGATGTCGTCGTCGGCGTTGCACAGCGCGGCACCGATCAGCTCGTCGGCGTTCTCGCCGTTCTCGTCGGTCATGAGTCGTACCGCGATCAGACCACCCTGACGCGGGGAGTCGTATTCGGCGAGCGCGGTCTTCTTGACCTTGCCGGAACGGGTGGCGAGCACCAAGTACTTGGCCACGTCGTAGTTCGGAATCGACAGCACGGTCTGGATCGTCTCGTCCGGGCCGAACTGCAGCAGGTTCGCCACGTGCTGTCCCTTGGAATCGCGGGAGCCTTCCGGCAGCTCGTATGCCTTCAGACGGTACACGCGGCCCTTGTTGGTGAAGAACAGCAGCCAGTTGTGCGTGCTGGTCAGGAAGAAGTGGTCCACCACGTCGTCCTCGCGCAGCTTGGCGCCCTTGATGCCCTTGCCGCCGCGGTGCTGCGCGCGGTATTCGTCGGCCTTGGTGCGCTTGATGAAACCGGAGTGGGTCACGGTGACGACCACGTTTTCTTCGGCGATCAGGTCTTCGACGTTCATCTCGCCGGAGTACGGCAGAATCTTGGTACGGCGTTCGTCGCCATACTTGGCGACGATTTCGTCCAGCTCGTCGCCGACGATCTTGCGCTGGCGTTCCGGCTTGGCGAGGATGTCGTTGTAGTCGGCGATCTTGCGCATGAGCTCGTTGTGCTCGTCGAGAATCTTCTGACGTTCCAGGGCGGCCAGTCGGCGCAGCTGCATGGCCAGGATGGCGTCGGCCTGCACCTCGTCCACGTCAAGCAGGTCCATAAGGCCCGTGCGGGCGGTCTCCGCGGACTCGGAGGCACGGATGAGGGCAATGACCTCATCGATCATGTCAAGGGCCTTCAGATAGCCCTGCAGGATGTGGTCGCGTTCCTCGGCCTCGCGCTTGAGGTAGGCGGTACGGCGTGCGATGACTTCGAGCTGGTGGTTCACCCAATGGCGGATGAACGCATCCAGGGACAGCGTGCGCGGCACACCGTCGACCAGCGCCAGCATGTTCGCGCCGAAGGTCTGCTGCAGCTGGGAATGCTTGTACAGGTTGTTGAGCACGACCTTCGGTACGGCGTCGCGCTTGAGCACGAGTACGAGGCGCTGGCCGGTACGACCGGAGGTTTCGTCGCGCATGTCGGCGATGCCTTGGATCTTGCCGTCGCGCACCGCTTCGCGGATGGACACGACCAGACGATCCGGGTTGACCTGGTACGGCAGTTCGGTGATCACGAGGCACATGCGGCCCTTGATCTCCTCGGTGTTCACCACGGCTCGCATGGTGATGAGGCCACGGCCGGTACGGTACGCCTGTTCGATGCCCTTATGGCCGAGAATCGTGGCGCCGGTAGGGAAGTCCGGTCCCTTGATGATGCGGATCAGGTTGTCGAGCAGTTCCTCACGGCTCGCGTCCGGATGGTCGAGCGCCCAATGCACGCCTTCTGCCACCTCGCGCATGTTGTGCGGAGGAATGTTGGTCGCCATGCCGACGGCGATGCCGGACGAGCCGTTGCACAGCAGGTTCGGGAAGCGGGCCGGCAGCACGGTCGGCTCCTGCGTCTTGCCATCGTAGTTCGGCAGGAAATCGACGGTGTCCTTGTCGATATCGCGCACCATTTCCATGGCGAGAGGAGCCATACGGCATTCCGTGTAACGCATTGCGGCTGCCGGGTCGTCGCCGGGGGAGCCGAAGTTGCCCTGGCCGTCGACGAGCGTGTATCGCATCGACCACGACTGCGCCATACGCACCAACGTGTCGTAGATGGCGGAATCGCCGTGCGGATGGTACTTGCCCATGACTTCGCCGACGACGCGTGCGCACTTGGAGTAGCCGCGGTCGGGGCGGTAGCCGCCGTCGTACATCGCGTAGATCACGCGGCGGTGCACCGGCTTCATGCCGTCTCGCACGTCCGGAAGGGCACGATCGACGATGACGGACATGGCGTACGCCAGATAGGATTCGCGCATTTCCTGCTGCAGATCCTTCTTCTGGACGCGTTCGCCGACCATCAGGCCATAATCGGTGTTGTCGGCCTCCTGCGGGCTCAACGGTTCCATGGAGCCGTCAGGCACGAACTGGCCGTCTTCGTTGCTGTTGTTTTCGTCTGCCAATTTCTAATCCTTGCTTTGAAGTCCTGCGAAACCCTACGCGTTTACGCGTCGATCCAGCTGACGTTACGTGCGTTGCGCTGGATGAACAGACGACGTGGTTCGACTTCGTCGCCCATGAGCATGGAGAAGGTCTCGTCGGCCGCGGCCGCGTCTTCGATCTGCACCTGCTTCAGAATGCGATGGTCAGGATCCATGGTGGTCTCCCACAGCTCCTGGTAGCTCATCTCGCCCAGACCCTTGTAGCGCTGGATGCCTTCGCCCTTCGGCAGCTGGCGGCCCGCGGCCTTGCCTTCGGCGAGCACGCGGTCGCGTTCGGCGTCGGTGTACACGAAGTCGTGCGGGCCCTTGGTCCACTTGAGGCGGTACAGCGGCGGCATGGCCACGTACACGTAGCCGGCGGTGATCATCGGACGCATGTAGCGGAAGAACAGCGTCAGGTTCAGGGTTGCGATATGCGCGCCGTCCACATCTGCATCGGCCATGATGATGACCTTGTGGTAGCGCACCTTGTTGAGGTCGAAGTCCTCGCCGTAGCCGCCGCCGACGGCGGTGATCAGCGATTCGATGGTATCCGACTTCATCATGCGGTCCAGGCTTGCGCGCTCGGTGTTGAGGATCTTGCCTCGCAGAGGCAGGATGGCCTGCGTGATCGGGTTGCGTCCCTGGATGGCGGAGCCGCCTGCGGAATCACCCTCCACGATGAACAGCTCGCATTCTTCGGGGTTGTTGGACTGGCAGTCCTTGAGCTTGTCCGGCATGCCGGCCGATTCGAAGATCGACTTGCGGCGGGTGTTCTCACGTGCCTTCTTGGCGGCCAGACGCGCACGGGAGGCCTCGATGGCCTTCTGGATGATGTTCTTGGCCTCGTTCGGGTGGGCGTCGAACCAGTCGCCGAGCTTGTCGGTCATGACGCGCTGCACGAAGGTCTTCGCTTCGGAGTTGCCGAGCTTGGTCTTGGTCTGGCCTTCGAACTGCGGGTTGGTGAGCTTGACGGACACGACGGCGGTCAGGCCTTCGCGCACGTCGTCGCCGGACAGGTTCTCGTCCTTGTCCTTGAGGATGTTCTTCTCGCGGGCGTAACGGTTGACCAGCGAGGTCAGCGCGGCGCGGAAGCCTTCCTCATGGGTGCCGCCTTCGGTGGTGGAGATGGTGTTGGCGAAGGTGTGCACGGCTTCGGAATACGCGGTGGTCCACTGCATGGCGATTTCCGCGGAGATGCCGATCTTCAGATCCTCGGCCTCGAAGTCGATGACGTCCGGTTCGACTGGGGTGGCCTTGCGGGACTTCACCAGGTAGTCGACGTAGTCCTTGATGCCGTCGTTGTACTGGTAGGTGACGGTCTGGAACTTGTCTTCGGTTTCGGATTCCTCGCCGGAAACCTCGTCGCCGGCCTGGTCGGGCTCGCGCAGGTCGGTCAGGGAGATCTTCAGGCCCTTGTTCAGGAACGCCATCTGCTGGAAGCGGTTGCGCAGGATCTCGAAATCGTAGGTGGTGGTTTCGAAGATCTTGCCATCGGCCCAGAAGGTCACGGAAGTGCCGGTGGACTCGCCTTCCTCCATCGGCTTGCCCTTGAGCAGACGCGCGGTCGGCTTCTGGTCGATGTAGGTCTGGGTCCAGTGGAAGCCCTGACGGCGCACTTCGATGTCCACGCGGGTGGACAGCGCGTTCACCACGGAGATGCCCACGCCGTGCAGGCCGCCGGAGACCGCGTAGCCGCCGCCACCGAACTTGCCGCCCGCGTGCAGCTTGGTCATCACGGTTTCGACGCCGGAGATGCCTTCACCCGGCACTTCGTCGACCGGGATGCCTCGGCCGTCGTCCACCACGCGCACGCCGCCGTCCGGCAGAATCGTCACTTCGATGTGCGACGCGTAGCCGGCAAGCGCCTCGTCGACGGAGTTGTCGACGATCTCATACACCAGATGGTGCAGGCCGCGGGGGCCGGTGGAGCCGATATACATGCCCGGGCGGATACGCACCGCCTCAAGGCCTTCCAGCACCCTCAGATCGGACGCGTCGTAGTGTTCCGGAGACAGCGAATCGTCAAGTTGCGCATCTTCGAGCTGGTCGTTCTGGATCTGATCCTGAATCTGATCTTCCTGCGTGTTTTCAGCTGATTCGTTCAGCGAATCCGCATCAAGGTCTGCCACAGAGATTCCTTCCTGCATTTTTCCCGCCATCAAGGGTCATTTCCGCAGGTGATACCACCTAGAACGCAAATAAAGGCCCCTTCTAGGCGTTTACATACACTGCTGGATATTCTACTCATGGAGGGGGACAGCGCGCTATAGACATTTGTCCTTGGAATTCAACGGTTTTCAACGGCTTCGGCATGGTTCCGAACGCGTCCGACGAGCCGGAAAACCTCCGTAAACCCCGTCGCAACGGCCTGTTTCACGCGCGCCACAATCGATCTCTCCTGTCAGAGAGGTCGATTGTAAGTCGACTTCGCAATAGCCCTCAGTAGCGAATCTTCCTTGAGATACGCCCACGGCTGAACCCTTGGCTCTGCGGGCCGGTGACCCTCACCTCATTGATGGTCAGACCTTCGAGTTTCCTGCGGATGGTGTCCGTCAGCAACGGCGTCATATACGACAGGGTGGTGGTCCAGGCCGGGCTGTCGCAACGTATCGTCAGCACGCCGTCTCGCAGGCTGGCGGGGTAGGAGTGCTTCGCGTTCTCCACGCCCACCACCTGGTCCCAATGGTCGCGCATCTGCGCCATTTTGAGGTGGGGTATCCATGCGCCGTTCGATGCCAGCAGATTGAACAGGCTGCCGACGGTTTCCGGATCGCGTCCGGGTTTGCCGAAGCTTTCCCACGCCTTGCGCGCGCGTTCCTCGCGTTCCTTGAGCCGTCCGGCGCGGTCGCTGATGCGGTCGAACACTTCGGCCGGCAGTTTGCGTTGGTCGAGGTTCAGCAGTTCGCAGATTGGTGGCTTCGGCATTAGGATTCGGCCTCGATTCCCTGCGATTGCGCGCCACGTCCGGCGGCAAGCATGGCCGCCATCGCCGCGATATCGCCGTCCGTCTCCTGCGATTGCGCACGCAGCGCGGCAACGTCGATGACATGCGCCTCGCCTTGCGGAATATCGCTTGCCGCGGCGACGGTGATCAGCACCTGGTCCTGCCGTCGCGCGAAGTCGAGGATCTGCCCGCGACGGGACTCGTCGAGCTGGGCGAACACATCGTCGAGGATCACGATCGGCTTGACGTCGCGCTGCGCCGAAACCACTTCGTACAGCGCCATTTTCAGGGCCAACGCCATCGTCCACATCTCGCCGTTCGAAGCGAATTCGCGGGCCGGCATGTCGTTGAGCCGCAATGTCAGATCATCGCGCTGCGGTCCGATCAGATTCTGCCCACGGGCCACTTCGCCGGGGTAGATGCGTTGGAAATGACGGCTGATTTCCGCGGCCGGCTCGTCGAACAGAAGCACCTCGTCGAAGGACGGCTCATACACCAGGTCGGCCTGTTCCTCTTCGCCCGCCAACGAAGCATAGATGCGGGTGAACGGCTCGCGCAGCAGTCCGATCACATCATTCCGGTCCTTGGTCAATTGCACGCCGAGGGCGATGAATTGGCCGGTCCACACTTCCAGACCGCTCAGCACGGCCTGACGCCCGTATTCGGGGTCGATGCCGGAACCGTCGGACAGCTGTTTGAGCAATGCGGCACGCTGTTTGGCAACGTGCGTGAACTGTTGCAACGACTGCGCATAACGGGGCAACAGCAGCGAAGCCGCTTGGTTGAGGAAGTTCCGTCGGGTGGCCGGATCGCCAGACACCAACCGCTGGTCTTCGGGGGTAAAGGACACGGAGGGGACCAAACCCACGATATCCCTCATATATTGCGATTTTCCGCCGTCCACGCGCGCCCTGTTGGCGCCTCGCGCGGCGATGGTGATCTCATATGCGCGCTGTTCGCCCGAATCTTCGACGTTGGCCCGGACAGTGGCGGAAGGGTGGCCTTTTTCGACCAGCGGCAACGATGACGAGGTGCGGTGGCTGGAGCCGGTGGACAGCACTTCCACGGCTTCCACGATATTGGTTTTCCCTAGGCCGTTCGAGCCTTGGAGAATGTTGATTCCCGGTTCGAAATCAAGCACGCAATGGTCCCATGACCGGTAATGGTCGAGTGCGAGACGGGAGATATGCATGAAAACCGGGATTCCTTGAAGGCGATGGCATGGTGGCCCGGACGGGAACTTGCCGTCCGGGCCACAGGTGGAACGAAATCAGTTGTTGAAGCGCATCGGAACGAGCAGGTAACGGTAGTCCATGGATTCGTCGGAATCCGCTTCCTGCTGGCCGTTGAATTCCACGGGCTTGACCGCGGTGGTCATCTTCATGCGCACGAACGGCTCGCTGATGGCGCTCAGGCCGTCGACCAGATAGGAGGGGTTGAACGCCACGGTGATGTCCTCGCCGTCCATGTCGATGTCGAGAATCTCCTTCGCCTGTGCTTCGTCGGCGGTGCCGGCCGACAGCGTCAGCTCCTGGCCGGAGAAGACCATGCGGATCGGGGCGTTGCGTTCGGCGACCAGCGAAACGCGCTTGATGGCGTCGATGAGGGCCTGCTTGTTGATGACGGCATGAATCGGGTATTCATCGGCATACAGGCGGTCAACGGCCGGGAATTCGCCGTCGATGAGCTGGGAGGTGGACACGCGGCCGGCGTTCTCGAAGCCCAGCAGAGACGGGTTGTCCGCATCGAAATCGATGGTGACGTTCTGATGCTCGTCCAGCGAACGCGCCATGTCGCGCAGCAGCGAGCCACGGACCAAAGCGGTGGTGCTGATGGTCGCATCCTCCGGCGTCCAGGTGAAGCTGGAACGGGCCAGACGGAAACGGTCGGTGGAGCTCATGATGACCTTGTCGCCCTGGAACTGGACGCGGATGCCGGTGAGCACCGGACGGTTCTCCTCACGGGAGACCGCGACGGACGCCTGGTTGACGGCCTGAGCGAAGGTGGGGGAGTCCACCTGACCCAGTTTCGTCGGCACCACGGGCAGATCCGGATATTCGCTTTCCGGCATGAGCTGCATGGTGAAGGTCGACTTGCCCGACGTGATGGTCATCGTGGAACCATCAGTGGAAAGATAGGTTTTCGCAGCGGGCAGCGACTTGGTGATGTCGGCAAGCAGTTTGCCCAGCACCAGAACGCTACCGGCCTCATCCACGCCGGCTTCGATGTGGTGGCGTGCGGAAATGGCGTAGTTGAAGGCGGAAAGCTGGAGTGTGCCGTCAATGGCTTCCAGACGGATGCCCGCCAGAATCGGGGTTGCGGGACGTGCGTCGATGACACGTGTGGTCCACGCCACGGCATCGGCAAGAGCTTGGGAATTGACTTCGACTTTCATGGGGTATTCCTCGTTTCGTTCGATCCACATGCCATTCTAGCGATAAGAGCAGCGACGACGAAAGCGTGGGGAATTCCCCGCATTACGAGAATGACGATGAAAGTAAGAAAAACGTACTTTCGTAATAATAAGCCCTGTGGATAGTGTGGATAAGCTTGTTCAGCCCAAGCGCAGCAACGTCTCAGTACGAGGCGACATCTGTGGATAACTTCTGAGTCGAATGTGGATAAGAGCATGGGTTATCCACAGGCTCATGGCCGCGCAAAACTTATCCACAATTCACTGTGAATAATCCACGAGCCATCCACTGCCGTTTTCCGTGTTTCCAACGGCTTTTCCACAGACCTTTCCCCGAAATGTGGATATGTATGTGGAAAACTCGATGTACAAGAAATTCTGTCCGGGCGTGTCACGCGGATAGTAAAAAGGCTGGTAAATAATTTACCAGCCTAAGGAAAACCGTTGGAAATACGCCGTTTGCTGCAGTTGCTTCCGTTACTTGTCGTTGGAACGCTGCTTGAGCTGCAGAGTCAACTCGGTCACGTAGTTGTAGATCTCCTGCTTCTCCTGCATCTCGTCGTTGATGCGCGTATACGCGTGCATCACGGTGGTGTGGTCCTTGCCACCGAAGACCAGGCCGATGTCGTTGAGGCTCATGCTGGTCAGCTCGCGTACCAGATACATGGCGATCTGGCGTGCCAGCGCGATCTTCTTGGTACGCGAACGGCCGACGATGTCGTCGAACGTCAAATAGAAGTACTTGGCCACCTGCGTGATGATGTCCGCGGGCTTGATTTCCACGTCGGTGGTGAAGAAGTCCTGCAAAGTCTGCTCCGCAAGGGCTTTGGTGACCGGCTGGTTGCTCAGCGACGCCATGGCGGTCACACGGTTCAGCGCGCCTTCCAGCTCGCGGATGTTCTCGGTGAACCGTTCCGCGATCAGGTTGAACACGTCGTTGGGAATATTGGAGCCGTTCATGGTGGCGATCATGCGCAGAATGGCGATTCGCGTCTCCAGATCCGGCGGTTTGACGTCCACGGTCAGGCCCGATTCGAAGCGGGAGATCAGACGTTCGTTGAAGCCCTGCAGGTCCTTCGGCGGCACATCGGAGGCGATCACGATGCGCTTGTTGGCCTGATGCAGGGTGTTGAACGTGTGGAAGAACTGCTCAAGGGTCGCGTCCTTGCCGCTCAGGAACTGGATATCGTCGATGAGCAGCACGTCGACCTCGCGGTAGCGGCGGTTGAATTCCTTGATCTGGCCGGAACTTTGGTTCGTGTCGGCCAGAGCCTCGATGAATTCGTTGGTGAATTCCTCACTGGTGACGTAGCGGACCTTCAGATTGGGGTCCTTGACCAGCGCGTAGTTGCCGATGGCGTTCAGCAAATGGGTTTTGCCCAGGCCGGAGCCTCCGTAGATACACAACGGATTGAAATCATGGCCGGAACCCTCCGCCACGGCCAGCGCCACGGTACGTGCGAAACGGTTGGAATCGCCGGGCACGAAGGTGTCGAAGGTGGCGTTCTTGTTCAAATGCGTTTCGGGGTCGAGCAGCGGCCTGTTCTGGCCGCTCTGGAAATGATCCTGTTCCGGCGGCATCGTCGCGGGAATCGGCAACTGGCCTTGCATCGTCTCGTTCGCAGGGGACTTCGCCGGCGATTTCGCGGGGGAGAAGCGCGGATAGGTTTCCTCCGGCTGTTCCTCCGTTTTCGGCTTCATTTCAACGATTTTGAAGGCGGGGAAGATGTCCTGTTCGGCGGATTCGCGCAACGCCTCCATCAACGGCTTGTTCAATTCGGTCTGCAAAGCCTGCTGAGCCGCCTCACTGGGCACGCACAGCATGATGGTCGGACCCCACATGCCTTCGGGATAGACGTTCTCCAGCCAGCTTTTGTCGCGTACGGACAGCGACGGATTCTGGTGCAGCAGGGCCAAAGCGTCGGACCACACCCCACGAGCCTGCTCGAGAGGATCTGTTGTCGTGTTATCAGCCACGGATAATCCTTTCTCGACAGACGTACCACTGATGTGCAACTGTATATTTGTACTCTCTTTTCCCCGAGTTATCCACCGGCGTGCGTGTTGAAAAGATTGAAATGTGAATAACATTGTTGTAGTTTGTGGATAACTTTTGTGGGGAATTCGGCGGAATCACAACGATTATGTGGATTGTTTTATGCGGGGAATCCCCATGAAAATGTGAAGAAAAATGGACGACGCGACAATCTGTTCAGGGGTCAGAGTAATTTAGTAGAGCTTGACTCATGAGGAGCCGTGCCTTGGCATGGCTAAAAACACCGGGAGCATTAATTATGAAGAGGACATTCCAGCCGAACAACCGCCGTCGCCACATGAAGCACGGTTTCCGTCAGCGCATGCGCACCCGCGCAGGCCGCGCTCTGATCAACCGTCGCCGCGCCAAGGGCCGCAAGTCCCTCGCTGCCTGATTTTTTAGTGGCATAGAGCGGTGGAACGGCTGAAAAGCCATCGCGATTTTGTTGCGGTGCTCAAACGCCGTCGTAGGGTATCGCGAGAAGACATCGTCGTGCATTATCTGATGCACGACGATGTCGTAACGGGCGATACAGCGACGGTGCAAGGCCGCCGTGTCGGCTTGGCCGTTTCCAAAGCTGTTGGCAACGCGGTCACGCGCAACGCCGTGAAAAGGCGTTTCCGTGTGCTTGCACGAAAGTACGAATCACTATTACCTGAATCCTGCGATATCGTGTTGCGTGCCAAGCCAAGTGCCGCACGTGCCGATTTCCTGTCGCTTGAGCAGCAGATGGCATCGTGTTTCGAAGCGGTGAAACGTAAAACCGCTTCCCGGCAATGAGCAAGGGGCATCATCGCAATTGGATGGTGCGGCTCATCCGCTGGTATCAGAAACATATTTCCGCCCATACCGCACCTCGGTGCCGGTATTATCCCAGCTGCTCCAATTATGCGATTCAGGCGATTGAACGATTTGGCTGCCTTAAAGGTGGTCTTCTTGCGTTATTACGCCTTCTTTGTTGCAACCAGTGGAACCGTGGAGGAATCGACGACGTTCCACAGCTCTATTCCTTGTTTTACAGATGTTCGTGGTCGAAGGCACACGAGGAGCCTCGTCTCACGCCTCTGGATGTAGATGAACCTATAGGCGATAAGGAGAATGGCCTGTAATGAATCAAGATCAATTCCTCCTCGATAGTGGTTTCTGGGGCTGGCTGTACAAGCTCCTGTACCCCGTCGAGTGGCTCATGACGCAGATTATGGCCGGATTCCACCGATTCATGGTGATGCTGGGCATGAACGAGATCGGTTTCTCGTGGGTCATGTCCATCGTGTTCCTGGTGATTGTGGTCCAGGCGTGCGTGTTCCCGCTGTTCTACAAGTCCATGAAGGGCATGCGCAAGATGCAGGCCCAGATGGCCGTTTTGCAGCCCAAGATGCAGCGCATCCAAAACAAGTACAAGGGCAAGAACGATCCCGCCAGCAAAGAGGCTTTGCAACGCGAGATGATGAAGCTCTACCAGGACAACGACGCGAACCCGATGGGCGGCTGCACATCGATGCTGCCTATGTTCGTGCAGGGTCCTGTGTTCATGTGCATGTTCTACACCCTGTCGGCCATTCCATACATCGCCCGTGGCAAGTTCAGGAACGGTTCCGGCCTCGGCGCCTTCGACATCGCCACCGCCAAGCAGTTCACCTCCACCAACGTGTTCGGCGTGAACGTGGCCGAGAACTTCACCACCGCCGACATCCACGGCAAGATCATCATCGGCATCTTCGTGGCGTTGATGTGCTTCTGCCTGTGGCTCATGCAGTACAACAGCATGAAGCGCAACATGGCCCAGAGCGCTGCGAACAAGCAGACTGAAATGATGCAGAAGATGATGCTGTGGATGTTCCCGATCATGTACATCTTCTCCGGCGTCGCCATGCCGTTCGCAGTGCTGGTGTACTGGCTGACCAACAACATCTGCAACCTGCTGCGTTCCGTCTGGCAGATCCACGTCTTCCCGACTCCGGGATCCCCGGCCGCCGAAGCGAAGGAAAAGCGCGACCACGCCCACGAGAACGCCCGCCGCGCCAAGGCCGGTCTGCCGTCCCTCGAAGAGGAGGAGCTGCAGAAAGCCAAGAAGGCCGCGGAGGCGAAGGAAAAGAACGGCTTCCAGCGTCAGCAGCCAAGCCGCAAAAAGAAGAAGAAATAACATCAAGTGTGTGTCCTGTGTTTCACGTGAAACGCAGGACACACCGCTTTTGTATCGGGCGAATCGCCCATATGATACAACCCAATCAGTAGACTTTCAGTAGACTTGAAATAATACGAACCCCGCTCAAAGGAGTAAAACACCATGGCGCAGGATGCTGAGAAAACCATCGATCAGCTCAATGACGAAGCTGACATCGCTGCCGATTACCTTGAAGGATTGCTTGACATCGTCGACTACGAGGGCGATATCGAAATGGGCGTGCGCAACAACCGTCCGACCGTGCAGATCGTTGCCGACGACGACACCGACATCAAACATCTGATCGGACGCAACGGCGAAGTCGTGGACGCCCTGCAGCAGCTCACCCGACTCGCCGTACAGCAGAAGACCGGCGAGCGGTCCCACCTCATCGTGGACGTGGACGGCTATCTGAAGCGCAAGCGCCAGCGCCTGCACGACCTTGCGCTGGATGCCATCGACGAGGCGCGCGAGACTGGCGAGCCGGTGGACCTGAAGCCGATGAACTCCTTCGAGCGCAAGATCATCCATGATGTGGTGCGCGAGGAAGGCATGAAGTCTCGGTCCCATGGCGAAGAACCGCATCGTTACGTCACGGTGTACGTCAAGGCTTCCGCAGTCGATGACGCCGACGAGATCGACGAAGCCTGAAATAGTTTCACGTGAAACATGAAGCGTCGCGAGTTTCTCGCGGCGCTTTTTTGATGCCTGTAGATTAGGATGGTGTGCATGAGTGATGTGAATGACGAATTGGATGGGTCGCCGATTCTTGAGGAAGTGCTTGGCGATGCATTGGGCAAGTTGAAGGTGTTTCACGTGAAACTTGCTGCGGAAGGAGAGCCGCGCGGGCTGATAGGGCCACGCGATGTCGGTATTATTTGGGAACGGCATATTCTGAACTCTGCGGCCATCGTACCGTTCATCCGTGAAGCAACGGCCAAGAGGCAATTCAAGACGGTGGCGGATATCGGCAGTGGCGGAGGATTCCCCGGTATCGTGGCGGCCGCCTGCCTGCCGGACCACCAGTTCACCTTGGTGGAACCGATGGAACGCCGTATCGAATGGCTTCATGAGTGCGTTGACGAAATGGGATTGGACAATGTCTCGATAGTGCGCTCCCGAGCCAACGCCGTAATCGAAGCCGTCCGCGGTTCGAACGGTGGCCGGAAGGGCAGGGGAGAGGATGCCGTCGATCTCGACGGAAATCCCATCCCGGTCAGGCATTCGTTTGCCGTGGTGACCTGCCGTGCGGTCGCGCCGATGACCAAACTATCCGGATGGACGCTGCCGTTGCTGGACAAAGGCGGACGGCTGGTTGCCCTGAAAGGACGATCCGCGCAGGAGGAAATCGTCAAGGCCACCAAAGAGATCTCCAAAAACGGCGGTATCCATCCCCGCGTGGTGGAGGCCGAGGTCGGTCCGGGTCTGGAACCGACGCATGTGCTGATGGTGGACAAGCGATAAGTTATCCACAAAATCGCGTGAGTTATCCACGGTATCCACAATCGCGGAAATGTGTTACGAAGCATCTTGAAGAAGCTTGGAATTGCAACGATTGTTCTGTGGATAACTTTTGGGTGGTCGGATGAGTTATCCACCAACTATCCACCGTTGTTCACAATGGTGCACATGGCCGTGAACAGGCGAAAATCTGTCCACCCAAATGATGAAACTTGATTGTTGAATATGTATAGGAAGGCTAGTTCATGACTGGACCTGAAGAACCAGACAATTTGACGTCGATGGAATCCGCCACGGAAACCATCAAGCGAATCTTCGAAGGCTCGACATCCCCCGTAGGCGCGCAAATCGCTGATGAATCGACGCGATACAAGGCATTGGAGCATGCGGTCTGCCCGAAGCCGGCCCAAACGCGCCTGATCGCAGTCGCCAACCAGAAAGGTGGCGTCGGCAAAACCACATCCGCGGTGAACCTGTCCGCGGCCTTGGCCCGTTTCGGATGCAAGGTCCTGCTTATTGATATGGATCCGCAGGGCAACGCCTCCACGGCATTGGGCGCCCCGCACGCCTCCGGTCAGCCTTCGGTGTATGACGTCATCGAAGGACGCAAGCGCATCGCGGAAGTCAAGTGCACGTGCCCTGATTTCGACAACCTCGACGTGGTCCCCGCATCCATCGATTTGAGTGGCGCCGAACTTGAGGTCGCCGACATGGCGGACCGCAACTCGCTGCTGAAGAACGCGGTGGACGAGTTCCTCGCCACCAGCGAAGAGCATTACGATTACGTGATCATCGACTGCCCGCCGAGCCTGGGTCTGCTGGTGATCAACGCCATGTGCGCCGTGCACGAAATGCTGATTCCGATTCAGGCCGAGTATTACGCCTTGGAAGGTTTGGGCCAGCTCATCAACACCATCGGACTGGTGCAGGAACATTACAATCCGTCGCTGCTGGTCTCCACGATGCTCATCACCATGTACGACAAGCGCACGCTGCTGAGCCGCGAAGTGCATGGGGAAGTGAAGAAGCACTATCCGACAATCGTGCTCGACACCACCATTCCGCGCACGGTGAAGATTTCCGAAGCGCCAAGCTTCAACCAAAGCGTGATCGCATACGACCCCAAGGGCATGGGTGCGATTGCGTACTGCGAAGCCGCGCTGGAACTTTCGCGTCGTTCCGATACGGTGCTGCAGGCAATCGATGCAAGAAGGAATGAGAACTGATCATGGCAACTAAGTCGCGTTTGGGTAAAGGTCTTGGCGCACTGTTTCCTTCTCTTCCGGGGGAGCCGCAGCATCAGGAGCATGCGGCGCCTGCCGCTGCCGCCAAAGAAGTCAAGGCTTCCAAGACTGATGGGCATGTGGAATCCAAGAGCGCGTCCGCTACCGCACAGGCATCGGTGAACGCCGTGCAGGGGATGAAGCATGCTGTTTCACGTGAAACAACCAAGAAAAACCAGCATCGTCGTGCCAGCATGCCGTCGATTTCGTTGAACGAAAGCGCGCATCCCGCGGACATGTTCTTCGGCTCCACCGCTCAGCCAGCTTCCGAACAGGGCGAGCAGCAGGGGAGTGTTTCACGTGAAACCACGCCGACCGAACATAAGAAGGACGAACCGGAACTGCTTCCCGTGCAGGGTGGATATCTGGTTGAACTGCGTTTGAGCGACGTCGGTCCCAATCTGCATCAGCCACGTACCATTTTCGATGAAGACGACCTGCGCGAGCTAGCCGAATCCATCAAGGAAGTCGGCGTACTGCAGCCAATCGTCGTACGCAAGCGTCCGCAATCGCAAATCGAAGCCGCCCGCAGGGGAGCCACAGCCAAACCGGCCGAACCGCACAACATGTTCGACGGGCGCATGGATAGCATGTACGAGCTCATCATGGGCGAACGTCGTTGGCGCGCATCGCAGATCGCCGGCCTGAAAACGATTCCGGCCATCGTCAAAACCACCGCCGATGACGACATGCTACGTGACGCACTGCTGGAAAACCTGCATCGCGTCGCGCTGAATCCACTGGAAGAGGCGGCTGCCTACCAGCAGATGATCGACGATTTCGGCCTGACGCAGGCCCAACTGTCCAAGTCGGTGTCAAAATCCCGTCCGCAAATCGCCAACACCTTGCGATTGCTCAACCTGCCGGCCGCCGTGCAGAAGAAGGTCGCATCCGGACTGCTGTCCGCGGGCCACGCGCGTGCGCTGCTGGGACTGCCGACGGAAGCGGATATGGAACAGCTGGCCACGCGCATCATCGCCGAGGGACTGTCCGTACGCAGCACCGAGGAAATCGTGTCGATGAAGGCCGCCGAAAGCGACCAGCCCAAGAAGCCGAAGGCCAGCAAGCTCAATCCGTGGGCTGGTACCCCCGTTCAGGTTGGTCTGGAGCAGCGTTTCGGCACCAAGGTCTCCATCAAGGGATCGAAGAAGCACGGGCGAATCGAAATCGTGTTCAAATCGGAAGACGATATGAAACGCATCGTCGACCTGCTTATGCAGCAGCAGAGCTGAACGAACCGAGCCAATCGAGCTCGGCGAGCGATAATGATTTGAACGATTTGAGCCTTACTTGAGCGAATCGAGATAAGCCTGCGCATCCAGCGCGGCGCGGCACCCCATGCCCGCCGCGCTGATGGCCTGCCGATAGACGCTATCCACGCAGTCTCCCGCGGCGAAAACGCCGGGTTCGCTGGTACGCGTGCTGGCGCCATCGACCGTGATATAACCGGCTGAATCGACGTCTACAAGCCCGTTAAGAACAGCAGTGGCAGGAGTGTGCCCAATCGCCACGAAAACGCCGTTAGCGGGGATTACAGAGGTCTTTTCGGTGGCGGTGTTGCGCACCTCCACCTCCTGTACGCCGTTCTCGTCGCCGCGAATCTCCTGCACCACAGCGTCAAGCATGAAATCGATTTTCGGATTGCGTTGCGCACGCTCCACCATGATGCGGGAAGCACGGAACGTGGAACGCCTATGAATAAGGGTGACGGACGAGCCGAAACGGGACAGGAAATCAGCTTCTTCGAAAGCGCTGTCGCCGCCGCCGACCACCACAATCGGCTTGTTGCGGAAGAAGAAACCATCGCAGGTGGCGCAGTAGGAGACACCTTTGCCTGCGTATTCCGTCTCGCCTGGCACGCCCAGCTTACGATAGTTTGAGCCTGTTGCGATGACCAGCGCGCGTGCGTCGTACACGTCGCCGCCGTCAAGGGTGACGGTTTTGATGCCGGAATCGGCATTCGAAGCAACCGAAACAACATCGTCCCAAACGATATGCGTGCCGAACCGTTCCGCCTGCTTGCGCATATTGTCCATCAGATCCGGACCCATGATGCCATCGGGAAAGCCTGGGAAATTCTCCACTTCGGTGGTGTTGACCAACTGGCCGCCGGGCGTCAGCGCGCCGGCGACGACCAGCGGCTCGAAGCCGGCGCGGCCAAGATAGATCGCGGCAGTATAGCCAGCCGGGCCGGAACCGATAATCACCACATCACGCATATCACTCATGGTTGCTACTGTAATGCAGTTTCCGCGACGGTTGCGGGCGGTTTTGCAGATGGCGTTCAAAAAAGCGTTCAAAAAGGCGTTCAAAAAAGTCAGCTATCCGTCACGTTGTTTCACGTGAAACAAAAAGAGGGTGTGCGGAACAATCCGCACACCCTCCTTGTCTGCCGATGCGTCAGAAAATCTGCACCGAATCGATGTACAGCTGGTTGCCGGGAAGGCTGTCGAACGGCACCCACAAGAGGATGTCCTGGGTCTCCACGGCCTTGTTGAACTTGATTTCGGTGGTGCCGCTGGCGTCGAACTCGAACTGGGCGACCTGTTCACCCTGGTTCGGGCTGGACTTGGCGTTCACGCGAATGTAGCCCTGGCCGCCGGAAGAACGAATCTTGATGACCATGCGATACGCTTTCTGGGGCTGGCTGAGGTGGAGGTAATAACCGTAACCCTGTTGTCCGTCCGGATTGGACAGGAACTGGCGGTTGTCGATCTCATACGGAGTCGTGTTCTCTGGCATCTTCGGTTCCGGAACCTTCCGCACCTTCTTATCCGAAGTCACCACCTTGTCGACGTCCTTCTTGGCGGAATGGCTCTTCTTCGTGGTTTTCTTCGGCTTGCTGGAATCGGAGCTGCCGTTGTCGGAGCTGTTGGCATCGTTGGAATCGTTGTTTGCATCGCTGGCGGAGCTGCTGCCATTGCCGGAATCGCCATTATCGCCGAAAGGCACGTCGTCAAGGTTCATTTCCGGCCACGGATTGTTGGAATTCGTATTGGTGATGCCGTCATCCGGCTTCTTGGTCAAACCATGAATGGCGAATCCCAATGCGACGGCCACCACAATGAACGCGACCACAATGGCCACGACCTTGGTGGTGAGCTTGCCGAACAATTTGGCATTGGCGACCTCGGCCGGACTGGAGGAAGAGGCTTTAGGAGCAAAGCTCGGCGGCACCGCAACGGGGGCTCCGTTTTCGTTCTGATATGCCGCGTCGATCGCTTCCTGCTCCGCCTTCAACGCGCGTGCGGATTCCTCGCCCGGCTCGATGACCCGTCCGTCAGGTCCGATCACCGGAATGCGACCGGTCTTCTCCAATTGCGAATCGTCCGTATGATAATCGCCCTGCGGCGACGGCGTGGAAACACGGATGGGGAAGGAGAACGGCGAATCCACATCTTCGGAGGATCCGTCGAGGTCCTCTTCGCTGAGTAGTTCGCGGCTGTTGTTCCACAGCGATTTCACGGCACCGCCGGTCGCGGCCATACCCTTGGCCAAGGCTTCCTTGCTGTCGGAGAAATCAGTGTGTGGTTCAGGCGCTTCGAACGTCATTTCCGGAATGCTTCCGGTTTCAGCCAGCGTATCGGGCAAGGCGATGGCATCCTGCTCGAGAATCTGCAGCAGGGGCACGTTCACAATCGAGCATTCCGAATCCGCGGACGGTAACGCAATATCGGGGCCGTTAAGCTTCGCCAGCGGCTCGTAGTCGCCCAGCAACGCCTCCAATTCGGCGATTGTGGCCATCGGAACGGTCGGGAAACCGTCTTTCTCCTTGAGATCCAGACCACGCTTGCAGATCACGCGGAACTCCATTGGCACGTTCGGTGAAATCGCGTCAAGATGGTAGTTCGTGGACAGCGTTGACGGCGTGCGCGTCAGCAGGGAATACAGCAGGGAAGCGACTTGGCGAATCGCAAGCTGCTCCTGGTTTTCCACGGATTGCACGCGCGAAGTATCGGCCAGCATGATGCTTACCGGCGCGTCGGCGATTTCAATGCCGTTGCGGGTCAATCGCACGGTGTCCGTGCTGATCGAGAAATGCGTGAGATTGTCTTTCTGCAACACGTGCAGGGCTTCGACGACCTCACCAAGAATGGAACGGATCGCGGTGAAGCTCAGTGGCTTGCTGGACTGCGTGAGATACTCGCTCAACGACATGCCGGCATCGAGCTGCGTGATCACCAACGCCACCTCGCCCACGTGCTGAAGCTGCAGCACCTGCGTGAAATGGGCGTCGTGGGAAATCGCCAGCATGGAGGCCGTCGCATTGACGTCCTGCAAAGCCTTGCGGTTGTTGACGATAAAAAGCTGGCAATCCCGGGCAAGCACGTGATCGCTTGCCTTCCAAACCTGCAAGCCGGTTTCCTCGCGCAATGGCGAAACCAGCACATAGCGGTTGCTGATGGTATCTCCCAGTTGAGGTTTCATGGTTTCCTTCAACTCTGTAACGATTGTTCTACCTACGCTGTTATTCTTGGTCGCCGTTTTCGGCGGTACTTTGCTCAAGTTTACCGTTGGGGCTGGCCGTTCCGCCAGACTTAGGCTTGTTGCCAGGCCCTGGTATGCGGGCGGCGAGCATGCCCACGACCGAAGTGAGCTCCTCGGCACGTAGCGCCCACAGGCACGCCAGATAGACGATGGCGATGACGATGGTGAGCAGTATCGCGGACAGAACCGCCTGACCCCAGTTCATAGTGCCGTCGTCGGGGCCGATATGCGCTCCGACCAGCCGGTAGACGCCGTTGCGGCACAGCAGGCCAATCACGCAGGCGGCTATCGTGGCCACCAGCGCCTTTGCATAGGCGGTGATGATGCGCTTGTCGTCCACATCGCCGTCGAAACGGGAGCGGAGCATGTGCGTAAGCAGCGGATACGGCAGGATGAAGCTCACCGAAATCGCCAATCCGATGACGGTGATCCACTGCGTGGGCGGCAGAATGAACGCCGACGCGATGATGACGCCACCCTGGATGGCCATGGTGATCGCCATGAAAATAAACGGATGCTTGCCGTCTTCGAACGCGTAGAACGTGCGTTGGATGACCAAATACGAGCTGGAAAGTGGCAGGCCGATGCCCAAAGCGGCGAGCGGCGCGCTGATGAGCAGCGCCTCACGCACGCTGATGGACGGCAGCAGTGCGAGGATGATCGGCAACGGAAGCACGATGAACGCCGCTGCGAAGAAGCACATGATGAGATTGAGATTACGCAGGGCCGAGCTCAGATCCTTGCGCGCCTCGTCGATATTGCGGTCCGCGATGGCTTTCGATATTTTCGGGAAGATCGCAGTGGCGATGGACACGGCGATCAGCGAATACGGCAGCATGTAGATGGTGTACGCATTCTGATACGAGGCGTTGCCGGCCACGTCCAACTGGCTCATATGCAGCTGTTCCGAAGCCTTGAACGGCGCGCTGGTGGCCACGCGGGTGACGATGATGTTGACGATCTGATCGACGCCGACGATGCCGAGGCTCCACGCGGCGACCGGTCCCATCGAACGCAGTCCGATGCCGTGAACGCCGAATTTCGGACGGTATTTCAGGCCGATTCTCGTCAAAGGAATGAACAGCACCAGCGCCTGGAACGCCACGCCAAGCGTCCAAGTGCCGGCGGTCAGCGCGATTTTCGTCGGCGTCCAGAAGTCCAGCGGACGTTCCGTGGCCCTGCCGAACATCGCGATGAACGCGCCGAAACCGATGCAGCTGATGATGTTCGCGCCGACCGAGCTCCACGCATACGTGACGAAATGGTCCTTCGCCGCGAGAATCTGCCCGATCACCGTATACAGGCCGTAGAAGAAGATCTGGGGCATGCACCACAAGGTGAAGGAGGTGGCGAGGGCCATGGTTTCGGCGCTGCCGTTGACATACAGTTTGGTCAACAACGGCGTGGCAACGGCCATGAGCAGCGTCACACCCAACAACAAGGTGATGGCAAGGGTGATGAGCTTGTTGAGCTTGGTTTCGGCGTCCTTCGATTTCAGCGTGCGCACGATCTGCGGCACAAGCACCGCGTTGAAGATGCCGCCGGAAACCAGTGTGTAGATGACCTGCGGAATCATCGAACCGGCCTGGTAGGCGTTGGCGGCATAGCCGGTGGTGCCCAAGGCCCAGGCAAGCAGGATGGTGCGGATTTGGCCGGTCACGCGCGAAGCGGCGGTACCGGAGGCCATGATCAGTGAGTTACGGCCAACGGAAGAACTCATTCGTCGGGATCCTTCTTACGGTTGAATTGACGCCACAGTCCCACAGCGCCCAAGAGCACGGCGAAGCCGATGATGACGAAACCGCTCTTGTCGCTGATCTGCAGCGCGCTGGTGATGTGGGTGACCTGTGTGGCTCCAAACGCTGCGCCATTCCTGTCGAACAGGCTGATGGTGGCGTTGGCGGTGCCGGACGTGGACACACGGATGGTGAACGCCACCTGTGCCTCGCCGTGGGGCGGCACCTGCACGGTGTCGAATCGGGACGTGACGATCTGCATGGAATCGGTCAGCGACGAGACCTTCACCTTCACCGGGTACGGGTGGCTGTTGCTGATGGTCACCGGCATTTTCGCGGTTTCGCTGACCACGTTCACGCTTTCCGTCGGCGTGATCGCCACACCGTTGATCAGCAGGGCCGCGAGCTGGTTCGCGCCTTCCGCCATCGTGCTTCTGGAAGGGCTTTCGCCGCCCAACGCGTGCAGGGCCATGATGGTGTGGGCGTTCGTCAGCTGCCTGCTCCAGGTGTTGACGTCGGATTCGTCTTTTCCGTTCGGCTTGACGAGGATCGACGTATTGAAACGTTTGATGTTGCTCGATGAGTTCGCCAGCGCGCTCAGAGTCTGCTGGACGTCGCTGCGCATGCCATCGGTAAGGCCGTCCGTTTGGGGAAGGTCGGTTGACATGCTGGCCGCATCTTCGGAGATGTCGGCATCCTTCAACGTGGCGAGATCGGTGAGGTTCAGCCACGGCGACTGCTCGATGTCGCTCATCAGCGCGTCCACAACACTGGGGTCGGAATCCTCGTTCAGACAGACCAGCAGGTTGCGTTCCGCATAAGGCTGTTCCATCTGGTAGAACGCGCTTTGCGCGACGAATCGCGCCAATCTGCCGGCCGTGGTTCCCTCGCTGTCGGCGTTGGCATCGTCGCTGGTCGCCTTGCCTTGGGCCAGGCCGGAAAGCACATTCTGCGCGGAAAGCACGGTGATGTCCCCGGCATCGGTGGAGACCACCGTCTTGCCGGTACGTACGGTAGCCGCATCGTCCTCTTCGAAGTCATGCGTGGCGATGACGGTGCCGTACCCCTGCTGGCGGGCCTTCGTCAACGCTTGCAGGGTCCAATTGCCATTGCCCTGCCATGCGTATGCGGTGATGTCCGCGTTGCTGTCACCCAATGCCGATTGATAGTTTTTCCGGGCTTTGGTGGCGGACCATTGACGGTCGTTGATGCCGGCCGCGGTGTAGGCCGGAGCGTTGTTCATGGCGCTGTAGGCGGTTATGTCGAACAATGCGGGCTGGGTGATGCCGTCGACCCGCGTTGGCATCGCCATCGCCTGTAGGTAGGTCGGGTCTCCTACGACCTGCAGCATGTCGTGCTTGGCGAAGGTCTGCTGCAACGATTTGAGCCGTGCGTCGTCATCCTTGCTGGGCATGGCGATTTTCGCCAGTTTCGAGGAGGAAATACCCCCTTCGTCGACCAGTTGGCCAAGCAGCTTGCTGTCGGTGGTCCACCCGTTGGCGGCCAGTGGCTGGGCGACGGTGATGTGCAGCGCCGGCGTGCTGGGCGTGTGGAGTCCCGCGCCGGTGCGCGTCACGAACGTATGCGATTGAGCAAGGGGGGTTCCGTTGGCGGAATAGCTCAGCAGTACCGGCTTCGGCCCCCAAGAGTTGATGGCCGCGAGCGATTCCTGATGGGCGTCCGCGTCGATGCTCACGTTGGCGCTGGCTCCCGGCTGCAACGCGGGCACATCGGCCTGTCCCACGGATTGCGGGGTGGGGATTCGCCCGTTGCCTTCCGACCAATCCTGGATGTCGTTGCGCGAAACGAACGTGTAGAAGGCGTTCATGGCCAGCGTCAGCGTTCCCGCGGGAATCTCCTGTCCGGTCGTGTTGGTCACCGTGGCGTTCAGATGGTATCCGGAGGTGTCCGTCAATACGGCCGTGGAGGAGTTGATGGACAACATACCGTCCGTCGACTCCGCCGATGTGGTCGATTCCATGGCCCTTGCCGATGGCGTGGGTGCGTATAACAACATCAACGCCATGGTCAATACCATGGCGAGGATGGATGATAACGCGCGAAGGCCACGCGAAACGTGCCGTTGTGCGGATTGATTCACTATTACGCCTGTCTGTTGAGTTTCCTTGCGTACAACCATGCTATCTTCCGTTCGTTCGGATAGCTCAGCACATCGTCCAAATCAGCAAAATCCACCCAAATGGCGTCTTCGGCCTCATGGTCGGGATCGCCTTCGACGGTCAGCTCGCCGCCGATCTGCCGCAACGCGAAGTGGTGCACTAGCTTGTGCACGCGTTGGCTGGTACCGGTGAACCAATAGTCGATGGTGGCGATGGAATCGACCACCTCGCCCAGAATGCCGGTTTCCTCATGCACTTCGCGCACGGCCGTCTGCTGCGGCGTTTCGCCTTTTTCGATATGTCCCTTCGGCAGGCACCATTCCAAATGCCCGCTGCGTGAATGACGTGCGATGATCGCCACGCGACCCTTGTCGTCGAACACCAGCCCGCCCGCCGAATACTCGCGCACCACCGGCAGCTCCTGCGCGTCAAGCGATGCGAACGTGGTCGGACCATCCGCGGTGCGCCGGCGCGGCATCATCGCCGGCGTAGGCGCGCTCGGCGTGATGATCGTGCGCTGCTGCAATTGCTGTAGTTGTTGCAGCTGCTGCAGCGAAACCGACTGCGATGTGTACAGCAGTTCGTCCGGTTCCAGCGGATTTTGGGCATGGTCGTCCGCAGCATGGGCAAGCATGCGTGCAAGGTCTGCGGGCGTAATCATGATTCCAACCATACTCAATTCTGTGTGCAGGTGGGGTAACGGTATGCTGGTAAACGAAAAACTTGTGGTGCTGAAAGGTATGGCGTGAACTTCGAAGTGTGGCCAGAGGCCATTGAATTAGGACGTATGTTTGCTGCGGAAGGCTACGAACTGGCACTGGTCGGGGGTCCTGTCCGCGACCTGCTGCTGCATCGCAAATCGCATGATTTGGATTTCTGCACATCGGCGCGTCCCGAGCAGTTTGAGCATATTCTGCGCCGTTTTGGGCATGATGGCTTCTGGGATATGGGCCGCAAATTCGGCACGCTCGGCGCGATGCGCAGGCGTGAGGACGGCACCGAGGTGAAAGTGGAGGTGACCACCTACCGTTCCGACACGTACGACCCCGACTCGCGCAAGCCGGAAGTCAATTACGGCGACACGCTGGAAGGCGATCTTTCCCGCCGCGATTTCACCGTCAACGCGATGGCGTTGCGTGTTCCGGAACTCGAATTCGTCGATCCGTTCGGCGGTGCGAACGATTTGGCCAAAGGCGTGCTGCGTACCCCCGTCGATCCGCGGCAGTCGTTCGACGACGATCCGTTGCGCATGATGCGCGCCGTGCGTTTCGTGGCGCAGCTCGGCTTCCGCATCGAGCCGGAAACCGCCGAAGCGCTGTCCGACATGGTCGATCGCATCGAAATCGTCTCCGCCGAACGTGTGCGCGACGAACTGGTCAAGCTGCTGCTGTCCGATCGCCCGCGCGCCGGCATCGAAGCGTTGGTCGATTCCGGTCTTGCCGACATCGTGCTGCCGGAAATTCCCGCGCTGCAGCTGGAAATCGACGAGCACCATCGTCATAAGGACGTGTTCGAACACACCATGATCGTCATCGAACGCGCCGTCGCCCTCGAAACCGGTCCCGACGGTCCGGTGCCGGCCCCGGACCTGACGTTGCGTCTGGCGGCTCTGCTGCACGACATCGGCAAGCCGAAGACCCGTCGTTTCGAAGCGGGCGGCAAGGTGAGCTTCCACCGTCATGACGCCGTCGGCGCGAAGATGACGCGCAAGCGTTTGAAGGCACTGCATTTTGACCACCACATGGTCGAGGACGTCAGCGAGCTGGTCAACCTGCATCTGCGCTTCCATGGCTACGTGGAGGAGCCGTGGACGGATTCCGCGGTCCGCCGCTACGTCAAGGACGCTGGCCCGCTGTACGAGCGTCTGAACCGCCTTACGCGCGCCGACACGACCACACAGAACAAGCGCAAGGCCATGATGTTCTCGGCGGCCATGGACGAGATGGAACAGCGTGTACGCGACCTGAAAGAAAAGGAAGACTTCGACGCGATCCGTCCTGACCTCAACGGCGACGAGATCATGCAGCTGCTAAGCATCGAACCAGGCCCGATGGTCGGCAAGGCGTACAAGCACATGCTGGAATACCGCCTCGATAACGGTCCGGTGGAGCGTGACGTGGCCGTTGCCGAGCTGGAACGCTGGTACAAGGAGCAGGGCGAATAGCGATTGACATGCGGTGGTTTCGCCGCATGCATGGAACAGTGTGCTTGGAACAGCTCGAATACGAAAACCCGCGTTCCCGATTGGGGGAGCGCGGGTTTTTCATATTGCCTATATCGATTTCGATTGGCGGTCAGCTTTGCGGATTCACCGCATCATGCTCGGGCGCCTTGGGCAGGTCGGTCATCTTGTCCACCGCGACGCAGCCCTGGATGCCGGTGATCGCCTTGCCTGCGGCGGGAACCTTCTTCGTATCCTGCAGATTGTCGAACGTGGCGCCCACGATGACGTCGATCAGCTGGTCCTGACGGTCGTCCATAACCAGCATGGCGTCGGTGAAATTGCTTGCCACGGTGTACGCCTGATTCACGCCGTTCTTGCCGAAGACGATCATCGTGCGATCCACCTTCTTGGTGTAGTTGCCCGGCGTCTGGGGGTTGAACTCGCGGTTCTGCAACGCGTCGCTCACCGCCTTGGCGAAGCCGGAGAACTTCGTGCCGTTGAGCACACGCAGCGTGATGTTGCGATTCTCCACGTACTTGGCCTTGTTGCCGTCGGCTTCCTTGATGGGGCACGGTGCCTGCTGGCCGTAGTTCGGCTGTACGGCGGCCGACTTGACGTTGCCCAGGCCTCCGACATGGAAAAAGAACAGCAGGGACACCACCATGGCGACCACCATGACGGCTCCGACGATGCTGAACACCGTCTTCTGACGGCGGCGAATGTACTCTTTGCGCGCGGCGCGCTCGTCGTTAGCCTGGGTCATTTACGAATTCCTTTTGAACAAACCAATTGCCATCAACTTTACTGTCATGCGGTGATATGTGTCATGCGGTGATATGCACAATCGGTCGGGCTGGGGCGTTCGTGGCGATGATGCGATCGACGCAACGGCTGTCCTGCCATGCCCGCTGCACGGCGTCCGCCGCATCCTCCGTCGGCACGAACGCGATGACGGACGGGCCGGAACCGGAGACGAACGCCTGGCTGGCTCCCGCACGCAAGGCTTCCTCGATCGCCTGTCCGCTACGCGGATGCAGGGAGACCGCCGCCTTCTGCAGGTGGTTCTCATCGCCATCGCCGGCACCGATCTGATCGAATGTGGCATACACTTCCGGCGTGCGCAGTTCCGCACGGTACGCGCCGACCAGCAGCAGGCCAGCAAACCCACGTTCCGTAAGATCGCGTACGATATCGCCATCGTCATCAAGCTGTTCGATGCGTTCGCCGAAACCGGTGCCGCGTGCGTAACCGCCGGTCAGACAGAACGGCATGTCCGCGCCCAGCGTGGCCGCGACTTCCTGCAGACGTTCGATCGGCCAATCGAGATCCCACAACGTGTTCAATGCCAGAATCGTCGCCGCCGCATCGGCGGAACCGCCGGCCATGCCCGCGCCGACGGGGATGCGCTTGTCGATGTTCAACGCCACGTCCGGCTCATGGCCGCTCGCTTCGGCCATGGCGAACAATGCCAGCACGGCGTGGTTGCGGCGCATATCGCTGCCGGAAGAGGCCAGGTCGCCCAGATACGCGCCCTCGAGATTCAGCGAGAAGCCGCTTCCCGGCGCTTTGCGCGTGGCGGTGACGGTGTCGTATACGCCGACCGCGCAATAGATGGTGTCGAGTTCATGACGGCCGCCCCATTCGGCATGCGACGGGCCCACATGCAGGGTCAGATTCGTTTTCGCCGGGCAGTCCACGCTCACGGCGTTGATGGCGGCCGTTCCGATGGCGGGCGAATCAATGGTGCTCATGACGCGAACACCTCATCCAACGCGCGTGCCAACGCCACGAATTCGTCGATGGTGAGCGTCTCGCCACGACGGGTCGGGTCGATGCCGGCCTTCTCGAACGCTTCGGACGGCACGATTTTCTTCAATGCGGCGTGCAGGGTCTTGCGGCGCTGCCCGAAAGCCGCGTCGATCAAACGGAACACGGTTTCGCGATCCACCACGGAACCGTCCGCATTGTCCGCGGCGGGGGTGTGACCGCCCGGGTAGCGCTTGAACAGCACCAGCGCGGAATCGACGTTCGGGGCCGGCCAGAACACGTTGCGGCCGATGACGCCCACGCGTTCCGCGGTGCCGTACCATGCGAGCTTCACGCTCGGCGTGCCGTAGATCTTCGAACCGGGCTTCTCGCTCAAACGGTCCGCCACTTCCTTCTGCACCATCACCAGGAAGGTGCCCAGATTGTCGAAACGTTCCAACAGGGTGAGCAGAATCGGCGTGGCCACGTTGTACGGCAGATTGGCCACCAGCGTGAAGGAATCGTCATCCTTGAAATCGGGCAGATTCTCCGGATTGACGGTAAGTGCGTCGCGGTTGACCACACGGAAGCGGTCCACGGCGTCCGGCATGAATTCGGCGATGGTTTTCGGCAGGCGTTCGGCGACCGGCGGGTCGATTTCCACAGCCGTCATCGTGGCGCCGGTTTCCAGAATCGCCAGCGTCAGCGAACCCAGTCCGGGACCGACTTCCAGCACATGGTCGTCGGCGGTCACGCCGGCCTCGCGCACGATGCGACGCACGGTTCCCGGATCAATCACGAAATTCTGCCCGAATTTCTTCGTCGGGCTGATACCCGCGTCGGCGGCGATGCGTCGGATGTCGGCCGCCCCCAGCAAATGGCCCTGCGTATGCTCGTTCACGTTTTCCGTCATTCCCTCTTCTGTCATTCCCTCATTATCCGTTCATGCCGGTACGAAAATCGTTGGCGATTAGCCGGATCATCAGTACCATCCGGTCTGTTCGGAGTGCTGCCACGCCGCGGACGGGCTGCCGTACCGCTGTGCGATGTAGCTCAGACCCCAGTCGATCTGCACGGCGGCATCGTCCTTCCAATTCGCGCCGAACGTGGCCATTTTGCTGCCCGGCAACGCTTGTGGAATACCGTATGCGCCCGAATACACGTTTTCCGCGCTCCAGCTCCATCCGGATTCGCGATTCCAGAGTTTGACCAGATCCGTCCAGTTCTGGCCGGTCCAGCCGCGCTGCGCCGCCGCGCCGGAAGCGTAGGCCTGTGCCTGTGCCGCGGAAGGATGGTACAAGCGGCAGCCTGCGGAAGGATTGCTCGGCTGCGGCGTGGGCTGCGGTTTGGGCTGGGGTGCGGGAGTCGGCTGCGGTGCAGGGGTTGGTGTGGGGGTCGGTGCCGGATCGTCCTTCTCGGTGTTGTTGGAATTGTTATTCGAGTTGTTGTTCGAATTGTTCTTATCCGAGGAATCCGACTTGTTCGAATCGGTTTTGTCGGAATCGGACTTGTTCGAATCGGACTTATTGTCGTTTTTATTCGAGTCGTTCTTACCCGAATCGTTCTTGCCGTCGTCCGTCTTGCCGGAATCGCCGTTATCGCCGTTGCTGTTGCCGTTGCCGCTGTTGTCGGATTTGTCGGACTTGTCGGTATCGTCCGTAGTTTTTTCCGGTCCGACCGCAATGACTTTGTCGATGGCGATTTTCGTGGTCTTCTCTCCGGTCAGCGTCTCGCTTTCCTTCACGCCATCCACGTAGGTGACGGCGTACGTCTGCTGGATTTCGCCGTTTTCGCCTTCCTGCCGTACCGTGACTTCGCCCGGCTGCAGGTTCGGGTCGATGATGGTCTGCGTGCCGAACGGCACTTCCTTCGTGCGGGTCTCCTCACCATGCGTCACGCGGCGGACGCGCAGAATGGTCTTTTTGCCGTCCTTTTCGACGCTGACGCGATCATCCTTGCCCAACGTGATGCCTTTGGCGTCAAGGATGGAGGCAGCGGGCAGCTTGCCGTTCGGCGCCACCGAGCTTTTGCCGTCCGCGATGACGGTGACGGGCCCCTTCTGGTTGATGATGAGACCGCCGGTGAGCTTGTTGTAGACGTTGCTGATATTGACGGTGATTTTCGCCGCTTCGGTTTCGTTTTGGTTGAAGAAGTCCAGCAACTGCTCGGCGCTGGACGCGACCGTCCAGAACGGCACTTCCTGGCCGTCGATGGTGATTGTGGTCTGGTATGCGCTCTGCACGTTCACCACATCATGGTTCTTCAGCATGCTGGTCGGGCTGGTCGACTCCACCAGGTCGTGCGTTTTGACTTTCACGCCCTGCTCCTGCAGCAGACGGTCCACGCTCATCGCATATGTGGTCACCGTGGTGGTCTCCCCATTGACGGTCAACGCCACGGATTTGCGCGCGCCCACACCAAACGCCAACGCCGAAGTCAAAGTCAATGAGGCCACGCATGCCATGACGCGGACACGACGAAGCGTCACGAATCTCCGAGGGGTCCACCTTCTCGTCATTTATCCTCTTTTCAGCGCTGCCTACAACGCCGTTATTGTAACGGCTCAGCTGGAACGGTCGCCGTGCTTTCCGATGGTTTTATCCATACCGCCACATTTTTGAAAGCAGGTGCGAAAAGCGAAAAATAAAAAGGGGGCAGGAGAGAAGGGGATGTCCTGCCCCCGGTCGGACGAGACAGGTTGGGGGACGTCTCGTCCGCTTTGCCAGAAGTCTCAAGTTGGGGGAAGACTTCTGGAGCACTTACCCATGGTAAGAGGTCCAAGCCCGTCATACGGGTTCGAGCCTCCTGTCGGGATCGAACCGACGACCTGCCGCTTACAAGGCGGCCGCTCTGGCCATCTGAGCTAAGGAGGCATGTCCTCTTTTGCTATGAAAACAACAGAGGAACGATGAATAGCATAACCAGCGCTTCCACCGCAGTCAACTTAGCATTGCGGGTTGAGACGCGCCGGCTGCCCGTAAGGGGTTATTCGCCCGTGGTGACGGAAATCGGCCCCTTCTTGGCTCCGATGGACGGCATCTTGCCGGCAACGCCGACTTCGCTGTCCTTCAGGCCGATCGATTCCAACAGACCGTCCTTAACCGTCGTCTGGGCGGTGGTCAGCTGGTCCATATCCCAATACTTGCCGTTGATGATCACGGTCGGCGTGGTCATGCTGCCCTTGTAGCTGCCGGACTGATGCCACAGTTCGGAACGCTTCGGCGTGTAAGTGTCGATCGCATTAAGCCATTCCTGATAATCGCGGCCAAACGCCTTGTCCGCAACATCCTTGGAAACACCCGCGGCGATCATCTGCTCCTTGATCTTGGCGTCGCTCACCGACTTGTATGCGGAGCCTTCCTCCGGCTGGAAATCCTCGGCGTAGACCTTCTCCAGGAAGGAGATCAGATGGTTCGGGTCGCTGTCATGCTCGGCCAGGTAGATGGCCGCGTTCGCCGCGCGACTGGAATACTCGTCGGTGGACCAACGGTCCATGAACGCCATGAAATGCAGGTCCAGATTGATCTGGCCGGCATCGACCATCTTCTGCAGGTCGGCGTCCAACTGGCGGTGCAGGTTGCCGCAGCCCGGGCACAGGAAATCCATGTAGAGCTCGACGGTCGGCGCGCCCTCCACAGCCTTGCCGTAGCCGTTCTTGGAAATCAGCAGGCCGCCCTTCTTATCGACGAGCTTCGGAGTGTTCTTCACTTTCTGCAACGCCGTGTACGCTTCCTGCACGGTTTCGGTGGAAGCCTTCGTTTCGGCCTTCTTATGCATGTTGTGGTACACGGTGAACGCGCCGATCGCCACCAGAATCACCAGCACCGCCACCACGATGCCGCCGATGATCGTCTGCTGCTTGCGTTCCTTCTCCATCTGCTCGGCGCGCGCCTTCATCGCCGCGGCCTCAGCGGCCCTACGCTCGGCGCGGCTGGTACGCTTCTGCGCATCCTTGCTGTTCTGGGCCATCGATATTCCTTTCGACCTCACGTTGTTATGCTGGGCACCATACTAGCGATGCCTTGCTATCGATTCGCCGGGAATTCCGTATTGCCTTGCGATTGCGTCGGCAGTTCGCTCAAGTGGCGCAGATACGGCTGTTTACGCAGTGCGCCGCCGCCCAATCGCAGTACGATCGCGCCCGGAGCGGCCACGGCCACAAGCCAGCCGATCGCGCAGAACGCAGCCTGCGCCAGCCCGCTTTCGGAAAGCGGACCGCCAAGCAGCGTCGGCATCGGAATCGTCAATCCAAATATCCACGTATCCATCACGGCATACGGAAGCTGCAGCACGACCGTGGTGAGCGACAAACCCAGCGCGGCCACGGCCAACATGATCAGCGTCCGCACGATGGCGACGCCGAAGCCCTTCACGATGTGCCAGGGCAGTCCCGCCAATCGCAGCAGCCAGTCGGAACTTTTCTTCTCGCCGCCACGTTTGCCTTCGCGCTCGAGCTGCGCCTCCGTGTTGAATCCGATGGTGGCCAGCGCACAGGCGAACAGCAACGCGGCTGCCATCGCCGTCCACAGTGAGAACAGTCCGCAGACGGCCACGGGAATCGCCATCAGCGCGCAGGGGAGCATGCCCCGGCCCAACATCGCGCCACGCTTCACATCGGCGGGATTGGGTGCTTCCGCAACGTTCGGCCCATCCATACCGGGTACCGGCGGGAATGACATTGCGGGCGATTGCTGCGCCGCGGCCACCGTGGCCTGCGGTATGACGGACGGTGGCTGCCGCATGGCGATGCGTTGCAACGCGGGTTTGATGGTCGGGTCGACTTGCGTCGGCGCTTCCGCTGGATTCCATGCGTTCTGGGCCGGCAGCATTTGTGTTGACGGCATGGATTGCGGCATTACCTGCGTGCCTGTCGGCATCGCCCGCGTGCCTTGCGATTGCGGCATCGTGCGCGTGCTGTCCACGTTGGGAAGTGCGTCGGAAAGCACGCTGGTCTCGGCATCGTCAACAGGTGCGATCACCTGCGTTGCGCTCGCGTCGGATTGGCTGGTCACTTGTTTCCCGATTACTTGAGTTGCGCTCACATCGGGCTGCCCGATCGCCTGCGTTGCTTCGCTGAGCCTTGGCATCGTGCGCGTGCCGATGGCGTTTTCGCCGGTTATATCGTCCTGCAATCGCCACAACGTGCGCGGATTGTCGGGCGATTCAACAAAAGGGGGCATCGCCTCCGTATCGCCATCCGCTGCGCCACCATTGTCGGCCGCAACCCACGCCTGCGGATTCAACGCATCCACGGCGATCGCCTGCAGCAAATCGTCCGGCGTGCACCGCTTCGTCCGATCCGGATTAAGCGCCGAACGGAACGCGGCCATCGTGCCCGCAGGAAGTCCCGCAAGATTGGCGCTGCCTGCCGCCGCACGTTCCAACACGGTCATCATCGGCTTCGTGCCGAACACCGGCTCACCCGTAGCGGCGAACGCCAATACGCTCGCCACCGACCACCAATCGGTCATTTCATCCGATTCCGCGCCATCAATGATTTCCGGCGCGATGAACCCCGGCGTGCCCATCACCAGACCGGTACGCGTCACATGGCTTTCGCCTTCGCCCATAGCGATGCCGAAATCCACCAATACCGGGCCGGTGCTCGACACCATCACATTCGTCGGCTTGATATCGCGGTGCACGATGCCGGCCGCATGCACGGCACGCACCGCCTCAATCAGCTTGCGTGCCAGCCGTTCCAAATCGTCGCCCACATATCGGCCATTGACGCGCACATCCTCACGCAGATTCTTGCCTTCGATCAACTCGGTCACAATAAAAGCCAACGCGTCGTCAAGTTCCATATCCACAATGCCGCACACGCCCGGATGCCGCACCTTCTGCAACGCCATCGCCTCCCTGCGCAGGCGCTCGCGTGCGGTCAACTCGTCGCGCTGCTGCTGCGGGGAATCGTCGTCGGAGAGGGAATCACGCAAAATCTTCATCGCATATTGATGGCCGCCATCGTCCCGCACACGCCATACCGAGCCCATGGCACCCGAACCAAGCCGGGAAATCAACGTGTAGCCGCCAACCAGGCTGCCTGCTTCCAGATTCAATGCGCTTAAGTCGCTCATACTTCCATCGTACTTGGCGTGCAGATTATGCACGCGAATTGACAGGCTGGGGAAAACGCCATGTGCCGCACGTTGAAGTCTGATGAAATCGAATCATCGACATGAAGAAGTGTCTTCACTTGCCGCACGCATCTGCAGCCACTTCACCGAAACCATGAGATGCGGGGCAGTGTTGAATGGTTTCGCGGTTCCGATAAAGGCATCGGAGCCTACGTGTCGTTTGGTTATGAGAATCAAGGAGGAGGCAGACCATGCTGCAAATCAACATGGCTGACGTTATGAACGTCATCGGCTCATTGACGCCGTACCTTATTGCGATTGGCGTGCTGTTCGCGCTCGCGCTGATTATCACTTTTGCCGTCAACAAGAAGACGGTCAAGGACGTGGCGACCCGTAAGATCGTCCATTCCGAATCCTGGCTGGTGGCGCTTGTCGGCATCGTCGTGGCCGTGTCCATGATGCTGACCGGCCCGCTTTCCACGCTGCTCAACAACGCGACCACCACCAAGTACATGCTGTCCGACACCACCGTTTCCAAAGCCAACGAGCTGGCCAAGGAAGTGCAGTCGGAAGCCATCACCATGCTGAAGAACGACGATTCCAACCTGCCGCTGTCCAACAAGAAGGTCAACGTGTTCGGTTGGGGCTCCACCAACCCGGTTTACGGCGGCACCGGCTCCGGCTCCATGTCCGACCAGTACGAGACCGTTTCCATGCTTGACGGCATGAAGCAGGCCGGCATCGAAACCAATTCCGAGCTGACCAAGCTGTACACCGACTACCGCAAGGACCGCCCGATGGTGGCTATGTGGTCGCAGGATTGGACCCTGCCTGAGGTTCCGGCCAAGCAGTATTCCGACAAGCTGATCTCCGACGCCAAGGACTTCTCCGACGAAGCCGTCATCACCATCACCCGCGTCGGCGGCGAAGGCGCTGACCTGCCGACGAACATGAAGGCGAAGGGCATCACCTACAACAACAATTCCAAGGACTACGAAGATTTCAAGGATGGCGAGCACTTCCTGCAGCTGTCCCAGACCGAGCGCGACATGATCGACCTGGTCACCAAGAACTTCAAGAAGGTGACGCTCGTCTACAACGGCGCCAACGCGTTCCAGTTCGACTTCCTGTCCCAGTATCCGCAGATCAAGTCCGTGCTGTGGTGCCCGCCGGCCGGCCAGACCGGCTTCTCCGCACTGGGTGAGGTGCTCGCCGGCGATGTGAATCCGTCCGGCAAGACCTCCGACACGTTCGCGAAGGACCTGACCAAGACCGCTGTGTTCAACAACACCGATGGCACCGCCGCCGGCAACGCTTCGTCCGTCGGCACGAACGGCAAGTTCACTTACGACAATGCGGATGATCTCGCTGCTTCCTACATGGGCTTCAGTGGCGACAAGGTCACGGTGACCCCGACGTTCGTCAACTACGTCGAAGGCATCTACGTTGGCTACAAGTTCTATGAGACCGCCGCCGACGAAGGTCTGATCAACTACGACGACACCGTCATGTTCCCGTTCGGCTACGGCCTGTCCTACACGACGTTCAAGCAGGAGATGGGCAAGGTCTCCTACAAGAACGGCAAGATCTCGTTCGATGTGACCGTCACCAACACCGGCGATAAGGCCGGCAAGGACGTGGTCGAGGTCTACTACAACCCGCCGTACACCGATGGCGGCATCGAGAAGGCATCCAAGAACCTGGTTGCGTTCGAAAAGACCAAGAAGCTCGAGCCGGGCGCTTCCCAGACCGTGAAGATCGAGTTCGACGATGACGACATGGCCTCCTACGACCAGAAGGACGCTAAGGCGTACGTGCTGGAGCAGGGCGATTACGACATCTCCATCCAGTCCGATTCGCACCACGTGATCGACCATCAGAAGGTCACCGTGAAGGACGCCGTCACCTACGATTCCGACTCGAACACCCATAACGGCGATGCCGTGGCCGCCACCAACGAGTTCGATTACGCCGCCGGCGACGCGACGTACCTGTCTCGCGCGGGCCACTTCGCGAACTATGCCAAGGCCACCGCCGCTCCGACCAACTTCTCGATGAGCGACGAAGCCAAGGCCGAGTTCACCAACAACAGCAACTACGATCCGAAGAAGTATGACAACGATTCGGACGAGATGCCGACCACCGGTGCCAAGAATGGCCTGAAGCTGTACCAGATGTATGGCAAGGATTATGACGACGCCGATTGGGACAAGCTGCTCGACCAGCTCACCTTCGACGATATGGACGACCTGATCGCCAATGGTGGTTACGGCACTCCGGCTGTGAAGTCCGTCGGCAAGATCCAGCTGACCGACGCCGACGGCCCGGCCTCGCTGAACAACAACTTCACCGGTGTTGGCTCCATCGGCTTCCCGGCCTCCACCGCGTTCGCCTGCACCTGGAACCGTGATCTCGCCAAGCAGTTCGGTGAGATGATCGGCGACATGGCTCACGACATGCACGTGGCTGGTTGGTACGCTCCGGCCATGAACATCCACCGTTCGGCATTCTCCGGTCGTACCTTCGAGTACTTCTCCGAGGACTCCCTGCTCTCCGGTGCGATGGCCTCCAACGAAATCGCCGGCGCCAAGTCCAAGGGCGTGTACTCCTTCATGAAGCACTTCGCACTCAACGACCAGGAGACCAACCGCACCAACATGGTGTGCACGTGGGCCAACGAGCAGTCCATCCGTGAAACCTATCTGAAGCCGTTCGAGATGAGCGTGAAGGAAGGCGGCGCCCAGGCCGTGATGAGCTCCTTCAACTACATCGGCTACACCTACGCCGGCGCTTCCAGCAACCTGCTGCAGACCGTGCTGCGCGGCGAGTGGGGCTTCAAGGGTTTCGTCCTGACCGATTACTTCGGCGGCTACGGCTACCAGAACGCCGATCAGGAAGTGCGTGCGGGCAACGATTCGATGCTTGCCACCACGAAGATCACCAACCACATCACCGATAAGTCCGCCACTTCCGTGAAGGCGATGCGTCAGGCCGCGCACAACATCCTGTACACGGCCGCCAACAGCTGGCAGTACGCGAATGGCGAGCCGAAGGTCGCCACCCCGATCTGGAAGACCGCCATGTACGTGGCTTGGGGCGTGACCGCGGTGCTCGTGATCGGCCTGGAGATTGTGGCCATCAAGCGGTACCTGAACCGCAAGAAGGCTGTCGCCACGGTCGAGTCGGCTGCAGAACCGGTTGCCGCCGGCCCGGCCAATGCCGAGTGAGCTGCCTGATCAGCGATAACTGAAGTAATAACTGAAAACAGTCGGCTACAGGCAGCATTAGCAATGGTCAGTGATTCGAATGACCAAAGCTGAATATCCAGTAGCCGAACAACAAAGCCGGGAGCCTCCGCTAACCACGGAGCTTCCGGCTTTTGTTATGCGAGAACCGTGGTTGGACCGCAAAATGCGGATGTGGTTGACCATGTTGATGGTCGACACGCCGACAGCTATTGGTTTTGCGTTCACCTGGTTGTGGTTTTCGGGGTCTATTCTGATGGTAT